>MAAB01037765.1_pt1:0-575000 | contig 576643 bp, 578 predicted proteins | sample 1115991 | NCBI WGS metagenome assembly MAAB01 (sample SAMN04961124, study PRJNA320927) | seawater metagenome | isolation source: sample BD02T18 sea water enriched with oil for 18 days | place: USA:Gulf of Mexico | collected 2013-07-27 | reverse complement strand
ACCAACTGAGCTAACGGCCCAAACCAAGCGCGAAATAATACGCTTTTTGACAAAAATAACAAGCCCCAATTTAAACTTTTTATTATGTTTATTAATAAGGATGGTTATTGTGGCATTTACTACTGCCTATACACTTATATATATAGGCGGTGAATACAATGCTGTTTAAGTCGGTGAACACTCTGATAAATCACAGCCACACAACTATACTACGCCTTCCCGTGCGGATCTCAATCACTAATCTGACTTTATTTAAGTACTGATTTGGCATATTTAGAAACTTAGCTATGCCGAGCTACTCTGCTGTGATTTTTTCCCGAAATACGTCAAACCACCAACGATGACAGGCTTACTTTGGGCTAACCCCCGGTTGGTAGCGGGTTGGATCTGCTATTCCTGCTTGCTCAAAACCTTGTTGCCTAAAACGGCATGAATCACAAATACCACAGGCCCTGCCTTCTGTATCAGCCTGATAACACGATATGGTTTGAGCATAATCCACACCCAACTTAATGCCTTGTTGAATAATCTGCGCTTTGGTCATCTTTATTAACGGCGCATGAACAGTTAACTTTTGCCCTTCTACCCCAGCTTTTGTCGCTAGATTAGCCAACTGTTCGAAGGCTGCAACAAATTCTGGACGACAATCTGGATAACCGGAATAATCTACCGCATTAACACCAACAAAGATTGCTTGCGCAGATAAGACTTCCGCCCAGCCTAATGCGATTGATAAAAAAACCGTGTTTCTTGCTGGTACATAGGTAATAGGTATGCCATCTTGATGCTGTTCTGGTACATCAAACTTATCGTCGGTTAATGCTGAACCGCCGATTGCACGTAAATCTATATCAATAACTTTGTGTTCAACTGCACCATGTTGTTGAGATAACGTTGCGGCTGCTATCAGTTCCGCATTATGACGCTGACCATAGTTAAAACTTAGGGTGTAACAAGCAAAACCTTGTTGTTTTGCCATGGCTAAGACAGTAACTGAATCTAGCCCGCCAGAAAGAAGTATGACTGCACGTTTCATCGGCCTTGCTCATCGTTCCATAAGTACTTATGTAATTGCACTTGCATCCGTACCGCTAAATTATCTTCAACGATCCAATCAGCGAGATCGGTCGGATTAAGTTCACCATGTATTGGTGAAAACAATATTTCACAGCGTGTAGGCAAATCATACTCGACTAGTTTCTGGCACGCCCAGTCATAATCATCACGATCACAAATTACAAACTTCAGCTGATCGTGTGATTTGAGCTTGTCGATATTGGCATAGATGTTTTTGCTTTCTTCGCCAGATTTTGGTGTTTTTAGATCCATCACACACACTACACGAGGATCTACTGTCGAGATATCGATAGCACCACTCGTTTCCAATGACACTTCTACACCCAAATCACATAATGCCGCTAACAGTTCATGGCAACTTTGTTGCGCCAAAGGCTCGCCACCTGTGACCGTGACATAACGGGGATTAAATGCTGATACCTGTTCAACAATATCAGTAATCTCCATCTTCTTACCGCCCGTAAACGCATAAGCAGTATCACAATAACCACAACGTAACGGACAACCGGTCAATCTGACAAAGACGGTCGGCAAGCCTACTGTTCGTGTCTCTCCCTGAAGCGAATAAAAAATTTCAGTAATGCGACACTGCGCCATAACTCTCTACCTCGTTTACGGCTTAGTTTGTTTGTTGCTTAATACGATCCAATCTGACTTTAGCCAAGCGGGAAGCAGAGGTATTCGGATATTGCTGCATTACCGTTGTTAATGTCGTTTTTGCCACATCAACTTGACCTAATTCATATTGGCTAAAACCTTGTTTCAACATTGCATCAGCTACTTTACTACTAGCAGGAAAGCGGTCGATCACCGTTTGGAACGCGACTATCGCTTTATCAAAATTACGTAAGACATAATTTGCTTCACCCTGCCAATAAAAAGCATTGGGCAAATAACTACTTTGTGGATATTGCTCAGGAAAAACCACTAAAGCCGCAGCAGCTTGTTCATATTGACCGCTACGTAATGTTTGCAAGGCCGATTGATAAGCCGCTTCACCATTTTCAACGGATACCGGTGCAGTTTCAGTCACTGTTCCATCTGTTACTGCTGGCGTTGGTTGCTCTACTGTTTCAGCTACTTCAGACCCTGTGCTTTCGGACTCTGCAGTCTCAGTTGTTGCTGGTACAGGAGCGGCATTTGTAGCCGGAGCTCCACTTACAACAGATTCGGTCGGTGCAACTACCGTTGGCACTTTTGTTTCTTCTGCTTGCAGGCGTTGATCAATATCTAAATACAATTCACGCTGACGACGTTTCATTTCATCAAGCTTATGGTTTAACGCCTCATTATCACCATTCAATTTTTGTATTTCATTTTGCAGTTGATCAACACGTGATAACAACGACACTAAACCTTGTCCTTGAATAATACGCTCTAATCGTTCAATACGCTGCTGTAATGCCGCTTCATCCGCCCAAACCACATTCGGAATCACCGCGGCTAACATCACAGATACTGCTAAGGCTTTTTTGCCCATAAATCTCATTCTTTAACGCCCCAAATATTTTATTTCAACACGACGGTTTTGTTGTGATACAGAATCGTCGCTGCCTTCTATAGCAAGACGCTCTTCACCGAAGCTTACTACTTCAAATTGGTTAATGCTGGCACCTTGTAACATCAGAATTTGACGAATCGCCAAAGCGCGACGCTCACCTAATGCCAAGTTATATTCTCGTGAACCACGTTCATCCGTATGACCTTCTAGCCGAACAGTCACATTTACATTATCGCCAAGATAAGCCGCATGTGCAGCTAAGGTTTCTTGATCTTCAGCTCTGACGCTACTGCTATCGTATTCAAAATAAACGATGCGATTTGATAATGGGCTAGCAGGATCATTCAATTCATCCCCTTGAAACTCATCTTCACCAACAATGACTTGTGCTTCTGCTCCCAGGTCTGAGCCTGTCGCATTTTCACCTTCAATACCTGCACTTTCAGCGTTACGATCTTCAACGGCGACTTCACCTGCTTGTAAATCAGCATCAGACTCTTTGGTCGCTAAGGGATTACTACAGGCTGATAACCACGCTAAGCTTAGTAATACGGCAGATAATTTTAATAACTTCATTTGGACTACTCCTAACTTTTCATTATTTTCTAATTGGCGACCATGCTGGCTCACGAACATCACTTCCTGACTCTCCTAAACGCTGATGAATCCGACCATCAACAGACACGGCAGCTAATACACCTTTGCCATTTTGCTCAGTAGCATACAGGATAATTCGACCATTTGGCGCAAAGCTAGGTGACTCATCGTGGCCCATCTCAGTTAAAACTTGGACCGTCCCCGTCGTCAAATTTTGAACAGCAATATAAAACTTGCCATTGCTTGCATGCACCATAGCCATAAAACGCCCATCAGGAGAAATATCCGCTGAGGCGTTATAACGACCTTCAAAGGTTAAACGGCTGGCTCGACCACCATCCGCCGAGACTTTATATATCTGTGGGCGACCGCCACGATCTGAAGTAAATACTAACTCACGACCATCGGGCATCCACACTGGTTCAGTATCAATCGCTTGCGAATTATGCGTAATCCGAGCCAATTTACCTGTCGCTAATTCCAAAACATAAATTTCTGGATTACCGGCCTTGGATAAGGTCAAAGCTAGTTTTTTACCATCTGGTGACCATGCAGGAGCACTATTTATGCCTTTAAATGCAGCGACTGAATCACGTCTACCACTACGCATTTCTTGCACAAATACTTCAGCCTTACCATTTTCAAATGACACATAGGCTAAACGTTCACCATCTGGTGACCAGCTTGGTGACAAAATAGGTTGCTTAGATTGCAATACGCTACGAGGGTTAGCACCATCGGCATCCGACACCTCCAAGGTATAACGCTTTTTCCCGTCGCTTGCGGTCATATCGGTCACAAATGCCAAGCGTGTGGAGAACACACCGACTTCACCGGTTAAGGTTTGATAAACCAAATCTGAAATTTGATGGGCAAGACGGCGTAAGCCTGAGGCAGGGACTTGATATCGTTTACCTATTAATTGTTGGCTTTTATAGACATCAAATAATTGAAACTGAACTTGATAGGTTTCACCATCAACACTACTGACCTTACCCACCAACAATCCTTCAGAACGAAGGAGACGCCAATCACCAAAATTAATCTCGGCTTTTTCGTGAGGGCTAGAAATTAAATCACTTTTTGGCAGAGGGGCAAAGCGGCCACTACTGGCCAAATCATTACGAATCACTTCGGAAATATCTTCGGGGGCAGCAAAACCTTCACTCCCAAAAGGCACAACGGCTATAGGCAAAGCTGCTTCTGAACCGCCAGTGATTTCTATTGTAAGTACCGCATGGGCATGAAAAGGTAACAATAAGATCCAAAAACCTATCACTCTAAATAATAGTTTATTCATTCCATTCACCTTGTGGCCGTAAAATTAATCTGAAGTTCTTTTATCTGAGCAGCTGCCTCAGGATCGGTTGGCCAAGGCATCGGCGCGGCTTTAAATACGGCATTTTCTACCGATCTATCGAAAATTTGGTCGCCGCTACTTTTGACAATAATGACCGACTTAACATCACCACCCGGGATTAAACTCACTTTCACGGTTGTGACTAAATCATCACTTTTGCCAGTTGGTCTAATCCAATAACGTTTTATACGTTGCTTGATAAGGATTGCATATTGATTCACCACACCGGCAATGCGTCTACTTTCCTGCTCACGCTGCTCCTGCGCCAAGCTTTCTTGTAATAATCTATCGGCTTCAGCAATTTGCGCTTTGCGTTCTTCTTCTACTTTGCGAAGCTCCGCTGCTTTACGATCAGCTTCCGCTTTACGTTTTTTCTCTTCTGCTAGTTTGCGTGCCTTTTCGGCGTCTTGTTTACGTTGCTCTTCGGCTTTACGATCGGCTTCGGCTAAACGTTTTTTCTCTTCTGCCGCACGACGCTCTTCTTCAATTTTTTGTTTACGTTCTTCTGCTACCAAACTTGCTTGTTCCGCTTGTTGCTGGCGCTCTTCTTCAACTATACGGGCCTGTTCCGCTTTAAGACGTTTCTGCTCTTGAACTTTTCTTTCTTGTTCAAGTTTGTGGATTTTATCTTTCTGCTCTTTTGCTTTTAACTCACGTTGTTGTTGTTCGATTTTGGCCCGCTCTTGTTGAGCTAAAACTTCCTGCTCCTTACGTGCCAACTCTTTTTCTGTTTCCGCTAACTGTTTGTCAACCTTCTTTTGCCTATCTTCTTCTGCTTTACGTTGTTTTTGTTCAACTTCCTGTTGGCGTACCATTTCGGCAAGAATACTGTTTTCATCTATCACCGTTGCTTTAACAATATCAACGTGTGGCTGGACCATCACCGGCCGAGTTTGGGTGTTCATGCCCATCACAAACAAGGCAACTAAACCGATATGTAATACCAGTGAATAACTGCCTGCAATTATGTTTTCGAAAATACTATTTTTCATATATTTATGGAGTAGGTTCGATCTCAGTTTGTTTAGTAATCAAGCCTACGCTAGGCGCACCTGCTTTTTGCAATAAGGTCATCACCGTGACCACTTGGCCATAGTTAACTGCACTATCACCTTTCACCATCACCGGTGTATTGGGGCTACGCCGTAATACTGCCGCCACTTTAACCAACAATTGTTGAGCATCAAGCGGTTCATCTTGTTTATCTCCAATGGTGGCATAAAACTTACCGTCTACATCAACAGACACGACTAACGGTTCACTATTATCTTCGGGTGCACTTATTGGTTTGGCATCTGCAGTAGGTAAGTCTACATTGACACCTTGAGTCAACAACGGCGCCGTAATCATAAAAATGATCAATAACACCAACATGACATCAATGTAGGGCACCACATTGATTTCAGCCATCGGTTTTCGACGTTGGCGTTTGTGTCGATATACAGCCATGCTTGTGTACTCTTAACCTTGTTGGCGTTGCAAGATAGAAGAGAACTCTTCAAGGAATGTGTCATAACGATTAATTAATCGCTCAACTTCATGCGAGTAGCGGTTATAAGCAATAACGGCTGGAATCGCAGCAAACAAGCCCATCGCAGTCGCAATCAACGCTTCAGAGATACCAGGCGCCACCATCGCCAGCGTAGCTTGTTGCACGTTACCTAAAGCGCGGAAGGAATTCATAATGCCCCAGACGGTGCCAAACAACCCTATATAAGGACTCGTGGAACCGGCCGTTGCTAAAAAGGGTAATGACATTTCCAACTGATCAACTTCACGTGCTAAAGAGATACGCATAACCCGTTGTGCGCCTTCTAATACAAAACCAGTATCAGTCGAGGACTTTTGCAGCCGAACAAATTCTTTAAATCCCGCTTCAAAAATACCTTCCATCCCAATACTTTTATGTGGCCGTGAAGAAATATCTTCATATAAACGGTTGAGCTCATTACCTGACCAGAATTTATCTTCAAACGAATCAGCATCACTTTTAGCTAGCGCCAACTCACCACGTTTTTTGAAAATCAAGGTCCAGGAGTACAAAGAGATTAATAACAATGTCAACAGGACTAACTGCACCAATAAACTGGCTTCCAATATCAGCGTTACTAAAGAAAGATCAGCGCTCACGTTGTATCTCCGTCAAAATAAATGCAGGTATCGACCTAGGGCGAAACCTATCTGAGTCTAAACACGCGATTTTGACCACAGCTTCACACAACAGTTCATCATCACGAAAAATTTTTTGTTCAAATTCCATACTTGCACCTGCAGCTTTGACTAAATATGACCTTACCGTCAAAGCATCGTTAAACCTTGCAGGTTTACGAAAATTTAATTGCATTGAATGTACAGCAAACAAGCACTGATGTTGAGTAATTAATTCATCCTGCTCAAAACCGAGAGAGCGAATCCACTCAGTACGAGCGCGTTCCATAAAATTTAAATAGTTAGAATGGTAAACCACACCGCCACTATCGGTGTCTTCATAATAAACACGGATCGGCCAATCAAACTCAGTCATTATTGTTACTGTCAGCGGGTGCTAAACCTAAATGTAACCATGCTTTTTTAGTCGCAACACGACCACGCGGCGTGCGCATAATAAAACCTTCTTGGATTAAAAATGGTTCGATCACATCTTCAATCGTGCCACGTTCTTCACCTATCGCCGCTGCCAAGTTTTCAACCCCAACTGGGCCACCTTCAAACTTTTCAATGATGGCTAATAACAGTTTTCGGTCCAACATATCAAAACCATTATTATCAACAGCCAGTAAGTCTAAGGCTTGGCGAGCCACTTCTGCAGTGATCTGACCATCAAATTTCACTTCGGCATAATCACGCACTCGTCGTAATAATCGATTAGCAATACGTGGTGTACCTCGTGAACGTTTGGCAATTTCATTCGCACCTTGAGTATCAAGTGGCACATCAAAGATACGGGCACTACGCTGCACGATGGTGCTCAAATCATCGCTATTGTAAAACTCTAACCGTTGCACAATGCCAAAACGATCACGTAATGGTGAGGTTAACGAGCCAGCGCGGGTGGTGGCACCCACTAAGGTGAACGGTTCTAAATCTAATTTGATCGAACGTGCTGCTGGTCCTTCACCAATCATAATATCGAGCTGATAGTCTTCCATCGCCGGATATAACACTTCTTCAACGATCGGACTCAGACGGTGTATTTCATCTACAAACAAAACATCGTTGGGTTCAAGGTTGGTTAGTAATGCTGCTAGATCGCCAGGGCGTTCTAATACTGGACCTGAGGTTTGTTTTAGATTCACGCCCATTTCATTGGCAATGATATGAGCCAAGGTGGTTTTACCTAAACCAGGTGGGCCAAAAATTAACGTGTGATCTAAGGCTTCTTTACGTTTTCGGGCAGCGGAAACAAATAAATCCATTTGTTCTTTCACCACCGGCTGACCAATATAATCACTTAAACTAGCTGGACGAATCGCCCGATCATGACGTTCTTCGTCGTTATTGGCTGTTGCGGTGATAAAACGATCTTCCATCAATTAATTTCTCTGTAAGGACTGCCTAATAAGTTCTTCGGTCGTCATACCATTGCTATAGACACTGCGAATCATCTTATCAGCCTCTGTCGGTTTATAACCTAAAGCGACTAATGCTTCGATTGCTTCCTCTTTGGCACCGGCCAAACTGGCCGCTTCAGATACCACTGGTTTCAAGCCCATGGCACCCATGACTTCTTTCAAACGATCACGCATTTCAATAATCAAACGCTCGGCTGTTTTTTTACCAACGCCGGGCAAACGCGTCAAACTGGCGGCATCACCTTCTTGCACACTGCGAGCAAAATCATCAACATCACTGCCCGATAAAATCGTTAATGCTAATTTGGCGCCGACGCCATTTACTTTGAGTAAGCTACGAAAAAGTAAGCGCTCACGTATGGTAGCAAAACCATAGAGTAACTGTGCATCTTCACGTACAACAAGGTGGGTAAAAAGAGAAACTTCTTCATTAAGCGCCGGTAAGCTACAAAAGGTCGACATCGGCGCCGCCACTTCATAACCCACACCTTGCACATCAAGCACCAGATCAGGTGCTTGTTTATCTAATATAATTCCACGTAAACGACCAATCATCGGCTATAACGCCCTCCACGGCGACTTGTGCGCATGCCTGCTGGCAGTTTTGAGTTTTGTTGACCACCAACTGCGGCAAAATTAGCATGTGTCATCGCACAGGCCAAGGCATCCGCCGCATCTTCATCAGGCACTTCAGGTAATTTTAAAATCACCGACATCATATACTGAACTTGTTCTTTTTTTGCATGGCCATTACCCACCACGGCTTTTTTTATTTGCGTCGCCGTATATTCATGCACCGGTAAGTTCTGACTTACTCCGGCACAGATCGCAGCACCACGTGCTTGACCTAGTTTTAAGGCCGAGTCAGCATTTTTATGTAAAAACACTTTTTCAATGGCCATCATGTCAGGTTTATAACGCTGAATGATATCGGTCAAACCTTCAAATATTTGTTTTAAACGATCAGCAAACTCACCATCACCGACCATTAAGCGGCCATTAATCACATGATGTATTTTTTGGTTATCTAGCTCAATGATGCCAAAGCCGGTTTTACGAGAACCCGGGTCGATCCCTAAAATACGTGTCATGAAAAAGCGCCTACTCGCCTAACTGCGCCATTACCTCATCGGAAAAATCTGCGTTGGTATAAACCTCTTGTACATCATCCAAATCTTCAAAGGCATCAATCATTGCTAATGCTTTCTCAGCATCTTTAACATCTAAAGCAACTGTCGTTTCAGGATGCATGGTTACTTCAGAAGATGTTGCTTCTAAACCTGAAGCATCCAATGCATCTTTCACTGCAGCATAATCTTCTGCTGCCGTAAATACATCAATGGTGCCATCGTCATTGGTCACAATATCATCTGCACCGGCTTCTAATGCAGCTTCCATCACCGCGTCTTCATCAGTGCCAGACGCATAAGTAATAATGCCTTTCTTACTAAATAAATAAGATACACTGCCATCGGTGCCCATATTGCCACCACGCTTAGTGAAGACATTACGCACTGCCGCCACCGTACGATTACGATTATCGGTTAAGCAATCCATCATAATCGCAATGCCGCTGGGGCCATAACCTTCATAACGAATCTCATCATAGCTCATGCCTTCTAATTCACCGGCACCACGTTTGGTTGCACGCTCGATAACATCACGCGTCATATTACCGCTCAACGATTTATCGATGGCAGCACGTAAACGTGGATTATTATCCGGATCACTACCGCCTTCTTTAGCCGCTACAGTGATTTCACGAATAAACTTGGTAAATAATTTACCGCGCTTAGCATCTTGAGCACCTTTACGATGTTGGATGTTTGCCCATTTACTATGACCTGCCATGACTCTCTACCTCTAAATTCTTTTGTTCAAACTAACTATTTTGCAACCAATGTATTCCAGTTCGGATACATCTTGTCACGAGCATAAACATGATCGAAATATAAAGACTGTAATTGCTCAGTGATAGGGCCACGGCCACCGTTGCCAATCTCACGATTATCTAATTCGCGAATGGGGGTTACTTCTGCTGCTGTACCAGTGAAGAACGCTTCATCGGCAACATAAACTTCGTCACGGGTAATGCGTTTTTCTACCACTTTCAAACCAATATCTTCAGCCAGAGTCATCACGGTTGCACGGGTAATGCCTTCTAATGCTGATGTCAGCTCTGGTGTATACAGCACACCATCACGCACCATAAAGAAGTTCTCGCCACTACCTTCAGCAACAAACCCTTCCGTATCTAATAATAAGGCTTCGTCATAACCATCGTTCACCGCTTCTTGCAGTGCCATGATTGAATTCATGTAGTTACCATTCGCTTTCGCTTTACACATGGTGATGTTGACATGATGACGAGTGAATGACGACGTCTTAATGCGAATGCCGTTCTTCATATTGTCTTCGCCAAGGTATGAACCCCAGTCCCAAGCAGCAACCATCACATGAGTACGCAGGTTATCAGCACGAATCCCCATGCCTTCACTACCGTAAAAACACATCGGACGAATATAAGCAGACTCTAAGTTATTTTCACGAACTGCAATTTTTTGAGCTTCGTTGATCGTTTCTTTATCAAACGGCATGCCCATGCCCATGATTTTTGCAGAGCGGAATAAACGGTCAGTATGTTCTTGCAAACGAAAAATGGCAGCACCTTGATCGGTGTTATAAGCACGTACACCTTCAAACACACCCAAACCATAATGCAAGGTATGGGTTAATAAATGTACTTTTGCATCACGCCACTCTATTAACTCGCCATCTAACCAGATAACGCCATCACGATCTGCCATTGTTGTTACTACTGCCATAATTACCTACTTTCTATTTCGTTAGTTACTGTCTAAATTATTCATCTTTACCCAACCAGCGCTGCCAAATAGCGGCAACGCGAGGCTGATATACCGCCACTTCACTGTGCGATACACAGGCGGGTATTTCTTGTAAAACGCAATGATTAGCCAGCTTGCGATAGAAACGATAAGCACCGGCAAGCATTTTGCCATCTTCCTCGTTCAGCTTCGCTGTTTCCACTAATGCGTCTAAAATTCGGATATTATCGGTATAAACCAATAACTCAGGCAAGGTTTTCGACCAAGCCAAAACAGCATATTGCACCATAAATTCAATATCAGTGATACCTCCGACACCTTGTTTAAGGTCAAAGAGCTGCGCTGTGCTTTTATCTAACTGCTCACGCATCTTAGCTCGCATGTCTCGTACTTCGATTGCAAGCTGTTGCTGATCTCGTTCCACCGCCAGCACATCTTGTCGAATTTCACTCACCTGTTGCGCAAGATTTTGATCACCAACCACCGATCTTGCCCGAACTAAGGCTTGATGTTCCCAAGTCCATGCATCCTCTTGCTGATACTCCGCAAAACCAGACACCGTACTCACTAATAAGCCTGACGCACCGCTGGGCCGCAGTCTCATATCAATTTCATATAAAGTACCGGCCGGTGTGGTGGTACTCATCAAATGAATCATTCGTTGAGCCAAACGAGTATAAAACACAGGCACATCAAGTGGCCGCTCGCCATCGGTTGCCCCCCGATTGCTTTCAGCATCACTATATATAAAGACTAAGTCTAAATCTGAGCCATAACCCAGCTCCAAACCGCCCAACTTGCCATAGGCCAACACAGTAAACCCACATTCAGTAATATTGTCGGTTTTTATGGCCGGTGGTCGACCATGTTTTTCCACCAAAAACAGCCATGCTTGCTTTAACACATTGGCCAACATCACTTCGGCCAATACGGTGAGCTGATCACCCACACGCATCAATGGCAGCACATCGGTCACATCAGCGGCGGCCACATGCAGGTTGGCTATCTGTCTAAATTCACGCAACAAATTCATTTGTTGTTCTAGATCTTGGGCGTCGGCTGAAATCAAAAACTGGGTTAATAAATTTGCCTGCTCTTGTCTATCGGGCACCTGATACAAATCACGTGGGTCCAACAACTCATCCAGTAACACCGGATGCCGAGCTAATTGGCTACTGATCCAAGGACTGGCGGCACATAAACGAACTAGCTGCGACAAAGCCAATGGATTTTCCACCAGCAAGGCCATATAGACCGATCGACGCATGATCGCCTCAATAAACGGCAATAGACGCATTAAACATTCATCGGCATTCTCGACATTAGCCGCCGCTTGCACTAATAACGGTAATAACCGGTCAAGGCGAGCCCGACTCACCGTCGTCAAGTGCTTACAGATATGACTATTTAATAATTTATCTAATGCTGCCAGCAGCATTTCCGCTTGTTGATAACCTAATTGTTCAAAATAGTCCGTTTTGTTTTCAGCTAAAACCTCAAATAAGGCCACACTGTCATTGGTATTTTCGTCGGCTTGGGGTGCGGTCAAAATGCACTCAAAATGACTTTGTACTTGTTGGCGGTGTTGCGCCAAAGCATCAGCAAATAACGCCCAGTCGGTAAACCCCATCAACTGCGCCAAACGGCGTCGGCCTTCATCATCTTGTGGCAACAAATGCGTTTGTTTATCTTGCCAAGCTTGAATGCGATGCTCGGTGCGACGAAGAAAATCATACGCAGCTTTTAACTCATCTACTGCCTTCACCGACAAACTATGACGCTGTGCTAATAAATCTAAAATCGTTAAAATCGGCCGTTGTTGCAGCGATATTTCGCGGCCACCATGAATCAACTGAAACACCTGACCGATAAACTCGATTTCACGAATACCACCCGCACCAAGCTTAATATTATCTTCCATGCCTTTTTGATGCAGTTGCCCAGCAATCATCGCCTTCATTTCACGCAATGATTCAAACACGCCATAATCCAAATAACGGCGATAAACAAAAGGCATCAACATAGCCACTAATTCTTGTTTTTCTGGCTCACTGCCGGTGAGCACCCGCGCCTTGATCATGGCATATCGTTCCCACTCACGACCTTGGGTTTGATAGTAGTTTTCTAAAGCATCAAAGCTCGCCACAATAGCGCCACTCTCACCAAAGGGTCGCAAACGCATATCGACACGAAACACAAAACCATCTGCCGTTACCGTATCCAAGGCCAAAATTAACTTGCGACCCAAGCGGGCAAAAAACTCTTCATTCGATAATGATCGTCGACCACCTTGCGTTTCACCTTGCTCGGCAAAAGCAAAAATCAAATCAATGTCAGACGATAAATTAAGCTCACCCGCGCCTAATTTACCCATGGCAATGACTAACAAATTCTGAGGTTCGCCGTCAACATTACAAGGCTGACCTAAATCTTGCGCTTGCCACTGCTGCAATAAGTTCAAAGCCTGTTGCAGACACGCATCAGCCATCGCTGATAACTCACGCACTGTTTCTGCAAGATCAGCGTCACCGCATAAATCTCGCCAAATAATACGCACCATTTCACGCTGACGAAAGATGCGTAATTGTTGCTGCAAAGTTGCTTCATCGGCCACATCAAGCAACATCGTCGCTAAACGCTGTTGAAAACCATGTTCATCGTATGCATGCAACAAATCACCAGAATTCAGTAACTCGGCAGCACGCTCTGGCTGACGTATACCCCATTGCGTTGCATAGTCACTACCTGCTAATACCTGTTTAGCTGACGGCAAAAGAACATCGTCATTTGATAATAGTTGTTGCCACTGTTCAGGAATTGAACTGTCAGTCATCTGCTTGCTCAAGGAGTATCAAAAATAAAAGCCTAATATTACCTTGTAATAAACAAGGAATGTAAACGCATTAATGATCGGAAGCGTAAACTAGAACTAGGTAAAATCACCGGCATAGCCAATGGCCCCGCTCACACTCACCGCTGAGCAGCGTTAGGAGTGAAACATGATATCGCTTCGATTAATCAAATCAGAAAATGTTTGGCCGGCGCTAAAGATCGGCCTGATTTACGCAACCGCGGGCGCTTTATGGGTATTACTCTCTGATAAGGTGCTGGCTTATTTCACCACCGACATGCAAGTACTTACTCAAATCCAAACTTATAAAGGCTGGACATTTATTTTCGTCACTGCCGTTTTAGTATTTTTTCTTGTTCACCGAAAACTGATAGAAATCGGCAAGCTCAATGCTCAATTGCAACAACGGGTGAATACCTTAGAAAGCTTTTTGCCCATCTGTGCCAATTGTAAAAAAATTAGAAAACCAGATTCAGATCCAAAGGACATGGATTCATGGGATCATATGGAATCCTATATTTCTGAACGCACCTCCTCTCAATTTTCACATGGTATTTGTCCAGAGTGTAAAGAAGAACTCTATGGTGATGTGTTAAGGAAAAAGTAACCCTTTTCTAAAACTGGAAAAGCAATCGCCCTAGTTGCTGCTGCTGAAACGCGTCTTTCCACGGCTGAAAAAGTCAAAAACCGTTCAATCTCTTTATCGCCTAAATCACTAGGATGTTGCTTATCATTAAAAATTATGAAATATTTAATCCAATACAGATACGTTTTAACTGTCCGGCGGCTATAACGCTTAGACAGCATAAAGGACTCAACAGATTGTAGAAATGGAGATCTAGTCATGTTCAACGCCTCTTCCCTGAAACAGAACAAATTTTACAATAACAAAAAATTGGCCACTATTGCCAAAAAAACATTCATTAACTTGGCAACTTAATTCCTGATGAACGATCCTAACTTAAAAATAACTAAATATAATCAGTTAGTTATATGCAACCCGAATTATATGTATTTTGAATTAGGTGGCCGCCACACTAATACTTATTATGTGGCCAGTTGGCCACATAAAACACACTGTTCAATGCCTAAGGAGAGCTCATGTCATATTGGGTAAATCACCTAATGGGAGAGTCAAGTATCGACATTCCTTTAGAATCGTTAGCTGCGGTATATGATGAGCTATCTAACTCGGATGTAGAAAATACTGATGTTTCCCTGACCCACGAATCTGAATGGTGCTTATCTGCATTTTCGTCAGGATTACTTGTTTGGGAAAACGTAGCTGGAGAAGGCGAGCCCAAGCATATGAAGGGTGTCGCTAAAGAAAAGGTCATTGAACTTTGGAGGTCACTATCGGTTGGTAGTGTTTCTGATATTGACCAAGAAGAATGGCTTTCAGGTTATGGCAATTAAAACATTGAACAAGGCGCATCAATCGGACTTGGTAAAGCGGTCACCTTTTTTGAAAAAACACTCAAAAAAGTCGCCAACTTCACCAAGCCGTTGTGCTTGGCGTTAGAGCGAACATCAAATGCAGAAGCGCAACATAAGTAGAGTGGGTGCAATGTGCGCGATCGCGGGTGCCGCATTGCTTTTCATCGGAACTTTTTTTCACCCAATGGGAGTCGACCCGAGCGACCCCGTCGCCGCCTTTGCTGAGTACGCCGAGGATCGCTTGTGGGTTGCAAGCCATTTGGTACAGCTAGCAGGAGTTGCTGCTATGCTGGCTGCGCTGTTGCTCCTATCGGGACAGCTTGAAGCTAGGGGGTGCTCAAGTGTCGCGCGGATCGCGACTGCAGGAGCGGTCGTTAGTTTGGCCTTGGCCGCAGCGTTGCAAGCAGTGGACGGAATTGCCTTGAAGAGCATGGTGGATGCCTGGGCTGCCGCGCCAGTATCGGAGAAGGAAGGGATGTTTCACGCCACCTTCGCAGTGCGCCAGATTGAGATCGGATTGGCTAGCATGTTATCTCTTTCCTTGGGTCTCACGATGATCTTGTACGGTATCGCCCTGCTACAGGACAAGATGTATCCGAAATGGTTCGCCGGTGTCGCTATCGTTGTGGGGATACCTACAACGGTCGCTGGTGTCGTGATAGCATACGAGGGGTTTTCTACGCTTGCGATGGTGATCAATATGCCCGCAAATCTCCTTCTGCTGGTGTGGATGCTTACTCTCGCAGGGTTCATGTGGCGCGGGGGTAAGACAATCCCCTAGGAAAAAGGAAACTGCGATCTAACAAGAAGCTGCACAAGGATAAATTAGCGTTATATTTCAAGCCAGCAGCCCTAATCACTGAGCGTTAAAATGAAGAAAGCACTACAACATTTATCAGAGATTGTCGCTAGGGCGAATGATGTGTTCTATAGCAAATTTGAACATGTCGATACATTAATGGGAATAATGGATAAAACCTTACGTAATCAAGGCATGAAAGCAGATGCAATCACCATTGATTGCATTGCTCTCGATAAGAAGATCGTTATCCTGCTTCATGATGATAAGCCTGATGTTGTAAACATCGCCTTGGGTAATAAAGAAGGTGATATTTATTCGTCTTCAGAATACGAGCTTGCCAAACTATCAGAAACGGCTTTGGTGGAGATTATGGAAACGAACTTTATTTCGTAACACCTTTGATGCGGCTAATCATTATTTTTAACTGACAAAAGAAGCACTTAACAAAATTTCCGTTGATGTGCTTAAATTGCTTTTTAAGTGGTTTTTTCACTTCCCACGTGCCTTTAAAGCCGTTGGGAAACACCACTAGGTCACCCGCTTTGAATTTTACTACTGGGCTGCCATCTTCAGGTGTCATTTCACATTCACCTTCTAAAATAAGTGCTGTTTCTGTTGTCACGAACGCCCATGGAAATACTGATACTTCTTTTTCCCATGTTGGCCAGTAAGCAGCACCCATTTTTTTCAAAAGCGCTTCACTTGGGTTGCTATCAACTGTAATTTCTTTCATGTTAATTCCTAAAGTTTGTATTTATGCCCAGCATCAGAATGGTTTGGGATGTGACATAGTATGTTGTTCATCCTGTTTTGCCTAGATTTTAAGGGGAGTCATATCCATTTAGGGCTAGCAGCTGAAAAGGCTAAAGGGTTGCTAATGCAGATTGGTCAATGAGTAGCATCAAGCTTAGACAGCGTGCTGGATAGTGTTAAGGAGTTCTTTCTTCCTGATTATTGCTCATCTAATGATCGATATGGCGATGTTTTAGGGGGAAAATGACTCTTTTTGTGTTTAATAAATTAACAGCAACAGTGAAAATAAGAACAGAATTAAGAGGTCCCCATGTTAACAATTGTTATGATGGGCAGCAGCCTCATAAAACATACTGTTATATGCCTTTCGACTATGGGCTTACATTCAGAGTTATGAGTAAAAAATGAGAGAAGAATTAAGATCTAAAATTATCAACGTTTGTAATAAAAAAATTGAACGTAAAGGTGATAATGTCGGATTATCATTTTATGCTTTTTTTGCAAACAAAAATGATAATCCGGAATTACTTATGGAAGCTGCAACGTGGTGGATACAAACCCATAAACTAGATCATTTTGTTAAGGCTCATAAAATTAAAGAAATGATTCAAAGTGGTATATAGAGGCATATAACACGCAACTTAACAGGACAACAAAACAGTTGGCTTTTACCTTTTAATAAGGCGTTCTGTTTCTCTAACGATATCGAGACAATGTTTAATCGTATAAAAAAATTATTTGGCATGACGGAATTGAGAGAAGAAGTGTTAGATTTCTCTCATATAGACTCCAGAGAAAAAGCACTCGCGGCGACCGAGCAAGGTGAGCTGTTTCCTATTTTACTTTTTCCTGAAATATTTGGAGGGGAAGCAGAAGAGGACAATACTGTTTATGTCCCGCCCAGAATACTTGGGGAGCATAATCAAATTATCGCTACGCTGGCACGCTTTGTAGAGCAGAGTTTAATTGACGGCCTCAATGTAACACCAGAGTATAAAGGTAACAGTGTTGTGCCTTCGAAAATTATAATCCGTACAAGCAAGGCTGAAGAGCTAGGCCAATTTAATCCAACTATTGATGTATGGTAAAAAAACATCACGCAAGGGACGGGGACGGACGGCAATAACCGTCTTCAGCCATAAGCAAACAGATACTTAAATTGCAAAAATATACATAATCGCTATCATTGGCAATCACTTATAGGTCGAACCAAAGTTTACGATCAACAGAATTGCCCTCATTACACATTAAATTAGGATACAAACATGGCCCAAGGCATTATTAAACGTTACGACTTCCGCAAAGGCTTTGGCTTTATTGCCGACGACAAAAGCGGCGAAGACTTCTTCTTCCACAAAAGTGAATGGCAAGGCGATGGTCCTATCCGCAAAGGTTTAGCCGTTAAGTTCATCGACAAAGAATCAGAAAAAGGCCCTCAGGCTGAATCTGTTATTCCTTTAGAAGCTGACAGCAAAAAACCTTCTAGCAACACTAAACCTGCTTCTTTAGAAGATCGCGTCGCGTCTCTAGAAAGCTCTGTAGCTACCGGGAAAATTTTGAGCTTGTTAGCTCTTACTGGTGTTATTGCTCTAGCGGTTGAGAAGTTCGTACTGTAAGTACTGACCTCCAACAAAAAAGGCCAGAATTTTTATAGATAGGGGTATTAGTTTCATATTTAAGTGGCACTGTTTTGTGCCATTTAAATTATCAGGATTTTCCTACAGGCGCAGTTATACAATTTCAAACAGCTAACAAGGCAAATGAAATTTAATAGAACTAAAGTCGCTCAATTTCAAGAGCAAGATTGTAAGCTCACTCTCAGAGAGGCTTTAGCTGAGTTTTATTCAGTGAACTCACACCTTTTCTCTGTTCCTGAACCTGATACCGTGTGGACGGAGTTATTAGTACATCATGATGTCGGTCACGTATTCTTTGGCGTGAATACCAGTATTTTGGATGAGGCGGCCGGCGATTATTGGACCTTATTCGGAACTGACATGAGTTTTAAGGAATATTTGGCCTATGCCAAATCACCGGAAGGAAAAAAACTCATCGAGAATATTGGTTTTGTTAACATCGTTAAAAGTTTAATTCTTGGTCTGCCTCTTTTATATAAAACATGTATTCAAGCTAGAAAAATGAATCGCAAGTGGAAGACTCGAGGCTACGAGCAATATATGGACACGCCGCTCGTTGAAATTCGTAAAGAATTTAATTTAGAGATTTTGAAATACAAGTGACCTTTGAACGGAAAATTGCCAACTTCTTTAATCTCACTGATGAAAACTGGCTAAAGCACGCTAATCCCATCAGCGTTTGGACGCGATATTCGGTGCTTCCTATTATTGTTTTAGCCTTTTGGAGTCGAGTGTGGATTGGTTGGTGGTGTTTGATTCCGACTGCCATTTCACTACTTTGGATGATGTTTAATCCTATCGTTTTCAGCAAAGCTAAATCGACAAGAAACTGGGCATCCAAGGCAGTGTTAGGGGAACGGGTTTATTTAAACAGAGACCATATACCCCTGCCAAAACATCATGAAACTCATCTCTTTTTTATTTTAAATAGCATTTCTTTTATTGGCTTAATAATAGCTATCTGGGCTACGGTGACTTATTCAGTTTGGGGAGCCATTTTAGGTATAACAATGGCGTATCTAGGGAAAAGTTGGTTTCTAGATCGTATGGTTTGGCTCTATGAAGATATGAAAAATGACAATGAAATCTATAAAAGTTGGGACTATTAATCATGTCTGAAAAAATAATACCTCCTCATATTTATCTAGCACAGATAACGGAAGAGTTAGGACTCGGTTCATTTTCAACAAGCACTTTTGCAAAAGGTGAAACTGTCGAAGCTGCGCCCGTTATCGTACTGACAGAAAAGTATAAAAACCTTCCAAAAGAAATTAAGCACCGTGTCTATAACTGGGGAAGGCTATCTCGCACGAAACCAGAGACTTCGTTAGCGCTCGCTCTAGGTTACGGTAGCCACTACAACCATAGTGATACGCCCAACCTTATGTTTAAAGCAGATAAAACATCAATGACTCTTAACTTCATCGCTCGCAGAAATATCGAGCCAGATGAACAGCTAACTATTCACTACAACCAAAATACTGATGGTTCACTGCCTGAAAAAACAACTTGGTTTAAAAATAAAAAGATAGAACAGTCAGACTTATAATCCATGATGTCCATGACAACAAATCAATAGTGTAAAGCGTTAGCCTAATTTAATAACGGATACAAACCTTGTTGCTTAACGACGAGCTCAGCCGATTGAATCTGGTCTTGAAAACTACTTTCGGCAATGATTTTATTCACCGCTGCTCTTGTTTTTCTTGAGCTCATTCCCGATTGAACACGTTCATCATATAAAATCTTGAGCATTAGATAATCTAAGCCTGAAAGAAAATGATCGCGTGATCGGTCATTAAGCACCGATGGGTAAACACTGGTAGAGCGGTTGGGAAAGCCTAATACTTGGGTAAGCATTTCTGACAAACTTGAGAGTAAACGCGCTTCAGCACGAGCGCGATCGGTTGGAATCACTACGGCAGCGTGTTCAATACTATTGTCACCGCGTGTATATAGACTTGCCGAACCAATTTTCTTTGCCATTGCTTTGGTTGTTTTTGCATTTTCATCTAACTGAAAGTAATGAGCGATATCTTTCTGATAGCGTTTTTCTGATGTTAAAACGATGGTTAGATTTGCTGAATGTTGTCGATCTGCAGGTTCAATTGTTAGGCCAGTAATCTGTCTGATCTGAGAAAAATGCAAGGCTACTAGACGCTCATGTAACTCGACATCATTTATATGATGTTTGATTTCATAATAAATGGGTTTTTTCCACTTTTTGATGCCGGCAACAGAACCTTTCGCTTTTTCATTCAAAGTGACAGCAACAAAGCTGTCGGTTATGTATTCGTTAGCATGCCAATGAGTCGCGGTGGCGAAAGGTGTCCATGTTAGACAGAACATGAATAGGGAGGAAAAAATGCTTAATCGTAATCCCTTAATGTTACAGCTAGATCCAGAGCTGATCTTGTCCATAAATGTCCCGTAAAAAAGAAAAAGCGTAACTTAAAAGTGTAAAAAAATTTCCAAGCCGCAGCTTATCACGCCTATATGGAAAAATGTGTCTAAGTAGACATTTTTTCTACTAAAAAAGTGATAAGGAAGCCGCAGAAAAGATTATCCGTACTTTACCTATTTTGCCAAACCAGAAGCCAACTATTACACTCGAATAGAAAGTGAAAGCGCATAGTTAACCATCGGGTATTAAGTGCTTTAGCAGATATTGATACAACGTCTTCACCTTAGCATTATGTTTTAAATCCCGGTGATAGACATACCACAACCCATTTGTTTCATATGTTACGTCGTCATTTAGCTGCAGTTTATGTAAGTTATTGCAAGCTGCTGCGCCCATCTCCGAAATTAGGCCTATCCCTATGCCTGCCTTTACGGCAGATTCAATATCGAGAAATTGATTACTCTGATACACCACTCGCTCATTGTCGAGGTGCCGCAGCACTTGTTTCACATGTGGGATATGATGTTTTTCGACACTGGGCATAACCCAATTGTGTTGGTTATATTCCTCAATTTTTTGGGGTAGGCCAAACTGTTGCACATAGTCATCCGTCGCATAATAGGCCATGTTTATTGGCATGATTTTGCGTGCAATCAAGTCAGGATCTTGAGGTTCCTGGCCAGCTCTTACTGATACATGCACTGCACCACTGGCTAAGGGAATGATTTCGTCGGTAGATATCAACTGTATACGTAACTTTGGATAGGCTTTACGGAACTCTAACAATGCAGGATTAAGTAACGATGAAAACTCGACCAACGTTGTGATACGCAGATTGCCATTGATATCCTGCTCCACACTGCCAAGCAAGTTTTCTAACCGGTTGAATTCAGCATAAATTGAGGGCATCTCATTCACGAGTATCGACCCAGCATCGGTTAGTTTGTAACCACGCTGATGGCGAATAAACAATTTGATGTTTAATGCTTGTTCTAGCCGGTTCACATGACGCAACACGGTTGCATGGTTGCATTGTAGTTGTCTGGCCGCCTTGCTGAGTGAACCCGATTCAGCCACTTGATAGGCTACTCGGTAATCATCCCAATAAAGATCCTGCATAAAGCACCTTCTATTACTGCTTTTGTAGTGGTCGACTATAGCACTACTCCATTACTTTATGCACAACAGTTTATTATTTTCAGCACTATTAAGTTTTATCTAACAGCGATAAGCTAAGCCTTAATTATTTTGGCAAGGCAACATCATGTTAAAAAACAGCAATAAATCTTATGGCTGGCTCAGCATTGCCGTGCACTGGCTCATGGCCATTGCCATTTTATTTATGTTTTCTCTCGGACTCTATATGGTGGAGCTAACCTATTACGATGCTTGGTATAAAGGTTCATTGGATCTGCATAAGAGTCTAGGCATGGTGTTATTAGGGTTGTTGATGTTTCGTGTGTTTTGGCGAGCCACTAATATTAAGCCGGCAGAATTAGCTGGCCCAAAATGGGAACAACGTTCTGCACACTGGATGCATCGAGGCTTATATTTAGGCATGTTATGCCTAATGATCAGTGGTTACCTGATCTCTACCGCCGATGGCCGAGCTATCGTCATTTTTGATTTGCTGAAGGCACCGGCATTGCCTTGGGCCATTGAAAAGCAAGAAGACATTGCAGGACAAGTACATGCCATTTTGTCATGGCTATTAATCGCCATGACAACAGCCCATGCACTCGCAGCAATTAAACACCATTTCATCAATAAAGATGGCGGGCTCACACGTATGTTAAAAGTTAACACCACCGTTTGATATTTAAACTCTCAATCACTACATCGAGGATATTATGAAAAAATTATTACTAGCCAGTACGCTTTCAGCGGCTACCTTGCTCTCAGGATTTGCTCATGCTGCCGACTATAACGTCGATAGAGAAGGTGCTCATGCCGCTATTAATTTTAAGGTTCAGCATTTAGGTTACAGCTGGTTGACTGGCCGTTTCAATGATTTTGATGGCTCATTTAGCTACGACCAAAACAAAGCTGACAATTCACAGGTAAAAGTAGTTATTCAGACGGCAAGTCTGGATTCTAATCATGCTGAACGTGACAAGCACTTGAAGGGCAAAGATTTCCTCGACGTTAGTCAATATCCCACAGCGACATTTACCAGCACACAATACAGTGCCAATGATGAAAATAGTGGCACTATAACAGGCGAATTTTCGCTCCATGGCGTCACCAAAACTATTAGCTTCCCAATAGAAAAAATCGGTGAGGGTACTGATCCATGGGGCGGTTACAGAGCAGGATTTAGTGGTAAAACCTCATTAAAAATGTCCGACTACGGCATTGATTACAACTTAGGGCCAGCCTCTACGCATGTGGAACTCGAACTCTTTATCGAAGGCGTTCAACAGTAAGCAGGACAAAATCATGGCCACTTTTATTGATTTAGCAGAATCACGTGGAATCACGGATATTGGTTGGTTATACGGCCATCATACGTTTAGTTTTTCGAATTATTACAATCCGAACCGCATGAGTTTTGGCACTTTACGTGTACTCAATGATGACGTGATTAAACCAGATAAAGGCTTTGGGACACATTCACATAATAATATGGAGATCATTTCCATTCCTTTAAATGGTGCTTTGCGACATCGGGATAGTATGGGCCATGAATTTGTTCTAAAAGCGGGTGAAATTCAGGTGATGTCTGCTGGTACAGGCATCACCCATTCTGAGTTTAATGATTCAGATTCTGAGGATGCATCGTTGTTACAGATCTGGGTATTGCCAAAAGAGCAAAACCTTACGCCGAGCTACAATCAAAAAGCCCTTGATAGAAATGCCATTCTGAACAAGTTTGAGCTTATCATTGCACCAAAGGATGGCAACAATAACGATGTGCTAACCATTAACCAGGATGCCTATTTTTCTATTGCTGTGATTGATACAGATGAGTCTGTTGAATATACAAAATATCAGCAGGATAACGGCATCTATTTCTTTGTGATTGATGGCGCAGTCGAGCTTGATACACAAGTCTTAAATAAAAGAGATGGCATCGGCATCACCGATCTTGATGACCTCAAAATAATTGCCAAACAAAAATCGAAAGTTTTATGCATGGAAGTGCCCATGTAATAAGACAGGCGTATTATTGGGAACTCTTATAAAACAAAACCAGAGTACAAAATGGATCGAAAAATTATCGGCTTTCATTTAGATAAGTACAATGATTGGGTGGCTGAGCTAGATTGTTACCACGGTCAACATGTTCGCCATAAGCCACCTTTTACTACTCGGCCTTGGGTTATCACCGAAGAAGGTCGTGCTAGCAAACTTGGAACGGTTTTAAACTGTGTTCGTTGTGATGCATTGGAGTTTCCTGACGATCTGGTCGCTTATAAAAAAACACCTGAATTTACCGAAGAAACTATTCCCAAGGGTTTTCAAAAAGATCATTCCACCAAGGTTGGTGTATGGGGCTTGTTACATGTCTTAGAAGGCACGTTAATTTATACGGTTAATGAGCCAACTGTTATGCAATATGAAATTAAGCAAGGTGAGCAAGCCGTGATCGCCCCTCGTCTATTACACAGTGTTGAACCCAAAGGAAAGCTTCGGTTCTATGTTGAATTTTATTCCAAAGTTTCTGATTAATAAGCGAGTAAGATAATAATTATCATTTTGCTGAATTGGTGCACTAGAGACTCATTGTGGTGCACTATTATGGTTCAACCAAGTTCAATACTAAAATAGAGTCCTGTTATATCAACGGCTTAACTAATGGCGTAATTATTGCACCATGGCAGCCTATAAAGTTTAAATAGGATCAAAATACACAAATGAGTGATTCCACACTGAAGTCCAACTTCCTGGCTTTTACTGGTAGGGCAAAAATTCTCCATATGACGTGGATGGCATTTTTTGTCACCTTCCTCGTCTGGTTCAGCCATGCGCCGTTGTTATCCGTTATTCAAGAAACAATGGGCTTAAGCGATCAGCAAATCAAATTGTTATTGATCCTTAACGTTGCTTTGACTATTCCTGCTCGTATTGTCACCGGTATGTTGGTTGATGTTTATGGTCCACGAAAGACCTACTCGGCAATGCTGGTGCTCACCGCTGCTTTATGTTTCCTTTTTGCCATGTCTACGACATTTGAAATGCTCGCCATTTCTCGATTTTTAATGGGTTTTGTCGGTGCTGGTTTTGTTATCGGTATTCGCATGATCAGTGAATGGTACCCCGCTAAACAACTTGGTTTGGCTGAAGGTATCTATAAAGGTATGGGTAATGTGGGTTCTGCTGTAGCCGCCGTCACCTTGCCAACTATTGCATTAATGTTTGGTGGCGATGATGGCTGGCGTTATGCCACCGCGATAACCGGTGTGATTGCACTTATTTTTGCTGTTATTTATTACCGTTCGGTGTCTGATACACCTGCAGGTTCAACTTATTTTAGACCGAATAAATCAGGTGGCTTAGAAGTCACTAGCAAACGTGATTTCTTTTTCTGCTTAGCTTTGAACATTCCTATGTTTGGTGCTTTGGCCGTATTAACATGGAAAGTCACCACCTTAGGTTTATTTACTGAATTTGCCTCTTATGTGATTTATGCCGCTTTAGTGGGTCTGTATTTATTCCAAACAAGTCAGCTGTTTAAAGTGAACAAGGAGATGTTCAAAAAACCGGTTGATGAAATCCTGCAATACAACTTCAAACAGGTTGCTATCTTAAGCGTTGCTTATGCTGTGACCTTTGGTGCTGAATTAGCCGTTGTTTCAATGCTGCCTTTATTCTTCAAAGATGTCTTCCTTATTCCTGTCGCTTTGGCCGGTTTATTCGGTGCAAGCTTTGCCGTAATGGATGTTATTTCTTGTCCTTCAGGTGGTTTTATCAGTGATACCTTTGGTCGTAAAAAGACTTTGGCTATTTTATTGAGCGGGGCCGCAGTGGGTTTCTTTATTATGTCTTTGATTACGCCTGAGTGGCCGATTGCATTGGCAGTAGCGTCAATGATGTTCTGTTCATTCTTTTTAGGTTCAGCTGCCGGTAGTGTGTTTGCCGTGGTGCCATTAATCAAACGTCGTTTAACCGGTCAAATTGCTGGTACTGTCGGTGCTTACGGCAACATCGGTGCGGTGTTATTCTTGACCGCCTATTCGTTTGTATCACCATCAACATTCTTCTTAATCATTGCTTGCAGTATTGCCTTTGCCGCAGTCTGCGCGCTATTTTTGGATGAGCCTAAAAGTCAAATGGCTGAAGTGATGCCTGATGGCACTGTGCAATTAATTGATGTGCACTAAGCTGAGATAACATCGACTCCGTTCGTTCTAGGCACTATGATGTCGAAGGCAAACGCTTTTTAGGGCGAACTGGGGATGATGGCGGAACAGATACAAGCAGAACTAAGCTTTACCGTAGCGCAACGCTCGGCAGGCGGTAATAAGGCTGATAATGAAGATGCTATCGGCATTCGCATTCCTAAAGGATCTGTACTCAGTAATAAAGGTGCAGCTGCCGCTATTGCTGATGGCGTAAGTGTTAGCCAAACTGGAAAAGAAGCCAGTGAAACCTGTGTTTACAACTTCCTCACCGACTACTATTCCACGCCCGATAGCTGGAGTGTCAACAAGTCTGCTTCACAAGTATTAACCGCTCTTAATCGTTGGTTATTTGATCAAGGCCATCAGTTTTCAAGTAGCCAAAAATCCTATGTCAGCACTTTTAGTGCTGTTATTTTTAAATCTCAAACTGCACATATTTTCCATGTTGGTGATACCCGTGTTTATCGCTTGCGTGAAGGCACGCTGGAACAAATAACTCGCGACCACACCACCTTCATTAACAAAGATAAACCTTACTTGTCTCGTGCCATGGGTTTAGATGTGATGCTTGATGTAGATGGTCGCAGCACAGATATAGAAGTCGGTGACATTTTCTTTTTAAGTACTGATGGCATTCATGACTTTATTAGTCATGCCGAGCTACAGGCTAATTTAAACTTACTCTCAGCCGAACATGTTACTCAAGACTTCGAAAAAGCCTGCGATGGGCTTATTGAGAAGGCATTGGCTAATGATAGCTGCGACAACCTAAGTTGCCAGATTTTACGTATAGATAGTTTGCCTAAACAAACCATTGCAGAAGTCAGCCGCCAGCTATCACAACTACCCTTCCCACCCTATCTAGCACCCGGCATGATCTTGGATGGATATCGCATCGAAAAAGAAATCCATGCCAGCAATCGCAGTCAGATCTATATCGTTCGTGATGAAGAAAGTGGTGAACGTTATTGCATGAAAACACCGTCGGTTAATTTTGATGATGACCTACCCTATATCGAACGTTTTGTCAGAGAAAGCTGGATAGGCAGCCGTATTAATTCGCTGCACGTGGTGAAAGTTATCGAGCCAAACAGGCCACAAACATGCCTTTATTATTTAACTGAAAATATTGACGGCATCACACTTGAGCAATGGATAGCAGACAACCCTAAGCCAGCAGTACAAGATGTAATTGATATAGTTCAGCAGATTGTCAGAGGCATGACCGCGATCCATCGACGTGAAACGTTGCACCAAGACATCAAGCCCGGCAATATTATGATCGACAATAATGGTGTAGTGAAGATCATTGATTTTGGTTCGTGTTACATCAAAGGTGTGGCCGAAATCTCCACCCCCATAGAGCGAGAAGGCATATTAGGCACCGCCAGCTATTCAGCCCCAGAAGTTGTTATCTCAGCCAAGAGCACCGTTCAATCAGAAGTATTTTCTTTAGCGGTGATTGTTTATGAAATGCTGACTAGCAAGGCGCCTTTTGGTGGCAAGCTACAGGACTGTCGTACTTCAAAAGCCTATTTAGGCACCAAATATACCCCTAGCTTTGAGATCAATTCTGAGGTGCCTATCTGGATCGATGGGGCGATTAAAAAAGGCTTACGTTATGAGCCAGAACGGCGCTATGAGGAAGTCTCGGAATTTCTTCACGAGTTACAAACGCCCAACCCAAAATACAAAAAACGTAATGATGCCGCCCTACTCGCCAGAAACCCCGTCTTATTCTGGCAAATGGCTTCGACAGTTTTACTCATCGCCTTTTTTGCATCACATCTTTTTTAAACTACAGCACAGGAAAATTTACTTTCCTAATTCCATTTCATTGCACCTCGTCATATATTAAAGTTAAGAAAACATAGTGATAAATCAATCATACGACTATCATGCTATCTTCTCATAAAACACATTGGTTTCAATTGCTTATAACTTAAACAATTAGCCGCGAGTTTAAAGTTACTGATGTAAACTCTTTCACTGCAGATTTAGTCGTGATTTTCTTATGAGCGTAATTAATCTACGCTATGCAGTTACTCTTTTTCTCTTGTAATCATACTAAACAAATATATAACCAACCGAGGATACTGATATGAAACAAATCTATGCTCTCGCACTGTCATTAGTATCCGTAGTTACTTTTGCAGATGTTACTAATTCAGGGCAACACCTTTTTATATTATCCGGTCAATCAAATATGGCTCGTCTTGAGCCAAGTAAAGTATTCATTCCAACTCTCATCAAGGAATTTGGTGAAAGTAATATAATTATTGTTAAAGAAGCCAGCGGAGGCTTGTCAATCCAGCATTGGAAAAAAAACTGGCCTCCACAGAATCAAAATATTTATCTCCGACTAATAACGCTTATTAATCAGGCTATCAAGAACAAATCAATACAAACAGTTACTTTTGTTTGGATGCAAGGTGAACGAGATGCAAAGGAAGGTTACGGAAGCATGTATAGTGACAATTTGAAAGAGTTACTCAAGCAATTACAAATAGATCTAGGTCACAAAAATATAAATTTTGTTCTCGGAAGACTTAGTGATTTTGGCTTAAATAATCCGAACTTTCCTCATTGGAATTTGATCCGTAGCTCTCAGACTGAAATAGCTGAAAATAGCCCATATGGAGCTTGGGTAAACACCGATGACTTAAATGATGGCTTTAACCTAGAAGGTGTGAGTATTAAAAATGATCTGCACTATTCTGTTGAAGGGTACAACACTTTTGGGAAAAGGCTCGCCGAAAAATCAATTGAATTAATTTCCCGCCAAACCCAATAAGCACTACACGTGTCGTGTTAAACCGAAACTATAGATTCATACTTCATGACTAAAAATATGCCTAGTATTGAACATGCATGGCTTGAGTCTCAACAAGGGCTTTTTTCCTTTATTCGCTCTAAAGTTGCTCAACCTGAAGATGCTGAAGATATATTGAGTGATGTCTTTACTAAACTGCTCAAGCGGGCTGACGGAAACACCTTGCCTGACAATATTACTGCTTGGTTATTTCTCGTGAGTAAAAACAGTATCGTTGATTATTACCGCAGTAAAAAACAGTTTGAATCATTACCTGATGATATCGTTCTTGAAGATGAAAATAATCTTGGCGATGAACTCGCAAGCTGTCTGCTACCAATGATCAAAGCCTTACCGGAAGAGTATCAGCAGGTTTTAATCCTGTCTGAACTTGAAGGTAAAAAACATAAAGAAGTCGCCAAAATTCTCGATCTATCACTATCTGCCGTTAAAACTCGTGTTTTACGTGGTCGTACAAAATTAAAACAAAGCATTTTACGATGCTGCACACTCACATATAACAAGGCTGGCAGTTTCGTCGATTATGAACAAAAAATGGCTGATCCAACTGACGACTGTGGCTGTTAATTAAAAACTTGCATCCTTTTTAAGTCATTCCCGTCTTTATTAATGACTGCACCAAAGTCATGGTTCGCAGCTACTAATAAAAAAGGAATGTTATGAAACGTATACACATCCATATCGCAGTGGACAACTTAGTAGAAAATATTAATTTCTATTCAACGATTTTTGGAGCAAAACCAACCGTTGAGCAAGAAGATTATGCCAAATGGCAACTGGATGATCCGGCTGTAAATTTTGCTATTTCAAAACAAGGTCGTAAAAGTGGCATCAATCATCTAGGTATACAGGTGGGCTCAGCAGAGGAACTACAAGAATTAGCCCAGCGTTTTGATAATGCTGATATTAGCTATTCATCTCAAGAAGACATCACGTGTTGTTATGCAAATTCAAATAAACATTGGGTATTAGATCCGCAAGGCAATGCCTGGGAATCGTTTCATACCTTAAGCGATGCACCACTATTTGGTGAAGAAACAAAGCTTGATAGCGAAGATACGGATTGCTGCATTCCGCTATACTCAGAACAAGATCAAACACCTAAGGAAGCGTGTTGTATTCCAAATGAAAAAAGTAGGTCGGACTGTTGTAAATAGATCGCTCTTTACCAAGTATCACTAAAGAGCCGACGTATTAATAGTCATAGATATGCTCAAGTTTAGAACCGCCGTTAACTAATTCGGTGAGCAGCTCCCCCAACATAGAGACGTCAACCATAACAACTCTGCGGGTTATATCTGAACTTGAGACTATTTTTGATTCAAATAATGTCACACTCGTCGTCGGCTCAAGCTTTGTTTCTGTGTCCGTAATATAGGACACGGCAATCTTCTTATTTCCTGAGATTTCGCTAATGCTAACGCCTTGCGACACCAGTTTAGGCACTGTTTCGGTAAACGCTCCCCAGCGGGGTACTGAAATCAAAGTGTTGCCTGATTCTTCATAGACGATACCAACATTTTCAGGCAACTCATCTTTAATAGCATCAGGAACAGTCGCAATAAGATAAATTAAACCATCACCATGCTCATACGTTGCTTGTGATGCTGCACCAATTAATTTGGCATAAATAACTTTAAAGCCATATTCACCAGTGAAAAATAACTTTCTTTCTAGTTTCCTAATAAAGTTCTTACCGAAAATATCGGTATCAACCCAAATTCGACCTATCCATTCACCGAAATTAAACATATACCAAGCCTCATCGAAGATAAGGTCGCTGTATGCTCGTTGTGCTTGAGCAATAATTTTATCTTCCTCTGTATCTTCGTTATTGGCAGTCCATCGCGTAAAGCGTCCTATCGTGTTTTCATAAAGGCCTTTAAACATGTACTCAACGGTAGTACTGATGCCGATCACTTGTAACATCGACATGTATTCAGAGTTATCGACATTATAACTCTCACTTACCGATACGGCTCTATCGTAGAGTGTCCAATACTCATCCAAGCTAGCCATAAAAGGAAAGTTGCTCGGATTATTCCCCGCTTCTAAAAACTCGGCATATTCGAGCGGGTTAAACACTAAGTACCACTCAGGAATCGTTAATACCGTTTGTTCTTCGCCGCGATAATAGTTTTTTATTTCATCTTTCTGTGCATTTAGTTCGATATTATTTGAAGGATAATATTGCTTCCATAATTGATTAATAAACCGATTTTCTGGATCCAGCTTAGCCTTCAAAGCGAAGAACTCATCTGCTCTAGGATAAGCAGCATGAAATTGTTCTGGCGAGGCATAAATCTGATACGGTAAATAGTAGGCACCGTTCGCTTCAATGACCGCATCAATCATCTCGACGCTCCACTGCTTAACCTTTTCTTTGGCTGCTTCATCTGTGCCTTGTTGATAATACACAACAAAGGCAAATACTTCATTCCTTGCCCACGACAATAAGTTTTCTGGTGAGGCATGAGCATGCCTGATTGATACATTAATAATGTCCGCATCATTTCGTATAAAGATATCTTTCATCTTCGGTACAAATGAATCAAAGTGCTCAACCGGAATAAAGTATTCTCTCAAGACATAGGTTTTTTCATCACGACTTTCTGGCTCTAGTTCGCGAACATCATAACTGGCCTCCCAATTTCGCCAAACAACCCTGTCTGAAGCGTAATAAAGTGGATCAATAATGTTCTTTCTGATCGACTTCCCAATAGCATAATCACCAACTAACTCCGCAGCCATTGGTCCCCATTTATATTTGTCATCTTTTGCAATCAAACGGTCATCAAGAGTTAGTGCCTTATCGGTTTTATACCAACTAACGTCTAACACCTCATCATAGCTGGGTGGATATAGATCCCCGTTGTGAAAAACAATCTCTGAGTTATCACGAATATTTTTTGCAAAATGTTTGGCGTAATCTGACGCCTTGAGTAATGTTGTTTGTCTTTCAATTTTTACATTATCAGCGAGGTTTAAAGTCACCTCGGTAATGACACCTAAACCACCGTATCCACCAATAACACCATTGAATATGTCAGAATTTTGTTCTCGATTAGCAAAGACTTCTTCACCGTTTGCCAAGATCACTTTCAAGGACAATACCGACTCAATTAACGGCCCTTCTCCTATATATCTACCGTGAACATTAACGCTCAATGAACCGCCAACTGTGAAATTAGCATAGGTTTGCATGATTCTTATCGACAAATCATAAGGGTCGATAAACTCTTGAATATCACGCCAAGTCATTCCCGACTGAACCGTGATCTCCTTATTCCCCTCATCAAAATCAATCACCTTGTTAAAGGCTCTCATATCAAAGTGCAGACTATTCTCGTAGGCCACTTGCCCACCCATGCTATAGCGTCCCCCACCAATAGATATCGGACCAGTCGAAGTCGTAATCGCGTTAATTATTTGCTCTGTTGCTTCAGGTTTAATGACCTGAGCGACTTTAATTGGGTTAAGTCCGGTCACGTCATTGACAATTAACGGTTTTTGCACTTGGTATTGGAAGTCTGAATCGCCGCTAACCTGAACAATTACAGTAGTAGCAATGGCTGTTATCAGTAGTAACATGCCAAAAACTATAGCTAGCTTACGCGCCCCTTGTGATAACTTCCGTTTTATTGTTTTCATAACAGTCCCTTGATAACATTGGCTCGAGTTCAGCGCTTAATATTAAGGGAATAAAATGAATAACACTAGAAGAGAGTTGCTGCTGGGAATAGGTTTAACTATTGCAACGGCACCATTGATTAAGGCTCTTGCCGCAACAACAGCTTTCGGTATTCCAAACGATACCGTTGGCAACTTTAACTATATTTATAACAACAGTTCTCATCGGGATGAGTTTTACGCGTTTTTAACCAATGTCTTTCACCTCTATCCCGAAGACAAATTACATGAGTTGATCTACAAACTTAATCAACAGGAGCTTGTTGATCAATCAATATACAAAAAACTGCAAGACAACCTACCTGATCTCAAACCTCTTTTTGCCGATCTTACCTATGCGATACCAGCCTTATCTAAACAAAAAAAAATCATTGCCGAACAAACTTCACAGCTTGTAGATAGCAACAAACGTTATGACGGCTATTTAGAAGTTGGCTCAACTGGCCGCTACCTTGATTCACTAGAAGAAACGCTAGATATCAAAGGAGATACTTTTTTCTTAACGGATAAACGTGCTACTTACTCACCGATAGATATTGTTGATAGAGGCCAAATCGCTAAAGCAGGTAAAGACATTGATCTAGAGAACTACAACTCTAACTTAAACAACTACATCCCTAATAAATCCATAGATCTCGCCACAGTTTATATTGGCTTCCACCACTGTCCATTAGATCTGCGTGAAGAATTTATAACGTCCATTCGAGATACGATGAAAGATGATGCCCCCTTAATTCTTCGAGATCATGATGCCCATAATGAAAAAATGAGCCGAATGGTCGCTCTCGCTCATGATGTGTTTAACATGGGTACTAATGAAACATGGACATACAATGATGATGAGCTGAGAAATTTTTATTCTCTAGCCGAATTGGAGGCAATGATGAATCAATTTGGTTTCAAATCAGACAGCAGAAAAATCTATCAAAAAGGCGATCCTACCCTAAATGCTTTGATGGTTTTCAGAAAGAGTTAATTCATTGAAAGCGTTTAAACTAATCGCACTGTTAACGTTATTGATGTCATCACAAGTTATGGCTGATGAATGTGTGATTTTGCTTCATGGATTGGCAAGAAGCGATAGTTCGATGAAAACCATGGCGGCAGAATTAAATAACGCTGGCTATGTTGCAGTGAACTATGACTATCCTTCGACGAAGTTCACCATTGAAGAATTAGCGGATGAGGCCATTAGCAATGCCTTATCGTTATGTCCTGAGCAAGCAACCGTACATTTTGTCACCCATTCCATGGGTGGCATTCTTGTACGCCAATATTTAAGTAATCAAACCATCGACAACTTAGGCCGTGTGGTGATGTTAGGCCCGCCCAATCAAGGCAGTGAAGTGGTGGATACCCTGCATAATATGCCTGGGTATGAATTAATAAACGGCCCTGCTGGCCATCAACTCGGCACAGATGATTTCAGTGTTCCCAATAAATTGGGTCCTGCTGATTTTGAATTAGGTATCATTGCTGGCACCCGTAGCATTAACTTGATTCTATCGACCATGTTGCCCGATACAGATGATGGTAAAGTCACTGTTGAAAATACCAAATTAGACGGCATGAAAGATCATATCGCCCTACCGGTAACGCATCCTTTTATGATGAAAAACCAAGAGGTGATCGAGCAGGTGATCCACTTTTTGAAATCGGGCAGTTTTAAAAAGGTACCAGCTTGAGCAAACCAGTTCACGAAAAATGGATACGTCTTGCGATTTAATACCCTATTGATTATCTTGGGACTGCTTGCTTAAGTAAGCATCACGAAATTTCCTATTTAAGCTTCATTATCGACTTACAGGGAATTATTGTTCGACTATGTATAGAAATTACAGGGAATTTTTATTCCCCTTAATAACAAGTTATGTTTTAAATACCGTCTGTTTAGCAGGCGTATAATATTTTATCAACAACGTTTAAGGAGAAAGTCATGTCCAAGGGCCAAGATTCAAAAAAAGCAGCTAAAAAGAAACCTGAAAAAACAATGAAAGAAAAACGCGCTGCTAAAAAGGAAAAAAAAGCCAATAAACAATAGGTGTAAGGCCTTAGCGAAAGAGTTCTAAATCCGCTTGGAATGAAACCGAAGCATTGGTTTTCTTCGATCTTTTGTCGCGTTTTTCCGATACGTATAAGCTTGAAATTGTTGCTCAGGCTGGAGAAAGATCACGTTGGAATTTTACGTACCTGTTTGACAAGGAAGTCTTTCCGAAGAAAGGGACAAGATTATAGAAGCTGCTAGAGAATGGCTGTGAGATGAAAAATGGTCAACCACATAACAAAGTACTCCATAAATATGTGCACTTTAAATGAATTATCAAACAGCGTTTCAGGTTAATCTTACCTCCTCATTCATTACCTTAACGTGTGGAAGATAATGTCAAAAATTGAATTTTCGCCAGTAGAAAAAGAAGTCTTAATCACCCAAATACAAGCTTATTTCAACGCTGAGTTGAATCAGGATATTGAACAATTTGATACCGAGTTTTTATTAGACTTTTTCACCGATAAAGTAGGGGCCTATTTTTATAATAAAGGCTTAGCGGATGCTCAAGCTGTGTTGGAAGAGAAAGTGGATAATATAAAAGAAGCGATTTACGAGATTGAACAGCCTACTGAATTTTCTAGATACCTACAAAGTGAAAAACGAAAATAAAGGCATGTTGCTCGGCCTGTTTGCCATCGCTGCTTTTGGCCTTACGCTGCCAGCCACTAAAATTGCTTTATCTGATTTAGACCCAGTATTTATTGGGCTAGGACGTGCGGTATTTGCTGCAGTAATTGCTGCACTAATATTGTTATGGTCAAAACAAACCATTCCTACTAAGGCACAATTTGTACAACTTTCATTGGTGGCGCTCGGGGTCGTTATCGGCTTTCCAGTATTGTCATCGTGGGCCATGTTATATGTGCCCGCCACTCATGGTGGTGTCGTATTTGGTATATTGCCGCTAGCAACCGCTTTAGTCAGTGTTTTTATTGGCCATGACAGACCCAGTCGTTCATTTTGGCTAGTCAGTTTATTCGGTGGGTTATTGGTTGTTTCATATGCACTCATTCAAGGTGCGGGCAGTTTACATATTGCTGATTTAGCTTTGTTAGGGGCCGTCATCTCCGCTGCGATTGGTTATGCCGTAGGCGCTAAACTCTCTTTATATCTCGGTGGCTGGCAAGTGATCTGCTGGGCATTGGTACTAGCTTTGCCTTTTATCTCGGTGCCGACCTACCTGTTCGCTCCGGATTCATTTTTAGATTGGTCGAGTTCCACTTATATAAGCTTTTTATATTTAGCGTTGATCAGCCAGTTATTTGCCTTTTTTGCTTGGTATAAAGGTTTGGCACTTGGTGGTATCGCCAGAGTAAGTCAGACTCAGCTGTTGCAACCTTTTGTCACAGCTTTTGCTTCTGCAGTTTTATTAAATGAAGTTGTCGAAGCTCATACCATCGTCTTTATCTTTTTAGTGGTTGGTTCCGTATGGTTAGGGAAAAAAATGCCGATCACCCAGAGTTCCTCACACAATGACTGAAACCATTAATGAAAAGCTCTGCCCATTTTGCCAATCATCAAATCATTGCATGGCTCACGAGGCACAAACTTGCTGGTGCTCTAAAACCAAAATAGAAAAAGGCCTTATTGCTTTAGTACCGCCGGAAAAAAAGAAAAAAGCCTGCATTTGTTTTAGCTGTAATCAGACTTATAAAGAAAACCCGGCGAAATTCGAAAAACAACTACTCAGAAATTAATTATCAGAAAATTTCATTGTGACGCAGGTCTCACCTTCAGCTAATTAAACTTTTCACTCCCTCTTCATTGTCTAAAATAGAGTTTTTTATGGCTATGTAAGGAGGATATTATTAATACTATTAATCACGAAAGTACTGACGACATTCAGCATGGGAAAAGTGACAAGGAAACTCCGTTAAATCACTTACACTCTGAGACTGAATCAGACCCGCTTCCAGAAAAGATAAAAGATGAACAATTATTAAATTGTGATCCTCAATCAACTACTCATAATCTATAAAAATAAGAACCGCAGCCATACCGCCACGGCCCTCTTTGTTCAATATCTCTAAGCGGCCTCATGCCTCATATTGGTGGCAACGGCAATTCGGTTCCAAGCATTAATCGTGACCACTTGCATCATACATTGCGCTAACTGATTATCACCCAGAACAGCCAATGCCTTGTTATACAGTTCTTTCGACAATCCGCGATCAGAAATTAAAGTAAGCTCCTCGGTGACAGCAAGCACGGTTCGCTCGATCTCACTAAATAGTGGTGATTCTTTCCATGCTGCTAAGGCATATATTCTCTGTTCCGTTTCACCCTTTTTTCTTGCTTCTTCAGCATGCATTTGTATGCAATAAGCACAGCCATTTATTTGTGAGGCACGAATTTTAATGATCTTTTTCAAACTTGGATCTAAGTCTGTTGCTGTTATATAAGCTTCTAAGCCCAACATGGCTTGAAAAGCATCCGGTTCAAGCTCATGAATTTGTATTCTTGTTTCCATTTTCTAACCTTTTTACTTAAATTCTAAAATGGCATCAGCCACTTTTTTTTCATCACTAAAATCAGATGTTCGAAATTTTTCTTTGCCGTCTTGCAACAAGATCAAGGTTGGAAAATCTTTCACTTTATAACGAACAAACTCCTGATCATTGCTATCTATCACTAGCGAGTAATCAATTTGGTATTTGTCTTTATATTCATGGAGCTCTTTTTCTCCGGTCCATAAACGTGAGGTAATACCTAACCAATTTATATCTGGCGTAGCTTTAGATAAGGCATTGGCTTGTTGTTGGCCTGCAATACAGTTTTTAGCGATCACAGGTCGAGATTCTGCTAAGTACCAATCACACCATGTTGAAGTGAAATATAAGGCCGTTAGCTTATCCGTGCTGGTGACTAACGATGGTTGAGCGATAAGCGGTTCAATTTCAACGGCGGGTAAGGTTTTACTATTGCTCGCTGAAACTAATTTAATCGTCTTATCTAATTGTGCTGATGCGTCGTGGCCCTTAAATACCACCTTGCCATCAATATCAATCAAGATATGGTAAGGCGTACCCACCAAATCAAATGCCTGAGCAAGCTCACCCGTATCATCAACCATGACGGGCACTGTTAGCGAAAATTCTTGCTGGGTAGCTCTAATTGCTTCAGCACTGTCATTGATATAAATATTGACGGCAATGACTTCGACATCGTCACCAAAAGTTTCATACGTTTCTTGCAGGTGAGGCATCTGTTCACGGCAAGGCACACACCATGTTGCCCAAAACTTTAAATAAACGGGCTTTTTACCGACATACTCATTTAACGTAATTGATTTGCCATCTATCGAGGTCACTGCAATATCAAACATTTTGTTATCTTGTGCATGAACTAACGTAAACATACTTAGTCCTATTGTGAACATAATGGCTGTCAGGAAGTTTCGTAAGATCATCAGTTTATTGCTCCTTAGTAGTCTTTTTAATCACCCGAATGATAGAGTGCTAGACACGTTAAGTATTGTAAAATTACGACACCACCAAAAATAATTAACCTCCATGCCTGATAATAAAAATAATCCGTTACCCCATTTAGGCTTTAAACGCTTTGCACCTTCAGCAAAGCTGGCATCTTATATTCAGTGTTATTGGTTTATTAAAAGTGGGCCTCAGCAAAAAATTAATAGCAGTGAATATTTACATCCTGATGGCGGGATGAGCATCACCTTTAATTACAGTGACAGCTTGAAGTTTGATGATGGTCACAATGTTGGTGATACCATTTTTGATGGTGCAAACACGGTAAGTCGCGCTTTGCATTTAAACGGCCAGGTTGATGCGGTTGGTATTCGTTTTTTGCCCGCGGGTGCCCGTGCCTTTTTAGCTATGCCACTCAAAGAATTTAAAGGTGAGCTGCTGTCACTGTCAGATACGCCATTAAACGGTTATGACGACCTTTATCATAAATTAGCAGATGTAATGTCATATTCCGACAAGGTCTCACTTATCGAAGATTGGATAAACCAAGTCATTGCCCCAGAACAAAGTGCGTTAGATATTGTTAATGCATCATTGAGCCTATTGAACCACCACCAAGGTGCTGTTGCGATCTCCGCGATAGCAGAAAAACTGACTATTAACCCACGACGGCTGGAACGCTTATTTAATGATCAAGTCGGACTGACGCCTAAAGAATATGCTCGTAATATTCGTATCAAACAGGCTCGTTATTATTTAAAACAACAGCCAAACTTATCTTTAGCTGATGTTGCCTACTATTTAGGCTTTTTTGACCAAGCCCATTTTTCTAAGCAATTTAAACAAGTCGTTGGCATTAGCCCTAAAATCTATGCAGGTAAAAGCAAAATAGAACCTAAAAGCTAAAGTACAAACATAAAAAAAGCCCCGACCAAAAGGTCGGGGCTTTTTTATTTGTCTGCTGAATAGTTCAGCTGGCAATGAGGGATGACTTACATCATGCCGCCCATGCCACCGCCCATGCCACCCATATCAGGCATTGCAGCTGCGCCACCATCTTGAGGAGCATCTGCAACCATCGCTTCAGTGGTCAACATTAGACCAGCAACTGAACCGGCATTTTGCAATGCAGTACGTGTTACTTTTGTTGGGTCAAGAATACCCATGTCGATCATGTCGCCATATTCGCTAGTCGCAGCGTTGTAACCAAAGTTACCTTCACCAGCAGCAACATTGTTCAAAATAACAGATGCTTCATCACCTGCATTTTCAGCGATTTGGCGTAAAGGCTCTTCCATTGCTCTACGTAGCAATTTGATACCCGTATCTTGATCTGAGTTATCACCTGTTAATTCGCCAATTTTGCTTTCAGCACGAACCAAGGCTACACCACCACCGGCAACCACACCTTCTTCAACCGCAGCGCGAGTTGCATGTAATGCATCTTCAACACGTGCTTTCTTCTCTTTCATTTCCATTTCAGTTGCAGCGCCAACTTTGATGACAGCAACACCTCCAGCCAATTTAGCAACACGTTCTTGCAACTTCTCTTTATCGTAATCAGAACTAGAATCAGCGATTTGTGCACGAATTTGCTCAACACGCGCTGTAATGTCAGTGACATTACCTGCACCGTCAATAATGGTTGTGTTTTCTTTGCTGATGTTGATTTTCTTAGCTTGACCAAGATCTTCTAACGTTACTTTTTCTAAGCTTAGGCCAACTTCTTCAGAAATCACCGTACCGCCAGTTAAGGTAGCGATATCTTGTAACATTGATTTACGACGATCACCAAAGCCAGGTGCTTTAACGGCACATACTTTAACGATACCGCGCATGCTGTTAACAACTAATGTTGCTAATGCTTCGCCTTCGATATCTTCAGCAATCAATAATAATGGACGGCTTGCTTTTGCAACAGCTTCCAATGTTGGTAGTAATTCACGGATGTTTGAGATTTTTTTGTCAAATAACAATACAAACGGTTCATCAAGATCAGCGGTCATTGTTTGTTGGTCATTAACAAAGTATGGCGATAGGTAACCACGATCAAACTGCATACCTTCAACCACATCTAATTCGTTATCAAAACCAGAACCATCTTCAACGGTGATAACGCCTTCTTTACCGACTTTTTGCATTGCTTCAGCAATGATGCCACCCACAGACTCATCAGAGTTAGCTGAGATAGTACCTACTTGAGCAATCGCTTTATCATCATCACATGCTGCAGACATGCTTTCTAACTCAGCCACAGCAGCAACAACGGCTTTATCGATGCCGCGTTTTAAATCCATTGGGTTCATGCCCGCTGCAACAGCTTTCACGCCTTCACGTAAAATTGCTTGTGCTAATACGGTAGCCGTTGTTGTGCCGTCACCAGCCGCATCAGAAGTGTGCGAAGCCACTTCTTTAATCATTTGTGCGCCCATGTTTTCGAACTTGTTATCTAATTCGATTTCTTTAGCAACAGACACACCATCTTTAGTAATCGTTGGAGCACCAAAGCTTTTGTCCAAGATAACGTTACGACCTTTAGGGCCTAATGTTACTTTTACCGCATCAGCCAAGATGTTCACACCGTTGACCATTAAACCACGCGCATCCGCGCCGAATTTGACTTCTTTAGCAGCCATGTTAATTCCTCTTATATATTCTTAGTTATATTAACGAATTGGTGTAAGGCGATTAGCCTTCGATTACAGCAACAATATCGTCTTCACGCATTACTAACAGTTCTTCACCGTCAACTTTGATTTCTGTACCGGCATATTTACCGAAAAGAATTTTGTCACCAACGCTAACTGCCAAAGGACGCACATCACCTGAATCTGTGATTTTGCCACCACCTACTGCAACGATTTCACCTTGCGCTGGTTTTTCAGCTGCATTGTCAGGAATTACGATGCCACCAGGGCTAGTTGTTTCTTCTTCCGTACGACGAACAATCACACGATCATGAAGGGGACGAATATTCATCAAATGTATCCTCTAAAAAATAGCTATCAAAAAAAATGTACTCCCCATAAGTGGGGATTCAAAATAAAACTTCAAGGGAAAAGCGAAAATTTATCGCAAGCGATCATCATCTTTATCAACCAGCTCACCCTCGATTATTGAAGAGTCACGATGACTTTGATGGGACTGTGTATGCATCGTCTGACCATGGAAGGTAAACTGTCGCCCACTGGCCAAGAGATGTTTGATCAACGCTTGGCGAAAAGTGGGTACCAATAAGATAAAGCCTATCGTATCAGTAAAAAAGCCTGGCGTAAGCAACATGGCGCCACTTAATAATAAGGCCACGCCTTCTAACATCGCAATGGCCGGTAATTCACCTTGCGCCAACGAGTGCTGCGCGCGCTGAAAAGTACTCAAGCCTTGCCAGCGTAATAAGCCCGCACCGATGACCGCAGTAGCCACCACTAAAAACACAGTCCAAGCTGCGCCAATCACACTGCCCACTTGAATCAAAAAATAGATTTCTATCAATGGCACTAATAGAAACAGTATCAATAAAGAACGGAACATTTTCCTTCCTATATAAATAAGTAGTGATAACTATATCGGGACTGCTTAGCGGCTTTTCAAGTTATTTATTGTGTTACTTATAAACAACAGAAAGCTGTTTTTGTATCACTGTCATAAAACGGTAATAAAACATTCATCATAGTGAAATGTTAGCTGGTTATTGTGTGCGAACTCGTAGCTGATACGACCCGAATACATTTTAATTAACCAAGAGGATACTCCCTTGAAACTTAAAACATCGTCTCTATTAATTGCAGGTGCTTTATTAGGCGCAGCAGTTATGCCAGCACAGGCTAACAATGAAGCTATGCTGGATTTGCTTAAAGTCCTTCGTGACCAAGGCACCATCACTGCAGATAACTATGACCTTTTAGCTAGTGCAGCTGCTGCTGACAAAGAAAAAACTGAAGCCGCAACGGCAGAAGTGAAAGCGGAAGTGAAATCTGTAACGAAAGATATGCCTAAAATCACCACGAAAGGCAAAATAAAAATCACGAGCGCTGATGGAAACTGGTCGTTCCAACCTATCGGCCGTGTTATGTGGGATGCAGTACACACTGACGCAGATAATGGCGTGAGCAGTGACGATGTTAAAGGTACAGAATTACGTCGTGCACGTTTAGGTTTCCAAGGTTCGATTTATAACTGGGGCTACAAATTTGAAGCCGACTTCGCAGGTGGCGACGCTTCAATTAAAGATGCCTATGTTAGCTACGGCACAAAATTTGGTGATACTAAACTTGGCTTGAAATTAGGTCAATCTCATATACCATTTGGTTTGAATACTAAAATCAGTTCTAAATACATGACATTCATGGATCGTCCAATGTTTGCTGATAATTCTGTTTCACCTGCTCGTGCAAGTGGAGCGGTTGTATCTTTAGCTGCAAAAGATTATCGCTGGAGCTTAGCGGCTGGTTTACAAAACGGTGCGTTTGATGGCGACAACGATACCTATGAAGTTAATGGTAGTACATTTGCTGTTCGTGGTTCATTTCTGCCTTACATGGAAGATAAAAGCCACCTATTACAAATCGGTGCTGCTTTCTTAACGCAAGGCGGTGGAGATTCGTTCAAATTCCAACCGGACCTAGTTAGCCATGATGACAAATATAAACCTGTATCTACTGGCACTATCGCAGCAAATGACTTTGACGGCGCACAAGCCTTTACCGTAGATGCATTAGCTGTATTTGGTTCTTTCCATGCAATGGCTGAATACTTAGACCACACGATTGAACAAGATAGTGGTAGTGACATTGATACAACAGCCTTTGCTGTTGAAGCCGGTTATTTCTTAACGGGTGAATCTTTGAAATGGAAAAAAGGTTACACATCAGGAATCAAACCAAAATCGAAAATGGGCGCATGGCAAGTGGCTGCTCGTTTCGAAACTATCGAAATCGACCCAGGCTCATCATCTGAAGATGAGTTTGATAAGTTCACCGTTGGCCTTAACTATTACCCAACTCAAAACACGCGTTTAATGTTGAACTATGATCAAGTAACAGATCTAACAGTTAATGGTTCTAGCGTAAATGATGAACCCTCAGCACTTAAGTTCAGAGCGCAAGCTTACTGGTAAAAATGTTGAGTTAATTTTTATTTAACTCTACGGAAGGAGCCCTGCTAGCGTTGCTAGCAGGGCTTTTTTATGACCTTTGCTTACCGTCATAAATCCTTCATTAATCTGCAAGCTTTTAGCAATGCAGCTCTGCCAATATTGTCTAGCCCGTCATTACAAACTGATTGTTGATTCAAAGCCTACAAACAGCTATTTATAGAAGACTTTCATATGACTAAAGAAGAACTCTTACAGGGTCGGTCTCTGAACAAGATATTAGAAACCGCCACGTTAACCCCTTTATTTCAACCCATCGTATCTTTAAAGAAAAATAAGATTTATGGTTATGAAGCTCTTATTCGTGGACCCTCCGATAGTGGCCTGCATTCCCCAGTCAATTTATTTGATGCAGCTAGTCGCCATGGTCGTTTAGCAGAACTTGACTTGATGTGTCGAGAAGTCTCCATCAAACATTTTGGTTTGCTGGGACTTAAACATAAACTGTTTATCAATACGATTCCAGCTGCATTATTACAGCAAGATTATCAACATGGCTTGACGTTAAACTTCTTGAAAAAAGCCGGCATTCCTGCCGAACAAGTAGTGATTGAGCTCACCGAACAATATCCGATTGATGATTACAATTTGATGCGCGATGCCACTGAGCATTATCGAGATATGGGATTTTCAATCGCGCTTGATGATCTCGGTGCTGGTTATTCCGGTTTACGTACTTGGTCTGAATTAAAACCAGACTTCGTCAAATTGGATCGTCACTTTATGCAAAACATTCATGATGATTCGCAAAAACGTCAATTTGTGCAATCCATGCTCGATATTGCTACTAGCATCGACTGTCAGGTGATCGCTGAAGGTGTTGAAATTCGTGAAGAGTACGTGGTTGCTCAGGAAATGAAAATTGATTTTGTTCAGGGTTATTATTTTGCTCGCCCAAAAGCACAACCAACACAAACAATAAAGCCTGAGTTATTTAATAAACGCCAAACTAAAACGATGTTCCGGCAAGTGCTGCCGCGTTCAAATACGCTGGTGAGCAGCCTGCTTAGTAGTAATGCACCACTCAATACTCATGATAATGTCAACACAGTGGGCGACCGTTTTCAACAAGGCAGTGATTTAATTTCTCTGCCCGTCATCAATCATTTAAATCAACCTGTAGGCATGGTCTGGCGGGATGAGTTTATGACCTTGTATGCCAGCCGTTATGGTCGTGATTTGCATGGTAGAAAACCCATTCAGATGTTTATGGATGACACTCCCATCATCGCTGAAATGAAGTTGCCACTTAAAACATTAAGTCAGCTAATCACCAGCCAAGATGAGAACAGTCAACATAGTATGTTTATCATCACTGATGACGGCCAATATCGTGGTACCGGTAGCTTGATGGATCTACTCCGGCAGATAACGGATTTGCAACTTACCTCTGCACGCCACGCCAATCCACTTAGTGGTTTGCCCGGTAACGTACCTATTTCTGAACAAACAAAAGAAGCCCTCAAACACAACCATGATGTTGTGGTCTGTTATTTCGACTTAGACAACTTTAAGCCTTATAACGATATTTATGGTTATGGCAAAGGCGATAAGGTCATCAGTGAAACTGCAAAGATATTATGCAAACACGTCAATAGTGAAATTGATTTTGTCGGTCACGTTGGCGGCGATGACTTTATTGCACTCTTCGCCAGCTCGGACTGGCTAACACGTTGCAATAAAATCTTGTCAGAATTTACTACGCTGCAGCCATATTTATATAACAAAGAACATCTCACTGCTGGCGGTATAACGGCAGCAGATCGCTACGGCAATGCCATGTTTTATCCCTTATTAAGCTTGTCTATTGGAGCCGTCAAATTACATGATTTTGACACTATTAATAATGAAGTCGATTTAGCTGAAGTCGCCAGTCGGGCCAAATCAGCCGCAAAGAAACAATCTGGCAATAGCTTCTTTCAGTTAACCCAATAAACATTAGGTGTAGTGAAGTGATTAAAAGGGCTATCGTTAGTTACGCAACTTGATGAAGTTGTTGGATCACATAATCAACACGGTGTTTAATTCGGTCACGAATATGAGCAAACTCAGTCATCAGCTCTTGTTCGTCACCTCTAAGTTTAGCGGGGTCAGGCAATGGTAAATGTAATTTCGCTGTATGTGGATTCATAATCGGACATTGCTCTTCGGCGTTGTCACAGAGGGTAACCAACAGATCGGCCCACTCCAACATCTCTCCATTAACTCTAATCGACTGTTGCTGAGAAATATCGATGCCCACCGCTGCCATGCTTTTAATTGCACGTTCATTCTGCCCATGCGCCTCGATGCCCGCTGACTTTGCTTCAATTAAATCACCCGCCAGCTCTCGCGCCCAACCTTCGGCCATTTGTGAACGACAGGCATTGCCGGTGCATAAAAACATTACACGTAATCTATCCATCTTTATTCTTTCCATTTAATAAACTGATGAAACTTTAACAATCAAATATTACAAATATATGAACATATACTAATAAACGTTGTGATACTTTTAGTTCAGGACAAAAGTGTGATCTCTATATAAAAAAATGGCATCCCATCTGATAGAATGCGTGCTTACCTACCTAATACAGAAGCCTCAATTGTGAAAAAATTATTTGCCAGTGTACTGCTCGTACTGCCATTACTCACTCCTGTTACTAGCTTTGCTGAAACGACTCGTTATGTCTCTGATGAGCTTGAAATCACCATGCGTAATGGCAAAGGCGTTAAATTTGCGATCCGTAAGATGCTATCGAGTGGTGCCAAACTAGATGTGCTCGAAACTGATCCTGCTGGTTATTCTAAAGTGCGTACCAGTAATGGCGTTGAGGGCTGGGTATTAACCCGTTATTTAGACAATATGCCGAGCTCACGTGATCAGCTGGCATCCAGCGAACAAAGAGTCGCTAACCTTGAATTGGAATTAGCGAAATATAAAAGTGAAATTGAGGCTTTATCATCACAAAACAGTGATACCGACACACAAAACTTAACGCTAACAGAAACCTCACAGCGTCTAAGCAAAGAACTGGACAATCTACGCCGGACCGCATCGAATGCCGTTGCTTTGGATAATGAAAACCGCCAACTCAAACAAAAACTACAAGAAATTGATCATCAAACACAATTATTGATCATAGAAAATAGTGGCTTAAAAGACAGTGATGCAAAAAGCTGGTTTATGATTGGCGCAGCCGTTTTGTTTGCTGGTCTATTGTTAGGCTTAATCTTGCCACGACTACGTTTCCAAAAGAAAAGCTCTTGGAACAACTTGTAATAGTTTACGTACTCACCTAAGCATTTCTAAAGGCCTAGTTAGTTTCACTGATTAGGCCTTTTTTATTGCCTGCTTGTTTTAATTTTCATCGCTATATACAATATTTCATATATATAGTTTTTTACATGTAGTGATAATGACATTAACCGCTGACGATCTATTCTCTGCTCTGTCTCACCCAATGAGGTTACGTACCATCGTCTTACTTTCACAAGTAGGCGAATTATGTGTGTGTGAACTTTCATCTGCCTTAGATTTATCACAGCCTGTTATTTCCAGGCACCTAGCCCAACTCAAACAGATAGGATTATTGTCATCACGCAAGCAAGGACTGTGGGTTTATTACCAACTTAACGTAGCTTTGCCAACCTGGGCTACAAACATCATTGAAACAACTAGAACGGGGGTGATAACTACATCCCCCTATCAAGATGATGTCACCACCTTAACCAATATGAAAGATCGCCCTAATCAGGCGTGTTGCTAACAATTAGAGACAAATAATGACAATTAAAGTAGGGATTAATGGCTTTGGCCGTATGGGAAAATTAGCCTTACGTGCAGGCTGGGCCAGTGATGAATTAGAGTTTGTCCATATCAATGAAATTAATGGTGATGCCAACTGCCACGCTCATTTATTAGAATTTGACTCCGTCCATGGCCGATGGGGTGATGATAAAACCATCACAGCCACTGACGATCTCATCACGATTGATAATCAACAGATTACATTCAGCCAACACAGCTCACCAGCTGATGTAAATTGGCAAGGTTTGAATGTTGATATTGTTTTTGAATGTAGTGGCCAATTTAAATCTGAAGATGAATTACAGACCTACTTTGATCAAGGTGTGAAAAAAGTCTTAGTATCAGCACCCTGCCCAGAACCAGCATTAAACATTGTTTACGGTGTTAACCATGATCGCTACGATCCAGCTCAACACAACATCGTGACCGCCGCTTCATGCACAACTAACTGCTTAGCCCCACTGGTTAAAGTCATGCATGAAAAGATCGGCATTAAACATGGCACCATGACCACCATCCATAACATCACTAATACCCAGACAATTGTGGATAAAGGTCATAAAGATTTACGTCGTGCTCGAGCCAGCTGCAACTCTTTAATCCCAACCACTACCGGTTCAGCTAAGGCGATCACTAAGATCTTCCCAGAACTGGAAGGCAAGTTAAATGGTTTAGCTGTGCGAGTTCCTTTATTAAATGGCTCTCTCACTGACTTTGTCTTTGAAGCTGACAGGTCAACAACTGCTGAAGAAATTAATGCCTTATTCCAACAAGCTGCAGACGAAAACTTAAAAGACATTTTGGGCTATGAAACCCGTCCATTAGTATCAGCTGACTACACCAACGATGCTCGCTCAAGCATTGTTGATGCACCGTCAACGATGGTGATTAATGAAACTCAAGTGAAAATTCTCGCGTGGTATGACAATGAATGGGGTTATGTGAATCGCATGGTTGATATCGCCCATATGTTGGCTAAGTCTTTATAAAACTAAAATATGAATGCCAACCTCAAAAATTACGCGACAATAACTGCGGGTTACTGGGGCTTCACACTCACTGACGGCGCGATAAGAATGTTGGTGGTGCTGTATTTCCACCAATTAGGATACTCGCCGCTCGCCATCGCCAGCTTGTTTTTGTTTTATGAGTTCTTTGGCATAGTGACCAACCTTGTTGGTGGTTGGTTAGGTTCACGTATTGGCCTGAACAACACCATGCATATCGGCATGGCATTACAAGTTGCCGCCTTGATGATGCTGACGGTGCCAACCGAATATCTAACCGTTATTTATGTGATGGCAGCACAAGCTTTGTCAGGCATTGCCAAAGATCTCAACAAGATGAGCGCTAAAGCCAGCGTTAAACTTTTTTTGCCTCGTGATGACAGCCAACAATCATCAAAAACCTTGTTTAAGTGGGTTGCTGCTCTAACCGGTTCGAAAAATACCTTAAAAGGCATCGGCTACTTCTTAGGTGGTTTATTACTGGCGGTTTATGGCTTTCAAAATGCTTTGTATATCTTGGCAGGCAGTTTATTTGCCGTGTTAATTTTAACTTGGCTGTTATTGCCCGCTGACTTAGGCAAAACCAAAAACAAAGCTAAATTCAGCCAACTATTCTCTAATACCGCTGCCATCAACTGGTTATCCGCTGCACGCTTTTTCTTATTTGGCTCACGTGATGTTTGGTTTGTGGTGGCCTTGCCTGTTTATCTCACCGCCAGCTTGGGTTGGGATTATCAACAAGTCGGCAGCTTCTTTGCCTTGTGGATTATTGGCTACGGCATCGTACAAGCCTTGGCCCCCAAACTACTAAGCGGTCACCATCCAACAGGCAATACTGCACATTGGCTGGCTTGGTTATTAGTCTTATTTCCAACAGCTATTGCTGCAGCGCTTTACCAAGGTCTTGAACCTGCTTGGGTAATCATTACCGGCCTAAGTTTGTTTGCCATTGTATTTGCGATTAACTCCGCTGTGCATTCTTATCTCATCGTGGAGTGGTCAGATCACGATAAAGTCTCAATGAATGTCGGTTTTTATTATATGGCTAATGCTGGTGGTCGATTAGCGGGCACAGTGTTGTCCGGTTTAGTATTTCAATACTCAGGCTTGATCGGCTGCTTGATTACATCATCGTTATTTGTTGCCGCTGCCGCGTTATTATCAATCAAACTTCCTAACAACTAGTTTCATTCAGAAGCGCAGGAATGGACAATTAAACTCCACGCTGAATCCGTACACTTTTGCCTCACCCTTTGTGAGAAAAACTATGAGCAAAAAAATACATATTGAAAGAATGAATAAGGTGGTTCAGCATATCGAGACTAATCTTGATGCGGATATTGAGATCGCTGATTTAGCGAATATCGCCTGTTATTCAGAGTTCCACTTTCATCGTGTTTTTAGCTCTTACATTGGTGAAAGTGTATATGCGTTCCGTAAGCGCTTACTGCTAGAGAAAGCAGTGCACCGCTTATTGTATGCAAACGATAGCATCACAGATATTGCCTTTAAAAGCGGTTATGACAATCAATCCTCATTTAATAAAGCCTTTAAAAATCTGTATTCATATACACCCAGCCAAGTTCGCCAACGGAGGGTTTCCATTCAACCTTTTACAATTGAACTGAGACAAACAATGAACCTAACAGCAGAAATAAAAACGATTGAAGCAATCAATGTAATCAGCGCCAGAGAAATCGGCAGTTATCCCGAAGCCGCGCCCAAAGCATGGGGACGGGTCATGAAGTTTGCTTATGGCAACCGGCTAATGAATAAAGACGTACGATCTATCGGTATTTCACATGATGATCCTAGCGTCACCGCACCCGAACAAATCCGTTATGACGCTTGTGTCGATATAGATGCGGATTTAAAGAAGCCAGACTTTAAAAATAACGACAACCTAGAAAAGAAAACCATTGCGGCAGGTAAATATGCGATGTTCTTGCATAAAGGATCGTATGAAAACTTTCCTCAAACCTATTCCTACATTTTTAATGAATGGCTGCCAGAAAGTGACTTTCACGTCAGTGATGACAAAACCTGTTTTGAGATTTATCTGAATCGTGATCCTAGAAAAACTAAGTCAGAGAATTTGAAAACAGAGATTTATATTCCCCTTAGCTAAAACAAAAAAGCCGCACAGAATAGTGCGGCTTTCGTTATTTAGCTATGTCTGTGTATCTACGGATGCTGCGTCGTTCAGATAATGCATCATGTTGACCACACCATCCTCTAACTTCTACATGCCAAACCCTACTAAGATCGTCTTTCAAAGAAATTTTACAAACAAACGGATCACCCCAAGTAGATTTGAACATAATCTGTCTGGAAGTTGGTGCCGTATTGAACTCCAGCTCTATGTCTGCACAAACGACTTGTTCTCGCTCAAAACCTTGCTTTTTAAGTTGATCCTGAAGGAAATCAAAATACGGAATTGATAATCTCTTACTAAATTTGTACTGAGGGAATGATTCCCCAGTTTCTAAATTCAGTGTAAACATTGTCGTTCCAGACATAACGGCTTCTTTGTATAACAAGCCTAATGCCCAATAACCATCTACATCATTGTTTCTTGAAATAAAGCTGCTAGCTAAATTTAATGCAATTCCTTTTAGTTGTTTCCTTCTTGGCATACTGTTCCCTGTTCACCCACAAGCCTTCGCCGCTTTAATCTAATTTAGATAAATCCCTTACCGCACCTTTATCAGCAGAAGTGGCCATTTTGCCAAACACTTTTAATGCTGCTGATACTTTACGTGGGCGTTCTTCAACTGGTTTCCAACCTAATTTGTCTTGCTCAACACGACGTGCAGCTAGTTCTTCATCAGACAACAATACATCGATTGTACGGTTAGGAATATCGATACGAATGATGTCGCCGTTACGCACCAAACCAATTGCACCACCTGAAGCGGCTTCGGGTGAAACGTGACCAATCGATAAACCTGATGTGCCACCTGAGAAACGACCATCGGTTAACAATGCACAAGCTTTGCCTAGACCTTTCGATTTGATATAAGACGTTGGGTACAGCATCTCTTGCATGCCCGGACCACCACTTGGGCCTTCGTAACGTACGATAACCACATCACCGGCAACTACTTGCTCAGTCAATATATGTTGAACGGCTTCATCTTGTGATTCGGTGATATGTGCAGGGCCTTCAAATACCAAAATAGACTCATCCACACCGGCAGACTTAACCACACAACCATCTAATGCAATATTACCTTTCAGTACCGCTAGGCCACCCTCTAACGAGAAAGCATGCTCTAATGATCGGATACAACCATCTGCACGATCGTCATCCACTGTCTCCCATCGTGTTGCTTGACTAAATGCTGTTTGCGTAGGAATGCCTGCAGGGCCTGCTCGATAGAACTTACGTACCGCATCGCTTGGATTACGCATGATGTCCCATTCATCCAAGGCCTCTTTCATTGTTGGTGCACAGACTGTTGGCGTATCGGTATGCAATTTACCAGCACGGTCCAACTCACCTAAGATACCCATGACACCACCAGCACGGTGTACGTCTTCCATATGATACTCAGGTGTATTAGGTGCAACTTTACATAGCTGTGGCACTACCCGAGACATGCGATCAATATCATCCATAGTGAAATCAATGTCTGCTTCTTGTGCAATCGCTATTAAGTGCAAAATGGTATTGGTAGAGCCGCCCATCGCAATGTCGAGTGCAATCGCATTTTCAAATGCTTTAAAACCAACAGAACGAGGCAATACACGCTCATCATCCTGTTCGTAGTAACGTTTAGCCATATCAACAATGGTTCGACCGGCTTGTAAGAAAAGTTGCTCACGATCAGCATGGGTCGCCAACATTGAGCCATTGCCAGGCAAAGATAGGCCCAAGGCTTCTGTCAGACAATTCATTGAGTTGGCCGTGAACATACCTGAACACGAACCACAGGTTGGGCAAGCAGAACGCTCCACTTCGGCAACGTCTTCATCAGATGCATTTGGATCAACCGCCATCACCATGGCATCAACCAAGTCGAGTTTGACGTCTTTACCCGCTAATTTTGTTTTACCCGCTTCCATCGGGCCACCGGAAACAAAGATCACTGGAATGTTAAGGCGCATCGCGGCCATCAACATGCCCGGTGTGATTTTGTCACAGTTTGAAATACACACTATGGCATCAGCACAGTGAGCATTGACCATGTATTCCACTGAGTCCGCAATGAGATCACGTGAAGGTAGCGAATAAAGCATACCGTCATGGCCCATCGCAATACCGTCATCGACCGCGATGGTATTAAATTCTTTTGCTACACCGCCCGCTTTTTCAATTTCGCGCGCAACCAGTTGGCCCATATCTTTTAAATGCACATGTCCCGGTACAAACTGGGTAAATGAGTTCGATACGGCGATAATCGGTTTATTAAAATCATCATCGGTCATACCTGTTGCTCGCCATAAGGCACGAGCGCCCGCCATATTACGGCCAGCTGTGGTAGTTTTTGAGCGATATACAGGCATGGTTAATCTCCAAACTAATGTCTTTGTTCTGCACATAAATTTTATTTTTGTGCACGTTAATCTAACAAATTTTACACGCAACTTTGCAAGCTTGCTGAGATTAGAATCTGTTGCCGTTTCCTATTTCTCATTGCTAAAGGTAAAATTGCGCCATGCAAACGTCTAATTCCAACAATATCGCAACCACCACAAGCTGGTTTCGCACCGCTGCGCCTTATATTCACGCGCATCGTGGCGCAACCTTTGTGATCGCGTTTGATGGGGAAACAATCGCAACTAAGGGCTTTGATAGCCTAGTCCATGACTTTGCCTTATTAAATAGCTTAGGCATTAAGTTAGTGTTGGTGTTTGGCGCTAGAAAACAGATCGATGTGCAATCCAACATTCATAAGGTCGGCATTAGCTATCATGATGGTCTTCGAATTACTGATGAAAGCAGTTTAAAAATTGCTCGTTCAGTGATTGGGAAATTACGTCTAGATATTGAAGCCAAGCTTTCGTTTGGTTTACCTCATACCCCAATGGCCCATGCACAGGTTCGTTGCACTAGCGGTAATTTAGTCACTGCCCGCCCTGTTGGCATTAAAGATGGCATTGATTTTGGTCATACTGGCGAAGTACGTCGTGTTGATACCCAAGGGATTAATGATCAACTTACATTAGGTAATGTAGTGTTATTACCACCGATGGGATTTTCACCCACGGGCGAATTTTTCAACTTATCTTATGAAGCCATTGCTACCAATGTTGCTAAAGACTTAGCCGCCGACAAACTTATTTTTATTGGCGATAACAGTGATGACTTAGACCGTGAAATGACGGTTGAACAAGCTGAAAATACTAAAGACCAACACCCTACATTGGCAGCGGCCGTCGAGGCCTGCAAAGCTGGCGTTAAACGTGTGCATTTATTAGATCGCGATCAAGATGGTGCTTTGTTACAGGAATTATTTAGTCGTGATGGTGCTGGCACCTTAATCACGCCCGAACTATTTGAAACCATCCGCCAAGCTACGATTGAAGATGTGGGCGGCATACTTGAGTTAATTCAACCGTTAGAAGCCAATGGTGTATTGGTCAAACGTTCACGTGACCATTTAGAAACGGAAGTCGATCATTTTACCGTGATGGAACGTGACGGCACGGTGGTGGCTTGTGCCGCTTTATACCCCTACCCAGAAAACAAAATTGGTGAGTTAGCGTGCCTAGCTGTGTCCAAAGGTTATCAAGATCTAGGTAGAGGTAAAAAATTATTATCCGTTATCGAGCAACAATCCGTGGCAGCAGGTTTGTCATCTTTATGTGTGCTCACCACGCAAACCGCACACTGGTTTATCGAACATGGATTTGAACAAGCTGAAATTGCTGACTTGCCGGTAGCAAAGCAAGATTTCTATAACTACCAGCGTAATGCTAAAGTATTCAGCAAGGAATTACGTTAATTCTTTCTCTGCTTCTCAACGCGTTTCTTATATTCAGGAAAAAGTAACGGCGCTAGTTCATGCAGCGCCCTTTCATAAACGCGGCGTTTGAAAAATACGATATCTTCAACTGGCTTCCAATAATCCACCCAACACCAATCATCAAACTCAGGTTTTTCATAGGTATCAAGTTGTACATCTGCTTCATTGCCAATAAACCGCAACAAAAACCAACGTTGCTTCTGACCAATGCACAGTGGTTTATTGCCATAACGTAAATATCGTTTTGGTAAGCGGTAACGTAACCAGCCGCGCGTTGTGCCCAAAATTTCAACATGTTCGGGGCCTAGACCCACCTCTTCCATTAACTCGCGAAATACCGCTTGCTCGGCAGTTTCATCCGGTTTAATCCCACCTTGCGGAAACTGCCAGGAATCATGTTGCGCACGCTGCGCCCACAAAACCTGGTTTTGGTCATTGCAGAGAATAATCCCCACATTTGGCCTAAAGCCATCTTTATCAATCACAACCCTGTTATCTCTCGTTAATAACTTCTATTTATCAACGTCATAATTTTTAATTGCTACTAGATTAATTAAAGCGCTAGCAGTATGCAATGCCTTTTGGCTTACAATATTCGCTCTTTACTTAAATAAATATGAAATTAATCACATGGCCTTAGCAATTTTTGATCTCGACAATACCTTACTTGGCGGTGATAGCGACTACTTATGGGGTGAATTTCTAGTTGAAAATAATATTGTCGACGGTGCCGCCTTTCAGCAAAAAAATCAGGATTTTTATGATCAATATCTTGCTGGCACCATGGATATTTTTGAGTTTTTGGCATTTCAGCTAAAACCATTGGCCGACAATTCACTCGAAAATTTATATCAATGGCGTGAACAATATCTACAAGAAAAAATCGATCCTATTATTTTGCAGGCAGGTCGTGAATTAATTGCCAGCCATAAACAGCAAGGCGATGAAACCTTAATCATCACCGCAACCAATAGTTTTATTACAGCGCCTATCGCTGACAAATTGGGCATTCCTAATCTAATTGCGACTGAAGCTGAAATGATCGATGGTATCTACACAGGACAAGTTGCCGGCACGCCCTCTTATCAAGCAGGTAAAGTCACGCGCTTACATCAATGGCTAGAAGGGCATCATCTCGATCTAGAGGGCAGTTATTTTTATAGTGATTCGCACAATGATATTCCGCTATTAGACTTAGTTGATTACCCTGTGGCTGTAGATGCAGATGCCAAACTGCAAGCCGCAGCAGCAGAGCAAGGCTGGAAAATTATCAGCCTTCGATAATAAGTTGGTACAATTCGTCGTTTAAATATTCAGATCGGGCCATCAATATGGAATGGGAAGTTGTTATTGGGTTAGAAATTCACGCCCAACTTGCTACTAAAACTAAAATCTTTTCTGGCGCACCTACCACCTATGGCGCTGAGCCAAACACACAAGCTTGTGCTGTTGATTTAGGCTTGCCGGGTGTGTTGCCAGTACTTAATATAGAAGCCGTTAAAATGGCTGTTAAGTTTGGTTTAGCCATTGATGCTGAATTATCAAACCCATCAATATTTGCTCGCAAAAACTACTTCTACCCTGATTTACCGAAAGGTTACCAAATCAGCCAACTAGATTTACCTATTGTCGGTAAAGGTGAGTTAGCTATTGAGTTAGAAGATGGTAGTGAGAAAATCATTGGCGTTACACGCGCGCACTTAGAAGAAGATGCAGGTAAATCAATGCATGGTAACTTCCAAGGCCAAACAGGTGTTGATTTAAACCGTGCAGGTACACCCTTATTAGAAATCGTATCTGAACCGGATCTAAGCAGTGCCAAAGAAGCTGTTGCCTATATGAAGAAAATTCATTCATTAGTGCAGTATCTTGAAATTTGCGATGGCAATATGCAAGAAGGTTCATTCCGCTGTGATTCTAATGTTTCAGTTCGTCCAAAAGGCCAAAAAGAACTCGGCACTCGTGCAGAGATAAAAAACATTAACTCATTCCGTAATGTGGAACGCGCCATTAACATCGAAATTGAGCGCCAAATTGAGTTAATTGAAGATGGTGGTCGCGTTGTTCAAGAAACACGTTTATACGATGCTGATAAAAATGAAACTCGCTCAATGCGTAGTAAAGAGGAAGCGAATGATTACCGCTACTTCCCTGATCCTGACTTGCTACCCGTAGTATTAGAGCCAGAATTGATTGAGGAAATGCGTGCCAGCTTACCAGAGCTTCCTAATGCAAAACGTGATCGCTTTGTCGCTGACATGAGCTTATCGCTTTACGATGCATCCGTATTAACAAGCAGCCGTGAGTTAGCGAATTATTTTGAAGCCGTTCTGGAAGCTTCAGACAATAAAGAACCAAAACAATGTGCAAACTGGATCATTACCCAATTACTCGGCGCACTTAATAAAGCAGGATTAGACATTGCTAACTCACCAATTAGTGCTCAACAATTAGGTGGTTTATTGCTACGCATTACTGATAATACAATTTCAGGAAAAATAGCCAAACAAATCTTTGAAGCCTTATGGGATAAAGAGGGTGTCGATGCCGATAGCATCATCGAAGCTAAAGGCCTAAAACAAGTTACTGACAGTGGTGCTATTGAAGCGATGATTGATGAAGTCATTGCCAATAACCCAGGACAGTTAGAGCAATATCGTGGCGGTAAGGAACAGTTATTTGGTTTCTTTGTTGGCCAAGTAATGAAAGCCTCAAAAGGTAAAGCTAACCCAGCTCAAGTTAATGAAATATTAAAAGCGAAACTTGCTGGCTAAACTGTCTTTCCTTTATCTATAAAAAAGGGCTGCGCTTCTAAAAGCACAGCCCTTTTTTTTGTAACTTTTTTGGTACTTATTCGCCGCTGGTCAGCATTCCAGATAATTTACCTGATAACAGGCCAAATACAGAGCCGACAATCAATGATAATGAAATCACAATGACAGGGTTGCTGAAATCTAATGCTAAGGTCTTAGCTGTAGCAGCTAAGCCTGGCTCAGCATGAATAGCATAAGCAGCTGTGGCCGCAAATCCGTAAACCGCTGTAGGAATAACAGATAATGCTGGAACTTGTGAAGCAAAAACAAGTACAAATACTGCAACACCCACCCATACAGCTGCTGTCACAGGTAACGAACCTAAACCTACGTTAGTGATCAAAGCAAAGGCAATACCGGCCATTATTGAACCAAAAATACCGCATACAATATTATTTTTTAATGCAGCTGTATCCGCTCCATTATGGAAAAAAGAACCCCAAGCTATAAAAATCGCCCAGATTGTAACCATTCCCGCTAATGGGCTAAGTGCAAGCCATGTCGCTACACCACCTAAACCACCAATACTTAATGCTAACGCAACTAATCCTGACATAATTTCTCTCTCTATATATATTTAGTAAAGTGAATCATTTTAGTTCCCCGTACACCGCAGATAATCTTTGTTCCTGTCAGCATGAAGCAAACTATCAATTGAGAGCGTCCCCTTCTCTCGAGAGCCAATAGAACACAAAAAAACAAATTTATCAAACCAAAATAAGTCTGCTAATCAGCTAGTTAACATCATGAAATTCGCTGATCATGAAGCGCACCAATACAAGGCATTAATTAGTGATGGTCGAATTTTGTGATTAATTCGGCAGTTTTTAGGTTCATAACTAAATTCGAGAAGCCGATCACAATTCTTTCTACTCACCCTAATTACCTGCAAATAACTCTGTTAATATCCGCGTGTTGCTGTCACAAGTTACTTAAAAGGAAATGGGCTCACAGGCTTTAGCTTGGATGTTTAGCTCGATCACACAATGAAGTTTGAACAAGAACACCTTACCGCCAAAATGGCCCTGACTAAACTGCCATCACAATCACCATTACCTGATGCTAACTGGGTGTTGGTATTCGCTTCAGTTAAGCGTTTTAATGACCGAAATTTTGGTAAGTTACTCAAAAAACGTTATCCCCAAGCACGCATCGTTGGCTGCACTACGTCGGGTGAAATTACCGATGGTGGCGTCTATGATGACAGTGTGCACATCACGGCCATGAAATGGGAGCGTAGCACGCTGAAATTTGTTGTTAAGCCTATCAACAACATGGCGCAATCTCATGACTTAGGCAGCCAAATTGCCAAAGAATTAGAGCAAGACGATCTTCAAGGTGTATTTGTCTTAAGTGATGGCCTCAATGTTAATGGCAGTGAATTAGTTGAAGGCATGCAGAATGTTTTGCCAAATGTCCCCATTACCGGTGGTTTAGCCAGTGATAATGCAACCTTTACCAAAACCTTATTACTTAATAATGACAAAATTCATGATCGAATTGTTATTGCTGTAGGTATTTACGGCAAGTCAGCTGTTGTGACCAGTGGAGCATTAGGTGGCTGGCAAGCATATGGCCCTCCGCGGAAAATCACCAGCGCAAATAAAAATATCGTATTTGAACTCGATCACAAGCCGGCCTTGCCTTTGTATAAAATGTACATCGGTTATTATGCCAATGCCCTACCTGCGTCAGGACTTAACTTTCCTTTGGCGGTGATTACCGAAGATAAAAACATCTCGGTTATTCGAACCTTATTAGCTGCAAATGATGCCGATAATAGTCTAACCTTTGCCGGAAATATAAGTAAGGGCTCAACCGTACGCTTACTTAAGTCAACACATCAAAATTTGATTAACGGTGCCAGCAATGCCGCTCAACAAATTTTAGACAAAGGCGTCAATATCAACGAAAAAGCACTTGCTATCTGTGTCAGCTGTGTCGGCCGCAAGCTAGTGATGGAAGACCAAGTGTCAGAGGAAGTCTTTGCTGTACATCGTATCCTCGGCATGCAAACCGGCATTACCGGTTTTTATTCCAATGGCGAAATCTGCTCCGGCGAAGGTGACAGTCATAGTCAGTTACATAACCAGACGATGACGATTGCCTATCTCAGTGAGCGGATGAACTAATCCGCAAGCTCTCTTGCTGCCGCCAATAATGCTAACCGGGCAATCACACCGTAGGCATAGAAGCGGTTAGGTTCTGAATCCGGTGTTTCGTCTTTCTCTGGCGTATTACACGGCTGAGCAAACGCCAGTGGCTCAAAATGCATGCCCGGCGCATTCAAGTTTTCATTAACACCTCGTCCAGTATGGACACGATAAAATCCACCCACGACAAAATGATCCATCATATAAATGACTGGCTCAGCCACTGCCTGTTCTTCACCTATCGTTTCAAAGGTGTATACGCCCTCTTGCACAAGCACATTTTCCACGACCAACCCTTCTTTGGCTGAAGCCATTTTATTACGCTGTTTGCGGTTTAAGCTGAGCACTTCTTCGGGACTTTTCACCGTCATAATTCCCATGCCATAAGTACCTGAGTCTGATTTGACCACCACAAAGGGTTCATGTTCTATGCCATATTCATCATATTTCTGTTGAATTGAAGTCAACATGGCTTCGACATTTTTGGCCAAACACTCACTGCCAGAACGATCCTTAAAATCAACTTCCCCGCACTGTAAGGATAAGGGTGAAACCAACCATGGGTCGATATCAATTTGCTTAGCAAATTCTTGTGCAACTTGATGATAGTGAATAAAATGATCTGACTTCTTACGTGTAGACCAGCCCGCGGATAATGGGGGAATAACTTGCTGCTCTAGACCTTCTAATATTTCAGGTCGTCCGGCAGATAAATCATTATTCAATAATACTAGGCATGGAGAAAAATCGCCTAATCCAACACGGTTACCTTGTCTTTCTAACGGTTCTAATAAACAGGTCTTACCCGACGGTAATTCGATCGCCAATGGCGCATCAATATCATCTCGAAGACTTGCTATCCTCGCTTCCATACCTGCTTTTTCAAAAATATCGCGTAAGGTTTCCAAACTTTCTAGATAAAAAAGATTGCGTGTATGTTGTTCTGCAATAATTAATACTCGTCGTGCACGAGGACAGGCTCGTTCTACAGCTGCTTGAACCGCCTGAATGCACAAAGGCATAAAGGCAGGATTGAGGTTATTAAAACCTGCGGGAAATAAATTAGTATCAACTGGCGCGACCTTAAATCCAGCATTACGTAAGTCGACTGAAGCATAAAAAGGGGCTGGGGTTTGCAGCCATTGCTCTCGTAACCATGTTTCAACCTGTGTTTTGTTCGTCAACAAGTCATTTTCTAATTGTAGCAACGGCCCTTTTAACGCCGTCGTTAAATGTGGAACTCTTGATATCATGGGCTCAGACTCGCTATTTAATTATCAAAAAATCAGTTAAGACTTAGTTACTGTGATGTAAGCAACAGTTTACTTTTTTATTATCATTCATACTGATCTTTTTTATTTCTCGGCATAGTCTCGAATGATGTTTTATCAGCAGTGTATAAGCTCAATAACAAATAGTGTTATATTAGTTAGAAACAATGACAACATATAAGGCACAGTTGAATTGTGAGTGAAAATCAAACCGAATTTTCTGGCCTAAAAGTTATGGTGATCGATGACAGTAAGACAATTCGTCGAACTGCTGAAACACTGCTGACTAAAGCAGGTTGCAATGTCCTCACCGCCGATAATGGTTTTGAGGCTTTACCGATCATCAGTACGCAACGCCCTGACATCCTATTTATCGACATCATGATGCCTCGTCTTGATGGATATCAAACCTGTGCATTAGTTAAAAACAATCCAAAATTTAGCAGCACACCCATCGTGATGCTCTCAAGTAAGGACGGTTTATTTGACCGTGCTAAAGGTCGCGCGGTCGGTGCAGAACAATATTTAACTAAGCCCTTCACCCGCGAAGACTTATTAGGGGCAATCCGCACACATTTATTAAACCAAACCAAGGATGAATAACACCCCATGGCGCTTATTCTTATAGCCGATGATTCTCCAACCGAAGTCTATGTAATAAAAAAAATACTGGAGAAGAACGGTCACCAAGTCATCATTGCAGAGGATGGCGAACAAGCGATGGAGCTTGCAAACAACAAACATCCTGGATTAATCCTTATGGACGTCGTGATGCCGAAACTAAACGGTTTTCAGGCAACTCGTCGGTTGAGCAAAGATCCTGCAACCAGTGCGATTCCTATCGTCATCGTATCGTCTAAAAATCAGGAAACTGATCGCTTATGGGGATTACGACAAGGCGCCAAAGGCTATCTCAGCAAGCCAGTCAGTGAAAGCCAATTAATCACTGAAATCAATCATCAATTAGGGTTTTAGAGTATGGCTCAAATCAGTTCCCCTTCTGAGATCATTGCCTTACTTAAAGACATTGAACGCCGTAGTCAGCAACAAGCAGCGGGATTGAGTCAACAAGATGATTTGCACTCAGCATGGACAGCTATAGGCTTTCGAGTGGGCGAACATCACTTTCTAATTCCGCTTAGCGACTCACGCGAAGTTTTCCCTGTTCCTGAACAGCATACTCCCGTACCTAAAGCAGAATCATGGGTTTATGGCATTGCCAATATACGGGGAGAACTGCTGCCCTTATTTGATCTAAAACATTTTCTCTTAGGAAAGCAGACCAAGACTAACAAGCGTAGTCGCATTATGGTCATCAATCATCCTGAACTTTATTCAGGATTATTAGTGGATGAAGTTTTCGGACTTAAACATTTCCAACGTGAACCAGAAGCGTTGGACGCTAACAAACATGTAAATATCGCCAGCTATTTAAAAGGCAGTGTATTTCAACAAGATACACACTGGGATGTATTTAGTTTCCAAAAACTTGCCGAAGACCCACGGTTTTTAAATGCTGCTGCTTAATCATTTCATATCAGGACAGGCTCTATGAACTCACCAAGCAAACTTTTTTTATCATCCTTGGTTGCAAAAGACAACCTAGTCACTTTGATAATCACTCTACTATTTATCAGTATTACCTTAATCAGCTTGTCGTTGATTGCCGGCGGAGGTTATCAACAGTATCTCGATAATATTCAGGCTGTCACAGCCATCACAGCAGCGAGTTCAATCATTGCTATTCTTATGGCGATACGCTTATGTTATTCCCCAGTAAAAACATTAAAATCCTCCCTTGATAATATGGAAATACAAAATCGTCATAATCAAGATGCGATTTTACGTTTATTAGATGAAATGGGAGACCTAGCGGATGGTGACCTCACGGTCTCGGCCACGGTTACTGAAGACATCACCGGTGCCATCGCCGACTCTGTTAACTACACCATTGATGCTTTGCGCAACTTAGTCGAGCAAATCAACTCCACCACCTTACAAGTTGCGTCCGCCGCCCAAGAAACGCAAGCAACCGCACTTCACCTGACCGACGCAAGTGATCATCAGTCACAACAAATTACCGAAGTGACATCTGCCATTACCCAAATGGCAGCCTCTATCGAACTCGTATCAGAAAACGCCAGTCAATCTTCAGATGTTGCGCAACAATCAGTAGCTTTGGCCGTTCAAGGCAATGCGGCAGTGAAAAAATCCATTAACGGCATGGATAACATTCGTGAGCAAATACAAGAGACGTCGAAGCGCATCAAACGTTTGGGTGAGAGTTCACAGCAAATTGGTGAAATCGTTGAATTGATTAATGACATTGCCGAACAAACCAATATTCTGTCACTTAATGCCGCGATTCAAGCAACGATGGCGGGTGAAGCAGGTCGAGGCTTCGCAGTGGTGGCCGATGAAGTGCAACGCCTAGCTGAACGTTCCAGTAATGCAACCAAACAAATTGATGCCTTAGTTAAAACGATACAAAGTGATACTAGCGAAGCCGTAAGTTCTATGGAACAAAGTACTATCGAAGTGGTTTCAGGGGCTAAATTATCTCAAGATGCTGGTACCTCACTCGCACAAATTGAAACCGTCTCCCATCAATTAGCTGAGCTAATCAACAATATCTCTGATAATGCTAAACAACAGGCTACTGCTGCGGTGAGTACATCTGATAGTATGAATGTAATTCAAGAAATAACGATGCAGACATCAACAGGAACCAATGATAGTGCTGCATCCATTGGTCGCTTAATGGAGCTGACGAATGAGCTACGTAAATCTGTTTCTGGCTTCAAGTTGCCATAACTAAAAAGCATAGTTGGAGTAGCACCGGATGGCACAGACTAAACAAAACAACTATAACGCCCTGATGTTAGTACAGAGTGAGCTCCAACAGTCACTAGAGATTGCCCTGCAAGCCCTAAATGTTTTTATCGATTCCCCAGAAGATAAAGATGCATTAAGAAACTGTATTTCGCAGTTACATCAAATAAATGGCACCATCGACATTTTAAATTTGAATGGTGCAACGTTTCTGACTTCAGAAATGCTCGCCTTGGCCGAGGCTTTGCACAACAATAAATGTGACGATATTGAACAAGCACAGGAAGTGCTGGTCCATGCCTTATTGTTATTGCCTAATTACTTACAACTATTAAGTGGTGCCATTCAAGATCATCCTCTCTCGTTACTGGAAACCGTTAATCAACTGCGTGCAGCTCGAGATGAAAATAAGCTCGAAGCCATTAGTTTATTTAAACCAAAACTAGCGACTTCACTGCCAGAAAATATTACGCCTGATCCTCAGCAAATCATTCCAAATATCGGCATTAGCAACGATAAAATAGGTCATGCATTTCAACTATCACTTTTACAATGGCTACGTAACGAAGATGAACAGAGTCTTCGAAAAATGCGCAGTATCATTCGCTATTTAAGACTAATCTGTCAGCAAGAGCGTAGCACCATTTTTTGGTGGGCAGCCGAAGGGGTTATCGAAGCTTTGTTAGAGCAAGGCCTACAAATTTCACCTGAAGTAAAATTAAATTTAGGCAAACTGAATCAACCAATAAAAATATTAACTGGTGATGGAGAGCAACAGCTAATTGCCTTATTTCCGAGTGAGTTAGAGCGTAACCTGCTGTTACTCATCGCTCGTTCAAATAGTGCTGGGGAGCATGTATCCCAACTTAAGTCAGTCTTTAAACTGAACTTCTTTGATCATCGCCAGAAAATTTATGGCATGAGTAATAATGCTCTCAACGATGCTCAGTCTGCCGTGCTCGAGCAGTTGCAAAATATCAAAGAACAAATTAGCCAATATGACCTTGGGGCAGAAATCTCCGCCGAGATGATCGCACAGACTACTCAGCAGTTAACAACCATGGTTGATACCTTACAAATGTTAACTGAATATCCAGCCAGTCATCTGTTGCAAACTCAAGTTGATGAACTGAATGCGTTAATTGCTGCGGAACAATTGCCGAATGAACAACATTTAATGGCCTTAGCGGACAGCATTCTTCAAGTGGAATCCTTATTACAGCCTGATTCCGCTAATGTTAGCTCACCAGAACACAAACAATTGCAAGCCACGGTAATCAATGAATGCTTATTAGAGCTTAGTAACATCAAAGAAGCGCTAGCCACCCAAGCTGAATCAACGAACACCGATAATCACCTGTTAGGTGAAGCCGCAAGCCAATTAGAATTGATTGCCGGCAGTTTATCGATGTTAACGCTTACGGATGCGGCGGAGACATTAGAAAAAACTGCACAACAAATGCAACACTGTGTTGCCAATAATGACGAGCTGAGCCCCACTAAACTCGATCTTTTTGCTGAAATCATCGCCGCCTGCGATTTATATATGGAAGGTATTCAGCAGCATGGGCAACCGCTGAATCAATTTTTAGATACTGCTAATACTAAACTTGCCGACTTTGAGCATATTATCAATGGCAATGCGACCACTGAATCAAGCCAAGAATTGCCAGAAACCTTGGCAGAAATTGGAACTATTTCCACAGCCACAGGGTCTCCCGAGCCTAAATTAGAGCCTAAATTAGAGCCTAAATTAGAGCCTAAATTAGAGCCTAAATTAGAGCCTGAATTAGAGCCTGAATTAGAAGCCGAACAAGTATTGCACTTTGCTGAAGGCATCGATCCCGAAATCGCCGAGATCTTCCTCGAAGAAGTAGATGAAGTATCCGTAGAACTTACCAGACTTATTCCCCAATGGCGCGAGCAACAAGATCTAGATAGTTTAGCAACCATACGCCGCCATTTTCATACATTAAAAGGCAGTGGACGCATGGCTGGTGCACAGGTCATTGGTGAGCTAGCATGGGCTACAGAGCATCTGTTAAGTCGTGTACTGGATGATAACCTAGCCACATCAACGTCGATTGAACAAGTCGTTGCTGATGCCTTTGAGTTTATGCCAGACTTATTATCACGATTTAGTCATGGCGATCTGAACAGCACCGATCAAGTAGAAGCGTTAATAGCTCGAGCTAACAACTTATTGGAAAACGAGGATATAGCCGAACCCTCAGCAGTCGAAGAATCACTTGAAGTCGATGAACCACTTGAAGTCGATGAACCACTTGAAGTCGATGAACCACTTGAAGTCGATGAACCACTCGAAGTCGAAGAACCACTTGAAATCGAAGAACCACTTGAAGTCGAAGAATCGCTCGAAGTTGATGAACCGCTTGAAGTCGAAGAATCGCTCGAAGTTGATGAGCCGCTTGAAGTCGAAGAACCACTCGAAGTTGATGAACCACTCGAAGTCGGTGACTCGCTTGAAGTCGATGAACCGCTCGACGTAGATGAACCGCTCGACGTAGATGAACCACTTGAAGTCGAAGAACCGCTTGAAGTTGATGAACCACTCGAAGTCGGTGACTCGCTTGAAGTCGAAGAACCACTTGAAGTCGCAGAATCGCTCGAAGTTGATGAGCCGCTTGAAGTCGGTGACTCGCTTGAAGTCGAAGAACCACTTGAAGTTGATGAACCACTCGAAGTCGGTGACTCGCTTGAAGTCGAAGAACCACTTGAAGTCGCAGAATCGCTCGAAGTTGATGAGCCGCTTGAAGTCGCAGAACCGCTTGAAGTTGATGAACCACTTGAAGTCGCAGGATCGCTCGAAGTTGATGAGCCGCTCGAAGTTGATGAGCCGCTTGAAGTCGAAGAACCGCTTGAAGTTGATGAACCACTTGAAGTCGCAGGATCGCTCGAAGTTGATGAGCCGCTCGAAGTTGATGAGCCGCTTGAAGTCGATGAGCCGCTTGAAGTCGAAGAACCGCTTGAAGTTGATGAACCACTTGAAGTCGCAGGATCGCTCGAAGTTGATGAGCCGCTTGAAGTCGAAGATGATTTAGCTGAACAAGATACCTTACAAGCAATATTTAACAATGAAGCGACCCAACACGTTGATGCGCTCCAACAGGCCACTAAGCATTTAACTGAGACACAAAGCGTCAATAACGAAATGTTACGTGCCTCTCACTCGCTAAAAGGGTGTGCAAACATTGCTCAGGTCACCCCTGTCGCTCTTATTGCTAGCCAGTTAGATCAAGCATTACAAAACTTATATCAACATAATGTGCATCTGTCCGCTAAGCAATTAGTCTTATTAAATGACATCGTTGATGGTCTTGATGCTGTTTTAGAATGCACTAAAACCGGTAATGCCGATGAACCTGACATCCGTATTCTGGCTGATAATATTTATTTACTCACCGCGGAGTCGGCAAAAACAACAAAAACTCAAACACTGATCGATCCTGAGTATTTAGTTGTCTTCTTAGAAGAAACCGATGAGCTATTAGATAAGTACACTAAAAACCTCGGCCAGTTACATCGGGCGCCAGAGAATATTGAATACCGGGAGTCTGTACATAAAACACTAACGAAACTTAGCGATAATGCAGAACAAATTAACCTGTTTTCTATTGCCGAGCTATATCAATTGCTGGATAACTTGATATTGATTCCTAAGCCCGATACCTCATCCTTATTCGATCTATTAGATCAAGGTTATGAAGAACTTAATAACCATATTGAAAATTTGATTCAAAATAAAGTATCCCCTGACCTTACTGAGTTTAAAACAAACGTTGAATCCTTTATCAGCCAAGAACTTACTGAAGATGTAAATATTGAAGCTGCAGAAAGCGATTTCAGTGTTCGTGACATTGCAGAAATAACTGAGGATTCAGTAAAAGAAACTGTAAGCGATACCCGTTATTTTGACATTCCAGACATTGATGCTGAGCTACTCGAAGCGTTTACCGAAGAATGCGCCGAATTACTTGAGTCCAGTGGTGCGGCAATAAAGCAATGGCAAGAAAACCATCAAAACCAAGATGCTTTGCAACAATTACAACGAGACTTACACACCATTAAAGGTGGCTCTCGCTTAACAGGTATCGACCCTATTTCAGAACTGACCCACCAGACTGAATCTTTGGTATTAGCCGTCAGTAATAATAAACATCCTGCTGACCATCAATTTTTTGACCTATTACAACGATGCCAAGATCGCTTAGCAGAACTGCAAGAGTTGCTAGCGGCACAATCGAAACTTGCCTTTGCCTATGACTTAGCCGCCGAAATAGCGCGCGTATCAGGTGATGAACCTCCAATAGAAGAAGCTATTGAAGATATAAGTTTGCCTACAGAACCAGCGGTTACAACTCATGCAAAACTGACGCCTCCGAAAGTCACAATTCCAACTTCGCCAACACCTACTCCGGCACATGTTGATCAAATTAGAGTTCGAGCCGATTTATTAGACTACTTGACTAATTTTGCTGGTGAAGTGAGCATTTCTCGTGACCGTTTAAGTCAGCAAAATACAGCTATACATCAACAGTTAAAGGAAATGGATGAGACGGTTTCACGTTTGCATGAACAATTTAGAAAACTTGAAATAGAAACTGAAACCCAAATTCTATTCCGTTATGAAGATGAATCTCAGGATAACAAGTCGGAGTTTGATCCTTTAGAACTTGATAGGTTCTCAATGATTCAACAATTATCTCGTGGCTTGACGGAGAGCGTTAGTGATCTCATCGATATTAGCCAGACCGTAGAAGGACTGGTGCGTGAAACAGATACAATTTTGTTACAACAATCTCGCCTCAATACAGATTTACAACAAGGTCTAATGAATACACGCCTGCTACCATTCAAAGGCATTACTCCTAGACTGGAACGAATCGTACGACAAACAAATACTGAACTCGATAAAAAATCCATTTTAACTGTCTATGGTGACGATCAAGAGCTTGATAGAACCATACTCGACCGTATTGTTGCTCCCATTGAGCATATCTTACGTAATGCGATCGCACATGGATTAGAGTCACCTGAAAAGCGCAAAGAACTAGGCAAAGAAGAATCAGGCGCCTTAACGTTAACGCTCGCACGCGAAGGCTCCGAAATTTTAATTACTCTAAGCGATGATGGCCAAGGCATTAATGTAGAAAAGGTCAAACAGAAAGCACTAGAGCGAGAGCTGATCCGAGCAGACAATATCCCATCCGATGAGGATTTAATCCAATTCATCCTCAACTCCGGCTTCAGCACTGCCGATGAACTCTCACAAGTCTCAGGTCGCGGTGTTGGTATGGACGTAGTTAGTAATGAAATTCGTGGTTTAAAAGGACGTCTCAGTATTCAGTCAGAAGCAGGAAAAGGCACCACTTTTAGTATTCGCTTGCCGTTGACCTTATCCATACTGCAAGCCTTATTGGTGAGCAGTCACGAACAGCAGTATGCTATCCCGCTAGCCAATGTATATTCCGGTGAACGAATAACTGTAGAAAACATTAAATCTATACTGGCGAGCCCAACGCCTAAATATGAGTTTAATGGTGAAGAGTATGACTTCATGCCGCTATGCAATTTACTAGGCCAACCCTTCAACTTGCCCGAGAACCCAGCACAACAATTACCATTATTATTATTCCGTACTGGCGAACTACGCATTGCGCTATTAATAGACTCCATCAATAGTAACCGTGAAATTGTAATTAAAACTGTTGGTAATCAATTGGGTCAAATTTCAGCTATTACTGGCGCAACTATCCTAGGTGACGGCCAAGTAATTTTTATTCTAGATATTCCGACCTTGGTCGAGAGCAACAGCGATGAAGAAGCTCACCGAAATATCGATGATGCGAATAACCTTGCGTTAGAACTTGCTGAACTCCAAGAGCGTACCCCCATTGCGCTGGTTGTTGATGATTCAATTACTATCCGTAAAGCATCGGGGAATCTATTAAAACGGCTTGGATTTGAGGTTTCGACCGCACGGGATGGCGTTGAGGCTTTAGCACAACTGCATGAACAACAACCTGACATTATTCTGTTAGATGTTGAAATGCCTCGCATGGACGGCTTTGAGTTTGCATCTATCGTACGCAATGATGCCAAATTCAAACACCTGCCAATTATTATGATTACTTCTCGAACCGGTAATAAACATCGTGATCGTGCTATGGGAATAGGGGTTAATACTTATATGGGCAAACCCTACCAAGAATCAGAGTTAGTCGCCGCTATGCAAAAATTGCTCGGTGATAATTATCCTGATGCCAAGCTTTAACTGACCCACAGTACTATTTTTAGGACACCTTTATGGCTAACGATTCTGATTTCATTCACTGCATGTTAATTCCTTTGCAAGATCACTTTTTGTTATTGCCTAACCCAACGATTGCTGAAGTCATTCCCATGCCAAAGATTGTGTCCGCTGAACTAATGCCGGATTACTGGCTAGGTCGCTATCACTGGCGTGATAAAGAGTTGCCGGTGATCGATCTTGAAGGTATGGTCGGGAATAAAACCAGCACGGTCGTTGATGCAAATAAGTTATGCATACTTAACGGCATCAACCCGGAAGCAGAAATTGAATTCTATGCCTTGCCTTGTTTTGGCACTCCACAATTAATCATGCTTAACGAAAGTGTAATACAGCAAACGCATGATAACGATGATTCCAACTTTCTACACTGTCAAATTAAAATTGGAAATAAAGTGGCGTTTATCCCTCATTTGGACAACATAGAAGCGAGCCTAAAAGATCAGGCTTAAACTTCAATACTCCATTGGAATTTGCTTTAAGATAGCGCCATGGCCATTGTTAAAACCATTCTAAGTTTTATATTAACACTCACTTTGTTAGGCAGTGCCGTTGCTGCTGACAATAAAGAATTGCAAAACCAAAGAGCACTCTACCAGCAGGCCCATAAAGCACTACAAACCAATCAAGTAACTCGATTTAAAACACTCCTAAACCAGCTAGATACTTATCCCCTCAAACCCTATCTAGAATACTTATATCTACGTCACCGTTTAAATCGACTCCCTGAAAAAGACATCACCCAATTTTTATTTGACCAGCAGGGGACTTTTTTTGCTGCTCGTTTGAGAAATAGTTGGCTAAACAGTCTGGCAAGAAAAAAACAATGGCAACAATTTTTAGTTCATTACCAGGAGCCTCAATCCGTAGCGCGACAATGCTTGCGCTTGCAGGCACTCATCTCTACAGGAAACCAAAATCAAGCCCTAGCTGAAGTCACGCCACTTTGGTTAGTGCCTCGGTCACAAGATAAAGCCTGTGATCCCATCTTTAAAATTTGGCAACAACAGGGCCGACTCACCGATGAATTACGCTGGCAACGGATTCAACTGGCTTTAAATGAAAACCAGTTCAGTTTAGCCAAATACTTAGCAAAAAAAATGAGTAATTCCAATGAAGCCATGGCATGGATCACTCGTTGGCAAAAAATTCATCACCATCCAAACGCCTTATTAAAGCAACTCCCAACAAAGTCGACATCTAAACCAAAAGTTAGCCTATCCCAGGATACTGCTATTTCCAGAGAAATTATAAAACATGGCATTACTAGGTTGGCCAGAAAGTCCACTGATAAAGCATTTGAAACATGGCAGCGCATAAAACCTGCGTATCAATTTAGTGAACAAGACAAACTTCATGTTCAACGATACATTGCTAACCGCGCCGCCTTAAATCGAGAAGACCGAACATTAGAATATTTTGCCGACATTCCAGCTGAACCATGGCGAGTTCGATCAGCTTTATGGCAGCAAGACTGGCAAGCAGCGTTACAAGCCATTCTTAGTCTCAATATTGATGAACAAAAATCCACTCGTTGGCAATATTGGTTAGGCCGCAGTCAAGCAGCTCTAGGTCAATTACAAACGGCTAATGATACCTTGCAAGCTTTAGTCACTGAGCGAGACTTTTATGGATTCCTAGCCGCTGACAGACTTAAGCTGCCCTATCAAATGAACCACAATCCTATTCCATTTGAACAAGCGGAATTAATCACCTTTTCACAACGACCGGCAATTGCAAGACTACGTGAATTCTATGCGCTCAATCTACGCCTTGAGTCACGCCGTCAAGTTTATGCATTAAAGCAACGTCTATCGCCGCGTGAGTTACAACTCCTCGCCACACTCACGCATCGATGGGGTTGGCATAATCAAACCATTGCCGTACTGGGTAAGGCTCGCTATTGGGATGCCTTAGATCTCCGTTTCCCCATTCTCTTTGACTCAGCCATTTTAAAAGCAGGGAAAAGTAATGGCATCGATCCCTCATGGTTATTCGGCATTGCCCGCCAAGAAAGTGCATTTAATCCACAAGCGCGATCCCATGTCGGCGCCATGGGTTTAATGCAAATCATGCCTAATACTGGAAAACTAATTGCTAAGTTGATCAACCGTCCGTTAAAGAAAACTCAAGAGTTGTTAAATCCTGATAGAAATATTCAATTGGGCAGCGCATATTTAAAGCGAATGTATGACCAAAACCAGAACAACCCTGTATTGGCCACAGCCTCATATAACGCAGGTCCACATCGGGTAAAAAACTGGCTGCCTAAACAAGAATTAGCTGCAGATATTTGGATAGAGAATATTCCCTTTAATGAAACAAGAAAATACACAAGTAATGTTCTTGCCTATGCCGCTGTATTTGATTACCAACGAAAACAAACAATTACTCCGATAACAACTCGTATGCCTGCAGTTCAAGCTAAAACACCTTAAACCTAGAATCGGGCAGTTAGAGACACGAATTCTAAGTTAAACTAGGCCCATGGAAATCTACCTCGTCGGCGGCGGTGTTCGCGATCAATTATTAGGTTTGCCGGTCAAAGATCGTGATTGGGTCATTGTTGGCAGCTCACCGGAAGAATTATTATCTAAAGGCTTTCAGCCTGTCGGTAAGGATTTCCCCGTTTTTTTGCATCCGCAAACACATGAGGAATATGCGCTAGCTCGCACCGAGCGAAAAACCGAGCCCGGCTACCGAGGTTTTGTTGTTCATGCAGCCCCCGATGTAACCTTGGAACAAGATTTATGTCGTCGCGATCTCACTATTAATGCCATTGCTCAAACTGAAGATGGCCAGTTAATCGATCCGTTCGATGGGCAACAAGATCTAAAAAATAAAATACTCCGCCATGTCTCGCCTGCATTTGTTGAAGATCCTGTTCGTGTTTTACGTATAGCCCGATTTGCAGCACGTTTTGGCTTTACTATTGCTGATGAAACCAAAATCTTAATTGAGAAAATGATCGCCGCAAATGAACTCAAACATTTAGTCGCCGAACGTGTGTGGCAAGAGTTAGAAAAAGCATTAGCGAGTAAACAACCTTCCCTGTTTTTTACTACGCTGCGAGAAGTGGGGGCATTGAAAACTCTATTTCCCGATGTCGATCGCTTGTTTGGTGTTCCACAAGTAGCCAAGTGGCACCCTGAAATTGATACTGGCATCCATGTCATGATGGTTATCGATCAAGCCGCACGTTTGACTGACGATATTGCCGTTCGATTTGCAGCGCTTTGCCATGATTTAGGCAAGGGAACGACACCCTCAGACATCCTGCCAAAACACATTGGTCATGAACAACGAAGTATATCTCTCACGGAAAAGTTATGTGATCAATTACGGGTGCCCAACGAGGTCAAGTCACTCGCATTAAAAGTAGCGGAATACCATACCCACATCCATTTATTATTTGAAATGCGCGCTGAAACTATATTAAAAGTGATCGAAGCCTTAGATGCCTTTCGTCGACCAGCGCGATTTACCCAATATTTACTGGCAGGTGAAGCAGACTGTAGGGGCCGTACTGGTTATGAAAATACTCCTGTACCCGAAATTCCTGCTTTTCAACGTTGTTTTACTGCTGCTCAGGAAGTAACCGCTAAACCTTTTGTTGACGCAGGCTTACAAGGCCCCGCGATAGCTGAAGCCATACGGCAACATCGAGTCACCGCCATAGAAAATATTATGCTCGAATGGCAGCACTGACACGAATCGCATCAACGTAAAAATCTCAACTAAAAACAAGATAAACATTCAGGTATTACACCAGCTTTACATCACGTATACTTTTGTACTTAATATTTGAATATTCACAGGAAGTCTCCTTACATGAGTAGTAACATCTCCGCCGACTGGACTAGCGTTAACGCAGCATGCCAACCACTGGTTGACAGTCTTATTGCCGATGCTCAAGCACTTCAGCTTGAAATCAGTACGCTTAGCAATGGCACTCGAATTGTTGATGCGGGTATTAACTGCACCGGTGGTTTAGAAGCCGGTCGCCTTATTGGTGAAATTTGCATGGGCGGCCTAGGCACGGTTACTTTAGGTACCAATAGCGGTTTTGATAACTGGCCTTGGTCAGTAAATGTACATGCCAAAACACCAGTATTAAGCTGTCTTGGTAGCCAATATGCTGGCTGGAGCCTTTCACATAAAAGTGAAGACAGTAAATTTTATGCCTTAGGTTCAGGACCTGGCCGTGCCTTAGCGGGTCGAGAAGAGGTGTTAAAAGAGTTCGGCTATAAAGACAGCGCTAGTTCGACGTGCATCGTCTTAGAAGTTGATAGTTTTCCACCGGTAGAAGTGGCGGAAAAAGTAGCTGGCAACTGTGGCATAAAACCTGAAGATTTAACCTTTATATTAACTCCTACATCAAGCCTAGCTGGTGTAATGCAAATTGCTATTCGTGTATTAGAAGTAGCCATGCACAAAGCACATACATTGCATTTCCCTATGGAAAAAATTATAGATGGCTTTGGTGTTGCCCCCGTTGCACCTCCTGGCGGTGATTTTATGACCGGTATGGGCCGCACTAACGACGGTATTCTTTATGGTGGCATGGTTCACCTGTTTATTAATGGCAGTGATGAAGAAGCACAAGAACTAGCAGAAAAAATGCCGAGTAATACGTCATCTGATTATGGTCGTCCTTTTGCTGAAATCTTTAAATCATATGAATATGATTTCTTCAAAGTTGATCCTATGTTATTCAGCCCAGCAAAAGTGATTGTTACTAACGCAGCAACGGGTAAGAGTTTCACTGCTGGTGAGTTAAATCAAGAGCTACTTACACTTTCATTTGGTTTATAAATAAACATTCAGTAGCGGCGATGGCCGCTACTGAACTCTATTATCTATGACATATCCTCGTATCGTTATCTTCAATGACACTCACGGCTGGCATAGCGAGCAACTCGTCTCAGCCTTGGCTAAGTTAAGCATTGAAGCACTATGTGTTGACCTTGCTGATTGCGCCATTGATCTAGATCAACCATCCGGTCTATCAATCCCCGGATTTGAAGATCAGCTACCAGTAGCTGCCATTGTTCGAGGTATTGCTCCCGGTAGCCTTGAGCAGATCACACTGCGTATGGATGTCTTACATACCTTAACGGAGCTTAATGTACCGGTATTTAACCCTGCCAGTGCCATTGAGCATACCGTCGATAAAGCACGTACCTCATTACGTTTACATTTAGCCGAATTAAGTACACCTCGTACTTGGGCCTGTGAAAACAAAACCAAAGCAACAAAAATTGTTAAACAACAGTTATCACTAGGCCGAACATTAGTCATCAAGCCCTTGTTTGGCTGCCAAGGAAAAGGCATAGAAAAAATTTCCTCCCTAGCTGATTTTAAGGCTATTGACGCGGTTGGCGATGCTTTTTACTTGCAACACTATATAGAGCCATTTAAACAAGGTGAGTGGCAAGATTGGCGAATATTAGTGATCGATGGCCAAGTTTGCGCCGCCATGTCGAGACAATCGCAGCACTGGATAACTAACTTCGCTCAAGGTGGCAGTTGTTTGCCAACCACGGTCACTCCAGAAATGGAACAGCTTGCTATTGATGCAACACAAGCAGTGCAAGCAGACTATGCTGGCGTGGATTTAATTAGAACATGTGATGGCAGTTATACCGTGCTTGAAGTAAACAGTGTTCCAGCTTGGAAAGGCCTTTATCAAGCGACTAATATTGATGTGGCCGGCCATCTCGCTCAAGCCTTAGCCAGTCGAATAAACACCGTATCAACAAACCAGTCAAAATCTGATCATGCTGTCTAGTCAAGAAATAGCAGAATGTGTTCAATGGGCATGTGAACAAGAAGTAGCAGCACCAAAGCCGGGCAATGTGAATTGCTTTAGTGGAGGTCATAATATGCAGGTTGAGGATTTCCTTCTCAGCGCAAAAGCTATTGCACCCGTCTTAGCCAATCCAAATTTGACCGTAGGTGAGTTAATTTTACAAGCGATTCAGGCAACCCGAACTGTTGTTAACTGTAATACCAATCTGGGCATCGTTTTGTTATTTGCACCATTATGCCGAGCTATTCATAACTGTCGCACATTCGAACAATTACCCGAAGCGTTAACTCGGGTTTTAAATACATTGACTATTGATGATGCAAAAGCGTGTTATAAGGCCATCCGTTTGGCGGATGCGGGTGGGCTAGGAAAAGCTGAAAAACAAGACATAAAAACCACACCGATTATAAGCTTAAAGCAGGCAATGGCACTAGCTCAAGAGCACGATACCATCGCCAAACAATATCTCAATAATTACCATGAAATTTTCTATATTGGCTTGCCAAATTTGACATCGGCGATTAATTGTGAGGAAAGTATTGAATGGGCTACCGGTTTAGCGTATCTTAAGATTATATCAAGTGTTCCGGACACGTTGATTTGCCGAAAGCAATCACGTGAACATGCTAACGCAGTGAGTAAAAAGGCTAAAGACTTAGTTAAAAAAATGAACAACAGCTATAGGTTAAGTCATTTAAAAAACGATATCATTGCTTGGGATAACGAATTAAAGAAGGAAGCAATTAATCCTGGAACTACCGCAGATTTGACCGCAGCGACGCTGCTGTTATACGCATTCCAATCTAAGCTTTCTTCACACAGAATTTCAGTATCATGATGCTTTTTTTAGCGGATAGTACTGAGCAGGACATACGTTCCTTTATCACGTATAACCTCACCTTAAATAATAAGGCGGGGGTAAATGGGTATTTTTAACAATTTTTTTGGAACAGGAAAAACTAACATGCCAGTAATCGATCGCGTACTCGTAGGTGAATCTTTAGTCATTGAAGATGGTGACTTAGATAATGTCTCTCACATTGACTTGCTAATGGGCCCTCGTGGCTCTGCTGCAGAAGATGCATTCTGCCGCACGATGACAGACCAAAAAGCAGGTGTTAATGGCTTATTAGCCGTTGTTGCACCTAACCTTATGGTTAAGCCACCAACAGTAATGTTCAATAAAGTTACTATCAAAAACATGAAACAAGCCGTACAAATGTTCGGCCCAGCACAACGTGGTGTTGCCATGGCTGTTGCTGAATGTGTTGAAGATGGCACTATCCCAATGGCAGAAGCTGATGATTGCTTCATTTGTGTTGGTGTATTTATTTCACCAACTGCTGATAGCGACCAAAAGATCCAAGATTGGAACTATCGTGCAACGAAAGAATCAATTCAACGTGCTGTAGCTCGTGAGCCAAAAGCGGCTGACGTTGTAGCACAATATAAAGCTAGTGAACATCCATTTGCAGCTAGTTAAGCTGTAGATTGCTCAAAACACCGCTCTCTCATTGAGAGGGCGGTGTCCTGTTTCAAAAGTCACTAATCACTTTAGTGCTTATCTTGCCCTTGTGCAACGCGCTGGCAACTAATGTTGCATCTATGTTTTGTTTGGCTAATTTAGCCAAGTCCTCCTCATTCCGAACTCCTCCTGCCGCAACTATCCTGCTATCTACCGCTAACTCTCTCACCTTAGCTAACAAAGAATAATCTGGTCCCAAGCCAGAACCTACATAATCCAGATTCATCACGATCACATTTTTGGGCCAGTTCTCAGCCCGTTGAATAAGCTCTGATTTTCCTAAAAAATCGCCATGTTGATAATCTAACGATAAAATCCCCTGCTCTTGTATTAATGGCTCGGTCATTAAACCGATATCTTCTAAAGTCTCGCTAGCCAGAACAACTCGTATTCCATCAATATTTGCAATTGTCTGCCAGTCTTTACGTGTCCGTATGCCGACATCTAGCCAAAATTCAATATCAGGAAATCGCTCATGCAACGTGCTATAAAGTTCAGAGTCAAAATTGTGCTCGCAGATCGCATCTAAGTCTGCAATATAGATTTTTTTAAAATCATGCCATGCCCGTAAATCCGTAATCACTTCAAATGGATCACAGGAAGACGTTAATATTGATTCCAAGGGTTGATAATGAGCACGGTCACCTCCTCTCGCATAAACAACAATTCCCCCCATGACATCAATGACCGGTATAATTTGCACAGTTCTTCCTTCATAAAATCCAAATGAAACTATTCGTTTACGAACATATTACCAGTGGTGCCCTAGCGGCTCAGGATCTGCCTGAAAGCCTCGCTCAAGAAGGCGACTCAATGTTGACGACTATTCTGCAGGATTTAGCTGAGCAGCCACAACTCGAATTATTCATATTACGAGACTCACGTCTAGCTGAAATTGATTCCTTACCTCACCATAGCTCATGTGAACTTTTCTGGGTACAGAACACCGAACAGTTTGACCAACAATGGGAAGCAGCTATACAACAAGCCGATAACACACTTGTTATTGCACCAGAGACCGACGCTCAACTTACAAAAATACAACAAGATATTAGTGACCGAGATAAAACCTATCTTGGCTCATCGCAAAAAGCAACGCTTATCAGCACCGATAAATTACGTTGCTCGCAGCATTTATTAGCGCATGATATTGCAACAGTAAAAACACAAACCGTTACCCAATGGCAAAAATATAGCGTTGATAATGCTGATGGCTTCGTCATTAAGCCGATAGATGGTGCAGGCTGCTTGGATACGATGCTTTTCCAAACAACGGATGAGGCTGATGACTATCTACAGAAAATGTCGCCTGACCAGTTATTATCATTAATTGTACAGCCCTATATCAAAGGCTCGGCTGCCAGTTTAAGTCTATTCATTTCCGATAACATGGTGAACTTACTGAGCATTAACCGTCAGAAAATTAAACAGCAAAAGTCTCAACTTATTTTTTGCGGCTGTGATGTGAATGCAATTTCAGCAAGCGAGCTCTCACAGCGTGATGCCCAGCAAATTGCCGATGAAATTTATAAAGCTCTTCCAGGTTTATGGGGCTTTGTTGGCATTGACCTCGTATTAACATCATCGGGCCCTATCGTAATAGAAATTAATCCTAGATTAACCACATCCTATATTGGTTTAAAATCAACACTTAGTTTCAATCCAACAGACTTGCTTATCAAACATATGCACGAAAAAACACCTACAAGGCTTGCCTCATAATGACCACACAACTACCTTACATTACAGGCTGGGATATTGGTGGCGCCCACCTGAAAGTAGCACGCTGTGACAATAAGGGCATAATCCTCGACGTCATCCAAATTTCCAGCCCTCTTTGGCAAGGTATAGAACAGCTCGAATTGGCCATTCAAGCGGCTCAAAAACAACTTGGCAACCACGACGATATTGCTGCAATTACCATGACTGGCGAGTTGGTCGATATCTTTGCCAACCGTCAAGCAGGCGTAAATGAAATTCTCGCTTGTCTAAAAAATCACATCTCGCCAGACAAGATTCATGTTTATGCTGGTGATAGAAATTGGCTCAATATCACTGAAGCTGGAAATCATTGGCATCAAGTTGCCTCTAGAAATTGGCAAGCAAGTGCAAACTTTGTGGCGAACTTCATTGAAAATGGTGTGTTTATAGATATTGGCAGTACTACCTGTGACATTATTACTATTAAAAATAACACGGTATGTACTCAAGGACTGGATGACCATCAACGTCAACTATCACGAGAATTGTTATATACCGGAGCAATTCGAACGCCACTGATCGCTTTGACAAATATGGCGCCTTTTAATGGCCAACTAATAAGTCTCGCCGCCGAGGTATTTGCGACTACTGGTGATTGCTGGCGCCTACTAGACAAGCTCGAAATCACATCAATACAAGATATCAGCTCAGATGGATTACCATGGCTTAAAACTGATTGTGCGCGACGATTAGCCAGATTACTAGGCACCGATGCGGAAGAGCCTTTATCTCAACAATGGCAGCAACTTGCACAATGGTTTGCTGAACAACAAATACACCAAATTAGTAAGGCTTGCTTGCATGTGCTATCGGCTCATGCAGATTTACCCACGGATACTCCTATTATTGGTGCAGGAGTGGGGCGTTTTATCGCCCAGCTATGTGCGCAACGACTTGACCGACCATACCTTGATTTTAGTACTTTGATCACCCCAAGCTTAGCTACAACCGCTGACCATGCTCCAGCTGTAGCAGTTGCACTTCTAGCACAGCAGCAGTTCACGTAAAATATAACCTCTATGACGTCCAAACTCCCTCCCCTATATCTAGATCTTCCTTATCAGTCAGATAGTGCTCACTATTTTGAAGCTGTTCGTCATTTACCTTGGCCTATCTTTTTAGATAGTGCTAATACCCAGCTTGAAACTGGTCGTTATGACATTATTGCCGCCGACCCATTTATTAAGCTGGAAACATACGGGAAAAGCACAAAAGTAAGTTATCGTAATGGAACTATCGAGCAGTCCAGTGAAGATCCTTTTAACCTCTTGCAACGGCTGCTTAAACCATTAAAGCATGAAGCGTGTGACTTACCCTTTACCGGCGGTGCTATGGGCTATTTTGGCTATGATTTAGGTCGGCGTCTTGAGGCTATTCCAGCTCAAGCTAGCGATGCAGAAAATATCCCTGAAATGGCTGTTGGCATCTATGACTGGGTTATCGTATCTGATCATCAACAGCAACGCTGTTATCTTGCCAGTTTTGGATTCGCTCCCGATACTAAAGACAACTGGGCCGATTTATTACACCAAGTGCAAAATCATTCTGTCGGGTCGGATAACGCTACTTTTGCCGTCACCGGAGAATTACGAGCTAATTTTGATAAACAACGCTATCAACAAGCCTTTAATAAAATTAAAGCCTATATTGTAGAAGGCGATTGTTATCAAGTTAATTTAGCTAAACGGTTCGAGGTAAGTGCTGAAGGCGATCCTTGGCATGCATACAAATTACTACGTCAATACAATGCTGCACCATTCTGCGCCTATTTTTCAACGGATACGGCTGCCATTCTAAGCTCATCACCAGAACGTCTATTACAGGTAAATGGAAAACGAATTGAAACCAAACCTATCAAAGGAACTCGCCCTCGGGATTTAAATAACTCAGATCGTGATCAGCAGCTCGCAATAGAGCTGCAAGGCAGTATTAAAGATCATGCTGAAAACTTGATGATTGTCGACCTTTTACGTAATGATCTAGGTAAGGTCTGTGTGCCTGGCTCAATATCGGTACCCAAACCTTTTGAACTAGAATCTTTTGCAACAGTTCATCATTTGGTGAGTACAATTACTGGCACCCTGAAAGATGATGAAGATCCGGTATCGTTATTAAAAGCCTGTTTCCCTGGCGGCTCTATTACTGGCGCGCCAAAATTACGAGCAATGGAAATTATCGAAGAACTTGAACCTCATCGTCGTGGTGTCTATTGTGGCAGTATTGCCTACATCGGCTTTGACGGTAATATGGATAGCAATATTACTATTCGCACCATGGTCTATAGTGATAATCGTCTCCGTTTCTGGGCGGGGGGGGGTATAGTAGCCGACTCCAACATTGATGCCGAACATCAGGAGATCCTGGATAAAGCGGCACCCATGTTCAAACTCATAGAACAATTAAGTTAATCATGCTGGTAGTGAAGCTAGGTGGCAGCTTATATAACACCGTTGAATTGAAACAATGGTTAAGCGCTTTAGCAGACTATAGTCAACAGCAATCCATTCTCATTGTGCCAGGTGGTGGACCTTTTGCCGATCAAGTCAGAACAGCACAATATCTACATCACTTTGATGATCATCATGCCCATCATATGGCTATCTTGGCCATGGCACAGTTTGCACTGCTTATTGCTGGCATAGCACCACAATGTCAGCTGTTTCATTATCCTAAAAACACGGAGTCAACACCTCCTAGTTTCTCAGTGTGGTTGCCTGACGAAAAGTTACTCTCCATTAAAAATCTCTCGCACAGCTGGTCCGTTACCGCTGATAGCCTTGCTTTATGGCTAAGCCAACAACTTAACGCTGATGAACTTATCATTATCAAACGTGTAGAAGATCTGAATTTGTCGCTTGCAGATTTAGTTAACAAGCAAGTTTTGGATGCGGAGTTTCATGCGAACTATCGAGCTAGGCCAATAAAATCGAGACTTTTACATTATCAAGATTATGCCAACTTCGAGCAATATCTAAATAAGGGCCACGTTATCTCATGAGCCATATATCTCAAACTTATTCAGATCTGCTCGCTCAGCTGATGCAGTTAGCTAATCATCAATCAAGTTTATCTCTGCCACAAATACTTGATACACCAACAGACAGTGCCGAGGTGTTTTCTTTTTGTAAGGCAGTAATGGATGAAGGTCAGCGACACTCAACCGAGCTCTGGGCTGCCCATATGACACCAGCAACTTCTTCGGCTAGTATTTTAGGGCAAGTTCTGGCGGGACTACACAATGGGAATCTACTCTCGGCACAGCTATACCCATTGTTACAACAAATAGAACAACAGTTAATCAGTTGGTTTTGTCAGTTGTTCCAGCAACAATATGGCCATTTTACCGCTGGTGCCACTTATGCCAATCTCGAAGCGCTATGGCAGGCGCGCGAACAATGTTCAAACCAAAGCAAGCTCGTTTATGGTAGTCATGCAAGCCACTACTCTATTGCTAAGGCTTGTCAGATCTTAGGTCTACAGTTTCAAACCATCGCCACGGATGAGAATGACAAAATGTTACCTGCGGCATTAGAACAGGCATGCAAAAAACAAGCACCGCTTGCTGTTGTTCTCACCGCAGGTACATCCGCATGTGGTGAAATTGATCCACTGAAAAAATGCATCGCGATCTGTAAAGCTTATGGAGGCTGGAGCCATATCGATGCCGCTTGGGGCGGAGCCCTAGTCTTATTAAAGGAACATCAGGCTTTATTTTCTTCTATGACTGAAGCTGACTCACTCTGTGTTGACCCACATAAAGCATTTGGCCAGCCAAAACCCTGCGGTGTATTGTTATACCAGCGCCCGCTGCAATCACTGTTTTCAGCTGAAGCGAGTTATCTAACACAGCAACCACTACAATCCCTACCTGGCTCCTATGGTGGTGAACTGTTTTTACCCTTGTGGTCCAGCATCATGTTCAATGGCGTCAGCAGTCTACGTAAGCAGATAGAGCAACGCTTATCACAAGCAGAGCAATTTGCAATGCAACTAGAGTTACGATCAGACTGGTGGATACATCATTCTTGCACCGGCATCGTCTGTTTTCAGCCAAACACGACTATCAACAAGCTCGATACACTCTTAGCGTTAGGTTATTTATCACGAGCGAAGGTAAATGGCAGGAACGTCTACCGTGCGGTATTTTCCGCCCCTAATACTCAAGCAGCAACACTAATTACTGCGCTTGAGCCTTTTTTATAATCTGTTTCTGTACGCTATCAAAACGACGTAACCATGAAGGCAAGGTATTCAGCGGCGCCGGCCATACATTACTTGCTTCAAGCGCTGCTTGCTTACTGTCGTAGACACCATAAATAACTGCGTACCACACTCGGCCATTACGTAGGCTTTCAAACTCAGCGACTTCACCCGTCAGTGCATATTTATCAATAAACTCACTGACCTCTTCATGTTCCCATGAGCCCATCAACTGAAAAGTATAGTTCGTCGCTCGTTGTTGCAAAATCCAGTCTTGCTGATGCCCTTCTGTCTGCTCTGGAATCCATTTATTATCTGTGTTGCCGGCCAACTCCGTGATAGTTTTCACCATCGTTGTTTCAGTGACAGTTGCCTCAATCGAAGCATTTACCTCAACGGCTTCAGTCAGAGGAATTTCATCAACCAAGGCCTGCAATTCATCCCGTTCTGCCTGTTCGGAGCTAATCACAGGATCATCATCCACCACTACCGTAGCCAACTCCTCTGATTTTAAATATGGCAAGTCAATGACATCGACAGACTGTTGTTCAGTATCGAATAGCTGGTTCACTTTATCCTGAAATATCAATAAAGATATAAGAGAAATAGCTAATATACTCAAACCCGTCCAACGTAACATGCCTGAAAAATTTATCTTTACTGGTCGGATTAGTGTCGGGCTAATTCCCAATAACTTCTGGTGTGCTAGATGATTCAAAGCGGCAGGATTGCCCAATGATTGTCGATAAAAACGTTTTGTCTCTTTCGCCGTAAACGGAAGCTCACCCTGATAACCGACACTGGTCAAACGCTGCATTAAATAAGCCGCCACTTCTGTTTCACTAAGCACAGGTAAGTCGACTATCTGCATTCGTTCTTGCAACGCATTCAATGTCGTCATTTCTGACTTTGCTGAGAGTATTGCCTGTAACAAATATGTTCCATCCTGCTGCCATAACAGCCAGTTTGTTACTTCTTGAAGCACTTCCACTGGTAATTTATCGATATCATCAATCAGCAATAATGGTTTGATGTTAATTTTTTGTAATTGAATAAGTCTGTTTTTAAGTAATGTGGCAGCATCATTACTCATGCTTATTTCTCTTTCATCAACACCAAATATTCGTAGACATTGAGATAAAAGAGACGCGACATCTACTACTGATTTACTTGCAATAAAGCACACTCGTAGGCCATCGTCCGATCGAGCCTGTAACTGTGTTAATAAGCAACTTTTCCCTGCGCCCGGTGCTGCGACTAAAAAACCAATTTGGTTGCTAGCCTGGACTAAATGAAGCAGTAAATTGAGACGTTGCTCTATTTGCTTGCCACTATAAAATGAATTTGCATCAACAGCCTCATTATAAGGAGCTGACTGTAGCGCCAAACGCGAAATATAATTCGGCTCGGCGGAAGGGGATGCAAGTTCACTCATAACGTCGCAATACTCCTAATGCTGAAAGGACTCCAAGGTCTTAGTCAACATGTCCGGCGAATAATCATCACTAATGACCGCCTTGCCAATACCTTGTAATAAGACTAACCGAATTACTCCATTTTGAACTTTTTTATCTACAGTCATCAATGTCATAAACTGCTCAACAGTCATTCCTTGCGGTGTTGTTATTGGCAAACCTGCTGCCACCAATAAGGCTTTAATTCTCTCAACATCTTGTGCTGGCAACCAACCCGATCGTTGAGACAAATCTGCTGCCATCACCATGCCGCAGGCTATTGCTTCACCATGCAACCAATTGCCATAACCCATGCCCGTTTCAATGGCATGACCAAAGGTATGGCCAAGGTTCAGTAATGCTCGCACGCCATGTTCACGTTCATCAGCAGCAACCAAATTGGCTTTATCGTCACATGATCGCTCTATTGCCTCTGCTAAAACATCAGGCTCTCTTGCTCTTAAAGCCGGCATTTTCTGTTCAAGCCAGGTAAAAAATTCAGGATCATTGATTAATCCATACTTAATTACTTCTGCTAAGCCCGATGATAACTGACGATCTTCAAGTGTATTTAAACTATTGGTATCAGCAATAACACATTGCGGCTGATAGAACGCCCCAATCATATTTTTACCTAAAGCATGATTGACCGCTGTTTTACCGCCAACCGATGAATCAACCTGAGATAACAAGGTGGTCGGGATCTGTATAAAGGGAACGCCACGTTGGTAACAGGCAGCAGCAAAGCCGGCCATATCACCAATCACACCACCACCCAAAGCAATCAACGTCACTTGCCTAGAAAAATGAGACGTTAATAGTTGATCAAAAATCTGATTCAACACCTCTAAGGTTTTATATTGCTCTCCATCAGGTAAAACCACCGATTCACAACGATAATCGGTTAATACGTCTAATACTGACTGTAAATACAGCGGGGCAACCGTCTCATTAGTGACCACTAACACTTCATTGCCATTAATATGCTGAGTAAGTAATTCAGGCTGTGATAATAAATCGCGACCTATATATATCGGGTAACTACGTTCAGCTAACGCAACTTGTAACGTTTTCATCATGTTTAATCTTATTTTCCTAATTCTTCTAGTTGTTTTATGACATCCGAAACCGTATGTTGTATTGATTGGTCTCCGGTACGTAAAACCACATCTGCAACACTACGATAGAGTGGGTCACGTTTCTCCAATAAATCAATAATTTGTTGTTGAGGGTCATCTGTCTGCAATAAAGGGCGCGTTTTATCTTTAGCCGTACGTTTTAATAATTGCTCTTCTGAAGCTGCTAAATAAACCACATGACCCTGAGCTCGCAATGCACGTCGATTATCTTCGGCTAAGATCGCACCACCACCGGTGGCAAGCACGATATCTTTTAAGGTGGTTAACTCTGCGATCACTTTTTGTTCCCGAGCACGAAAGCCTTCCTCGCCTTCCATCTCAAATATCCATGAGATAGATACACCTGTACGCTTCTCTATCTCTTTATCGCTATCAAAAAAGCTACGCTTGAGTGATTTTGCCAGTTGCCGACCAATAGTCGATTTACCGGCCCCCATAGGCCCAACCAAAAATATATTGCCTGATATCACGTGATTTTCAACTCTTTCTTACCCCGAAATGCTCTAAAAAAAAGCCGGATCAGAGATCCGGCTTCTTCATATTATAAAATATTTAATTAAAATTTAAGGCTTTCTTTAATGATCTTAGGTGTGACAAAGATCAATAACTCAGAATTATCATCAATATCTTTAGTCGTTTTAAACAAAAATCCTACATATGGTAAATCACCAAAAAAGGGCACTCGCGATGTAGTCTTTCTCTCTTCTTGCTCATAAATTCCCCCCAAAATCACTGTTTCACCATTATCAACTATAACTTGAGTTTCTACTGCCTGAGTTCTGATGCTAGGGACAGCAAAAGCTGCATCAAAAACTGCCTCATCCTTATTCACTTTTAAATCCATTACGATATGATCATCTGGTGTAATTTGAGGCGTAACTTCCAGTCTCAATAGCGCCTCTTTAAAGGATACTGAGGTTGCACCACTAGAACTGGCTTCTTGATATGGAATTTCAGTACCCTGTTCTATTATAGCCGTTTGCTGATTTGAAGTAATCACCCGCGGACTAGAAATGACCTCACCTCGACCTTCTGCTTGTAAGGCAGACAATTCTAGCTCAAGTATCGCATTAAATGGTAGCTTTGCTAATGCTAGGGCAAATGTTGGTGAACCAGCAGCAAGTCCAAAATCCACATTGAGACTATCAGTCAAGTCACCCTTGGGTTGAACGATAGTTCTACCCGTCACCCCAAGGTCATCAGCACTTCCAGAGAAACCCACTCCCGCAGTCTCACTATGTCCAGAGGCACCAAATTTCACCCCTAAATCTTTGGTGAAGTCATCATTAGCAATTACAATTCTTGACTCTATTAAAACTTGACGCACAGGAATATCCAGTCTTTCTATTAATTGTGTGATCTGAACCAACTGATCAGCAGTATCACGGATTAATAATGAGTTTGTTCTTTCGTCGACGGTAATACTACCTCGCTCGGAAATAAACCCCGTTACCTCACCAGAAGCACCTGACCCGGAATCACTCTCAAGTATCGTCGCTAACTCAGAGGCTTTGGCAAAATTTATTTCTAAAATCTCTGAGTACAACGGCTCTAATTCAACCAGTTGTTTCTGAGCTTCTAATTCTTGTTTTTCTCGTGCTGTAATTTCAGCTGCGGGTGCAACTAACATGACATTGCCATTCTGGCGCATCGCCAAACCTTTGGTTTTTAAAATAATATCCAAAGCCTGATCCCAAGGCACATTTTTCAATCGTAATGTCAGATTCCCCTGCACGGTATCACTGGTAACCAGGTTCATTCCGGTAAAGTCGGCCAATAACTGTAATACCGCACGAACTTCGATATTTTGGAAATTCAGTGAGAGTTTTTCTCCTTTATAACCAAACTGATCTTTACGATCAGCAGATTGCACATCGATCACCACGGGTTTGACTTCGATCACCAATGTATTATCCGATTGATAAACCAAATGTTCGAATTTACCCGATGTTGACAGAATCAATTGGGTATCATGGCCGCTTTGTTCACTTTCAATAATTTGTACCGGCGTTGCAAAATCCACGACATCTAAACGCCGATGTAAGTTTTCAGGTAAAGCAACATCAATTAAATCCACCACAATCGTGTCACGTTCTTGGTGAACATCAACGATTGCACCTTCTTTACTAAGAAGAATCATCAGTCGTGCTTCTCCTTGCTCTCCTCGACGGAAATCTATATCCGTAACTTGAAACTCTTCACCACCAGCCTTGGCAATATTTTGGCTGCCGCCACCAATCGTCACCATGACCACATTCCCATCTTGCTCTATCGTGTATGGTGCTGTCTTCACAAGGTTGACGACCATTCGCGTACGGCCTCCAGCTTCTACCGTTGATACACTTTTTGTGAGACCAATATTCACTTGTTGCGTCTTTTTATCTAATTGATTGGTCACGCCAGCAAAATCCAGGACGATACGAGCAGGTTCATCGATAGCAAAGCTATCTAACTCATCGACCGTCTCCGAAAATGTCAGCACTATTTGTGCCTTGTCGCCTGGTAAGGATGAATAGCCGATTGATTGCAAATCTGCTGCTACACTAAAACTTGCAAACAACATCAAATATAATGTTATTAAGCTCTTAGTAACCTTTGTCATAAATAAAGCCCTTATACTCTGGTTATTATTACCTTGTTCGCATGTCATGAACTGTTGCTTGTGCATCATTGTTCCATCTTTGCTAGTCATGTTATTCATATGCCTTTAGTTTACTTCTACAACAGAAAGAGATGAGTCTCGCTCTATATATCGTCCCTTTCCTTCTAGCACGATCTCTTTCAATTTAATTTCGGTCTCTGAGATCGACAAAATCTCACCGTTATTTTGTCCTATATAATTCCCAACTTGGACACGATGAATCACACCGTCCGACGAGCGAATCAGCGCCCAAACACTTTCCTGTTCCAAAGTCCCAACTAACTGTAATTCTGTTAGTCCATAGGATTCCAATGCTTCTTTTAAGCGATGCTCATCTGGCCTAATACCATTATCGACAATGATCTCTTCTTCTTCAACAGGCATCTCCACCACGGTACGTACAAATGGATTTCTCAGATCTGCAGCGCTATAACTAAATTTCTCGTACGGCTTCATCACTGGTATCGGAGCAATATCTGCCTTTTGCTGTGCTTTGATCTTGGCAACATAAGCACTGAGGTCATCTTTTTCATGCTGGCAGCCAGTTACTACCATTAAAGTAGTAAATATCATCAATATTTTTAATTGATTCACCATATCATGTCATTCCTATCCATTTACTCTTTAGCATCCCATCATTACTCAGACTCTTGATCAAAATAACGATATGTTTTTGCCGTAATACTCAAGCTCATTTTTCCGCTATCCTTACCTAATGGCAGCATCGTCAGATTATGTAACGTTACAATTCGAGGTAATGCAGCAATGCCACTCACGAATTCACCAAACTGATGATAAGTTCCCGTTACCTTCATTGCTATCGGTAACTCGGCATAGAAATCAACGGGACGCTCCCCTCCTGGTTTAAATAATTCAAATTCCAAACCATTAATTAAGCCCGTGCGTGAAATATCAATAAGCAAGTCAGCAACTTCACTTTTTCTTGGTAGTTGTTTCAACATAGAAGCAAACGTAGTTTTCATCTCTACCATCTGTTTCTTATAGGCTTCCAAATTTATTGCTTTGGCAGTTTTAGCCTCAAATTCATTTTTTAATTGCACCTCTTTTTGCTCAAGACCTAACAATTCCGCTTGTTTATCCTTAATAATAAAATAGTAACCACCACCCCATATCGCAAGACAAAGCAATATAATGGCTAGTAACTTTACTATAAATGGCCATTCACCACTTTCGTTAAAATCTAACTCGCTTAAAGATAGTTCCATCTAACTCTCCCCATCTTCTTTTTTGGGTTTAGACTCATTCACGCCTAAGGTGAATTTTCTTACCGCATCAGCTGACGATGATGTACGTTTGATTACTGTTAACTTAGATTCATCAAACTCTGCGTTATCATCAAGTTTTCGCATAAATACCGATACACGCGCATTAGATTGAGCAACCCCATCTAACGTTAGTGCCTCCCCTTGACGGGCAACTTTTTCAAGGTGAATACCTTCCGGTACCGTACGAACCAAGGCATCAAATACTTTGACCACTTTCGGCCTACTTGCTTGCAACTCCTGAATCACTTGCATTCTTGCCAGCAGTCGATCGCGCTGCTGCTCTAGCGCTTTTATTTCTTTGATCTTTTTATCAAGTTCGGTTATTTCCGTCTTTAAATACGTATTTCGATTATTCTGCTCATCGAGAAGACCATTAGCAAACACAATAACACCGTATAAAATAATAGCTGCAAATATAAGCCCGGCAACGACAGCGGTAAAAAACTGTTGCTGACGCTCCTCTCGACGCTCTTCTCTCCACGGCAGTAGATTAATCTGAGCCATTAGTCAAAGCTCCTCATTGCTAACCCCGAAGCAATCATCATAGATGGCGCGTCATTGCTCAAGGCTTGTATCTTCACCTTTGAGCCCAAGACCATGTCTGCAAAAGGATTCGCCACTGATGTAGATGTGCCAGTCTCTTCTTCAATCATGGCATCAACACCTTTGATAGATGCACATCCTCCAGCGAGAATAATATGATCTATTGATTGATACTGTGTTGAAGCTGAAAAGAAAAACTGCAATGCACGCGTTACTGTTGTTGTCATTGAACGCTTAAAGGGCTCTAATACCTTTGGGCCATAATCATCTGGTAGGTTATTTTCTTTTTTGGCTCGACCCGCCTCTTGATAAGACATGCCGTAATGACGCTCAATATCTTCCGTTAACATTCTGCCACCAAATGTTTGCTCACGTGTGAATACAATTTTGCCATCGACCAAGACATGTAATGTTGTTAACGTCGCCCCAACATCGGCAATCGCAACCGTAAGTCCCTCGCCATAATGCGGCAATTGCTGTGCAATTAAACTATAAGCATTTTCCATGGTATACGCTTCAACGTCGACCAGTTTTGCTTTTAGCCCAGCATTTTCTAATACTTCAGTACGCGCATCTACATTTTCTCTACGTGATGCTGCAAGTAAAACATCGACCGCATCTACATCCGCTGCAGAAGCCCCTAATACCTCAAAGTCTAAACGTACTTCTTCTAATGGATATGGAATATAATTTTCAGCCTCGAGCATGATCTGGTCTTCCAGTTCACGCTCTGATAGATCGGCAGGAAAAGAAATTGTTTTAGTAATCGCAGAATTGGCAGAAACGGCAACAGACGCTTCTTTTGCCTTTGAGCCAGAACGTTTTATCGCTCGCTTCAGAGCACCAGAAACCTCTTCTTTATTTTCAATTCGGCTTTCAACAACTGCATTTACAGGGAGTGGTTCAACAGCATATGACTCGACACAATACTTGTTGCCCTTTAATGCAAGCTCAAGTACTTTAACTACTGATGAACTTATATCTACCCCGAGTAGAGGTAATTTTTTTCGTCCAAACATGTATTGTCCTAGTTCCAGTGTTCCAAAAAATATATTTACAGTTACAAGCACTACTTAAAGTAGTTTCTTAAGACTATAGTGCATGACAATCAAAAAAACAATAGACAGATACCGCGAACCTAGTTTGTAATTTTATATATACTTTATGTACTTAATACCTTATTTGGGTTTCCAACACAGTCTTATGTTCCGTTTTTTTCGTCAACTGCTGACCTTAATCATAATCTCATCCAGCCTGATTGCAATAGCAATTGCAATTATTTATTTCCTTTTAGCACCCAAACTACCCGATGCTGAAGTACTAAAACACACTCAATTACAAGTTCCCTTGAGGATCTTTAGCGCTGAAAACCGCTTGATTGCTGAGTTTGGCGAAAAAAGACGTATTCCTACTGAATATCATGAAATTCCACTCCCTCTCATTCACGCGATATTAGCCTCTGAAGATGATCGTTTTTTTGAACATCCTGGTGTTGATTATCATGGTTTATTGCGAGCGGCATACTCACTTGCTACTACCGGTGCTAAAGCGCAAGGCGGTAGCACCATCACCATGCAAGTTGCTAGAAACTTCTTTTTAAGCCGCGAAAAAACCTATCTTCGCAAACTGAATGAAATCATTCTTGCGCTTGAAATCGAACGAAGCCTTACTAAAGAAGAAATTCTAACGCTTTACCTAAACAAAATTTATCTAGGTAACCGTGCCTATGGTGTCGGTGCTGCAGCCAATGTCTATTACGGTAAACCGCTGCAAGAACTCAATTTACCGCAGTACGCCATGATCGCCGGCCTACCAAAAGCACCGTCAAAATTTAATCCTCTAGCCAACCCTGAACGAGCTCAATTACGCCGCGACTATGTACTTCGTAGAATGTGGGAAGTAGGCTTTATTGAACAGCATGATTATCTCACTGCTATTCAAGCACCCGTCACCGCCAGTTTTCACAGTCGAGACGTCGAAGTATATGCTCCCTATGTCGCTGAAATGGTACGTACACAACTGATCGAACAGTATGGCGATGACGCCTACAATGCAGGTTTAAATGTTTACACAACGATTCGTGCTGACCATCAACATGCCGCGAATACAGCCTTACAATCCGCATTACTAGCTTATGACAAACGTCATGGCTATCGGGGCGCTTTAAGTAATTTCGACATTGCAGAAGAAATGTCTGCCGAGGATTTTGAGCAATCATTATCCGCTTACGACAACATTGGCCCTCTATATCCAGGCCTAGTCACTGCTGCCGATGATGAATCTGCCAATGTATATATAAAAAATCATGGCTTTGTTGAGCTTAAGCTTTCTTCAATTAGTTGGGCAAGAACACAGCTATCAACTAACCGACGCGGCAAGGCGCCAAAGAAAACCAATGAGGTTTTCACTACTGGCGACTTAATTTACTTGCATGAAGACAATGAAAAGCAATGGCAATTGGCACAATTACCTGAAGTCGAAGGCGCCTTAATTGCCGTCGCTCCATTTGATGGTGCTGTTACCGCTTTAAATGGCGGTTTTGAATATTTTCAAAATAAATTCAATCGCGCTACCAAGTCTCGCCGCCAACCAGGCTCAGGCTTTAAACCTTTTATTTATTCTGCTGCTTTAGAAAAGGGGTATACCGCAGCAAGCATCGTGAACGATGCACCTGTCGTATTTGACGATCCAGGCTTGGAGAATACTTGGCGACCAGAAAATTACAGTGGCAAGTTTTTTGGTCCTACTCGCTTAAGAGTCGCATTAACAAACTCACGAAACCTGGTTTCCATCAGACTGTTAAGAGACATAACGGCTAAGTATGCAATTGATTACGCCCAGCGCTTCGGTTTTGACACCTCGCAAATGCCTAAAAACTTATCTTTAGCCCTTGGTAGCGGTAATGCCGCACCATGGGATATGGCTCGAGCTTATGCCGCACTGGCTAATGGTGGTTACCGTGTCGAACCTTACATCATTCAACGTATCGAAGATGCTAGTGGCAATATTGTTATGCAAGCACAACCCGATACCGTTTGTGAATCCTGCATCACAACAGCAACGAATGATATAAATAATGAATCACTGGGCTTCACCCCTGCTAAACGAATTATTTCAGCTCAAAATGCGTATCTTATGAATAGCCTGTTACGCGATGTAGTTCGTTATGGTACCGGTAAAAAAGCGCTTTCCTTAGGCCGGACAGATCTTGCAGGGAAAACAGGCACGACCAATGATCAAGTGGACGCATGGTTTAATGGTTTTAATCCAGAATTAGTCGCCATTGGTTGGGTAGGCTTTGACTCACCAAAATCACTAGGCAGGTACGAAACAGGCGGCCGTGCAGCCTTACCCATGTGGATTGATTTTATGAAAGTAGCATTGAAAGATGTACCGGATGAACCATTAAAACAACCCGTGGATATGGTGACAGTTAAGATTGATCCAAAAACCGGATTGTTAGCTCAGCCTAGTGCTGGAAATGCGATATACGAAACATTCCGTAAGCAATATGTTCCTGATGAAATGGTGCCCGTAACCACGGCAGTAAATAACCAAAATACTTCGGAGCAAAGTACGCCAGTCATTGATCTATTTTAATCATTAACCTTACGTTAAATTATTTAACGCGTTTGGCTTGCTGCCCAACACTCAATTCTCTTGCCGGATAATGGCCATTCAACAGCCTTAACTGCTGCATAGGGCTATTACTAATTCGTGTTTGGGCTGCCCAAGTGGAATAACTGTCGTGTTTAGCCACAGTAACGACATCTAATTTCAACGCTTTTGCCAACTTAAATTCTTCTGTTTTTAATGCGTGAAAGCTGTTGGCCGTATTAATAAACTCGAGATCAAACTGAGAAAATGTTTTGCTTTCTTTTACACTCGAAAAGAAAATAAAAGCACGATCTTGTAAATAAACAACTGCAACTCGAGCCTGCTTATTTTGTACATCTACTAATCCGGTATAACCTTCTAAACCATGTGAACTTAAACGTTGTCCCGATTTTAGTTTCGAAATTTTTAAACGCTGTTTGATAAAATCTTTCGGTGAAACTTTGCGGTTAATATCCGCAACTCCCATTTCTATCATCGCTTTTCCGCCAACTGAAACTGCTTGCAAACTTTCTGGTTTATTAATAATTTGCCAACCTACCGGAAAATCAAGAGCAAAGCCCATATCACGATGATAAAAATGATTCTCTGAGCGGATCCCTTGTTCTTCACTATCACCAAAGGTCATTCCCTGAATACGTTGCAAATATTCTGCTCTGGCAATCTTGCCCTTTTTTACATGGGCATACTTATCTGCAGAAGCAATAACTTCCTGAAGTCGAGTATCGTTATCAGGATGGCTAGCAAATAAACCGTGATAACCTTTAGCTTCACGACCTTGTTTTTTTGCTTGTGCAGCAGCAAAGGTTTCTTGTGCTTTTAATACTCGAATAACATCTAACATCGCCTGAGGTTCATAGCCTGAACGAGCTAAATATTCAGCCCCTAGGCCGTCCGATTGCAACTCGTGCTCACGTCCATAACCGCTTAATAAGGCGCCACCTAGAATATTAAAGATCTCCTGTGATGGCCCACCTCTTAATTCCGGGAATAAAATCGCACCGATGGTATAGCCAAAATTGGCAGCTTGAGCAGCACTTTGCTGACGCACACCATGGCGAGCAGTTACATGACCAATTTCATGACCTAATACCGCAGCCAACTCCGCCTCTGAATTCAAATAAGCCATCAATCCACGAGTGATATAAATATATCCCCCAGGAAGGGCAAACGCATTAATAACCGGCGAATCAAGCACGGTAAAACGATAAATCAAATCTTTACGATGACTAACAATAGCCAAACGATCACCAACTGACTGAACATAAGCTTGTACCGATTCGTCTTTATATCGACCATATTGCGCAATAATTTTGGGATGGTTAGTGCGGCCAATAGATAGCTCACTATCTTCGCTCAACATGACAAAGTCATGCTCACCAGTAACCGGGTTTTGGGCGCAAGCGGCTAGAGACAAAAACAAAAAAGCCCCTACCAAACGGCAGAGGCTTTTTGTTAATTCACGACCTGTACGATTTAGTACAAACATGTTCAAACTAATCCTTGATTGACCATACGGGCCTTATAATTATTTACCGTATTTTTGACGGAATTTATCAACACGGCCAGCAGTATCTAACATTTTTTGCTTACCAGTGTAGAACGGATGACATTCTGCACATACATCCAAAGTCAAAGCGCTGCTACGTGTTGAGCGAGTTTTAAAGGTATTACCACAGCTACAGGTAACATCAATCTCGTTATATTCTGGATGGATATCCGCTTTCATATCTGTACTCGTCTATTAATATTACTAAAAATTTCACCACAGATTTAAAATGTGGGCTTGTGAACCGCGTAATTTTACTGATCAACTATCATTACAGCAAGCTTTATTTCGCATCAATTATAACACCGCAATGCTTACTTTTACTTTTCTGCTACCAAAAAGGCTTGATTACGAAAACCCTGCTGATGATCACCAAGTACAGATTCCTCACGATACACTCTCAACTTAAGACCTGAAAACAAACTTAATAGTTCATTATCGGCTAATAAATAGTCAGGGTTTGATGGGCCGGTCTGACTGACCTTGTCTCGACAATGGGTTTGATAAAAAAGTACTCCACCGGGCTTTAGTGCATCAATCAAAGTTGCACAAAGCTCACGATCTAGAAAAAAGCTTACTACCAATACATCTAAACTCTGTGCTTCCGGCGGATTATCAATAACATCCTGAACCTGTGCGTCTATCGCTAGCTTTTGATTTTTTGCCTCTAGTTGTAGACGTGCTATTGCTACCGATGAGAGATCCCACGCCACTACATCCAAGCCGGACTTAGCCAATAACTTAGCATTGCCGCCCATACCACACGCTAAATCCAACGCATTACCTGATGATGGCAACAGGTGTTGATTTTCTATCAATACCGTGGCCGCCGTTGCTTCACCTTCTCGCTGGCTATAGATGGCATCCCATTTTGTTTGTAGCGACATGCTTATCTTTTCCAAAATGCCGGCGTCAATACAACTAATAAGGTAAAGATTTCTAGACGGCCTAATAACATGGCCACACACAACATCCACTTAGATGGCGAATTGATATCACCATAATTAGCGCCGACTTCACCTAAACCCGGACCTAAATTATTCAAACATGCCGTCACCGCAGAAAATGAGGTCACGACATCTAAACCCGTTGCCATCAAAAATAAATGCATGATGCTAAAACAAAATACATACAAAGCAAAAAACCCCCAAACAGCACCAACCACTTTATTGGGTAAAGCTTTATTATTAATTTTTATCGCAAATACCGCATTGGGGTGGATTAAACGTAAGACTTCACGATAGCCCTGCTTAAATAGCAACAATACTCGAATGACTTTCATTCCACCGCCAGTTGAACCTGCGCAACCGCCGATATAGCTCGACATCAACAATAAAATCGGTAAAAATCCAGGCCAGAGATAATAATCCGTCGTGGTGAAGCCTGTCGTGGTACCGATTGAAACTGCTTGGAATACCCCCTGATGTACCGCCGTCCATGGATTTTCAAATGTATGGGTAAAAAATAAATACACTGCGGTGACCACTGAAATTATGGCTAAAATCGATAGATAAACTCGCAACTCTGAATCTGCCAGATAATGGCGAATGCTACGGTGTCGCCAAGCAAGAAAATGTAGTGAGAAGTTCATCCCTGCCAACAACATAAATACCACGGTAATCATTTCAATAGTGGCACTATCAAAATAGCCCATACTGGCATCATGGGTAGAAAAGCCCCCTATCGCAACCGTAGAGAAACTATGGCCAACTGCATCAAACCAACTCATCCCGGCCCAATGAAAAGCTAAGGCACAGGCAACAGTCAGAGACAGATAGATGTACCATAAGGCTTTGGCTGTTTCGGTAATTCGTGGGGTTAGTTTGGAATCTTTCATCGGACCCGGAGTTTCAGCACGATAAAGCTGCATGCCACCGACACCAAGTAATGGCAATATGGCTACGGCCAAGACCACAATACCCATGCCGCCTAACCACTGTAAAAATTGGCGATAAAACAACACTGCCTTTGGCAGGGAATCAAGCCCCGTTAACACGGTTGCCCCTGTCGTTGTTAAACCAGACATAGATTCAAAAACCGCGTCGGTAAAGGACATCGCAGGGTAAGTAGTTAGGAAAAAGGGTAAGGCTCCAGATAAGCCCAAGGCTATCCAGAACATCACAACGACAATAAAACCGTCACGAATTTTTAATTCTTTACGATGCTGTCTTACCGGGAACCAAAATAAACCACCTGTTACCAGTAACACCACAAAAGCCGTTAGAAATGCTTGATCGGCGCCATCTTGATAGAATAAAGAAATAGCGAGAGGTGGCAACATCGTGATACTAAACAGGCTTAACAAAATACCCAAAATGCGCTGTATGGTCAGGATCTGCATGACTATCTGCTTTATCTACGTTATTTAATGAAGTGTTCGACGATAATACGCCCACACCATCAACATGAACAGTGCTATCAACAGTATCGACCATCGACCATAACTCACATAGGCTGTTGCTCCCTGCCGCGGCTGTATTTCTCCCGATAACACGGCTTGTTCAAACTGTGCAGTTTGACCGATTAATTGGCCATCAAAATTAATCAATGCCGAAATGCCATTGGTTGTGGCTCGCAATACTGGACGCCCCGTTTCCAGTGCTCTATTTTGTGAAATCTGCAAATGTTGATGCGGTGCAAAAGAATCACCATACCAAGCATTATTAGTCGCATTAACCAATAGGCTAGCTTCCGGCACAGTTGTTAATACTTCGGCCGAAAACGTATCTTCATAACAAATCGATATGCCAATATCGTGACCTGCAGCGTGCAATAAGGCTTGGTCTTCTTCTCCAGAAACAAATGATGACATCGGTAAATTAAAAAATTGAATCAAACCACGTAACCACTCAAGAGGAACATAATCACCAAAGGGAACGAGATGACGCTTGTGGTAAAAGGCCTCTTCTTGGCCAAGTAACAGCATGCTGTTGAAATAATTGCGGCTTTCTTGTTGCATCACCGGCAGGCCTAATAAAATATCAGTGTCGTTCTTTCTAGCTAATTCAGCTAAGGGATCTAAAAAATATTCTTTTGCTTGATGATGGAAGACAGTCACTGCATTTTCCGGCCAGATCACCAAGTCACTATCCCAGTTTTGCTCAGTTCGAGCTTGATACAATGCCAACGTTTTAAATAGTTGTTCCGGATTCCATTTTATTTCTTGAGGAATATTGCCTTGGATCAAGCTGACTTTAATTGCTTCACCCTCAGGTGTAGTCCATTGATAAGACTGCAATGCACTACCGCCAGCCCAGATCGCAATAATAGGCAATACTAACCACCATCGCCGAGTCTGCACCAGCACCAGCAGTAACCCAGCGGTCAAAGCAACCAGCCAAGATACGCCCAATACACCAATGACTGGAGTATAACCGGCTAAAGGCCCATCAATTTGACTTATGCCTAACTCTAGCCATGGAAATCCCGTCAAAAACCAGGCTTTAAACCATTCAAAACCCAGCCATGCGACCGGCAGTAACAACACCATGTCCAAGCTCGTTAACATCGGCCCACTAATGCGTTTAATTAGCCAAGCTAAAGCAGCAAGATATAAAGCCAAAAAACAGACAAATAAAGCAGTTAATAATCCCGCCAAAAACACACTGGCCAGACCAAAATCATGGATGGCCACATAAATCCAAGACACGCCTACGCCGAACATGCCTACGCCAAACAGAAAGCCTCGCCATGCAGCTTGTCTGGCCGAGATACTTTGCCAACTAGCAAAAAGTAGAACCAAACTGACAATAGCCAGTGGATAAAAGTGAAAAGGGGAAAAGGATAGCGGCAAGATCGCCCCAGCTATCAAAGCAACAGCATTCCCTTTCTGTCCTAACCAGCCTTGAAAAACGGGGGTTTGCATTATTCCGTATCATCTTCCTGTTGTTCAGTTTCAGGCAATATTTCCATTTCCAGCAAATGAACACGACGATTATCGGCTCGCACTACGGTAAACTGGAAGCGTCCAACACTGACCTCTTCATCTCGCTCTGGCATATGACCAAATTGATTCACCACAAAACCGCCAACAGTATCAAAGTCCTCATCATCCCAATCCATATCAAAAAACTCATTAAAGTCTTCCACCGAGGTTAAAGCTTTGATGGTGTAATTAGTCTCACTGCGTTTAAGAATTGGAGCATCATCATCGATATCATGCTCATCTTCAATCTCACCCACGATCTGTTCCAGCACATTCTCAATGGTAATAATGCCGGCTACACCGCCATATTCATCCACCACGATGGCCATATGGTTTCGACGCGCTCGAAACTCTCGGAGTAAGACATTCAAACGTTTACTTTCAGGGATAAAGACTGCCGGACGTAACAACTCGCGTAAATCAAATTCAAATTTACCGTTTGCAACCACAGCAGATAACAAATCTTTTGCTAATAAGATTCCAATGACGTCATCACGATCATCATCCATCACTGGGAATCGGGAATGAGCCGTCTCGGTAATTAATTTTAAGGTATCTTCGGCAGTTGCATCTTTAGAAACCATTACCACCTGAGAGCGTGGAATCATAATATCGCGAGCCTGCATATCAGAGACACTCAAGGCGCCTTCAACAATGGCCAAAGCTTCCGCATCTAGAATATGACGCTTGGCTGCTGAACGAATTAAATCGATAAGCTGCGCTTGATCTTCGGGCTTAAGAAAAATATTACTTAATCGTTTAACCCAAGATTGTTTATTGCTTGAACTACTCGGTCGTCCGTCGCTCATTTGCTGCTCTCTTGATCAAGATAAGGATTATCAATATTCAATGATTGCAAAATTCTTACTTCTAACGCTTCCATCTGTTCCGCTTCGTCCGTTTCAATATGATCATAACCTAATAAATGTAAACAACCATGAATCACCATATGCGCCCAATGATCGTTCACTGCTTTCTGTTGTTGTTGTGCCTCAGTTTCGACCACAGCGCTACAGATAACCAAATCACCTAGTAGGCGTGGCTCCATAGGTATAGGTGCTTCAAATGGAAACGACAATACATTGGTCGGTCCCGTTTTACCACGATAAGTAGCGTTTAATTCTGTACTTTCATCAACATCAACTAAGCGCACGCTGAGTTCGCAATCTTCCTGAACTTCGACTAAAGCCGCTTCAACCCAACGTTGAAAATCTGTTTTTTGTGGCATATCGCCATCACAAGCAAGCTGTAAATCAACCGTTGTTACCATTTTATGATTTTTCAGCCTTTTCATAAGCCAAAATAACTTTTTGTACCAAGGAATGCCTCACAACATCTTTCGCTTGAAAAAAGGTAAAACCTATACCCTCAACACCATCTAAAACTTCAATTGCATGGCGTAGACCTGATTTTTGTGATTTTGGCAGATCAACCTGAGTAATATCACCAGTAATAACGGCGGTCGAGTTATACCCCAAACGCGTCAAAAACATCTTCATTTGCTCTGTGGTGGTATTTTGCGCTTCATCCAAAATAATGAATGACTCATTTAACGTTCGACCACGCATATAGGCAAGCGGTGCAACTTCAATCACATTACGTTCTATTAACTTGGCAACGCGTTCAAAGCCCAGCATTTCATATAATGCATCATATAAAGGACGTAAGTAGGGATCAACTTTCTGAGTTAAATCACCAGGCAAGAAACCTAAACGTTCTCCCGCTTCCACCGCAGGACGTACCAATACAATACGACGAGCAAAATCACGCTCTAAGGCTTCTACTGCACACGCCACGGCTAAATACGTTTTACCGGTACCCGCAGGTCCAATACCAAAGTTAATATCGTGCGTCATTACGCGTTGTAAATACGCTTGTTGATTTTCACCGCGCGCTTTGACCAAACCACGCTTGGTTTTAATCACTATCTCTTTTTTCTCTACCGGCGCATGTGTATCTTCAGCACCCATTTGGCGTATCGCTAAATGCACTTGTTCAGGCACTAATACAGTGTCAGCTGTTTCAGCATAGAGCTCATGGATCACATCCTGCACATCAGCCAATTTTTCCGCTTTACCAACAATCTGAAATTTAACACCTCGATTATTAATTTCAACACCAAAACTTCGTTCCATCATTCGAAGGTGTTCATCTAAATGACCGCAAAGATTGGCTAATCGAGGATTGTCTGCAGGGCTTAACTCAAAACTAATACTATCCCGCACGGGAGAAGTTGTCGTCACTAATAAAATTCCTAGAAAGGTTAGCTGATATTGCTATCAGCCAGTAATTCACCACGTAGCGAATTAGAATATGCTTCGATAATGTTTACATCAACAAACTTACCGATTAATGATTCATCGCCCACAAATACCACCGAGCGATTATTTTCACTTTTGCCTATCACTTCGCCGTCATTACGATCCGCTTTTTTCTCTACTAAGATACGCTGTGTTGACCCTAGCATTGCTTGACTATGCGCCGCTTCCAATTCTAATAAACGAGTTTGTACTGTTTGCAATCGTTGTTTTTTAACCTCCGCAGGCACAGAATCAATAAAGGCGGCGGCAGGTGTCCCCGGTCGGGCGCTATAAATAAAGCTAAAGGAATGATCAAAACCAATATCATTGATCATATCCATCGTTGCTTGAAAATCCGCATCTTGCTCATCAGGGAAACCGATAATAAAATCACTCGACATACTAATATCAGGCCGAACTTCACGCAGGCGGCGAATTTTTGCTTTATATTCCAAGCCCGTATGGCCACGTTTCATCATCGTTAAAATGCGATCTGAACCTGACTGAATGGGAAGGTGTATGTGACTGACCAGCTCTGGCACTTCGGCATAAGCCTCAACCAAACTGTCGGAAAACTCGACCGGATGCGAGGTGGTAAAGCGTATGCGGTCTATGCCATCAATCGCCGCTACATAATGAATTAATAAGGCTAAATCAGCCGTTTCATCATCATCTAATTCGCCGCGATAGGCATTAACGTTCTGGCCGAGTAGATTGACTTCACGCACACCTTGCGCAGCAAGACCTCGGATCTCAGTCAATACTTTATCAACAGGGCGGCTGACTTCCTCACCTCGGGTATAAGGCACCACACAGAACGTACAGTATTTACTACAGCCTTCCATAATCGATACAAACGCCGTAGGACCATCGGCCTTGGCTTCTGGCAAATTGTCGAACTTTTCAATTTCTGGAAAAGATATATCTATTCGTGGTTTGCGGCTCTTTTTGACATCATCCAACATACCAGGCAGGCGATGCAGCGTTTGCGGGCCAAAGATCAAATCAACATAAGGAGCACGCCGACGAATCGCATCGCCTTCTTGGCTTGCCACACAGCCACCTACGCCAATAACGAGATCTGAGCGCTCATCTTTCCAGCGCTTCCAACGACCTAATTGATGGAATACTTTCTCCTGTGCTTTTTCGCGAATCGAACACGTATTAAGTAATAATACATCCGCATCTTCAGCTACATCAGTAATTTCCAACTGATGAGAAGCGGCGAGGACATCGGCCATTTTTGATGAATCATATTCATTCATCTGACAACCAAAGGTCTTTATATAGAGTTTACCGGCCATGAATTTTCATTATAAAAAAGGGTAGATAGAATACTCTTTTTATCATTGCAGCACAAAACAAGTGATTGTTTTTGCTGAAAAGACCCTGTTATATTTGTTCCCTAGTCAGATAATTTCAAGGATGATGTTTATGACAATCAAAAACTGGCCGGTCAATGAAAGACCCCGAGAGAAACTATTACAACTTGGGGCTCACGCCCTATCTGATGCCGAGTTACTCGCTATTTTTCTACGAACGGGCGTTACCGGTTTATCTGCTGTTGATCTGGCTCGTGACTTACTTAATGCCTTTGGCAGCCTGCGCGCATTGCTTGAAGCGGATCTAAAACAGTTCTGCCAGCAACATGGCCTTGGCCCAGCTAAATATGTGCAACTTCAGGCAGTAATGGAAATGAGCCATCGCCATATGGAATCTACATTAATGCGCGGTGATGTCTTAGTTGATGCCAAAACGACCAAACAGTATTTACAGCAACGCTTGAGGGCTTACCCTCACGAGGTCTTTGCATGTTTGTTTCTCGACAACAAACACCGAATGATAAAATATGAAGAGCTTTTTCGTGGCACTTTAGACGGTGCGACTGTTTACCCTCGCGAGGTAGTAAAACAAGCACTTGCTCATAATGCCGCTGCTGTTATTTTTGCTCACAATCACCCTTCAGGTCTCGCACAACCAAGTGAAGCCGACTATCAAATCACCCAGCGGCTAAAAACAGCGCTTGAGCTAATAGATATTCGTGTTTTAGATCATATTGTGATTGGTGATGGCGAGTCAGTGTCTTTTGCTGAAATCGGTAAATTATGACGCTATCGTTGTCTATCTGTGCATTCAAAACTAAAGAAACAAACAGGGACGTTGATTTCAACTCGATTTTAAATCACACCGAAAACGGATATTTAATTGCGTCGTGATATTGATAACCGGTTACCTCAAAGTCATCCAATGTCACCCATGTTTCCAAATCTTCCAGCGATTTAATATCAGGATTAATATGTAATGCCGGTGAGTCAAAAGGTGTTCGTTTGAGCTGAACATCACGCATCAGTTCCAGTTGATCTTCATAGATATGGGCATTGACTATCTTGTGGAATGCCTTGCCAGCCTTATTTCCTGTGATTTGAGCCATGATCTGTAATAAAAAGAACACTTGGATCTGATTAAAGTTCAAACCCAGAGGCACATCACATGAACGTTGATACGAGCTTAAATATAACGTGTCACCTAACAGTGAAAAGGTATGAGTATGCATGCACGGTCTCAAACAGCCCATATCAAATTCACCCGGGTTATAAAAGCTAATGATTTCACCACGGTCATCAATGCCTTTTGACAGATTCGTCACTAACTTGGCTAATTGATCTAATGTGCTGCCATCTGGTTTAGCCCAGCGACGACCCTGCACACCATAGACTCGGCCCATATCGTCAGGGCCTTTACGATGCGAATTATTCAACCACTCTTGATTCTCGTTGGAGTTTGCATCCCAGGTCTTTGTGCCTAAAGCACGAAAATCAGCGGCATTATCATAACCGCGGATATAACCCAATATCTCAGCAATGGCTGACTTCCAATAACTTCTACGGGTAGTGATCAATGGCAACTGATTATTAGCCACGTCATAAGTTAAATCAGCATCAATCACCGTTAAACAACGTTTACCGGTACGCTTATTTTCTATCCATGTGCCTTCGTCAATAATTCTCTGGCACAAGTCTAAATATTGTTTCATGACAGCCTCTAACACTTTAAATCAAATCAGCGGCTACTTTACTACAAATCGTATTTTTGCATCCTGTAAAGCAACGTATCGCGACTTACGCCCAACAGCCGTGCAGCACGTGAACGGTTACCGGCCGCCATTTCCAAGGCTTGCTCGATCAAATCCAATTCTACCTGAGCCAATTTAATTCCCGTAGGCGGTAAAGTAAAAGCATGATTACTCGCCGCTGCTTCGGGTAACATTTCCACCGGCAAGTCTTCTGGGCGAAGCGCTTTGCCAGGATTAAGCAATGCCATGCGCTGACAAAAATTCATTAATTCTCGGATATTGCCTGGCCACGCATAAGTTTGTAGACAATGTTCGGCTTCCTTTGAATAACGCACCACCGCGTTAGTACCCGCAAACTCACGACCAAAATGTCGCAACAATAAAGTGATATCGTCACTACGCTCTCTTAATGGTGGCAAGGAGATCGGCACAACGTGCAAACGATAAAATAAATCCGCCCGAAAATCGCCGTTATTAACCGCTTGTTGCAAATCAACACTGCTCGCCGCTATGGTCCGCGAGTCAACCTTATGTAATTTATGGCTGCCCTTAAGCTGACATTCTCCGGCTTCTAAAAACCGTAAGACCTTTGCCTGTACAGCTAGTGGCAGAGTATTAACCTCATCCAAGAAGACGGTCCCGCCTTCCGCTGCCAGTAATTTACCGCGATGCACAATATGTCCCTCAACATTGCAATAACCAAATAAATCTTCTTCAACACCGTCACTTGGCACGGCAGCACAATTGATGGTGACAAACGCTTTGTCTCGACGCCGACTTTCTTGATGAAAGGCCTGCGCTACTAGCTCTTTACCTGTCCCCGTTTCACCATAAATTAAAACACTGGCATCACTAGCCGCGATAATAGGAATAGTGCGAAGTAAATGGGTGATTTGTGGTGATTGACCTAATATCTGCTTCATATGTAATCCATCCTACAAAACATGATGCTCATGACTGGTATGGTTATCGTGGGCATGATGATCCATAGGCCAAAATGCCGTAGCTAATGCCATGGCAATAATCAATATCCCTGCAATTTGTCGTAAATGTTTGGCTCTAGCCATTGAAGCCAACAAGCCAGTAAACAGCCCCGCGCCCATTACAGCTGGCAAAGTACCAACACCAAATGCCAACATGACCATTGATGCCTTAACCGGCTCACCGACTGTAGCGGCCACGGCTAAAGCGGCATAAACCAAGCCACAAGGCAGCCATCCCCACACCGTTCCTAATAAAAAGGCCTGTTTTAATGTCCGTACCGGCAATAACTTTTGACCTATGGGTTGAAGCCTTTTCCAAATTGGTGCGCCCATACGCTCCATCTGAGCAAATTTAGGAAACCAACCGCCTAAATATAATCCCATCGCAATCATGACCATGACCGATAAATAACGTAGAACCAAATGGCCATTAAATTCGATCAAGGGTGAGCTCAATAAGCCAACTATTGCCCCGGCAATGGCATAACTTAGTAGACGACCTAAATTATAATTAAGCACGTAGGGAAACATCTTGCGCTGATTTTCGCGTACTTCCACGGGCAAACTGAGCGTTAATGCCCCAATCACTGAACCACACATTGCAATGCAATGCACGGTGCTAAATAATCCCAAAAGAAAAGCCGTAATATATGAACTGGTGATGGCTTCCATCAACGTTAAACCTTAAATTTATTTCTCTGTGGTCGACACAGTAACATGCACGAAAATGTCATCTTTGTGTCATTTCACACACATTATCATCATAAAACACACTTTTTATATACAAAAGAACGATATCTTTGCATCGTTGAATTTTTTGGAGCTCATTGTGCGTTATAAATTTTTGTCGTTATTCCTTCTCGCAGCGACGAGTCAATCCGTCTTAGCTGTACATGTCAGTTTGCCAACTATTTCAGTCTCAGGTGTTTCTGCTGAAGATACGCCCTATGCCCTTCCCATATTGCCCAACAACTCAGCTGACACCGGTGACTTAGTCAAACGTTTACCGGGCGCCAATGTTAATAAAAATGGCGCCATTACCAGCATCGCTCAATACCGTGGTTTATTTGGTAATCGGGTTAATGTGCTGGTTGATGGCACCAATCTTCATGAAGTTGGCCCTAACAGCATGGACTCTCCACTGAGCTATATTGCAGCGTCACAAACAGCTAATGTTGCAATTTACCGAGGCTTAACACCAGTAAGTTCAGGTATCGAAACCATTGGCGGCACTATGACGGTCACTTCAAACCAGGCTGAGTTTACCAGTGGTGACGAGGTCGAATTTCATGGTCAAGCTAATGCAGGTTATGCCAGCAACGGCCATACACGTCAGACTAGCTTAACGGCTAATGTTGCCAATAGAAATCACCGTCTACAAGTTAGTGGCAGTGCAGATCGGGGTGACGACTCTGACTTTGATGGTGGCAGTCTTCGCACTACTGAATTTGAACGCGATACTGCCAACATCAGTTACGGCTTCCAAGATAATGGTTTTGCAGCTGATTTATCCGTGAACCACCTGGATATTGGTGAAACAGGCACACCGGCTTTGCCGATGGATATCATCTATGTTCGCGGTGAAACCTATCGAGCCAACTTTAAAAATGAATTAAATAATGGTGCAACGTTATCAGCCCGTTTACATTATCAAGATCTTGCACATGAAATGAATAACACCTCATTTCGTAATCCCGCACTAACTCGTTTTGTAACACCTGAAGTCACGGCTGGTGGCATAAGCGTTAGTTACCAACAAGATAGCTGGACCGTGGGTGCGGACGTTGATCAATCGACTAACGATGCCACTTTATTTAATCCTAATATGGCTGCTTTTGAAATTGAAAGTTTTAATGATGCTGAACGTGATCGTTATAGCGTCTTTGCCGAGTGGTCAGGACAGCTAGATGAGCAATGGAAATTGGATGCCGGCGCACGTTATAGCCTAGTTCAAATGGATTCAGGTGACGTATTCTCATTTGCAGGTGCACCAGCAGCAGTTGGCGTATTAAGAGACCGTTTTAATGATGCCGATCTTTCACAAGATGAGCACTTAATTGATCTCGTAGCAGCCTTCACGTATGCCTTTTCTGATGACCTTGATTTCGAAGTGGGTCTAGCACGAAAAACACGAGCACCTAGCTATCAAGAACGTTATTTATGGGTGCCATTAGAAGTTACTGCTGGGCTTGCTGACGGCAATAACTATGTCGGTGATGTGAACCTTGATCATGAGGTCTCTTACCAATTTGAATTGGGCTTAGATTGGCATACAGCAACTGCTGGCTTATCACCTCGTGTGTTTTATCACCACATCAACGATTATATCCAAGGTGTCGCCGGTATCACAGATGCAACCACCAATATGGTGAGTAACGCCAATGGTGATGCAACACCACTACAGTATAGTAATGTTGATGCCAAGCTATATGGTATTGATGCTAACTGGTTTATCAGTTTGACCAATGAATGGCAATTAGACGGAACAGTGAGTTATGTGCGTGGCCAACGTCGTGATACTAGCGATGACCTCTACCGTATCTCACCATTAACTGCCCGCACCATGTTAAGTTATGTTCAAACTAATTGGCGTCTTGGTTTTGAAGCAGAAACGATTGCCAAGCAGAATAAAGTGTCTGCTGAAAATGACGAGAAAAAAACCAGCGGTTACGCCTTATTTAATCTTTCAGGTAACTTCCAACCTACTGACAATGTCGTACTTTCAGCAGGCGTAAACAATATTTTTGATCGTTATTATGAAAACCACCTAGATGGTTATAATCGTAATAATACTAACGAAGATCTTGCAGTCGGCGCTCGTATACCGGGTTTAGGTCGCAGCGCTTATATCAATGCGAACGTAAGCTGGTAGAACTTAAGTTCAAAAGCCCCACGACTAAGTACTCGTGGGGCTTTTTTTATTTTAAAACTTTTGCCAATTGTTCCGAATTGGCCACTAAATCAAACTTTGCTTCACGTTGCTCATCGGCTTCGGTGGTATAACGAAATGAAATCATTTTTCCTTGTTTCATTTGCGTAAGCAACGAAGCTAAACCGACTGACGCACGAATAGGAAAATCCACCACTTCAGGTCGTCTATCTGAGCTTAATGTTTGATAGGTTTCAGCATCTTCACCTAACAGGACAAAGATATCCTGCTCAGCCACTTCCGAATGACTAAATTGCCAATTAACGTCAGTTGAATTTTCGTCAGCCAAAAAATCGTAGCTCACTGTCTGTTTTTCGCCAGCTGCCCCACCACAAGATCGTTTACCTTCCAGCTTCACCGGCTGCTGTTTATCAATTTGCAACACAATGAGCTCATGATCGGCAAAGCTGTCTGACACCTTATCAGTTAGCATAAAACTGCCCCATAACTCACCATTCTTCAATTGATGAATCATCAAGGTATCGCCCGTTTCACTGCTTAAGGTAATGGTGTCCGCCGCTAAAATAGTGGTAGAACCGAAAAAAATAAAAAGACCAAATAGAAAATGTAAACGCATAAGTTGTCTCCTTACATCGTCGGACAAACAGTCTTGAATTTGGTTCTTAATACTTCAGCCAGATACTTGCAAGTTGATGCCTATCGCCTGTAAATATTCTTTTTCTTGAGCAAGATCTGTTTCGGTCAACGGATGCCGCTCTAGCCAATCTTTCGGCAAGCTCAGTTTTAACGCTTTTTTTGTCAATTCCAAACACACGTAGGTATCGGTTTTCTCTGAACGTCCACGATTAAATACCATCGCTAAACGTAATAATACCGTCAAGCGTTCTGTTGCTTGCTGCAACTCATCAGGTAACCGTTTGATATATTTTTTAGGAAACTTCTTGCGTTGTCCCCTGATCATCACAGCTAAAGCATGCTGTTCTTCGCGAGAAAAGCCAGGTAAATTCGAATGCTCAATTAAATAAGCCGAATGTTTGTGAAAGTTTTCATGTGAAATAGACAAACCAATTTCATGCAACCTTGCTGCCCACTGTAATCGGTTTACTAACACGTCATCATCAAGTTTCCATGCTGTAGCCACTTGCTCAAACATTTGTTTTGCCATGTCAGCAACACGATCCGCATGCACCTTATCAACCTGATAACGTTTAGCCACTGCAGACACAGTACGATCACGTTCATCATCATGTTGAATACGACCTAATAAGTCATACAACAAACCTTCTCGCAAAGCACCATCCGACACGATCATGCGCTCTATGCCCAATCGTTCAAATGAGGCTCGTAACACTGCGACCCCCCCGGGCAATACTGCCGCGCGTTCTGCACTCAACCCTTCAAGTGACAGCGCTCTAACATCACCGGCATCGATCATCGCTGCTATCAAGTTATCTAGCGATTCTATGGTGATCACACCATTATCTGACCAGCCTTGTGCCTTCACGATATTAGCAACACAACGAATAGTTCCGGAGGCACCTACAGCCTCAACCCACCCCGTTTTTTGGTACGGTCGTTGGATACTGCGTAAATACGAACTTACGGTCAGCATCGCTATTTTCATACGTGCCTTACTGATAATGCCGTCTTTAAAATAGCGTTGTGAAAAACTCACGCAGCCCATATTGATGCTCTCTCGACGCAAGCCAGAAAAACCTTCACCAATAATGAACTCGGTACTACCACCACCAATATCCATCACCAATCGGCGTGAATCATCAAACGCCAAGGCATGGGCCACGCCTAGATAGATAAGTCTCGCTTCTTCTTGACCAATAATGATTTCAATTGGGTGACCTAAGGCTTTACGAGCTCGAACTAAAAACTCATGACTATTTTCAGCGACTCGTAAGGTATTGGTACCGACTATCCGCACACTACCGTGAGGTAAATCTTTGATGCGCTCACCAAAACGTTGTAAACAGGCGATAGCGCGATCTTGTGCTTCTTCAGATAAATGGCGACTTTCATCCAATCCTGCACGCAATTGCACCATCTCGCGCAAGCGGTCCACGACTTGGAAGTGGCCATCGCGCAGACGCGCAATGATCATGTGAAAGCTATTCGAGCCCAAGTCGACAGCCGCCAGTACATTCTGTTCTACCGCTTGTTCCATATTCACCAAAAATAATGCTAATGATGTGGGCATTTTGCATCACATTGTTACTGGGGGCTAGCATCTAATGCTAATAACCTTATTTATTTCAAAAAGTAAGCAACACTTTTTTCGCATAAACGTGACTTCAATCACGCTCTCTTAATGCACCGTAGATTAATAATATTAAGCCGTAGGAACATTATCAGATGAGAGACTAAAATCGTTACTACCCGAGCACAATGGGAACCTTATGCGGCGCTGGTAGCAGTAATTGGCATGCGGGCGTTACCAACTGGGAGTCAAGCAGCCGATAGTTGTAGTACACTCAATCACAGTGCGTTAAAGAGCCTAATGATTACTGTTGATAAAAATTTTCATCCTAGAGGCCGTAATAAATAAAAGCATAGAAACATCTCTTTTCAAGCGGGGATATTATGGAAAAAGTACCTTTTTATAAAAAGAAATGGTTTGTAGGCACCAAGGTCCAAAGAGATCTTGTTATTTATATAATCTGTATGTGCCTGCTCTCCCAACTGCTGGTAATTAGCAGTGACCTCACCGAAGAGAATTTAATTATTGAGCCATATGCTCAGTACTTTACCGTTCTTATTCAGATTACTTTTTATGGCTGTATTATATATGGCTTACGGCTTACCAATTGTATCGCAGGCCCACTTTCTCGCCTTAAAATACATATGGATGAAGTGGCCGCAGGAAAAACTGATTCTGAGCTCCATTTTCGTAAAAGTGACTATAATTTAGATCTTGCGGAATCATTTAATGCTGTTCTAAGAAACAGAGTTCATAAAAATAATGAGGATTCATCCTCTTAGTTTTAAGACAATGCTTTTAATCTAATGATTTAAGCACTACAAAGTTGCGACTATATCGTCACGCTCTAAAACATGTATTAAACAATGGTCACTTCAGCTATTGTTAGTGCGAATTTACTAATACAGCGTGGAAGAACAATGACAATAACAGGTGAATGCTTCTGTGGAGAAATAAGCTATCAAATCAATGGAAGTCTGCGTGATGCCAAGTCTTGCCATTGTTCACGTTGTCGAAAGGCATTTAGCTCGCAAGCATCTGCTACGGCTATGGTCGAACCTAGTGAGTTTAAGTGGCTCACTGGCAAGCAATTATTGTCCTCGTACCTTAATAAGCAAGGTTTTGGCTTTCAGTTTTGTCGCGTCTGTGGTTCAACATTATGTACCGTGTACAAAGGTGAAGTATTTCAAGTAACCTTAGGCTGTATCAACGGTGATCCCGAACTGGAAATCGGCAAACATATTTTTGTTGGTTCAAAAGCAACATGGGAAATCATGCCCAACGATGTGGTGCAATTTGACGAAGGCCCTCCCAGTTAGAAGGGCATTTCTTATTTTATCTATTGACGTGTTTTAGTCTTTTTTCTGCAAAATCTTTTCTATATTTTCTACACTTAAATGGCGTACATCTTTGCCTTCCACCAAGTAGATCACGTATTCACATACATTCTTAGCATGGTCCCCAATTCGTTCTAAAGATCGTGCAGACCAAATTAGATCTAATACCCGTGAAATGGTACGAGGATCTTCCATCATATAAGTAATCATTTGACGGAGTATGCCTTCATATTCTTCATCAACTTCTTTGTCTTCACGCGCTACGGTTAACGCCGCATTTACATCTAAACGTGCAAAGGCATCCAAGGCATCACGTAACATCTCGCTAACATGTTTACCTAATGCCGATAATTCTCGGTAACTTTTCTTTGGCCGATCTTGTTCTGATAGATTTAACGCTTTTCTAGCAATACTGCTAGCCTCATCACCGATACGCTCTAGATCAGTAATTGTTTTTAGAATCGCAATAATCAACCGTAAATCACTGGCCGTCGGTTGGCGTAAAGCAATGATCTGAGTGCACTCTTCGTCTATTTGTATTTCAAAGTCATTAACGAGCTGATCTTGCTCCATCACTTGTCGTGCTAAATCAACATTGGCCGTGATTAAGGCCTCTAATGCATCCGCAACCTGTTGCTCCACTAAACCTGCCATGGCTAACACGCGTGAACGGATATCCTGCAACTCGGTTTCAAATTGTTGTGATATATGTTGTGATTTATTTGTTGCCATAGTGTTCTCCTAATCCGCTTAACTCAACCGTATCGGCCAGTAATGTAATCTTCTGTTTGTTTCTTGGCCGGATTGGTAAATAACTCATCCGTTGCTCCAAATTCAATTAACTCACCCATATACATAAACGCCGTGTAGTCCGATACCCGTGCAGCTTGCTGCATGTTATGAGTAACGATCACGATGGTGTATTTATCTTTCAACTCATAAATAAGTTCTTCAATTTTTAAAGTTGATAGCGGATCCAAGGCAGACGCAGGTTCATCCAACAATAAGACTTCTGGTTCAATCGCAATGGCTCGGGCAATCACCAAGCGTTGTTGCTGACCACCAGACAGACCCATTGCCGATTCATGCAAACGATCTTTCACTTCATCCCACAATGCTGCACCTTTTAATGATTTTTCTACTACTTTATCTAAGGTTAGCCGCTCATTAATACCTTGCAACCGCAATCCATAAGCGACATTTTCATAAATTGATTTAGGAAATGGATTGGGTTTTTGGAAGACCATACCAACCTGACGACGCAGATCAGCTACATTCACGGCGGGTGCATTGAGGTTGTTACCCTCTAATAACATTTGACCTTCAATACGCACACTATCAATCAAGTCATTCATGCGATTAAAGCAGCGTAGCAAGGTCGATTTACCACAACCACTGGGGCCAATAAATGCGGTGACCCGATTCTTGGGAATGGTCATGTTTATGCCATGCAAGGCCTGCTTATTGCCGTAAAAAAGGTTGAAATCCTTAACCTCTAAACAGGTTGTTTCATCTGCAAGGCTAACCTTGGCACCTCGATGAATGGACTCAATATTAATTGCTCGTGCAGCCGGTGCTGCTTGTTGTTTAACTGCTTCCATTTTTAACTCTCACTTGCTTTATAGTTTTCCCGCAGGCGATTACGAATTTTAATCGCTGCCAAGTTCAATACGATAATAATGACGATTAATAATAAGGCCGTGGCATAGACCAAGGGACGTGCGGCCTCTACATTTGGACTCTGGAAACCCACATCATAAATATGAAAACCTAGATGCATAAACTGTCGGTCTAAGTGCAAATAAGGGGCGATATTATCCACTGCCAAAGCCGGTGCTAATTTCACCACGCCGACCATCATCAACGGAGCAACTTCACCTGCCGCTCGCGCTACAGCCAAAATCAACCCAGTCATCATTGCAGGTGCCGCCATCGGTAAAACTGTTCGCCAAAGGGTTTCAGCTTTAGTTGCACCCAAAGCCAAACTGCCTTCACGAATCGCACGAGGAATACGTGACAAGCCCTCTTCAGTCGCGACGATCACTACCGGCACCGTCAATATTGCCAAGGTGAGTGATGCCCACATCAATCCCGGTGTGCCAAAGGTTGGCGATGGTAGACTGGCTTGGAAAAATAATTCATCAATATTGCCGCCCAAGAAATAGACAAAAAATCCCAGACCAAAGACACCATAAACAATCGAAGGTACACCGGCTAAATTGTTCACAGCGATGCGAATCAAACGAATAATCGGACCTTGAGTGGCATATTCTTTCAGGTATACCGCAGCAATAACGCCAAATGGGGTTACCAATACCGCCATGATCAGCACCATCATCACCGTGCCAAATATGGCGGGGAACACACCACCTTCAGTATTCGCTTCGCGAGGATCACCTGACACAAATTTCCATATCTCGTGACCATACACCACAAGTTTTTCAAATACGGTCATCGCATTTGGCCGAAGGGCTTGCACCACTTTTGCTAGGGGAATTTCCACTTCGCGACCATCTGACATCACCACCATCATCTGATCTCGATTAAGCTCTTTATACAATGCCGCCAGCTTATTTTGTAAATCTTTATAAGACACGTCTAACAGCTTTTCTGCTTCCGCTAATTCAGCAAATTGAATCGACGTATCGGCGACGGATCTTAATTCCAGTTTGCGTTTTTCCAGACGAAGCTCTTCCAAGCCGGCGTTGATCTTGCCCATCTCATTTTTTGCCAGCGATTTAATGTCACCGACCAGATTATTGCTTCGTATTAAGCGGTGTTGCAGTTCAGCAAAAGCCGCATCACCACTAACAACAATTTCACCTTGTTGCTTTACCGACGACAAATAACCATAAAACTCACCCCACTCTCGTCGCTCTATCGCTAACAATTCGGCTGGATAGCTTACTTCTCCCATCCAGGGCTGATTGATCCAACGAAAATCCAGACCAAAATAATCACGGTTACCGACTTTGATTAATAGTCGCTCTGCACTGGCTTGGCCTTCTGGTAGCTCAATACCCACTCGACTTAATTGTTTCGCGCTAACAACTTCGCTATCAATCGCCTCACCCACTAAGGTAATGACCTCTTTACCCGGTTCGGTATAAGGAATAGCCATGATATCGGCAGGCCAGAAATGACTTAATCCACGCACTGCAATTAGCAATAATAGACCGACCACCATGACTAAACTGATGCTCACTGCACCTGCATTTAGCCACACCCATGGCGAGCCACTTTTCATCCAAGAAGAAAATGATTTATTCGACATTCTTTTAAATACCCTTCTACAGACTGCTGTATTTATTACGTAAACGCTGGCGAATCACTTCGGCCACCGTATTGAAGATAAAGGTCACCATGAACAACACCAATGCGGCTAAGAACAGCACTCGATAATGTGAGCTCGCCACTTCCGCTTCTGGCATCTCAACCGCGATATTGGCGGATAAAGCTCGGAAGCCTTCAAAGATATTAAAGTCCATGATCGGGGTATTACCGGTGGCCATTAAGACAATCATGGTTTCCCCTACTGCACGGCCAAGACCGATCATCACCGCCGAAAAAATACCGGGGCTGGCCGTTAACAACACCACCCGTGTTAATGTTTGCCACGGTGTTGCCCCTAAGGCTAAGGAGCCAATGGTCAAATGTTTTGGTACACCAAAAATGGCATCTTCGGTAATCGAGAAAATGGTCGGAATAACGGCAAAGCCCATCACTAAACCCACCACTAAGGAATTACGTTGATCAAAATCAATACCGACCTCATTCAACCATTGCGGCATATTGCCATCAAATAGCCAAAGCTCTAATGTTGGACTCATCATCATTGAGACAACGCCAACCATGATCACCACTGGAACTAGAATTGCCGCTTCCCAACCATCAGGAATTTGATTACGCAGACGACTTGGAATTCGACTCCATAAATAGGCCGTCAATACCGTCATCACCGGCAACATAATCAATATGCTGAATACACCTGGTAAGTTACCTTCGACAATGGGTGCCAACCAAAGGCCGGCTAAGAAACCAAGAATTACTGTCGGCAAGGCTTCCATAATTTCAATGGTCGGCTTAACCACTTTTCGCATACTGGCCGACATAAAATAAGCCGTATAAATCGCACCAAAGATACCCAACGGTACCGCCACTGCCATGGCATAAAAGGCCGCTTTGATGGTGCCGAAAGTCAGCGGTGTTAAGCTGAATTTCGGCTCAAAATCATTACTGGCTGACGATGACTGCCAGATATGTTCTGGCTTATCACGACTTTCATACCAAACTTCTTCCCATAAAGAATGCCAAGACACTTCGGGATGTTCGTTATCGATGGTTAATAATTTGGCTTGGCCTGAACGGGTCACACTTAATAAGCCATTGGCACGCGGTGATAAAGCCATCACAGCATCATCAACTACCAGTGGTTCAACCAACAGTGTCCGTTCTGCCGTGGTGTGATAAATCCCGACTAAACCATCCGCATCTAAAGCGACAAATCCCTTACGAGAATACTCTGGTGCAATCGCCACAATTTCTGCGTATTGCTCATGAAAGCTACGCACCTTATGCAAGGTGTAGTTATTGTCTTGATCTCGAACAGGGAACCATTGATCGATCTGACCATCACTACGGCCAACCAGAATTGAAATACCACCGGTTAAAAATTCCACGGTGGTGATGGCAACACCAGCAGGCACCGCTTTTACATGTTGTACTAATCGTGGTGCTGCGACATCGGAGATATCGTAATAAGCAATCATGCCCGTGTTATCAACCAAATACAGCTCACGTTGATCAATATCCATTTGCACATGAGTGACTTGGGTTAAAGCTGATAACGCCACACTGCTGCTTGTCTGTTCGATGGTAAACAGATCTTCATCCATAAAATCTTGTTCACGAACGATACTATTTATTACCAAGCGATGATCGGCAGTGACCGCCGCCAAGGTGGTTTGTTCTTCGTTACTTTGCACGCTCAATAACTGTAATGCTGCGCCATCCGCATCAACCACCAGCAAATCCTGATCTAAGGGATAGTCAATCCTTGGGGTGATTAAGCGTTTATCTTCGGGATAACTAATTTTATAAGCTTGTTTGAAGACTAAGGCGCGGCCATCGACAAAGCCATAAGCAAACACACCGGTTGATGGCGCCCCTTTGCTGAAACTACTGATATCGACATCGCTTGGTAATGGTAATTGCGGCTCTAACAGCGTGTGACCATCCTGTGCAGCAAAGAACCGTACTTGACCTTGCATATTCAGACTCAAGGCCACATCGTTATATTCATTTAAGGTCAAATAGCTGCTGCTATTAGCCTCAACTTCATATGCCGCCTCAACATCCATCTGTGCACCGTGGAATAAAGGTATCACCACTGATAGCAGATAAAAGAAGATCAAGACGATGGCAAAAATAACTGCCATACCGCCCACCGCCACACCATATTTAGCACAGCGATCTTTAAACTCACGCCAAGCGCGCCGACGTTTTGCTAACGGGGAACCTAGTGCGGGCAATACACTGTCTTTTAAAGAATGTTCAATCATAAAATCTCAGATATAACGTAAAATTCTTGTTCTTTATTAAAAGCAAAATGCCCTGCACCAAATCTATGGCACAAGGCGTTTCACTTACGAGAGATGATGCTTAGTTAAGCTTTTCCAGCTCTTTCTCAACAACTGATAGCGGTAATGGAATGTAACCATCCTTAACCACTACTTTTTGGCCTACTTTAGACATGATCATCTTAATGAATTCACGATCAAGCGGTGTTAATGGTTTGTTAGGTGCTTTGTTCACGTAAACGTATAGGTAACGTGATAATGGATAAGTGCCGTTTGCAGCATTTGCTTTAGACGCGGCAATAAATGGCGTGCCTTCTTTCTTCGTTAACGCAACCGCTTTAACACCCGATGTTTTGTAACCAATGCCCGAGTAACCAATACCATTCAGAGACTTGGTCACGCCTTGCACCACAGAAGCAGAACCAGGTTGTTCATTTACATTATTTTTATAGTCACCTTTACATAAGGCTTTTTTCTTAAAGTAACCGTAAGTACCGGATACCGAGTTACGACCATAAATTTGGATATTACCCAAGTCACTACCTAGTTGTTTCCAGCTAGTGATGTCTTCTGCGTTACCACACTTACGTGTTGCCGAGAAAATCGCATCCACCTGAGGAATCGTTAAACCTTTGATGGGATTATCTTTGTGTACATATACCGCTAAGGCATCAATCGCCACCCGAATAGGTGTTGCTTTGTAACCGTATTTTTCTTCAAACGCAGCATTTTCCTTGTCTTTCATCTTGCGGCTCATAGGGCCGAAGTTAGACGTACCTTCTGTTAACGCTGGTGGCGCAGTAGAAGAGCCCGCCGCTTGAATTTGAATGTTCACGTTTGGATATTCACGTTTGAACTCTTCCGCCCAAAGTGTCATTAAATTAGCCAAAGTATCAGAACCCACGCTCGACAAGTTTCCTGAAATACCGCTCGCTTTTTGATAATCAGGTAATGCTGCATCAACATCAGCAAAGGTAGCAGCAGAAAATGTCATCGACATCACAGCACCCAAAATTGCAAAATTCTTCTTGAACATCGTTGTTCAACTCCCAAGTTAAAAATGAATAAACTCAAACTACGGGATGCAGTATCACTAAGTTATGTGACACCAATATGAACAAAACATGACAGTTTTATGACGAGGGGTGAAATATATATTAGAGAAATGCTAAGCACTTACATTTAAACGTTTTTTAAGTAATAATCGAGTTTTCACTTTTTATAGGAAAAAGACAGAATGTCATTCAAAACCACATGGGAAACCAATGGAATACTGTGGGAATTTGAGGGGATAGTTCCTTTCTCCGACCTTAGAAAGGTGAATGTCCAATTTTATGAGGATCCCCGCTCTGATCATGCTTACTACCAGATCTTTGATGGCAGAAACATTGCTCGCCTTCTATTAACGGATAGTGAACTGACAGAATTAGCCGTCTTAGATGTAGGCGCAAGCATTTCACTTCCTGACTTAAAAATAGCGATGGTTATAACAGATAAAAACGTCATCGCTTTGGCTCAAAAATTCATCGATATCGTGTTACAGCTCAATAGCAATTGGGATTTCAAGTTCTTCGCCGATATTAAGGAAGCTAGATCCTGGATTGCTGCTAATAACTAAAGTTTTTAGCCCTCACATTGGGCTAACATGGTATTACAATTGATTTATAACGATTTATTCAAGTTTGATCCTATTTTTCAATTAAAACTTTTGCTACCGGAGGCTCAAAAATGAAAAGCTTACTCCTCTCCCTATCCGTCTTATCTCTATTTGTCTTTAATTCCGCCTTTGCCAACCAAGCCGACAGGTCTGACAAAGGAGCGCCCTCTTTTGACCACGCAGAAATAAGTGATTTCCAAATCGCAGGTGGAAAAGACAAACCCAAAAAGAACAAAGATAAAGCTAAAAAGGCTATGAAAGAAAAAGTTGAACTCGATGATGATGTCGACGAAATGAAAAAAGACAAAAGCAAAAAGGCCAAGAAAGAAAAAGACGAACTCGATGATGATGTCGACACCGATGAAGATAGCGACAAACTAAAAGGCATAGAAAAGCAAACTGCTAAAAAAGCCGATCAAGAACAAAAAGAATTAGATAAAGGCTCAGAACAAGGCCAAGCATCACGGGAAGAGCACAGGAAAAAATGGTGGCAGTTCTGGGGTGATGAAAGCGAAGAATAGTAATCCGTCGGTTTAGTACCCCGTTTTTATCGCCACCGAAAAGGCTATGTTTTGCAGATGAAGTGGATAAGTGTTTGAGCACAGCGAGTTTTTATCCACGCTGCAAAAGATAGTCTTTTCGGTGACTAGCGATAATGTCGGGGGCCTTTTTCTTTGGTTCGTTTCTTTTGGGCAAACAAAAGAAATGAACGCCCCGCGGCAGCGAAAATTAACAACTGCAAGCTAATAAAACTTTCACGTCGGTATTACCACATAGAACTCCCGCTCTTCTGAAACTTGAACTTTATTTGTGGTTACCTTTTGACTCCAACCCTAACCTTTTAAGCCGACCTTTTTCTCGCCAAACAAATACTGCCGCGACAGGCCAGAGCGCACAGACTATCAGAGCGCCACCATAAGCCGCTATATAATCGGTAAACCCTAAAACACCTTCTGTGTCACTCTCATTTGTAGCTTTAGCCTCTAGTAAGGAATCAAACATGACTTTGTGACCATACAAAATATAACCAAAGACAAACCAACATAATGTAAACAGATCGATATACATAACAACTCCATTGCTTTTGTAGGTAAATCCTAAGTGACGGAGTCTGAATACACAACTAAACCACGACCCATCACCTGAAATCTCCACCTCATTTCAATTTAATACCTGTTTCCCATAAAAGGAAACTATCCTCTTAATTTTAAACTGGTTTAAATTTTGCTTTATGTGAACCAAACAACTCACATAGGGACATGTTCTATGATTTCAGTTAACAATAATATTCAATCAGCAATCAACTCATCGCTTTCTAGCAAAACAAATGAACTGATCGAAACAGCCAAACAAACTATTCAAGAAGCTCAGCAGACTACGGTTCAAAGTAGTAGCCAAACTACACTGAGCACTAGAGGTGAGCGGCTTGCAGCATTAAATCAAGACTTTGATATTGTTAACCCCAATTTCACTATTACCGATGACTTTCTTACTCGATTGGCTGAGCTTAACTTTATTTCATCAGGTGAATTAGCCAGTCTTCAACAAGAGGTTAGCGTCAACAATACGTCAGACTCTGAAGCAGATTCATCACTAGCAGGTATAAAACAAAAGACAATCGATATTATTGAGCGCTTTAAAAACGATGGGCAAGCTGACAGTTTAGTGGCCATCCTCAATAAAGCTACCGATATTATTGATAATTTTGGCAAGGCGAGTAGCCCTGATATTTCTACTACCATCGCGCAGCTGGACTATCAGCTAAACAAGAATGAAGTCGCAACTCTAACGGACCAAGATAAAGCCACCTTAAGCGAGTTAAAAACCGTATTATCCATCGCAGAAAAACTAAACCCTCAAAGTCGTACCGCATCTAATATTGATACCTACCTGCAACAATTTTCTTAATGACGGCGTTATTATTCAGGCTCACACCCTTTAATTCGCATTCAGCAGTACTAATAAGTACAAGGGCAGACTCAATAATTTATGAGTCTGCCCTTGTTGTTTTAACCTGTGAACTTACTTCTATTACGGCTTAATTTGTATAAAGCTCAATAATTTCCCTATTCCACAAATCGTCTTTGCTATCACCTTGATTTTCTTCATATACCTTATCTAAGAAAGCCACCGCTTCCGCGTTACCTATATCAGCTATTGCTTTGATTGCCATAGCTCGATCTTGCCATAATTTACTATCTGAATAAATTGATTTCAAAAACTCTATTTCTTCATCTGCACCTAAAATCCCCAAAGAAGATATAGCTGAAAGTCGAATATACTCAGGTTTACTTTTTGCCATTTCTACTAAAGCTGGAATGGCAGATTTGTTATTGCCAAACCCCAGCTGATAAACATCTAAATATTTCACGTCATGTGGAACATTTTGTGTATCTGAACTAGCAGGAGTTTCCGTATTGATTTTTTTAATCAATGTTTGCACTTCACTATCAGATATTTGTCTGCCAAACATCTTAGCGTTTATCTTAGCTGCAAGTTCTTTGACCACTAAATCAAGAGGCTCATTAAAAGTAGGCTGTATGATTTCATCAAAAGTCCAAACAGGCACTTTTCCTCGTTTAATAAATGTTGCAACTCGCTCTTTTCCACTATCAGTGACTATATCGCCACTCAACATAGTGAATGTTACAAAAGGAGAAAAACCACTAGCGCGATGATTTCGTATCACAAATTTATTTATTTCAATGTCTATACCATCTGAACTAGAAAGGCTGGTATTGATACCTCTTGCTTTTAGTTCTTTCTCGGTATTCGTCTTTAAAAATGAAATAGGCTCAATAGTGTTGCCATCAATCTTTAGTCCTGCAGGTAAAACACCGTAACTAAACGTTTTGCCTTCTTCGGAACGCTTATCTTGGAGGTTGAAATCTTTTGGATCGGCCTTAGCTTCGTTTACAAGCTCTTCATAGCTAATATTCGATGTTGAGGGGCCATCTACGTTATAAACTGCAGGTGCACATGCTTGTATAAGGGCTGACATCAAGATGATGCTCCCTAATTTAACTATATTTTTCAAAATAAATTCCCTATTAAGTGTTGATTAATCTTATTTTTATTTCATTACGAATCGATGAGCTTCGTAATTTCCCAAAAAATAAGTACAGGGAGTCTATACCAAGGTGAAAAATAAGATCAATGTTTGTCTCTGCAACCAAAGATACAATAAAAGGGAGCAGTGCCCTTTAATTTCTCTTAAAAAAGAATATGTAATAGAGCCAAGTAAAGATAGGAAGTAACAACAAAATCCAAAATAATTTCATGTTATTTTTATATGAATCAACCAACATGTAATACCAAAGAATAAAAAAGCTACCAATTACAATAAAAGCAACAGTAACCAATAAAGGATTACTTGTTCTGGTATTTCCATCACTAGGAAGTACACCAACACTTTGTAAGATCAAGCCACCTAAAATGGGTAGCGTTAAATAAAATAAAACTTTCGTATTCATAAAGAACTAATTCAGGTTTTCTCGTATAAAATCAATGTTTGTTTCGGCAACTACAATTCCAAATGTAGACAGAAATCTCTCTGTCCTAGCAAAAAATTCTAGCTTAATCCCTTATCGTGAGACGATTCACAGGAAAGTCACAACTAAACTCAGAGCCCTCACCTAGCGCACTCGTTATAGTCAGCTCAGCCTCATGTCGATTTAAGACATGTTTAACAATTGCCAAACCCAAGCCCGTGCCACCCGCCTCTTGTGCTCGACCTTTATCTACCCGATAGAAACGTTCGGTTAGGCGCTCAAGGTGATGTTCGTCTATGCCTTCACCCTCATCCTTGACCGTGATATGTCCACCCTGATTATCGACGGCCCAACTGATAGTAACGGTTGTTTTTGCTGCGGTATATTTAACGGCATTAAAGACTAAATTGGAGACGGCGCTGCGAAGCTCATCTCTGTCAGCATGTAAGTGCAATTCACTGTTGATTGTTAATTGCAGATCATGACCATCAAACTGTTCGATTTTTTTAGCATCTTCTACTATTGAGTTTAACAAGCCATTCATTTCTATAGGCTCATAGTTCAATTCTTTTTCACCGGTTTCTAAATGCGACAAGGCTAATAAATCAGTAATCATCACGTGCATACGCTCAGTTTGCTCTTGCATGGTGGGCAAAGCTGCACCCCACATGTCGACTGGGCTATCTTGATTAAAGGTTTCTAAATAGCCTCGCAGCACAGTGAGCGGCGTGCGTAATTCATGTGAGACATTCGCCACAAAGTCACGCCGCATCTGTTGCAGTTTTAAGGTTTTGGTGATGTCTCGTGCAATAAGCAAACGACCACTGGTCATATAACGCACGACTTTTAATTCCAAGCGTATATCAGCATTACGTGGCGAGGTGACCACGATTTGATGCTCTTCTTCTATCGGCGCAGCCAAGATCGTTTGAAACTCTGGCGTGCGAATTACATTTTTTAGTCTGACATGACTGTCTCTCGGCCAAACAAGTCCTAATAATGATTCGGCGGCTTTGTTTGACCAGATAACGAGACTGTCATCACCTAATACCACTACCGCATCAGGTAAGGCGGCGGTGGTTGCCTGGAAGCGTTTGAGATAACCGGCGAGTTTCTTTTTACGATCGCGATTCTGCTTACGTACCCGCTCGATTTCACGACAAACATCATCAACCACACCTTCTGCACTGGGTGCCTTGGTTGTTTTTGGACTTCGCACCCAGCGATAGAGTTGGTTCCAGCTGCGTTGTAGCCATAAGGCATAAATTAAGACTGCAACAAACATCATTGCCATCATCTGATCAAACAGCAAACCAACAAAACCTGAGATGCTAAGTACTGCAATCAGTCGCCAATTGTCCCAACGCATCATCGCTTATGTCCGCCTAGCTTTCTGCAAAACGATAACCCACCCCGCGGACGGTTTGTATCAGCGTGTCATGACCTGTGACCTCTAAGGCTTTACGCAGGCGACGAATATGCACATCAACGGTACGTTCTTCGATATAAACCGTATCACCCCAAACCTGATCTAATAATTGACCACGGCTATAAGCACGCTCTGGTGTTTTCATGAAAAAATGTAATAGACGAAACTCGGTTGGCCCCAATTCAATGCGTTGGTCATTAGCTGAGACGCGGTGACTTTTAGTATCTAATAACAATCCAGCAAGGGTTAATTGCTTAGTATCGTCGGCATCATCGGGCCGATAACGACGCACGACCGCTTTAATGCGAGCGATTAATTCTACTGGTGAGAACGGTTTGTTAACATAATCATCAGCGCCAACACTCAAACCTTTAACCATGTCTTCGCTTTCGCCTTTGGCTGTCAGCATAATCACCGGAATATTAGCCAAAAATTCATTGCCTCGCAGGCGACGGATAAACTCGATACCATCCATGCCCGGCAACATCCAATCGAGCAGGATAAGATCGGGTTGCTGTCTATTTAAAGCTTCAAAGCCCAGCTCACCATCACTGACCAATTCACACTCAAAACCTGATTGTTTTAAGGTAAAGCCCAGCATTTCGCGTATCGCTTTATCGTCTTCGACTACTAATATTGTTGTTGCCATGGTTTTTGTTCCGTCTATAGGAATGATCAAAAGACCCTAATCATACTCATCAAATATTACAGTTTTATAACAGCTTGCCATGCTGTTGAACAATCGCAGTATTACATCACTGCCTGCACACAACGTAAAATGCCATATTCGTATTCGCCGTCTAGCGCATCAAACACCGGTTTAAGTCGGCCTTTTTCGAGATCTTCTTGTGATTCCATCATGGCGACAATTTCGTTATATGCAGCATCTGATAAGCCGGTGACATCTCGTACATCTAATAGACCAGCTTCAATCGCATCAGCCAAATGCGTGTAGATGGTCGTACTTTTCACATCACGTTGTTTGGCAATCTCATCAATTTTTAGACCTTGATCAAACAATACTAAGGTTTCATTCACCGTGGCGCTGAGATGATTGTTGAGTAATTCTGATAAGGGGAATCTGACGATTTCAGCCACAAACTGCCGGCCATAACGTGTTAACTTTTGCTCGCCCACCCCTGATACACGACTAAAGTCATTTAACGTTTGCGGTCTGATTTTAATCATGTCCTGCAAAGCAGCATCGGAAAACACCACATAGGGTGGCACACCCAAGTCTGTAGCCAGCTCGGTGCGTAATTTTCGTAGCGCCTGCCACAAATCTTCGTCTTGTGGTCGTACCAAACTTTTTTGTTTTTTGCCTGAGCTGTGTGATTTCTCTTGTTTGACTTGTTTTCTAAGCTCTAATGTTTGTTCACCACGCAATACTGTTCGACATTTTTCAGTCAACACCAGGGCACCATGGCGTTCAATATCAATATCAATAAAACCCAAGGCGATTAACTGGCGAAATACACTGCGCCATTCAATGCCTGATAATTCTGTGCCTATGCCAAAGGTACTTAGCTTATCATGGGCATTACGTTGGATGCGCTCATCGTTTTTGCCTGACAAAATATCAATAATGTAGTTCACACCAAAACGCTGATCCGTACGATAAATGCACGATAAGGCTTTTTGGGCCGATTCAGTGCCATCCCATTTTTCTGGCGGTGTTTGACAGTTATCACATTGACCACAGGCCTTATCCAGCGTCTCATCAAAGTACGCCAATAGAGATTGGCGTCGGCAGGTAATCACTTCACATAAGCCCAACATCGCTTCTAGTTTGTGATGTTCAACTTGTTTATGTTGTTCATTGGCATTGGAATCTTGCATAAACTGTCTAAGGGTAATGACATCTTGCAGGCCATACGCCATCCACGCATTGGCTGGCTCTCCATCTCGCCCTGCTCGACCCGTTTCTTGATAATAAGCTTCGACACTTTTAGGTAGATTTAAGTGAGCAACAAAACGTACATCGGGCTTATCTATGCCCATACCAAACGCGATGGTGGCAACGACGATCACGCCTTCTTCACGCAAAAACCGTCGCTGGTTATGTTGTCGGAGTTCTTGCGGTAGACCCGCATGATAAGGCAAAGCGATTCGCCCTTGATCGCTTAGCCATTCGGCCGTGGCTTCGACTTTTTTGCGTGATAGGCAATAAACTATGCCCGCATCATTGGCATGATTCGTTTCTATAAATGACCACAAGCGCTGTTTGGCATTATTGCCTTCTGAAATTGCATAATGAATATTAGGTCGGTCAAAACTAGTAAGAAATACATTAGCGTTATCTAATTGAAGTTGGCTGATGATTTCTTCACGGGTGCGCTGGTCAGCCGTGGCCGTCAAAGCAATGCGTGGCACCGCAGGATAACGTTGATGTAGAATTTTCAGCCGTTGATATTCAGGTCTGAAATCATGGCCCCACTGTGAAACACAGTGCGCTTCATCAATGGCAAATAACGATAGTTGGCACTGATCTAAGAGGCTCAACATACGGTCCATCAATAATCGTTCTGGCGCCACATAAACCAGATCTAATTCGCCACTGAGCATCAATTGCTCTATCGCATGAACATCAGCCGCTTTGACACTGGAATTAATAAAGGCGGCATTCACCCCAAGTTGCTGCAAAGCATCGACTTGGTCTTGCATCAACGCAATCAACGGCGAAACGATGACCGCACAACCATCACGAACGAGGGCGGGGATCTGATAACACAAGGATTTACCACCACCCGTTGGCATCAATACCAAGGCGTCGTTACCGTTAATTACCGTTTCAATTATATCGTGCTGACTATGACGGAATTGTTCATAACCAAAGGTAGCTTTAAGAACTTGTTGGGCGCGTTCCATAGTCAGTATCTATATTGAATTAAACAAAAATGCGGTTTTAAAACTCATTTAAAACCGCATTGGATGTAACACATGAGCACATGTTGTTTACTAAATCATAAAGCCTTTAATCATATAAAACATGCAGGCCGCCAATACTGCTGCTGCAGGCACCGTAATGAGCCATGCCGTAATAATTTTTTTCAATGCATCACGCTTCACATATAGATGTTTTTTATCTTCTTTAAGTGATTTTTTCGCTTTTTTAATGACATCTTCTTCATCATCAATTTCACGATAAAGCGTTGATATACGTTGATAGTCACTATCTGTTCTATCTTCTTTTTTCTCTATCGATTTTAATTCAGCTTTTAAGGCTTGCAGGCGTTTTTTCTCATCACGAATTTCAGCTTTATCTTGTTCAATTTCATATTCAATGCTGGTGGTAGAGTCCAACCACTCACGCAAGAAGCCCACACCAAAAATACCACCAATCGCAATATGGGTAGAACTTACTGGCAAGCCTAATTGGCTAGCGATAATCACGGTGATGGCTGCCGCCATCGCCACCGAGAAAGCACGCATTTGATCTAAATCGGTGATTTCACTTCCCACTGTTTTAATCAAACGTGGGCCATATAGAGCCAAACCAAGCGCGATACCCAGCGCACCCACTGCCATGATCCAAATTGGAATACCCGCTTTAGCTGAAATACTACCGGTCATAACGGCATCATAAATCGCTGCCAAAGGCCCAATCGCATTGGCCACATCATTAGCACCATGGGCAAAACTCAATAACGCGGCAGCAAAAATCAACGGCACAGTGAACAACAAATTAACGCTAGCACGGTTATTTTGTAATTTGCTCAACTTGCCTTTCAGTGATTTTTTTATCCAGAAGAAAACCACTACCGCAACAACCACACCCATAATGGCCGCTGTAGTAAAGGTCGGTTTTTTAGTGACTTCAATGGTGAAGAACGTCATGTCGTTGACCATACCGATTAATGAAGGCCAGATCTTCTTCAGTCCTTTAAGCACTAAATAAGTGACAAAGGCCCATGACATGATTGCCACATAAACCGGCACCCATTTATAGGAAGCTTCTATTTTGTTGTCTTTGAAGATAATGGTTTTTTTGATGGCAAATAAGAACGCGGCCGCAATCACGCCACCAATAACCGGCGAAATAACCCACGAGCTAGCGATTTTTCCCATTGTGCCCCAGTCAACAATGCTAAAACCCGCCGCTGCAATCCCTGCCCCCATCACGCCACCGACGATAGAGTGCGTAGTCGATACCGGTGCTTTTGCCATTGTCGCCAAGTTGAGCCACAAGGCTGCGGCTAATAAAGCCGCCATCATCGCCCATAAGAAACTATCGGTATCATCACCAAAGGCGTTGATATCGATAATGCCTTTTTTAATGGTTGATACCACCTCACCACCAGCAATAAAAGCACCACCAGCTTCAAAAATGATAGCGATAACTATCGCGCCGCCCATGGTTAAGGCTTTAGAACCTACGGCTGGGCCCACATTATTGGCGACATCGTTCGCACCAATGTTCATTGCCATATAACCACCAAAAACAGCGGCAATCGCTAAGAAAACACTGTTGGTCATGCCACCACTGGTGCTAAAACTGAATGCTAGAACGCCAACCAAGAAAAACAGTGCAAAGCCGATACGTGCGAGCTCAGTATGACTTTTTTTCATCGCTTGCTTTTCAAGTTGATAGATATTTTTAATTTCCACAGTGCACCGGCTCTTGTTAAGTGATCGGATAATATTAAAGTGCAAATGTTACCGTTTTATGACAGCAAATTTCGACAAATTCGTTTTTTTTATCGATTGATGAAACAATCGGCCTAGTTGATAGTCAATGACAAGACGACTTTAAAGACCCAAATAACTCATGAAAAAAATTTTATTCTTATTACTCTTTTTTATTACATCTTCGATAAATGCGGGGCCAGGCTTATTACAGAGCCTAGGCCTGAATGACGACTTTGATGTTCCGCCTAGTGTAGATGAAGCGTTTAAGTTCTCTATTGAAGCTACTGATGCTGACCATTTACTTGCTCGCTGGCAGATTGCGGACGGTAATTACCTTTACCGAAATAAAATCAACTTTGAGATAATCAACAATAATGACGTTCAGTTATTGCCATTTTCTTTGCCTGCTGGCGAAAACAAAATGGATGAAATCTTCGGTTTAAGTGAGGTTTACCTCCAAGATACAGACGCAAACCTTCCCCTTAACCGCAAGCTTGGTAGCAGTTCAGAAATCACACTAAAAGCGTATTACCAAGGTTGTTCTGAAACATTCCATATCTGTTATCCACCTACAACAAAAGAAATCAAACTGACTTTGCCTGAACAAATCGGCGAAAGTAAGACTGTTGAACTTGGGGTAAACACACAAACAACGATAATTGCACCACTATCGGAACAGGATCGCTTAGCGCAAAGCCTCGCCCAAGACAGTCTCGCTAAAATCTTATTGGGCTTTTTCGGTGTCGGTATATTGCTGGCTTTTACCCCTTGTGTCTTCCCGATGATTCCCATTCTTTCCAGCATCATTGCTGGTGAGGGTGAAAACATTACCACTCATCGCGCCTTTATCTTGTCAGTAACCTATGTGCTGGCTATGTCGGTCACCTACACCACCGCGGGTGTCTTAACCGGATTATTAGGCGAAAACCTGCAAGCCACCTTTCAGAGCCCATGGATAATCGGCAGCTTCAGTGCCGTATTTGTCATCTTAGCCCTGTCGATGTTTGGTTTATTTGAATTACAGCTGCCTCATTTTATGCAACGTCATTTACATAAAATGAGTCACCAACAACAAGGCGGTACCTTAATTGGTGTCGCTCTGATGGGCTTAGTATCTGGTGTGATTGTTGGCCCGTGTTTAGCGCCGCCCTTAGCCGGTGCGTTGATTTTTATTGGTCAACATGGCGATCCGCTATTAGGGGGTGCTGCCTTATTTGCGCTGAGTCTTGGCATGGGCGTTCCTTTGATCGCCATTGGTACCTCCGAAGGCAGCTTATTACCGCGTGCAGGTGATTGGATGAACACCATTAAGTCGGTATTTGGCATTTTAATGTTGGGCTTGGCTATTTGGATGTTAGAACGCATTATTCCCGGCTGGATAGGGTTATTGCTGTGGGGTGCTCTGCTAATTGTTACTGCGATTTATCTAGGGGCACTTAATTCACTGGGCATCGATGCGAATGGCTGGGCTAAATTTTGGAAAGGCATCGGCTTATTACTCTTAATCTATGGCGGCCTATTAATAGTTGGCGGTGCCAGTGGCAGTCATAATGTGTGGCAGCCTTTAAATATGGTCAGTTCGGGTAACAGCGCTGCCAAAGAAAGCGCGGACATGCAATTTACCCAAATCAATAATCTCAGCGAATTAAATCAATTTCTAGCGCAAACAACACAGCCCGTTATGCTCGACTTCTATGCTGATTGGTGTGTGGATTGTAAAAAGATGGAAGTCACTACTTTTAGGAATGCTGAGGTCAAGGCAGCAACCGCTAACTGGCAATTACTGCAAGTCGATGTCACAGCAAATACGGCTGACCACCAAGCGTTATTAAAAGAATTAACCGTATTTGGTCCACCAACCATATTGTTTTTTGACCCCCTCGGTGAGGAATATTCACAACATCGTTTGGTGGGTGGAGTCACGGCGGCGGCACTGATAAAACATTTTGACAGTCTACCAAAGTAAGCTAAAACAGCGTAAATGATCTATTTCGACGAATTTAGCCACATTATTGTGCATTTTTAGCTCAAAAAGCTGGACATTGCTTACCCTCTGGTGCAGAATTCGCTCTAAATTCTTATCGATTCAGACGCGAACTTCACGATGGCAAAAATTTTAGTGCTGCATGGCCCCAATCTAAACCTGTTAGGTACCCGCGAACCTGAAATTTATGGTTCTGATTCATTGGCCGACATCGGCGATAGACTTACGGCCCTTGCTGAAGCTCAAAACCACCAAGTCGATAACTTCCAAAGTAATGCTGAACATACACTGGTAGATGCTATTCATACCGCGCGTACCGACGGTACTGACTTTATCATCATCAACCCAGCAGCCTTTACCCATACTAGCGTTGCAATTCGTGATGCTTTAGCTTCAGTAGAATTACCCTTCATTGAAGTTCACCTCTCTAACGTTCATGCCCGAGAAGAATTCCGGCAGCATTCCTTTTTATCGGACATTGCTGTTGGCGTGATTTGTGGTTTGGGCGCTCAAGGTTATGAGCTCGCTTTGCAAGCGGCGATTACACATATTAATAAATAAGGTTATTCCATGGATATTCGTAAAATAAAAAAGTTAATTGATTTAATTCAAGAATCTGATGTAGCCGAAATCGAAATTAAAGAAGGTGAAGAGTCTGTTCGTATTAGTCGAGCCAGTGCCACGGCACCAGTTATGATGGCGGCTCCCGCTATGCCAGCGCCAGTAGCTGCCGCTGCCGCTCCGGCTTCTGCACCTGGGACCACAGCTACAGAAGCGGCGCCAGCAGTAAATACGGATAACGCAGTTAAATCACCGATGGTCGGCACATTCTATCGTTCATCATCCCCTGAATCAGCCTCATTTATTGAAGTCGGTCAAACGGTGGCGGCTGGCGATGTAATTTGTATTATTGAAGCAATGAAAATGTTTAACCAAATCGAAGCTGATCGCAGCGGTACTGTTAAAGCTATTTTGGTTGAAAACGGACACCCAGTTGAATTTGATGAGCCGTTAGTCATCATTGAATAAGCACCCTGTAACAACTGTATCAGCAAACTGACTCTGCTCATTCCAAACTGTGGATAAACAAACACCATGATCGATAAAATTGTCATTGCCAATCGAGGGGAAATTGCCCTTCGTGTACTTCGTGCCTGCCAAGAGTTAGGCATCAAAACCGTGGCTATTCACTCCGATGTAGATCGTGATTTAAAACACGTTCTCCTTGCTGATGAAACTGTATGCATCGGACCTGCGCCATCTATCGATAGTTATTTGAACGTACCCGCCATCATTAGCGCGGCTGAAATTACTGATGCCACCGCGATTCATCCTGGTTATGGCTTTTTGTCTGAAAATGCGGATTTTGCTGAACGCGTAGAACAAAGTGGTTTTATTTTCATCGGCCCTAAATCAGAAACCATTCGTATGATGGGCGACAAAGTATCGGCAATTGCCGCGATGAAAGAGGCTGGCGTGCCATGTGTGCCAGGTTCTGACGGTGCTTTAGGGGACGACAACGAAACCAACATTCGCTTAGCTAAAGAAATTGGCTATCCAATTATCATCAAAGCATCAGGTGGTGGTGGTGGTCGAGGTATGCGTGAAGTACATAGTGAAGCGCATTTGATAAATGCCATCGCTTTGACTAAGAGTGAAGCTAAGTCATTATTTGGCAATGGCATGGTTTATATGGAAAAATTCCTTCAAAACCCGCGTCATATTGAATTCCAAGTATTAGCCGATCAACATGGCAATGCAGTTCATTTGGGTGAGCGTGACTGTTCGATGCAACGTCGTCACCAAAAAGTAGTGGAAGAAGCCCCTGCACCTGGTATTACACCTGAGTTGCGAGATCGTATGGGTAAAATCTGTTCAGATGCCTGTGTTCGAATAGGCTATCGTGGTGCAGGTACATTTGAATTCCTATATCAAGATGGTGAGTTCTATTTCATTGAAATGAATACACGTATTCAAGTAGAACATACGATTACGGAACAAATTACCGGAATTGATCTTGTTGCAGAACAAATCAAAATTGCTTCGGGTGAGCCATTATCGTTCACGCAAGACGATATTGTTTTAAATGGACACGCGATTGAGTGTCGTATTAATGCAGAAGATGCTAAAACATTTATGCCTAGTCCAGGCACGATAACGCATTACCATGCACCTGGTGGTATTGGAATCCGTATGGATTCTCATGTCTATAGTGGTTACCGTGTGCCGCCTAACTATGACTCAATGATCGGCAAACTTATTGCCTCTGGCCCAGATCGTAAGTCTGCTATTGCACGCATGCAAACAGCGTTAAATGAAATTGGCATTGAAGGCATTAAAACTAATGTCCAGTTACAAAAAGACATTATGGATGATTCGCATTTCCAAGAGGGTGGCACCAATATTCACTACCTTGAAAAGAAACTTGGTCTTTAAGGTAGAACACCGTTCAAATGGCTTGGATACAATTTATATTCGATAGTAACCCTGACGCAGCAGATCACCTATCCGATCTGCTGACAGAATGTGGGGCCAGCGCTATCACTTTTGAAGATAATGCTGATCAACCCTTGTTTGAGCCCCCCATTGGCACAACACCCTTGTGGTCAGCGACACGCGTTATCGCCTTATTTTCCGCAGATGTTGATATTGATGGCACCATCCAATTATTAACCGATTTGCTCGCTCCATCTGCTGTGCCAAAATACCGTGTTGAAGCCGTCGAAGATAAAGATTGGGAACGCGAATGGATGGATAATTTCCACCCTATTTGTTTTGGCGAACAATTGTGGATATGTCCGAGCTGGCACTCGCCACCTCAAGCGGATGCCATAAATATCATGTTGGATCCTGGCTTAGCGTTTGGCACGGGGACTCACCCGACAACTGCCCTATGTTTAAACTGGCTGGATCAAGCGGATGTCAAAGACAAATATGTTATTGATTATGGCTGTGGCAGCGGTATTCTGGCCATTGCTGCCGCCCTGCTCGGCGCTAAAAAGGTTATCGGCATAGATACCGACCCTCAGGCCTTAGAAGCGACACAAGCTAATGCCGAGCGTAATGGTGTAACCATCGATACGTATTTCCCGGATGAGTGTCCGCTAGAACCCGCTGATTTGTTAATTGCCAATATTCTTGCGGGCCCTTTGCAGTCCTTAGCTGAGCTGTTTGCCAATTTAACTAAGGCTAATGCGCCCATCGTATTATCAGGTATCTTAGAAGAGCAAGCACAGGATGTGAGTTCGACGTATCAATCGTGGTTTGCTATGCAGCCCCCAACTCAAAAGGAAGAATGGATTCGACTTATTGGTCAACGAAATGACTGAGTTCCCATTCAAAATAGGCCCCTACACGCTGCCAAACAATCTATTCCTAGCGCCCATGGCTGGTGTGACCGATAGACCATTCCGCCAGCTTTGTCGTCGTTTAGGTGCCGGCATGGCAGTATCAGAAATGATTACTGCTAATAAATCATTATGGGCCAGCAAAAAATCCTTATTACGGGCCAACCATGAAGGTGAACCCGAACCGCGTAGTGTGCAAATTGCCGGTGCCGATCCTAAAATGATGGCCGAAGCGGCGCAACATAATGTGGATCAAGGTGCTCATATTATTGATATCAATATGGGTTGCCCAGCTAAAAAAGTGTGCAATGTGATGGCCGGCTCCGCGTTATTGCAGCATGAAACTTTGGTCGCCGAAATACTTGAATCCGTCGTTAATGCGGTCGATGTGCCGGTGACCTTGAAAATAAGAACGGGTTGGGATATTAATAACCGCAATGGTGTGGCCATTGCCCGCATTGCTCAAGAGTCAGGAATACAGGCCTTAGCCGTGCATGGTCGTACCCGTGCCTGCGCCTATAAAGGCGAAGCCGAATTCGATACCATTGCTGATATTAAGTCCCGAATTCAAATTCCAGTGATTGCCAATGGTGATATTTCAACCCCTGAAAAAGCCAAGCGGGTCCTAGACTACACTGGTGTTGACGGCTTGATGATAGGCCGCGCCGCCCAAGGCAATCCATGGATTTTTAGGCAAATAAACCACTATTTAACTCAGGGTGAGCATTTAGCAGCACCTTCAGTAAAAGAAATCAGAGAAACCTTGATCGCGCACCTGCATACCCTGTACGATTTCTACGGTGACTACACAGGTGTCCGCATGGCTCGCAAGCATATTGCTTGGTATAGCAAGGGGTTACGTGATGGCAACCCTTTCCGCCAGCAAATGAATACCTTTGAACAGCCGCAACAACAGCTCGATTTCACTAAGCAATTTTTCGCTCAACTTGAAGATAAGGATACGATGGCCGCATGACTCACGCTTTAGACAAACAGTCTGCTAGCAACATCGATCATGCCGTGGCTGATGATCTGAAACACCCTCCATTAAGCGTATGTGTAGAAACCGCATTAAAAGATTACTTTGAGCAACTCAATGGACATTCAACCGCTAATCTTTATGACATGTTAATGGCCGAAGTAGAAGCGCCTTTGTTTAAAGCGACCTTATTACATACCAACGGCAATCAAAGTCGTGCCGCCGAAATCCTCGGTCTTAACCGCGGCACACTACGAAAAAAATTAAAAACTTACGGCTTATAAAGCCGCGCAGCAATCAGGAACTCACATGAATAAAATCCAGCGCGCACTTCTCAGTGTGTCAGACAAAACCGGTGTATTAGAACTCGCTCAGGAATTAAACCGTTTAGGTGTTGAATTACTCTCTACCGGTGGTACCGCTAAGTTATTACAAGAAGCCGGCTTACCGGTAAAAGAAGTATCCGAACATACTGGCTTCCCAGAAATGATGGATGGCCGCATCAAAACCCTACACCCCAAAATCCATGGTGGTTTGTTAGGACGTCGTGGTACCGATGAAGCCATTATGGCTGAGCATGATATCGCTCCGATTGATTTAGTGGTGGTGAACCTCTATCCATTCGAAGCAACCATCGCTCGTGATGACTGCACCTTGCCAATGGCAATTGAAAATATTGATATCGGTGGCCCAACTATGTTGCGCGCTGCGGCTAAAAATCATGCCTCTGTCACGGTATTGATTGATCCCGCTGATTACGCACGCGTATTAACGCAGCTTGAAAAAACCGGTGGTGTGGATGATGCAACGCGCTTTGACCTAGCGGTAAAAACATTTGAGCACACCGCGCATTATGATGGCGCTATTGCTAATTTCTTGGGGAAAATTGAAGACGATGGTGAAACCGTTAATTTCCCTCGCACCTTTAATAGTCAATTTAATAAAGCACAAGAGATGCGTTACGGTGAGAACCCGCACCAAAAAGCGGCCTTTTATACCGAAGCTGAACCAGAAATTGGTTCTATTGGCGCTGCCGAGCAATTGCAAGGCAAAGCATTGTCTTACAACAATATTGCCGATACTGATGCAGCATTGGAATGTGTCAAAGCCTTCCCTGAGTCGCCAGCATGTGTGATCGTCAAACACGCTAACCCTTGTGGTGTTGCCATTGCGGATGATCTATTAACAGCTTACGATTTAGCCTATCAAACGGATACTACGTCTGCGTTTGGTGGCATTATCGCCTTTAACCGCACGTTAGATGCTGCCACCGCGCAAGCAATTATCGACCGCCAATTTGTTGAAGTTATTATCGCGCCCGAAATCAGCGACGAAGCTAAAGCCATTATTAGCCAAAAAGCCAATGTCCGACTATTATGCTGTGGCGCCTTACCAGCGCAACAAAGTGAAGGTTTGGATTTCAAACGTGTCACCGGCGGTTTATTAGTCCAAGATCGTGATACTGCCTTAGTCACCGCTGATGAACTAAAAGTAGTCACCCAAAAATCGCCTAGCGAAGAGCAAATGGTAGATCTACTATTTGCTTGGCGCGTGGCAAAATTTGTTAAATCTAATGCCATTGTTTACGTTAGCAAACAACAAACTGTGGGCATAGGTGCAGGCCAAATGAGTCGAGTGGTTAGTAGTCGTATTGCCGGCATTAAAGCCGAAGATGCAGGCTTAACCGTTCCTGGCGCTGTGATGGCCTCTGATGCCTTCTTCCCATTCCGTGATGGCCTAGATGCAGCAGCAGAAGCAGGCATAAGTGCCGTTATCCAACCGGGTGGCTCAATGCGTGACAATGAAGTTATTGCCGCTGCTGATGAACACGGCATTGCTATGGTATTCACCGGCATGCGTCATTTCCGACACTAAGATAGAATTGGCTTGATATGGATCCAAGCGACGCACTCAAACATTTTTTAAATTTTAACCGCACAAGGATCGCGCGGTTACGAGCGTTATCCCCTATAGCTCAGCAGCCTTTTTTTGAGCTACTTCCACTCATATTTCATACTAATTCAACCGCCCTGCCTGGATTCATCAATAAGCAGATCCCTGCCGGAATCAGCGACTTTCAACCTAAAGATGCTGATCTGGATGCGGCGCAAAAGTTTAATAATAGCTTTGCTTTTAAACGACAGGCCTTAAGACACTACCCTATTTTAGGTGTCTATCTTATTAATGATAATGGTGGCATCAATTTTCCTGATAATGCCAAATTTGATTTATGGTTAGTACATAGCAACCAAGAAGCTGAACACGATCAAAAGCTACTAAAACAAAAACTCATTGCGGTGCAGAGCTGGGCGGAAAGTTTATCTATCTCACTACATGTTCGTCTCATCAATGTGGACTCGCTGAGCCAACAGCCTCTCACCGCATATGACTTAGATCGATTTTATCTACATGGTTTAGTATTAGCCGGCAGCATACCGCTCTGGTGGGGCATATCACCAGAACAAGAAGCAGACTACCAACAAGTAGTGCAGAAGCTGAAAGAACAACGGCGGCTCAGCCAGAATACCTTTATTGATTTCGGTAAGCTCCCCTCGGAAATCGATGCTCAAGATCTATTCGACCAGAGTTATCAGCTTCTCAACGCTGCCATGGATCGTGGCATGGAATCCACGCTAGATTTACTCTATCAACAGCACATACTGGAGCTATACCCCAATATTCCATGGCTAAGCCAAACCTATAAGCAGACGGTGTATCAAGGAAAACGTGATCCCTTACAACTGGATTGCCGTGTACTTAAACTTCATGCCATAACGGAAGCATCATCAACCTCCGTTGAGCGACTTTTTCTGGCACAACAATCTTTATATGTTTTATTTAAAGAACGTCTGTCACAAACCGTTGCCCATGCCCGTTATCCATGGCGACGAGATTTTTGTAGAGACCTTGTTTATTTATGGCAATGGTCAGAAGAGCAAATAGAAGCATTAGATAGTCGCTCAAAATCTCATTATCGTCAGTGTGTCAGCGAATATGACCAAGTTCGTAGCCTTTTATTTGATGTTGGCCATAGTATTGTCACCTTTGCTGCCCAACAAAATTTAACGGTTGAACTTCAGAAAAAACAACTCATACAAAAACAGCAATTACATAATGTTGCGCCCGATATCGTCAGTCACTTACCTTTCGCCTTGTTACCGGCAAGCCCTGAAGAACACGTGTACTTACACCGCACAACCCAAGCTCAAGGCTGGGCGGTCAGTGATAGCCCGATAACTACAACCACGCCGCCGTTGTATCAAGCCGACTCATTGCTGCAAGTCTTAGCTTGGGCCATCAGCAATCAGATTTTGGCAAAGTCAACTCGACTTAAAATTGCCGATGAAACCGGTAAAATTGCGATCAATACGGTGCTGCAATTAGTGCAGCTATTATTAAACTCACCGATTGCTACATCCATCGGGGCCGTCACCGATCAATCTCTAGCCAGTAAGGCTGAACTCAAACAAGTGCTGATATTTGTAAACCTTGAACAACGCCCCAAGGATAAGTTAAGTCAGCAAGGCCTTGTGCTCTCAAGTTTGAACAGTGATCCACTCAATCATGCCGTTAACAGACAAAGCCTAGTCTTAACGGTTGAAGCCCTAGCTTATACCTCATGGGGCCAGTGGCATTACCTAACTCAGCAACAAGTCGATTCACCACTACAAATGTTAGCAAGTCTAATTCGCTGGCAACCTACGAATATCACTGCGGGCGCCCTATCCTGCTGGTGCCCATCAGAAAGCCATGGCCAAGCAATTAGCAAACGTATATCAACGCTATACAGCGAAGTGATAGCCCACTACATGCTGAATTCGGCCAGTGGTAATTATCACCTTAAGATTTCTGATCAACACTACCGTATCCAGTGGCAAGCTGGCCGCTGTGATGTCCGTTTATTAGCCAAACAAAAAGAATTAGCACAGACTTTAGCCACGGCTAATACTGAGTTTTCTGCCAGCAAATTTGATCATTCAATGACCAATAGTGTGTTATTGAATCAATTGTTACGGTTACAATCGCCCGATCAAATTACTTTATTCCTCCAACTCCATAAAAAAATTATTACCCTTTATTTGATTGATGAATTGGGCAATATCATTAAACAACAGTTTGAAGATTTGACCGAATCCACCCTAATCACGCATTTCTATCATTTTCTAAATACGATTAAGCTTAAAAATACTATTAGTCGCTTACGTTTTTATCGCCTCAATAAAAAGAAAGATCACTGGACGACGAATGCCATAGCGATTCAAACACCACCGGCCCAAGGTTATCTGCCCGTTACCATTGAAATGGAGTCGGCCAATGACAATGCACAATGTAAAATCTGTTGTGGTGCAGAATGTTTTCAAGGTGCGGCCGATGATAAACGTTTATTTGATGGGGTCAGAGAACTAGTCTTACGTTTACGTAAATCTCATCAGCGCTACCCGCTTTACATTACTGAATTGACCTTCAATCAAGAAAATAATCTGACTACAAACCAATACTTATTACAAAAACAAAGACTAGAACACCTACTTAATAAAGACTGACAGCACATCAACTCTTTCGCTTTCTTGAAAGCTCTTTTATTATGTATCGTTGAAATGACATTTCTAGAGATAGATCATGATTAAAGTTGGTATTGTTGGTGGCACCGGTTACACCGGCGTAGAACTACTTAGACTCTTAGCTGGCCACCCAGAAGTCTCGCTTGAGATTATCACCTCGCGTAGTGAGAAAGGCATGCCTGTCGCCGAATTGTTCCCGAATTTACGCGGACATATCGACCTAGCATTCACCGAACCAGACATCGATTTACTGGCTAACTGTGACCTAGTCTTTTTTGCTACACCACATACTGTGGCGATGGCACTGGTGCCTGAGCTTATTAAACGTGGTACCCGTGTCATTGATCTATCTGCAGATTTCCGCCTACAAGATGTGGCGGTTTGGGAGCAGTGGTATAACACGCCCCACACCTGCCCAGAATTAATTGCACAAGCCGTCTATGGCTTACCTGAAGTGAATCGGGCGTCGATCAAAACGGCTCAACTCATTGCCGTGCCCGGATGTTATCCAACAGCCACTCAACTAGGATTTTTACCCTTATTAGAAAATAAGGTGATTGAGCCTATGCATTTGATTGCGGATACCAAATCAGGTGTCAGTGGAGCGGGGCGTAAAGCTGCGATAGGCACCCTTTTAACTGAAGCATCTGAAAACATGAAAGCCTATGCAGTAGCTGGCCATCGCCACCTACCTGAGATAGAACAAGGCTTGGCTTTAGCCGCTCAACAATCGGTAGACCTCACCTTTGTGCCACATTTAACACCGATGATACGAGGCATCCATGCAACCTTATATGGTCGTTTAACCCAAGATGTCGACTTACAGGCATTGTTCGAACAGCGTTATGCTGACGAGCCTTTTGTTGATATATTGCCTGCCGGCTCTCATCCTGAAACACGTAGTGTGCGCGGTGCTAACATCTGTCGTATAGCCGTCCATCAACCAAGAGATGGTGATACCGTTGTCATACTGTCTGCCATCGATAACCTGGTCAAAGGCGCATCAGGTCAAGCGATACAAAATATGAACATTATGTTTGGTTTTGATGAAACCACCGCCATCAATCACATTGCAACGCTACCCTAGCCATGTCTTCACTCGCTAAACACGTCATCAAACAACCCAAGCCACTTCGGTGGCTGGGGTTTATTTTGGCTATTATCGGCACTACCTTAGCCATTCAGTGGTATGTCAATCAAAACAGTTCCGTAGCCCAACAGCAACTCCTAGCAGAACTAGAGCACCTGCAACTAACCCTAGAGCAGCAACTGCATATTCAGACAGCACAAAATCAGCAACTCAACGAAAGTAATGCCAAGCTTAATATCAAGCTGACTGAACAACAACATCATCTAGCCATTCAACAGGCCACCGATCAACAACTGCAACAACAAGTAGTTGAGTTGCAAAATGACCTTATCAATCTAAATAAAGAACTGGTGTTTTATCAAACGGTCACCCAAGGTAATAGCTCTAGCAAACTGCAGATTCGAAACATACTACTCCAAGCGGATGAGCATTCCGCCGATACCTTTCGCTACCGCGTTGTCATCACTCAAGGGCAAAAAATCACCAAAGCGCTAACGGGCGCAATAACCATTAGCACAACAACAAAACGCAATGGCAAAACCGAAAACATCACGGTAAAAGAACACTCGCTCAATCTACGTCATGTGCAAGTAATTGAAGGTCAATTAAAAATAACCGACAATATCGAACCAGAAAAGATTATTATCACGATTAAGCAAAAGAAAAAGAAAACTGTGTCACAAGTTTTTGACTGGAAAGTTGAAGGCTCGTACTAACTGAGGTGAGAGATGTTCAAGAAAAACAAACGCAAAGGTAAATCTACTCGTATTGATACGCTGATAGGACAACATACTCACCTCAAAGGTGATATCAGCTTCAGTGGTGGCTTACGCATCGATGGCAGCATTGCTGGCAATATCAATGCAACGGGTGATAACGATTCCGTGCTTACATTAAGTGAAATGGGCACGATTGAGGGCGAAGTAAGAGTCCCCAACCTCATTATCAATGGCACTATTATTGGCAATGTCTATGCTTCTGAGCATGTCGAACTAGCGCCAAAGGCTAAAATCCAAGGCAATGTTTATTACCACTTGCTTGAGATGGAAATGGGCTCGGCGGTCAATGGTCAAATGATTCATATGAATGACCCTGAAGAACAAATTCTGGATCTAGAACATCATATAGTCGACGATAACAATAGCTTCCAGCTAGAACAAAAAGACTAAGTATTTAACTTCGCTTTATAGTGAGCTATTTACCCTCATTATTTAAGCGTCGTCAGGTCTGGCTGCCCACTTTTTGGGGCCTGATCGTCTTCACCGTGGTTATTGCCACCGTGTTTAATGTCATGTTTCGTAACATTGCTTTTTTCTTAGCTCAAAATCAACCGATAAATGGCCAATATTTAGTTGTCGAAGGCTGGCTCGCTGAACCGGCATTATTAACCGCTATTACCCAGTTTAAACAGGGGGATTACCAACTGCTCATCACCACCGGCGGTCCCGACAATAGGCATGTTAATCCTATTCATGCTACTTATGCCGAACAAGCCAGTGCGTTTCTAGTCAAACATGGCATTAATACTGATCAATTAATCACCATTCCTACCCCTGCTTCAGCTCAAGATCGCACTTACCTTAGCGCTGTGAAGGTAAGAGATTGGTTAAGTGCAAATAAATCGAGTCATGCCTCGATCGATCTTTATTCTGGCGATGTACATGCCCGTCGAAGTTATAGCCTCTACAAAATGGCATTTGCTGACAAAGCGAACATTGGCATTATTGCTGCTGAGCCCAATAACTTCAGCTTAAAGCACTGGTGGCGAACGAGTGAGGGAGCAAAATCTGTCTTAGCTGAAACTGCAGGGTTCATCTGGATTAACTGCTGTTTTTCGCCCGGCGCTTATGGCTCCCACCAAGAGAAATGGGGTATTTATTAATATTCCATACTGGTACTCTCAGGAATATCAAAAGCTTCCCCTTCTAATAAAGCACGTTTTGCCAATAGTCTTTCTGTCATAAAAACGGACAAAGGTTTTGATCTTTTAATTGGTTCGAATATCCGGGTGGCTTAAGATCCATAAGCTATACCTACGCGCTGATCTATATCTATAAGGCGTAATACGAATCAAATCAGGATCATTATCGACAAAAAAACAGGTTTTCACTCAGGATGGGATAATAAATCTTTGTCATGCCAGAGCAATAAAATGAAACAATTTAAAACCATTTATCAACGAGCGGTAGAGCGTAAGGACGGCGAGGAAAATCTCAAAGCCCTTTTTCCTGATAATATTCATTCAAACTCTACATTATCGCGAGTGTCTGATGACTTCTACTTAGCGGCGATGACTAAGGCGGTTTTTAAGGCTGGTTTTGTCTGGAAGGTCGTCGACCATAAATGGCTAGGCTTCGAACAAGCTTTTTGGAATTTTAATGTCGATCGCTGTGCGTGGATGAGTCCTGATGACATTGATAAGCTGATCGTCGATGAACGCATTATTAGAAATCATCAAAAAATCATGTCCGTCTTAAGCAATGCGGCCATGATCCTTGCGCTTCGTGAAAGTCACGGTTCTGCTGGTCAATTTATTGCTGATTGGCCCTGTTCTGATTTTGTGGGTTTATTACAATTTCTAAATAAAAATGGTTCACGCTTAGGCCCTAGAACCTGCCAATATTTTCTTCGTAGTCTAGGTAAAGATGGTTTTATTCTTGGTGCTGATGGTGTTGCGGCGTTAATTGATGCAGGAGTGGTTGACCGCTACCCAGTGAGTAAGCGTGATATGAAGCAAGTCCAAGATGCATTCAATACTTGGCAACAATCATCGGGCCTTTGCTTGGCCGATATTAGCAAAGTTTTAGCCTTATCTGTTGATGTCGGATAAACCTTGAATGACTATGCAGACTTTTTCATTATCCGTAATGCATCTTGCTCTAATTCTTGAAAGTTAGTCACTGGTTTTCTGAAGAAATGTTCTGATACTTTCATCTGCTGCTGCAGATCTGATGGTACACCATAGCTCGGTGAGCCAGAGCAAATAACAAATGCTAATTGTTTCTTCCGGCTTATCGCTTCACGTATAAACTCATCGCCGTCTATACCTGGCAAACGTATATCAACAATGGCTACTTCAGGTTGTTCTGTTTCCAACAAATCCAGTGCTTGCTCAGCCGTTTCTGCTTGCACCACACGCCATAAGCTGTCTTCAAAGTAATCCGCAAAACTCTGTCTTACCACATATTCATCATCCAAGATTAAAATGGTATTCACGGTTGTTCTCCATTGCTATTACACGGTAATCGGATGCAAAACCGGGCCCCTTTACCCAGCTCTGATTCAACAGTCATTTCACCACCATGATTCTCAGTGATAATGAAATAAGACACACTTAATCCCAATCCTGTTCCGATACCCACGGGTTTTGTCGTGAAGAAAGGTTCAAAGATTCGTTTACGTACTTCGTCGTCTATACCTGGTCCATTATCTTCTATAGCTATACACACACTATCATGTTCCTGATCAAAATAGCTATGTACGGTAAAGGTAGGCTGTGCCACTTTCGCCTCTTGCATCGCTTCAGCACCATTGCGAAACAGATTTAAAAACACTTGTTGAATTTTCGCTGCTTCACACGGCAACAAGGGAATATCAGCAGCATAATCTTTAATAATAGAGATAGACTTGAAATCAAATTGTTTTTTTAAATCATAATCCGTTGCTGAGAGTTCAATCGATTTATCTAATAAATCATTGATGTTATGGCTGGAAGATTGTGCATCGCTCTTACGAGCAAAACTAAGCATATTTTCGACTATGCCAGAGACACGTTCGCCTGAGTCATTAATGGCTTCCAGCATACGCAAGATACCTCGCTGCTCCATAAAAGCATGAATCACTGTCATGTTGGTACCCACACTCTCCGCTACAGCCCGATTGGCTGGAATGTTTTCTAGCGTCAAACGATTGGTCATGACATTGGCTGTTTGCATCATTCCGGCAAGTGGATTATTGATTTCATGTGCCATGCCTGCTGCTAAACCACCTACGGAGAGCATTTTTTCCGTCTGAATCATCATTTCTTCGATACGTACCCGTTCAGATACATCATCTACTCGAATTACTGCCCCTTCCAATCCCTTCGCAATCAACGGATAAATGATGACATCTTCATAATAAGTTGTGTCATCTTGTTGATAGGATCGTTTTAACTCAATCACTTCACGTTTGGTCGAGATCGCCTTATTAACACCTCTCATATCAGAAGCGAGACGAGGAAATACCTGCACCAATAACTGACCTATCGCATCCTTATTTTTTACTCCCGTTACCCTTGCCGCTTCAAGGTTCCATTCAGTTACCGTCCCCTCTTTATCCACCCCAATCATGATCGAGGGCATAGAGTCGATAATATTGGCCAAGTAACTCCGCAGTTGATGAAGTTCAGTTTCCGCTTGTTTACGCGCCGTAATATCGCGAATAGAGCCCACTAAGTTTCTTTTGCCGGTAAGGGGGTTAATAAATGAGGATTTAATGGTGGAGAGCGTGTGTGTTTGACCTTCACGGGTAAATTCTTCTTCATTAATGTCTACATCATTTGAACCGAGGATTAGATCATCATGCGCCCAGAAAATATCGGCTTGCTCTTTCGAGAAAAAATCATAATCCGATTTACCTAATAATTCTGAGCGTGGCTTTTTCATCATTTCACACATGGTGTCGTTTAAAAGCAGAAAACGATGTTTTTCATCCTTAACAAAGATGGGGTCGTAAATGCCATTGATCACGCTTTCCAACAAGATTTTAGAGCGTTCGACCTCAACCTCTGACTTCTCCTCATCGCTTAAATCAAAACCGTAAGCGATCACGCCATTAACCTGGCCATTCTCATCACGCGTGGGGACTTTGCTGATTTTTAACCATCGAGTTTCGTTAGTACCTGAGGGAGTGTGTAGCTCAACATTATTAAGTTTAGGCTTGCCGGAGTTAATGACTTGCAAATCATCTTTATAGAAAGCTGCTGCTTGTTCTTTAGGAAAGATGTCTTCGGTACGCTTACCTTCAAAAAAAGCAGGGGCATAACCGTCTAGTGCCGCAGCCGCATTATTAACACGTAAGATACGATTATGCGCATCTTTATACCAGAAGTAGATCGTACCCGCATTAAAGATCGTCTCATACTCAGCTAGCTGCTGACGCAACCGTACAAGCTCACCTTCCAGTTCCGACTTAGGTATTTCATTCAGAGACATTATGCACACTCCGAGATACTCTGAGACTATTTAACACCCAAATCGACCTTATTGTCACTTTTTCAGTCGTTTTCAGTGCAAACTATTGACTGGTTTTATCGTATAGATGAGGCTTATGCTAAATAAACAAGAGTTATCTTCATCACCATGACCTCCGACACTTACGGAAAAAAACATTGGCTTTGGCAAATAATCCCGCCTTTTTCAATGTTAGGTATTTTATTTGCCACTGATAGTGGTCCGGCCTTGATGTTTCTTGCCGGGTTTTATTTTTTCCCTGCGCTTTTTAGTTTTATTTCTATCATCGCTAAACTAGCCAACTTCAAACATCGAAAATGGTTTTTATTGCGCCCCACTCTGGTCATTTTAGTATTAGTTGCTCTTATCTTTATTGCACAATGGTCTTACCAAGCTGCTTTAAAAAATGCCATTTCTGAAGCAAAAACCATTGAATCAGAATGTAGAAAAATATTAATCTGCCCAACGCACCCCGAAGGTTGGCAGGCCAATGGCGCGCGTCTGAATAAACAGGTTGTTGGCGGCTGGTTAAAATACCCACTCTCTTATCATTATAATGCCACCCGTTTTTCTATCCGTATCTACCAAGGCCCTGACCTAGGAGCTTATATCTCTGGCGGAGTGGACACACCCTTTTCTGTTACTTCCTATCATGAATAAGGCTTTTTATCAGTTAAATACACGAGTAACTCTCGACTAATACTTGACTAAATTACTCAGAATTGGATAATTATGGGATAAGTATTAATTTTTTGGAGTTTCCCCCATGACTAGTGAAGTACCTAGCCCTGTTAATTTTACTGATGCAGCAGCCTCTAAAGTCAGCTCATTGATTGCTGAAGAAGGCAATGATCAACTTAAACTACGTGTATTTATTACCGGTGGCGGTTGTTCTGGCTTCCAGTATGGTTTTACCTTTGAAGAAGAAATCGGCGAAGACGATACCCAAGTTGAAAAAGACGGCGTAACCTTGTTAATTGATCCAACCAGCTACCAATATTTAGCTGGTGCAGAAATAGATTACACGGATGGCATTGAAGGTTCACAATTTGTTATTCGCAACCCTAACGCTACCTCTACGTGTGGCTGTGGTTCTTCATTTTCAGCTTAAGCCTTAGCTTCTATCTCGACAACTACCGGTTTACCAAGGACGGTTTGAACCGAATGATTCCTCTTCTCCTTAGCTCGATATAGGTTTGCATCTGCATCAGATAACAAAAGCTGTCCATCTGTAGCGCCTTTACCATCAAAAAATACGCCCCCGATTGAGATAGTAATGCAACTATCTACTGTGCTTTTTTCATGAGCTATCTCTAAATCTCGGACAGCTTGTCGGATTTTATCGATATATTCTTTAGAACTCGCAACATCTTTGCTATTAAATATAATGACAAACTCTTCACCGCCAACTCTAAATACAAAGTCATTCGCCCGAGCCAACATGCCACTAAATACTTCGGCTATTCCGGTTAATACATTATCACCAGCTGCATGACCATAAGTATCGTTATATTGCTTAAAGAAATCGACATCTAACATCGCGATAGTAACGGGCTCTTTATTTCGCTGAGCAATTCTAGTTGCACGATCCAAGGTATCATCTAAAGTTCGTCGGTTTAATAATCCCGTTAAGGTATCGGTAATTGAAATATGTTCCAGTGATTTACGGTTTGTTATGTCTCGCGCCAATAAACGGAAACCAGAATAACTGTAGTCACTGCCTTGCATAGGCAGAACATCAATGCCTAGCCACTTTGATTCACCTTCATTGATAAGTTTAATCTCACCATTCCACGTCGCACCAGATTTCACATCCTGCCACATTTCATTAAATAGAATGTCTTCGCCAGCAAAAAATACATCTCTAATCTGATGATTTATCAAATCTTCCTTGGTCATAGATAGATAACGACTTAAATGATTACTTATCTCAAAAATTTTACCTTCATCGTTTATGGCAGCAATCATGACATTTTGATCAATCAAAAATCGATATTGCTTTCGATTAGCAGCAATTTCACGTAGATCTTTAAATGCATGCCAAAAGAGAAATGCTGCAACGATGCCTGCTGCTATTAAAGAAATACCTATATAAATGGCAGAAAAAAAGGCATCGTTTGTTGCCTTTTCATAAAGCTCAGAAGCTTTATTATCAGCGAACAACGAAAGCTTATTTACAGCAAGAATTAGCTGATTAAATACTCTCGTTTCGTCGTCAGAAGAAGTTGGCAAGGTAATGTCACGCGCATAAACACGTAAAGATAACCACTGTTCGTACAAATGAATGACATTATCTACATCTCTTTTTTCGCCAAGGTAATAAGTAGCAATGTTTTTCAGACTGCCTCTATTAGCAGCATCCTGTTGACCAACCTTGCGGAAATCGATGTTATCGCTAACAGATGAAGCTAAGTGGATTTGTTGTACTGAAATTTTAAACGTTTTTAATTCGTTGCTTACCCGGTATGGGTGTTCGTACATATTTTTGGTGGTGAAATAGTTATTTGCCAGAAAGTAGATACTGGAAATGCCGATCAGAAACATCAAAAACATAACGATCGCAAACTGATACTTAAAATGTTTTTCCATGCTCTTTTCCACCTATGGTTAGATTGGAACAGAAAATCAGATTAACAAAGTTTTAACTTAAATAATAACGCTCTAGATAAAAAGCTGCCAGATTTCATCACAATTTGTTACTTACAGATAGATATTAGCGGATGCTTGCTGGAATTATTTACCGATACAAAAGCTGCCAAAAATCTCTCCAAGCAGATCATCCGCTGTGAATTCACCGGTAATTTCACTTAAGGCCTGCTGAGCGACTCTTAAGTCTTCAGCTAACAATTCGCCTGCTCCCATGCCCTGTAACTGACTTTCACCGGCTAAAACAGACTGCTGAGCTTGTTTTAACGCCTCTATATGTCGCCGTCTAGCTAAGAACCCACCTTCCGATGTCGAGTTATAACCCATCACTTGTTTTAAATGATCTCGCAAGGCATCAACGCCTTGATTATGTTTTGCAGACATTGTCACTGTTGGATAGGCGCTATCATCATTAAAACCAATATCTTCAGAGCTCAAATCGGCTTTATTTCGGATCACAGTCAGGCGGTGAGCCTCAATGAAACTATCGGCTTGTTGTTTAAGTCCTTGTTCATCGTAGATGGCATGAAGTAGTTTTTCAGGATCTGCTTCGTCTGTTGAACTATCCACCATCAACAATACCCGGTCAGCCTGCTCAATTTCTTGCCATGCGCGTTCAATCCCGATTCGTTCGACTTCATCAGAAGCACTACGTAAACCAGCTGTGTCGATAATATGAAGAGGCATGCCATCGATATGAATATGCTCTTTAAGCACATCACGCGTGGTACCTGCAATATCGGTGACGATGGCACGTTCACTGCCTGCCAATGCATTCAATAACGATGATTTTCCAGCATTTGGCCGACCAACAATAACCACGTTCATGCCTTCACGCATGATTGCACCTTGATTAGCTTCTTGTAACACAGCGGCCACTGAGATTTTTAAGTCGTTCAACATGGTTTCGACTTTGCCATCTGAGAGAAAGTCAATTTCTTCTTCTGGAAAATCAATCGATGCCTCGACATATATCCGCAGGTACGTTAGCTGTTCAAGTAAATCATGTACTTTCTTAGAAAAGACACCTTGCAATGAGCGTAAGGCACAACGTGCAGCCTGTTCCGATGCTGAATCTATCAAATCGGCAATAGCTTCAGCTTGAGCCAGGTCCATCTTGTCATTCAGAAAAGCACGTTCAGAAAACTCGCCGGGTCTTGCCGGTCTTGCGCCTAGGGCAACACAAGATTGCATAATAAGATCTAATACGACCGGGCCGCCATGACCTTGTAGTTCTAATACATCTTCGCCAGTGAAAGAGTGAGGATTAGGGAAGAATAATGCTATGCCTTCATCCAAAACCGACCCCGTCGGATCTTTAAAAGGTCCATAGTGTGCATAACGTGGTTTAGGCTGAAAACCTAATATCACTTCTGCAATCGCAGCCGCTTCTTTACCCGATACACGTACAATGCCAACGCCCCCTCGTCCAGGGGCAGTGGCAATTGCAACGATCGTTTCCATTTTTAGCTTAGAGCGCGCCTAGCTTACGTGTGATATGCCATTGCTGGGCAATCGATAAGAGGTTGTTCACTACCCAATACAAGACTAATCCAGATGGGAAGAAAGCAAAAAACACAGTGAACACAATTGGGAAGGCTTTCATCACCATTGCTTGTGCTGGATCTTGAGGCGCAGGATTTAAACGCTGCTGAAACCACATGCTAAGGCCAAATATCACTGGCAAGATGAAGTAAGGATCCATCGCTGTTAGGTCATTTAACCACCAAATAAAGTCAGCCTGACGTAATTCGATACTTTCTACTAATACCCAATAAAACGCTAAAAATACCGGCATTTGAACCAATATAGGTAAACAACCGCCTAATGGGTTAATTTTCTCAGTGCGGTAAAGGTCCATCATCGCCTGATTAAACTTCTGCTTATCATCACCATGACGTTCTTTTAAACTGGCTAATTTTGGTGTTAATTTTCGCATTGTTGCCATCGAGCGGTAACTCGCCGCAGAGAGGCGATAAAATGCCAATTTAATCAACACTGTCAAAAAGACGATTGACCAACCCCAGTTATTGGTTAGCTTATGAATCCACTCCATTACGGTAAACAATGGCTGCGAAATAATCGTCAACACACCAAAATCAACGGTTAAATCTAGATTTTCTTTAATCACTTCCAAACGTTGGTGTTCTTTGGGCCCTAAATACATGCGGTATTTGGCTTGTTGCACATCACCACTATTGACACTAATCGCCGGCATTCTTATACCTGCAGTGTAATTGCGATCATTGATAGACTTACCGTAGAAACCAATTTCTTGCTCACTGGCCTCTGGAATCAACGCGGCAACAAAATAGTGCTGGATCATTGCTGTCCAACCATCTGTTGCTGAACGGTTGAATGCCGCATCTTCTAAATCATCAAAATCAACCTTTTCATACTCATGACCTTCACTGGAGAAAACAGCACCCGTATAGGTATAAATGAAGCCAGAATCTTCTTCTGGGCGTACACGATTAAATTGTGCATAAGGATAGGCAGAGAAGGTTTCACCCGAGCCATTTTCAACTTGATAATCCACCTCAACGACATAACTATCACGCTTGAAACGATATGTTTTAGTCACGCGCAAACCATCGTCAGTCTGCCAATGCAACGGCACAACTAATGACTCTTCACCATAAGCCAATTCATACTGAGTTTGTTCTGCAATATAGTGGTCGTAGTGTGTAGGCGCCGATGAATTAGAGCGCAGACCTGACTGGGTGACAAAGAAGTTTGTCGCTGTCTCGGCCAAAAATTGAACAGGCACATCAGGTGTGCTGGATTCGACGGGATATTTCAATAAGGCCAAATCACGAATGTCGCCACCCTGCGTATCGATATATAAATCCATTACGTCAGTTTTAATATGGATCTTATCGGCGCTGATAACTGCAAGACTTTGATCGAGCTCTGGCAAGCTACCCGTGCTCGGCATCGACGGTAAATCATCTTGCTGGTCAACAATAACGGTAGCGGCGGGTAAATCACTTTCTACTGTTGCAACTGCTGCCTGTTGTATTGCTTGTTGTGGACGAACATAGTCTTTCTGCCATGCCTCCCACAATAATAATGAGACAATAAGTAAGCCAAAGATGGCAAAGGTTCTAAGATTATCCATTGTGATTTTTTGTCTTTAATTCTGGAACAGGATCAAAACCACCCTTGGCATAAGGGTGACAACGAGAAAGTCGGCGCAGTCCAAGCCATGTGCCGCGAACAGCACCAAAACGATTGATTGCATCCATCATATAGTGTGAACATGTCGGCTGAAAGCGACAGTTCATGCCTAATAATGGACTGAAAAGAAGCTGATAAGCGCGAACAAGGCTGATCAGGATTTTTGCCATTGTGTCACCACTGTTAACCAATGTCGTTCTAAAGCAGTTCGGATTTGTTCCGAATCACGCTGCTTAACTTCGGCTCGCGATAACACCACAATATCTATATTGGCAAAGTCAGATTGATTCTGTCGAAAGGAATCACGAATAATCCGCTTTAAACGATTGCGATGACAAGCAAGCTTAAGATGTTTCTTGGCGACGGCTAAACCCAGTCGAGGATAACCCACTGAATTCTCTACCGTTAATACTGTTAGGCCACCGCCAACTGTGCGTTTGCCTGAACGAAATACCCGAGAAAAGTCTCTCGGGCTATTCATTCTCATGGCTCGGCTAAATTTTGCCAAGTCATGCCCCTCTATAATAACTAGAGAAGAATTAAACTGTTAGGCTTGCGCGACCTTTTGCGCGACGAGCATTAATGACTCGACGACCACCAACAGTTTTCATACGTGCACGGAAACCATGTGTACGGTTACGCTTGATATTACTAGGCTGAAAAGTTCTTTTCATTTCAACAGACTCCACAAAAATAAATGGTTTTTTGCTGCTAGACAGGCGACCCCAAAGATCAGCCTCGAGCAAAAGGGCTGAAATTATAGTGTTTTTACACTCCCTGAGTCAAATTATATATGTGATAACAATAAATAATTTTTACTTGCTAAAACCGGCCTTTAAATATAACTTAAGCGGTCTTGCTTTGAGCGGTATACTATAGCAGCAAAAGCACCTAAGCGCGACAAACATTTACTTTAAATAATATTACCAATCAAGGAGTTACTGTGTCATCACCCCTTTGGGAAAAATGCCTAACCCATCTCGAAGGTGATCTTTCGGCACAGCAGCTGAATACCTGGTTACGCCCATTACAAGCAATTGAAACAAGTGATAGTCTGCGCTTGTTAGCGCCCAACCCCTATGTGCAGGCTTGGGTGCAAGAGCAACTCGAGTCGCAAATCAACAGTTTAATCCAATCGTTAAGCCAAGGTTCAATTAGTACAGTCAACATCGAAGTCGGCACTAAAGTAGCGGAACAACAACCAGCAAAGACAGATCCTGCTACAACGCAAACAGCACCAGCCGCGGCCGTTGACCGAAGAAAAATAGCGCCGGCCCCAGCGATGGGCAGTCCAATCAACCCTTCATTTAACTTTGATTCCTACGTTGAAGGTAAATCAAACCAGATAGCGCGCGCAGCCTCTTTACATGTTGCTGAAGCACCTGGCACCAGCGGTTACAACCCGTTGTTTCTTTATGGTGGCACGGGCTTAGGTAAAACGCATTTGATGCTTGCTGTCGGCAATAAGATTAAGAAAGATAATCCCCGAGCGCGCGTCATGTATCTATCGTCTGAGCGTTTTGTTCAAGATATGATCACCGCATTACGTAACAATGTCATTGATCAATTTAAAGCTCACTACCGCAGTGCCGATGCTCTGTTAATTGATGACATCCAGTTTTTTGCTAAAAAAGAACGCTCACAAGAAGAATTTTTTTACACCTTTAACAGCTTATTAGAAGGCCAGCGGCAAATTATCTTGACCTGTGATCGCTTCCCCAAAGAAGTTGAGCACTTAGATGAACGTTTACAGTCACGTCTAGGCTGGGGTTTAACTGTCGCGATTGAGCCGCCCGAACTTGAAACGCGTGTGGCGATTTTGATCCAAAAAGCACAACAAAATCTTGTTACCTTACCTGATGATGTCGCTTTCTTTATTGCTAAGCGGATAAAATCCAATGTGCGCGACCTGGAAGGCGCCTTACAACGTGTTATGGCGTTCTCTCGTTTCACCCATCAGCCGCTATCAATCGACATGGCGCAGGAAGCCTTAAAAGATCTGCTAGCTTTACATCAAAAACTGGTGACATTGGAAAGCATTCAAAAAACAGTGGCTGAATATTTCAAAGTCCGTGTATCAGAACTGCTTTCCAAAAAACGAACCCGCTCTATTGCTAGACCACGACAAATCGCCATGGCCTTAGCCAAAGAGTTAACCAATCATAGCTTGCCAGAAATTGGGGAAGCATTCGGTAGACGTGACCATACCACTGTATTACACGCTTGCCGAAAAGTGGCCGAATTAAAAGAAACTGATCCCCGTATTGCTGAAGACTACCGTAATTTACTACGCACCTTGTCGAGTTAAACCGAGAGAATATCCATGCAATTTACTGTTAGCCAAGAAACGATAGCCCGTCCACTACAATTGGTCTGTAGTATTGTTGAACGTAGGGCAACCCTACCGATTTTATCGACCATTTTAATTCGTGCTCATGGCAATCAATTGTCTATGACCAGCACCGATATGGAACTTGAAATGATTGCCACCTTACCGGTCGCAGTCGAAGAAGAAGGCAAAACAGCTGTTTCAGCCCGTAAGTTTCTTGATATCTGTCGCGCCTTGCCGAGCAATGCCACTATCAGCTTTAAAGCACAAGACAATAAGGCGATTGTAAAAGCGGGTAAAAGTCGCTTTTCTTTATCAACGTTACCGAGTGAAGACTTCCCGGATAGTGAAGGTGCTAACTATGTGGATGAAATTTCTCTACCGCAGTCAGCATTAAAAGCGTTATTCGATGAAACCAGTTTTGCCATGGCCAGCCAAGATGTTCGTTATTACCTCAATGGTTTGTTGCTAGAACGAGAAGACAATATTCTACGTGCAGTGGCTACTGATGGTCATCGTCTCGCTTTGGGTAGCTTAACAACGTCGACGCCCTTAGCTGAGAAAAGCAGTGTTATCGTGCCTCGCAAAGCCATCTTAGAGTTAGGCCGTTTACTCAATGATAGTGATGACAGCGTCACGATTGCGTTTAGTAACCAACAAATTAAAGTTGAATTGCCTGATTTACATTTCACCTCAAAACTCATCGATGGCCAGTTCCCGAACTATGAACGTGTATTGCCCTTAGGTGGTGATAAAGAAGTGCTTGCTGATCGTGAGCAGTTAAAACAGGCTTTATCGCGTGCTGCCATTTTATCTAGTGATAAACACCGCAGTGTACGTATCAACCTAGAATCAGGTTTATTCAAAGCAACAGTGATCAACCAAGAGCAAGAGTCTGCCGAAGAAGAAATCGGCGTTGACTATGAAGGTGCATCGCTAGAAATCGCCTTTAATAATGCTTATTTACTTGATTTGCTCAACGCCATTCCAGATGAAAAAGTAAAAATGGTCTTCAGTGATGAAAATAGTAGCGCCTTGATTACACCGGCAAATGAACAACTTGAACGACAGTATGTTGTTATGCCGATGAGACTTTAGTTAACATTAAGAATTAAATCATAACGCTTAGAGTATATTCTGACAGTGTCCGCTTAGTGCTGTGAGTTCAACAATTTAATAAGAGCCGCGTGATCGATCTAGACTCCCTTTGGAGTTAGGTGCTCTTCAATACTCTCTAGCCACGGCCCTATAGCGTCATTCCAGGTGGGTGAGATTTTCTGTATAAGGACTAGTGATTTTTTTGTTTCTACAAAATCTCCTAGCTGGTCATATGCCTTAGCCAGATACCAATGTGCCCATGGCTCATTAGGGTGACTTATTGTCCATTCTTGAGCAGTAAATTTTGCTGCTACAGCGTCTCCTTTAGCCAGCATTTCTTCTAACTCGGCACTTCTTTCTTTATGTTTTATCTTTTTCCCAATAGCCCCACCTTCTTTTGTGAGCTTATTTAGTGCATAGAAGAAATAAAACGTGAAATGTAAAACAACTACTACAAGTACAACTAAAAGCCATTTTATGTTTTGAAGTTCAGATAATATTTCTTGCGGTAATTCTTCCATTTTTTTATCCTGATAACTGTGTTTAACAACCCCATAGGCGCATTAAACATTTTTTGGTGTGATTAGTTTAGATCCACTTTCCACTATTACACTTCCAGCACTTATTTTCTGGCCAACGCCATTTTAGAATGTTATTGCTACGCCATACCTGTTTGGCACCACATTTTTTACATGAAAGAGTGTAGATATAGAATAAGATGTAGAAGCCAAATGCAAGTCCAGCCCAATAATGCCAACCAGCCTCTGACACCCAAGTATTAATGTGTGAAGGTGGTTTGCTTAATATTTTATGAATTACTGTTAGGGTAAGCTGAATAGACAATAAAATTATTAATTTTTTCTTATATTTATTCATTTCCAACATCCATTTATTTTTTGTATTCCTAACGTAATTTTGAATAGCTTGTTAGAGCGGTTAGTCATGCATTGACCATATATTAAAAAACTTCCATTACAACACTAGAAACTAAATAGCTGGCAAGACATACCAACAATAGATAAACAATTAGCGATATAAAATTAATACCAACATATTCCCACCTTTGCTCTCTAGAAGATCTGACAACTCTATTGATATAAAAAATCAACATGCACGGCACTGAGAGTATTAACAATAACCAAGCTGGCCCGCCGTGAAGTGAAAACATTGGAAATGGAAACAGTACGCCAAGAATAGTGAACAACACTGGGAACCAAGTAAAACTAAATATATATTTTACTTTACTGGTATAAATCCATTTTTCACTACGAAACATAGTGTTTGTCCATTCCGTTGGGATAAGTCGCTATAGTCCCAACTTTTTATGAATTAAGCAATTAAGTGACTGTCCGCTTTGGGTCGACCGGTTGAACTCACAGTCGAAAGCTGTCAGATAAAATCTGAATTAGATACCCTACAAGTAACCGTATAACTTATGACTTTGTAGTTCTAATCAATGCCTCAACTCGCCCAAGACCACTTTGTTTTCGGTCACTTTCTGTACGACATTCGAGTAGTAATCATCGCGGAATTCGTCAATAACTTGGGCCACCATCACTTCATCAACGCCACTGCCTAGCAAGACTTCTTCCGTTAAACGTAAACTGGTTTCCAAGGTTTCAGATACTGTTGTGGTGGCGCCATTAATAATCAAATCAGCACAATGCTGTCTATCTCGAGCACGAGCATGAATAGGCATGTCTGGATAATATTGGCGGACTAAGGCCACCAAACTATTAACTTGATCTGGGCTTTCTAATGCAACCACAATCATTTTGGCTCGCTCGGCACCGGCGGCTTGTAATACTTTGATTCGGCTAGCATCGCCAAAAAATACTGGAAAACCCTGTCCTCGAGCAGCTTTAACACGTTCAGGACGCATATCAATCGCAAGATAAGGTACGCCCGCGGCACCTAATAATGCCGCTATACGAGCACCTACACGGCCAAAACCGGCAACAATAACATGTGATTCCGAATCCTCGACGAACTCAGAAAAATCTTCGTTTTCTTCTGTGTCTGGTGTATAAAACCGAATTAATAATACATTGGCCGCTTTGACTACAAAGGGTGTTAACACCATGGTCATCGCAATAATCAAGGTCAGCATTTGGCTTAAATGTACCTCCAGAATACCTGCCACTGAAGCCGCGCTGAACATCACAAAACCGAACTCACCACTTTGCGACAGCAAGACACCACTCTGCACGGCAATATCATGTCGCGCACCACTGATCCTCACCAATATGTAGATTACCGAGGCTTTAAGGCTCATCAAGCCCACCGTTAATAATACAATCGTACCTAATTGTTCCCATAGCAGACCAAAATCAATACTCATGCCGACGGTCATAAAGAATAAGCCGAGCAAAATTCCCCTGAAAGGTAATATATCCGCTTCAATTTGGTGGCGATAATGTGATTCCGCCAACATAACACCGGCAAGGAACGCGCCTAATGCCATTGAAAACCCAACCATTTCCATGATCCAAGCCACGCCTAATACCAACAATAAAGCGACGGCAATAAAAACTTCAGGATCCTTACTGGCGACCAAGCGACCTAAAATAGGATTAAGCAAATATCGGCCCGCAAATAGCATCGCGATAATAACCAAAACTGGATAAAACAAGCTGGTACTTTGCTCAGCTGTGCTGTGATCTCCGCCAGCTAAATAGGCAATTAAGGCTAATAGCGGTACCACAGCAAGATCTTGTAATAATAGAATTGAAAAAGACATTCGGCCCATCACGGTCATGATGCCGCCACGTTCAGACAATAGCTTCAAACAAAATGCGGTGGAAGATAAGGCCAAACCAAAACCAATAATAATGGCACTTTGTTGAGCAACACCTAACCAAATCGCAATGCCATAGATCAAACCGGCGGTTAGCAATAGCTGGCCAATGCCTAAGCCAACCACCAAACGCCGCATCTGCCATAATTTGTCAGGTTTTAATTCTATACCGAGAACAAATAGCAGAAAAATAACGCCAAACTCACCTAAGTGACGAATTTCTTCAACTTCGGTGATAATACCTAAGCCCCACGGACCTAAAATCACACCGGCCGTTAGGTAGCCCAATATGGCACCTAAACGTATTGCGTGAAAGATTGGTACCACCATCACTGTGGCTAACAATAATGCCAAGATATCTATCAAATATTGTGAACTTGCTTCTTCCATAACTACATCTAAAACCTAATTCAATATCATCTGTTAAACGGCAGGCTTGGCGACTTGTGCCAACATTAATTCAAGCCCAACTTTATATTGTTCGACGGCAAGTTCCGCCTTATCTTCTGCCGCCAACACTTCGGCCAATACTTGATGCGTCTCGCCGCGCGCACCACGATCTAAACTGGAACGCAAATAATCTTCCGCTTTGGCCCACAGACTACTCGCTTTTGCTAAACGCCCTAACGTTAACAATAAATAAGCATTGTCTGCATTATTTTTTAACCACGACTCCGCGGTTGCCAACCGTTTTAACAAGTCTCCATGTTGGATTTTACCGTATTGATAAACCAATATGTTACTCCATTGTTTAGCCAAGAAGTTCTCAATCAAACTGACTGCCGAAGCAAGTTCACCTTGCAGGATCTGCCCCTCAACGTAAGGAATTAATAAGGCTTCACCCTGCCGCATTTTCGTTGGCGCTTGCTGCCATAAGCTTGCCATTTGTTGCCAGTCTTGGCGCGACAATGCCGTTTGCAACTGTTTGACCGTAGTATCATTTGATAAGGCTTTCACTGCCGAGGATTCAAGCACATGACGCTTACGTAAGTCCGGCAATACATTTTGCACTTCCTGCCACTGCTCCATATCTAAATACAGTTGCTGCAATAGCTGTAATACATAAGGGTGTTTAGGTGACATTTCACGTAAATGCTGCAGGGTCGCCAAGGCTTGTTCTTTTTGGCCTGCTTCTAATTGCAGCTCCGCCTGCACCACACCGACAGCGATATCCGAGCCAGCCGTTGTTTCATGAGCCAGACTTAAATAACTATCTCGACGATCAGAGGCATCTTGTTTTTGCGCCGCCCTTGCGGCGGCTAAATAATGTAATAACGGAGTATCACTATTACTCGCATGGCGAACCAATAGCCGTTCAGCTTCAGCCCAGCGGCCCTCTTCTAAAGTAATTAAACCTCGGGTCAGAGCTTGTCCAGCACGTTTATGTTGTTGTGCCACATTCCATGCTGATAAACGTTTAGGTGTTTGTTTCAATATCACCATGCTGCGCAAAACAACATAACCCGTCACTAGTAGCAATAACATGGCAACCATAAAGACGATCAAGGACGTTTCTAAACTCCATTCTCCATATTGCAATAAAACAAAACCTGATTCATAACTGGCCGCCCAAATCAGACCAGAACCTAGAGTCAATGCAATCGCAATGGCTATCAGGGTTTTCATTGCTCATTACCTTGTAGCTTCAACCAGGTCAACGATGCAGAAATATCAGGCAACGCCGTCTGAATAGTGTGCTGCTGTAAATCATGCAACAGTGACGACATTGCATCTTTCTCATCTCCAACGAAATACTGTTCCAGCCAATTGACTGCTGCATTAATACTGCTGGTAAAAACCGGCGCTTCACCGCTCAATAATGCAAAACGTGCACTTTGCAATTGCAGACGAAAATTTTGATATAAAAAATAACGTTGCTCAGGTACCAATACTGCAGCTGTGCCATCTTGTTTATGTCGGATCACCACCATCGATTTAACTTGAGCCCACATATTTTGTAATGCTTGTTGCCAATTGTCAGCCTCCACAACACCGCTATCCATTTCTTGTTGTTGAGTTACTTCTGGGCCCATCCAAATTTGCAAAGAATCTACCTTATTAAGCGCACTTTGTAATTGCAAGACCATGCCTTCCACATCAAGCTTAGCAACGGCGGCCAAAGCCATTTGTTCTTCAGCCAGCAATGCTCTTAAAGAATGTAAACGAAAATCACCCATAGCTTCCGCGCGTTCATCGGCCAAACGCAATGCATATTGTGCACCTTCAACATCGTTTGCTAATAACAACCGTTGATTAGCCACTGTTAATAGATATTGTAACTCGGCAATGGCCCACTTCCATTGCAATTCAGCACTGCCTAATTGCTGGTTTTCTTGCACGGTTGTGATGGTATCCGTCAATTGCTGTTGTGCAGACTCTATCACTGCAAATTTGGCTTTAGTATTTGAAGCTTCAGATTGCAGGAACTGTTTAAGTTCAGATGATTGCGCTGCTAATTGTTGCGTTTGAGAGAGCTGCTGACTAAGTTGCTCTACATTTGATTGTTGCTGATACCACAAACCATATGAACCGACATTCGCTAATAACAGGACAGCAACCGCTAGCCAAACTAAATTCGACTTTTTCGTTTTTGGCACTTCGTTTTCATTGACCAATTCAGCTTCCAACACGTCATCCTCATCATTTTGTGGTTGTGATTTGTCTGCCATTTAACTCTCCATTTCTACCAATCGCTGCATGATCGCATGATCATTTGCATCCGAACTGACTATCACCTTTTTAAACCCTAGCGTGAAAGCATGCTGTTTGATCCGTTCACTTAAGACAATTAATGGTGTTAATAACACCTCGCCAATATCTTGTTTTAACAGCACAGTTAAATTCGTCACGCCTGCTACACTGGTACATACGATGATATCCGCAGTGAGCGCCTGCTTGCATTGTTCATCGGTGGGACTTGCTAAGACTCGTTCATAAACTTCAATATAGCTAAGTTTAGCACCTCGTGCAGTCAAGGTATTCGCCAATAATTCACGTCCACCTCGGCCACGAACAATAACTATCTTGTTGTCCAACACATTTTCAAGCTCAGGCATCATTAATACACCCTCACTACCAACCGCTTGTGAGGGGTGTGATACATCAGTGACACTATATTGATTTAGCACTTCTGCAGTGCCTTTACCTACCGCAACAACCGTTGTCGATTCAGGGATTTCACGCTCGGCATCATTGAAAAAATACTGAACTGCATTGCGACTGACAAAAATGATGATATCCGTATCGAGTAGACGGTCATTCATCTCTGAGCCACCATCAAGTTTATTTATTTGAATAACGGGAAAGGAGATTGCTTCACCACCTTGCTGAGTGATCATATCTGCTAAGGTCTCAGCCTGCTGCTGTGGCCGAGTGACCAACACATTCCGGCCGGATAGTGGCAAATCAGCCACCATAAACATCGGCCAAGATCTTATCGGCACCTTGAGCCAACAAGTCTTCCGCTAAGGTTATGCCTAAGATTTCAGCATCGGCAGCCTTGCCTCGTATTTCAGCACGTAATATCTCGGTACCATCGGGACGGCCCACTAGACCACGCAACCAGATTTCATCATTCTCCAGCAAGGCAAAACCCGCTATCGGCACCTGACAACCACCAGCCAATCGTTTATTTAAAGCGCGCTCAGCACTCACCACAATCCAGGTTTCAGGACAACGCAGCGGTGCAATCAGAGCATTCACTTCTTCGTCATCCACTCGCGTTTCAATGCCTACCGCACCTTGGCCAATCGCTGGCAAGCTTTGCTCAGGTGTTAATCTCGATGTAATTCGGTCATCAAAGCCCAAACGTTTAAGACCGGCGGTGGCTAAAATTATCGCATCATAATTACCGGCATCCAGTTTCGCTAAGCGAGTATTCACATTCCCGCGTAGTGGTAATACCTCTAAATCAGGTCGATACGTGCGAAGTTGGCTTTCACGTCGCAGGCTCGATGTGCCCACCTTGGCCCCCTGAGGTAAGTCGTCTAACGATTGATAATTATTGGATACAAAGGCATCACGCGGATCTTCACGTTTGCAGACCACTGGCAAATGTAACCCTTCAGGAAAGGCCACTGGCACATCTTTCATTGAATGCACCGCAATATCCGCATCGCCAGCCAACATTCCCTGCTCTAACTCTTTTACAAATAAACCTTTCCCGCCTACTTTTGCCAATGGCGTATCCAAGATCTTGTCGCCCTGAGTGGTCATTTTTATCAACTCAATTTGCAAGTCTGGGTGCAAGGCCAGCAAGGCATCACGCACAAATTCTGCTTGCCACATGGCAAGTGGGCTTTTACGGGTGGCGATTCTAACTATTTTATTGGTCATATATCCGGTTCTTTGTAGAGCATGTATAACAATTAAATTAATAGCTGAATTCTAGCATTTCCCCATTGATTAACGAATAAGCGCGTTATAATGAGCGCTTTAATTTTGCGTTCAAAGACATACAACCATGACCACCGCCAATAAAAAACTGTCATCTGCACGTTTGACTCAACCTACCAATGCCTTTGTTGAAGAGTTCACCGCATCGGTTCAATTTGATCAACGCATGTATCAGCAAGATATTCAGGGCTCGGTTGCTCACGCCACCATGCTGACTAAAGTTGGCGTGCTGACCGAAGATGAACGCGACCAAATCATTGCTGGTTTAGAAAAAATCCGCATTGAAATAGAAAACGATGAGTTTGAATGGTCCATTGCCCAAGAAGATGTGCATATGAATATCGAGGCACGTTTGATTGCCTTGATTGGTGAAGTCGGTAAAAAACTACACACGGGCCGTTCTCGTAACGATCAAGTCGCCACCGATGTTCGTTTGTATTTACGCGAAATGATTTCACCTATCCGCAGCGAACTAAAACGTCTGCAAATTGCATTACTCGATGTCGCTGAACGTGAAGCAGCAACCATTCTGCCCGGTTTTACTCATCTGCAAACAGCACAACCAGTGACCTTTGGTCATCATATGATGGCGTGGTATGAAATGTTAGTGCGTGATGCTGAACGTCTAGATGATTGTGAAAAACGCGTCAATTCATTGCCTTTAGGTGCCGCGGCGTTAGCCGGCACCACTTTTCCGATTGATCGTGAAATGACCGCTGAATTATTGGGATTTGATCGCATTTGCCTCAATTCACTAGATGCCGTGAGTGATCGTGACTTTGCCATTGAATTCACCAGCTTTGCATCATTATTAATGATGCATTTATCGCGTTTTTCCGAAGAATTAGTCATTTGGTCATCAGCCCAATTCGATTTTGTCGACCTTGGTGATGCTTTTTGCACCGGCTCGTCGATCATGCCGCAAAAGAAAAACCCCGACGTACCCGAGTTGATCCGCGGTAAAACCAGCCGTGTTTACGGCAATATGTTCAACCTGTTTACCTTAATGAAAAATCAGCCCTTGGCTTACAACAAAGATAATCAAGAAGATAAAGAGCCATTATTTGACACGATCGACACATTATTAGGATCGTTACGTGTATATGCCGACATGATGGGCGCAATTACCGTCAAAGAAGACGCTATGCGTAATGCTGCTCTGCGTGGTTATGCCACCGCGACCGACTTAGCTGATTATCTGGTACGTAAAAACGTAGCGTTCCGTGATGCGCATGAAGTGGTGGGCCTCTCGGTAGCCTATGGCATCAAACACAATAAAGATTTGGCCGAACTGAGCCTAGCAGAATTACAGCAATTCTCTGACCAAATAAGTGAAGATGTCTTTGACGTGTTAACACTTGAAGGTTCAATCGCTGCTCGAAATCACCTTGGTGGGACAGCACCAGAACAAGTCAAAAAAGCAATTCGATATGCACGTTCACAACACCAGAAATAATATTTTACATTCGTAACAACTAAAAGCCTTGGTGCCTGCCAAGGCTTAAAATGTATGCTCACAAGCAGACAATCCTCTAAACAACATTAAAAATCACTTCACTGTCACATTCTGTTCAGATCTCTCTAGCAGACAGTAGTCGCCCAAGAAAATAACTGTTAGCATGACCTTGCGCTAAATTACTCATTGAATTCAAGGATGTTTTTATGGATAAGGTCGACCCCACAATTAACATGTCTGGCGAAAATAGTAGCACTTTAACACCTAAGTCATATGAGTTTGAATTTACTGGTAGCGGCAGTGAATATTTTAGAATTTGGATCGTTAATATCTTATTAACCATCCTCACTTTGGGCATCTACTCAGCATGGGCCAAAGTGAGAACCAAGCGTTATTTTTATGGCAATACGCATTTAGCGCAATCCAGTTTCGATTATCTAGCCAACCCTATCACCATATTAAAGGGCCGCCTGATCGCAGTGGCTATCCTAATGACTTATATCGGCTTAGCGACCATTTACCCTATTTTTGAGCCCCTACTTATACTGACATTATTCATCGTTACACCATGGCTGATTGTTCGATCGCTCGCTTTTAACGCCTTAAACAGCGCGTATCGAAACATTCGCTTTAATTTCGTCGGTAACACTGGGCAAGCCGCTAAGGAATATATTGCTTTCCCTCTACTTATTCTCTTCACCTTTGGCTTGATCCTGCCTTATATCAGATACCGACAAACACGCTTTACGGTTGATAATCATCTGTTTGGGGATACTCGCTTTAACTTCATAGCGACTAGTGGTGCCTATTACAAACTGTTTGCTATTGTCTTTGTTGCGATGATCGCTATTGGTATTATCGGCTTTATGCCAATGGCAAACCTTGGCGAATTAAAAGAGGATCCCGAAGCAATGATGGCGGCCATGGCAGTCTATTTACCCTTTATTTACATCGCCATGGGATTGGTTGGCGTTTATGCCCAAGTCAAACTACTCAACCTATTATTTAGTAATGTCACCATCGCCGATCACCAATTTGAATCCTCATTAAAAGTAGGTCGCATGTTATGGCTACATATCAGCAACTTGTTAGGCATTATCGTGACGCTAGGGCTGTTTTATCCTTGGGCCAAAATAAGAATGGCCAGATACCGTCTACAACAACTAAATTTCTTAGCGGCTACTGATTTAAATTCATTCACTGCTTCACAAAGCGAAAATGTGTCCGCTACCGGCGATGAAATAGGCGACGTCTTTGCCGTAGACGTAGGCTTCTAATCACGATGATTCAAGGCAATTTTTTTGATGGCAGTGATTCCAAGCTTCACGCTGCAGAGCTCACACTCTCTGGCGATACAGTTATTGTGCATGACTCCGTCAGCCGGCAGATATTATTGCAAATTGAAAGTGCCGCCCTAGCCATCAATGCTAGGGTCGGCAATTCGATCCGAGCCATAACATTCAACGATGGCAGCAAATTTGAAACCAATGATAATGTCGCGGTGGATGCTCTGCAAGCCCAAATCGCCCCCTCTAAACAGCAATGGTTATATTGGTTAGAAAACCATTATCCGATGATGTTTGCCATGCTGGCCTCAATCATTATCATCGGTTGGTTGAGCGTTCAATATGGCATACCAGGTTCTGCAAAGTGGGTGGCGCATCAAGTCCCCGCCGACCTTTATTACGACACCGGCGAAGAAACCCTGAAATATATGGATAAAGCGTTTCTTGAACCAAGCACGCTATCAATCAATAGACAGCAGACATTACGCAACACCTTTTTATCTCAGCTTGATGAACTAGAACTCGACATTCCAATACGTATTGAATTCCGCCAAGGTAACCTTATGGGTGCCAATGCCTTTGCCCTGCCTTCCGGCATGATCGTATTTACTGATGAACTGGTTAATATGGCCTGTGATGATCAAGAATTAATCGCTATTTTTGGCCACGAGCTCGGCCATATCGAACATCGTCATATGATACGCAGTGTGCTGCAAAGCTCATTCATTGCCATCGCTACGGTCATGTTAATCGGCGATGCATCGTTTTTAGGTGAAGTGATTATCGCCTTACCAGCCTTCTTGCTAGAAATGAATTACTCCCGTGGTTTTGAACAAGAAGCGGATGCCTATGCATTAGCATTTATGCAGCAGAAAAATATCACACCCGGTTTTTTTACTAGCATTATGAGTCGCCTAGAACGCTCACCAAATCCTGATGATGTCGAAACAGTCGATGCTGAACAAGAGCCGAGTAATCTCGAAGGCTATTTCTTAACACACCCTCTCACTGAAGAACGGATTAAGCAGTTTGGGCAGCCGGCAATTCAATGCCCAGCAAAGTCGTAACTGGTTTTTCATAGAAACTTCATATTTTTCGGTTCTTTTCATCCTGAATGCGGTGATAAATTTCTTCACGATGAACGGACACTTCTCTCGGAGCGACAATCCCTAATTTGATTTGCTTTCCTTGTTCTTTTAAAACCGTTACGACTACACCATCACCAATAATTATTGACTCTCCAATGCGGCGAGTAAGTATTAACATTGTTTTCTCTCCTGAGTTGGTTTGCCATCTTTACGTTAATAAATTGCTTCCAACAACAAGTAGACTTCCAATCAATCAAATAATTACAGTTCTATATAAACTGCTGACCATTTACTTCATCTCTCGTCTTTCTATTAATACTTAATTTACTTAACCTTACGTATGCACTAAGGTATACATCAAACCTATGCTTTAGCGTGGCTATTTTGTCGGCATACGTTGACGCATAATATATGCATGGCAATACAAGACAACCTAGAACGAGAAATGCGAGCGTGTAATGCGATCACTCAGTATGAGCTCGAAAAACGTTCTGGCGTGCCTCAACCCACGATTCAACGGATTTTAAGTGGAAAAACAAAAAACCCTAAAATGGCAACCATCAACAAACTTGCCGCCGCGTTGGAAATCAACACCAGTCGGTTGATGGAAGAAGAGCATCTCATCAGGGAAGATCGAGTGCTGTATAGCAAAGCACCAGGGCCCAGCTTAGATAGCGAAAATGCACAAACGGCATCACAAAAAGTACCGTTACTTAATAAACAGCAAATTATCGCCTTAGGCACTGCAAGCTTAAACTCACCTCTGCTCAACAAAACCAATGCACTTGTGGCCACGCCTTCTGCGGTGAGCCGCAAAGCCTATGCTTATATAATGCAAGACCCTTCGATGAATAGCCCTTCAGAAGGAATCGTGCTCCCTCTCGGTCATACAATCGTCATTGATCCTGATGAAACCGTGAAGAATGGCCGGATTATTGTTGTAAAAGACAAACAGAACAATTTATTAATTAAAAAGTTACTCATCGATGGCCCCAATACCTACCTTACATCCATCAATACCCAGTTTGGCCCTATATTACTGACCTCTGAACACACTATCTTAGGTGTCGCAGTCGATGTTTTTCGTCGATTAATATAAACAAACCCATCCCCTCACTTTAGACTTTCACCTTACGACCCACAAAAATCTTCGGTAAGAGAATAGCTTATAGTCCTAAGCTGCCGGGATCATGCACGTTTAATCAACATCACAAATAAATACATTGACATATATATTGGCTGGCGTATATGCTTTATCTCAAGACTGAAAACCGCACTCAAACATCAGTCTAAAATAATGTAACTGATTTTTATTATGACAAGGATTGTTATCGTGAAAAAAAAAGATCGTACTGTTGATGTTCCACTCCTATTTGAAATTATACTCATTGCCGTCTGCCTGCTTATCGCATTGCTTTTATAGGCCCATCTAATTAAGTTAAAGGAGTCTAACCATGTTGATATTGTCTAGAAGACCAGGAGAGTCTCTCCTCATCTATCCTGATTACTTTTCTAAATATATGACCGTTGAAGAGTTTTTCTCAGAAAGACAAATAGTAATGAATATCCATAGCGTACAAGGTAAACAAGTCAAACTTGCGATTGATGCACCTGACAACTTGACCATTCTAAGAAAAGAACTGATGTATAAATCAGAATATAATCGCAAATTTAAATAAGAACACTTCCCTTCTTATTCACTTGCCAGTGTCATCATCTTTAAGTACCAAGCTGACTAACTTATGAACAATAGGCGACACCACCACGATAGCAGGGAAAGCAATCACGAAAGCAAATGCCCATGCTTTGAGCCAAATAGTGATGATATTACTCACTAGGCCAACATTAAAAATACTGATCACTAAAGACATAATGCATGACATCACCAGCGCCATGAAAAACGCAAAAACTAATTGATGGTATTTACGACTAAGCATCAAAACTCCTTCACCTCCTAATAAGCGGACACTACCCCCCTCAGGCGCGCCCTTGTATCGTTCTTAAAGAACGTCTTTGAGAAGTTTTCGCCCTCGATAAAATCTTAGCCGAAGACTATTAGATATTTTTGTTAAAAACAATTCTAATTGGGTTTCTCGGTTAAAGTAAGTCGATGTAATAAAATGGCTATAAAAGAGTCAATGAACGATAAAGCGAGACCTTACTTGAAAAGTACATTCGCGAACCCCATTTAATGTTCACATTAATTTTAGACGAAAATACGTTCATATATGGAATATAAAGACTATTACAAAATCCTTGAGGTCTCTCGTGATGCACCGCAAGATGAGATCAAAAAAGCGTATCGAAAATTGGCACGTAAATATCACCCTGATGTGAGTAAAGTGGCCAATGCCGAAGAAAAATTTAAAGAAGTAGGCGAAGCCTATGAAGTATTAAAAGATTCAGAAAAACGTGCTCAATACGATCAGTTTGGTAGTAGTTATGGTCAAGGCCAGTCGTTTAACCCACCTCCTGGTTGGGGCCAACATGCTGGCGCTTCTGGCAGTGGCAATTTCAGTAACTTCTTTGAAGGCATGTTTGGTGGCGGCATGGGCGGTGGCGGTGCGAGTGACAGCTTCTTTGCTCAGGGTGAAGATGTCAGTGCCAAAATCACGGTTTCATTAGAAGATGCATTTAATGGTGCTAAGAAATCTGTTCGCAGACCAACAGGCGCCAATCAAGGCGGCACCATTAATGTCAAAATTCCTGCTGGTATTACTCCGGGTAAAAAAATTCGTTTATCTGGTCAAGGTAAAGCAGGCATGGGTAGCAAGGCAGGTGATCTTTATTTAGAAATTAATATTGCACCACATACCCATTATCGTCTGGAAGATAAAGATATATACCTCGATCTTCCTATTGCCCCTTGGGAAGCAGTCTTTGGTGCTAAAGTCACTGTGCCTACCTTAGCGGGAAAAATTAACCTGACCATTCCTGAAAATGCCAAGAGCGGTCAAAAAATGCGGTTGAAAGGACGTGGTTTGCCCGGTAAAGAACCTGGCGACCAGTTTGTAGTCCTACAAATCATGACGCCGCCCGCCGACAGCGATAAAGCAAAAGCCCTCTATCAACAAATGTCGGAAGAGCTTAACTTTAATCCTCGTGAAAAATTGGAACAAACACTATAAACATTTAGGAGTCGCGATGAGCACATTGAAATCAACGTTAGTTTGGCTTGCAGGTCTGAGTTTATTGATTCAGGTTGCCGTTGCAGCATTGCCTTTTGATTGGTTTGGTGATGGCGAGATGCCCACCTTGGCACCCATGTTGGATCAATCTAAACCGGCGGTAGTGAATATTGCTACACGTAGCCATGTGCGAGTTCAAGATAATCCTTTATTAAACGATCCTTTCTTTCGTCACTTTTTTAATATTCCTAAACAACAACCTCGTCAGCGCACCAAACAAAGTCTAGGTTCTGGTGTTATTTTTGATGCTAAAAAAGGCTTGGTATTAACCAATAATCACGTTATTCAACGCGCTGATGAAATCACAGTTTCTTTAACTGATGGTCGTAGTTTTCAGGCCGAACTTGTTGGTAGTGATCCGGCTACGGATGTAGCACTGATCAAGATCCCTGCTGAAAACTTAACTGCCTTGCCATTGGCTGATTCGGCTCAATTACGGGTCGGTGATTTTGTTGTTGCGATTGGTAATCCCTTTGGTTTGGGCCAAACAGTCACATCAGGCATCGTCAGCGCCCTAGGTCGTAGTGGCTTAGGCATAGAAGGTTATGAAAACTTCATTCAAACCGACGCCTCTATCAACCCTGGTAACTCGGGTGGCGCCTTAGTGAACCTGCGCGGTGAATTAGTGGGCATTAATACTGCTATTTTCTCTCCCGGCCAAAGTGCCGGCAATATCGGCATTGGCTTTGCAATACCGAGCAATATGGTCAAACAAATTACCGACCAATTACTTGAGTTTGGCGAAGTGCGTCGCGCTTACCTTGGCGTGCAAATGCAAGATATCACTGAAGAGTTAGCCCAAGCCTTTGAAATTGAATCTGGACGCGGCGCAGTTGTAACTCGTATTGTTAAAAATTCAGCGGCTGATGAAGCCGGTTTAGAGGTCGGTGACGTCATTCTTTCCATTGATGGCATAACGCTGGCTAATGCAGATACCTTGCGTAATACCATTGGTTTATTAATGGTTGAACAAACCATTGAACTCGAAATATTACGAGATGGAAAAGAGAAAACCTTAACTGCCACAGTGAAAGAAACACAAAAACAAGTTCATCAAGGTCCGGTACACCCTAAATTAGCGGGTGCTACCTTTGGTGACATTGAAGAGTCTTCACCCTATTTTGGCAAAATAGCAGGCATTATGGTGTATTCCGTCAAGCGCGGTGGCCCATCATGGAACGCCGGCCTGCGAGCGAATGACATTATTACTTCCGTCAATAGACAGCCTATTGAAAGTTTAGAAGACTTCAAACCGTTGGCACATAATGGCAAAGAGTTATTATTAAATATCACTCGAAAGCAACGAGCCATGTTCTTATTGCTAAAATAAAAAAAGCCCGCTTCCAGCGGGCTTTTTTTTACGTTACTCTAATACTTATCATATGACATAACTAAAAATTCGCATGGCTAAATGAAACATTATTAACGTGTGAATTGTCATAGATTTTAGATTGAAAAGATAAGTTTGACCGTCGTTTTCTAACCGTACGCATAGTGCATCAAGGAACTGAACATGAGCGAACAAAGTTATTCCAATCCTCCAATCTCATCTCAATTATCTATACAACAAGCCGCTTTGCTCAAGCCATTCAGTTGGCTTGCTCAAGGATGGCAAGATATCCGCCGCCACCCACAAGCCAGTCTAGCTCATGGTCTTGCCGTGTCAGCTTTAATTTTGATAACACTGATCATCACCAGTATTCATATCTATGTGATTGCCGCTGTAGTGTCAGGTTTTATGCTGATCGGACCAATCATGGCTGCAGGTCTGTGTGAATTATCACGACGCGATGAAAAGGATGAGCCAACAAGCTTCGATGACTCCCTTGATGGCTTACGTCATTGCCAAAGCACACTAAACCATCTGGCAGGCATATTGTTAAGCTTTAGCGTATTGTGGTTTGTGATCTCAGGGCTAGTGTTATTTCTTACCGTCGGTGATATTGCGCCCTCGCTCGAACTCACTTTATGGGGTGATTTTTTAAGCTATGTAACACCCTCACAAATCGCACTCTATACCGTTGTTGGTGGTCTGCTCGCCAGTATCGTATTTGTGGTAACCGTCGTATCCGTACCTGCCATTATCGAAAATGACATCCCTGCCGTAGACGCGATGATCCTTAGTTTTAAAGTCACCATCGCCAATCTGCCAACCATGATCGTTTGGTCATCGTTGATTGTAATACTGACCGTTATCGGCTTTACCACGTTTCTAGTCGGCATGATTGTTATATACCCATTATTGGGTCATGCGACTTGGCACGCGTATCGCGATTTAGTTGAGAGTAAGACATAACAAAACAGGCACTTTAATAATCCATGCCGATAAAAACCTACACTTGCCCTTTAATGCTGTACCTTGTTTAATCTCGATTGTGTTTTTGTGTAAAACTACTGTGTGGAAGCAAAAGTTGGGGCACACTGAGCACTGATACGAACACCCACAGTATCACCTTCTTCATGTGATACATCTGAAGAGGCTAAACACAGAATTTTCTGGCCATCCGCCAACTGCAGGGTATACAAATATTCTGCCCCTAAGAATAACCGTCTCACCACCGTAGCTTTAATTTCACTATTGGCGTCAAAAGCAACATCACTGGGTCTCAGCTGAACCTGAAGCAAACCTTTGCTGCCAGAAATATAATCAGGCAACACCGGGCCTAATGCGGTATCAATCTGTTCGGTTCCATTAGGCGTGGCAGGCAACAATACACTCTGGCCAATAAACTTAGCAACAAACGGATCCTGTGGTTTGAAATATAAATCATGAGCTGTGCCCCACTGGGCTAGCTGACCTTGGTTAATCACACCTATTTCATCCGCCATGGCAAAGGCTTCCGATTGATCATGGGTAACCAAAATCGCGGTCGCATCATCCTGCTTTAGAATGTTTCTTAACTCTAAAGCCAAGCTTTGACGTAACTCAACGTCCATGCTGGAAAATGGTTCGTCTAATAACAAGATATCTGGTCGTGGTGCCATTGCACGAATAAGTGCAACACGTTGTTGTTGCCCACCAGATATTTCATGAGGGTAACTTTTTCTAACTGCTTGTAACTTGACCAGATTCAACAATTCTTCGATACGTAGAGCGCGTTCATCTGCCGGCATATCATGTAAACCAAAGCCGACATTCTGTTCTACGGTTAAATGTGGATATAAGGCAAAGTCCTGAAAGACCATGCCCACTCGCCGTTGTTGAGGTGGCATTGCAAAATCGACTGCCGCGACCTTGCGTTTACCTAAGACAATTTCACCTGAAACGATAGGTTCAAAGCCAGCAATCGCTCTTAATAGTGTTGTTTTGCCACAGCCACTTGGCCCTAACAAGCAGGCAATATGTCCCGCCTCAACCTGAAAGCTAATATTATTAATAACATCGTTATCACGATAACGAATTTTAACTTCGCTAACGCTAAGCTGTGTGCTCATGGCGTGATCTCGTAATGGAATAACTAAGTAATATAACCGGAATAATGCCTACAGCAACGATGGTTAATGCCGCCGGTGCGGCATCCGCCAAACGTTCATCTGAAGCCATTTCATAAGCCCTTACGGCCAAAGTATTAAAATTAAACGGTCTTAAAATCAAGGTAGTGGGCAACTCTTTTAGCACATCAACAAACACCAATAAAATCGCCGTTAACAAACTGCCCTTCAACATCGGCATATGCACTCGACCTATCGTCTGCAATGTTGATAATCCCATAGATTGTGCCGATTCATCCATCGATGGTCGAATGCGACCAAGTCCGGCATCAACCGTTTGTAATGATACCGCTAAAAAGCGAACCAAATAGGCAAAGATCAGCGCGACGATCGTGCCACTTAACAACAAGCCTGAAGAAATATCAAACTGTGCTCGCAACCACGCATCCAGCATATTATCAAAAGCTGAAAATGGAATCATCACTCCCACGGCAATCACTGCCCCTGGAATTGCGTAGCCCATGCCAGCAATATTAACGGCAAACTGCGTCGTTTTATGTTTGCTTACGCGCCTGCCGTAACCTAATAACAAAGCAATAAGCAAGGCTAATAACGCGGTAATGCCTGCTAAAATTAAACTGTTTTTCACCAAATCAATGTAACGAGCATCGATGATTTCTTCTGAGGTGGTCAGCAGCCACGTTGATAATTGCGCGACGGGTAATAAAAAGCCAAATAATAAAGTAGCAAAACAAACCCCAAAGGCTAGCCAAGCCATGTTTCCTGTTAATTGAATACGTTTTAAGGCTTGGTGGCGCTGACTGGTGTGGTGATACCGTGCTTGTTTACGCTGGCTACGTTCAATAATGATCAAGGTAAATACAAACAGCAATAATACCGCTGCCAATTGCGCTGCGGCGGCCACATCATTCAAACCAAACCAAGTACGAAATATGCCGGTGGTGAAGGTTGATACACCGAAATAATCGACCGTGCCGTAATCCGCCAAGGTTTCCATCAAAGCTAAGATCAATCCTGCAACGATAGCCGGTCTTGCTAGGGGTAAAGCCACCTTAAAAAAAGTACGCCACGGTCCATTGCCTAAGGTACGGCTCACATCCAATACACAAATTGATTGATTAAGAAAAGCCGCGCGAGTCAGTAGATAAACATAGGGATAAAGTACCAGCGATAACATCAGCGCCGCACCTTCAAGTGAACGTATTTCGGGGAACCAATAATCGCCATAACCCCAACCGGTCAGCGAACGAATAAAGGTTTGAACTGGACCAGAAAAGTCGAGTAATCCTGTATAGGTATAGGCAATAATATAAGCAGGCATTGCCATTGGTAATAACAATGCCCACTCAAAGACTTTTCTGCCTGGGAAGCTACACATGGCGGTGAGCCATGCCGTACTCACCCCGATTAACAAGGTACCTATTGCCACACCAAGCATTAACAGCAATGAGTTACTTACATAATCAGCGAGAACGGTATCAACAAGGTGCTGCCATACCTCGCCCGCAGGCACAAAGATGAAACCTGCGATAACAAAAATGGGCAAGCTCAAGCTCAATGCGATCAGCAAAATACCAGAATCTAAAGTAAAAAGCCGTCGCAAAGCGATCTATACCCCTGTTGTTATTATTTATTTAGCAATGTTATTTCCAACCTGCCCGATCCATTAAGCGTACAGCTTCAGGATTTAAAGCGCCAAGTTGATCTAAGTTGAGTGTATCTTTCTTAAATTCACCCCAAGATTTTAACTGTTCGCTAATAGCAATGCCATCACGGATTGGATATTCACCATTGGTTTCTGCATACCATTGTTGTGATTCATCACTGGATAAGAACTCAAGTAACTTCACCGCATTTTCTTTATTCTTACTTGCGGCCATTATCGCAGCACCACTGACATTTACATGCGCGCCACGATCAGCTTGGTTTGGCCAAAATACGGCAACCTTATCAGCAGCCGCTTTTTGTGCTTCATCCTTTGAACTTAACATGCCTGCAAGGTAGTAGGTATTCACTATTGCAATATCACATTGGCCCGATGCCGCCGCCTTAACTTGGTCACGATCGCCACCTTTAGGAGGACGAGCAAAGTTGTTAACTAAACCTGCTGCCCATGTTTCTGTTGCTTCAACACCATTAGTCGCTACTAATGAAGAGACCAAAGACTGATTATAAATATTGCTCGATGAACGAATACAAATACGACCTTTCCACTGTGCATCCGTTAACGCTTCATAGGTCGATAATTCTTCAGCTTTAACTTTATCTTTTACATACACAATAGGGCGAGCACGCAATGACAAACCAAACCAATGATTTTCACCATCACGATACGATGCTGGAATAGCCTGTGTTAATGCATATGACTCGATTGCTTGAGTAAGCCCAGCACTTTTAGCACGATGCAAACGACCGGCATCAGTGGTGATCAAAAGATCAGCCGGTGTATTTTTACCTTCAGACTCTAAACGTTTCAACAAAGCATCCGCTTTTGCCGTAATCAAATTAACCGTAACACCTGTTTGCTCAGTAAAACGATCTAATAAAGGCTTAATCAATGCCTCTTTACGTGCTGAATATAAATTAACCTCTTCTGCCGCATAGGCAGGCACAGCAAATACTGCTGATAACAAAGCTAACAATGCTTTCTGTTTCAGATTTAACATTTCAATTCCTGTTTGTTCTTTTTAATTCGAGGTGTGGCTATGTCGAATCGCTCATGCCTATTATTATAAGTGATAATGATTCGTATTTTGATAATATTTATCGGCACCGCAGGAATAACGATGAAAAACCACTTCAGTGTGAGATAGGCCAGCACGGGCCATTTATGTTTTCTTTTCTATTTAAGATGCTTGTTGCTTAGTCTTCGCAGCGAACTCATCCAAAAACTGGACAACCAAACTTGGGTTATAACCACGCACAAGTTGACGGTCAACAAGCACTAAAGGCACACCGCCGCCGCCTAAGTTGTCATACTCGCGCTTTGCCGTTGCCGACTTCTCAATGTCGTATTCAACGTAGTTAATTTTATTTCGCTCAAAAAACCGACGAGTTTTAGCACAATAACCACACCACGATGTTGAATACAAAACCACAGGCTCATACTTTAACGTTGAAAAATCACGCGGTGGATTCACCACGTCCTGCACCAAATTCAACTGTGACAAGCCAATAAATAGACCTAAGATAATCAGTAGCCGTCCCATATTCACCTCATTTATTCATCAATGCATGTTTGATGATAACTATTGCATATAGTTCGCGCTGGGAATTTTGTTTTTAGACAATGTTACTTTTTAAAAGAGATTTCGCTTATGGCGAGTCAGGGAAATGCGTGCCCATTTCCCTAACAACCCTAGGGCACCCCTTGTACTGGCCTAACGGCTTCACTGCGTTGCTCGCTTTGTCTGGCGTCTGGTTAAAACTCGCTACGCTCAAACACTAACCAGCCGTAATCCAGACAAACCTCTGCTACTCGTCAGTACAAAATGGGGAAAGTTGGGAACTGAACCTACTGTTGTGCTACCTCAAATGCCCTTATGCGAAGCCGAGCATCGCAAATATGGCTGGAATAGTAGGCTAGCTGTTTGAGCGTAGCGAGTTCTAGCCTGCCCAGCTATATTGAGAAGCACAGGGAACCCGTAGGGCAAGCATGGGCTGCCCTTTTGTTTGGTTCGTTTATTTTGGGCAAACAAAATAAATGAACGCCCTGCGGCAGCGGTATATATTAAACTCGGGCTTTAATCAGAAAAATAATCAATTTAAATCAAGCTGGCTGACCCCTTGATTCTCTTTTAGGTCTTCCAAGCAATATCCTTACTTCTTTTATGAATTATTTTGAAAACCATATTACCTTTATTTCCATTAATTTCGTAATTAATATTTAAAGTGATAAATTCTTGTTTAAGAACCTCATTAATATCAAGATTATTGTGATCAAACAGTCTAACTCCAGACGTATAAAAACTCTCATTATTATTGTTGTTGTTCAAATTAATTAGGTTGTTGACATCCAACTTATACTCAAAGCCTTTGTTTTTGCTTGTTATAATTGCATTAAAAATATAAATAGAACTCTCAGTTAAACTGTAGAATCTTAAAAAGGATTCAGGCACAGGGAAAGAGTTTGTTAATTTCCTGAAATGTGGGATTATCAAAATACCTTGATCGGTAAACTCTTCAGATTTAATAAAATCATTGACTGAAACTTGGCTTAGTAAGTGGTGAGTTTCCTCATGTTTAAAAGTGTCATAATCAACTAAACATCCACTTAAAATTAAGACAAAGATAAAACTAACAATTAATTTAATTACTTTTCTAATAGGCTTCATTATTTATCCAATGTGTCCACTTCGGGTCGAAAGTTGCCACAAGTAATTAATTTAATTATCTTTTTATAGCAAACTATTAAGTTTTCTTCTTAACCGGTCTCTTCCACCCAGCCACAGTCCTCTGAACAGTCTTAGTCAACGTCAAAGCCTCTGCCGCTGCATCCTTCCGTAAAGTAGTCCCAGCCCCAATCGTCGCACCCTCAGCAATGGTCACCGGCGCCACCAACTGACTATCCGATCCAATAAACGCATTATCACCAATCACAGTACGATGTTTATTCGCACCATCATAATTACAGGTAATCGTACCCGCACCGATATTCACGCCCTTGCCCATATCGGTATCACCAATATAACTCAGGTGGTTAATTTTAGATCCAACACCAATATTGGCATTTTTAGTCTCAACAAAGTTACCTACTTTAGCTTGTGCTGCTAACACTGTGCCTGGACGTAAACGAGCGAAAGGTCCAATGTTAACGTTTTCACCGACCGTTGCCTTATCAAGCATACTATTAGCTAAAATCTCGGTGCCGGCAGCGATAGTTGAGTCTTTGATAATACAGTTAGCACCAATAGTCACATTATCTGCAATCTTGACAGCGCCTTCTAATATAACGTTTACATCGATACTGACATCTTGGCCGATGGTCACATCGCCACGAATATCAAGTCGTGCAGGATCAGCTAAGGTCACACCTGCCGCCATTAACTTATTGGCTTGTAGTTGTTGGTAGTGGCGCTCTAATTCAGCTAATTGTTGACGGGTATTCACCCCTGCCACTTCGGCATTGTCATTACAACATACTGTGTTGATGGCTATGCCATCCGCTACCGCTAAAGCAACCATATCCGTCAGGTAATATTCACCTTGGGCATTATTGTTTTCAAGTTTTGATAGTGAGGCGGTTAACCACTGCGCTGGCAACACCATAATGCCGCTATTAACTTCTTTGATCGCTAATGTGGCTTGATCGGCGTCTTTCTGCTCGGTAATGCAAATCACATTAGACGCGTCATCTCTGACTATGCGGCCATAACCGGTCGGATCAGCGAGTTTAGTCGTTAAGATTCTTAAACTGTTTTTGTCACCACAGTTGATTAAGTCATCTAGGGTAGATAATTGAGTGAGAGGAACATCACCGTATAAGACAAGAACTTGATCAGCATCTGCAAACTCGTCTTGTGCTTGCATAACCGCATGGCCGGTACCGTTCTGTTCATGTTGCATAACAGAGTTAACTTGTTTACTTGCAAGCAATGGCTGCACTTGTTCTGCACCATTACCACAGACCACAGCTAAGCTTTGTGGTAATAGTTGCATGGCGGTATCAATCACATGCTCAACTAAGGCCTTGCCTGCTAATTTGTGCATCACCTTGGTTGTGGCTGATTTCATTCTGGTGCCTTTACCAGCAGCAAGGATGACAATACTTAATGACATGTTCTGTGTCCGATAGAAATGATTAATGAGCTATTCTAACAAAACTTAGGCAAAAAAAAGGCTGTCATCAAGACAGCCTTTTTTAATTCTAAGTAATCGTCTTAATTAATGACTTTTACCTGATTTTCTCATTCGCTCAATACTACGTAGTTGTGCCATCGCTTCAGCTAGTTTTGCTTGTGCTTCTGCAGCATCCATTTTTGCATCACTATCTTTCAAAGCACGTTCTGCATCAGCTTTTGCTTCTAATGCTGCTGCTTCATCTACATCAGTTGCACGCATCGCTGTATCAGCAAGAATAGTCACCACATGTGGTTGCACTTCTAAGATGCCACCAGACACGTAGAATTGTTCTTCGTTACCATTCGCTAACAATACCCGCACTTCACCTGGTTTCAGGCGAGTCAGCATAGGTGTGTGACGCGGGTAGATACCCACTTCCCCCATTACCGCTGATGCAAACACAGCTTCAACTAGACCTGAATAGATCTCTTTCTCTGCACTTACGATATCAACATGAATAGTCATCGCCATTGTCGTCTCCTAAAAGCCTATAGGCCTTTTGCTTTCTCAACAGCTTCTTCAATTGCACCTACCATGTAGAACGCTTGTTCTGGTAGTGCATCGTAGTCACCATTTAAGATGCCTTTAAAGCCAACTAACGTATCTTTCAATGACACATATTTACCAGGGCTACCGGTAAATACTTCCGCTACGAAGAACGGTTGTGACAAGAAACGTTGGATTTTACGAGCACGAGATACCGTTAATTTATCTTCTTCAGATAATTCGTCCATACCCAAAATCGCGATGATATCTTTCAATTCTTTGTAACGTTGCAATGTACCTTGAACGCCACGAGCAATGTCATAATGCTCGTTACCTACAACCAAAGGATCTAATTGACGACTTGTAGAATCAAGTGGGTCAATCGCTGGGTAGATACCTAATTCTGCAATCGAACGAGACAATACAACGGTCGCATCCAAGTGAGCAAAGGTCGTTGCAGGTGATGGATCTGTTAAATCATCCGCAGGTACGTATACCGCTTGGATAGATGTGATAGAACCAATCTTAGTTGAGGTAATACGTTCTTGTAATACACCCATCTCTTCAGCCAATGTTGGTTGGTAACCTACCGCTGATGGCATACGACCTAACAACGCAGATACTTCTGTACCGGCCAATGTATAACGGTAGATGTTATCAACGAAGAATAATACGTCACGACCTTCATCACGGAAGCTTTCAGCCATGGTTAAACCAGTCAACGCAACACGTAAACGGTTACCCGGTGGCTCGTTCATTTGACCGTAAACTAACGATACTTTGTCGATAACGTTTGAATCTGTCATTTCATGATAGAAATCGTTACCTTCACGAGTACGCTCACCTACACCAGCGAATACTGAGAAACCATCATGCTCAGTCGCGATGTTACGGATAAGCTCCATCATGTTGACGGTCTTACCTACACCAGCACCACCAAATAGACCAACTTTACCACCCTTAGCAAACGGGCAAACTAAGTCGATAACTTTGATGCCTGATTCAAGTAATTCATTACTAGCTGCTAGCTCATCAAATTTAGGCGCTTTACGATGAATAGACATTTTAACTTCTTCACCGATAGGACCTTTTTCATCAATTGGATTACCCAATACGTCCATGATGCGACCCAATGTTTTTTGGCCGACTGGAACTTGAATGGATTCACCTGTATTTGACACAACAGAGTCACGTTTAAGACCATCTGTTACACCCATCGCAATCGCACGAACAACACCATCGCCTAGTTGTTGTTGTACTTCAAGCGTAAGGCCAGATTCTTCAACTGTTAACGCGTCATATATTTTTGGCAAGCTGTCCCGTGGGAATTCCACGTCAACAACCGCACCGATAATTTGTACTATCTTTCCAGAGCTCATCTTGCTTCCTCTTTCAATACGTTCGGGCTAAACTTAATTTGCTTCAACCCAGTTATTTACTTATACCGCAGCTGCGCCGGCAACAATTTCGGAAATCTCTTGCGTGATAGCCGCCTGCCTAGCTTTGTTGTAAACCAACTGCAGATCATCAATAAGGTCACCCGCATTATCAGATGCGCTTTTCATTGCAACCATACGAGATGCTTGTTCACACGCGATATTTTCAACAACACCTTGATAAACCAAAGATTCGATATATCTAACTAATAAGTTATCTAATACATCTTTTGCATCTGGTTCATATATGTAGTCCCAGTGATGAGACAACTCTTCACTTGGCGCTTCAGGCTGGGCCGGTAATAGTTGCATGATCTTGTTTTCTTGAGTCATGGTGTTCACAAACTCATTAAAAACTAAATACAAGCTATCTATACGACCTTCTTCGAAGGCATCCAACATGATTTTAACCGCACCCACCAATTCATGGGGGCGTGGAGCATCACCTAATTGCACAGCTTGTCCAACGTGATTTAGCGGTAGTCGACTGAAAAAGCTAGATGCTTTTTGACCGATAGTACAGAGGTCAATTTCTAACCCTTTATCTGTTTTATCTTTAATGTCATTCAGTACTGTTTTGAACAAGTTATTGTTCAAACCACCACATAAGCCACGATCAGATGAGACGATAATGTAACCAACACGTTTCTCTTCTGCACGATCCTGTAAATACACATGTTTGTATTCTGGATGAGCAAAAGCCAAATGTTGGATTACATTATGAATCTTGTCTGAATATGGACGTGTCGCCGCCATGCGCTCTTGAGCCTTACGCATTTTACTCGCAGCAACCATCTCCATCGCACGCGTAATTTTCTGCGTGTTTTTGATGCTTGCTATCTGAGTCCGTATCTCTTTGCCGCTAGCCATTGCTTACGCTCCGATTACCAACTACCGGTTGTTTTGAAACTTTCAATCGCAGAACGGATACCGTCTGAGATTTCAGTGTCAAAACCACCTTTTTCGTTAATTTTGGCCATCAAATCAGCATGATTAGATTTCATGTTTGATAATAAAGCTGCTTCGAAAGAACCTACTTTCTCAACGTCCACATCATCAATGAAACCTTCGTTAGCTGCGAATAATGACACTGCCATTTCAGCAATTGATAACGGCTGATATTGTGGTTGTTTCATTAATTCAGTAACACGTTGACCACGTTGAATTTGGTTACGAGTTGCTTCATCAAGATCAGAAGCAAACTGAGCAAATGCTGCTAATTCACGATACTGAGCCAAATCAAGACGTGTACCACCACCCAACTTCTTAACAATCTTAGTTTGAGCTGCACCACCTACACGTGATACTGACAAACCAGCGTTAATCGCAGGACGGATACCAGCGTTAAATAAATCAGTTTCTAAGAAGATCTGACCATCTGTAATTGAAATTACGTTTGTTGGTACGAATGCAGATACGTCACCCGCTTGTGTTTCGATGATTGGTAAGGCAGTTAATGAACCTGTTTTACCTTTCACTGCACCATCCGTCATTTTTTCAACGTAATCAGCGTTAACACGTGATGCACGTTCTAATAAACGAGAATGGATGTAGAAAACGTCACCAGGGTAAGCTTCACGACCAGGTGGACGACGTAGCAATAATGATACCTGACGGTAAGCCCAAGCTTGCTTGGTCAAATCATCATATACAATCAGTGCATCTTCACCTTTATCACGGAAGTATTCACCCATTGAACAACCCGCGTAAGGAGCGATAAATTGTAATGCAGCAGAATCAGATGCAGCAGCTGCAACGATTGTGGTGTATTCCAATGCGCCATGTTCTTCTAATTTACGAACTACGTTCGCAATAGAAGAAGCTTTTTGACCAATCGCCACATAGATACATTTAACACCTGTACCTTTTTGGTTAATGATTGCATCAATTGCAATAGCTGTTTTACCCGTTTGACGGTCACCAATGATTAACTCACGCTGGCCACGGCCAACAGGAATCATCGCATCGATAGATTTCAAACCAGTTTGCAGTGGTTGGTCAACAGATTGACGAGCGATTACGCCTGGCGCAACCTTCTCAATCGGCGCTGAACCTTCTGCTGTGATATCACCTTTACCGTCAAGTGGGTTACCTAATGAATCGACTACACGACCCAATAAAGCTTCACCGACAGGTACTTCCAAAATACGACCCGTACATTTAACGCTGTCGCCTTCGGTAATGTGCTGGTATGCACCTAATACCACGGCACCGACAGAATCACGTTCAAGGTTTAACGCCATACCAAATGTATTTCCAGGGAATTCAAGCATTTCCCCCGCCATTACATCGGCTAGACCGTGTATACGTACGATACCATCAGTTACACCGACAACAGTACCTTCTGTGCGTGCTTCAGTTGCCCCATCAAAACTTTCAATTCGTTTTTTGATTAGGTCACTGATTTCTGCTGAGTTCAGTTGCATCTCTGTTTCCTCTATAACAGGCCGCTATAAAATAGCATTGGCCAGTCTATTCAGTTTACCCAAGGCAGATCCGTCAATAATCAGATCACCAGCTCGAATAATCGCACCACCTAACAAGCTTTCATCGACATCAACATTCAATGTCACATCTCTGCCTAGACGTTTTTTCAACGCCGCTGAGATATTTTTTTCTTGTTCAGTTGTTAATGCTCGCGCTGACGTAACGTCTGCGGTCATTATTTGTTCTGCTTCTTCGCGTAATTCTTCAAAAATTACCGCTATTTTATCTAACAATTGCAGACGATTATTTTCAGCCAATAACGCTAAGAAGTTCTGAGCATCGCCGCTCATCTCTCCTGCGATATCAGCAAACACACTGATTACCTGCTCATCACTTACTGCTGGGCTAGTAATTATGGATTGCATTTTTGGGTCTGCTACACATTGCGACAATATCGCAAGTAAGTCAGACCATGCCTTCAACTCGTTTTTCTCTTGTGCAATTGCAAATGCTGCATTTGCATATGGACGAGCGATGGTAATTGCTTCAGCCATCCTAAAATCCTCTAGATCCGGCCAACCAATTCTTCTAACAAATCGGTATGTGCCTTGTCATCAATCTCACGGCTAAGAATTTTTGCCGCACCAGCCAAGGCAACACTGCCTACTTGTAACCGAAGCTCGTCTTTAGCACGATTCGCTTCTTGTTCAATTTCTGCTTTTGCAGAAGTCAAAATACGGTCACCTTCAACGTGTGCATTGTCTTTCGACTCATCAACAATCTCATTACCACGACGCTGAGCTTGTGAAATAATCTCACTCGCCTGATCTTTTGCTTCGTGAATAACTTGTTGTGCACGTTTTTCGGCTAACTCTTGCTCATGTCTACCGCGTTCTGCTGCTGCTAGGCCATCCGCAATTTTTTTATTGCGTTCTTCCAGTGCAGCCATAATCGGTGGCCAGACATACTTCATGCAAAAGGCTACAAATAACGCGAACGCTATCATTTGGCCTAAAATTGTTGCATTAAGATTCATGTTTGTACCTCACTATTTATTGCAAAAATAGTCTTAAAAAGATGACTATTGTTATGCAACTGCAAACAGAATGTACATTGCTAAACCAACAGCAATCATTGGTACCGCATCAACCAGACCCATAACAATGAAGAACTGTGTGCGAAGCATTGGGATCAATTCAGGTTGGCGTGCTGCACCTTCCAAAAAGCGACCGCCCAAAATACCGATACCGACAGCGGCACCTAATGCGCCTAAGCCCATCATTAATGCGCCTGCTATATATAGTAATGCTGATTCCATGTTTTTCTCCTACAAGATAAATTAAGGTAAAAATTTTGTAACAATAATTCTAGTGTTCTTGATGGGCCATATCTAAATACACTACCGTCAGGGTCATAAAAATAAACGCCTGTAAGGTAATAATTAAGATATGGAAAATCGCCCAACCGATTTGTAACAAACCACCCAATGATGCCATCACAGCACCTGCGCTGAACATGATTGCAATTAGGATGAAAATCATTTCCCCTGCATACATGTTGCCGAACAACCGCAATGACAATGAAATTGGTTTCGCAATCAATGATACGAACTCTAATACAAAGTTAATCGGGATAAATAATATCTTTAAAAATAGATTCTTAGCTTCAAATGGTTGCAATGTTAACTCACCCATAAAGCCACTAACGCCTTTTATCTTGATCGTATAGAACATTACTAATGCAAATACGCCAATCGCCATACCGAAGGTAATGTTTGGATCGGTTGAAGGGACTACTTTGAAAAAGACTGCATGGGGATCCATACCAAATACACGTGCACCGATAAACTTAGCAATTTCAGGCACTAAATCGATGGGCAATAAGTCCATCAAGTTCATCAAAAATATCCAGAGGAAAACGGTGAATGCTAAGGGTGCAACGAGTGGGTTTCGGCCTGAAAACGAACCACGAACACTGTCATTGATAAAATCAATCACCCATTCAGCAAAGTTTTGAGCACCTGATGGCACACCAGCTTGTGCTTTTTTAGCTACGCTGCGGAAAAACCACATTAACAAAGCGCCTAATACAAGCGTCATGCCCATGCTGTCGACATTGATTGCCCAAAAACCCATATCTGCAGCTTCCTGTGCATTATGTGCCAAGCCCCACGAACCATCGTGATGCTGACCAAAGGTCAGGTTTTGCAGGTGATGCCTGATATATTCTGTAGAAGTAATCGTTTCACTAGCCATTTTTTGGTCTCAAGCTCAATTCGTGTTTCCAAATAACAAAGCAAGCTGAGTCACAATGAATCCAGTCAATAATGGCAGTGGCAAAAAAGCCAATACTGCAAATCCGACTACAAACATTACAATGGTTAATAACCATCGTTCTGCGACACACCTATATGCTTTGCGTAAATTCATACCAGCATCAGATTTCGCCTGTTTAGCGGCTGAAATCAGATGCCACCTTTGCAACAAAGTATTAGCTATTGCGATACTAGCGCCAAAACAGCCAGCCAACGCAGCACTTTCACCTTGCCACCAAAGGAAAAACAAAACTATTAGTACCAGCACTACAACCTGCATCTTCAAAAGATGATTTATTGGTTGAACTCTAATTCGACGGTCCATCGCAATCCGCTGGGTTTAAATTTGTCTTAATAAAACCCCGGCATTATATATACCAAGACTTTAACAGGTCAATGAAAATTATTGCTTTGCTTGCCTTGGAGTGCTTACTCGCACTATCCGGTCTCGCAAAATTCATTCTTGTTATTAGCTTAAATTTTCTTTAAATGCTGGGGGGCTTGTTTTTGTTTATCTGCGAGCAGTGTAGAAGATCTATCTTATAAATAGAACTCAAATATTCTGATTTCATTCATAAGTAAGTCTTATGACTTTATAACTAACTTACTTTAACCTTTTCACTAGTTTTTTGAGATCGTCAATATTGCGGTAATCAATCATCAGTTTGCCTTTACCACTGGCTGAATGTTTGACTGAAAAACCCTCACCTAACTTTTCTTTAATCAAATTTTCAACTTGGTCAAGCTCTTCTAGTACTACTGCTGACTTCTGCGGTTTTTCACTTTCTGGCTTTAATAACCGTCTAATCAGCTGTTCGGTTTCACGTACCGATAAGCCTTTTTCAACGATATGGTTGGCAATTTCAGATTGTTGCTCACCTTCTAAGGCCAGTAATGCCCGAGCATGCCCCATTTCCAAGTCACAATTTTCAACTAATCGTTTCACTTCATCATTTAAATTACGCAATCGTAATAAATTTGAAACCGCTGCACGTGAACGCCCTACGGCTTCGGCGGCTTCTTGGTGTGTCATTGAAAATTCTTCCCGCAAGCGATGTAAGGCATTGGCCTCTTCCATCGGGTTCAAATCTTCCCGCTGAATATTTTCGATTAAGGCCATCGCAATCGCACTGCGATCCGACACATCTCGCACTAAGGCTGGCACGGTATCAAGTCCTGCGATTTTAGACGCGCGCCAACGACGTTCGCCAGCAATGATCTCATAATGACCACCATTAACCGGCCGAACCACTATCGGTTGCACTAAGCCCTGAGCCTTAATCGAGTCCGCCAATTCCTCTAATGATTCTTGTGACATATCAACCCTTGGTTGATATTTTCCCGGCTGAATCATATCTAATGGAAAATATTGCAGGCTATCATCCAGGCTTTCTTCCTCATGTTGAACATCCGTCAACAAGACATCCAGCCCCCTACCTAACCCTCTTTTTTTGATTGCCATCGACTTACCTGCCCAATTATCGCTAATTACTTTTGTTTTGCTTTCGCATAAATTCGCTCGCTAACGCCATATAGGCTATCGAGCCTCGTGATGCCCTATCATAATCAATTACCGGCATGCCATGGCTAGGCGCTTCCGCTAAACGCACATTTCTTGGAATAATCGAGTGAAATACTTTGTCGGTAAAGTGCTGGATAAGCTGGCGTGATACCTGATTGGCCAAATTATTGCGGGCATCAAACATGGTGCGAATCAATCCGGTCACTTCTAGAGCTGGATTGGCTCGCTGCTTAACGCGTTCTATCGTTTTTAATAATGATGACAATCCTTCCAAAGCATAATATTCACATTGAATTGGAATAATCACGCCTTTCGCTGCCACTAAGGCATTCACTGTCAACATATTTAATGATGGCGGACAATCGATCAATATGTAGTCGTATTTTTCACGGGTTGATTCTAACGCTAGGCGCAAACGATGTTCACGTAACTTAACATCTAATAACTGCACTTCAGCTGCTGTTAAATCAGCGTTAGTTGGCATCACCGAAAAAGACAAATCTTCCGGTTTAACAATGGCATCAATTGCCTTAGCTTGCGTCATAATGACGTCATAGCTACTGACTTTCAGTGTTTCTTTATCCACACCACAACCGGTGGTGGCATTGCCCTGCGGATCAAGATCAATAAGCAAAACCTTTTTGCCGTTTGCGGCCAAAGATGCTGCCAAGTTTACTGTTGTCGTAGTTTTACCTACCCCACCTTTTTGATTTGTAACCGCGAAAATATTGCCCATTCACTCAGCCTTTAACTTTTAATCAGTCGCACCAAATGTCTTTGTCCTTCACAACCCGGGACATCCAGTGACACTACGTCTTGCAAGCTAAAGCCATTAGTGACTGCCTGCAATTCCTCCTCCGGATAGACGCCTTTCATTAATACCAAACAGCCTGCATCATCGCAGTGTCGGCCAGCTAAATCAATAATGTCGTCAATGGTTGAGAATGCACGTGCCGTTACCAGATCAAACTTGGGCAAATCAGCTTGCTCAACGCGGGAATGGATCACGGTTACACTTTCCAACGCCAACTCTGCTTTCGCTTGCTGTAAAAAACGCGTCTTTTTAGAGTTACTATCTAATAAGGTGATCGTCATCTCCGGCCTAACGATAGCCAGAGGTATACCGGGCAAGCCAGCTCCCGTTCCTACATCTAATAATGAATCACCAGATAAGTAAGGCTGAATAGCCAGACTATCTAAAATATGGCGACTGATCATTTCCTGCGGCTCTCTAACCGAAGTCAAATTAAAGGCTTTATTCCACTTGGCTAATAGTTGTACATAGGCAATGAGCTTAGCCAGTTTTTCATCTGAAACGTCTAGACCTAAGGTCTCACATCCCTGCTGTAGTTGTTGCAACATCTCTTTCATTAACTCGCTTTGCTTGATTTACCATTTTCATTTTGATTGCCACGTTTTAAATGGACTAATAATAGAGATATGGCTGCGGGTGTCACACCGGAAATACGTCCCGCTTGGCCTAGGCTATTTGGTCTTGCTTGCTGCAATTTTTCACGCACTTCATTAGACAGACCACGAACATTTGTATAATCCAATTCCTCGGGTAACAGGGTGTTTTCATTGCGCTTCAAGCGATCAATTTCGTTCTGTTGGCGATTAATATAACCAGCATATTTAGTCTTAATAACAACTTGTTCAGCCACATCTTCCGCCACCTGACGCTCTTCTACCAATAAGGTAAGTAAGCCAGCATAATCAACAGTTGGGCGACGCAACAAATCTAATGCTGAACTTACTTTATTTAACGGCTCACCTAAGACTTGTTCAGCAAGTGTTTGGTCTATTTTTTCAGGGCTAAACTTATAGGCTTCCAAACGCGCTGTTTCTTTAACGACAGCCTCTCGTTTACCAGAAAAAACTGACCAACGTTCATCATCTACTATGCCTAACTCACGACCTTTAGGTGTTAAGCGCATATCGGCATTATCTTCACGTAATAACAAGCGATACTCGGCTCGACTGGTAAACATGCGGTAAGGCTCTTGTGTACCTGAAGTAATCAAGTCATCGATCATCACGCCAATATAGGCTTCATCTCGACGTGGATACCATTGCTCTAACTCACGCACTTGTAAACCAGCATTTAATCCAGCGATCAAGCCTTGGGCGCCCGCTTCTTCATAACCGGTTGTACCATTGATCTGGCCAGCAAAAAACAATCCCGCCATATGTTTGGTTTCTAACCACGGGTTTAAATCTCGTGGGTCAAAATAATCGTATTCAATGGCATAACCCGGTCGAGTGATGTGAGCATTTTCTAGCCCCTTCATTGAGCGAACAATCTGATACTGCACATCAAAAGGCAAGCTAGTTGAGATGCCATTTGGATACACTTCACCACAGTTCAAACCTTCCGGTTCTAAAAATATTTGGTGAGAGGTGCGATCAGCAAACCGGACCACTTTATCTTCAATCGAAGGACAATAACGTGGCCCAATGCCTTCAATTTCACCACTGTACATCGGTGAGCGATCAAGATTGTTCCTAATCACCTCATGAGTCTGTTCATTAGTATGGGTGATATAACAAGAAATCTGATCCGGATGATCTGAACGTTTACCCAAAAAGGAGAATACCGGTGTTGGTGTATCGCCCGGCTGTTCCGTCAATATTGAAAAATCGATGCTATCCGTCGCAATTCGTGGTGGTGTACCTGTTTTTAGGCGATCAACTCGAAATGGCAATGCACGCAAACGTTGGGCTAAAGCGATGGATGCGGGATCACCGGCTCGACCACCTTGATGATTTTCCATACCAATATGGATCAGGCCGCCAAGGAAAGTGCCTACCGTCAATACCACAGACTTGGCTGAAAAACGTAAACCTACCTGAGTCACCACACCAACAACACGATCATTTTCAACAACCAAGTCATCAACCGTTTGCTGGAACAAATAGAGATTTTCTTGCGATTCCAACGCTGCTCGCACAGCCGCTTTATAACGCACCCTATCCGCTTGTGCACGTGTTGCTCGAACCGCAGGACCTTTGCTGGAATTTAAAATACGAAATTGAATACCGCCACGATCAGCGGCTTGAGCCATAATACCGCCCAGCGCATCGATCTCTTTAACCAGATGACCTTTACCGATGCCACCAATCGCAGGATTACAGCTCATTTGACCCAATGTTTCGATGTTTTGGGTCAGCAATAGGGTTCTGACACCCTGGCGTGCAGATGCTAATGCGGCTTCTGTTCCTGCATGGCCGCCGCCGACAACAATGACATCATAATGATCTTGGTAACTCATAAACTGATAAAAACCTGAAAAGATTGATCGGTAATTTTAACACGCTAGAATATTAACGGCTTGTTATTATTAAAGTTCCTAAGGTCTATTGCTCTTTCATCTTTGCCACTGTTGAAGCTCAAAACAGTTCAATCAAAGCACGAAGATTGAGGTTTTTCATCCTCAAGCAGAAGGGTTGGGGCTAGTTTTACGTCTAGCTGCAATCTACTGTATAAGATACTTTTTCCTTCACGCATTGTTTTCGATGCATTAATAATTATATTTAAACGGAATCCATTTAAATGAAAAAGAATCAGGGAATCATGCGCTTGTTCTATGCCTGCCAGTATTCATGGCAAGGCCTGCGTTCTGCTTTAGTGAACGAAGCTGCTTTTCGACAAGAGCTTGTCTTGTTACTCATTCTCGGTGCTGCCAGTTTTTATCTCGATGTGAATGCCATAGAACGGCTTGCCATGATCGTCAGCATCGTCTTTATCTTAATCGTTGAATTACTTAACTCGGCTATCGAATGTATTGTCGATCGGGTCAGCACCGAGCACCATACTCTCTCTGGTCGTGCTAAGGACTATGGTTCACTGGCCGTCATGCTTAGCGTATTAATCGCGATTGCTACTTGGCTAGTTATTTTATTCAGCTAGCTTTTTGATAGGCGCGGCCTATTAAATAAAGGCCAATAACAATCATCGGCAACGATAAAACTTGTCCCATAGTCAACCAGTTAAATGCCAGGTAACCATATTGTGGATCTGGAATACGTACAAATTCCACTAAGAAACGGAAAGTACCATAGCCCAGTAAAAATAAGCCTGATATCGCGCCCACCGGTTTTGACTTGGCAGAATACAACCATAAGATAATAAATAAGACCAAACCTTCTAGCACCGCCTCATAAAGCTGCGATGGATGGCGAGCTAAAGGTCCGCCATTAGGAAAGACAATAGCCCATGGCACATCACTGACTTTGCCCCATAGCTCACTATTAATAAAGTTGCCTATCCGTCCGGTCAATAAACCTATTGGTACCAAGGGTGCAATAAAATCACTCACCGTAAAAAATGATCGATTGGTCTTTTTAGCAAACCACCAAAAAGCGGTTAATACACCAATCAAGCCCCCGTGGAAGGACATGCCGCCTTGCCAAACTTTTAATACATTTAAAGGATGGGCCAAATTAGCAGGCAAATCATAAAACAAGACATAACCGAGCCGACCACCAACAATCACACCGATGGCGCCATAAAACAATAAATCTTCTACTTCCGTCACCGTCCAACCGTAACGTTCCGTGCGCAGGCGGCCTAAAAACCACGCGCCAACAAAACCAAATAAATACATAAGGCCATACCAATGTATCTGCAATGGCCCCAGTGATAAGGCCACCGGGTCGATCTGAGGGTAAATCATCTTAATCATTGTCCTTCAAAATTTTGCCGTCATCATAGCAAGCTCTGTTAAATAAGGGTAAAGTCGAATTGTTCAATATTGGTGCAATAAAAAAACAGGGCGCACCATCAAAGGGCAAAAGCACCTTGAAACACACGAAACAATAACGTACACCACTGATTTTTATAAGTTATTTTCATGGGCACCATTTTTGCATATTATGTTGCAGTCTGAATACAATGTGTTGCATGGATACAACAAAACAAATTCAAACGACTAAAAATAAATGTAAACGAGGAGAGAAAAAAATGAAAATGAATAAATTATCAGCATTATGCCTAGCAGGTACAATGTTAACTGCATCATCAATGGCGATGGCGTGGGAAAGTGAAAATGGTAGCCATGCTGTAGATTTTGGCGTTACATTAGCAAATGACTACATTTGGCGTGGTTATTCACAAACAAATAGAGCGCCTGCCGTTTCTGGTAGTGCTGACTATAGCCATAGCAGTGGCTTATATGTAGGTACATGGGCATCTAATGTTGATTTTGATGATGATGCTGATTATGAAATTGATATCTATGCTGGTTTCGCTAGCGAGTTCGGTGAATCAGGCATTGGCTATGATCTTGGTGTACTTCGTTACCTATACCCAGGAGAAGATTATGAGTGGAACGAAGTTTATGCTTCATTAAGCTATAGCTACTTCGGTGTAAGTGTTGCTCACTCAGGCGCCGTCTACGATAATAAAGATAAAGATGGTACCTACTACTCTGCAAGCTTTGATTATGACCTACCATGGTATGAGTTAGGATTCAGTGCTGGCATCGGTTATTACGACTACGACTCTGGTGTTGTTAACGTAAAAAGTGCAGAACATACCGATTGGCGCATTGGCTTATCTAAAAGCTACAATACTTTAGATCTAGGCTTAACCTACACGGGCATGGACAGTGATGCTGAGGATGATATTGGTAAAAATGCCTCAGACAAACTAACTATCTCGGTGTCAACATCGTTTTAGACATTAATAAAGGCCGCTGTTAAAGCGGCCTTTTTTATTTTAGAAGGAACAACCTAATGAAACAAGTAGTAGCGATTATCAAGCCGTTCAAGCTTGACGATGTGCGCGAAGCGCTTTCTGATATCGGTGTTCAAGGTCTTACCGTTTCAGAAGTAAAAGGTTTTGGTCGTCAAAAAGGTCACACTGAGCTCTATCGTGGCGCTGAATATGTAGTAGATTTTTTGCCTAAATTAAAATTAGACATTGCAGTTGATGATGACATCGTTGATCAAGTTATCGAAGCAGTTACTAAAGGCGCTAACACTGGCAAGATCGGTGACGGCAAAATCTTTGTTTACCCATTAGAGCAAGTGGTTCGGATTCGCACAGGCGAAACCGGTCCTGACGCACTGTAAGTTTTAGGAGCAATTCGATGGAAAATCAAATCTTCCAACTCCAATACGCTATGGACACTTTTTACTTCCTAGTAATGGGTGCCTTAGTTATGTGGATGGCGGCTGGTTTCTCAATGTTAGAAGCAGGTCTAGTTCGAGCTAAAAACACCACTGAAATCTTAACGAAAAATGTTTTATTGTTTGCAATCGCATGTACTGCTTATATGGTTGTCGGTTATGACATCATGTACGGCGGCGGCATGTTCTTAGTAGGTATCGACGGCGGTGAAAACTTAGTTGCTGATGCATTAGTAGCATCTGCAGAAGCCGGTTTTGATGGCGGCTCTGTTTATGCGGCTGCTTCTGACTTCTTCTTCCAAGTTGTATTTGTTGCCACAGCGATGTCTATCGTATCTGGTGCTGTTGCTGAACGGATGAAGTTATGGGCCTTTGCTGTATTTGCTATCGTGATGACTGCATTCATCTATCCAATGGAAGGTGCTTGGACATGGGGTGGAGCTGATGTATTTGGCTTATATTCTCTTGGTGATGACTTCGGTTTCCTAGATTTTGCTGGTTCAGGTATCGTGCATATGGCCGGCGCTGCTGCGGCATTAGCAGGCGTTATCTTGTTGGGTGCTCGTAAAGGTAAATACGGTCCTAACGGTGAAGTTCGCCCTATCCCAGGTGCAAACTTACCTTTAGCAACTTTGGGTACGTTCATCTTATGGATGGGTTGGTTCGGCTTTAACGGCGGTTCAGTGTTAAAACTTGGCGATATGGCTAGTGCTAATGCTGTTGCGATGGTATTCATGAATACCAATGCTGCAGCTGCGGGTGGTGTTATCGCTGCGGTTGTTATTGCTAGAGTTCTATTTGGTAAAGCAGATTTAACGATGCTTCTAAATGGTGCGTTAGCGGGTTTAGTTGCAATCACTGCCGGTCCTGATACACCAACTCCATTGATGGCGACCATTATTGGTGCGGTCGGTGGTGCTATCGTTGTATTCTCAATCGTCTTTATGGACAAGATTAAGATTGATGATCCGGTCGGTGCTATTTCAGTTCACGGTGTGGTTGGTTTATGGGGACTGTTAGCAGTGCCATTAACTAATAGTGATGCCACTTTCCTTGGTCAAATAGTCGGTGCTGCAACCATCTTTGTATGGGTCTTTGGTGCCAGCTTTGCGACTTGGTATGTGATTAAACTTGTGATGGGCATTCGTGTCTCTGAAGAAGAAGAGTACGAAGGTGTTGATCTTAGTGAGTGTGGTATGGAAGCATATCCAGAGTTCACCAACAACACTAAATAATAGTTTCACACTATTAAACTGACAAAGGGCAGTTCGCTTAGCGGACTGCCCTTTTTCTTTATGGAAAGCTTATAAAACTCTGCTATTATTTGACTCGTATATGTTCACACAACAGGATGTTAAATGAATTACCAACCACCTTCTCGAACCACCGAAACCTTAGCAGTAATTGCCCGTTTTCTCGGCTTAGTCATGTTAATTGTTGGCTTGTTTATCGGCATCAAAGTCATCTTTGAAGCATGGAACTTATATGATGAACCACAGCGTATAGAACGTTTTGCCAAGGCAATCGATCAAGGCTCTAACCTAGATAACCTAATCACTTCTTTTTCCCAGAAAAGACCTAGCAACGAAAGTGATGTAGAGCAGGTAACCGCAGCACAGCCTAGCACCCAACAACCGTCGCTACGGGTCAGTTACTTTCTTGCTTGGATAGTTGCAATTTTACTATTGATGGTGATTGGAGGCCTGGCATCCAGTGCAATTAGAACAGGCGGACAACTCGCTTTATATGACTTGCAAGTGAAACGCTTTGCTAATGAACTGATCAAACAAGTTCAAAATAGCTCAACAAAACAAGACTAATTACTGATGATAGGATTCACTCAGGCCGTGAACCGAGTCCACTAAACGCTGCATATTGTCAGGTGCGATCGTTGGATGTATACCATGACCGAGATTAAATACATGTCCGGTTTCCGCTTTGCCAAAACTGGCTAATACACTAGCCACTTCTTGTTCGACACGATCGGCAGATGCATATAAAACACAAGGGTCCATATTGCCTTGCAATGCCACCTTGTTACCAATACGTTGTCGAGCTTTGCCAAGATCGGTCGTCCAATCTAAACCCACGGCATCAACACCGGTATCGGCCATCAATTCCAACCATTGACCACCGCCTTTAGTAAACAAGGTAATGGGAACTTTACGGCCTTCAGATTCACGGTTCATCCCTGCAACAATCTGCTGCATATAAGCCAAGGAAAACTGTTGGTAGTTCTCCGTACTCAAGGCACCGCCCCACGTATCAAATAACATAATGGACTGAGCACCAGCAGCAATTTGTGCATTCAAATATGCGATTACAGATTTGGCCAGAACATCCAGTAAGGCGTGCATTTGTTCGGGTGCATCAAACATCATGCCCTTCACTTTAGCAAAATCTTTACTCGATCCACCTTCAACCATGTAACACGCCAAGGTCCACGGACTGCCGCTAAAGCCAATTAATGGTACTTTGCCATCAATCTCTTTACGAGTCAGGCGTATCGCATCCATAACGTAGCCTAGGCTATCTTCCATATCTGGTACGGCCAGTTTTTTAATATCGGCGGCGCTGCGAATGACCTTATTAAATTTAGGCCCTTCACCGGCAACAAAGTGCAGGTCCAAGCCCATCGCATCGGGAATCGTTAAAATATCAGAAAAAATAATAGCCGCATCTAAATCAAATCGATGTAGTGGCTGAAGCGTAACTTCACAGGCTAACTCTGGCGTTGTGCACAGGGTCATGAAGTCACCGGCTTTGGCACGAACTTCACGATACTCAGGTAAATAACGTCCCGCTTGACGCATCACCCAAACAGGTGTTTTATCAACTGGCTGACGTAATAAAGCTCTTAAGTAACGATCATTTTTTAATTCAGCCACACTGTTTCCCTCAAATAACGCTGTTTTCTTGTTATGAATATAAATAAGGCTCCATCATACCGAAAAACAATCTTTCGAATGATGAAGCCTAATATTTAACTGACGTAGATCAAATGTAAAACGCCTATCTCTTATGATTAAGACCTACACCTTTAAGTAATCTAAAATTCCTTCCGCAGCTTGACGCCCTTCCCAGACCGCAGTAACAACCAAGTCAGATCCGCGCACCATGTCACCACCCGCAAAGATTTTTTCATTGCTAGTCTGGAAACCACATTTGCCATGTTCAGGAGCAATTACACGACCACCATCATCTATATCCACACCAAAATCAGCAAACCATGGTGCAGGACTCGGGCGGAAACCAAAGGCAATGATTACGGCATCTGCAGCAATGATCTCTTCACTGCCAGCAACAGGTTGAGGACTACGACGGCCACGCTCATCAGGCTCGCCTAGGGCCGTTGTGATTACTTTAATGCCTTCGACCTTGCCATTGCCAACTACTTCTATCGGTTGACGATTCCACAAGAACTCAACACCCTCTTCTCGTGCATTGTTCACTTCACGGCGTGAACCCGGCATATTTTCTTCATCACGACGATACGCACATTGCACGCTTTCTGCATTTTGACGGATCGCTGTACGATTACAATCCATCGCGGTATCACCACCACCAAGCACTACGACTTTCTTGCCTTCGAGGTTTACATAGTCTTCAGGTTTTAGATTTAAAAACTCTTTATTGTTGGCCACTAAGTACGGTAAGGCTTCATATACACCTTCCTTATCTTCACCGGGGAAGCCACCTTTCATGTAGGTATAGGTTCCCATACCAAGGAAAACAGCATCGAATTCATCTAGCAAAGATTGGAATTCAATGTCTTTACCAATTTCGGTATTAAGCACAAACTCTACGCCCATACCCTCAAGGACTTCACGGCGACGCTGAACCACTGATTTTTCTAATTTAAATTCAGGAATACCAAAGGTCAACAAACCACCTACTTCAGGGTGTTTGTCATACACAATCGGTTGAACACCATTACGAATCAAAATGTCAGCACAGCCCAAACCAGCAGGGCCTGCGCCAATAATAGCCACTCGCTTACCGGTAGCGACGACGTCAGATAAATCTGGCCGCCAACCACTATCTAAGGCAGTATCAGCAATGTATTTTTCTACTGAACCGATAGTTACGGCGCCAAAGCCATCATTCAAGGTACATGCACCTTCACAGAGGCGATCTTGTGGGCACACTCGACCACAAATCTCTGGCAAAGTATTGGTTTGATGGGCTAGTTCAGCGGCCTGCTCCAAATTACCTTCGCTAATCAGTTTTAACCAGTTTGGAATGTAATTATGTACTGGACATTTCCATTCGCAATAGGGATTACCACACTCTAAACAACGATCAGATTGATCGGCAGAAGACTTAGCATCAAATTCGCCATAAATCTCGCCAAAGCCTTTAATGCGCTCGTCTGCTTTAAGTTTTTTGGGGTCAACACGACCCACTTCTAAAAATTGAAAAGTATTTTTCGCCATAATTATTTTCTTTCAAACTCGCGTTATTATTAGGCCGCTTTAGTTACTGCGTCTAACAAGCTATCCAATGCTGCTGCTTTTGGTTTAACTAACCAGAATTGTTTTAAGCGCTGCTCAAACATATCTAACAGTTGATTTCCCCAAACACTATTTGTTTCTCTAACATGATCTTCGATCATGCCTTTAAGGTGTAATGCATGCGCAGATAATTCGTCATTGTCGATGCGAACGAGTTCAACTAACTCTTGGTTATAACGTTCAGCAAAGGTATCTTCTAGATCGAGCACATAAGCAAAACCACCGGTCATGCCCGCACCGAAGTTCAAGCCTGTTTCACCTAATACGGTAACTACACCACCAGTCATATATTCACAGCCGTGGTCACCCACGCCTTCAACGACCGCTATGGCACCTGAGTTACGAACAGCAAAACGTTCACCGGCCATACCCGAAGCATACAATGTTCCGCCCGTCGCACCATATAGACAGGTATTACCCATAATACTAGCTTCTTGACTAGCAAAATCACTTTCAGGTGAAGGATAAATAACTAACTTACCGTCAGCCATACCTTTACCTACATAGTCATTTGCATCACCCTCTAGTCGCATTTCTAAACCACCGGCATTCCACACACCAAAACTTTGTCCTGCAGAACCGGTTAGCTGTACACGCACAGGAGCATCGTTCATACCATAGTTGCCATGATGTCTGGCAATCTCACCTGAAATACGAGCACCAATAGAACGATGGATATTGCGCACATCGTAGCTGAAGAAGCCGCCATTTTTATTAACAATCGCATCCTTCATATCAACCAGCATTTGTTCTGCTAATTCACCTTTATCATAAGGCGTATTATGTGGATCAACACAGTATTGAGGCTTATCTGCCGCAACACCTGCTGTGGACAATAATGGTGCTAAATCTAACTTTTTCTGCTTGTCAGTGGTACCCGGCAAGATTTCTAACAAGTCGGTACGACCTATTAAATCAGCCATGCTAGGCACACCTAACACTGCCAGCCACTCTTGGGTTTCACGCGCAACAAACTGAAAGTAGTTCATTACCATTTGCGGTAAACCAATAAAGTGCTGGGTACGCAGCTTATCATTTTGAGTTGCAACACCAGTTGCACAGTTATTCAAGTGACAAATACGTAAGAACTTACAGCCCAGTGCAACCATTGGCCCGGTACCAAAGCCAAAGCTTTCTGCACCTAAAATAGCCGCTTTAATAACGTCTAAACCGGTTTTTAAACCACCATCTGTTTGCAGGCGTACTTTGTCACGCAAATCATTAGCGCGCAAGGTTTGGTGAGTTTCACTTAGGCCCAACTCCCACGGACCACCCGCGTATTTAACTGAAGTCAATGGGCTTGCAGCCGTTCCACCGTCATAACCTGAAATGGTAATCAGATCAGCATACGCTTTGGCCACACCTGCAGCAATCGTACCTACACCCGCTTCTGAAACCAGCTTAACCGATACCAAAGCATCTGGATTCACTTGTTTTAAGTCAAAGATCAACTGAGCTAAATCTTCAATTGAATAAATATCGTGATGTGGTGGTGGCGAAATTAATGTGACGCCAGGCACTGAATGACGCAAAGTCGCAATCATTTGATTCACTTTACCGCCGGGTAGTTGACCACCTTCACCCGGTTTAGCGCCTTGCGCTACTTTGATCTGCAAAACTTCAGCATTGACTAAGTAATGCGGGGTTACACCAAAACGACCCGATGCAACTTGCTTGATTTTTGAAACACGCTCAGTGCCATAACGAGCAGGATCTTCACCGCCCTCACCCGAGTTTGAGCGACCACCTAAACGGTTCATGCCTATTGCTAATGCTTCATGAGCTTCCGGTGACAAAGCACCCAAAGACATGCCTGCACTATCAAAGCGTTTAAGAATTTCGCCGACGTTTTCAACCTCATCCAGCTCAAGAGGCTTATCAGCCTTTTTCAGCGCCAATAAGTCACGCAAAACCATGGCTGGCCGATCATTAACTAAAGCTGCATATTCTTTATAGGCATCGTAACTTCCGCCTTGCACCGCTTTTTGTAAGGTGCCAATAACATCGGGGTTATAAGCATGGTATTCGCCACCATGAACAAACTTCAACAAACCACCTTGTTCGCGTTTCTTACGAACATTCCATGCACGATCGGAAATTACTTGTTGATCCGTTTGGATATCATCAAAGTCTGTACCGCTAATACGGCTTGTAGTTGCAACAAAACATTTATCGACAACGGCTTCATTCAGGCCAACAATCTCAAACAATTGAGCACCACGATAACTAGTGATTGTGGAAATACCCATTTTTGAAGTGATTTTAAATAAACCTTTGTTAATGCCTTTTCGGTAACGACGCCATACTTCAGCGCGCTCTAAATCTTTAATTTCACCGGTATTAATCAGATCATTTAACGAGGCATAAGCCAAATAAGGATAAATTGCAGTTGCACCATAACCCAGCAAAACACCAAAGTGATGTGAATCACGAGTTGTCGCCGTTTCAACCACAATATTGGCATCACAACGCAGGCCAGACTCAATCAACCGATGATGCACAGCACCCGTTGCTAATAAGGCATGTACAGGTAATAACGCTGAGTCTATAGCGCGATCAGATAGAACTAAGATAACCGTACCATCACGAACCGCTTGTTCAGCTTGCTCACATAAAGCATCAATCGCAGCTTCTAGCCCTGCTTCAGCAGAATAGCTTAATGACAATGTTGTGGATTTATAATTAGCGTTAGTTTCACCCAAGGCTAACAATTGTTTATAGCGGCTTTCTGACAGCACTGGTGAGTCAACCACAACACGATCTGCGTGATCAGCTCTTTCTTCGAATAAGTTACGCTCTTGACCAAAACACGTTTCCAAAGACATGACGATGCTTTCACGTAATGAATCAATGGGTGGGTTAGTTACTTGTGCAAACTGTTGGCGGAAGTAATCAAATAAAGAACGTTCTTTTTGCGACATGATCGGGAATGGGGTGTCATCACCCATCGATCCTGTTGCTTCTTGGCCTACTTCACCTAGCACACGTAACACTTGGTCACGTTCTTCAAAGCTAACTTGGAACAGTTTTTCGTATACGGCTAATTCTTCACCTTCCAAGGTAGGCAAGGTGTCATCAGCGGCGCGATCTTCTAAGCGCTTAAGGTTGGCATCCAACCATTCACGGTAAGGTTGAGCCTTTTTAAGTGAGTCATTGATTTCATCAGGTAATAATAGTTCACCTGTAGAGGTATCAACAGCTAACATTTGACCCGGTTTTAACCGGCCTTTGGCAACGACATCTTCTGGTTTATATTTATAAACACCGACTTCAGATGCCAAAGTAATATGACGATCTTTAGTAATAATGTAACGCGCTGGACGCAGACCATTACGATCAAGGGTACAGCCTGCATATCGTCCATCCGTTAAGACGACGCCAGCTGGCCCATCCCATGGCTCCATATGCATGGAGTTATAATCATAGAACGCTTTTAAATCAGCATCCATAGTGTGATCATTCTGCCATGCCGGTGGAATCAATAAGCGCATGGCACGGAATAAATCTATACCGCCCGCCAATAAAGCTTCCAACATATTATCCATACTGGAAGAATCGGAACCTGTTAACCCCACTAGAGGACGAATATCATCCATATTCTCGATAAGTGAGGTCGCAAATTTTGCGCCACGCGCTAATGCCCAGTTCCGGTTACCTTGTACCGTATTGATTTCACCATTATGCGCAAGATAACGGAAAGGCTGCGCCAAACGCCATTGTGGCCAAGTATTGGTTGAGAAGCGCTGATGGAATACACAAATAGCGGTTTCCATACGTTTATCATTTAAATCTTTATAAAAGGTTGGCAGATAGGCTGGCATAACCAAGCCCTTATATGACACCACGTGTGAAGACAAACTAGTGATATAGAAAGCATCGTCATCGGTGACTGCTTTTTCAGCTAAACGTCGAGCAATATAGAGGTGACGCTCAAATGTGGCTGAGTCCATATCAGCAGCTGCATTCACAAACACATGGCGCATAATAGGCATTGATCGCAAGGCTTCTTCACCACAGGCACTTGCCGCATCAACAGGCACATCACGCCAGCCTAAAACTTCTAGACCTTGGGTAGTAAGCTCTTGGGTCACACTGTCCTGATTCGCTTTAGCTCTATCATCATCTTGTGACAAGAAAACCATGCCAACGGCATATTGTTCCGCAAGCTTAAAATCTAACTCTTCAGCAATAGCGCGGAAAAAGCCATCCGGCTTTTTCATCAACAAACCACAACCATCGCCGGTTTTACCATCAGCACCAATCGCACCACGGTGGGTTAAGTTACCTAAAGCTTCAACCGCAGTCTCAACTAGCCAATGGCTGGCCTTGCCATCCATCTGAGCAATCAGACCGAAGCCGCAGTTATCTTTTTCAAATTCAGGCCTATATAAGCCTTGTGTCAATTCAGTTGGCTGACTCACGTCACATACCTTCATATTACTGTTAGTGCCGGTCTCCTCGCGAACCGTTCACTATGAGGAGCACTATCTTTATATCAAAAAGACGGCAAAATGGACCGAACAGTATAACTGCTGATCCAATGCCATTCAATAATAAGCATACTCTTAGCGCCACATAATTCCCCTACAAATTTCCATATTTTCAATAAAATAGCTAAAATGGCACGTTATTTTGATGAAACAGAACGGATCAATAATATGGATAAGCCTGTTGTAGGTGTTGTTATGGGCAGTAATAGTGACTGGCCCGTAATGCAAAAAGCGGTCGAACAGCTCGAAGCTTTTGGTGTCGCATTTGAGGCCAAAGTTGTTTCAGCTCATCGTACCCCCGATTTATTGACCGACTATGCGGTAACAGCCAAAGACAAAGGCTTAGCCTGTATTATTGCAGGTGCGGGCGGTGCAGCTCACCTGCCAGGCATGTTGGCCGCGCACACGACGCTCCCCATATTAGGCGTTCCGGTACCGTCTCGCTACCTTAAAGGCCAAGACTCCTTATTATCCATCGTGCAAATGCCGAAAGGCATTCCTGTCGCCACGTTTGCCATTGGTGAAGCTGGCGCTGCTAACGCTGCATTATTTGCGATTGCCCAACTTGCTACTACGGATTCGGCACTGGCAGGAAAACTAGAACAATTTAGAAAAGACCAGCACCAGGCGGTGTTGGACATGACGCTTCCTCCACAATAAAGACATGACAAATACAATGATTTTACCTGGCGCTACTCTCGGCATGCTTGGCGGCGGTCAATTAGGCCGTATGTTCACTACTGCTGCTCAAACACTGGGTTATAACGTGGTGGTCTTAGATCCTGACATTCATAGTCCAGCAGGCATCATTGCCGACCAACATATTTGTGCAAAATACACTGATGAATCCGCACTGCGTCAATTGGCCGAACTCTGCGATGCCATTACCACAGAATTTGAAAACATTCCTGCGACCACATTGGCTTTTCTAGAACAACAAACCGTTGTTCACCCATCATCGAAAGCATTAGCGGCCACCCAGAACCGTATCAATGAAAAGCAATTTATCGCTTCATTAGGTATTCCCGTTGCGCCTTTTATTGCGATTCGTAAAACAGCAGATATCGACACCGCGAAAACGACTATTCAGTTTCCAGCAATTTTAAAGGTTGCGACTTTTGGTTACGACGGGAAAGGCCAAGTTGTATGTCACACTGCGGATGACGTACGTAAAGCATTTGAATCTTTAGGCCAAGTCGAATGCGTACTTGAACAGCGCATTAATCTTGAACGTGAAGTATCTACTGTGCTTGCTCGCAGTCAGTCTGGAGAGATTAGTAACTTCCCCGTAGCAGAAAATGTACATGTGAATGGCATATTGCACTCCACTACCGTGCCTAGCCGCCTTCCCGAAGCGCAAGTCGAAACTGCAATTCAAATGGCCGATAAGATTGCTGATGGTCTAGCGTATGTAGGTGTGATGGCGGTAGAGTTCTTTTTATCTAAAGAAGGCGACATTCTGGTTAATGAAATTGCACCACGGCCGCATAATTCTGGCCATTTCACGGTAGATGCCTGTGAAACATCTCAATTTGAACAGCAAGTCAGAATGTTGTGTGGATTGCCGTCGGGCAACTGCGAACTGGTCTCACCCGTTGTCATGATTAATATTCTTGGTGACGTTTGGGGTAAGAGTAAACCTCATTGGGATAGCTTATTAACTCGGCCAGAGAATAAATTGCATTTGTATGGTAAAAAAGAAGCGCGTATTGGTCGAAAAATGGGCCACTTCAACGTCTTGGCCGCTACGGTAGAGCAAGCGACTAACATCGCTCATCAATCGTTTGATGACTTAAAAGCTGACTAGCAACCTACTACCTAATATCTATGTAAGACTAGTAGCTAAAATTTTGGCTCTATACTGTTAAATATAGTTGTCGACAAAACCTAAAGCCTAATACCTAGAACTTTTTCCCAATTCAAGGTAGATTAGAAGACTCTAGATAGTCTTGGTCAAGGTTTCGAGGTCGGCACAATTATGAATTTAAGCACAACTGAGAACAAAATAAATAGTCGCTATAACTTTAATTTTAGTCAGCACACACCGTATGTCTTCAAGCTTAACTTTTTATTACTCTGCTTATGCCTAAGCCTGTTTCTTGTCGGCTGCAGCGATAATAGCACTGAAAATGAAACCGCCCCAGTAACTGAAATTCTTGAACTAAATGCTGACAATATTGATGAATTTACCATCACGTTTGCCAATACCTATCTAAATACTGTTGATACACTTTTAACCGAGTTCAAAAAATATAAAAAAGCAAATGATCCTTATGGTTTCGCTCAATACAGAAACTACTATTGGACGCCAAAATATATAGAAAAAAAGGACTATTACCTTACCACTATAGAAAAAAACCGAGCTTTTTTAGAGACATCAAAGGTTAAACCACTATTTGATAAATTTGATAATCTCATTTATTACGGCATTGATTTAAAACGCAGTTTATTAGAAAAAGATAGAAAATTACTCGATGAAACCGTCGCCGCGTTGAAAGATCAAGAAGCCGTCGTCAACGCAGTGATAATGTCAGCTGGACTAGACGCCAAGTTCAAACAATTTAGAAAGGGCGGTAACCTCAGTAAGCCATCCGCCCCACTAAATATTATTTCAAACTAAGTTGATTCAACCTTCTCAGTAAAGCCGCATTCTTTTTGTGGGCAGACTTTTTCTGTACCACGGCTTTTGGTTGTTTTAACGGTCAGAATCGGCCATTGGCAATCAGGACATGCCTCTGTTAAAGGTTCATTCCATAACGCATAATCACAGTCTGGATAACCAGAACAAGAATAGAAAATCTTACCTCGGCGGGATTTTCTCGTCAGGATTTCACCCTTATTACACTGCGGGCAAGTTACCCCGGTATTGGTCGGCTGCTCCAATGACTCAATGTGTTTACATTTTGGATAACTGCTGCAACCAATAAATTTACCGTAACGACCCGTTCGCACCCATAAATCTGACTCACATTTAGGGCACTGACGACCTTCCACTACTTCTGGTTCAGTGCTTTCCGCTTCATCACCATCGATATTACGTGTGTAATCACATTCTGGATAAGCCGTACAGCCAATAAACCGTCCACTTCGTCCTAAGCGACTAGACAACTTTTTACCGCACTTAGGACAGTCTTCATCCAATAATTCTTGGGTGACATCGCTACGCTGTACTTCTTTATCTTTAGTTTCAACTTGCTCTTTAAATGGCCCCCAAAACTTACGCAGCAAAGGCACCCATTCGGCTTCACCGCGGGCAATAGCATCAAGATCATCTTCTAATGCGGCGGTAAAACCATAATCGACATATTGAGTAAAATGTTCTACCAAGAACTTACCCACCACGCGGCCAACATCGGTCGGATGGAAACGTTTTTTCTCTAGCTCGACATACTCACGCTGCAATAACGTCGAAATGATGCTGGCATACGTAGAGGGGCGACCGATGTCGTGCTCTTCCAAGCTTCGCACAAGACTCGCTTCACTATATCGCGGTGGCGGCTCAGTAAAATGTTGCTCTGGTCGTATGGCTTTTAAATCAACAATATCCCCAACTTCCATTGGCGGCAGCAAACGTTCATCTTTATCTGCTTTGCCATTATCATCCTTGCCTTCAAGATAAACGCTCATAAAGCCAGGGTTAACGACGGTAGAACCATTGGCCCTAAACGTATTGGCAGTACCACAACCTAAGTCAACAGCCACTGTATTCAAGGTGGCATGGATCATCTGACTCGCCAGCGTACGCTGCCAAATCAAAGTATAAAGTTTTAACTGATCGGCAGACAGATAACTCTTCAAGCTATCTGGCGTACGCAAAATAGACGTTGGTCGAACCGCTTCATGCGCTTCCTGTGCATTTTTAGACTTTGTTTTATATACCTGTGGCTTGCTTGGCACCGAAGCCGCACCATATTTATCAGCGATAAAACCGCGCAACTCATCCACAGCTTCTGCCGCTAGGGTAACTGAGTCTGTACGCATATAGGTGATCAGGCCCACTGCGCCTTCACCGGTATCGGTACCTTCATATAACTGTTGGGCAACACTCATGGTGCGCTGCGCGCCATAACCCAATTTACGTGAAGCTTCTTGTTGTAAGGTAGATGTTGTAAAGGGTGCTGCCGGATTTCGCTTGCGTTGTTTTTTATTAACCTTAGTAACTAATAACTTGCCTTCAGCAGCGGATGATAACGTAGCCACCACCTCCGCAGATTGCTCCGCATTATCAATCGTAAACTGTGATAATTTTTCACCTTTATAGTGAGTCAGTTTACCTTCAAAGGTTTTGGTTTCAATTGCAGCGTCAGCCTCAATTGTCCAATATTCTTTAGGTTTAAATGCCTCAATTTCCAGTTCCCGTTCTACGATCATCCTCAAAGCAGGACTTTGCACTCGACCAGCAGACAAGCCTCGGCGTATCTTTTTCCATAAAAGTGGTGATAGTGTAAAACCAACTAAGTAATCCAAAGCACGTCGTGCTTGCTGGGCGTTGACCATGTCCATTGATAGTTCACGAGGGTTACTGACAGCATCATTCACTGCCTGTTTAGTAATTTCATGAAAGACCACGCGATGGGTCTCTTTATTTTTGAGCACACCACGCTTTTTAAGCAGCTCAAATAAATGCCATGAAATCGCTTCTCCTTCCCTATCCGGATCTGTTGCGAGATATAATACATCGGCTTTTTTCATCGCCTTAGCAATCGCATCAACATGTTTACTGTTACGGTCAATGATCTGATATTTCATTGCGAAGTCGTTAGCCGTATCAACAGCACCTTCTTTTGGCAATAAATCACGCACATGGCCGTAAGAGGCTAAAACCTCAACATCTTTACCAAGATATTTTTTGATTGTTTTCGCCTTAGCGGGCGACTCTACAATAACTAATTTTTTTCCCATTTCTTTCGCAATAAATAAAGTGTTATTGAACAACAATGCCCTGTTAATACAGGCATACGAATAGTAATACTATAGGTTAATGTATAACCGCTTCCATATCTTCAAAGACCAGATCTTCCATCCAAGCATATGCCACTTCACGCCCAGGCTGATAGAACAATACCATCAGCACAACCCACTTCATTTGATCTAAATCTATCTCGTCTTCATCCAAGGCCAGAACACGCTCCACTACGACTTCTCGCGTTTCAGCATCTAATACACCAACCTGCTCTAAAAACAATAGATAACCACGGCAGTGCACATCCAGACGTTCCAGTTCCACATCACTAAAAAGGCGTATGGCTGTGTGACTACTGCTGCTTGTTGCTGAATCTTCAGCAACCACCGTCATACTTTCAAGCCAGTCAAACGCTTTATTAATTTCAAGCTGTAAAAAGCCAACTTTTTCCAATTCTAATTCAAGCGCATCTTTGTCAGGCTTCTTTGCATCATCCGTGTCGATATAATTTTCAAACAAATACAACAACACATCTAAAACATTTTCTTTCATCAATTTCCTTCCAGTTAGTCTTAATCAAGATCCAATTCGGACATAACGTCCGCCGGGCAATGATTCAACCTGACCTTGTAACTCTAGTAATAACAGCATGGATGAAACCACATCGGCCGTCAATCCACAGCGATCAATCAAAACATCAATCTGTATGGGGTCATATCCTAAATTTTCAAGTAACAACTGATAATCTTTATCTAATTCCTGAGGCTCGACATCATGCTGAGCAGAATTTTCGACTACTGGTTGTTGAACACCCGCTAGCGCACCCAGCTCTTCCAAAATATCATTGGCTGTCTCAACTAACTTTGCTCCGTCACGAATCAATTTATGGCAACCACGCGCCAGAGGGTTATGGATAGATCCCGGGATAGCAAATACCTCTCGCCCCTGCTCCATCGCCATCCTAGCGGTAATCAATGAGCCACTACGGATTGCAGCTTCTATCACTAACGTACCTAAAGACAAGCCACTAATGATTCGGTTTCGCCGAGGAAAGTTCTCAGCTCGAGGCGCCGTGCCCAGTGCAAATTCTGAAACGATTGCACCGCTATCAGCAATGTCATGCGCCAATGCTCGGTGTTTTGCCGGGTAAACCCTATCTAAGCCTGTTCCTACTACCGCAATAGTTTTTCCGCCAGCAGCTAAAGCACCTTTATGTGCGGCTGCATCAATACCAATGGCTAAACCGCTACTGATCGTAATGCCTCCTTGTGCCAAATAACGAGCAAATTCATAGGAGGTAGCCTCACCCGATACTGAAGGGTTTCGACTGCCAACCAACGCTATCTGCCACTGAGATAGTAAATTCACATCTCCTTGTACAAATAAAAGACTGGGAGGGTCAGAAATTTGCTTTAACAACTCCGGGTAACGAGAATCATGAAGAGTGACAACATGTCTATTGGGCTCATCCAGCCAAGCTAAGTCTTGCTCAACCCGATTCCAGTCTGGATCCAATAAAGCGTGCTGAACCTGAATAGAAACATCTTTCACTCTTTTGGGCTCTAAAAATAACGCTTCAGGCTCAGAAAACTGGGTCAACAATCGAGCAAAAGTCACCGGCCCAACACCAGCGGTTCGATGCAAAGCCAACCAACAAGCGAGAGAGCGTTGTTGCCCGCTGGAAAATCTATTCAGAATAAAATCCCTTTATTCAGCAGAGGTCACTTTGTCATTTATATGAATAGCGCGCGTTGCTTTCATCACAATCGCATAACTGACCTTTTCAAATATCTTAAAGACCATTGCCACCCCAGCATATTCATCCGGTAAAGTGACCGTAGCCTGTTTATCTTCTTTATTCGTTTTAGTATTAAAATAATCTTCTTCAAAAGAGCCCGCTAACACAGCATCCCTTACCGTATCACCTGCTTGATAAACAGATAAAACATGTCCAATTTCTAAGTCGTCTCGTGCACCACGGTTAAGCACTACAATTTGATATTGGCCCACTTGGGATACACCATCAAAGACTGAAATAATTCGACCCTCTAACTCTGTATCTAAAACTCTTGGAAGAAAATTCAAATTGTAATTTTCATCTTCAACCACAAGTAAACGATCGCCAATTCTTACTTCACGGTTGGTATATCGCAGCTCCACTGTAGCTGGATCGCCCATTTGTTCAACCAAAGCATCACCGGTATATATCGCCTCATAACCTAGAATTTCTTCGGTTTCCGGATCTAAATAAACCTTACCTCCGCGGAAAACACTATAGTGCTCTCCTTGCGTTTCATCTATGCCTCGCGCATACACTCTATCACCTGCACCAGAGATCAAACGCTCACCGGAACTCGCAACGATATACGGGGCTTGATCCAACACTTCTTCGCCCACCACTCTAGGTCGAGAAAGAAAAGGTTGAATTGCATCTAGCGGAATGGTTGGAATGGCTTTTTCTAAGACCATTTCTCGCACCTCCGGAGACATTTTGTATGCCTTTGACCCACGAGTAAGTTCCAACATGGGTTTACCATCTCGATAGACCAAAGAAATAATATCGCCAGGATAAATCAGATGAGGGTTTTCAATCTGAGCATTAACATGCCAGATATCTGGCCAATGCCATGGAAACTTTAAAAACCGGCCGGATATATCCCACAATGTGTCACCCTTGACGACCTCATAACGTTGTGGATGATCAGGGTTTAAAACCACATCATTAGCAAGCAAAGGCAAGCTCAATAATACCAACAACATACTTAATAAAAGGCGGCGTATCATCAAATAATCCTCATGGATGAACAAACGTAAGCTGTCTTGATCCAAGCTGGTTTTAGACAACAATTAAACATAGTGTGGTATAAGCGTAAACAGTAATCAAGTTATATGGCAACAATTAAAATATAACTAATTATTATTATTGACTAAATCTTATCGCTAAACGATGTATTACCGCCAGCTAAAGTAATCATTTATCTAACTATATAACCACGGAGAACAGCAATGAAACGACTCTTTTATATGTTATTCGCCACCCTCCTTCTGAACAGCTTTCACCTCGCACAAGCTGGCGATATAGCGGCTGGCAAGAAGAAAACGTCATTATGTGCCAGCTGTCATGGTGTAAATGGCATAGCGACACTACCCAGTTACCCAAACCTTGCAGGCCAAAATGAAGCATATCTAATTTCAGCTTTAACCGCGTACCGTGACAAGCAACGCAATGGCGGCATGGCGGCAATTATGCAAATGCAAGCAGCGAACCTAAGTGATGCCGATATCGAAAATATTGCCGCTTATTTTTCCAGCCTAAAATAATTCCTGGCGATTAAGGGCGCTATTCATAAGGTGACGTCTTAATTCTTTTTTATTTTCTATGTAAATGAACTACTCAACTGCGATGTACCGCATTACAATAGTCGAAACTCACGATCAAAAATATGGTCATATTAATAAATTTATCGCTTTAGGCTTAACCAATGGCATTACTCAACATTCTTAGTTTTCCTGATCCACGCTTACGTAATAAGGCAGCGCCGATTACGGAGGTTACCGATGAAATTCGCCAGCTTGCGGATGACATGTTGGAAACGATGTACGAAGCGCCTGGCGTTGGTCTGGCAGCCATACAAGTTAATGTAAAAAAACGACTTATTGTTATTGATATCTCAGAAGATAAAAGCCAACCATTAGTATTAATTAACCCCGAAGTGATTAGTAGTGAAGGTGAACGCGAACACGAAGAAGGTTGTCTATCGGTTCCTGAAGCCTATGAGATGGTCACTCGAGCCGATAAAGTTAGAGTAAAAGCCCTAGACCGTGATGGCAAAGAAATTGAGTTTGATGCCGATGAATTACTCGCCACCTGCGTGCAGCATGAAATAGATCATTTGGAAGGAAAATTGTTTGTTGATTATTTGAGCAACTTAAAACGCCAACGCATCAAAAAACGCTTAGAAAAACACCTCAAACAAAAACTTTAGGATCTCCATGCGCATTATCTTTGCTGGCACACCAGACTTTGCTGCCCAGACACTTGAGGCCTTATTAACTACAGAACATGAAATCTGTGCCGTTTACACCCAACCGGATAGGCCTTCCGGTCGTGGGCGTAAGTTAACCGCCAGTCCTGTTAAACAGCTTGCTGCTGACCATCACATCCCTGTTCAACAACCCCTTAACTTCAAAGCTGAAGAAGCCCAACAGATCCTCGCCGCTTTTCAAGCCGATCTAATGATAGTGGTTGCCTACGGACTTTTATTACCCCAAGCAGTGCTTGATACCCCAGCGCTAGGCTGCATTAATATTCACGCATCCTTACTACCACGATGGCGCGGTGCGGCCCCAATTCAGCGAGCAATATTAGCCGGCGATAGCGAAACGGGGGTCTGCATCATGCAAATGGAAGCCGGACTTGATACTGGGCCCGTTTTAGCTCAAGCAACTTGTCCAATTAATGACAATGACACTGCACAAGAATTGCATGATCGTTTGGCATTATTAGGCGCAAAAACATTGTTAGAAACACTGCCGGAAATACAGCTGCTACAGCAACAAGCAAAAAAACAGGATGACACTTTAAGTTGCTATGCTGACAAACTGAAAAAACAGGAAGCGGTTATTGACTGGCAACAACCAGCTATACGCATTGCCAAACAAATTCAGGCGTTCAACCCATGGCCTGTCGCTCAAACAACTTGGCAAGATAAGGTTTTCAGGATATGGTCTGCAGTTGCAATAAATACCGAGCATGCCGCCAGCATAGGTGAAGTCCTCGCGGTAAGTCGTGAAGGCATTGATATTGCCTCCAGTGATGGCGTCTTGCGTGCAACTCAAATTCAAGTTCCAGGTAAACGAGCTATGTCCGTCTCTGACTTTATTAATGCTAATACCATCTCAGTAGGCGAACTCCTTGGCTAAAACTAAACCCCAGGCGAATATGAAACACAGTGCCCGTGCATCAGCTGCTCGAGTTATTGCCGAAGTCGTACAAAAACAACGATCGCTTAACGCCGTACTTGCAGCAGCATTAATTCCGCTACCCGAAAATGAGCGTAGTTTATGTCAGCAGCTTTGTTATGGAGTTTTGCGCTGGCAACTTCAATTACAAGCGATTAGCCAACAACTTGTTCGCAAACCGTTAAAAGCGAAAGACGGTGATGTCGCGGCATTATTATTATGTGGCTTATATCAACTTCGTGATATGCGCATTCCGTCACATGCCGCTATTTCTGAAACCGTCAATGCCTGTAAAACGCTTGGCAAGCCATGGGCAACCGGACTAATCAATGCCAGCTTACGTAACTTCCAGCGCAACCAAGCAGAAATAGAAAAAAATATCGAGACTCAAGAATCGGCTGTTTACGCCCATCCAGAATGGCTGATTCAACAATTCAAACAAGACTGGCCAGATCATTGGCAGCAAGTTTTGTCTGCAAACAATCAACAACCACCCATGATGCTACGCGTGAATCGACAGCATCATACTCGTCAAGCTTACCTAGATAAGCTTCAACAAGCGGATATTCCCGCTAGTGAAATTTCCGCGTGTGATGAGGGCATATTGCTAGACAGCCCCCGCGATGTTTATCAGCTACCAGGATTCACCGAAGGGGATATTTCGGTACAAGACGGTGCCGCCCAACAGGTCATGGCATTGTTAAATATTACTTCTGGTTTACGTATTTTAGATGCCTGCGCAGCGCCTGGTGGCAAGACCTGTCATATTCTCGAGCAACACACTGATAATGAGGTGGTGGCCCTTGATATTGATGCCCGGCGGCTACAGCAAATAGAACAAAATACCAGCAGACTTAAACTTCAGGCCACGCTTATTGCGGCAGATGCTAGTGTTATTGACGATTGGTGGGATGGACAGCTTTTTGATCGCATCTTAATCGATGCCCCTTGTTCTGGCACCGGTGTGATACGTCGCCATCCCGATATCAAACTATTAAGACGACCAGAAGATATAAGCAACTTAGCGACCCAACAGAGTGTGTTATTAAATACATTGTGGCCGCTACTCAAGCCGGACGGCTTATTGGTCTATACCACCTGTTCTGCATTAAAACAGGAAAATGAACAACAAATTGCTGATTTCTTGCGCCAACATCCACAAGCAGAAGAGCACATTGCTGATAAACCGCCAGCTCAGCGCCGTACATATGGATACCAACGTTTACCTGGTGACGATGATTTAGATGGATTTTATTATGCCTGCCTCCGCCATCGTTAACTTTTTTTATCGAACTGCTCTACTGATGTTGTTCACAACATCGGTACTGGCTGATAACTTCAGCGTACAATCGGCAACGGTTAAAAAAATTGGCAATGGTTACGTTGTTAATGCTGAGATGCGTTACCCGCTAACATCACGAGTCATCGAAGCAATAGACAATAGTGTGCCAATTACTTTTCTACAACAACTGGAACTGATTAACTCGATTTCAATATTAGGTAAATATTGGCAATGGCAAGAAACGGTTTGGACAACCGAATTACGATATGAGCTTCGCTACCATGCATTGACTCAACAGTATGTTTTATTATCCCTAGATACACTCCACCGGCGAAACTTTCCAACACTAAAAAGTGCTTTGCATGCTTTAGGTCGAGTCCACAATCTAAGCTTACCGCCTGAACATTTATCCGAAGCTGAAGGTTTGATATTACACCTTCGTACTGGGCTTGATTTACATGCACTGCCAACCCCAATGCGACCTGGCGCACTCATTTCATCTAAATGGCAATTAACTAGCCCATGGGTGGCCGCAACATGGGAGTAAACCTGATTAAGCGGCTCAGCTCTGGCACCGCCCCATATTTTTCCCTAGCACTCTTATTGTTACTGCTTGCCTTCTTACTTAGTGCAGCAACACAAGATAGCTCTCGCCTCAACGATTTATTTATCCTTATTTTTGGTGTTGGTATCACTTGTTTAGTTTTGCTAACAGCGATACTTGGTCGCAGTTTGTTTCGCCTTTTCCGTGATTTTAAAAACAAGGAAGAAGGCTCTCGTTTGACCATTCGTCTGGTTAGCTTATTTGTCTTACTCATTTTAGGCTCAACCACAACGGTATATGGCTTTTCCGTGCACTTTCTTCATCGAGGCATTAATAGTTGGTTTGATGTTGAAGTCGAACAGGCTATTAATGACTCCTTAGAATTAAGCCGAGCGGCCTTTGGCATCCGCATGCGAACTTTATTACGCCAAACTCGATTAATGGCTGGAACATTAAGTCAGCTACCCGATAAAGACATTAACTATAATTTACGTGAACTAAATCAATTAAGTGGCGCAATAGAACTAAGTGTCTGGACCATTGACGGCCAACTGATCACTTCTAGCGTCGAAAACCCATCGATCATGGTTCCCAATAAACCCAATGATGGTATTTTCAGACAATTACAACAAAAAGAAAATTATATTGGCCTCGATCCTGGCAAAGATGGGAAATTACAATTACGAGCGGCCGTTTTAATTCCAAAACAGTCCCCAAGCCAGCAAGAACGTTTACTGCATGTTTTGTTTCCGGTGAATGAACACCTTAGTACCTTAGGAAAAACGGTACAAGAAGCCTATACCGACTATAAAGAACTTAATTACTTACGAAAACCGCTGGTCACCATCTTTACCTTAACGCTCAGTTTGATTGTACTGTTAACCGTATTAGCGTCTATCTGGTTTGCAATCTGGATCTCTCGTCGCATAGTCCAGCCTTTACAAGAACTATCCGAAGGCACTCAAGCGGTAGCTTCCGGCAATTACAATCAACAATTTACTGCCGCAGGCCATGATGAAATCGGCTTTCTAGTGCGCTCTTTTAATCAAATGACTCAACGACTGACACAAGCACGCAATGCAAGCCAACGTAGTCATCGTTTATTAGAACAACAAACTAATTACCTGACAACCGTACTGGGCAGTCTATCCAGCGGTGTAATTACCATTGATAACAAACATTTTTTACGTACCGCTAATGTGACGAGTAGTGAAATCCTAGGGCTCAATCTACAGCAACGTTTAGAAAGCCCCATCTCTAAGGTAGGTAGTCACAATCACAACTTGCATGCGTTCACCCGACTAATCGAACAACAAACCAAACAAACAAACAGCTGGCAACAACAGTTAGACCTGCAACTACAGACAGGTCAACAAACACTTATGTGTCGCGGTACGTCACTGCCCAATGAAGATGGTTGGGTCATCGTTTTTGATGATATAACCACTCTATTACAAGCACAGCGAAATGCAGCTTGGGGAGAGGTCGCTAGACGACTTGCCCATGAAATTAAAAACCCTCTTACTCCGATTCAGCTTTCAGCCGATCGGCTGCAACACAAATACTTACCGCTATTACCTGACTCTGAATCTGGCACATTAATTAAACTGACTGACACCATCATTCAACAAGTTGAAGCCATGAAAGAAATGGTTAATGACTTTTCAGATTATGCTCGCTCCCCAGGCTTACACCTTGCACCCAGCTCAATTGGCAATCTAATTCGTGAAGTATTAGCCCTATACCAAAGCAACCCCAACCATAAACTAACCCTATTGGATAACGACGATGACATAACGCTTAAAATAGATAGTAACCGCTTCAGGCAGGTGTTACACAACTTGCTTAAAAATGCAATTGAGGCCAGTGAAGAAGCAAGTCTGTCTGTCGATATCAACATACGTTATCAGCTTGTATTTCAAGATAAACGTGATTGCTTAGAAATCACCATTAACGATCACGGCCCCGGGATCCCCGTTGATATGATAAACAAGCTATTTGAACCCTATGTCACTAACAAAGCTAAAGGCACGGGCTTAGGTCTCGCTATCGTTAAGAAGATTATAGAAGAACATAACGGCAATGTATGGGCAGAAAATCTCAGCCCAACAGGTGTGAGTATAATAATGCGGCTACCACTAGAGGATATTAAGGCGTGAGTAACGATAAACCGTTAATTTTGGTTGTTGATGATGAACCAGATATACGAGAACTTATTAAAGATATTTTAGAAGATGAAGGCTATCAGGTAAAACTAGCGGGCAATGGTGAAGAAGCTCGTGTTGCGCTCGCTTCACAAAACCCGAGCCTCATTTTATTAGATATATGGATGCCCGATATAGACGGGATTAGCTTGCTAAAAGAGTTTAAACAGCAAGACAGTGAACTTACTATTGTCATGATGTCAGGTCATGGCACGATTGAAACAGCCGTCGAAGCAACTCGGTTGGGAGCCAGTGACTTTATTGAAAAGCCTCTGTCAATGGCAAAACTTTTGCGAAGTGTCGAGCTAGCTATAGAGCAACATGCCAAACATCTCGCCACTCAATCCCAGTTAACTCAAATTCCTATCGGTAAAAGCGCACAAATAAATTTATTACGTGATCAATCCCAACGTGTTGCCCAGCATGATATGCCGATCTTATTACTCGGTGAAGGCGGTACCGGCAAGCACTTTTTTGCTCACTATCTATATAGCCTCAGCAAGTTTGCCAAAGGTAAATTTATTGAACTTTCCGCCGACAGCTTTCCGGTAGACAGCCTCAAATTAACCACACTTGCGAATAATAACTGCCTATTTATCAACGATATTGCCCTGCTGAGCCATGATGCTCAAGCATTGCTTTTGCACTTATTAGACAGTGGCAAACTTAAAAATTGCCAATTGATTTGTGCTACTCAGCATTCTTTAGAAAAAGCGATTAGTGAACAAACCTTCTCAGAAGGACTGTTATATCAACTCAACAGCATTATTTTAGCGATTCCCGCTTTACGCGATCATGTTGAAGACATCCCTGAACTGGTACATTTTTTTGTTGATCAGCAAACCTCGCAGGCCGATCTTCCCTACCGCCATTTCTCTGTTGCAGCCCAAAACCGTTTACGTAACCACGCCTGGCCCGGCAATGTGCTTGAACTTAAAAATGTGATTCAGCGTTTATTAGTTCTAGGGGATACTGAAGATATCGATGTCGCGGATGTCGAACAAGTTTTCGATAGCGTCACCGATAACCTAGCTCAAAATTCTGCTGACATCATTAACTATGACTTACCTTTACGTGAAGCGCGCGAGCAGTTTGAGCGCATCTATTTATTAAAAAAATTACAAGAAACTGACGGCAACGTAGGTAAAGCAGCTAAACTAGCAGGTATGGAACGCACACACCTGTACCGGAAACTGCGGTCTTTGAGCATCGATACTAAACAGGTTTAGGACGATAATATGAAAATCCTTATTCTCGGCGCTGGTCAGGTAGGCGCATCCGTAGCAGCAACCCTTGCTCGTGAAGATGATGATATTACCGTTGTTGATACCAATAATGAGCACTTGCAGAAACTGCAAGATCACTATGATATTCGTACCATCCAAGGCTGCGCATCTCATCCCGATGTCTTAGCTCGGGCCGGGGCGGAAGATGCCGATCTTATCCTTGCTGTTACCAACAGCGACGAAACCAATATGGTGGCCTGCCAAATATGCCACACTCTGTATCGAACACCGACAAAAATTGCTCGTATCCGTAGTCCTGCCTATTTATCCCAGCCCGAACTGTTTAACAATGATGCCATCGCCATTGACATGTTGATCAGCCCAGAACAAATCATCACGGATTATATCGAAAGGCTGGTTAACCATCCCAATGCACTGCAGGTGCTCGACTTTGCTGAAGATAAAGTTCAACTAGTTGCCGTTAAAGCCTTCCATGGTGGCCCCCTAGTTGGAAATCCAATAAGCAACTTACGTCAACACATTCCCAAAACGGATACTCGTGTCGCCGCTATTTTCCGTGATGGTAGCCCAATTTTTCCTGAAGCTGACACCATTATCGAAGCCGATGATGAAGTATTTTTCATTGCCGCCACCAAAGACATTCGCTCGGTGATGGGGGAGCTACGTCGTTTAGATAAACCTTATAAACGTATCTTGCTGGCAGGTGGCGGTAATATTGGTGCTCGCCTAGCCAAAGCATTAGAAAATGATTATCAAATAAAGCTGATCGAAGCCAATCCAGCGCGCGCCGAAGCCCTGTCCGAAACATTAAGCAATACCATCGTATTATTAGGCGACACTGCCAACGAAGAATTGCTCATAGAAGAGGATATCGACAAGGTAGATTTGTTTTGTGCGCTCACTAATGATGACGAAGCCAATATACTGTCTGCTATGCTGGCAAAGCGCTTGGGGGCAGGCAAGGTATTATCATTAATCAACCGTGCCGCCTATGTTGATTTGGTTGAGAGCGGCAGCATAGATATCGCGCTCTCGCCTCAACAAGCCACTATCGGTAGTTTATTAGCCCATATTCGACGAGGAGACATTGTAGCGGTGCACTCACTGCGTCGAGGGGCGGCAGAAGCATTAGAAGCAGTTGCTCACGGCGACAAATCCTCATCTATGGTTGTCGGTCGACGAATTGATGAAATTGATTTACCGCCAGGCACCAGCATCGGTGCCATCGTTCGGGGCGAAGAGGTCATTATTGCTCATCACGATACAATGATCGAAGCGGAAGATCATGTCATTTTGTTCTTAATTCACAAACGCTATATTACTGAAGTAGAACGGTTGTTTCAGGTTGGCTTTACCTTTTTCTGATGAACTGAAAATGGAATCATCACTACAACATCACTTCCTTATCGCCATGCCATCTTTGGTCGACACCTTCTTTTACCATTCCGTCGTTTATATTTGCGATCATAATGATAAAGGCGCCATGGGTTTAATTATTAATCGTCCAACACAAGTGATGTTAGTCGACCTACTCTCTCACTTGGATATTAAAAACCTTTCTGAACACCTAACCAACACTCCGGTCTTATTTGGAGGCCCAGTAGAAAAAGGCCAAGGCATGGTCATTCATGATAGTCCTGCTGGCTGGAAAACCACTGTAGAGTTATCTGAAGGCATTTTCCTCACCACTTCAACTGATATATTGGAAGCCATAGGTACCGATAATGGCCCCCCTCACTCCTTAGTGACCTTAGGTTATGCTGGCTGGGGAGAAGGCCAATTAGAAAAAGAATTAGCAGAAAATAGTTGGCTTACCGTTCCCGCCACTGAAGATATTTTATTTGAAACCCCACCAGACAAACGCTGGAAAGCAGCGGCAAACCTATTAGGCATCGACATTAATTTAATCTCAAATTCCTCGGGGCATGCATGAGTCAACCACGAACGATACTGGGTTTTGATTTTGGCTTAAAAAACATCGGTGTTGCCGTCGGCCAAGAACTGACCGGCAGTGCTAGCCCACTTACTGTCATCAAAGCACGCGAAGGCATTCCCAATTGGGATGATATTCAAACATTGTTGCAACAATGGCAGCCACAACTACTGATCGTAGGCCTGCCACTCAATATGGACGACACAGAACAAGAAATGACGGCTTCCGCCCGCCGATTTGGCAACAGGCTAAATGGTCGCTTTCATATCCCCGTTGAATGGCAAGATGAACGGCTCAGTACGTATGAAGCTTTAGAGCAACTCGGTATTCACGACAAAATGCAGGCCAAACAACGCAGCGATGTCGATCGCATTTCTGCCCAACTTATACTTCAATCATGGTTGAACCAACAATGACTATTCCATCTACACAAGCTGATGTTCAGGCACTGTTAAATAACATGGCCGCAGAAATTCGCCTGTGCTTAGGCGATCGCCAACCATTACTGATCGGAATTCATACCGGCGGTGTTTGGGTAGCTGAACAGCTGGCTATCTTGCTCGGCACGGATTTCTTCGATGCGTCGCTAGGCACATTGAATATTGCTTATTATCGTGATGATTTCACTCGAATCGGCATGCATCCGCAAGTGAGCCCGTCAGATTTACCTTTTGCAGTGGATGATCGCCACCTGTTATTAGTGGATGATGTATTACATAGTGGTCGCACTATTCGTGCCGCATTAAATGAAATCTTCGATTACGGCCGTCCAGCCAGTGTTACTTTAGCAGTCTTAGTTGAACGCAATGGCCGCGAATTACCCATCCAAGCTGATATTATTGGTCAATCCATCAACCTCACTAAAGACCAGCAGATCAAACTCAGTAATGACGATGGTCTCAAATTGGAACTCAAAACAATGGGAGCCACTAAATGAGCAGTAATCAACTTACTGACAGCGGCCAACTGCGCCATTTCCTAACGATAGAAGGTCTTAAACAGCCTTTATTAACCGAAATTATGGATCGCGCTGAACAGTTTTCAGGCATTACCAATCGCCAAGTAAAAAAAGTGCCTTTATTACGAGGAAAAACGATCTTCAACCTGTTTTTTGAAAACAGCACCCGTACCCGCACGACCTTTGAATTGGCAGCAAAACGACTGTCTGCCGATGTCATCAACCTTAATATCAACACCTCTGCTACCTCGAAAGGCGAAAGCCTGCTTGATACCTTGCATAACCTTGAAGCCATGCATAGTGATATGTTTGTCGTCAGACATAGCCAGAGTGGCGCGGCAGAGTTTATTGCTCAACACGTGGCACCCCATGTCAGCGTAATCAATGCCGGTGATGGCTGTCATGCCCATCCAACCCAAGCCATGCTGGATATGTTCACTATTCGCCGCCATAAACAACACTTTCCCGATTTGCGGGTGGCTATCGTCGGTGATATTTTGCACTCTCGGGTCGCACGCTCCCAGATTCAAGCCTTATCAACCTTAGGTGTGGGCGAAATACGCGTAATCGGCCCCAAAACCATCTTGCCCGCTGACACCCAAACGCTTGGTGTTCATGTCTACCACGATATGGCAGCAGGACTTGAAGGTGTAGATGTGGTCATTATGCTGCGCTTACAACACGAACGCATGCAAGGTGCTTTATTACCCAGCGCACGTGAATACTATGACTGTTTTGGCTTAACAGATGAAAAATTAAAATTAGCCAAACCCGATGCCATCGTTATGCATCCTGGCCCTATTAATCGTGGTGTTGAAATTGCGTCCACGGTTGCTGACGGCCCACAATCAGTCATTCTCGAACAAGTCACCCACGGCATCGCAATACGTATGGCCGTCATGTCTATGACGCTTGGTGCACAATCAGAACAACAAGAGGTTCAAGCATGAAGCTTCGCATCACCAACGGTCGCGTTATTGATCCCGCCAGCCAGCTAGATGGGCAACACGACATTCTGATTAGTGGTGGCAATATCGTCGCCATTACCGAACATCATGATGATTTCACCGCCGATCAGACCATTGATGCGAGTGGCCTAATTGTTTGTCCTGGGCTGGTTGATTTATCTGTTCGTTTGCGAGAACCCGGACAAGAACACACGGCAACCATTGATAGCGAAACACGAGCGGCTGTTGCAGGCGGCATTACCAGCCTCGCCATACCACCAGACACAGATCCGGTAATCGATACACCGGCCGTGATCGAACTCATAGAAGATAGAGCAAAAAAAGCAGGTCGAGCAATGGTACATACCATTGGTGCCCTCACCCAAGATTTAAAAGGTGAATTCCTGGCAGAAATGGCGGCATTAAAAGCTGCTGGCTCTGTGGGCATGAGCAATAGCCTATCCCCAATAAAAAACAGTATTATCCAACGTCGAGCAATGGAATATGCCGCCACCCTTGACCTCACCGTTTTTATTAATGCATTTGACCCTTGGTTACAGGATAAGGGCTGTGTCCATGAAGGCACCGTTAGCACCAGACTCGGACTTCAAGGCATTCCTGAAACTGCTGAAACAATCGCCGTTTCCCGCGATTTATTATTAATTGAACAAACAGGAGTGCGCGCTCACTTTCACAATATATCTACAGCCAGAGCAGTAAAGATGATTCAGGATGCTCAATCTCGTGGATTAGCAGTGACTGCCGATGTCAGCGCCCATCATCTTCATCTATGTGAACACGATCTGGGTAACTACGATAGCCAGAGTCATGTCTTGCCACCGCTGCGTAGCATTCGAGATCGCGAACAATTACAACAAGGCTTACGCGATGGCATTCTCACCGCCGTCAGCTCCAACCATCAACCACTAGATGCTGATGCCAAACTAGGGCCTTTTTCTGAAACCACGGCTGGCATCTCAGGTTTAGAAACCCTACTGCCATTAACCATGAAACTCGTTGATGATGATGAAATATCATTAAACCAAGCGATTGCCTGTTTAACCCACCAACCTGCCGATATATTAGGCATCGAGGCTGGTCGTCTTACAATAGGTGGTCAAGCAGATATCTGTATTTTTAACCCTAATGCACAAAACGAATGTCAGCCAAATAACTTTATTAGTGCCGGTAAAAATAGCCCCTTTGCTGGTTGGTTATTTAATAGTGAGGTGAGTCACACCCTCTTTGCTGGCAACATCGTATTTGAAAAATAACACCCTAGCTTCAAACTTCTTTTTATATACAAGGAACTCGCTATGTCTGTAGTTAATAAAGTTATAGTCAGTATTGCTGCTGTATTTTTTGTCATTTCGATAAGCGCTTGCTCGCCAGAAGTTGGTAGCGATAGCTGGTGTATGGATATGAAAGAAAAACCTAAAGGTGATTGGACTTCAAACGATGCCAAAAGCTTTGCCCAAAACTGCTTCTTCAAATAATTAATGGCTGCTACAAATTTATACGCTTTAGATTTTGATGGTGTTATCTGTGATAGCGCTATCGAAACCGGCATGACCGGTTGGAAAGTCGCAAAATTAACCTGGCCTGAAATGCCGGACGAAGTACCCGCTGAAATAATGGCTCGCTTCCGTCAGGTTAGACCAGTAATGGAAACCGGTTACGAAGCCATCCTTATCATGCGGTTTTTATTTGAGGGTGGTGATGCAGAGCAACTGTTAAGCAACTTCAATAGTCAGATCACCCACCTACTACGTCGTGATGAACTTGATACCGACAAACTAAAACAACGGTTTGGTGAAACACGTGATCATTGGATTAAACATGATCTTGACGACTGGATAGCAAAGAACCCCTTGTTTGATGGCATTGCGAAGAAACTGCAGCAACTTGATGTACAAAATACCTACATCATTACCACTAAACAAGAACGCTTTGTCAGTCAGATATTTGAGAGCAACGGCATTGAATTTCCTGCTGAGAAAATTTATGGCCTCGACCGTAAACTCAGTAAACAACAAGTATTAAAAACCATAGCGATACAACATCCTAATCACGATATTTTATTTGTTGAAGATCGCCTGCCGACCTTGCTTAACGTTATCAATGATGAGCAACTCAGTGCCATCAAGCTCTATTTTGCAACGTGGGGTTATAACACCCAAGCAGACAAAACAGCAGCAAAAGAACTTGATCGAGTTAGTTCAATTAACCTTGATAAAATGCTGGCACTTTAAAGATTTAATAACTAACAACTAAGAGCCTTTAGACCACTTAGCAGACTATTAGGTAAATCAACCATGTACAGAACATCAATTTTTGTGGCACTACTATTTCCTCTTTTCTCATTCGCAGCCGAATATATGCCATATCCAAAGGCAGAGATCAGTAAAGAACAATGGCAAACGTATTTTGATGAAGTGAAATTAGACTTTGCGAACACTGAACGTGCATATTCTGAACATAACTTAGTCACATATTCCGATGACTCTACCCGTATGAATTTTGCTTTCACTATGGAGGGGCACCCTGCCCATCCTAGCTGGATAACTCGCCGAGTAATACAATCTGACCAGTCTGTCGATATGCAACAAATAGGATTTTTCGCGGGGGACGAACAAGCTTTCGCCACTTTATTCCAGCAATATGCTCACCTAACAGAACAAACTAAAAAGCAACTCAGGGCCGGTGCTAAATGATCGCCTAACAAGTTGCTCAAGTTTAATCCTCCAACTCACAAAACTAAGTATTCTTAGTTTAGATAAAGCAATTACTTAAGCTCTGAAGTAACAACCAATGACCCTTTCGCATTGCGTAGTAACTCAATCTCAATGCCGTAAATATCCTCAATCAACGAGGAAGAAAACATGGCCTCTGTCTCGCCATAACCAAGCAACTGTCCCTCTTTCATCAATAATAAGTTATCGGCAAACCGTGCAGCCAATCCTAGATCATGTAAAGCGATGATCGTAATCACTTCACGCTTTTCAGTTTCCTCTTTTAGACGTTGCATCACTTGCAACTGATGCCTTAAATCTAAGGCACTGGTGGGTTCATCAAGCAAAAATAACTCTGCTGAGCGAGCCATGGCCTGACAAATCGACACTAGCTGCTGCTGACCGCCAGAAAGCTCACTGATATAGCGTTGGGCTAGATGTTCGATTTCAAATTGCTGTAACAAGGACTCAACAGCGTTGACATCATCCTCACCAACCGACCATGCATTGAGTTGTTTCTGAGCCAATAACACCACTTCAAACACCGTTAACATGGCATTGGTAGAAAATATCTGCGGCATATAACAAACACGTTGTGTGCGTTCAGTCGCTGTTAACTCATTAATGTTTTCATTATTAATGCTGAGCTGTTCAAAATCAGCAGCAATCAAGCCAGCCAAACTACGAAAGAAGGTACTTTTACCTGCCGCATTGGGACCCAGTAACACTGTTAACTTGCCTCTCGGTAAGTCGGTGATCGACACATCCCTTAATACCTGTTTTTCGGGGTATGAAAAACTCAGATTCTTTATTGTTAAACTCAATGCCAGCTCCTTCTTTGCACCGTCAGGATCAAGCTAATAAAGAACGGAATGCCTATCAGTGCAGTAATAATCCCCACTGGATAAACCACACCGGTAGTAATCGATTTACTCACTATCGATGTAAGCGACATCATCAATGCACCACAAATTATCGACATTGGTAAAAAGAAACGCTGGTTTTCTCCGACTATCATGCGAGCAATATGTGGCCCCACTAAACCCACAAAACCGATGGTGCCGACAAATGAAACCGCTGTAGCCGCTAACAAAGACACTCCCAATAAGATTTCAATACGCAGTCGTTTTACATTCACACCTAAACTAGCCGCTTTGTCATCCCCCATCCGTAATGATGTCAACGCCCAACCTCGATAAACAAACACGGGGATAACACACAATAAGATAACGCTGCACACGGTGATATTCATCCAATTTGCTCGCCCTAGCGATCCCATCATCCAAAAGACAATTTGGCTCAACTGAGCATCGGTCGCCGTGTACTGCAATAAACTAAGCAAGGCATTGAAGGCAAATAATAAGGCGATACCGACCAGCACCATAGTTTCGCTTGAGGTGCCTCGTAACCGAGTGAATAAATAAAGAAATAATGATGTCGCGAGTGCAAAACTAAATGCACTGACAGTTATCAGCCCATCACCAAAAACTGGGATAGTTTCCACACCAACCACAATGGCAATAGCCGCACCAAAGCTGGCAGCAGATGAAATACCTAAGGTAAACGGATCTGCCAATGGGTTATTCAGGATGGTTTGCATTTCAGCACCAGCAGCACTCAACATAGCGCCGACTAATATCGCCATTAAAGCAGTTGGAATGCGAATATCCCAAATGATGATATTCAATCGTGCACCATGTGCATCGGGATTAAAAATCACCTGACACACTTGTGATAGTGAAAAATCACCGGGTCCCGTAGCAATATCAAAAAATACGCTGAGCAAAAGTAGCAAGGCCACTCCCATGATCAGCCAGATTTTTTGACGAGACTGTTTTAAGTAGTCAAAAGAAGCTGTTGTTGTCACTCGTTAATCCTTTGTTAGCGTCTCTTCTTGCCATTCAAGCGAAACACTCTTCAGCTCTTTTAACATACCTAGGTGACTAGAGATAATCTCTTTGACCGTATCTAGCCCCTCTTTTTCCAATGACTCACACTGTAGGTGAATCGTGTCATTGTTCAGGCTCATTGTGCATGTGCCCATTGAAAATATAATTTTACTAACGCCTTCACTGCTTTCTACTGTTACTTTTTTAGAAAAATGCTTGGCTAACGTTTGAGTGTACTTGTCGGCTTTTTTTGCCTGGACCGTAGTCTGAGCTTGGAACATTTCATTATCCTAATTTAATTTGAAACGGCGTATCTTCCTGATAAATCAACGCCATTGAAGTTTTCTAATAATTTGTCGAGCACGTGTTCTGGCTCTAACGCTGAAAATAGTTGTGGATGAAACCATTGCGCCATTTTTTGTATGGCGTAGATATTTAACGGTGAGTTATAAAAATGATGCCAAATAGCATGAGAACGGTGCGTCTTTATCGCCGCCATTTCTGCAAAACCAAGTCGACCTGACATAGTGTTAAGTGAATTTTTAGCAGCAGTAATATCAACACCTGGACCCAGTAGTAAACGCTTATAACTATCTTGATTTTCTACATCAAGCATCGACCCGATTGCCGAACCAATATAAACATCAAAGTTTGAATTGATAACATGTTCAAAACTAAGTTGCCCTACAGGCCCCGGTAATAAACCTTTCGCCACACTGATTCCACCAGCAAGTTCCGCCATGTCTGCAAACAGACCTTTGGCAACGGTCATACAACACTCTTGTCCCATATCAGCACGTAACTCAAACAATACTGAAGGATAGTCCGCCTCAGTAATAGTTGCGATGCCATCAGTGATTTTTTTCAGCTCAGAGTTATACAGATTGGCATACTGCTGAGCTGCATCTTCCCGTCCCATCACCTGTCCGACGATCTCGACACTTTTCACTGTGTTGTTTATAGGATCTTGTCTAAAGTCGATAAAGACAATCTGTATGCCTGCAGCTTCCAAACGATCAGTAATATGCTTCGATCGCGCTCCCGGCCCATGGCCATTTAAACCAAATATCGCCACATCTGGATTTAACAAGATGATCTTTTCCACGCTAACGCTTTCTTCACTGGCATGTCCAAAAGTAGGCACGGCATCTATCTCTGGAAAGGCTTTTTGATATTGCTGATAGCCCGCAGGATCATAAAGCCGAAACTCGTTCATCATGCCAGCCACACGAGAAATAGGCTGTTCAACGCCTAACACACCTAGGACAGCTAAAAACCGCCCCTCACCTAACACAACTTTGTTTGCAGGCTTATCCAAAGTGACTGTTCGGCCTGCTATATCAGTGATGTTAATCTCAGCATTCGCTGGTAAAACCGTCAAAAACACTAACATCATGACGACTTTATTTAAGGTGCTAACTAGCCTTTTTTGATTACTCACATCCACATACTCCAGAAACTAAAAAGCCCACCATCAAGGTGGGCAAAATAGGTCATTGTTTAATTCTACTTAGAACTCATAACTAAACGATACACGAACATCACGGCCCGGCTCTGCCAAGCCATAAGGGTCCGTTGTGTCATCACTTGAGTAGAACGTTCCTTGGTCATAGTAGTGCTTATCAAATACGTTGCTCACTGCTAAACCCACTTTCATGCGATCTGTTGGCATCCACTGCACATAAACATCATGCACACCATAACCGGCTTTATCATCTTGGCCATCTTGCACAAAGTCTAACTCTTCTACAAAACGTGCATTCCACCCCATAGTCCAGTCAAAAGACGGGCTGTATTCCAAGCCAGTTGTCCAAGTGCGGCCATATGCCGTACCCAAACCCATTTCACCACTACCTAATGGCTCACTACCTAATTCTGGTTTAGTTTCTGATACACCAATATTGGCTGTGACTTCATCCCAGAAATAGGCAAGACGTAATGCATAACCTGTTGACTCAACCGTGTCTAAATAACTGTATCGTGTAGCAGATCCAGCATCCACGACCTGCGTATTTTCAATTTTCTGTCTGAAAATTTCACCACTGGCAGCAAAGTTAGTACCTTCGTATTTAAAGCCTATCTCGATATTATCGGATTCTTCTGCTTTAAGTTCTCCGACACCAAAACCACCTGCTGTCGTATCTGCACCGTTATAACTTTGTAGGGTTCTTCCATTAGGTGAACCCGGAATTGGAAATGGAAGTTCTAAAAAGAAGGCTTCTGGACTACTCACACCTTTAAATGCTTGTGCATAGCCACCATGAAAGCTCAGACTTTCTGTCACGTTAAAGTTTAATGTCGCATTAGGGCTAAATTGACTATCATCGATGTCAAAACCATTATTATCTTCATAGTCGTAATCATCATAACGTAAGCCCACACTCACACTGAACCAGTCATTTATTACTACATCCGCTTGTGCATAAGCAGCAAAGACTTCCGTTTCTTCATCGTTTAAACCACTTGCTGACTTGGTAAAGTAGGCCTCGTCTTCGCGGTACTCAGCACCATAGACGATTTCATGTTCGCCAAACTTACTTGTATTTCGGATATCCACACCAATGCTTTCTACGCCACCGCCGTGATGCTCACCATTGTAGTAATCGGTAAAGACTGTTCCAAAGTTTGGAAAGACAACCCATTGATCGCCTTTTTTAGTCAAATAGCTATCGTTGTAATAAACGGTTGTATCCAAGTCGATGAGCGGATTCTCTGGATTAAAACCATAATTGGCAACCCATGATTCACGATGCGTTTTTTGGGGAACAGGAATATTTTGATACACAGGGTGAAATAAAGCCCCCATATTTGGCCTTGAATAACGCGTACCGTCATCATCATATTCTTCATAACTTAATGAAAGGTAGTGACCATCTGCAATATCACCACTTAGCTTGATACGTACATCTTGTTGGTCAATCTTGGTGTAATCGACTTCATCACCATTTCCATCTTCGTAGTTATCACTGGCATAATTAGCCGTGAAGCTCGCCAACACACCAAAGTCATCTGTTAGCATGCCATAAAGACTGACATGCTTTTTCCACATATCATTATTGGTGTGGAACGCTGTTTTCAGTAACGCACCTGCTCGCTGACCATCACGAACCATATCTTTAGCATCTTTTAGTTTAATGTGAATCGCACCGCCAAGAGCACCGGCACCATCCGTCGCATTACCCGCACCGGCTTTTACTACAACTTCTTTGATTAGTTCAGGCTCAACATTAATACGGCCTTGGTGATGGTAGATATAACCCGCTTGTGTCGCGCCATCGATAGTAACGTTTAATAAGGTATCTTCCAAACCACGTACATACACTTTTTGCGCGACAGGCAAACCGCCACCCACTGTTATAGAAGGCTCATGACGGAAAAGATCTTGCAAGCTTGAGGCTTGTGTCTTTTCAATCATGTCATCGGTCATCGCTACATTGAAGCCCTTTTCTGGCGCTCCCAATACTTTGATGGTTTCAAGAGATGTAGCATTTTCATTGGCTTGATTCTCTATTTCTTCCGCAGATGCGATATAGCTATTTCCCACAGCAGAAGCGACTAATACAGCCACCACCGTCCTCTTTATTAACTTTGATTTTTCAAACACTACAGTCTCCTAACAACTAATTCCCACCTTGCATATATGAAAGGCTATTTAAATGATAATGATTCTTGTTTATAATATCATTTTTATTGGAAACAGTAGTTTAGTGTGCTATTACTAGATAGCAAGCTGTTATGAATTTACGTCAACAGGGGTTGAACTGATAATCATGTTAGAACAAGAGATTTATATAAAGGACATTCAACCCTTGAATTCAACGCCGAGCTTTGTTCAACAGGCGGATAAATCCGGAGGCCTTTCTCCGATTATGTCTGGTCAGTTTCGTTACGATACTTTTCAAAGTGGCCTGACAACGCATGCTACTGATGCCGTAGAAGAGCAAGATGCCAATATTTCTAGTGAGCTACCTTCAGGTATCAGCTTTAATTTTTTATTTTCTGGCGAAATTGATTACTCCCTTGGTAATAAAAAATACCGCTTAAGCAAAGAAAAGGGGCAAGCCGTACAAGGCTCAATCATTGTAAATGATGCTAATGAAATTCTGACCCGTCATATGAGTGCAGGCATGCATGTCAGAAAACTTAATATCTTTGTTGAGCAGCAATGGTTAACCAGTCGCTGCCAAACTGCAGCTGATCACCAAGTCATAACAGAGATTTTTCATCAGCAAGATGTCTATTCTTGGCAGCCAGGGAAAAGTGCTATCGCAAAGGCAGAAGCACTAATACGACTCAATAATGAAAAAACACTTGCTCAAAAACTAACTTCCGAACATCTCACGATGGAGCTTTTGGCTATTTGTCTTGATGAAGTGTATCGACAAGTAAAATATGAACAAAGTGAGAAAAGCATCGGAATTAGGAGTACCAGTTTATCGCTGAAAGCTGCAATGGATAACAGTATAACTACGTTAAATTCACTGACTGAAATTGCTCAAGACCTTAATATGAGTGTCAGTACGCTTCAGCGTAAATTTAAGAAAAATTATGGTATGACGGTGTCGCTCTACATAAAACAGCGTCGCATGGATATTGCAAAAAAGTCCTTACTGCTTGAAGACTTAAGCATTGGCGAAGTGGCATACCAAGCTGGTTATAATCACACATCAAACTTCATTATCGCCTTTAAAAGAAGCTTTAAAATCACACCGGCAGCCTATGTGAAATTACACAAAATGCGTTAATCACTGCTTAACTACGTGCTAAAAAGTCTTTTGTTTTATTGATATAAGGATAGACCTCTCCCGGCTCGGGCAGGTTTAAGCCATTACAAAGTGGCAGCCAATCATCCCCTGGTTGCCACTCAATTAAACGTTCAACAGGCACATAACGTCTCACTTCCTCGTTATGTCTTTCATAAGCAGTGATGCAGCTATCGCGATCTTCCAAATCTTTGCAAAAAGTATTAAAAACGACGGAACGAATCATCTCGCCCCACTCACCCTGTGTAGATAGAATTTTAGGAAAGATCGTATCCTGACAACTTTTAAACCACGCTGCCGAATCACGAAAAGACAATAGTACTTTTGCTTCCGGGTACGCCTGCATCAACTCTTTGTAAAATGCGGTCGCCGGCCAATCAGTCACCGCAGAATAACCACGAAATAAAGACGCCCAGTCAGGGGTATCAGCCTGTGATGCAGCGTGCCATTGCGCGATATGATCGGGGTGGTCGGCAATGTTCACCATATGATAACAAGGCGCTTTCAGTAACATTTCCAACGCTACTTTTAACGACGTCGTTCCAGTACGGCCTAGGCCTGCACCTATAATTTGTATCGCCACTTTTTTCCCTCTTAACAAATGAACATCACTGTAAAATTGCTTTCGAGAGTACCTCAACACCCTCCCAAAATAAACTTTTGCTTACGTATATAGCTTAATTTAATGAATGTATTGTGTTGGATAATTGCCCATAAAGTCCGTTAGTGACAGGTCGTTTCAAAGGGCAGCTTCCAGCCCAAAGCGGACAGTTAGATTGGTTAAAATCAGAAGAAAGTGCATCCACAGATATAGATAAACTGAGGTCTGAACGATCTGGCATGACAGTGAAGAGGAGGAAATTTAATACTGAAGGTCTAAGCCTGCTCAAACTCAACCCAAAAGGTCATGCCTTTTTCTGGATTCTGAAACATGCCAATTTCACCATCCATGAATTCGACCAACTGTTTACAAATAGACAGGCCAATACCCGTACCTTCGGTGGCTGAATTTTCCTTATCTAAGCGATTAAATGGTTCAAATAAGGCAGGAAATGACTTCTGTGGAATACCATCACCTGTGTCACTGACAGATAACCTTACTTTGCCATCATTGGTTTTATGGGCTGATAAACTGATAGTCCCTTTTCCATTATTGTATTTAATGGCATTACTTACAATGTTCAGTAGCACTTGCGTGACCTTTTGACGGTCCGAAGTTATTACAAGAGGAGATGAGTCCTCAGGGGCCTGATTATCTAATGTAATGAATTGTGTATCTGCTTGAGATTGAAGCATGTGACAGACATCAGTGATAAGTGTATTGACATCAATATCTTCAATAGTGAGGACCAAATTACTTGTCTCAAATTTTGAGAAATCAAGTACGTTATCAATCATCCTTAATAATTGTTGACCGCTATTTATTACATAGGATAGTGACTCTAATTGGTCTTGAGTTAGCGGATGTTCAGTATCCATGGCTAATAATTGTGAAAAACCAAGTAGAGTATTCAATGGAGTACGAAATTCATGACTCATGGAGGAAAGAAATTTTGATTTAGCCTTGTTAGCAGACTCTGCAAGTTCTTTTGCCTTTATGAGCCTCTCTTCCATCTCCTTTCTTTCAGTCACATCTGTAGCAATACCCAGTATATATTGCTCATTATTAACACCTTCGAAACGTATCTTTTTTGTGTGTAGCGTCCTACAAATACCATCTGGAAAAGTTATCGTCTCTATCGTTTCTGAAAAGCCATCAAAGAATGCTTTTTTATCCATTTCCAGAAACATATCAACTTCATCAGGGCGATACTCTTCTAACGTTGTATAACCAATCACTTTATCTTGTTTTTCTTTCGGATACAGATTGATGAAATTTTGATTGGCTAACGCTATTCTGAACTCAGTGTCTTTTACAAAAATACAATCTGGGTTACTTTCAAAGATGAGATTATTAAACTTCTCCGCCTGCTCCTTTTCTTTAATTATTTCTTGGAGTTCTTTATAGGTTTTTTTCAGTTCATTTCTTATCTGCTTGTTCTCATCAATATCCGTAATCACTTTTTGTTCTCCAGCTCAATCTGGTGGACTTGCGGTTCATACTATGACCTTCGAGACTTGCCGTTATCGGCCCTTTTTTTGGGGGGCGGTAACGTAAATCTAAATATAGAGTATTTAAGCATTAACTACAAATAGGTTACTTAATCTGTTGTAAGTCTATATTTTTAGAGTTCCAGAAGGGGATAAAAGTTAAATTATTATTTGAATATATTATATAAATCATGGGTGTAGGTTAGAAACGTACTTACCGCTACCTATGGCCAGAATCAAACCAGCACTGTCGTGAAGGTAAAGGGGTTTAAGTGCCATTTGTCTATATTAAAATATAGACTGGGGTCATTAAACGAGTGACCGCTTTTGGCACATTAGCGACAGTTAGGCTATTTAAAGTACCTCCGTTCTTTAGCGGTGCCCCATATGATCGCTAGGGTCATAACCGAACCGTACAGCCATTAAGTCGAGAGATTTCAATCCGTGTCTGCTGTATCATGATTGCTATAGAAGTGTGGCTACGCTGCATAGGTTAATAAATATGCTCAGTTCATATTTGTTAAACAGTTAATAGGAAAAAAAATGAAACGAATAATGTTATTTATCTTGACCAATATCGCCATTATGGTGGTGCTGAGCATTACGTTGAGGTTGCTAGGTGTTGACAGCATCTTAGCTGAAAATGGTTCAGACCTTAATATTCAGGCCTTGGTCATACTTTCCGGTGTCATAGGGTTTGGTGGTTCATTCATTTCATTGTTGATCTCAAAATGGATGGCCAAACGTATGACTGGTGCGGTCGTCATTACCAATCCAACAACTAATATTGAAAAGTGGCTAATAAGCACGGTTGAAAAGCAGGCAAAAATTGTCGGTATCAAAATGCCTGAAGTTGCCATTTTCCCATCACCAGAAATGAATGCGTTTGCAACAGGCGCTAGTAAAAACAAGGCGCTTATGGCTGTATCTCAAGGCTTGTTAGATAACATGTCGCAAGGGGAAGTTGAAGCAGTAGTGGGCCATGAAATGAGCCATATTGCCAATGGAGACATGGTGACTTTGGCGTTGATTCAGGGTGTTGTTAATACCTTCGTCGTCTTTTTATCGCGTGTTGTCGGCCACATTGTCGACCGTGTGATCTTAAAAAATAATCAAGGCCATGGCATCGGCTACTTTATTACTGTAATGGTCTCTCAAGTTATCTTATCCATACTCGCATCAACCATTGTGATGTACTTTTCAAGAAAACGTGAGTTTATTGCCGACACCGGCGGTGCTGACTTGGCTGGACATCAAAATATGATCAATGCGCTTAAACGCCTTGGTCAAGTAGAGCCTGCAGCATTACCAGAACAAATGGCTGCTTTTGGTATTAATGACAAAGGTGGGATTATGGCGTTATTTTCATCACATCCGCCGATAGAAGCAAGAATAGCCGCTTTGGAAAAGCGAGCGCTGACGCGTTCATAAACCAAGCATTAGTTATCAAGCTGAAGTTCGATCATCTTTGCTTGCCAAGTTCTAAATCGAACCGACACGGACGTCAAGCTGGTGTAAATACACCAACTAAAAATTTGTCACAAAACTTCGATGAAAACGATAAGAAAATATCGAGATAAACAAGAAAAAATTGGCGGAGCGGACGGGACTCGAACCCGCGACCTCCGGCGTGACAGGCCAGCATTCTAACCAGCTGAACTACCGCTCCACACCATCCCAACCAAGGCTTAAGATAAAAGCCTGATAGCTGAAGAAGCGAGAAAGAATACAGTAATTTTTATAAAGATGTTAATGAATATTGATGGCTTTTCTTCAAATCAATAAAATCTCATTACTTTATAGGCACTTACTTCCAATTATTTCTTTTCGCTTGTTGTAGTTTTTCATAGCCGGCTAACAACATATTGTGTCGCTCAAAGCCTTCTAGGCTTAAACCTGGACAATGTAAGTTATGGAATACGGTCTTAGCTTCCACGATGGCGATGCCATCCGTTACATTTTGTTGGCCATACATCAACGCCAAGCCTTCCTCATAGTCAGCGTAGTCTCGGCCATCTTGCCACTTAATTTCTAACAAGGCTTTCACACAGCGATTGAGTCGCAATGATTCTTCACTGCCCTGATCCAATGCTAGGCACCAATCTATCCATTCCAATGCTTGTTCGTCTTGCAAGGCCAGAGACAACATCGTTTTGATTTCACCGAGGCGAACTTGAGCCCATAAAGTGCCAGGATCAGGCGCTAAACCAATAAACTGAGCCACCAAGGTTTGATCGTGATAACCTCCCTCCTCTAGACGATCTAATATATCTTTCCACTTAGCTGGATCACCATCTTTAAGTGTTAATAGATCTTCACGAAACAATGCGCCTTCGTTATTGTTTTCCCAGACTAATTCATCCACAGGGTAAATATCTGACATGCCCGGCACTAAGATACGGCAAGCATAGACATCTAAATGTTCATAATCTGAAATATAAATATCAAAACCCAGCTCATGGATTTTATTACTTAAATATTCAAACTCATCTGCGGTTGCTTCATCGTGATCCCAATCATTAAACTCAAAATCCGGTGTTTTACGGAAAAAGTCATTGGAAATATAACCACTAGAATCTATGAAGTGCATTTCTAGATTTTGTGGCGATGAGACTTCGTCTAAATCAAAGGTCGGCGGATGGAAAACATCTAATTGATCTAAGCCTCGCCCTTGTAATAATTCGGTAACGGTTCGCTCCAATGCTACTTCGAAGCTTGGATGAGCCCCAAATGAGGCAAACACCGAACCATCCTTAGGATTAATCAACGTCACACTCATAACCGGGAATTGACCACCTAAAGATGCATCAGCTACCCGTAGCCCATAACCATGTCCTTCCAGCTCGGTTAACGCCTCCTGAATTTTTGGGAACCGCGCGATGACTTCTGCAGGCACTTCCGGCAAACAAATTCCTTCAGCAATGATCTTGTTTTTCACATAACGTTCAAAGACTTCTGATAAGCCCTGAACACGTGCCTCGTTCTTGGTATTACCTGCTGACATGCCATTGCTCACAAAGATATTAGCAATCAGATTGATCGGAATATAAATGGACCTGCCATCTTTTACCCGATGATAGGGCGCTGCACAGATCCCACGCTCACCCGTGCCAGAGTTAATATCAAATAACCTCGCTGGTGTGAGCTCATTATTAGGATCAAAATGTGTCCATAAGGATTCATCCATCAAACCTTCCGGCATTTGCTCGCCCGTAGCATCAAACCAACGTTCATCAGGGTAGTGCACAAAGTCACTGCTGCTATGTTTTTCACCCAAATAAAAGTCAGCAAAAAAGTAATTACAACTTAAACGCTCAAAATACTCACCAAGGGCACTGGCTAAACATGATTTTTCGCTACTGCCTTTGCCATTAGTAAACATTAATGGGCAGCTTTTATCTCTAATATGCACTGAATACACATTGCTTATCGGGTTTAACCAAGAAGCTTCTTCGATATCAAAACCAAATGACTTCAATTTGGCCTGCATAGTGGCAATGGTCGACTCTAGGTCGCGATCTTTGCCTTTGATAAATGTTTGTTCAGTCATAATTTATTCTCATAAAAGTAACCCCCTGACCTACAGCAGGACAAGGGGTTAGATTTGTACTTAAAGTGCGTGCCAATAATTACATTGCTTCAGCAGCTTTTATCGCTTTTTTCACCAATCGTTTAGCAGCACCTTTCACAGTTGCAGCTTTAATTGCTTCTAGGTTAACCGGGTTACCTACGATGATTACCCCCCCCATAGCCGCTCCCCAATGAGGCGTACATTTAAAAATGTAGATACCTTCTTGCGTAAAGGTTCGCTGGTAATTTTCACCCATGCTTGAATGCCATCTTTCAGAGCCTTCCGGTACCAGACCTTCTATGGCTTGAGTATCGTGGCTGCTCATATTCTCCCAAGCAACGGTGTCTCCTAGTGCAATCACGGTGACCAATGGTTCATATTTCAAACCTTGTGCAGTCACAATATGCACTTGGCCACCACCAGTTGCAGGTGTTGCTACCGCCGCTACTTCTGCAACAACTTCTTCTGCAACAACTTCTTCTACAACAACTTCTTCTACAACAACTTCTTCTACAACAACTTCTTCTACAACAACTTCTTCTACAACAACCTCTTCTGCAACCGCCGCTTCTACAGCAACGGCTTCGGTAGCGACTTCATCAACAACAGCTTCTGCCACTTCAACTTGTTCCGTTACTACTTCCATTACTTCTGCTGTCGCACCGCTATCTTCTGCTTCAGGCATCTCTTCAGCAGCTTTTATCGCTTTTTTCACCAATCGTTTAGCAGCACCTTTCGCGGTTGCAGCTTTGATTGCCTCTAGGTTAACTGGGTTTCCTACGATTATTACACCACCCATAGCCGCTCCCCAATGAGGCGTACATTTATAAATATAGATACCCTCTTGCGTAAAGGTACGTTGGAAATTTTCACCCATGCTTGAATGCCACCTTTCAGAGCCTCCCGGTACCAGACCTTCTATGGCTTGCGTATCGTGGCTGCTCATATTCTCCCAAGCAACGGTGTCTCCTATTGCAATCACGGTGACCAATGGTTCATATTTCAAACCTTGTGCAGTCACAATATGCACTTGACCGCCTCCCATCACTGGTTTGTCTGCTGAAGCAACGGGCTCAACAACCTCTTCCATTGCAGCTTCTACTACTTCAACCTGTTCTGTTACAACTTCTACATCTACCGGCATCTCGACTTCTTCCGTCACGATATCAATAGTTTCAGTCATCGCGGGCACGTCAATCTCTTCTACTACGGGCTGAATAACAACACCCGCCGTCTTAGTGTGATATCGATCAGTATCACCGCTCTTTAATGCCGGCCAGATCGCAAGAACCACAAAAACAATAAGGGCCACATGAACAAGCACAGCTATCACTGCTTTTGTATTGTTCATTTTTTCTCTCCTAAACTTTTATAATTATTTCAGCTAATAATAACATTCAGATGTTGACTGGCATATACGAAAAATACCGTCACATGAGATAATTATGCTGATTTCACTCTGACATTTTCACATCAAGGCAAGTCATTCATGAGCATAGAACAAACTTTACTACAGCGTAGCAACTCAAAATGTGAGCTTTGTAGTTCAGAATCAGGTTTAAAAACCTATAACGTTCCTCCCGTTGATACAGCTGATGCGGACCACGCAATTCTTGCTTGTGACACCTGTCGAAATCAATTCGTCGACAATGCAGAACTAAATGCCAACCATTGGCGTTGCCTCAATGACAGCATGTGGACACCCGTTCCTGCGGTTCAGGTTATGGCTTGGCGTTTATTAAAACGTCTAGATTCAGAAAACTGGGCGCAAGACCTACTTGATATGCTCTACCTGGAAGACGATGTTCAAACATGGGCTGAAGCCACAACATCAGCTGACACTGAAGACCTTGTTGCTTCCAAAGATAGCAACGGCACACCCCTTGTTGCTGGTGACTCTGTCACTTTAATTAAAGATCTTGATGTGAAAGGTGCGGGCTTTACGGCTAAACGCGGCACCGTTGTTAAAAACATCTCTTTAACAGATAACCCAGAGCATATCGAAGGTCGAGTCAATGGCACACGTATTGTGCTTTTAACCAAATTCCTTAAAAAGTCTAACTAAGCTTTAATTTCAAACAGATAGACATCAACAAAAATACTTTCTTGCTAATTGAACGTTGTTTAATTACTATTCTGAACATTGTTTAATATTTATTTTAATCACCGATTAATTAAAGAGCGGTAACTTCAATGGCAAGACGTAATGATCATTCACGAGAACAACTAAGAGAAATGGCCTTACTTGCCAGTGAAAGTATCATTAGTAGAGACGGTGTCGATGGCTTATCGACACGCAAAGTCGCACAAGAGATCGGATACTCGGCCGGCACCTTATATCAAGTGTTCAACAACTTTGATGATCTGGTTATGCAATTAAACTCTCGCACATTAAGCCGTCTGCAATTACAAATGTCACAACAACAACGACATGATGCAAGAAACCGTCTTAAGCACTATGGCTATTGTTATCTTAGATTTGCCCACCAACAGCCCGAGCTTTGGCACTTATTGTTTGAGCACCGTGCAGCAAATCCAGAGCAGCGCCCCGAAGAGTTGCTTAACAATATTGATGCATTATTTAATTTGGTTAAAGTTGCCTTAACCGAGTTACAACCAACATGCTCTGAAAATGATCTTACCGTTACCGCCAACTCTTTATGGAGCGGCATTCATGGCATTGCAGTATTAATGTTAAAAGGAAAATTATTTGATGGTGATCTGCAATCAGCAGAGCAAGCCGTTAATTGTTTAATGAATAATTTTATTCAAGGTTGGACCAGTCAAGGAGAAAGACATGCTTAAACTATTCAAGGTGAAAGGTTTTTTTGCCTTTATCGCTGTCGCCTTTATCAATGCTTTTGTTGATTTAGGCCACAAGATCATTGTTCAAAATACCTTATTCAAATCCTTTGATGGCCCAGAACAAGTCATATTAACCGCTGTAGTGAACGGTCTTATCCTGATTCCCTTTATCTTATTGTTTAGCCCAGCAGGGTTTATCTCAGATCGTTTCAAAAAACCTATCGTCATGCGTTGGGCTGCACGCTTTGCCGTATTAGTCACCTTAATCATCACCCTCAGCTATTACCAAGGTTGGTTTTATCTCGCTTTTGCCATGACCTTTGTTCTTGCAATCCAAAGTGCCCTATATTCGCCAGCTAAGTACGGTTATATCCGTGATTTACTAGGCAGTGATAAGTTAAGTGAAGGTAATAGCTGGACTCAATCGGTATCAATGATTGCCATATTAAGTGGCATCGTCATGTTTTCTTTGATGTTTGAAAACATTCTTGCCAGCCACAATATCAACACAGCCGATCCTCAGGCCATCATTCAAATCATTGCCCCGCTTGGTTGGCTATTAGTGATCGGCTCAATTATCGAAGCAATTTTTGCTCAACGTTTACCTGAAACCCCTGCTGGTGATGCTCAACAACATTTTGATATAAAAGCTTATTTTAAGGGCCAGCTTATTAAAGAAAATGTGCGTGAATTGTGGTCTCAAAAAAGCATCTTGCACTCTATTTTTGGCATTTCCGTTTTCTGGACCGTCAGCCAAGTGTTATTGGCCGTATTCCCGTCTTTTGCCGAATCTACCATGAACGAAAGCAATACTTTTGTGATCCAGTCGGTGATGGCATTAACCGGCATCGGCATTATGGCCGGTTCGATGATTGCCGGTTACCTATCTCGTAACCATATTAATCTCGGTCTCGTACCGATTGGGGCTATCGGTTTTGCCATCAGCTTAACCCTACTTATGAATGTCGAATCACTAAGCAGTGCTGCATTAATATTCTTTGCCTTTGGTTTAAGTGGCTCAATAATGATTATTCCCCTTAATGCTTTGATTCAGTTTTATGCCCCCGAAGAAAAACTCGGCAAAGTATTAGCCGGCAATAACTTTATTCAAAATATCGCCATGTTATTTGGTCTATCTATGACCGTCTTATTCTCCTTGGCCAACTACGATGAGAAGTGGTTACTCACGCTATTAGCAGTAATAGGTATTATCGGAGCAATTCACGCCATTCGCACCCTGCCGCAAGCCTTAGTTCGAATTCTGATCTCTGCCTTAATAAAAGGAAAGTACCGAATTCAGGTCCAAGGCATCGACAATATTCCGGCTGAAGGCCAAGGCATGTTGCTACTTGGCAACCATATCAGCTGGTTAGACTGGGGCATGATTCAAATCGCCTGTCCTCGCCGTGTTCATTTTGTCATGGAGCGTGCAATCTACGAACGTTGGTATCTAAAATGGTTCTTAGATATGTTTGGCGTGATCCCTATTTCGCCCACTAAAAGCAAAGAGGCCTTAGAACAAGTAAAACATTACTTAGAAAATGGCGAAGTGGTATGTCTATTCCCTGAAGGTATGATCAGCCACACAGGCCAATTAGGTGAATTTAAACGGGGCTTTGAAAAATCGATTGATGGCACCAATGCGACAATTGTTCCGTTCTATTTACGTGGCTTATGGGGTAGTCGCTTTTCCCGCTCTAGCTCACGCATCCAAGAAAATCGTCGCCACGGTTTAAAACGTGATGTTATCGTCGCATTTGGCCAAGAATTACCATCGGCGAGTAACGCTGCAGCCGTGAAACAAAAAGTCTTCGAATTATCCATTCACACGTGGAAAAGTTATACCAATAGCCTGTCCAGCTTAGCGTCCGCCTTTATTGATACCGCTAAATCATCCTCCGGTGACTGGGCCATTACTGAAGCCACCGGTAAACCGATCAGTTATCGTCGCTTATTAACCGGCACCTTATTATTTAGCCGTTTTTTCAAACACACGGACGGTCAGAACTTAGGATTATTAGTGCCAACAACGACGGCTGGTGCTATGAGCAATATGGCCGCCCTGATGGCTGGTAAAACTGTCGTCAACCTGAACTACACTGCATCTAGTGAAGCCGTCAGTTCAGCGATCAAGCAAGCTGAAATTAAAACAGTCGTAACCTCAAGACAGTTTGTGAAACGTCTCGCGGCTAAAGGCATGGACTTCGCACCGTTGTTAAAACCTCTAAAGGTGATCTACCTCGAAGATCTCGCTAAAAAAATCACGATGCCTCAACGTTTGAGCACAATGGCCTTGGTCACTCTATTACCAGCCCGTAGTCTAAAATGGCTTTATTGTGAACGCCGTGAATTAGAAGACACAGCTGCAATACTATTTTCATCCGGTAGTGAAGGCTCACCTAAAGGCATTATGTTAAGTCATAGAAACATCATGGCCAACTTAAAACAGATCGCCGATGTTTTGAATATCCGTGATGACGATACCATCATGGCGACCTTGCCGTTATTCCATGCATTTGGCCTAACTGTGACCTGCTTTATGCCGTTGATTGAAGGCATACCTGTTGTTTGTCATCCCGACCCGACAGATGCCGTTGCCATCGGTAAAGGTGTCGCGAAATACCGTGCCACCATGCTATGTGCCACCGCGACCTTCCTGCGCCTCTACAGTCGCAACCGCAAACTAGTACCGATGATGTTTGACAGTTTACGTCTGGTCGTGGCAGGAGCAGAGAAACTGAATCCAGAAATACGCGAACTCTTTGAAGGTCGCTTCCATAAATCAATCTTAGAAGGCTATGGCTGTACTGAAACCACACCTGTTGCAGGGGTGAATATTCCTGATTACCTCAGCACCCAATCTTGGAAAGTTCAAAAAGGTAATAAACCAGGCACCATTGGTTTGGCCTTACCCGGCTCTACGTTCCGCATCGTTGATCCGGACACCATGGAAACTTTGGATGTCGATGAAGAAGGCCTGATCTTAATAGGTGGCACCCAGATCATGAAAGGCTATCTCAATAATCCTGAAAAAACCGATGACGTCATTGCCGACATTGATGATGTTCGTTGGTATAAAACCGGTGATAAAGGAAAACTGGATGCCGATGGCTTCCTAACTATCGTTGATCGTTATTCTCGTTTTGCCAAACTCGCCGGTGAAATGATCAGCTTAGGTGATGTTGAGCAGCGTGTTCGAACAGCATTAGCGGCACCAGAGTTACCTTTGGTCGCCATCAACTTACCGGATGAGAAAAAAGGTGAAAAAGTCATTTTATTATTAGAAGGCGAACACGATCCTCAAATCATTAAACAACAACTGATCGATGCAGGTATGCCGGCATTGTTACTGCCTGCCAATATCTTTTCAGTCGATGATGTGCCAATGCTTGGCAGTGGTAAAACTGACTTTGCCACTAGCCGTAAACTGGCAAATGAACTAGCTAACGCCTAATCAAATAGCGAGTAGCACTTCGGCTGCTACTCGCTGATTTACTCTTGTGTGTAACATCCGTTGCACCAATTTTGTGCTTCTTTATGCAATTAAAGCGATGGCAACACTTTAATAAACGTATAATTAACGAACGATTTAATCCAAAAGCATAAAAGCGAACTATATTTTACGCTTTCTTCTCGATTATCCCCCCCTGCTTTACCGCTATATATTAAGAGACAACATTTATGACCTTTGCCGATTTAGGCCTATCCCCTGCTATCCTTGAGGCTGTTGCCGAACAAGGTTACGACACCCCTTCTCCTATCCAAGAAAAAGCTATTCCTGCCGTACTTTCTGGCAAAGATGTGATGGCAGCCGCACAAACAGGTACAGGAAAAACAGCTGGTTTTACCCTGCCTTTATTACAACGTTTATCTGAATCAGACAATAAAGTTCATGCCAATCAAGTGCGGGCATTGGTATTAACACCCACTCGTGAGCTTGCGGCTCAAGTATGTGAAAGTGTTAACAACTATGCTAAAAACTTACCAATCAGCTCAAGCGTTGTCTTTGGTGGTGTAAAAATTAATCCACAAATGATGCGTCTTCGCCGCGGTGTTGATGTGCTTGTGGCCACGCCGGGTAGGTTGCTCGATCTGTATAACCAAAATGCCGTTAAATTTAGTCAACTTGAAGTATTAATCCTCGATGAAGCTGATCGCATGTTGGATATGGGTTTCATTAACGACATTAAAAAGATAATCCGCTTTTTACCAAAACAGCGTCAAAACTTACTGTTTTCGGCGACATTCTCCGACGATATCCGCAACTTAGCCAAAGGTTTGGTTAATAACCCTATCGAAGTATCGGTCAGCTCACCCAATACCACGGTTGAAACCGTCGATCACTGGATTTGCCCGGTCGACAAAAAGAAAAAAATCGAATTGCTAGGTCATTTAATTAATGACAATCAATGGCACCAAGTTTTAGTCTTTAGCCGCACCAAACATGGCGCGAACAAACTCACCAAAAAACTTGAAGCTGTTGGCCTCACTGCTGCCGCCATTCACGGCAACAAAAGCCAAGGGGCACGCACCAAAGCACTGGCTAATTTTAAATCCGGTAAAATCCAAGTGCTTGTCGCCACCGATATTGCCGCACGTGGTTTAGATATCGACCAACTTCCTCATGTGATCAACTTTGATTTACCTGACATCCCTGAAGATTATGTGCATCGCATCGGTCGAACAGGTCGAGCAGGATCGTCTGGCGAAGCGATTTCATTGGTATGTGCCGATGAGATCAAACAACTATCTGATATCGAAAACCTGATCGGTGAATTATTGCCTCGTAAACTAATTGATGGTTTTGAACCCACTCACGATGTACCGCTATCACGTTTAAGACAACAACGACCGAAGAAAGCTAAAAAGCCGAAAAAACCACACGCAGGTCATCGCGATGGACAACGTTCAGGCGGCAATGCCCAAGGTCATAAACCGAGTGGCAATAGATCTCAAACACCGAGACGTGAACCAGCAACTAATTCTCGACGTAGACGTAGTTCAGGAAATAACAAGTAACATTAGTTAACTTCCGTAAAAATCGTCAAAAGTGTTAAAAAAAGCCCAAAACGTTTGTTTTGGGCTTTTTTATTTAAGACGTTTCTCTTTTAGTTTTACGACCTTGGTCACCTGGTCGAGTATCACTATCTCTTAACACTGGGGCATCAGCCTCATTTTTTTTATCTTCTGCAGCAATTAGTTTTTTAAACCCAAAAGCTACAATCGCAATGACAACAATAATAGCGACTGTTTGTATATCAAAATCCACTTTAACGAAACCTTGTCTATAAATTAAATGAACGGTGTGAAGCGTGCGATTAGGGCGACACTTACAAAGACCTAGCGATGCGTATTATAACTCATAAGGCATAATCAGCTTAGGTCTTAAGCCGAGTGGCAATAAAGCGCGCGAACCAACAAATAACTCTCGTCGGAGACGTAGTTCAAGATATAACTAGGCGTCAGCTATGTGCCAAAAGCGGCCATTCGTTTAACGGTTGAGTTAAGATTTCTCCATTTTTTGGCGGTCATTTTTGAATGATTTGTTATGAGCCATGGTTGTTTTTACGTTCTAATTTATTAACTCAGCAAAACCAGTTAATTCAACTTGATTCGACGAATCATATACCAATACATTGTAATGTGTAATTCCTTCATGCTCACTTCTGACTGTGAGTACTACAGTTTTATTTTCGTACTGATGGGGTGCTTCTATTGTCCCTGATATTGTTGATTCATCTTCTTCTATTGTACAAAGGACGAATTCAGAGGGAACATCTATACTGGGTCCCTCGGTTAAAAACCATCCCCATCCATAAACTGGTTTTAGATTTAATTTATGCACTGGTTAGGTTGCTCTCTATACGGTTTCATACAATTCCTTATGTTTTATACGGTTCTGATTATCAGAACAATTGTCTCAGTTGACCGCTTCGGGGTGAACACCGACCTTTGAGTAAACCGTCGTTTTCGATAAGTCATATTCAACACTCCAACCTTTTACTCTAAAGAGAGTGTGTTGCGTCGACCGGTTGAACTCACAGTCGAAAGCGGCCGAATTACTGCTACGAGGAAAGACTCACAAGTTTATGGCAAAGCGCAATCATGTCACTGGCTTCTTGTTCAGTTAAGCCCGTTGCACAAAAGGCGTTATTAGTGATTTCAGCACTTTGTAGAGATATGGCGCGCCCTGCTTCGGTTAAGACGATGCTCTTTTGACGCTCATTATCCACAAGCACTTTTCGATGAATAAGACGCTTTTGTTCCAAGCGCTTCAATAGCGGCGTCATGGTTGCTTTGCTCAGCCCTGTCCTTGCCGCTACTTGGCTGATTGAGATCTCATCTTGTTGCCACAAGGTCATGAGCACAATAAATTGTGTATAGGTCAGATCCAAAGGCTCGAGCAAGGGTCGATAAATACTGGTTAGCTGACTTGATGCAGAATAAAGCGCAAAACACAGCTGTTTATCTAATTTGGCGACAGACAATTGAGTCTCTCCAAAGTCTTTGAAAACGACAATCTTGCCTGCAAATCAACAAACATTCAAATATTTAGTTGACTTATAGTTTGCCCGCTAATAATATGCCCACTAATCAAGTTGGCTTATAGTCAAGAATTTCAAGGGTGAATTAGATGGAAGAGACACATATTGCATCACTGACTGAATGGATTGAATTCATGAGAGGAAAGGTTTATGAAGAACCCAGCATTTTAACCTTGCACCAAACTTATAAAGAGTGGCTGGCAGAAAACCCGAGAGGTTATGTATGCTGAACCTGTAACGGTCAGGAAATGCAGCCTCGCTTGATTGATGCATAGCAAAGCGAGAGAAAACACTCTGACCATCTACCTTTACGACTAAACAACTACTTCAATAGGATTTAACCATGATTAAAAAAATGATCAGTTTGAGTGCTTTATTGCTATTAAGCCAAGGACCTGTAGCCAGTGCCGAAGAAATGCCTAATGTCGTTGATTCGTTTGAGAATGTTTTTGGCGTAACGGAAGGAAAACGACGCAACCACACCAAAGGATTTTGCTTTAATGCAACATTAACACCTCACGACGAAAGCATTAAACAATTCACTAACAGCCAACTATTTAGTGAAGAATTAAAGGTTATAGGTCGTCTATCTCACGGGGGGGGGAGCTACCTTGCTGCGGATAATAAACCTGGTAAATATGGAATGGGGCTCTCTATTACAACACCATCGGATGAGCTACACATTATGGCTGTGAACACGCTCGACTTTTTCCCTGTAGCGACACCAGAAGCCTTCGCCGAACTAATGTATGCAAAATCTCAAGGTGCTGACGCTGTTAATGCGTTTAAAAAAGGAAATGTCGAGTTACAGCGTTTTGCAGCACATATGTCTAAGAAAGAAACGAATTTAACGCCTTATGAAGGCCATACTTACAATAGTGTTAACAGTTTCTATCTCGTCAATGATGATGGAGACAAAACCGCTATAAGGTGGGCTTTTGTTCCTAGTCAAAATGAATCTATTGTCATAGAGGCTGGACAAGACTTTTTCTTTGAGAATATGCAGCATAACTTAAATGACCACGATCTCGTTTGGGATATGGTCGTCACCATTGCAAATGCTGACGATGTCATTGATAACCCCGCAATAGCATGGGAAGGTAAGCACAAGAAAATTATAGCTGCAAAACTCAACGTGCTGTCTCTCAGCACTGATGAGCAAGGAAAATGTGACCGTATCAATTTTGATCCACTGATCTTGTCATCAGGCTTCGAACCTTCTGCAGATCCGATGTTGCAAGCCAGACGAAATGCCTACGCAATTTCGTTTGTAAGAAGACTCTCGGAAAAGAAAAAAAGTGAGTAGAAAAACTACTTTTTATTAGCTGCTGCACGTAAAGCAACGCCGTAGGCTTTATTTGCCCAGACATTCATTTCATCCAAGTTTTCAAGCGCATCTTCTGGCGCCTGAAAATAGGATAGTTTCATTGCTTTGCCTTTTTTATTATAGGAAAACGCTTCTAAACCTAAGTCTGTGAAGTCATTTTTGCTTTCTTTGTCGGCTTTTAAATAAAGCGTTTTATCGGCAATCAGGCCAAACATTAAACCTTCTAAAAAAATGCCGTGGCCGCCAAACATCCGTTTTGAATAAACAGGGCCAATGGACTGCGTCATTTCAACAACATAGCTAGCAAATTCTGTATTTTTAGTCATTTTCTTGTTTTTACTTAGGAAAATTAAGATCGGCGTATTTTATTATCAATAACATTAAGTTAATGGTCGGCTTAATGATATTATTTTAACCAACTTCAGCTCCATTTTACCGCTAGAAAACAAAATAAAATTTATTTAAATATCAGAAAGTTATACACATCAAGCACGGCTTTACAAACATACTATAATTTAGATATTATTGATGCAAGATATTGCTAAATTTTTGTAACTTCTAGGAGATTACAAATGACGCTTTCTTTAAAACAAAAAATCACTTTCGCCGCTGTTCTACTCTGTGCTGTACCTCTAATTATCTCTGCTGTGCTGACCAACTCTATCGCCAGCAATCACGCCAATACCGCATTACAAGAAGCTTCTCAGCAACGCCTAGTTTCATTAAGAGATGTCAAAAAACAGCAGATAGAAGATTATTTTTCCACCATTAACCATCAATTATTAAACCTATCAAACTCAGCGCTTATCTCAACCGCCGTTAACGATTTTAGCCAAGCCGTAAAGTCCTATGCTTACGAATCAAATCAACTTGAAAAGCACGCCATTTCCAATCAACTTAAGCAGTATTATGACAATGACTTTGCCACTCGCTATCGTCAAAAAAATGGGGAAAATGCCCAGCTTGATTCAAATGCCTTATTACGTCAGCTTGATATCGATGCATTAGCATTACAAAATACCTTTATCGCCCAAAACCCAGCGGCTCTCGGAGAAAAAGATGCGTTAACAAATGCTAAGGATGGCTCCCAATATAGTTTTTATCATTCTAAATATCACCCCTATCTACGAGATTTCCTAAGCCGATTTGGCTTTTATGATATTTTCTTAGTCGATTCACGGAGCGGCATGATTGTTTACTCTGTCTATAAAGAACTCGATTATGCTACGTCGCTTAAAGATGGTCCCTATGCCGATAGCGGTATTGGTCAGGCATTCAAAGCCGCCAATAAATCGACAGAAAATACCTATACTTATATTGCCGACTTCGCACCTTACACACCCTCTTATGAAGATGCTGCCAGTTTTATCGCCGCGCCTATTTTTGATCAGGGGGTTAAAAAAGGCGTTTTGATTTTTCAAATGCCTGTCGATCGTATCAACCAAATAATGACGTTTGATGGCCAGTGGACGCAGGCCGGACTGGGGGAGTCAGGCGAAACCTACTTGGTTGGCCCCGACATGAAATCTCGCAGTGAAAGTCGTTTTTTAGTGGAAGATAAGCCCGCTTACCTAGAGGCATTAAGACAAAATAAAGCGATTAATTCAGATCTCATTGCCTTAATTGATAAAAAAGACACCGCATTAGGTCTACAACCGGTAGAAACGGTGGGTAGCAAAGCAGCATTATCAGGCAAAAAAGGGTTTGATATTTTTCCCGATTATCGTGGCATAAATGTCTTATCGGCATACTCTCCTCTCTCTATTCCTGGACTAGACTGGGCTTTATTAGCAGAAATTGATGAAGCTGAAGCCTTTTTACCTGCCAATGAACTTTCAAAAACGCTCTGGTTATCCGGCATGCTCATCCTTGTTGCCATTGTTTTGTTTGCCGTCATTGTTGCAGTCAAATTTTCTACGTTATTAGCTAATCCCATTTTAGATATTTCACAATTCATCTCTCGCGTTTCATCAACACTAGACTTAACCAGCCGCTTAACGATAAATCGTACAGATGAAATACGGGATGCCGCTGACTCACTTAATGATCTACTGAAAACCTTTCAACAAAGCTTGCTCGAAGTCACTGACGCCAGCAACCAAATTGCCGCCGCCTCAGAACAAACCTCGGTCATTACCTCTAAAACCAGCCAAGCCATTGAAGTGCAAAAAAATGAAACCATCCAGGTTTCTTCTGCCATGACAGAAATGGTTGCCACCGTAAATAATGTTGCCATGAATACAACGCAAACGGCACAGCACTCTGAAGAAGCCAATCTTCATGTCAGTGAAGGTGCTGAGTTAATGAAAAAAACCATATCTCTTATTCATGCATTAGCAACAACGATTGAAGAAACCAACAAATCTATTTCTCAGTTAGAGCAGCGTAGTATTGATATATCTAGTGTTTTAAACGTGATAAGTAGTATTGCAGAGCAAACAAACTTGCTTGCTCTTAATGCCGCGATTGAAGCGGCTCGGGCAGGTGAGCAAGGTCGAGGTTTTGCCGTGGTTGCTGATGAAGTAAGAACATTAGCCAGCCGAACTCAACAAGCTACCGGTGAAATATCAACAATGATCGATCTATTACAACAAGGTTCAAAAGATGCGGTTAAATCGATGCTCAAAAGCCAAGAGCAGGTAGATAACGCGGTTAAACAAACAGATGAAACCGGAGAACAACTTACTCTTACTTCTAACTTAATTCAGCAGATCAATGATATGAGCAGTCAGATTGCAACCGCAGCTGAGCAGCAAGGTGCTGTTTCTGAAGAAATTAACCGAAATATTATTCAAATTAATGACATGACAGATCAAACAGCTGAGGGTGCACATCAAACATCAATTGCAAGTGATGAATTGGCACGCTTAGCGGCGGCATTAAATATGTTGGTGCAACGATTTAAGGTCTAAATAAAACCTTCTTCCACAAACCATTGTTAAAACGCTTCGACAAAATTACCATAATAAATGTCTTTCTCTACCAGGGCTTGAAACGCTTTCGTGCTAGCAAACGTTGGCCACTGCTCCACGGTTTCCTTGGCCGTATCAGCATCAATCCAAGTCAAATGCCAACAAATTTGTTCCGGCTCATCTGTTTTAGTTAATACTTGATGAGCAGTAATAACTTCGCCTCCAGCATTCATTTCAGAAAATATACGCTTACTTAAGGCTATAACTTGGTCGATATTTTCTTTTTTGACCCGAAATACGGCAAATTCTGTACATGGTGTCATTCGTTGTCTTTTTTCTTTTGGGATGATTTAGGCGCCAAGCCCATATCATCAAGCCTGAATAAGATTTCGGTCTTTTTCTCTCGAGCGATTACCTGCCAATGTTTATCTTCTTGAGCGCCGATAATGGCATAGATAGAATTCAAGCCTGTTCTTGGCACTGTTTTTTTTAACTTTTTATAAAGCTCGAAGGGGTCAATCGCCATAAATTCATCCACAGAGTGAATACCAACTTTGGCAAGGATCTCTTCACTTTTTTCACCGAAGCCTTTTAAGTCTTTTATTCTCACGTCAGCTTTAATCATCGGCTGAGGCATATTTGGCAAACACTTCAGCACCGGTCATATTGTCTGTTTTATTGATAAAGCTATAATAATTTGGTTTTTCGTCAATAAAGATCTGGTGATCCATTTCAAAGGCCTGATCGTCGTCAAACAGCCCGGCCGGCATTATGTATTGCTGTGATTCGAGAAAGCGATAAAACAAGTGCGTGCCACAGTTATTGCAAAAACCTCGTTCAGCCCAATCTGAAGATTTAAACGCCGAAATAGACTGAGAACCGGTGAACTGCACATCGGTTCCACAATCCACACCAACAAAAGGGCCTCCCGTCCAATTTCTACAGTTAGAGCAATGGCAAACACCCACTTTTGGGCTTTGCTGTTGAACCGACACCTGAACATTGCCACACAGACAACTTCCTTTCGCATTAATTACATCAGACATTTTTGTTCCTTTATGTAAACGTTCGCTCCATTATGGCGATGACTACTGACAACATACTGTCAGTAAGGTGTCAGCATTATGATTTTTGCTCCTGAATATAGTTGCTCAACGAAACGTGCTCGGGCATGGCTGAAATTTCAGTTGCGAACGTCATACCTTCTATACGGTCTACTCTGAAGTTTCGATACGGCGTAGATTAAAATTACTTAGTTCTCGTTGAACGTTTTTTTGTAGGTTTTGTGGTGTCACTGTCTTCAGTTCTAATGAATGACATTGGTTAAATTTTGCAAAATCATAAGCCGTCTTTGCAAAATAAAAAAGAAAATGGTCGATATCTTTTATCGCCTTTTCAAGGTGTAGATGAATGATTTCAAGCACGCCGGTTTTGCGATGGGCTTTGCAATCAATCCTTCCTACCAGCCGATCACCATAGAGTATAGGCAAACAAAAATAACCGAACCGACGCTTGTCAGCCGGCAAATAACATTCGAGCCGGTAGTTGAAGTTAAATAATAGCTCAACGCGTTCACGGTGGATAACCGCATTATCAAAAGGAGAAAGAAATTTTAAATTTCCGGGTTTGATATTAATTCTGCTATCTAAAGATTCACTAGAAGCATAAATAGCAGCTTGATTATCTATGTTTATTTCCGTGATGATGCCTTCTTGTCTTTTTTGTTGTAGCACCGAGAAAATGTTTTTTCGAAGTGGACTCCCCGGCCTTAAATGTGTGAGTTGTTTAAGGCTAGTAAACCCGTTCGCCCTCATTGAGGTATTGAGCAAGTATTCAGCAAATTCTAGTGGGGAGGGTTCTCTGAGATCAATATTGTCTGGTAGAACTCTGTCTGTTAAATCATAAACCTTTTCCATTCCCCTTCGCTCCGTGACCATCAGATCACCTTGCATGAAGAGTTTTTCCAGAGCCCGTTTACTCGGTTTCCAATCCCACCATTTACCGTTTTTTTCGCTGTTTGACTCAAAGTTTCTTGCTTGTTGTGGCCCATCAATACGAATGCGATCGTAGACATAAGCAATGTGTTTTTTATCGATATTCTTATAGTGGCCTGATTCGCCCCGTTTGATCGATAACATTTTGGGTAAGCTAAAACGATAATCCCGCATAGGTAAATAAGAAGCGGCGTGAGACCAATATTCGAATGCACTTCGTTCTCGCACTAGCTGATTAAGGTTATTGGACTGGTAATTGGGTATCCGACTCCACAGTGTGTGATGATGTGCCCGTTCTACAACAGCAAGCGTATCTATCTGTACATAACCAAGATGCTCCAATGCGTTCTTGCTTGTTTCTTTACCTCGACCAAACGGATACTGCTTGGTCAGTCCTTGATGAAACAAGGCCATTTTTCTCAACTTTTTGTACATGCTTGGGCGCTCTATATTGAAGCTGAATTTTTCGCCAAATCCTTACCGGCAACGGCCTTTATTCATCTTTTCGTCGGGCATCATTATTCCCTTCGTTTAAATATCAACTGCATTATGCATTTCACTACTGACAACATACTGTCAGTAACGTTTTAATGTTGTGAATTTTGCACTTGAACATAGTCCGTTAGCGATACATGCTCGGGCAGGACTGAGGTGTCAGTTGAAATGCTAATATCTTCTATACGATCTACTCTGAAGTTTCGATACGCCTGTCGTAAAAAACACCAAGCGCCAAGCGTCCAAACTCCGCCCCAATAAAACAATCCAAGCGGGAAAATAGCTCGGTCCGATTCTTGATCATCTAAGGATAAATAATGCAGTTGTAATTGCGTTTTGTCTTTTATCGCTGTGTGTACCACATCCCAATTTTTACGAATTTTTTCATCATAGAAACTATAGGGTGCAAGGGCGACCGACTCATTGCCCATTTTCAAGTCATGATCTAAGGGTAAAGATGCCTCAATTTTTGATAATAAAGAATGTGCTGCTTGGCTGAGGTTTTCACCGGTTCTAGTTGTAACTAGATTTACACCCAGCACTAAAGCTTCTAACTCTAGTGGAGTGAGATGTAAGGGTGGCAATTCAAACCCTTCGGTTAGCCTATATCCAACACCGGCTTCACCATAAACAGGAATGCCAGAAACCGATAGATCATCAATATATCGATAGATGGTTCTTTCCGACAACATCATCTTTTCGGCGAGCTGTTTCGCCGTCACTGGCTGATGAGCGCGTAATAGATTAGTTAACTGAAATAGGCGATCGGGCTTACTCATGATTTACTATTACTTACCAGCCTCATTACCATCCTTGCTGGTAAATAATCCGCCAGCAAAACCAAAGACTGCAAACAATACATTGGCCATGACTTGACCTTCCAACTTGCCACCGGCATATAACAAGGCAGCAATGATGATCACTAACAAGATCAAAAACACACTGGTGGTAAAGCGACCAAACCCTTTCGTTTTGGTTTTAAAGAAGCCGATTAAGGCTCCGGCGCCTAAGATAAAAATTGCCATCATTAACAAAATTGTAGGTGTCATCATGAATCTCCGTTTCTATTAAAAACATACATCATTTTAACCAGCTGGTGTCTGCGCGCTGTCAGGCAACAACGCCGACACCAATTAATCATTTTACTAAGGCTGAAAGTAACCCATAAAGTTCAACTCTTCTACTGCTTCCATTAAAGGTAAAAACCGCTCATCACCGCTTTCAAATGCCTGAGCCACGACCTTCACACTTTCCATTGTGTCCCATTTTGCTAGGTCAACAAATATTCTACTGTCGCCGATAGGGGATAAGCTTTCAAGGCCTAGGAAACCACTAAACCCTTTTAACGCCTGCCTTAAGTCTGCTCTTATTGTTGGCAGTTGAGCTACAAACTCTTCTTTAACGGTAAAAACGGCAACGTCTATTACATAGTCTGTCTTGTTCATCATGTTTCCTCTTTTGTGAATAATTAAAAAGAGTCTTCATAATAATAGGCGCTACTGACAGCATACTGTCAGTCTATATCTTAACGTTTAATTTTCAACCATAAGGGCAGTTTCGGCAGCCATTGCCACAACACGAACCTCGCTTAAGGTGATACCACTTGCTGAACACCATATAACCTTGTTCCATGGTGTAATCGATGCCGTCAATTAATTCATTATTATTTTTATATTGGCTGGCAATTTCGACCATTTGTTCACAGCCTTTTTCTTCAATGGTTTGATCAATGCGATCAGCAATAGCCTTCGCCAAGCAGGAAGGACAACGACAAGCCTGATCAAATTCAGCTGGCATAATATAAGGAAAATTATCACACCAACACGCTTGCTGAGCCTCATTAGGGCCACAGGTGAACTCTTGTTGGCAGACTGAACATTGCTGAGCCAAAATTATTAGCCTTGTTGTTGGGCTAAATGCCAGTTATCAATAATGGTTTTAATTTGATCCAAGCCATCGGTTAAGGCTGCAGGGCCAGGCTGTAAAATATTCGGTGATTTTATTTCGAACAGCTGGTCGTTTTTTACTGCAGCTATGTCCTTCCAGCCTTCACGCGCCCTGACATGTTCTGGATTAAATTTCTTACCGCACCATGAGCCAATAATGATATCTGGATTGCGATTCACTACCTCCCTATTATCTTCAATAATGCGACTTTTAGCTAAACTTTGCGTCGAAAACTCAGGAAAACACTCTTTCCCGCCCGCAACTTCAATTAATTCAGATACCCATTGTATGCCTGTTATGAGCGGGTCATTCCATTCTTCAAAATAGACTTTTGGTCTGATGGGTCTAGATTCAACCTGTGTTTTTATCTCGGCAATCTTGTGTTCTATGCCAGTAACCCAGTCTTGTGCTTTTTGCTGACAACCGACCATGGCGCCAACCATCAGGATCATGCCAAAGATCTCGTCGATCGATCGTTGATTAAAGATATGTACGGCTATGCCTTGGCGAATTAAATCAGCCGCAATATCGGCTTGTAAATCAGAAAAACCTAATACCAGATCTGGTTTTAACTCCAAGATCTTACCGATTTTGGCCGAAGTAAACGCTGCGACTTTTGGTTTTTCCTTACGTGCTTGTGGTGGACGTACTGTAAATCCTGATATGCCAACGATGCGATCTTGTTCACCGAGCAGATATAACAGCTCGGTAGTTTCTTCCGTCATGCATATGATGCGCTGTGGATAATAATCATTCATAAACGTTCTCTATTTAAACAAATAAACCGGCGGTATAACCGGACGACCATGCCCACTGGAAGTTAAAGCCGCCTAGGTGGCCGGTCACATCTAATACTTCACCGATAAAATACAAGCCAGACTGTTGTTTCGCTTCCATCGTCTTTGAGCTTATGCCATCGGTATCAATGCCGCCCAATGTTACTTCTGCCGTGCGATAACCTTCTGTGGCTGACGGTTTTAATGTCCAATTGTTTAGCTGGTCACCTATGATCATTAATTGTTTATCACTGAACTCAGCCAAGGGTCTATCTGCTTGTTCTGACCAGAACAGGCTTTGTAATTCTGCCACCAGACCTTTGGCTAGTTTTTTGGTTAATACTGTTCTTAATAAACTTTTAGCTTCTTTATGTTTAGTCTTGAGCAACCAATCCGCCACATTCAGCCCCGGCAGTAGATCAATGCTAATTTCATCGCCCGGTTGCCAATAATTGGAGATCTGCAAGATCACCGGACCGCTTAACCCTCGATGTGTAAACAAAATGTTTTCAGTGAACGTTTGTGAATGACAACTGACGTCTACTTCTAATGCCAGCCCTGATAATCGTTCACAGATTGCTTTATAACTATCACTAAACATAAATGGCACAAGCCCTGCTCGCCGCTCTGTCAGTTTTAAATCAAATTGCTGAGCTATGTCATAACCTATGCCACTGCCGCCCAATGATGGAATCGATAAGGCGCCTGTAGCTACAACAAGCGACTGACATTGTAGTTTCTGTTTTTCATGACCTTGTTTAATGTTGAGCTGATAACGGCTACGCTTGTCTTCATGTTGGTGTTTTTCTGAATGACCTTTTAATTCGATAGCCTCAACCGATTCGATTTCACTATGGGTTTTTATCTCCACCCCGGCTACGTCACACTCTGTTAATAACATAGCCAAAATTTCTTTTGCTGATTGTTTGCAAAATAACTGACTATGTTTGCGTTCTTCGTAGTCAATGCCATATCGCTCAACCATGGCAATAAAGTCCCACTGGCTATAACGATTTAACGCTGACTTACAAAAATGGGGGTTATCTGAAATAAAGTTTGTCGCTTCGACAAAATGGTTGGTGAAATTACACTTGCCACCACCGGACATTAAGATCTTCTTACCTATCTTATTGGCGCGCTCTAAAACCAAGACTCGACGGCCCTGCTGAGCCGCGGTAAAGGCACACATCAACCCGGAAGCGCCTGCACCCAGAATAATGACGTCATATGTAGTTGGAGATGGTGGCAATGCAGTTAATCCTAAAGACCAAACAAGGATCGTAAACGGGTCTGACGGACTTTACCAGTAAGCTATTCAGCTTTTATCGGTTGCTTAATTAAAAAACTAGCACGTGCTTGTGTAATGGCCTGTTTGAGTATTTGTGATGTTATCTCTGTTTTAGCTAGATAGTCATGTGCGCCTGCTTGTTTGCATTCGCGCGATAAACGCTCTTCTTCATCGGTGCTTATCATGATGAAGGCAGTGTTTTTAATCGCATCATCGCCTTTTAATTCTAATAATAATTCTATGCCTGAACGCTGAGGTAAATTGTAATCAACCAATACAATATCAAACGAGTCTTGTTTAATTAGCTTAAGGCTCTCATCTACCGTTTCAACTTCTACCACTTCACATGTGCGGTACTCTTTTTTTAGTGATCTTTTAATGCTCTCGCGATCAACAAAATCGTCATCAACAATTAATACCTTCATGCACTATATCAACCTTTCATTCGTGCACGACCACTAGGTAAGTGCACAATTTTCCAGTAGCTTTCCAAGACATTAACAATATCGATAAAGCCCTCGCCTGCCTCGGCCTTATTGTAATAACCCGCGGCGCGATATTTGAAGATGCTGGCAAGATCTGCTTCATCCTTTGAGGTTGTGAGCACAAACACAACGGTGCTGGCCAGATTTTCATCTGCTCGCAACTCCTTCATCAGCTCAATGCCGCCCATCCTTGGCATTTTTAAATCAAGCAACATGATAAAAGGTCTTGAAACCTCTCCAGCTCGCAACATTTCTAAAGCTTGAACACCATCAACCGCTCGAATGACTGAGTTGGCGATGCGATTAGTTTCAAAACTACGAATTATCGTCTCAGCATCAACATCATCATCTTCCACCAAAAATACGGTTACAGGATTTATCTCTTTTTCCATTAAGCCATCCCCTATTCATTAATATTTATTACCGGCTTCCGCTGTAACAGGCCAATGAATAATAAATGTAGTGCCCCGCTCACCTTCTGATTCTATCTCTATAGTACCCTCTTGGTAGTCAATAATCCTTTTAACCATAGATAATCCCATGCCACTACCCTCTACTTTATCTCGTGGTTTTAAAGTTTGAAACATCTCCATCGCTCTTTGCTGTAGATGTTTCGGAATACCTGGGCCATCATCTTTTACTTGGATGCAATGGACATCCACTTGGCGTTCATAACTTACGGTAATATCACCCGTGTGCTGATCATGATGTTTAATACTATTCGACAGTAAGTTTCTTAATACTATTTCAAACGGTACTACAGGGATATTCAAATCAACATCGGTAGCGGTATAACTAAAACCTTCAGGATTGCCCAATAATTCAAAACAATCTTTAACTAAAGCTGCCAAATTAATCGTTTTATATTCATAAGAGGTATGATTGAGACGAGAATAACTTAATAAATCGCTCAGTAACTTCATCATTCTATCTGTACGTTTTTGTACTAAATTCAGGTGCTCTTTAGATTCATCGGGAAGTATCTCGGCACAATCTTCTTCTATCCATGCTGATAACTGTTTAATGGCATTTAGCGGTGACTTTAAGTCATGTGATGCAATATATGAAAACTGCTCAAGATCGTTGTTCGACTTTTCTAAATGATCCGCTTTAATTTTTAGCTTCGCAGTGACTTGATCTGCGTAAACCAACGCCTTTCTATTTGCTCTCGACAAAAAGATAAAAAGCCCCAACAGCATGGTATCGATAATCAGCCCGCCGATAAGAATCATCGCTGGCTGGTTATTTGCTGAAGCATAGCGAAAACTTAAATCTGATTGAATATCAAAACGCCAAGTTCTGCCGTACATTTCTATACTTTCTTGCTTCATAAACAGCGGCTGTGAATCTTTATCTCGTTCATCATCAGCAAACAGTAGACTCTCGCCATCTTTAATTGCTAAATAAACCTGTCGTTTTTGTTTTGCCAGCGTACCTTGCATCAGTTTATACATAATAAAAGGGGCATAGGTCACTCCAGCACTCTTAGCTATGCGCTGCTGCATTGTGCTTGGGCTAATGCCGTTCTTATAAAAGGGGGTATAAAACAAAAAACCCGGCGTTTTTTTATCATCCTGCACCAAGGTGATCGGGCCTGTTAATTGTGCTGAGCCAGTGTCTCTAGCTTTGGTGATGGCCGTATATCGGTTCATTTCAAAAGCCATATCCAAACCTATCGCTTGCAAATTGCTCGCCTCAGGTTCGATATAAGTGATCGGCCAATATTCCTTATTATTATGTTGTGGATGTATATAAAAATTGGGTCTCATAAACCTTTGTTGTTCAAGATAAGCTTCTAGATCCGGTGGTTGAATATTGTAAATCACGCCCATGCCATTGATGCCGGGATAAGTTTGATCAATATTTAAACGGTGTGAGAACGCATACCATTGTTGGTGACTCACGCCTGCAGTATTCACGTCCATTAAAGCAACACCGCTCCAGAGCGCATTTTCATATAAGGCCATGCGTTCTTTAACTAGTTCTATAACCTGTTCTGATTCTCGTAGAAATTTGGCTTCTATTTTTTGATTTAACTGTTCTTTTGTAAATGACCACGCAACGATCGTTACCACCACTGAGAGTAGTACTACCAACCAATGTACCCAATGCATGGAACCGGCATTAACCAAGATCGTCCTATAATTTAGTCCCTTATCCTTCTTATTATCTTCTTGATTCATATCCGTCCACTTTTTTTTGGCTCTATTTTCTTACCAAGCAAATTTATATTCCAGACCCACAGCTATATTATTCACATCTGAGCGTCGATATTCATTAACCCGATATTCAGCCACTGCATGAACGTTATCAAACAAGCGAAAACCCAACTGGGCTTCACCCACAACCGGATGATTCGGAATGGTATTTGGTAAATCTTCATTAAAAGTATGATCGGCAAAACCACTTAAATATAAGCGATCTGATAAATAGGGAAACTTCATCAAAAAAGCATGTTCCAACTGCCACACATGTTCATCTTCATGATCAAACTGAATCGCATGCCAATTTATAGAATATTTAAGGTGAAGCTTATCCAAAAATCCGGAAATAAAATCAGATTTATTCAAAGCCCAACGTACGCCTAAACGATGCCGATCATTATCTGCACCTTGGCGAAAGTTTGATTGCACGGTTAATTCGAAAGGAGAATTTTCAGCTATTTGCCAACGAAGGTTTTGCTCGGTAAAAAAGGTATCTAAATCGGGCAATCGACCACTGCCTTTTTTATCACTAAAATTAGTCAGACTAAAATAAGAAAAACGATTGGCAAAGGTTAAAAATGCATTAATGGTGATGGTATTGTCATTGCTGACTTTAGATTGATACGGATAAACATTAACATCCACAAAGCCGCTTTTAATAAAGTCCTCTGCATAGCCTTTCGATACACACACTATGCACAAGATTAATAAAAGAAATCCTTTTGAAACTTTTCTAGTCATCAACTGCTTCCTTAATGATGGACTCTGGGATCAAAATTTCATATCAATAATTCGACAATAAAACATCCAGCGTAATTGATCCACCCCTTTTGCTCGAAAATAACAACTGGAAAAAACACATGCCTTTTATGAATCTAGCTCGATTCGCTATTATGACGATTACCAATATGAGAAATGGACTCAAATGAATAACGAATCAGGACCACCAACGTTTAATAAAACCACCATTGCCATAATATGGATAGCATTGCTGTTGGTGACTACGTTTATCTTTAATGATGTACTCAAAGATATTAATAACCCAAATCAAGAACTCAGCATCGCGGTGAACGAATATGGGGAAAGAGAAATTATTTTAGAAAGAAACCGTTATGGTCATTATTTAGCCACCGGCCAGATCAATGATCAATCGGTCGAGTTTCTATTAGATACTGGTGCAACCTTGGTAGCCATACCTGAACATATTGCTAAACGATTAAACCTAAAAAAAGGCCGTAGTTATCAATCACAAACCGCTAATGGCCTAAGTACGTCTTATGCCACCACGATCGATAAGCTCACATTAGGCGGGATTGTAATGAACAATGTGCCCGCCAGTATCAGCTCTGGAATGGAGTTTGATGAGATTCTATTAGGCATGTCATTTTTAAAACACTTACACATGACACAACAAGGAAAACTGTTAACCATTAGCGCGCCTGAATAAAGTTAGGCTTGGTGATAAGACACCACTCGCTCAACTTCATTTTTAGAGCCTAGAATAACCGGCACACGTTGATGCACACCTTCTGGTTTGATATCCATAATTCGTTCACGGCCAGTTGAACTTAATCCACCTGCTTGTTCAACGATAAAGCTCATTGGGTTGGCTTCATACATTAAACGGAGCTTGCCACCTTTAGTGCTGGGTTTATTATCCAAGGGATACATAAAGATGCCGCCACGGGTTAATACTCGGTAGACTTCCGCCACCATAGAGGCGACCCAACGCATATTGAAGTTTTTCTCCCGACCGCCATCAACACCTTTAATGCATTCATCGATATAACGCTGTACCGGCTCTTCCCAGAAACGTTGATTCGACATGTTGATAGCAAATTCGGCAGTATCTTCAGGAATCGTCATATCAGGATGGGTCAAAATAAATTCACCGACATCACGATCTAAAGTAAAACCATTTACGCCGTTACCGGTGGTCATAATCATCATCGTAGTGGGGCCATAAACACAGAAGCCGGCACAGACTTGCTCGGTTCCTTTCTGCATAAAGTCTTCAACGGTAGGTGTTTCTACCCCTTCTGGACAGCGAAGAATGGAGAATATGGTGCCTACCGAGATATTCACATCAATATTGGATGAACCATCTAAGGGATCAAAGGTAATCAGGTATTTACCTTTCGGAAACTCGTCTGGGATCTGAATGATCTCTTCAATTTCTTCAGAGGCCATGCCGGCAAGATGACCTGTCCAATTCAGATGATCAACCATCACATCATTAGTAATGATATCGAGTTTCTTCTGCACCTCACCCTGCACGTTCTCAGATTCTGCTGCACCCCCTAAGCCAATAATGCCACTACGATTAACCAAGTGAGCGATCTTTTTACAAGAGCTAACAATATCACTCATTAAACCGGTTAAAGAACCTGTTGAACTGGGATGAGCACGTTGCTCTTCAACAATAAACTGGATGATTGATGTTCCGATATCTGACATGAGGTGTGTCCTTTATTTCTACTGGGTGTTTAAGGACAAACTAAACCATTTATGTATGGCTTAGCAAGCATTCATAGCCTTAATTTCGATGGTGTAGCAATGATTGTTGAAATCCCTTTATAACTTTCTTTTCGCCTTAATGGCGAGTCAGGGAATTGAACCCTACTGATGGGCAATCCCAAGTGCCCTTATGCGAAGCCGAGCATCGCAAAGCAGTTTGGATTAAACACGACGAGTGTTTGAGCGCAGCGAGTTTTCGTCGTGTCCAAACTGATTGAGAAGCACAGGGAACCCGTAGGGCAAGCATGGGCTGTCTTTTTGTTTGGTTCGTTTATTTTGGACAAGCAAAATAAATGAACTCGGGCGTTAGTCCGAAATAATATTAAGCTAGCTGCTTGACTGATTCCCTATCCATTAGCTCTTTTTCTCCATGTGCTCCTTATAGATGTCCAAGATATCCATATAACTTCTCCCTCTTGCATGATCCATTGCACTATAACCATTAGAATCTTTGTCTGCTGGACTCGCTCCTTCACCTAATAATTGTTGTATCAAATTTATATCATGATCAGCCGTAGCATCTATCAAAGTAACTGTTAAGGGATCTATCTGCTTTTCAGTTGATAAAGGCATATTTGAGTTTTCAATTAAAAGCCCATAACGTTCTTTAACTTTATCCAACAAGAACGCGAACAAAAGTAAAGTTAAAAAGTAAACAACAGTTATATAAACTCCATAATTGATAATGATAACTATCGTCCCAAAATACATTCCCACATGTATTAAAAAATCCAATATGAATGAGCACAAGTAACCTAGACCTCTTGTGCTAAAACGTATGAAACCTTGGTCGCATGAGTCACATATCACAGGCTTTCCATGCTTTGCTTTATCTAAAGCATAATTATCTAAATAACCATTCCCACATTTAGGGCAACTCCGAAACCTTTGAGAAAACATTTAAATTATTTACCTCTATTCCTTTATTAGAGTATGTAAGACTTCAACTTTAAATCAAAAAAGCCACCTTGGTTTCCCTCGGTGGCTTTTCTTTGTATCGGTTTAGTTAAACTTAAAGCTTAACCAAAATCTCCCCCATCCCAATACCACCAAGATCCCCAGCATATCGTTGCACCCGTGAGAATGACTCTAGGCTAGCAAACTTGCTGTCTAACTTCTTAAATGAAGCCAACATCAATGGCAAAAATGCCAAGGTATGTGAACCACAGTCATTAAAGTTAGCTGATATACCTTGAGTAGGTTGTTGAGTTAACAACAAAGTACCGCGCTTCATCGCATAACCTAGGTGAGAACCGACTGAGCCTAATACTGCAATCGTACCTGATACCATACGTGTACCACAGTAATTACCCGCATTGCCTTCAATTAAGATCATGCCTCTACGCATATGATCACCGGTTCTATCGCCACTGTTTCCAGTGATAATAACTGTACCGCCTGTCATGCCATTTTTATAACCGGGACGTGCACCACCCACAAAGTCACCGGTATTGCCGTTCACTTTGATTTGGCCATCTTTCATTTCGCAGCCCGTGTATATGCCTGAGTTGCCAGTGACTTCCAGCTCGCCACCTTCCATAAAGTGACCCAAGTAAGCACCAACATTACCGGCTACGCTAATGCGGCCTGAGGTCATGTTGTGGCCAACAAAGTCGAGCTTGTCTGTGCTATTTTCGATTTGAATATTGGTGCTATCTTCACCACTTATTTCAAACAAGCTATCTACTCGAGCCGAGCTATTTCCTATCACTAACTCAAGCGCAGCAATTTCTGCTGCTGACTTATCAGCTAATGCATCTGGCGTTAATGGTGAGCAATCAATGCGCTGTGCAGGTGCATTTTTTAAAGTGAATGTTAATGCACTCATGCCATGATCTCCTGCAAATGGAAGTGGAATGGACCTAGTTTCCCGCCATAGTTACCAGCACTGATACGGCGAATGCCATTTTCAGCACCTAAGTCACAGACCGCTTGAATACCCACTCGCATGGCTTTATCAATATCTTCTTTGGTCAGACCATCAATAACAATTTCCATCACTGATTCAACCTCGGGTGATAAATCACTCTTGGTTTGGCCTTTAAGTGTTGGACAAAACGCATCGTTGGTTGACGCATTTAAGGCTTTGAATTTTGAACCTACTTTTGAACCAGATCGAACTACCCCGCCTGGGAAAGGCATGATCACATTGGGTATTTTTTTCATTTCTACAATGGCCGCTTCACAGGCTGCTAAAGCTTGTGCTTGCGATTCAGCTAATACTAAGAAGTTACCGCCTCCAACAGAATTATGAACACCGGTTTTTTCTTGTGCTAAAAACTCACCATCCATCACCGGAATACGCCAGTAACGTTTGCCATCAATCATTTTTGAAATCTGGAAACCATCACCGAAATAACGTAAGTTTTGACCTAAAGGTATTTCTTTTTCATCGTTATCTAAACCTGAAAACAAGGCTGATGTAGGTGATGTCAAAACACACTGGCCTGAACGTGTTTCTACTTGTTTAGCAAGGCTTTTTCCGCCCATCGCAAAAATCAATATTGATACACCAGGACGACCATCAGGGGTTTCACTGGCATCTAATACTTTTTCTATGCCTGCTTCACAGCCACACGCAATAACCGAGGTAGCAAAACCGGTGAATGCTTGGGCAGAAATCATTGCCCATTTGGCATTAAGTGCCGTGATGATCAATCGCGTGCCTTTCATCGGGAAGGCTTCTGCGAAAGTCTCATCAATTATTACGCCGTTAATAATCATAAAGCACCTCCTTTATGTAACGGCTGTATGGTAAGACTACCGCGACCATCATCCACAATTTCATCATTACTCATTTTGAAGTTGCCCATTTTTTGCGTGTGATAACGATCAAAATAAGGTTTTAATGCTTTTTCTATACTGATGTCATAGTCAGGTTTAACCACATGAGTAGTGCCCCAGGTGACGTTTATCAATTCACCATCTTTCACGACCATCGTGCCGTCTTTAAATACATAATCCGGTTTGCTGAACATTTTTTCACGATCTACATGATCGGTATAAACCGTAATATCAGCAGCACCACCAACACCTAAGTGACCTCTATCCGCCAGACCGACTAATTTAGCTGCACCAGCTCGAGTCATGATGGCAATTTCATATAAAGAATATTCACGTTCTAACGATGCTAAATGACTCGCTTTTTGAGCTTCTGGGTGCAAAGTCGATAACACATCATTACGGAATGTCTTATCCATCAACAATCTAATCAAATGTGGATAACTGGTAAACGGAGCACCATTTGGGTGATCGGTCGTTAAGAAAATTCGCCAAGGATCATCAACCATTAGGAATACTTCTAAACCAATCATCCATTGCAGTGCATTCACATAACTTTGGTCTTTGTATTTAAATGGCACCACACCACAACCAGCATCACATTCAATATCCATACACACCCATTTGTTCGGGTGAGAATGTGGGCTACCGGCAAACTGACGCATATTATCGCCAGAAGCCGTCACTGTTTGACCAAATAAGATTTGACCAACATCTACAGTGATATTTTTGTTTTTATTGATTGATTCTGCAATCTCAGCTGCACCCGATGAGAATTTAAAATCGCCTTCTGTGCCATAGCTATGGAATTGAATATGGGTCATATGCATCGGCAGACCATTAATTCCTTCCATTGTATCAATGGTTGTACCTAAGTTACCTGGCACACCTAAGTTACAGCCATGCACATGCAATGGGTGTGGCACACCTAATTCATTCACTGCTTGAGCTAATCGCATTAAAATATCACGCGGTGTGACGCCGTAGTATTTATTTTGCTCATCTAAATCTAATTTACGTTGGTTAAATTTAAATGCGTTAATGCCGCCTGGGTTTACCACTTTCACACCAATTGCTTGGCTGTGTGTCATTGTCCACGCTACATAGTTGTTTATCGATTCTTGGTCATTATTGGCTGCCATCATCCGTAACAGGAAATCATCACTACCCAGCATGACATAACCACCTTTATCGATGATCGGCGTATCATGCATTTCCATATGCGCTTGGCGAGCATTGATTGGCAAAATAGCCGGTTCAAACCCCGCGGTATATCCCATTTCGGCATATCGATAACCAGCCGTTAATGTGCTTGGTGCAGCATGACCACAGCCTGAACGCATTAATTCTGTTCGAGCAACAACATCAGCCGCATGATCTTCTGGCAACATGGTTCTAGCAATATTGACCTTACCGCCACCAATATGAGTATGCATATCAATCGCACCGGCCATTACTACTTTGCCACGCAAATCGATTTCTTCGTTTATCTTGCCATCAGTAGGTGCATCAACGATGCGACCATCTCGGATATAAATATCTTGGACTTTCCCATCAATACCGTGTGCAGGATCGTAAACTCTTCCGCCCGTTAGTTTAGTTAACATGTTTTTTCTCCGTGGCTACAGTGATTTTTCAATGGCTGACAACACTTCAAAAGTGCTGGGTAAACCACTGTCACGTAATTTTCTTAATGGTACTGATACCACGCTGTCTGTTCTAAATGCACGGCCTTCATGATCGATGCCCGGTGTGCCGACAGGAATAAAGACGTCTGGTTCTTGCTCAAATCGCATACCAGAACGTCCCAAGACCACCGTTTTAGCCGTTGATGGTGGCGGTGTTTGGTCGATATCAAAGCTTGAAACCCAAATCAAGGTATCCACTTCATCATCTGCCAACATACGATTGGTATCAGACAAATAAGGATCATAGTCTGGATAGCCACGACTAAAGTTAGTCCGCATTGGATAACCCGCTTGCCATGCCGATACCTGATTGGCGGTAGTATCGCCATCTTTTCCACCTAAGGGCAGACCACTACTGCGCGTCTCGGCATTTAATTCTTTCACCATTTCACAGACGTTTTGCACGGTCACTTCGGCGTGATCAAAGTCCAACATTGAAGCTGACCAGGTCACGACTGAATATTTAGCTTGTTGAAGCCGATCCGCTAATGTTGCAAGTTGACTAACAGGAATACCACCCACTTGGTCTGCTTGAATCGTTTTACCTTTAAGAAGCGCTCGTAACACTGAAATTACTTCTGGTAAATCAGCATCATCACAAGCAATGATCTGTGCTTTTTTCCCTTTTGGTGAGGTTGAGGCATCGCCTGAAGGTGTTTTACCCAAATAAACCACTTCCCGTGATTCTATTTCTTGGCCAAACATGCTTTCTTCATTCCAAACCATACGTTCAAAGAATCGAGGAAAACCAACTTCTATATCGCTACCCACCACCACTAATAAATCCACACGATTTCTAACTTCTGTCAGCGTGGTATTCATCCAACCGGTATCTTGTAAAACAAGAATATTTCGAAATGCTGCTTTGGAATGTAGGTGATCGATCGTGGCACGACTTTTATCTGCTAATGCCATAGCAGAACGTGCGCCATTAAGATCCGTTGCTAAACCAGCAATAACCGGTTGTTTACTATTTCGTAATAAATCTGTTGCGTGGGATATAGCTTGCTCTAAAGAAACTTCTTTTCCTTGAATACGTGCTTGGGTATCGGAAATTGGCGTTTCAAACCCTTTTTTAGTAATCGCATCGCCATTTTCTTGTACTGTAACTGTATTCCCTTCAACCTTGATAGTCAGATCATCAGAAGCAATACCACAAAATGGACTGGCAACCTCTTGCCAAATTTTAGCTTCGGTACTTTCCGTCATATTCGGTGTCCTTAATCATATTTAATAAATATTAAATTGTGTGGTAATAAACTGCCACAGCTCACCGGGTTGCCACTGAACTTCTATTTACTTCTATCAGCTAATGTATTTTATTAGCTACACGGCTAGAAGCTTACAGCCTGAGTTCCGGAAACGACTTTCTTTCACTAAGTCTTTGATACTAATTTCTTTATCGTAACAAGGCTTGAGCATACCTTAATCTTTAACAACTAACCATGCTTAGCACGCATTAACAATGAATCGATATCATTTTGACGTAATTGTTTTTGCAATGCATCGGCTTTAGCTCGACCGGTAACTGGGCCGACCTGGACACGATGCCAAGTATCTTTATTATCAATCGTGACCGTTTGAACTTTTGATTCAATACCTAAAAACGCCAACTTTGCTCTAAAACCATCCGCATCCGCTAACTTTTTAAACGAGCCTACCTGTAACAGATAGCTTACTTTTTCCACTGTTTTATTATTGATTGCTTGTTGTTGAGGCGGTGAGGTAACGATCGTTTTATTGACTGGCCTGTCATTATTTACCACCACTTCCATTTCAGGTAATAAGGTATAAAAATCAAAGGTGGGTTCTATCGTTTTTGATTTCTTTTCAGCATGTTTCTCTGCTGCTGTTTTTCCATGCTGTTCTGGGACGACATTATCTTTTAAATGTAGTAAAAACATCACAAAAACACCCACAGCGAAACTAAGTAGCATCGGGCCCCAAGGTAATGATTTTTTCTCTGGTGTATTGCGAGTGTTTCGTTTAGCAGCCACTAACAACTCCTCTACATTGATTCTGGTGCAGATACACCAATAACACCAAGACCATTCGCTATCACTTGGCGTACAGCAATAATCAAGGTTAATCGTGCCTGACTTAACTCAATATCATCAACAATAAAATGATGTGCATTGTAGTAAGTATGAAAATCACGTGCTAAATCCGTTAAATAATGCGCCAAAATATGAGGCGTATGATTCAATGCTGATGATTCTAATACTTCTGGATAACGCGCCAACATGGTTAATAGCGCTTTTTCATGATCTTCAACCAAGCGGCTCAGCTTGCTTTCCCCTACGGTTTGGTCCCAAACAAGATCACGCTCAGCTAATTGTCTCAATACACTGCAAACTCGTGCATGAGCATATTGCACATAATAGACCGGATTATCATTACTTTGTGACTTAGCTAACTCCAAGTCAAAATCCATATGTTGATCGGCGCTACGCAACACATAAAAGAATCTGGCAGCATCTTTACCGACTTCTTCACGTAACTGTCTTAGGGTGACAAACTGACCGCTTCGGGTCGACATGGCAACCTTTTCCGTACCTCGATATAACACGGCAAATTGAACCAATAAGACTTTTAGGCGATCTTTATCTTGATTCATTGCTGTTAACGAAGCTTTTACCCGCGGAATATAACCATGATGATCTGATCCCCAAATATCGATGACTTCATCAAAACCACGCTGGAATTTATTTAAGTGATAGGCAATATCAGAAGCAAAATACGTTGTTTGGCCATTATCTCGCACCACTACCCGATCTTTTTCATCACCATAATCCGTAGATTTAAACCACCATGCTCCGTCTTTTTGATAAAGCACATTGGCGGATTTTAATTGTTCTATCGCCTTATCGACTTCACCGGACTCAACTAATGATCGTTCAGAAAACCACTCATCATAATCACTACCAAAGTCGGATAGATCATCACGAATATCTGACAAAATTGAATTTAAGCCAGAATTAAACACTTTGCGGTAGCTTGATTCTCCTAATAACGCTTTTGCTTTTTCTATTAGGCCATCAATGTGCAGTTCTTTATCGCCACCTTCCGGTTCATCCGCAGGAATATCCGTAAACACCTTAAATGCTGACTTAAGAAACTCATCACCATGTTCGGCATGTAAAGTATCGGCAATATCTAAGACATAACTGCCTTTATAACCATTACTCGGGAAGGTTAAATTTTCACCACAAGCATCAAGGTAACGTAACCACACACTCGTTGCTAAAATATCCATCTGGCGACCAGCATCATTCACATAATATTCACGATGAACGCTAAAACCCACTGCAGATAATAAATTACTAACGACAGAACCAAAGGCTGCACCACGACCATGGCCAACATGCAAAGGCCCTGTTGGGTTTGCAGAGACAAATTCGACTTGAACCGTTTTGCCTTCACCAATGGTGCTTACACCAAACTTTTCTTTTGCCGCCAAAATTTCTTTGACAACTTGCAAACTTGAATCAGCAGATAAGGTGAAGTTAATAAAGCCCGGACCGGCAATGCTTACTTTGGTTATAAAGTCTGATTCTGGTAACGATTCAACTAAAATTGTGGCTATTTGCCGAGGATTCATTTTGGCCGGTTTAGCCAACATCATGGCAATGTTGGTTGCAAAGTCACCATGAGCTTTATCTTTTGTGCGTTCTATTTGTACATCAGGCAATTCGATCTCAGGTAATTTTCCCTGTTCCATTGCCGCTGTTAATGATGACGTAATAAAATTTTTAAGCTGGTCTTTCAAGATGGTGAAGCCTTACACAAAATTAATCGTGGCATTTTAACCGATCCTCTAGCCTGATCACATCATTGATTCTTGCTGATGTGAGTAAATCAAAGAAAGTCTTTGTTTATTGGGAATTTTTAAAGTAAATCGACGGGATCTATATCAATAGACCATCGTACTTTTCTCGCTAATTTTAATGCTGATATTGATTGAATGTGCTGATCTAATAACTGATGTAAGCAGCGTCTATGTTGAGTTGAAAGTAAAAGCTGGGCACGATATCGACCGGCTTTTTTCTCCATAATGGCTGGGACAGGCCCCATAATAATAACGTCTTGTTGTATCGTTTGATTAAAAATGGTCAAGACTTCCGTTAAAAACTGCATCGCTAATGTCTGATCTTTTTCTTCTGCTCGAATGACACATAATGATCCTGCTGGCGGCATGGCCATCTCAATGCGTTGCTGTAATAAATCATCTGCGGTGTATTGATATCCTTGTTTAATCAGGTTTTTCCAGAACTCATGTTGTGGTTGTTCCGTCTGTATAAGTACTTCACCTTCTTTTTCACCCCGACCAGCACGACCCGTCACCTGGGTAATTAATTGAGCTAAAGATTCCGTTGCTCTGAAGTCAGCACTATATAAACCCTGATCGGCATCTAAAACACCAACTAAAGTTACATCATGAAAATCATGACCTTTTGCCAACATTTGTGTGCCGACTAAGATTTTTGCTCCACCTTGTTTGATATCTGAAATTAAGTCAGTAAAGGCATTCACCCGTTGAGTCGTATCTCGATCAATTCTTAAAACGGGTGTTTTTGGAAATAAGCGTTGCAAAGAATGTTCTACTTTTTCGGTACCGGCCCCATAGTTTTTTAAATCACCGCTCTGGCATGTTGGACATTTCTCGGGTAATCGTTGAATTAAACCACAATGGTGACAAAACAAAATATTACGATGGTAGTGAACAACCATACGAGCGTCACAGCCTGTGCACGCAGCTTGCCAATTACACTCATGACACATTAATACCGGTGCAAAACCTCGTCGATTGATAAAAAGTATGACTTGATTATCGTTTTCGATATGTTTCTTGATGGTTTGTAATAATTTTTGACTGATTCCATTTTGTGTATCAGAACCACTACTATCGATTACACGAACTTTGGGAAGTTTGGCACCACCTGCACGTTTTGTTAACGAAAGTAGCTGATATCGCTTTTGACGGACGTGGTAGAGACTTTCTAAGGAGGGTGTCGCACTGCCTAAGATAATGGGAATGGCTAATTTCTTTGCACGGACTAAAGCGACATTTCTTGCATGATAACGAAGACCGTCTTGTTGTTTATACGAACTATCGTGTTCTTCATCTAAGATAATTAAACCAGCAGAGGTTAACGGCGTAAATACCGCTGAGCGTGTACCTATAACTATATCTGCGAGCCCTGCTTGGGCGAGTAACCAACCTTGTTTTCGTTCTCCATCTGAAATGGATGAATTTAAAACAACGATATTAACTGCTAAGCGTTGCTTAAACCGCTGTACAAATTGTGATGTTAGACCAATTTCAGGAATTAAAATGAGTACTTGTTTGCCTTCAGCCAGCATTTGTTCACTAAGCTGAATATAAACTTCAGTTTTCCCACTTCCTGTAATTCCTTGTAACAGGTAAGGAGTGAATTCTTGTCTTTTTTGCCAAACTGTATCAACAGCAATTTGCTGTTCTTCATTTAAGTCACATGCTGGTTCAATTTCAACAAGGGGTAGGGCTAATTTAGGTCGGGTAGATGAACGAATAATTCCTTTTGTTTCTAAACTTAGTAATGAGGATTTGCATTCACCTAGTTGTTGTTTGATTTGGCGTTGACTTAATCCTGTTTGATGCTGTTTAAGAAACGTTAAAATTTTATCTTGTTTTTTTCCTAATGTAACTTCGGTCAATTCCGATGGTTGTTTTTCATACCAAAAGGTTTCTGTTTTTAATTCTGCTGTTTCACCATGACGTAATTTTTTAGGTAGTGCTGCCTGAAAACAATCTCCGATAGGATGGTGATAATAAAAACTGACCCAGTTAATTAGATTAAATAATTCATCATTTAGTATTGGCGTTGAATCTATTTTTTCCAAAATAGGTTTTAATTTAGATATATCTCGATCTGCTTCAATTTCGGACACTTGAAGAACTATGCCGATAAGTTGTCTGGATCCAAAAGGGACTTTAACTCTAAGTCCTGGAGTCCAATCCTGATTATCTTCTGTACTTAAATAATCAAATCTTTGTCTCAAGGGACAAGGGATAGCAATATGAAGAATTTTTATCATTAAACAAATATAAATATATAGAAAGAATTAGTGATGATGATGTTTGATGCCTGTGGATAGGTGGATTATTCATTATTACGCAGTGTTTTCATAGTGTTAATCTTAAAAGTCTTGTGGGTAAGTTTTATGTCTAGTGTTAGATCTCTTGTGGATAAGTACATGAGTTATCCACAGGAAAAGTTATCCACAGTTTTTGATCTGTTTTATTTGTGTGCTTATACCGAAGTTATTAAAGTATGTTTTATAAAAGTTGTCATGTCTAAAAAGTTAGTTTTATGTTTACGTAACTAGAAAAAAATAGTTATTCAAATAATTTAATCATTAAAACAATATAACTATATTAAAAGAGTTTAGTGATGATGTTGTTTGATGCCTGTGGATAGGTGGATTGTTTTTAATTTATATTAAAATTCAAATAGTTAAAATAAAAGTAGTTGTGGGTTATTCTACTAATAGTAGAGTGATCTCTTGTGGATAAAGAGCGTACTTATCCACAGGAAAAGTTACTCACAGGTTTTGATCAGTTTTATTTGTGTGCTTATACCGAAGTTATTAAATGGAGGTATCTTTGAATTTAAGTAAGTATGGATGGTTTTTTAGTGCTGATTAAATAGTGACAAATGCTATGCTATGCATCCAATTTTCTTGGTGTTATTGAAAATGAAAGTAGCAATTATTGTGGCGATGGATAAGCAAGGCTTGATCGGCAGGAATAATGATTTACCGTGGAAATTATCGGCTGATCTAAAGTATTTCCGAAGAGTAACGATGGGGAAACCTTTAGTGATGGGACGAAATACCCATGAATCGATAGGTAGAGCATTGCCTGGAAGGAAAAATATCATTGTTACTTCAAATACTGATTACCAGGTAGATGGTTGCACCGTAGTGCCATCATTAGAGCAAGCATTACTGGCGTGTGATGATGCTGAAGAAGTTATGGTGATGGGCGGTGCGTCATTGTATGAACAACTTTTACCTGAGGTAGAAAGAATTTATCTTACTCATGTTGATGTTGAGTTAGAAGGCGACACGTGGTTCCCTCAATGGAATAAAGATCAATGGCAAGAAATTAGCCGTGAAGATCACCCCGCTGATGAAAAAAACCAATATCCCTATAGTTTTGTGGTTTACGATAGAGTTTAAGTTAACTACATTCTATGACGTAGTGGAGAGTAGTCGCAGTGCTGCTTGGGTGTGTTCCGCTGCTTCATGGCCAAGATCCGTTAGGTAGCCACCATCTTTCTGGCTAACTAGGCCTTTTTCAAATAAACGTTCACTGGCATCGATTAAGCCTTGTCGAGCTGTGTTATGGACTTTAATGCCTTCTTGTGTGGTATCGAGGTTATAACGAAGTAATACTTCAATTTCATCAATTAATTCTTGTTTAATAGTCATTAGTTTCCCTTACAAATTATCGATATCTCATTCTACACATATTAATTGCGATGATAGTTAACTTTATTTTGTTAACGGCACAGCATTATTGTTTATTTAATATATTGCTTGTCTCTGGTATCTTTCCGTCTTATTTAATTTCAAGTAACTAGCCAAATCTATGTCATTTTCGGTCGATCAGATAAAAGCGAGTTTATTCGCACTCCATACTAATAAAATATTTGAATTAACGGTGATAGCTATTATCGTATTCTCTGCGTTGGTAACAGGCGCTAAAACCTACGAGATTGATTCAACGGTAGGTAATATCGTTGTATGGTTAGACATGTTTATCACCCTATTTTTCTTGGTGGAGGTGATGATTAGGTTGATTTCTGAGCCCAGAACGTTAGATTTTTTCAAAAAGGGCTGGAATGTCTTTGATTTTTTAATCGTAACAGCCAGTTTAATCCCTGTAGATGGTAATGAAACGGTCTTGTTGGCACGGTTATTACGCATCTTTAGGGTATTACGATTAGTATCGATTATTCCAGAATTACGTATATTAATTAATGCATTAATTAAAGCATTACCTCGCATGGGTTATGTGGTGTTATTGATGTTTATTATTTTTTATATTTATGCCGCGATTGGTAGTTTTATGTTTGACCATATCAATTCAACCCTTTGGGGAAATATTTCAATTTCGATGTTGACGTTATTTAGAGTGGCGACATTTGAAGATTGGACGGACGTGATGTATGAAACGATGACAGAGTTTCCGCTCAGCTGGATCTTTTATTTGAGCTTTATCTTTCTTACCGCTTTTGTCTTTTTAAATATGATGATTGGTATCATTTTGGATGTAATGCAGCGAGAACATGAGCAATATTATCGTGAAACCGGTGAAGGTGAAGCAGGTGAAGTGCATTGGATTAAAGAAAATATGATCGCTATGGACTCACGTTTGGATAGAATCGAGACTTTATTGATAGAAAATGTGAACAAGAGCACAAAATAGAGGTAATAGTTGAGTAATAATTTTACATAGTTATGAACACGTTGTAAGCTTAAGCATCTAAACTCTGAAGTGAGGAGTGTGTTATGGAAATTCCAGGTATTACCCCCTTTGCTGGGCAACCGACATTAACCAACCCATTATCACAACAAAACCTACTAGAAGGTCGTGAATCTGCAGCGCTACAAGGTGGCGAAACTCAGAATACAGTGACGGCCAGTGAGCAAGATTCAACAGAAGTGACAACCACTGAAGTTGTTAATCAAGCAAATGAAACAGATCAAGCCGGATTTAACCCTGATAATCCGGGAGGCACCATCGATATCACCGCATAAGGAATCCTAATTAGTGGCCAACCCGATAATTTCAGACGATCCTATTTATCGTCTATTAAGAGAAGGTAAAATAGACGAATTTAACCAGCGCGTAGCCGCTGGAGAAAAAGTGGATTTAACCGGCTGTGATTTTCGCCATCTCAATTTACAAGGGATAAACACTAAAGGTTTGGATTTTTCCGACAGCTACTTTCGACAAGCTGACTTGCGAGGTGTTGATTTTTCTAACTGTGACAGCCTAGATGGTGCCAGTATTCATGGCGCTAAAATTTCAGGTGTTTATTTTCCTAAAGAAATTCGTGCTGATGAATTGTTATTATCGTTAGAGCACGGTACGCGTCTGCGTTATATCAGTTAGTCTAATCATCTTCGGTGATTTTTTTTGGAAACCACCGCGCGCAGACTAAACCTAATTCAAATAACAACCAGACGGGCACCGCTAATAATGTCTGCGAGATAATATCGGGCGGCGTTAATAACATGCCAATTACAAAAGCACCAACGATAATATAGGGCCGTTTTTCAGCAAGACTTTCTGTCGTTGAAACGCCGGTCCAAATCAATAAGATTGTGGCTATAGGCACTTCAAATGCCAAACCAAAAGCAAAAAACAGCTTTAATACAAAATCCAAATAACTACTGATGTCCGTCATGACGGCTACACCTTCTGGTGCTGCTTGTGTTAAAAAGCCAAAAATAATCGGAAACACGACGTAATACGCAAAGATCACACCTAGAAAAAACAGCGTTGTACTGGCGAATAATAACGGAAAAACCAGCTTGCGCTCGTTGTCATATAACCCCGGTGCAATAAAGGCCCAAAGTTGATAAAGCAAAACAGGTACTGCCAACATAATGGCTGTGCTTAAGGTGAGTTTAAAGGGCGTTAAAAAGGGGGATGCGACTTCAGTTGCGATCATCGTGCTTGATTCTGGCAAATGACGTAATAGCGGCTCTGCTAGGAAGTGATATAAATCATTTGAAAATGGCAATAATACGACAGCAATAACTAATACTGCCAAAACACCACGCAATAACCGGTCTCGCAGTTCTATAAGGTGGGATATCAAAGGTTGTTGATTATCCGTTTCCATCTTTATCCTTAGGTATTATGCTATTTTCGCTAGGCGAAATTGTTTGTTCTAAGTCGGGTAAATCTACCGTTTTATTCAGTGCTTGCTTTAATTCTTCGGCACGTAACTCTCGTGATATTTCACTACGAATAGACTGTATGGAGGCATTAGCTCGCCCTAGCCATAAACCTGTTACGCGGATCAGTTTAGGTAAACGTTCAGGGCCAACGACAACCAAAGCGACGATGACAATAAGGGATAGCTCCCAAAAACCAATATCAAACATCGTATTTAGCTCGAGTGTTTGTCTTTTTCAGTTTCAGCAGCTTTTTCTTGAGAGATGTTGTCGTGATCAATCGTATTATCATTTTCGGACTTTGCAGTTTGTTCACCTTCTTGCATTGATTGCTTAAAGTTTTTTATTGCACTGCCTAAATCACCACCTAATGAGCGTAATTTTTTTGTACCAAACAATAAGATGACGATTACTAAAACGATTAATAATTGCCATACGCTGATTCCACCAAAACCCATAATAATCTCCTATTTAAAACCCGGGAGGTTTTTACCACCCAAGATATGCATATGTAGGTGGTCTACTTCTTGGCCGCCACCAGGTCCTGTATTGATAATAGTTCTAAAGCCAGTATCTAAGCCTTGCGAGCGAGCAAGTTCAGGTAATTTTAATGTCATTTTTGCAATGAGATCTTGGTGCTCACCGTTTAACTCGTCGAGACTTTTAATGTGAATTTTTGGAACAACTAAAATGTGCACCTCAGCTTTAGGATAAATATCTTTAAAGACGTATATTTGCTCATCTTCGTAAACCTTGCTGGAAGGAATATCGCCAGCAATAATTTTGCAAAACAAACAATCGGTCATTATTTACTCCTGCTCGCTTTTTCTTCTATACCTGACAGTCCAAAACGACGATCAAGCTCATCTAAAACAGCTTGTGGGTTGATATCGTTATGAGCTAATAAAACTAAGCTATGAAACCATAGATCAGCCGTTTCATAAATAATTTCATCGCGATCCCCGCCTTTACCTGCAATCACCGTTTCAGTGGCTTCTTCCCCTAATTTTTTGAGGATTTTGTCTGTGCCCGCTTTATATAAGCTTGCAACATAAGAGCTGTCAGGATCTGCATTTTTACGTGCTTCTAGTACTTCAGCCAATTTAGTTAAGGTGTCACTCATCCGTACATCTCTTTAGGGTCTTTTAATACTTTTTCGGTTGTTGTCCATTGGCCATCTTGTAGTTGTTGGTAAAAACAATGGTGACGACCAGTATGACAGGCGATACCGCCCTTCTGTTCCACTTCTATTAATAGTGCATCATTATCACAATCTAGGCGAATAGATTTGATGATCTGTTGATTGCCTGACTCTTCACCTTTATGCCATAGCTTTTGGCGTGAGCGTGACCAGTAGACAGCATGGCCAGTCTCTACAGAGAGTGCCAACGATTCCTTATTCATCCATGCGAGAGTAAGTACTTGCTTAGAGTTAAACTCTTGGGTAATCACAGGAATTAAACCATCATCATTCCATTTAATATTCTCTAACCAAGACATTAAAGGCGAACCTCAATACCTTGGCTGGCCATTTGTTGTTTGGCTTCTTGTACTGTGTGTTCACCAAAATGGAAAATACTCGCAGCTAAAACTGCATCTGCTTTTCCAAGTTTTACACCATCAGTTAAGTCTTGTAGTTTTCCTACGCCACCAGAGGCAATCACTGGTACGGCAACAGCATCACTGATCGCACGAGTAAGTTTGAGATCAAAGCCTGACTTGGTGCCATCACGATCCATGCTGGTTAATAATATTTCACCAGCGCCATAAGCGACCATTTTCTTCGCCCACTCAATGGCATCGATGCCTGTTGATGTGCGACCGCCATGGGTGAAAATTTCCCATCTAGGTGTTTCACCTTCTGCGGAAACTTGTTTGGCATCAATCGCCACCACAATGCATTGTGAACCAAACTTTTCAGCTGCTTCACGCACAAACTCAGGGTTTTTCACCGCAGCAGAGTTAATGCCGACCTTATCAGCCCCAGCATTGAGCATACGACGAATATCATCGGTGGTGCGAATACCACCGCCAACGGTTAATGGGATAAAGACCTGACTGGCTACTGCTTCAACAACATGCACCATTGTGTCACGATTATGATGAGTGGCTGTGATGTCTAAAAAGGTGATTTCATCAGCACCTTGTTGATCGTAACGTTTAGCGACTTCAATGGGGTCGCCGGCATCACGAATATCAACAAATTGCACACCTTTTACAACGCGACCATCGTCAACATCAAGACAAGGAATAATGCGTTTTGCTAGAGCCATGGAATAACCTTGAAATTAATATTTTGTTGGAGGGTTAAGCCGATCAGCCAATGCCTGACCTTCAGCCAAATCAATCGTGCCTTCATAGATGGCTCGCCCAACAATAGCACCTGTTACACCTTCAGTTTCATAGTGGCATAAGGCCTTAACATCATCATAGCTAGTGACGCCACCTGAGGCAATAACAGGGATCTTAATTGCACGAGCGAGGTCTCGAGTTGATTCCAGATTTACGCCTTGCATCATACCGTCACGACTAATATCGGTGTAGATAATAGCTTCGACACCGTCGTGTTCAAATTGTTTGGCAATATCAATGACATCATGGTGGGACAACTTTGACCAGCCATCAATGGCTACTTTGCCATCTTTAGCATCAAGGCCGACGATAATATGGCCAGGGAATTCGGCACAAACATCACCAACAAAATGAGGTGCATTAATTGCCTTGGTGCCAATAATGACATAACGGACGCCAGCTTCAAGATAACTTTGAATAGTATCTTCATCACGTATACCACCACCAACTTGTACATCAAGATCGGGGAAGGCTGCACAAATTTGATGTATTACTTCGGCATTAACGGGTTTACCGGCAAAAGCGCCATCAAGGTCGACTATGTGTAAGCGTTTGGCGCCAGCGTCTACCCATTTTTTGGCTACAGCAAGCGGATCTTCAGAAAACACTGTGTTATCTTCCATGCGTCCCTGACGCAAACGAACACAGTGACCCTCTTTTAGATCAATGGCAGGGATTAACAACATAAAGATTTCTCCATTATAGTCAGCATAAGTTTAGGACTGTCCGTCCCAAGCTAAAAAGTTTTTGAGTAATTGTAAACCAACATGTTGGCTTTTTTCTGGGTGGAACTGCACTGCAAATACATTGTTTTTATGGATTGCAGAGGTAAAGTCATCCGGATAGGCGGTGGTTGCAGCGGTAACACTGGCTTCGTTCGGGCTTACAAAATAGCTGTGAACAAAATAAAAACGACTGTCTTGTTCTATGTCATTCCACAAAGGGTGAGATAAGCTTTGATTTACTTTATTCCAGCCCATATGCGGAACTTTTAAGCGCTCGCCATTGGCGTCATTCGTTATATCAAAGTGAGAAACATTGCCTGGAATAATATCTAAACTATCGATACCGCCATTTTCTTCACTGCGTGACAACAAGGCTTGCATGCCAAGGCACACTCCTAGGAAGGGTTTTTTTGATGCAACTTCACGGATAACATCATCGAGCTCTAGCCGTTGCAGTTCACTGATACAGTCTCGGATAGCGCCCACACCCGGGAATACAACATGGCTGGCTGCCAGTATACGGTCAGGGTCTGCGGTAACCTCAATGGCAACATCATTAGCCGCTACGCTTTCTAGGGCTTTTGAGACTGAGCGCAAATTGCCCATGCCATAATCGATGACTGCTACGTGTTGCATAAATAACCTGTGTGTATGAATAAACTATTCATTTTACGTAATTTACCGCGAACAAGATATGGGGCTATAAAGCACCTTTGGTTGATGGCAACTGCCCCAATGCACGTGAATCTAACGCCACAGCCATACGTAATGCTCGACCAAAGGCTTTAAAGATTGTTTCTGCAATATGATGAGCATTGCGACCTTTTATTGAATCAATATGTAAAGTGATACCGGCGTGGTTGATGAGGCCTTGGAAAAACTCATAAAATAAATCTACGTCAAACTCGCCAATTTTGTCACGAGTGAAGCGGACATCAAACTCAATGCCGGGACGACCTGATAAATCTAAAACCACTCTGGATAAGGCTTCATCTAGAGGCACATAAGCATGGCCATAACGTACCACACCTTTTTTGTCACCGAGCGCTTGTTTTAAAGCCTGCCCGATTGTGATGCCGATATCTTCAACGGTGTGGTGCGCATCGATATGCAAATCACCCTTGGCGACAACAGAGAGATCAAACAATCCGTGGCGGGCAATTTGTTCCATCATATGATCGAGAAAATGTACGCCTGTTTCAGCGCTAAATTGGCCGGTGCCATCAAGGTTTAAGCTCACCTCAATTTGAGTTTCGAGTGTATTTCGCGCAACCGTTGCGGTACGAGACGTCATGGTTGTTCCTGATTTCAGAATTTAAAGTAGAATAATAACTGTTTCAGACCGGTGTTTGAAGGGCTATTATGCTCTATGGGTCGTCGTCAGGGTAAGTAATGTCTTCATCGAATAATATAACTCCGCTATTCCAAGATCTCGCAAAGCTCGAAAATGAACAGCACCGCGCAGTCTGCCAAGATTGCTCATTATCTCGATTGTGTTTACCGCTAGGCTTACACAATGACGATTTAGTGCAGTTAGATAAAATTATTAAACGCAGTAATAGCTATAAACGCGGTCATTCTTTATTTTCTATCGATACACCCTTTAAATCTTTATTTGTCGTGCGTTCAGGTTCTTTCAAAACAACCATTTCAGCGAGTAATGGCCGAGAGCAAGTTACCGGCTTTTATTTTCCAGGTGAGTTCATAGGTTTAGATGCTATTCACGAACAAGTCTATAAATCTAATGCCCGTGCGCTAGAAAGCAGTTCGGTGTGTGAGTTGCCCTATGAGAACCTGCAAGAGCTAGGGCAAGAAATGCCACAACTGCAGTTGCAATTATTGTCACGTCTTAGCAAAGAGTTATCGGGCGATAAAGGTCTGATGTTATTGCTGGGTAAAAAATCAGCAGAGGAAAAGCTGGCAACGTATTTATTGTCGCTATCTAAACGTTTTAACGAACGTGGTTATTCAGCGACTGAATTTCAGCTCAGCATGTCCCGGACTGATATCGGTAATCATCTTGGTTTGGCGGTTGAAACGGTCAGTCGTTTATTTTCACGCTTTCAAGAGCAAGGCTTGATTGCTATAGCGGGCAAAACCATATCTTTACAAGCTATGGATAAAATGGATGCGCTGTGTAAATAACACTATGCAATTCAGATTCCTATGTGTTAAAAAGGGAGAACTGTTCAAGTAAACCTTCAGAAAGAAACGAGAAATTTTAGCTAGTTGTAACTTTATTGATTTAGATCATGGTGATAACTACTGAGGCTCGTATGATTTGCCCAGTATTTGTTAAGAATAAATGGCAATTCCTCAGGAGGGGCATCAATGAAATCAACAAAACTTACCGTTGCACTACTATCTGCAATGGGATTTTCCGCAATTACAGCACCTGTTATGGCCTATGAAGCCGGCGATTGGCTGATTCGAGGGCGTATTATCAATGTTAACCCGAATAGTGATAGTGGTAGCTTAGTAACCACGGGGTTAGGTAGTCTTGGCGAAGGTGTCTCGGTTGATTCAGATACTGTTCCAGAACTCGACATTACTTATATGCTTAGTCGTAACTGGGGTATTGAGTTAATTCTAGGTTACTCCGACCATAATGTTAGATCACGTAAAAGTGCTGGTGCAACCGTCGCTACATTGGGTTCAAAAAATGTTATTGAATCTAAAGTATTGCCGCCAACCTTAACCTTGCAATATCACTTCCTGCCAGACTCAAATATTCGCCCATATATAGGTGCAGGTATTAACTATACGTATTTCTTTGATGAATCTGTACCTAGTGATTCTGGTGTGGCAGGCGCGGGCGATAAAGTTAAATTGGATAGTTCGTGGGGCCTAGCGGCACAAGTCGGTGTGGATGTGGCGCTAAATAATGACTGGTTTGTGAATGTAGATTTGAAGTACATTGATATTGACACCACAGCCCATTTTAAAAGTCTAAATCCAGCCATTGGAAGTGCAAAAATTAACGCAGATATCGACCCCTTTGTATTTGGTATCGGTATCGGTCGTCGCTTTTAAGTAGAAATTACAGCCTCTCTCAATTTTAGGCCCTCTTTTGAGGGTCTTTTTTTGCCCGTGGTTTAGTGTTTATTCAGCTTTTAGTTTTAATAAGCTTGTTAGCTTGAAGCCAACTAGCGCTAATACAGCAAAGTAAATAACGGCTGCCGCGCTGATTAAGCCTAATAAATGGCTAAAACGCTGCCAAACATCCCAGCTGAGCCAGGCAGTACTTGGCGGGGTTAACCATAGTAATACAAGTAATAAGCTGACATTGGCCACCACTAACTTGAAGAAAAATTTCCTCCAGCCAACATCAGGTTGATACACACCTAATTGTCGTAAGCCGACAAATAATAATGCTGCATTTAAGCCTGCCGATAAGGATGTGGCTAAAGCTAGGCCAACGTGGGCGAATTGCAGCATAAGAATAATGTTTAATACCATATTGGTGACCATGGCAATGATGCCAATTTTGACTGGCGTTTTGGTATCTTGGCGAGCGAAATAACCAGGTGCTAGCACCTTAATAAAGATAAAGGGTAATAGGCCTAGGCCGTAAGCCATTAAACTGAGGGAGGCTTTGTGAGCATCTTCAGGGCGAAACTCACCATACTGAAATAAGGTTAATAATAATGGCTCAGCCAAGTAAATAAGGCCGATAGCAGCGGGTGTGCCGATAATAAATACCCAGCGGAAGGCCCAGTCGATAGTTTGTGAGAATTCGGCTTTGGATGCGGCTGCATGTTTTCTAGACAGGCTAGGCAAGATAACGGTGGCCAATGCAATGCCAACGATACCTAAAGGGAACTCCACCAAACGATCAGAGTAATACAGCCAAGAAATACTGCCAGTGACTAGAAAAGAAGCCAATAAGGTATCAAGCAACAGGTTTATCTGTGACACGGAAACGCCAAACATCGCCGGCAACATCAATTTAAGAATTTTTTGTACGCCACTGTTGTGCCAGCCCCATTTAGGTTTTGGCAGTTGACCGATGTTCATTAAGAAAGGAATTTGAAATACTAGCTGCACTACTCCACCAATAAATACACCCCAAGCTAAGGCCATCACCGGTTGCTCTAATAATGGGGATAACCAAATCGCACATGCAATTAACGATAGATTCAAAAATACTGGGGTAAATGCCGGCACGGCAAATTTGCCAAAGCTATTTAATATAGAGCCTGCAAGTGCAGTGAGTGAAATGAAAAATAAGTAAGGGAAGGTAATGGTTAGTAAGTCGCCGGCTAAATTCAATTTTTGATGATTGTCGATAAAGCCTGGAGCGAAGATCATGACTAAGATCGGTGCGGCGATCACGCCAATGGCGGTGATAACAAACAACATTCCGGCTAATGTGCCACTGGTATTAGCAATTAGTTCTTTAAGATCTTTGTCACCACGTTGGCGGTATTCGGCTAAGACAGGGATAAAGGCTTGTGAAAATGCGCCTTCTGCAAATAGACGGCGTAAGAAGTTAGGTATTTTGAAGGCAACAAAAAATACGTCGGCCCCTACTCCAGCACCAAATAATCGAGCAATAACAATATCTCGAACAAACCCAAGTATTCGAGATAAAAACGTCATCATGCTTACGATGGCCGTAGACTTAAATAACTTTTCACTCATTCGAGTAGTCACGATTAATGATAGGATTTAACTTCAATTTCAGATCCATATGGAAAGAGTAAAAATGGTCGATTTATCCAAAGACCTCAATTCTAAGCGTTTTTTATTTACATATCTCATTATTGTTGGATTTTTATTGGTGTTATGGGTGAACAGGTTACCTTTAATGCATGAAGATAAAAGAGAAATACCGGTAGATATGCGGGCATATTTAAAGTCACCACCACGGCACCTTCCTCATATATCACTAAGCTCAGGGGAAGAGCAAGTACTTACTAATGAATGGTTCTTGGATAAGTGGAGCTTTGTCTATTTTAGTCATGGTAATTGTCTGCCAGCATGCCGACCGTCTTTAGATGTAATGCAGACAATTCAATCATCTTTTGCCAATAAGGACTTCCAGTTCTTGGTGATTGGTTTAGATGGCGAGAATGAAACAGCAATCAATCATGCTGCTTTTTTAGCATCACAGCAGTTCGATTTTAATGTTGCCACAACGACCTTAACAAAGATTGAAGAACTTGGTCGAGCATTTGTAGCCCTGTTTTTAACAACAACGTTTGAAGATGGTAGCTATATCATTGAACAGGAACATCATGTATTTGTGGTTGATCCTAAGGGCCGCGTTTATGCCACTTTTCGCCCACCTTTTGATGCGAGCAAGGTTCAAGCTGAATTTTTAAAGTTACGATATTTTTACGCACGGACAGAGTAATCTGTTTGAGAGAGGGCATCACGCAATATTTGGTCTAATAAGTTTAGTGTTTCATGTCTTCGATAGCTTGATCGCCATACCAAGCCTAATTCTCGCATTGCTTGGTTGTTAGTGCCTTCTAAAGGTAGTAAACAAATTTCGGCATGGTTGATCACCTCAGAATTTAATGCAATTTCTGGCACTAAGGTGATGCCTGTACCGCCGGCAACCATTTCTATCAATGTATAGAGGCTGGTGCCTTGTACGGATGTTCTTTGTAAGCTTGTTGGTAAATTACACGCACTGAGCGCATGTTCGCGTAAACAATGGCCCTCTTTTAATAATAGCAATTCATCAACGGGTAACTGTTCAGCCGCAATGGTTTTTTGTTTGCTAAGGTGATGCTCTTTTGGCAACGCCACCCAAAACTGCTCTTGGGCAAATACCTTGTGTTTAAATCCTCTTAGATTAAAAGGCAGAGCCAACACAGCAATATCAATACTACCAGCGGCGAGTTGATCTAATAAGCGTTCGGATTGGTCTTCGATTAATACCAATTCAAGTTCAGGCAGGTTATTGCGTACAGAAGGTAATACCTTTGGTAAGAGAAATGGACTTATAGTGGGTATAAGGCCAATACGAATTCGCCCTGAAAGTGGGTTTTTTTCAGCTTGGGCCAGATCAAGTAAGTCGGAACTGAGGGATAAAATAGTTTGAGCTTGCTGAGCGATTTCTAAGCCGATGGCAGTTGGTAAAACCTTTCTATTAGTTCGCTCAAGCAAAGTGATACCAAGTAAGTTTTCGAGATCTTGAATACCAGCACTTAAGGTTGATTGGGTGACAAAACAGCGTTCTGCTGCATGACCAAAATGTTTGAGTTCTATTACTGCAGTTAAGTATTGTAATTGTCTAAGTGTTGGAAGATTCATAATCGATAATTCCACTTATTGATGATTTATTAACAAGTTTAATATAATTTAGCATGTTGTATAATTATGTTGAAGAGGAAAAACCTTGGTTTTTAATATAATGTCTTTCTATATCAGTAATTTACAGGTTTAACTCTACTTGATTATATCAAGCTGTTTTCGAACAGTGGTTAATAATTAATTGGGAGATAGTATTATGAAAAAATGGCAATGTATTGTTTGTGGTTTTATCTATGATGAGGCAGAAGGATTACCTGAGTCGGGCGTTGCACCAGGTACACGCTGGGAAGATTTGCCTGATGATTGGGAGTGCCCTGACTGTGGTGCCGTAAAAGAAGATTTTGAAATGGTTGAGATTTAAGTTAAGGCCCTCTCCTCTCCCCCCCCCCTTATAAATTTCACTATAGGATTAATAACTATTAAGCCTTCTAAAAACACGCTGACCATTCATTTCTTTTGATGTGGTCTCCTGTGGGTTTGGTGTAACCGTATTGTCATCAGACTTTAGCTGAGAATTATTACGGATGATATTTTCAAATAAGGAATAAATATATTTCTTATTGTGGATAAATTGTGCAGAGTTTTGTGTGTGCACAAGCCATCGATTTTAGTGCCTTTAGCTTTAGTTGCAACATTGGAAGGGTAGCAGCGCAACCCTTCTTCCCTCTCCTATATAGTCTCACACATCACCCTGCTAGTTTATGCCTTCCTTGTTTCTCTTTCTTCTGCAGGGACAAGGGAAAGGTCGTTACACTTTTAATCAGCTAGGTTATTAAAACGGTGAGTATTTCATGTAAAATATTTTTCTTCCGCTGAATTTTAGAGTGGCGATAACTGTTGGCAAAAAACTGCACGTGCAAAAAATACCAGTTAGAGCGCTTAAATTAATTACCAGTTTATAGCGGCTTACATTTCTAGTAGAGTAAAGCTTTTGCCGTATATTCAGGATCAGTTTACCGGTGCTTAACCAACTTACCATTTCTCAATTACGTAATATTGGCGATCTATCTTTGCAACCATGTTCAGATATAAACCTATTGCTAGGTGAAAATGGTTCGGGAAAAACCAGCATCCTAGAGGCAATTCACTTGCTGACATTAGGCCGATCTTTTCGTACGCGCTCACTTAAAAATGTGATTCAATTTGGTGAGAAGCAGTTTCAAGTTACTGCTAGAACCGAGACTAATATGCCGGTGGGGTTACAGTTTGATATATCGACTGGCTTACAAATTCGTCTTAACCGCTCCCCCCTTAAAAAACTATCTGATCTTGCATCTCAACTTCCCTTGCAATACATCTCCGCTAATTGCCATCAGTTCTTTGAAATGGGCCCTAGGTTTAGAAGACAATTAGTTGACTGGGGAGTGTTTCACGTGGAACCAAGCTTTAATTTCCACTGGCAATCGTACAAAAAAATACTGCAACAACGTAACTCAGCACTAAAAAAGCGAAAACCTACAACTGAAATTAAGCTCTGGGATGAGCATCTTGCTCAGCATGGTGAACAAATTAATGCACTTCGACTTAAATATCTAGATAGATTACTGAACGATTTTTGTGTGATATTTACTCGGCTTTGTACGGGGTATTCTTCGGCAGAATTTACGTTGAAATATAGAGCTGGTTGGCCGAAAGAAACCAACCTAAAAGAATCGCTCGAAGCCGGCTTTGAACGAGATCGAAGCTTAGGTTATACACGCGCAGGAAGTCATGCTGCAGATTGGTCATTTAGGATTAATAATGCTGATCCAGCTGAGATGTTATCACGTGGACAGCAAAAATTATTCTACATTGCGTTAAGCATGGCCCAAGGGAAATTATCAATTAATACTTCTCGAGATAAGACCATTTTACTTATTGATGATTTAAGTTCTGAACTAGATATGAGCCATCAGCAAGGTGTTGTCTCTGAGCTGGAAAACTTACCTGTTCAATGCTTTATCACCAGTACTGAAATGTCATTACAGCACATAGTTCGGCCAGAGAAAGATAAAGTGTTTCACGTGAAACAAGGGCAAATTGAATACCCTTCCAGCTAACTATCAACAAAGCCGTATAAATAGTAGAATAGAGGATTGGTATAACATCCGACAGTGATATGGATACATTATGACAACCGAAGAAGATAACAGTTACGACTCATCGAATATTAAAGTACTAAAAGGGCTTGATGCGGTAAGAAAGCGCCCAGGCATGTATATCGGTGATACCGATGATGGTACTGGCTTACATCATATGGTGTTTGAAGTTTTAGATAACTCTATTGATGAAGCGTTGGCTGGTCACTGTAGTGAAATTAATGTCCGTATACACCCAGATGATTCGGTGTCAGTTTCAGATAATGGCCGCGGCATTCCGGTTGATGTTCACGAGGAAGAAGGTGTTTCTGCCGCAGAAGTTATCATGACGGTTTTGCATGCCGGTGGTAAGTTTGATGATAACTCATACAAAGTTTCAGGCGGCCTGCATGGTGTAGGCGTATCTGTTGTGAATGCTTTATCTAAAAAGCTGTTCATGGAAATTCGCCGTAACAATAAAATTTACCAACAAACCTATACGCATGGTGTGCCGGATGCGCCTATACAAGAAGGTGCTGATAGTGATTATAGTGGTACTAAAATTCAGTTCTGGCCTAGTGAAGAAACCTTCTCCGAAATAACATTTGATTACACTATTTTATCAAAGCGGATTCGCGAATTAGCTTTTCTGAATTCTGGTGTGCGAATTGTCCTGACGGATGAACGCGATGAGCGCACAGAAGTATTTTATTATGAAGGTGGGATTACGGCCTTTGTTGAGCATTTAAATAAGAATAAAACACCTATCCATAATGATGTGATCACTATTTCAGGTGAAAAAAATGATGTTGTAGTCGACCTGTCGATGCAATGGAATGATTCGTATCAAGAAAATATTTATTGTTTTACTAACAATATTCCACAGCGTGATGGTGGTGCTCACCTTGCCGGTTTCCGTGCAGCATTAACTCGAACGTTGAATCAATATATCGAATCCGAAGGATTAGCTAAAAAATCGAAAGTTTCACCCAGCGGGGATGATGCTCGTGAGGGTTTAACGGCAGTGTTATCAATTAAAGTGCCTGACCCAAAATTTTCATCGCAAACCAAAGACAAATTGGTTTCTTCTGAAGTAAGGCCAATAGTTGAGTCGTTAGTGAATGAATACTTCAATGACTTCTTGGTTGAAAATCCAGCTGAATCAAAACTCATTGCCAATAAAATGGTCGATGCGGCTAGAGCACGAGATGCTGCACGTAAAGCACGTGAATTAACCCGACGTAAAGGTGCGCTTGATATTGCAGGCTTGCCTGGCAAACTTGCCGACTGTCAGGAGCGAGATCCTGCCCTATCTGAATTATTCTTGGTGGAGGGTGATTCTGCGGGTGGCTCAGCAAAACAGGGTCGTGATCGCCGGACCCAAGCAATTTTGCCATTGAAAGGAAAGATCTTGAATGTCGAGCGTGCACGTTTTGACAAGATGATTAGCTCTGCCGAAGTCGGCACCTTAATTACCGCGTTAGGCTGTGGTATTGGTCGAGATGAATATGACCCAGATAAGTTACGTTATCACTATATAATTATTATGACCGATGCGGATGTCGATGGCTCACATATCCGAACCTTATTATTAACCTTTTTTTATCGTCAAATGCCGGAATTGGTTGAGCGGGGACATATTTATATCGCTCAGCCACCGCTGTACAAGATCAAAAAAGGCAAACAAGAGCGCTACGTTAAAGATGATGCTGAAATGGATCGATATTTAACGGAAGTTGCGTTAACCAATGCCGCTTTATATTCGAGTGAATCTGCCACAGCAATTGATGGCAGTGCCCTAGCTCAGTTGGTTGATGAATATCAAACTGTCACTGCGATTATTACGCGACTATCTAGTCACTACTACCCCCCTTTCCTTGACCAATTAATTTATCAACCGGCGATTCCTGAATTAACAGATAGTGATGCGATGGTGCCTTGGTTGAAGGAAATAGAGCAGTATTTAAATCATTCATTGCCGACAGGTACCAGCTATAAACTATCTACCGTTAAACATGAAGGTGACGGGAAGCCTTTGATTAATATAAGTTTTTACCGTCATGGTATCAGCACAGATTTTCATGTTCCCGGAGAGTTTTTTGCCAGCACAGAATATCAACGTATTTTGACCTTTGCAGATAAGATTAATGGCCTGTTATCAGATGGTGCTTATGTGCAACGAGGTGATCGTAGCGAGCTCATTACCAACTTTTCACAAGCGGTGACATGGTTATTGGCAGAAGCTCGTCGAGGACAAAATGTGCAACGGTATAAAGGTTTGGGTGAAATGAATCCTGATCAGTTGTGGGATACGACCATGGATAAGAGTAGACGCCGTTTATTACAAGTTACGGTTGAAGATGCCATTGCAGCCGATGAAACATTTAACACCCTAATGGGTGACAATGTTGAGCCTCGCCGTGAGTTTATTGAAACACATGCTTTACAGGCATCTAATTTGGATATTTAAGCAGGAATTTTTATCCAATCTTAAGGTCATAATAGCCAGTCTATTGTGGCCTTTTTTTTAGAAATCCAAATTGATGGAGAAATGAATGACAACAACAGCACGCTATGATCGAGTGCAAGTGATCCTGCACTGGATAATTGCCGCTATTATCTTTTTTATGATTGCTTTGGGCTTATATATGGTTGAACTGCCTAAGCAATCTGAGTTGCCACCAGGTGAAGAAAGTGTACGAGCGTTTTATTTTCTATTGCATAAGTCGATGGGGATCACCGTGGCAATGTTGATTTTACTACGTGTTGTTTGGCGGTTAACGCATAAAGCACCCCCACTGCCAGATACTATTAGTAAATGGCAGCAGCGAACTGCAGGGGCCGTTCATGGCTTACTTTATGCGGTGATGCTAGCGATGCCAATAACCGGATATATGCAGTCGATATTTAGTAAATATGATACTAAGTTTTGGGGCATTGTTTTACCGCGAGTTGCTGATGCTGATAAAGCCACGCGGGAAAACTTTTCTGAGATACATGAGATATTGGCCTTTTTGTTTATTACAATAATTGTGATTCACATCGTAGCAGCGGTTAAGCACCGAATTGCTGGCACAGGCATAACTGAGCGCATGTCATTGAAGCGAGATTAATTGTCAAAAATAAAACTAAAAAAGGCCCGTTAAGGGCCTTTTTTATAATACTCACATCACCATGTAACTTAGTGAAGTTTAATGTTTGGATGTACGCTGCGACGGAAAATATGAGACAGCGTTAGCATGGCAACACGGAACGGGCCAAATAAGGCTACTTGATGCATTTTGTACAAGGACAGATACATCATTCTTGCCAGAAAACCTTGTATCATCAGGCTGCCACCACTGAGGTTTCCCATCATATTGCCGACGGTGCTGTATTTGCCTAATGAAACTAATGAGCCATAGTCGTGATAGTGATATTCAGGCACAGGTTTATCTGCCATACGGTTCTTTAATGACTTATAGACTAAGGAAGCCATTTGGTGTGCTGCTTGAGCACGAGGAGGCACGTTTTCATCATGACCCTGCCATTTACACGCACAGCAATCGCCGATGGCATAAATATCATCATCCAACGTTGTTTGCAGGGTTTGTTTAACAACTAATTGATTCATCCAGTTGGTTTCTAAACCGTCGATATCTTTAAGGAATTCTGGTGCTTTAATACCGGCTGCCCATACTTTGATTGCCGCAGAAATAACCTTACCGCTTTCAGTTTTGATATCTGTCTCTGTGACTTCGACCACACGCTCATTGGTTAATAACTTAACACCCAGTTTGGCTAATTCAGTTTCAGTAGATTCGGATAGGTTCTCAGGTAAGCCAGGCAGCACACGATTAGCGGCTTCAATAATAGTGATTTTAACGTCAGTGGGTTCGACTTCATCTAAGCCATAAGCATTGAGTAAGTGGGAAACTTCATGCAACTGTGCACTTAATTCGATTCCAGTTGCGCCCGCACCGACAATTGCAACGTCCAACTGCCCTTCTTCTAATGGTTTTCCCTGTGCATGTGCACGGACATAGGATTGCAGTAATTTTTTCTGGAACACTTCTGCCTGTTTGGTCGAATCAAGAAATAAACAGTTCTCTGATACGCCTTTAATGTTGAAGTCATGACTAACACTACCAACAGACATAATTAAATAATCATAATTAAAAGTGCGCTGAGGAATAATTTCAAGGCCATCTTCACTGATGGTCGGAGCAACAGAAATTTGTTTTTTAGAGCGGTCAAGTCCATCCATACGGCCTAAACGAAAGCGGAAACCGCTGCATTTCGCTTGGCTAAGGTATTCAATTTCATCTTCATGAGAATCCAGTGTGCCGGCTGCAACTTCATGTAATAGCGGCTTCCAGATATGAGTATGCGTAGTGTCAACAAGGGTAACGTCAGCCTTGCCTTTTTTACCAAGTTTTCGACCAAGCTTGGTGGCTAATTCTAGACCGCCTGCTCCGCCACCTACGACGACAATTTTAGGGGGGGTATTTGACGTTGTTGCCATTATTATCTGCTCCAGCCTGTATATGTATTTTGAGCCTAATTCTATCGCAAAAAACAGGGTTAATCCCATCTAATTTTTACTATAGGGACAGACTCTGGCAAAATTTCAGTAATATAAAGTTATTAAGGCTAATTTTCATGCAAGCACGACCCGAAAAACCGCGAATTGCGTGGGCTATCTCTGGTTCTGGTCATTACCTAGAAGAATGTTTAGAAATCGTAAGAGATCTAGACGATGTAGATCTGTTTTATAGTCAAGCGGGTGAGGAAGTAGTCCGTATGTATGGTCATGATCCTAAGGCAATAAACAAAGGTCGAGTGTATCGTGACCGTGCGGCGAGCTCACCACCTGTAGGTTTGTTTTACCGGGGTGATTACCATACCTTGATTGTCGCGCCTGCCACGTCCAATACGGTGGCAAAAATGGTGTTAGGTCTGTCAGATACCCTGATAACAAATATCTACGCTCAAGCGGGTAAATGTCGCATCCCTAGCATCGTGTTAGCGTGTGATACTGAACCAGAATTAGATACGCCGGCCCCAGATCGAATAGTAAAAGTTTGGCCGCGTGAAATTGATTTGGCCCATACCCATAAACTACGTTCATTTGAGGCAACAACCGTGGTAGAAACGCCAGAAAAATTATTAACCGCCTTACAAGAACGACTGGATGAAACGAAATAACTAATGGCTGAAAAGCTATTATTTTTGACGGGTAAATTGGCTGAGCCGAGCCTTCGAAAAGTGCTCGCCGATATGGGTAAAGTTGCTTTTGAATACCGTATTCACCAGCTAGGACTGTCGGTTGCTGCCTTGATGACCGATAAGATGATTGCTCGACGGTTAACACCAGAGCTGATCGGCGACAGTGACCAGATCATGGTGCCTGGCCGTTGCCGTGGTGATTTGAATGAATTAAGTCTGCAGTTGGGGTTGCCTGTTGTACGAGGACCGGAAGAAGTTAAAGATTTACCCCTGTTTTTTGGGCATGAGCGTAAGGAGCCTGACTTGAGCCGCTATGATGTCAACATCTTTGCTGAGATCGTCGATGCGCCAGAGCGTGATATTGACGGCATACTCGAACGTGCTCGTTATTATCGAGACAATGGTGCCAATGTAATTGATATTGGTTGTTTGCCACGAGAGGAGTTTCCTCATCTCGAAGAGGCTATTGCTGCCTTACATGATGAGGGGTTTAAAGTCAGTGTTGATTCCTTGGAGTTGGATGATCTCAAACGTGCTGGCAGAGCTGGGGCCGATTTTCTCTTAAGTTTGACCGAGGAGACGTATCATTTGGCTGAAGAAGTGGATGCGGTGCCGATCCTCGTACCCGCTGAACCAGGCTCATTAGCATCGTTGGAGCGAGTGATGGAGTTGATGGATAAAATCAACCGTCCATGGATTGCCGATCCAATCCTGGATCCGATTCATTTTGGTTTGACCAACTCGATCGTTCGTTACCATGAATTACGTCGAAAATATCCTGATGCTCCGATGATGATGGGGGTGGGTAATTTAACCGAGTTAACCGATGCCGACACCAGTGGTATCAATGCCATGTTGTTTGGCATTATTTCAGAATTAAAAGTCACTAACGTGCTTGCCACCGAAGTGAGCCCTCACGCACGAAGGGCGATTAAGGAGGCTGATATTGCACGAAGAATGATGTTTGCTGCCCGAGAAGATAATAGTTTGCCGCGAGATTTTACTGGTGACTTACTGGTTGCTCATGAGCGCCGACCTTTTCCTGATAATGCGGAAGAGATTGCTGAACTCGCCAGCAATATTAAAGATCCAAACTACCGGATCAAGGTGGCCGAACAAGGCATCTATATGTTCAACCGCGATGGATTGATGCAAGATGTAGATCCCTTTGCTTTTTATCCACAGCTAAAGCTTAAAGAAGGTGATACGGGTCATGCTTTTTATCTTGGCGTGGAGTTGGCAAAAGCACAAATTGCTTGGCAAATGGGCAAACGTTATACCCAAGATGAAGAACTGGAATGGGGTTGTGCTTTAACACAAGCCGAAGAAGATTTAACCGAGCAGAAAGCCGAAGGCACAACAATGACGACAGGAAGAAAGTGTGGCACAGCTGAATAGTAAAATTCATGAAGTCATTGTGACGACGTTATCACAAACAGGTGAGCCTCATTCAGCACCAATGGGAATAACAGAAGTGAATGGTCACTTTTTAATTCAACCTTTTAAACCCTCGGCCACCTATGAGAACCTTAAACACCATCGCCAATGCACTATTAACTATACCGATGATGTTCGCGTATTTGCTGGATCATTAACCGGCCGACGTGATTGGCCTACCCTGCCTTGCCAAAAGATCGAAGGTCAATATCTTGAGCAAGCCTTGTCACATACAGAGTTAGAAGTTATCGATTTTGTCGATGGTGATCCACGTACTTCTTTCACTGGAAAAATTGTTCATGAACAAACTCATGCACCTTTCCGTGGTTTTAATCGAGCTCAAAGTGCAGTCATAGAAGCGGCAGTATTAACCAGCCGCTTATCAATGTTGCCAGCAGAGAAAGTTCAGCAAGAGATAGCCTATTTGACCATCGCCATAGAAAAAACAGCTGGCGAACGAGAGTTAGAAGCGTGGAGTTGGTTAATGACAAAAATTAAAGATGCAGGAATAGAATTACAAAATGTGTAAATGGCTAGCCAGCGTACAATCCCTTGAGGAAGCACAAACGTTATTGCCTGTGCTGCCAGATATCATGGATATGAAAAATCCGTCACAAGGCGCGCTAGGAGCTCTAGATGTAGAGATCGTGGGTGAGATTGTCGAGCTGATAGATGGTCGTTGCAAGACTAGTGCGACGATTGGTGATTTGCCGATGAATGCAGAACGTATTGCACCGGCAATGATTGATATGGCGACGTCAAATGTTGATTTTGTAAAGATTGGTATTTTCCCCGATGCTGATTTAGCAGCATGTATTTCGGGCTTGGCTAAAACGGTTAAACAGTTATCTACACCTGTAATAGCCGTTTTATTTGCCGATAATATGCCAGCAGTAGATTGTGTACCGTTATTAAAAGCAGCTGGTTTTGCAGGCGTGATGATCGATACGGCCTTTAAAAATGGTCAGCATTTACAAGAACACTGGCGTGAGGGAAAGTTGATTGAGTTTGTAAGAACAACGAAACATCATGAGCTGCTTTGTGGTCTGGCTGGTGCACTTCGCATAGAAGATATTGAAACCTTAAAGCCGATGGGCGCGGATTACTTAGGCTTTCGTAGCGCCCTATGTCAGCAACGACAACGAAGCTCGACGTTGACACTGGAGCTTGCCAAACAAATTCAGCAGGCGATTTTAACGCCAACTAAAAAGGTGGCTTAACGTTAAGCTTGTTATCGATACACTTTTCCCAAAGAGTAAAAAAGCTTAGTTTTAAGGTGTTATTAATATATTTTTGCTAGCGAAAGTACTGAAAAGGTGAAGTTCTTCGTCGCTAGTCGGGTGCTAGTGCGGTTGAAATTGGCTCAGATCCGTTAAACAATTCAACTGTCGTTCCAATCGTATGTTCATGATTAAAACTATAGAAAATAACGCTGGCGACATCATCACGAGAAATCATTTGCTCAGTTGCCTCAGTAGGTCGGATGGTTTGAATTAAACCTTTGCCCGTTTCATCTACTAATCTACCTGGCTGAAGAATGGTGTAGTTCAAATTACTCGTTTGTAAAACAAAATCAGCCGCATGTTTGGCAACTAAATAGGGCTTGATTCGTTCAGGGCCATTATCAGGATTAGTTGCACCTCGTGAGCTGACCATAATGAAACGTTGAACATCATATTCGCCAGCATAGTTAATAGCTTTTATTGCTGCCCATAAATCTATGAGCAAAGTTTTATCAAAACCGGTACTGGCACCAGAACCAGCAGTAAAAATCACATTTTGACAGCCCTCAAACGCAGCCGAAAAGTCAGCTTCAAGATCGGCAAGAACAACTTCTGCTCCTAGTGCTTCAAAGTCTGAAGCCTGAGTTTGATCCCGGATCATGGCTCGAACAAGGACACCTTCATCACGGAGTAATTTAACCGTTTTTTTGCCGATTTTACCGTTGGCACCAATCACTAATGTTATATTTGTTTCCATAAATGTAAATGCTTACTCTCGTTGTATTTGTTTATTATATTGGCTCTATTTCGATGCTTTCAGTGGCAATAATTTGACCGAGTATAGCTTGTTCTTTTTTATTCAACTCATAAAATCGAATCGATAAGCCCATACCGTTGGCCGTCATATGTGTGATCTGACAATGCACCCGGATACTGTCATCAGCCTTGTCATTGAGATAATGCATAATTAATAAGCCACTTTCACCAATATGAGCATTTACTTTTCCCATAGGCATAGAGGCTAAGTCGATGGTGACACCTTCGAGGCTCAGATTCTTTGAATGGCCATAAAAAGTGTTGCCAGAGGGAAACTGCACAACACAGCTCATATGTATGTCTTTTCGAACAAATTTTCGATGCTCTACTTTCGGCATAAAAAGCCTCATCAGTAAAGTGAAAACAATGTCAGACCACTGCGACCGCAGTTAATTTGAGTTTACGCTTAAAAGGGATCGCTGCCTATTAGCTATTAGATACGGTGTGTGGTGCTCAACTTTGTAGCCGTGATTCATTAGAAAATGCATGCGCCAAGTGCTGCATGACCAATTTGATTCGTTCTACATTTCTTAAATCTGGGTGGGTTAACAACCATAAGCCCCCGGCTTTGCCATGCTCAAAATCGAATAACTGATATAAACCATCACGTTTTTGATCGTTTGGTAAAAAGGCTAAGCCTTGACCTGCTTCAGCAAACGACGACATGACCATTAACTCATCACAACGAGTTTGAATCTGTTCAGGAAAATGTTTTTCCAGCCAGGTAAAAGCTGCAAGGTGTCGCATTGCACCACTGCCACCAATTAAAAGATGATTTTTAAGCTCTTCGATGTTTGCAGGAAAACCATATTTATCAGCATACGTCGGGCTACCATAAACACTCCATGTCAGCGTACAAACTTGCTTGCCTATTAAATGTTCGGGTGGTGAGTTAGTGGCTCGAACCGCAATGTCTGCCTGCCGGTTCGTCATACTAAATTCTTGGTTGCTCGCTAACAGTTCAATTTCAATGTCGGGATAAAGATCTTTAAATTCGGCGAGGTATTTGGGTAAAAATTGATAGGCAATATTATAAGGTGCGGTAATTTTCACCATGCCTTTAGGCTGAAAATCTTTACCGATAATATGACGTTCCATATCATCAAATGAAGTAGAGATGTTTTGAGAAAGAGCCAGCATCTCCTCCCCCATGGCTGTCATTTCATAACGGTTGTTTAACCGCTCAAACAACCTCCCACCCACCTGTTCTTCAAAGGTATTGAGTCGTCGAAATATCGTTGAATGATTAACATCCAGCTTTTTGGCCGCGCCAGAGAGTGAGCCACTTTCAGCAATGGCCAAAAATACCTTTAATGAATTCCAATCCATATTTATCTCTTTGCAAAAACGCAATATTGATTTGCTGATATTGCCAATTTATTTTCATTTATGCAATGTGCATACTGCTTCTGCATTCTTTCAAAAGGAGATAGACAGATGAACAATTTTTTAACACCAGATTTTGGCGCATTTATTTCACGAGTTTCTTTAGGCGCGGTTTTATTAATGCATAGTGCATATTTAAAATTGATGATTTTTACCCTACCCGGCACCGCCGCCTTTTTTGGTTCACTCGGCTTGCCAGAGTTTTCCGCCTACATCGTATTTTCAATAGAAGTCATTGCCGGTATAGCGCTTATCTTAGGTGTGAAAACGAGACTGTTTTCAGCCTTAGTCATACCGGTATTAGCGGGAGCAACATGGGCACATTTAGGCAGTGGCTGGTTATTTACTAATGCCGGCGGCGGCTGGGAATATCCATTATTTCTAACAGCCATGGCATTTGTGCAGCTTTGTTTGGGTGATGGCAAGTTTGCCTTATCAACTCGCTTTTTAGCGCCCAAGCCATATTTACAAAAAAGTTAATAGCAGAAACGTTCTCTCGAACTCAAACTTATGGGAGGCCTAAGTTAGAAGGCTTCCCATGAGTCTTTTACTTGCGGCTAATGACGTACTTTAATATCTCCACCACCTGTTCCGGTGTTGTGGCCCATGCAAGAGCCGCAGCATCGACTTCTTTTAACGGGTGAACTAAGTCTTCGCCATGGAGGGTGATATACGGCGTGTCCTTCGCAGCACAATGGCCGGCATCAAACGCCGCGTTCCATTGTTTATATTTATCACCAAAACGAATAATGGCGATATCACAATTGGCGAGATGGGTTTTGGTTCTGATGGCATTCACTTTGGCTGATTTATGATCTCGCCAGAAGCCCGCTTCTTTATTGCCCAACATATCCCCTGCCGCATCACTAGCCTCATGATCGGTTACTGCTGATGAAAATGTTACTGGTAGCTGGTGGGCATTGCAGCCATCAATGATTTGCTGCCGCCAATCGGTATGTATTTCACCGGAAAGATATATATTCCATTCCATAATTCATTGCCTCTAAATACTCTGCCAAAAGATCACGTTGGCTGAGCCCTTGATACCTAAATAAACACTAGTAAAAGAAAGGCATGATTCTACAACAGGTATAATGTATGTCATTAAATTAGAGGCCTTGGGCGGATATTAACATGGACAATGAGATCAATTATACGAACAATCCCTTACATGGTGTTGGCTTGAAAACCGTGTTGACTGAAATTGTCGATCACTACGGTTTTGATATTCTCTTTGCCTATTTAAATATTAATTGTTTCAGAACTAATCCGAGCATTGACTCTAGTGTAAAGTTTTTAAAAAAAACAGATTGGGCACGTGAAAAAGTTGAAGTTTTCTATTTGTATGAATTTAAAAACTTACCTAAGGTATCTGCCGAACAGTTTTTATTGCCACCTCGGGAGCGCGTTATTCCAGAAGGTCAATCGCAAGGCGAGCCTGCTGAGCTAAGCTTAGAAGACGCTGAACAATTGCGTGTAGAACGTAAAGCTAAATCAGATGAATGGGCTAAGGATACAAAACAGACAAAACAAAGTTCGGACAAGAAAGCCGATCCATGGGCAAATTGGAAGTCGAAACCTTAAGCCTAAGCGAAGAGCTCATTCAACAGGGCTACCCATATTCCCACCACGAGATTAATTCTACGGCGCTGACCCCTTGATCCCCTTTGAGCATCCTCCAACAATAATCAAAATACGACAGGATTAGCAAGCGCCAAAACTCTTTCTCTTGATGCTTCGTCAACCAATGTATCACTGGCGTAGCTTTCCAGAATGTCATTGATTTGTTTTAAATGAGGCATCAACAACGCTTTATCTTTTGCCTTAAGGTCATAGTGATTTATCGTGTTTAACACTGCCACCGAAGCACTATTTAAGCTTTTATTCTGTCTTGGCGTTGGGTTGTCATCTCGCGTAGCCAAACCTAATTTATGAATGACTTCTTGTACCACATCACCTTGGTATTCAAATGCAAAAACATTGTCTTCACCAAACACTGTTTGGCACTCAGAGACAAAGCCTTGATAATCTAAATGCTGTGAAAACCAATCAATTTCTAACATCTCAGCAAAAGATAAATTTTTGCCATAACATGGATTATTGACCGTTTGTGGGTTACGAATACACTGCTTATAAAAGCGCTCAATAAACGCAACCGGCTCACGAAACCAAACCCAAAGCTCAACATCAAATAGCTTACTCAACTCAGCTAAAATAGCTTTTGATTCATCAGCAAAGTCCCACCAATAATTATAAATACCCTCAGATGACAAGATAATAGTGTGCGTATCTTCTTTAACTTGTGAAATGATATTTTTAAAGTTTTCTAAGAAATAGTCCAAATGTGTCGTGACTAGATTTTTCTCAAACCATTGATGTTTAGGTGCCGTAGGATGTTGTATTTTTTCAAGGTTATGAGGATAAAGAATCCCCCTCCCTCTGAGCTTTCGCTGACGTTTATCTAAATAAGTTTGTAAGCTAGTTGTACCCGTTTTAGGCGTGCCAGCATGAATGATTAACTTTAGCTTTTGTGCGTTATGTTGCTTTATAGATTGTTCAAGTGGCTTTAATAGAGCTGCCATTTCATTGGCAAAGTGAATATGTGATTGTTCCATTGTGTTAAACAAAAAACCTCGACAGTTTGGGCGGATGTGTTTTGGCGAATGGGAAGTCAAGGAATCAAGCTGGCTGCCCCCTTTGATTCCTTTGTTAGGCTGGAACTTAACCAAGCCTACTAGCCCAGTTACCGCTATTCTGTTTATCACAACTTTCTTCAGTATCGATTGAAACATGATTTGAGATGTTTTTAAACTTAATCCCCATGCTTATAAATTCAGTTTCAATAAGTGACACCAACTTTTGATTGTTATCCGATTGCACATAACTATCAAGACTTTCATTTGTATCGAATACACAGACAACTTTTAAGCTTTGAGGAAAATTAGAAAAGTTTACTATATGGGTTAACCATTGAAACCCTTTGATGTCTTTTAATGCTATTTCGCATACACCTGTTAATACTTGACGAAGCTGATTATCAATTTTCTTATCAGATTTACGCATATTCTTAAATATTGCCTAACGATTTAGGTAAGGGGCTGGCGCGTAGCGACAGTCCCAACGGAGGCTGCGCTTTTTGCAGCCGGAGTGATTTTGACCTGCTTGTTAGGTTTGCTTAGCATATTCATTGAAATACTTATTAGTAATTTCTATAAGTTCATCAAAATTTATTTGTAATGAATTAGGTGTGATTGAAAGAGGGCTTCCACACATTTTATAGTTAGCTCTATTGAGGGCTCGTTTAAATAAATTTCCCATTTCAATATATTTATTTGGATTATTGAGTGAAATAACGAGCATTTTTTGTTTATTTACTTCGTAAATATTAAACCCCTTAATATCATTCCATGGAATTAATCCTGCAGCGATACCGCTACTGTTATCAATAATGCCTGTGCTGTTGAAAGTTAATCCAGGCTTTTTATCAAATAATTTTCTTATATGATATAGGCAACTTAAACCAAAAATTAAGATAGAAGCCCAACCTATTCCATATACAAATAGAGGGTTGTTAAAGCGCCTATGCTCTTCGATTTGAATTGGGTCTATAGATGTCAAATAAACTCCAACTCCCACGAATGCAAGAGAACCTACAATAAGTAATATTGCTTTTGTTGTACTCAATTTAATTACTATTTCATGCAACGTTGACATAATTTTCCTTTTTACCTAACGCCAAGCTCACCTGCAAATATTGCGGAGAGCGTTTTTGTGTAAAATGAAGCTACGCGACATACACAAAACGAGCGTAGCAATATTTGTCAGGTGCAGCTTTTTGTTAGGCAATTAGTGCTGATAATAATGATAATGCAACAACCCAAGTTCTTTGAAATAAGCGACACTCAACCTTTGGTCAATTTCTTTCTGAATGAACCAGCAAGTACCGCCCTTATGATTATCACCAACTTTGCTTTTAATATACGGCGGGATTTCACACGATGACAATCGGTATTCAGGTGAAATCTCACTTTCACTAAAAGTGCTAACCTCAAACGTTGCTTGGGAGTAATAGTCCCCGTGAAAATCGGGGTAGGAAGCACTCTTATCTACCACTTCAGCCCTTTCTAATAGGTCAATATTTGCATGATACTTCATCTCTTCAAAATAGAACGAATTTGGTGGCCATATCGCCGTATACAATGAAAATATAAACCAACCTGTGGCGAGCAAACATAGATATTTTCCCACATAGGGGATCTTCCATAGCCCATAACCAATTCCCGCCAATACTGCTACCCCAAGGAGAATAACAAACAGAAAGAGTAAAATAATTACGACGGTGTCCATTTAGTGCCTAACGTCTAAATCAGCCGGCCGAATAAGCAGAGCGAAGCGACGCTTATGAAGGTCGGCTGGATTTTTTTGTTAGATGGTTTTTTCATTTAAAACCACCATTACTTAAAAATGTATTCCATTTTGTCTCAAAATATTCTGAACTGATTTCATTGTTTTCAAAATCATTAATGCGCATATTAGTATCTAACCAAAATCCATAGTTTCGTTCGTCTGGACCTGCTATAACTGGTTTTCCTTCTGTATTTAATCCAATTTCACGATCAGGGTGTCCGTCTTCATCGAACTCTATCAGCCATTCATGAACTAAAATAAATTTATTTTCATAATCTGGATTATCATTTGGAATAAATAAAGATAATAATTTTCCAAATAGCGTCCAAAACAATGAGTCTTTAGATTTATCTTTTAATTTATCGGATTCAGTTCCTAGTTTTGAACGTTTATATTTAGCCATAGCCATCTAACGCCTCATTAGGTGCTATTTCTCTCAAACAACCAAATTACAACTCCAAATATGGCAATGCCGCCAAACAAAACTTGATTAAACAATACATCAGGACGTCCAGGCTTAAGTTTATGGTTTGGATATTTTACTGGCCACACTTTTGTTTTGGCTGCTGCTAACAATACTTCCGGTGTAACAGGGATTGTTTTAACTTGTGCATAAGGTGGTTTAAATATTAAAGCGCCTAAATTCCATCCTTCTTCTCTATGATGAAAATACCAAAGATAGCTATCCATATCTATGTCATATTTTTTAGAAAAACTTTCAATTAACTCAGAAAAATCATCACCTTCAATACCTAAATCTTCCACAAGTTTAGATTCAGGGCTTAGCTTTGAATATTCAATTGCTTCCTCAGAATTTAAATAATCATAGATATCGGCGATATTCATTTAGCACCTAACAGTGTGTATTAGTGTGGCGGCCACTTAATTCTGAATCAAGCACGTTTTGAAATAGCTAAGGTATTGAAAATAAGCATAATTAAGTAATATTATTTTTTCAAATTTAAGATTAAGTAGCCAGTTTTTATTAATTTAAGGGTGTAAAGTGGCCAAAGGCTCTATATGTTTGAGATGAAGACTTTTCATTGTTTGAATTCCTTTTCTTAATGATGAAGTGGGTTATGACTATAAATGTTTCTAGCTTTGCTGTCACTTAAGGGCTTGTACCCAACATCCTGTCAGGTACAAGCAGGTTGATTTAGGCTGCTGCTGAGTTAGAACGCAACACTTTGCTGGCGGTGACCATGGCTGCTAAGGCTGGTTTCACTTCTTCCCAGCGACGTGTTTTTAAGCCGCAGTCGGGGTTTATCCATAAACGCTCTGCTGGAATACGTTCCGCTGCTTTATTAATCAGTTCCACGATCTGTTCAATCGTTGGGATATTAGGCGTGTGAATGTCATAAACACCCGGCCCAATTTCATTGGGGTAGTTAAACTCGTTAAACACATCCAGCAATTCCATATCTGAACGTGAAGTCTCTATAGTAATTACATCAGCATCCATATCGGCAATGGCTTGGATAATGTCATTAAACTCGGAATAACACATATGGGTATGGATCTGCGTTTCATCTTGCACACCATTGGCGGTGAGTTTGAAGCTGTTCACTGCCCAATCTAGATACGTATGCCATTGTGACTGCCTTAACGGCAAACCTTCACGCAGGGCAGCTTCATCAATTTGAATAATATTGATGCCCGCTTCTTCGAGATCTAAGACTTCATCACGAATTGCCAAGGCCAATTGCAGACAGGTTTGTGAACGCGGTTGATCATCACGCACGAATGACCAGTTTAAAATGGTCACCGGGCCTGTGAGCATGCCTTTAACGGGTTTGCTACTCAATGATTGGGCGTAAGTAGCCCATTCGACGGTCATCGCTTGTGGACGTGAAATATCACCAAAGATGATCGGTGGTTTTACACAACGCGAACCATAGGATTGCACCCAGCCAAATTGGCTGAAGGTGTAACCATCCAGTTGCTCACCAAAATATTCGACCATGTCATTTCGTTCAGCTTCACCATGGACTAAAACATCTAGGCCAAGGGCTTCTTGTTGTTCGATATCATGATTGATTTGGTTTTTTAGAAACGTTTGATACTGCTGCTCATCTAATTGTCCTAGGCGATATTGTTTTCGTGCTTGGCGGATTTCAGCCGTTTGTGGAAAGGAGCCGATGGTGGTGGTTGGGAACAACGGTAAATTAAAGCGCTGTCTTTGGATGGCTGCACGTTGTTGGTAACTGCTTTTGCGTTGCGCCATCGCATCATTGATTCCTGCTACCCGAGTTTTAATGAGCGGGTTGTGCACGCGGTTTGATTGTTGACGTGATTTTATCGCCAGTTCGTTGATGACTAACTCTTCGGCCACTGCATCTTTGCCTTGATTTAAGGCTGTTGCAAGAATATTGAGTTCATCTAGTTTTTGTACCGCAAAGGCTAGCCACGATTGAATATCTTCATCTAAGTTTTGTTCGCTATCTAGATCAACCGGTACATGTAGTAATGAACATGACGGTGCTAACCAAAGACGATCTTGTAAGCGTTGCTGTAAAGGCGTTAGCCACGCTAGGGTTTTGTTCAAATCATTGATCCAAATATTGCGGCCATTGATAACGCCTAATGACAACACTTTATGACTCGGTAGCCAATCCACTACTTGGTCGATCTCATTGAAGCCATTAATAGCATCAATATGGAGACCGGCAACGGGTAGTTCACAGGCAAAATGCAGGTTTTCTTTGAGTTCACCAAAATAACTGGTTAACAGCAATTTAATTGGCGATTTATTTAGCGCTAAATATGCCTGCTTAAGTGCATGTGTCCATGATGAGTCTAACTCGGTCACTAAGATGGGCTCATCAATTTGAACCCACTCAACGCCCTCCTCTTGTAAAGCGAGTAACAACAGTTCGTAGGTTGCTAACAGGCCGTCTAACAAATCAAGTTTATTGCTGCCGTCTTTGGTTTTTCCTAACCATAAATACGTGACCGGTCCTAAGATCACCGGTTTGATGTTATGGCCTAGCGCTTTGGCTTCTTTGACCTGAGAAATTAGGTTTTCTGCATGCAGGCTAAAGGTGGTGTTGGCATCAAATTCCGGCACGATGTAGTGATAGTTAGTATCAAACCATTTAGTCATTTCACCAGCAGCTACTTGTTGGCAATGGCTATGTGATTGACCGCGTGCGACTTGGAAGTATTTTGCCAAGTCATCTTGTTCTTGGCTGACACGTTCAGGCAAGTTGCCCACTAAGGCACTGGTATCGAGCACATGGTCATATAAAGAAAAGTCACCGACAGGTAGCCAATCTAGTTGTTTTTGCAGGTTCCAATGCGTTTTACGTAAGGTTTGGGCTGTGTGTTGCAGATCTTCTTTGCTGGTTTCTTCTCGCCAAAACTTTTCTAGTTCAAATTTTAATTCCCGGTTTTTCCCAATACGTGGAAAACCAAGGTTATGGGTAATAGCCATCGTCTTGTCCTTAGTCGCTGTGTAAAAGATAGCTATTGTAGAGAGGATGACTTATGAGGAATAATGATGGTTTTTAACTGATACATGAGAAATATTCATAGATGATTGAGCGCTCTCATTTAAAGATTATAAAAGCCTTAGCGGATAACGGCACCTTAACGGCGGCGGCAAATGCTTTGTTTTTAACCCAGTCGGCCTTGTCTCACCAAATACGTTATTTGGAGAAAAAGCTGGAAGTATCCTTGTGGGAGAAAGATGGTCGGCAGATACGTTTAACGCAAGCGGGGGAACTGTTATTGCAAGTGGCTAGACAGGTGTTGCCGGTGTTGGAACAAACTGAGAAGACGGTAAAAGCCTATGGTGAAGGCCGGCAAGGCATCTTACGTTTGGGCGTGGAATGTCACCCTTGCTATCAATGGTTGAAAGGTATTTTGGCTGATTTCCTGATTAATATGCCGGATATGGATGTGGATATTGTGTCGAAGTTTCAGTTTTCAGGGCTGGAAGGTTTGCTTAATCATCATATTGATTTATTGGTCACGCCTGATGTGGTGAAAAAGCAGGGGGTGCATTATGAGCCGCTGTTTGATTATGAGTTGGTATTGCTGGTGGCTAACTCCCATAAACTTGCAGGCAAAACATTTATCAATGCCGATGCTCTGGATGATGAGCTATTGCTGACCTTCCCTGTTCCACATGAACGATTGGATGTATTTACCCAGTTTTTATTGCCGGCGTCGGTGACACCTAAAACAAAGGCCATGGAATCGTTGGATCTGATGGTGCAAATGGTGGGTTTAGATCGTGGGTTAACGGTATTGCCAAACTGGCTGGCGGAAGAGCTGAGCCAAAGTTTGCCGGTGTCGACCGTGCGCTTAGGTAAAAGGGGTTTACATAAGACCTTATCGGCAGCGATGCGCGAGCAAGATGTCGCTATTAACTATATGCAGACTTTTGTTAACTTAGGTAAAAGCCATTAATTGTTATTGGGCGTGATCATCCAAAATGCGGAATAAAATTTCACGCACAGTTTGAGGCTCAAAGGGTTTATCACAAATCGCCGATACGCCTGCTTGATGCACATTGCCTAGGCGAGTTTCATTTTCTTCGCTAGTGACCATCATAATAGGGATAAAGGTATTGCCCATATCATTACGTACATATTCGATCAGTTGCTGACCATCCATTTCGGGCATATTGAAGTCGGTAACAATAAGATCAAAGGTATCGGCTTCGATTTTTTCTATCGCTTCTAGACCGTTTATGGCGGTAGTCAATTTAGTGATGCCGATATTGGTCAAAACGCGTGACAGGTGTTTGCGCGCCGTGCTGCTGTCATCAACTACCAAGACATTTAAGTCAGTAACATCGTAGTTTTTCAGGGCGATTTCTTCGGGCGCAATATAGTCCAGTGTTGTGCTTAAAGCACGCTCTAACTCTTCGTAACCAAAGGGTTTAGGCAGAATGGCGATAACGCCAGCTTGGCGAAGAGGGTCTAATGCTGAGAACTTGGTTTCGCTGGAAACCAACATAAAGTTAATTTCTTGATCGGTATTGGATTGGCGTAGTGTTTTCAATAAATCTGTTGCCGACATATCCGGTAAGTACATGGCGCTGATGACTAAATCGGGTTGGTACTTTCCGGTTAACTCTAACGCTTGTTCACCATTACTTGCCGTGTCAATATTTGCTATCCCAGCCTCTTTTAAGTGTGACAAAATCACTTTTTGCTGCATTGAAGATGGTTCAACGAGTAATATCGAGAGTTCAGATGGATTCATTAATCTTTCCGCTTTGTTTGATGTCTTAAGAAGGCCGTACCAGCCCTACTTCTACATTGTTTCGAGTGTCTTGATCGGTAAGAAACTCAATAATAGTCAAAGCAAAATCCATTGCTGTGCCCGGTCCTTGGGACGTCAGTACATTACCATCAATGACGACAGCTTGAGTGCTAAACGTGATTTCTGGCCAATCTTCACTACTGAGCATGCCGGGATAACACGTGGCTGTTTTACCATTGAGCAGGCCAGAATGAGCTAATACCATAGGAGCAGCACAAATTGCGCCGATGGCTTTATTTGATAAATTAAGCTTTTTAATCATGGCATGAATGCGCGGATCTTCATTCAGGTTTGTTGAGCCGGGCATGCCACCAGGTAGAAGCAACATATCAAAGTCATCATGAAGAATATGAGCCAGCGTTGTGTCAGCCATGAGGCGTACACCTCGGCTGGCTGTCACTTGCTGTTGTTCGGTCAGGCTTGCTGTAATCACCGTAATGCCCGCCCGCCTCAATAAATCAATTAAGGTAACCGCTTCGAGCTCTTCACAGCCTGTTGCTAGTGGGATAAGTACGCGTGCCATATTGATACTCCTACTTTACTTAGCGCTAAGTATGCTCATTCCTTTTAGTAGGTTTAATGCCTGAGACAAATAATAATCACTAACAGCTAAAGGCGTAGAATCTTCTTTTTCTTCAGTTTTACTTTCAACAGCTTCGTCGTCAGTAGTCGCTTCTTCTTCTTTGCCATTACCATTGCTGAGGTGCCCCGATAAATCTTGTTCACGTAGCGGGGTAAAGTCATTGCTGTCTAATGCGCTAACTTTAATCTTTTCAATTTCGATATCTGGCACAATGCCTTCTGCTTGGATAGAGCGACCAGACGGGGTGAAATAACGAGCCGTTGTCATCTTAACCGCGGTACTGTCGCTGAGCGGCATTACCGTTTGTACTGAACCTTTACCAAATGTCTTGCTACCAAGAATGACGGCACGATGATGATCTTGTAATGCGCCAGCGACGATTTCTGACGCTGAAGCTGAACCACCGTTTACCAAGACAACTAATGGCGCACCTTTTAAGATGTCATTTGGTTTGGCATTAAATTCTTGCGCGGCATCTTTAATGCGACCTTCGGTATAAACAATTTTTCCTTTGGTGATAAAGGCATCAGAAACATCTATAGCCGCATCTAATAGACCACCTGGATTGTTACGTAAATCAAGAACAAGCCCTTTTAGTGCGCCGTCGTTTTCCTGTTTTAATGCAGTGATTGCTTCTTTTAAACTAGCGCCAGTACGAGATTGAAAGGTGCTGATCCGTACATAACCGTAACCCGGTTCCAACATCTTTTGTTTAACGCTTTCTACTTTGATAATTGCACGAGTTAGTTCGATTTTTAGTGGCTTAGCTTCGCCTTCTCTGATGATAGTGAGTAATAACTTACTATCAGGTTTTCCTCGCATAATATCTACCGCTTCACCTAAGGATAGACCTTTAACCGGGGTATCATCTAGACGGATAATTAGGTCACCGGATTGGATGCCTCCGCGGGCAGCAGGTGTGTCATCGATGGGTGCGACGACTTTGACAAAACCATCTTCCATGGTGACTTCGATGCCTAGGCCGCCAAATTCACCTGAGGTGCCTTCTCGTAGATCTTTAAAGTCTTCAAAGTCGAGATAGGTTGAATGTGGATCAAGACCTGACAACATGCCTTCAATAGCATTTTGCAAAAGCTCTTTGTCGTCTACAGGTTCGACATAACTATTTTTGATTCGACCAAAAACTTCAGAAAAAGTACGCAACTCATCCAAAGGTATATCGGGACGGGATTCTGTCTTGTCGGCAAAGACCATTTGGCCAAATACCAATGTAGCACCCAGAACAACACCTGTTGAGATGAGCCCGAAGTCACGTTTAAAAAAACTCATATGTTTTCCTTAAGTAAAAACTCGTTAACTTTTTTTGCTCAACCATCGTAACGGATTGGTTGGGCTTCCTTTGTGACGAATTTCAAAATATAAACCTGCATGTTTGTGCATGCTTTGAACACCACTTTGAGCAATTAGTTCGCCGGCCGATACATTATCCCCTGCTTGTCTGAGCAGTGTTTCATTATTGCCATATAACGTCATATATTGATCGCCATGGTCAATAATCATTAATAAACCAAACCCTCTTAACCAGTCGGCAAAGACTACTTTCCCGGGCGCTGATGCCACAATATCTTTTCCTGTGGGCGCAGCAATCATGATGCCTTTCCAGGTGAGTTTACCAAGATTTCGAGAACTGCCATAGCGTGCAAGTAATTTTCCTTTTACTGGCCAAGTCAATGCGCCGCGGCGTTTAGAAAATGATTTTTGTTTTGTTGCCGCTTTTTGTTCTATCACTTTGGACTTCGGTGCGGCATTAAGTGACTGCAATAAATTGTGTAGGGATTGCTCTTCTTCACGCAGCGAGACCAGCTGAGCATCTTGGCTGGAAATTTTTGTTTCTAGCAAGGCTAATGTACTTTGGCGTTGTTGTGTTTGTTGTTGCAATGCCAGTTGTTGTTGTTGCTGCTGTTTATGCAGTTGTTGTTGCACTTTTTGGGTGGAAAATAATTGTTTTTGCTGTTCAGTTAGGTTGCTCAAGCTCTGTTCAAGTTCGGCGAGCTGCTGTTGTCGAGCTTGATGGAAGTAGCGGTAATAAGTGGTGCTTCTGGCTAATGTTGCAGGGTTGTTTTGGCTTAACAAAATTTTGATATAGCTAGGTTGAGACTGAATATAAGCAGTGCGGATTTGATTGAATAAAGCGTCAATTTGCTGGGTGTGAGATTGCTGTTGTGATGACTGTTTTTGTCCTAACAATATTAATTCTTTCGCTTTTTGTTTGAGTTCTTTTTCTAGTGTAACCAACTGACGGTTAAGCTTGGAAATAGAGCGGCTTTGTTGTTTTAGCTGTTGGTAGAGCTCTTGTTTCGAGGCTTTGCTTTTGGCTAGGTTTTTATCCAGTGTTTGAATCTCGGATTGCACATTCTCCAGCCTTTGGGCCGAGTCAGCCTCTGCCCAGCTTGATGAGAAGCAGCAAAGTAATGAACCGATAAGGAATAAACGCGTTAACACGGATTTATTTATGTAAGTTCAACGAGTAAATGGGAGCTCATTTCTGCGGGGATAGGTAAGTCCATCAATGTCAGCATGGTGGGTGCGATATCAGATAAAGTGCCCTGCTCGGCACATTTGGCGGGACGACCGGCAAAAATAAGTGGCACGAGATTGCTGGTGTGGGCAGTATGCGCTTGTCCTGTTTTTTCATTTAACATTAATTCAGCATTGCCATGATCAGCAGTGACGATCATTTCGGCCCCTGCGTTTTTTAGTGCGGACCAGACTCGACCTAAACATTCATCTAAGGCCTCAACCGCTTGAACAGCCGCATCGTAATTACCACTATGGCCGACCATATCAGCATTAGCGAAATTACAGATGATGACATCGTATTTATTAGTTTTGATAGCTTCCACCAACTTATCAGTGAGTTCTGGTGCATTCATTTCTGGCTGTTGATCATAGGTATCAACTTTGGGTGATGGCACTAAAATTCGATCTTCGCCTTCAAAGGGTTCGTCGCGACCACCATTAAAAAAGAAAGTGACATGCGCATATTTCTCTGTTTCAGCAATACGTAATTGACGCAGGCCTAAAGAAGAAATATGAGCGCCTAGGACGTTGTTAAGTTTTTCTGAGGGGAAGGCGATCGGCGCATTAAAGTCTTTTTTGTATTCGGTTAAGGTGACAAATGCGGATAATTCTATAGTACGTTCACGCGGGAAACCGTCAAACTCAGAATCGATAAAACTATTGGTAATTTGGCGAGCTCGATCGGAGCGAAAGTTCATAAAAACAATGGAATCACCGTTTTCAACTTTAATTGTTTTCTCGCCTATCGTTGTGGCTTGGACAAATTCATCCGATTCATTTCGTTGATAGGCAAGGTCGAGCGCAGCAGTAGCATCAGCCGCATTAAATGCACCCTTTCCTTCGGTAATTAATTGGTAGGCTTTGCTTACGCGCTCCCAACGTTGATCACGATCTAATGCATAAAATCGACCAATGATGGATGCAATTTTCCCACCACCTAGTTGTGCAAATTTATCATTCAGCGCGGCAAGCGAGGCATGGGCGCTTTTAGGTGGTGTATCACGACCGTCTAGGAATGCATGTACATAGACATTTTTTACGCCACGCTTAACGGCTAATTCGACCATGGCATGAATATGATCTTCATGGCTATGCACGCCACCAGGTGATAACAAGCCCATAATGTGCACGGCTTTATCTTGTTCTAAAGCGCTATCAACGGCATCGGTCAAGGTGCGATTAGTAAAAAATGAACCGGTACGTATAGAGCGGCTAATACGAGTGAGCTCTTGGTAGACCACACGGCCAGCGCCTAAATTGAGATGACCAACTTCTGAGTTGCCCATTTGGTCGCCCGGCAAACCAACACCCGCACCAGATGCGCTGATTAGTGTGTGAGGATGGTTCAGCCAAAGTTTGTCCCACACAGGGGTGTTAGCGGCATGGATCGCATTGTACTTTGGATCTTCACTGTAACCCCAGCCATCTAATATGATTAGCGCTAGTGGTCGGTGAGGGTGGTTCATGCAATCATCCTTTTAATAACTCTAATATAGTGTCGTTTACCGGCAATGTTGCATGATATCCAAGTGGCTTGGGTATAAATACATGCAAATCATTGAAAATGCCGTATATTATATGGCCTTTTGTGGCGAAATACAGTCATCAAAGAAACGAAAGGGTTTGAGTTTTTAGTGGGAAGCTATGCTCAGGCAGGGTATGGCAGCGAACACAGTGCAAATAAAAATGCGCTGATTTCGTTGTAATATGATGGTATTTTAGGTTATTTGTAAGGTTGAATATGGAAAATTTAAGTGAATTTATTGTAAATCACTGGATTTTAGTAACATTATTTGTGGTGTTGTCGTGGTTGGTTTTTTCTGATGCTATTCATCAAAAAATTAGTGGCATTTTACCCGTAGGCACAGTGCAAGCTATTCAGCTTGTAAATCAGCAGAAAGGACTATTTGTCGATATTCGCGATGCTGAGGAGTTTAAAAAAGAGCATATTGCAGATTCGACTAATATTCCGTTATCTACATTGACGGATGGTGTGGCGAAGTTAAAAAATCCTGCGCAGCCGATCATTTTGGTCTGTGCCAGTGGTCAACGCTCGCGTACTGCGGCGAAGCAAATGCGTAATAGCGGTTTTACCGAAGTTTATGTATTAAAGGGTGGGCTAAATACTTGGAAAGATGCCAAGTTGCCCCTATTTAGTTGAATCGAACATTTTATTTGATGGTTGGAAATAGTTAACGTGGCAAAGGTCGAAGTCTACTCCTCGGGGCATTGCCCATATTGTGTGATGGCAAAGCAGCTGTTGGATCGTAAAGGTGTTAAATATACTGAGATTCGCATCGACTTGAATCCGGAAAAACGTCAAGAAATGATGAAAAAAAGTCGGCAGCGAACAGTGCCGCAAATATTTATTAATAATGAAGCTATAGGTGGTTATACCGACCTATTGGCTATTGAGAGAGCACAACGACTGGACGGCATGCTGGCCCAGTCTTAAATTTACTTGTAAGGAAAAGTCATGGCTGAAGAAAATGCATCAACAGAAGAGCAACAAGCCGCTCGTTTTGTTATTCAAAAAATTTACACAAAAGACGTCTCTTTCGAGAGTCCAAATTCACCGGACATTTTCCGTGAAGAATGGAAACCGAAATTAGATTTGCAGCTTGGCAATGAATATCGTCGTATTGATGAAGATAATCACGAAATCATTTTGTCAGTTACGGTCACGGCTAAAGTGGGCGATAAAACGGCATTTTTAGTAGAAGTAAAACAAGCCGGTATTTTCTCATTAACAGGTTACAGTGATGAAGAAATGGGTCCATTAATTGGCAGCTATTGTCCTAATACCTTATTCCCGTTTGTACGTGAAGTGGTTTCTGATGTAGTGACAAAAGGTGGTTTTCCACAATTAGTGCTGTCACCGGTTAACTTTGATGCGATGTACATGCATCAGAAGGAACAAGCAATAGCACAAGCACAGGCACAAGCCGCTGCTTCGGCAGATACAACACACTAACGCTTTGGCTCACAACTCTTGTCATTGATGTCTGAACAGCTATTCCCCACAACGGTTATTGGTGCCGGTGCATGGGGTACGGCTTTAGCGATAGCCATTGCTAGAAATGGTAATGAAGTATTGCTATGGGGCCGGGATGCTCAACATTTAGCTGAGATGCAGCACACTCGGACTAACGAGCGATATCTCCCGGGATTAAAATTGCCTGAGAGCCTGCGCATTGAACCTGACTTTGACAAGGCGGTAAGCTCAGCAAGGCATATCTTGGTTTCAGTACCAAGTATTGCTTTTGCGGAGATGTTAGAAAAAGCTAAGCCGTTAATGGCCGACGGAACACCATTGAGCTGGGCGACAAAAGGTCTGACGCCAGAAACCGGTGATTTTTTGTTAGATACGGCAACAGCAATGTTGGGTTCCTCACATTCTTTGGCTGTCGTTTCAGGGCCATCTTTTGCTGCTGAGGTGGCACAAGATTTACCCACCGCGATCACTGTTGCTTCAGCAGATGAAACTTTTGCCCAAGGTTTGGCGTCTGCTTTGCATAGTTCAACATTGCGTGCATATACAACACATGATGTATTAGGTGTACAGATTGGCGGTACGGTTAAAAATGTATTGGCCATTAGTGCGGGTATTTCAGATGGCTTGGGATATGGCGCGAATGCGCGAGCAGCGTTAATTACCCGAGGCATGGCAGAAATATTACGTTTGGCAGAAAACTTAGGCGCGCAAACAGAAACCATGTTTGGTTTGTCAGGGATCGGCGATTTGATTTTGACTTGTACTGATGATCAGAGCCGCAATCGGCAACTGGGTCTCGCCATCGGTCGAGGTTTAACGGTGGAACAAGCCGTTGCTGAAGTAGGGAAAACAGTTGAAGGCATGTATGCCGCGAAAGAAGTATTAAAGCGGGCTCAGCAAGTAGGCGTGGAAATGCCTATCGTGGAGCAAGTTTATAAAATTTTATTTGAAGGTGGTGACCCGCGCGAAAGTGTGCAGGAGTTGCTTTGTAGGGAACAAAAGGCAGAAAATAGCCTCCCAGTTTAATGACAAGTAATAATAAAGAGGAAAGCTCTATGCGTCGCATGGTTAATTTGGGCAGCATAATAGTCGTCAGCCTAGTTATGTCAATGAGTCTTACGGGCTGTGGCACATTAACACGAGATAAAGCGCCTACCGATGAAGATATTATCTTAGGTCAAGAGGGCCGTACATTGTGGGAGGCAGGTCTACAGTACGTAAAAATTGTTGATAGTGATAAGCCCGGTATCGCCAATGAACATCCAGAGTCGATTACCAGTGAACAGTTACGTACCGTTTTATCATCGTTGTATGTTAATAACACAATTTTATTGAGAGAACGGCAGGAGCCTGTTTTTTCTCCAGCCGAACTTCAAATATTAAGTGCCACCATACCAAATGGTTTATCTCAGGCTGGGCCAGAAGAAGATATTACTTTTGTCAGTATCGGTTTACATAAAGGCACAATATCAAGAGAGCGTAAAACGAATACTGGCCGTGTATTTATGAGTGGCGGCCGGTTAAATATCGTTTTTGGTAAAATACATGAAGTTTTTCGTGAAAAAGATCCGGCTACAAATCAGCCAATAGATAGGCGATTACACCCGTTATTGCCTGGATCACGTAATTTTGATTCTAACCCTAGTCTCCCCATTGCATTAGATGAAGGTCAGGCACACTATATCGATCCGGAAACGGGGAAAGAACGGTCGGACTGGATAGTCATTGATATAGCGACAGTATTGGCTATCGCTAAAGAGCGAGGAAGTGGAGACGATGGTCGTGTAAGTCCTGAGTTATTAGAAGATGTCGCACGTAGTAAACAAGAAACTGGCAACTTACGTGAAGATGTCGGCAATCTGAAAGAAATCTTATTTGATATGAGTGATGAAATTGATCGCTTGAAAAAAGAAATTGAAGACTTGAAAGCTACACCTTAATAGTTCAACAGTTAGACTAAATTGAAAGGGAGCTTCGGCTCCCTTTTTTTATTGTTATAGGCGGTGGCGCTGATCTCTTAACTGAATTCTAGGCAGCAGGTGTTCAAGCTGACGCGTTAGCGTTAAGACTTTAAAGTTTTCGCCCATTTCACTGGGCAAGGTAAGGCGTTTAATTTCAGTCGCTTGTTGTAAGCGTTTTAGCTCATCATCAGCATGTGTTGAAACCAATTCGGTAATGCCCCCTGCAATCAAAAAGTCTGCTTGAGTCTGGAAGCCGGCAACATCTAAATGGTTGCTTTGTGCGGTTTCAGCCAATGCAGTGAAGTCGATATGTGCAGTAATATCTTGCAGGCCTGGAAAAATAAAAGGGTTGTCATGACCTTGCTGTTGGTAATAACACATTAAGGTTCCAGTTGTTCGCTCTGGGTGGTAATAGCTGATATTGGGATAGCCATAATCAATAATAAAAACCGCACCTTGATCCAATGAGTCAGCCACACTGCTTAACCATGCTTCTGCTTGTAGGTTTACTTCGGTGACATAGTCTTGCTGGCCAATAAAGTGCTGAATTTCGTTTGCTCGAATAAGTAGCTCTTCGGGTAAAAACTCATTGTCACACCATTGAAGATCACCTGCTGAATTTAGCGTTATAACTTGTTCGTAGATGTGGCCAGAAGAAAAATGTAAACGATGCACCGGCATGGCATCACAAACTTCATTAGCCAATACCACACCGATAAAATTATTAGGTAATTGATCTAACCATTGAACCACATGACTTAAATGTGGAAGTTTAGCTTCTATCTGTTGTTGCTGTCTGCCGCGTAAGTCAGCACTTGCTTCAATAATGAAATAGTTAGCAGGCAGACGGTTTAAGTGTTCTAATTCAAGCAGAATATCGACGGCCATTTTTCCACTACCCGCACCAAATTCAATTATATTTGGCTCCGTTAACTGGGAAAAAACATCGTTTATATGATGAGCTAAGGTCTGGGAAAATAATGAAGATATTTCAGGGGCAGTGGTAAAATCACCGCCAGTTCCTAGTTTATGGCTACCGGCGCTGTAATAACCTAAACCGGGCGTATACAGGCAAAGATGCATATACTGGGCAAAGCTGATTTCCCCACCTTCTATGGCAATCTTTTGTTTGATCAGGGTCAATAATTGATCACTGTGTTGTTGTGCCATATTATCTGGAACAGGTAATTTAGTTGCCATGGTCATTTTGTAAGGAAGTCATGTGTTAGAAAATGCAGTTTTAGTAACAGGAACGGGCCGTCGTATTGGATTTCATATCGCCAAACGTCTGTTCGATGATGGTTATACCGTGATTGCTCATTATCGTAGCTATACCGATGATATCCGAATTTTGGCCGACATGGGAATAACGACCATTCAGGCGGATCTGGTCGACAGTAATAAAATTTTGCAGTTTGTGGCGGAATTACAAACATGCTGTGTAAATTTTAGAGCCATTATTCACAATGCCTCATCATTTGAACCAACGGCTGAAAATTTAATTGACGCCGCAGAACAATTTGACCAATTTTTTAATGTGCATATGAAAGCCCCATTCTTGATTAATCAGGGGCTACAATCGTTGTTGGTAGGGGAAGCTGACGCACCTGCGGACATTATTCATATTACCGATATCAATGCAGAGAATCCGACGCCACGGTTTGATATTTATGGCAGTACGAAAGCGGGCTTACATAATTTGACCGTGGTTTTAGCTAAGAAATTTGCGCCAAAAATAAAAGTGAATTCAATTGCACCAGGGCCAGTATTATTTACCGAGCAACATTCAGAGCAAGTGCGTCAGCAGATGTTAGATGAAACCTTATTGGCGAAAGAAGGCGGGGCCGAACCGGTGTATTTAGCAATAAAAAGTGTGTTAACTAACCCGTTTATTACGGGCGCCAGTATCCCGGTGGATGGTGGTCGCCGCTTGTCCAAACGTTAAACCTTCAATATTTATCGTAACGCCCAATTGCTGTGGTTGATATTCAGCATCAGATAAAAAGGCAAACAGTTCCTCGAGCAAGGGATAAAGAAAATATTCGTCAGTGATAGTCGCTACTGAGCGAGTTTTATCCTGTGGAAAGGTCGCCACGGTTAATATATCTAGATCGGCAGAGCGATCCTTCATTTTTCTTGCTGGATCGTTACGATCTCTGCCCAGCTTGATTTCGATGTTATTACAAATTTTCTTTAAATCTTGCTCAGCCATGTTGGTTTCGATGAAGACCACGGTATTGAGAAAGTCACGGTGACTGTTCATGCCGATAGGCGGGATTCTTAATACTCGACTCAAACTAAATGTAGGAAAATGTTCGAGTAATAAGATAATGATTTGTGCTAGATTTTCATCCGGATGAATATTACTGCCGATACCTAATAGGAATCCTGTCCGTGTTTCGCTCATTGAGGACGGCTACGTTCAAGCACGATTCTTGCCGTGTTTTGACCGTGTAAAGCGACAGGTTTACTTAGCGTGAGTTTGATTTTAGGGATAGGAAAGTTTTGCAGTAATAAAGCACATAAGTCTTCCGCTAAGGTTTCGATTAATTGGTATCGACTTGCCTCAACAAAGCTAACGATGGTTTGCGCAATAGCGCCATAATCCAAGGTGTCATCGATATGGTCACTGGCCGCAGCGGCACGAATATCCCAATCCATTTCTAGATCGAAGCTGAGGGTTTGTAATGTTTCACGTTCCCAGTCGTAAATGCCGATGATGGTATCGATGTTTAGATCGTTAAGAAAAATTTTATCCATGATTTATCGCGTTTGAAGGTGGAAATAACTGCTGACAGCCCTATAATGAGGCAAAAACAAACTAGGCTGCATAATATCATGCTTGAAACTTTTGCTTTACCGTTGATTGTTCTGATCGGCGCATATTTAATCGGCTCGTTATCGAGTGCGATAGTGCTATGTAAAATAGCGGGCTTGCCAGATCCTCGTTCTCAGGGTTCCGGCAATCCTGGTGCGACCAATGTATTACGCTTTGGCGGCAAGAAGTTAGCGGCCACAGTATTAATTATTGATGTGATTAAGGGTGTGTTGCCCGTTGTTATTGCGTGTTTATTAGGCCTAAATCAGACTTGGATGGCGGCCACAGCTTTTTTTGCTTTCTTGGGCCACCTTTATCCTGTCTTTTTTGAATTTAAAGGCGGCAAAGGTGTTGCCACTGCTTTGGGTGCCTTTCTGGCTTTATCTCCATTAATGGCTGGCGCTGCTTTATTAACGTGGCTTGCAGTATTTTTAGTCAGTCGAATTTCTTCCTTATCAGCGATTAGCGCTGCAGCGATGACACCCGTTTATAGTTTGTGGTTAATTGATAGCATTAATGCACGCTGGATAATTGTTGTTATAGCAGTCATGTTATTAGCTCGCCATCGCGGCAATATTCAGCGGTTGATTTCCGGTGAAGAAAGTAAATCACGAAAGTAGTTCAAACTTAAATCATCCGACTAAATAAAATAAAGAGATCACAATGGCGGGATCATTACAGGACCAATTACTAAACATTGGTGTTATTGATAAGAAAAAAGCAAAAAAATCTCAACACCAAAAACGTAAAGATAATAATAAAATTAGGCAGGCCAAAAAATCAGGCCAGGAAATTGAAGTGCAGGATCCGGCTGCGTTAAAAATAGAACAAGCACAGCGTGATAAGCAGCAGCGTGATCTAAATTTAAATAAACAGCGTGATGAAGCGCGTGCTAAAAAGGCATTACTGGCGGAAGTTGGCCAAATTGTTCAGCAGCATACGATTGCCATTCCCGAGGATGCAGATATTGCCTATAACTTTACTCAGGATAACAAAGTAAAAAAAATCTATGTCTCTAGCGAGCAGCAGCGACAGCTTACGTTGGGTCAGTTAGCTATTGCTGTTCTAGCGAATGTTACGGCACTTATCCCCGATAAAATTGCTGAAAGGATTGAAGTGCGCTTACCCAAGATTATTGTCCGTACGGCGGTGGAGGCGGCGCCTGAAGAGAATGATCCTTATGCCGACTATCAAATCCCAGATGATTTGATGTGGTAAACCAAAAATTAAGGCGGACTAAGTTCATCTAACGGCCAACGGGGCCGAGCAGAAAAGCTAGGCTTTTCTGCTTGTTCCAAACCCGCACTGCGCATTGCCCCGGCAAAGGCAATCATCGCGCCATTATCACTACAAAATTCAGGACGTGGATAATAAACATTGATAGTCGGCATGGCAGAAAGTCGTGTTCGTAACGCTTTATTCGCGCTGACGCCACCGGCTACAACTAATGTTGATAAACTTGTTTGTTTCAAGGCACGCTTACATTTTATCGCTAAGGTTTCGATTGCCGCCGTTTGAAAAGCCAGCGCAATGTTGGCTTTATCTTGCTCTGTTTGGCTGCTATCTCGCCATGTATTCATCGCAAATGTCTTCAAGCCACTAAAACTGAAGTCTAAACCGGGTCGATTAGTCATCGGTCTCGGAAACTCATACTTATCGGCGATACCTTGCTCTGCAAGCTTGGCAAGCACTGGGCCGCCGGGATAGTCTAGGCCCAGCATTTTTGCTGTTTTATCGAAGGCCTCACCAACGGCATCATCAATAGATTCACCCAGGAGTTTATATTGACCTACCGCCTGTACTTCAACCAATAAGGTATGACCGCCAGAAACGAGTAGGGATACAAATGGAAAATCGGGTGGGTTATCTTCTAGCAGAGGCGATAATAAATGACCTTCCATATGATTGATGGCTATCGCCGGAATGTCTAATGCCCAAGCCAGGCTGCGGCCTATGGCGGTACCGACTAATAATGCACCCACTAATCCTGGACCCGCAGTATAGGCAACCGCATCTATATCCGTACGCTGGAGTTGCGCCTGAGTTAACACTTGGTCTATCAACGGTAATGTTTTGCGAATATGGTCGCGAGAAGCAAGCTCAGGTACAACGCCGCCATATTCAGCATGCATGGCTACCTGGCTAAAAAGAGCATGTGCCACTAGCCCTTTCTCTGTATCATAGAGCGCAATACCGGTTTCATCGCAGGATGATTCAATTCCTAAAACTCGCATTTATGGTGTTTTCCCGCTAGCTGTATTGGGAAAGTATTATGCCTTTTTCAAAAAAAATTGAATCAACTATTTTCTTTCTTGTTGATATTTCGTACAATTACCTGCTTTTCCATTGAAAATAATTTTAGGAATCAACAAATGCCAGCAGTACGCGTAAAAGAAAACGAACCATTTGATATTGCATTACGTCGTTTCAAACGTGCTTGTGAAAAAGCAGGAACAGTAACAGAAGCTCGCGCTCGTGAAGCTTACGAAAAGCCAACTACAGTACGTAAACGTGCAGCAGCAGCAGCCGTTAAGCGTCACCAGAAAAAATTGTCGCGTGAAAACGCAAGCCGTATCCGTTTGTACTAAAGAGATACAAAAATGCCTGCAGAAGCTAGTCCGTTAAAAGTCACCATTCAAGATAGTGTCATAGTTGCAATGCGCGCCAAAGAAAAAGAGCGCCTAGCAACGTTACGACAAATTACTGCGGCAATTAAACAAATTGAGATCGATAAACGTATCGACTTAGGTGATGATGAAATTATCGCCGTGCTTACAAAAATGACTAAGCAGCGTCGCGATTCATTAACTCAATTTCAAGATGCTGGCCGCGATGACTTAGCTGTCATTGAAATCGCTGAACTCGCCATTATTGAAGAGTTTATGCCAACGGCGTTATCAGAAGATGAGGTTGCTGCTGAAATTAAAGCGGCAATTGCTGAATCAGGCGCGAGCTCTGCTCGTGATATGGGCGCAGTAATGAAGTTATTGCGACCAAAAATTCAAGGGCGTGCAGATATGGGTGCAGTAAGTGGCCTCGTTAAGGCTGCGCTCTCCGCCTGAGCAAGAAAGTGCCAAGTCTACTATCAGACAAGGTTGCAATCTACACCGCTTCTCGGTCATAGGCAGTAGCTATGGCTGGTCAGATACCTGCACAATTTATTGATGATCTGCTTACCCGAGTCGACATTGTCGATATTATCGATAATCGTGTTCCACTCAAGAAAGCAGGTAAAAATCTCAGTGCCTGTTGCCCCTTCCATAATGAAAAAACCCCTTCATTTACCGTAAGTCCGGATAAACAGTTTTATCACTGTTTTGGCTGTGGTGCTCATGGTACTGCGATTGGCTTTTTGATGGAATATGATCAAATGAGCTTCCCTGAATCTGTTCAGGAGCTTGCTGAGCATGCTGGCATGACCGTGCCGGTATCACAGGCAGTATCAAATACACCTGCTAAACAAAGCCTTTATGACTTGTTAGATAAAGTCAGCCAGTATTTTGTTCATCAATTACAAACCCACCCCCAACGCCAAGTTTTTGTAGATTATTTAAAAGGGCGAGGCTTGTCTGCTCAAACCGTAGAACAATTTAATATTGGTATGGCGCCGGATGGCTGGGACAATGTATTAAAAACTTTTGGCGGGTCACCACAAGCGCAGGCGCAACTCAATGATGTGGGTTTATTAAGCAGTAACGATAAAGGTCGGACATATGATCGGTTTCGTAACCGCATCATGTTTCCGATACGAGATAGAAGAGGTCGCGTTATTGGTTTTGGCGGCCGCGTCTTAGATGACAGCACCCCTAAATATTTAAACTCGCCAGAAACAACGGTATTCCATAAAGGCAGCGAGTTATATGGCTTATACCAAGCTAGAAAAGCTAATCGTCGCCTGACTCGAATCTTAATTGTTGAAGGTTATATGGATGTTATCGCGCTTGCAGAGCAGGGCATTCATAATGCTGTCGCCACGCTAGGAACAGCCACAACCCCCGATCATTTACGTCAATTATTACGCAGTGCACCGGAGATTATTTTCTGTTTTGATGGTGATCGTGCTGGTCGAGAGGCTGCATGGCGTGCTGCTGAAAATGCCTTGCCCATGTTAGGTGGTAATCATGAACTTAAGTTTATGTTTCTTCCTGACGGCGAAGATCCAGACACAATTGTAAAAAAAGAAGGTGCTGAGACGTTTAATAAACGGGTTGATAATGCTCAGAGTTATTCAGGTTATTTCTTTGCCAGTTTAGAAAGTCGCGTAGATATAAGCACGATGGATGGTCGAGCTCGATTGGTCGAAGTGGCTAAACCTTATTTGCGTCATATACCCGCAGGTGTTTATCGAGATATGCTGGAACAGCGATTGGCTGAAGTCGCCAAGACCAATATGTCGGTGTTAAACAAGCATTTAGATAAGCCTGCCACGAAACAGAAACGACGTCCGTCAGCATCATCGTCATCAGCGGTCGTTTCGCCGGTCCGGATGGCCATTACGATTGTATTGCAACATCCTGACTTACATAAAAGTGTGGCCGACTATCAAAAAATACAAGGGTTGGAACTGCCCGGTATCAGTGTATTGCTCCGTTTACTTGAAACTTTGCACGAGCATCCCCATCTAAATACTGCAGCCTTATTAGAGCGTTGGCGAGATGATAAAAATAGTGCTCATCTGCAACGTTTGGCACAGCAGTCCTTGAGTTTGTCGGTTGATGGGCTCAAACATGAATTAATCGGCATTGTGCAGCAGTTACAAAAGCAGGCAATAGCTGAGCGACAAAGTTATTTGACCAATAAGCCTTTTGGTCAATTAACGGATGCTGAAAAAGAAGAAGTGAAATCGTTTAATTAAACGATTTTAATATAAAATTATGATGTTAGAAGTGACTGTATTTGATATAATTTATAGTTCACGCCAAAAGCATCACCGATAGAATTAAAGGGGTCTAATGAAAGATCAACAATCACGTATTAAAGCGCTAATCACTCTAGGTAAAGAGCGTGGTTACCTTACTTACGGTGAGATCAATGATCACCTGCCAGAAGATTTAGTAGATGCTGACCAGATAGAAGATATCGTTGGCATGTTTAGTGACCTTGGCATCATGGTTCATGAAGATGGCATGGACACCGATGAAATGGAGCGCTTAGCAGAAGCCGCATCTAGCAACGATGATGTATCCGATGATGAAGCCGCAGCAGTATTAGCGAGCTCAGATGGTGAGTTTGGCCGTACAACAGATCCTGTACGTATGTATATGCGTGAAATGGGTTCTGTAGAGCTACTTACCCGTGAAGGTGAGATTGTTATTGCCAAACGTATTGAGGCGGGTCTGCGCGAAAGTTTGTCGATGTTGTCATCCTTCCCCTCGTGTATCAATTCCTTCCTTGCTCAGTACCAAGTGGTAGAAGCAGGTGAAATGCGTCTTAATGAGCTTATCAAAGGCTTTATTTTGCCGGATGAGGAAATTGAAGCATTGGCAAAAGCTGCAGCGGAAAAAGCGGCTGCTGGTGGCGCCAGTGACGATGATGAGGAAGAGGAAGACGTTAACGCCATTGACCCGGAAGAAGCACGCGAACGTTTCCAGGCATTAAATGAAGCCTTTGCCAAAACGATAGATTGCAGTGACGAAGATCTAAAGTCTACTCGCGAAGCGGCGAGTAGTTTGTTTATGGAGTTTAAATTGGCTCCAAAAACGCTCATTTATTTGAATGGATTAATGGCAGAAACCGTTAAAGAGGTCCGTAAACAGGATCGGATCATTCTTGATATTGTCGTTGAGCAAGCACGCATGGATCGTCGTGATTTTATTGATTCATTCACCGGCAACGAAGTGAATACCTCATGGTCAGATAAACATATTCGTGCTAAAAAACATTACTCATCAACAATTAAAAAACATCTTGATGAAATTGTTACGGCACAGACAACGCTGGGTGAAATTTCCGAAAACCGTGGTATGACCATCGGAGAAATTAAAGAAATAAATCGTCAAATGTCGATTTCTGAAGCCAAAGCACGTCGTGCTAAAAAAGAAATGGTCGAAGCGAATCTACGTTTGGTTATTTCAATTGCTAAAAAATATACTAACCGTGGTTTGCAATTCTTGGATCTTATCCAAGAAGGTAATATTGGTTTGATGAAAGCGGTTGATAAGTTTGAATATCAACGTGGTTACAAATTCTCAACGTATGCTACCTGGTGGATTCGTCAGGCGATTACCCGTTCAATTGCTGATCAGGCAAGAACAATACGTATACCAGTTCATATGATTGAAACAATCAATAAACTGAACCGTATTGCACGTCAAATGTTGCAAGAAATGGGTAGAGAGCCTACACCGGAAGAATTGTCAGAGCGTGTAGAAATGCCGGAAGACAAAGTACGCAAAGTATTGAAAATCTCGAAAGAGCCAATTTCAATGGAAACGCCAATCGGTGATGATGAAGATTCACACCTAGGTGATTTTGTTGAAGACGTGAATGTCATGTCACCACAAGACTCAGCGATGATCGAAGGCCTACGAGAAGCCACCCAAGGTATCTTAGGCGGCTTAACAGAGCGTGAAGCGAAAGTTTTACGTATGCGTTTTGGTATCGATATGAACACCGATCACACACTTGAAGAAGTGGGTAAGCAGTTTGATGTTACACGTGAACGTATTCGTCAAATTGAAGCCAAAGCATTACGTAAATTACGTCATCCAACACGTTCAGATCAACTGAAGAGTTTCTTAGACTCAGACGGTTAACTAGTTTCGGGCCTATAGCTCAGTTGGTTAGAGCAGGGGACTCATAATCCCTTTGTCCAAGGTTCAAGTCCTTGTAGGCCCACCAATAAAATAAAAAGCCTCAGCACTCATTCAGTGTTGGGGCTTTTTTGTGTCTGTCTTATGTAGATGAGCACTCGTAAACTTGTAACGATTTATAGAAAGATCCTATCCCCGATGTAGAATCGTTTGTTATGTAGTTAAATCGGTTATTCTGTGTAACCACTCCATTTATGAAAAGGGATTATCTGTGTCTTTTGTTGTTTCTCACGATTTTATTAAGGCGACCACGCATTCTGAGTTAAATGCATACCGGGATAAGGTAGCTCGTGATGAAGATAATAGTCGAGGTTATGTAATTTCTATCGAAATGGAAATTGAATCTAGTCAGTTGTCATTCGATGCCTTAAAAGATATTTCAAACGTTGCGAAAGCGTTAGGTGATGATAAGTCAATGAGAGCGATAGAGGCTATTTTACTTGCTCGAGATGGTCAATTTGATGCGGTTATTCCTAACTTTCAAGCATTTTCAGCTGTGCTTGAGTCCTATTTAAAAGACTCGTTGATTGATGGTTGGATCTATTTAAAAAAGCCAGATGATAAATTCTATCCGGCACTGGTTACTTACATTAGCTACAAAAAAGGAACGGAACATTCTTCAGAATCTATTTTGCTACATGTTTGCCATGTTTCACCTAATCTAGACCGAGGCTATTATGGTTTTGAGCATGATTATGTGGCGTTTTATCCGGGTGATGTTATTCAAAAGAGGATTTATGATGCACTTGAATTAAAAGGTGTTTTCAAAGAAAGCGAGGAACTCAAGACCCAATATGAAGCAAGTTATGATCGCTATTGTCGTTTAGTTAAAAATCAGTTCTCGGAACAGTTTGTAGCTAAAGGAAGTATCTATGTCAGTAAAGCGCATTCAATAATGAATGGCTCCTTTATTGATACCAAAGTTATTCATGATATGTCTGCCCAAGATGTTAAAACACATCGGCAATTTAGGGAGTCATTTTTAGTTGATGGGCAAGAAAAATTATTATCGCTGCCTGAATGGACATTGATGCGTGTGTTTAATCTAGCAACGCATGATTATGTTTGGCTACATTCTGATTACTTAAGCTCATATGAATATGATAAATCACTCAAAGATAAATTAATTTTACCTCAGACTCACCGTGACTTACTCGACGTGTTAACAACAAATGTTGATGCATTTAGTGGCGATATTATTGAAGGTAAAACAGCGGGTAATGTCATTTTGTGTAAGGGTATCCCTGGCGTAGGAAAAACATTAACGGCAGAAATTTATTCTGAAATTATTGAGCGACCTTTATATCTACTTCATTCAGGATCGTTAGGAACCACGGCGAAAGAGATTGAAGAAAATCTAAGAGTGGTGTTTTCACGTAGCGAACGCTGGAATTGTGTTTTGTTACTCGATGAGGCTGACGTATTCATCGTTAGAAGAAATGACAATATTGAACAAAATGCCATAGTTGCTGAATTTTTACGTACGATGGAATATTTTAACGGCTTGTTGTTCATGACAACAAACAGGCCCAATGATATTGATGAAGCCATTATTTCTCGTTGTGCAGCCATCATAAATTATGAAGCGCCAACCTTAGACAACGCGCCTAAAATTTGGCAAGTGCTTGCTGAACAATATGGCTATACGCTACCAGAAACACTTTTATCAAAGTTGTTAGAAACCTTTAATGATATTACGCCTCGCGATATTAAAATGTTATTAAGGCTGGCCTTACGTGTCGCTGCAAATAAAAATGCTGAACCTGATATTGAAACATTTCGTCAATGTGCCATGTTTAGAGCGATAAAAATGGCTGGAAATTAAGTTGAAAGGTTTTTACTGACACAGTATTTAATGCCTAGTTTGAAGATGAGTCAATGAAAGGGAGCTCTAAATGAGGCTAATAATTTTGTGGCTAAGGCGTGCCGTCGGCTAAGTCGTATTTTTTCTAGATATGATATATGCTTAATTTGAATCACTAGCAAGTGAGATAAGGTAGCCAGATGAAAGTGATAGCTCCCCACAGGTTAATACTTGAACTGTCAAAAATAGGAGCAGGACAAACTGACTGTAACGTTGAACCGTTGGATTTCCAGACGGTACTAGATGAAAGTTTAACCATGGTTCAGCATCTAGCCACACAAAATGACATCACCATAAACGTTGAAGATAATGTTGATATTAGTTTGATGGCTGATTATATGAAGTTGAAGCAAGTTCTTATAAATTTGCTGACGATAAAAATGAACTTATTTTTAAAGCATTTTCTCGCTTGGGTATGGAAACGGCGGGAATTGAAGGTACGGGCATAGGCCTTGTTGTGACAAAAGGACTGATAGAGCTAATGGAAGGCCAAATTGGTTTTGATAGTGTAGATGGAAAAGGATAAACGTTTTGGTTTGAGTTATTAGTGGCTGAGCCGTAATTAAAGCAAATTTTGTATAGTTTATTTTCAAAAACTTTATCAGGATTAATGATGGAAATAAGATGGACTCATTAAATAAAGTTGCAATAATAAGCAAGCATGTCATATTCGCTTTTTTATTCTATAGCCTTTGGGTTATAGGCTTTGCTGTTTTGAGTTATCAGCAAGAAAAACAGACTTTATATAATTCGATAGATCAGCAGCTTGAGTCAGCGGCGCTGACTGTGCCATTGTTACTGCCCAACGACCTACATCAGCAAGCGATGTCAATAGAAAGTCTGACTAAGCAGCAAGACGATGCAAACACCGCTAAGCTTTCTGCATATACCGATAAAAGTGATGTTATTTATCTCTATACGCTAGTCTTAAGTGATAACAAGGTGTTTTTCACAACGTCCAGTGCCACCCAAGAAGAACGTGATTCAGGTGAAGACTTATCTTCATGGTTTGACCTTTACGATGATGTTGGCCCTCGTGTCATTGATGTTTTTAAGCAAGGTGAGAAGGTTTTTCTAGAATATACCGATCAATGGGGCTCATTTCGAAGTGTTTTTATTCCACAAAATGCTGAAGATGGCACGACATATTTAGCTGCAGCAGATATTTCTATTGGTCATATTCAAGAACAATTGTCTCGCCACCTTTATTACACCTTTGCGGTATCAATATTATTTCTGTTTTTTGCTTATCCTCTCTACCTTGCCTTTACTCGAAGACTTAATCGTATAAAACATGAGTTAGAGGTTAAAGTTCAACAGCAAACTTCTGAACTTACTGTTAATGCAGAAAGGCTAAAATGTGCTTTAGCTGCTGCAAATCAGGGCTGGTTTGATATCAACTTTGTGACTAATGAAGTGGTCGTCAGTGATGAATACGCGAAGCTATTAGGCTATGAGCCTGTTGAATTTATGAGCGATGTGAAGGAATGGCTTAGTAATGTTCACCCAGACGATCGTGATGATGCATTAACTGTCTTCAATCTTTGTAAAGAGACTGGCGGCCCGAATGAGATGGAATATCGACGGAAAGCTAAAGATGGGAGTTGGCTGTGGATTCATACGATAGGCGAGATTATTGAGTGGGATAAAGATAAAAAAGCGACCAGAATGATCGGCATCCATATGGATGTGACGGATCGTAAGCGTAATGAACAGGTATTACGCGCTTTGGCCGAGGCAGGTTCAACGGAAGAAAGTGATATTTTTAAAGCAATTGTTAAGCAGTTGGCGCTCACTTACGATATGAGTCATGCCTTTGTTGCATGCCTTAATCCAAATAATAAAGAGATAGCGGATACGATCGCGGCTTGGGCTGATAATGATTTTATGGAAAATATTTCATATTCGTTAAAAGGAACGCCATGTGAAAAGGTGGCAGTCAAAAATATCATGTGTTCCTATAAGGAGAATGTGCAGCAATTATTCCCAAATGATGATTTATTGGTGGATATGAACGCGGAAAGCTACATTGGTGTGCCGTTGATAAGTAGTCATAACGAGACCTTGGGATTGATTGCTGTTTTAAATGATAAGCCTATGGATATTCAGCCGCAACAGATTCAAGTACTTCATAGTTTAGCCGCAAGGGCGAGTGTTGAGTTAGAGCGTAGGGACGCGGATGAAAAACTCAAACTTTCAGCCCGAGTATTTAGTGAGGCGCATGAAGGTATATTTATAACCTATCCTGATGGCACGATCATGGATGTTAATCCTACCTTTAGTGAGATTACAGGGTATACACGTGAAGAGGTGCTTGGGAAAAATCCACGTATATTTAGCTCGGGTAAGCACAGCCCAGAGTTTTATGCTGATATGTGGCAGTGTGTTATTGATAAAGGTCATTGGCAAGGTGAAGTCTGGAACCGTAAAAAAGGTGGTGAGATCTACGCTGAAATGCTGACAATATCTTCAATTGAAGATGAGACAGGGCAAACATCACATTATGTTTGCCTGTTTTTTGATATCACCGACAGCAAGGAACAGCAAAAGGCTTTAGAGTTAATGGCGCATTATGATGTGCTTACGCAATTACCAAATCGTGCATTATTTGCCGATCGGTTTAGCCAAGCGGTTGCTCATAGTAAACGTAGTCAAACATTACTCGCTATTTGTTTTCTTGACTTAGATAACTTTAAACCGGTCAATGATAATTTTGGCCACAAAGTGGGCGATGAGCTACTGATTGAAGTATCAAGACGAATCAAGTTTAATATTCGTGAAGAAGATACCGTCTCTCGCCAAGGAGGGGATGAATTCACCTTATTGCTTGGTGACGTTGAATCTTATGGTGAGTGTGAAAAATTGTTGCAACGACTTCTTATTGCTCTTTCTCAACCTTATATTATTGATGGCCACCCACATAAGGTAACGGCGTCTATAGGCATCACCTTATTCCCATACGATGATGAGGATATCGATACTTTGATGCGTCATGCAGATCAAGCCATGTATCAAGCAAAATTGGATGGACGGAATCGATATTATTTATTTAACCCTGAGCAAGATCACCTTTCCATTCGACAGCATGACAATTTGCAAGAATTTGAGCGCGCCTTAGCAGCGAATGAATTTCAACTTTATTACCAACCCAAGGTAAATATGAAAACAGGGGAAGTATATGGTGCAGAAGCACTTATCCGCTGGATTCATCCAGAGAAAGGCTTAATTCCACCATTAGATTTTTTACCTGAAATTGAAGGTTCTGAACTAGAAATTGAGGTTGGAGATTGGGTAATGGCTGAAGCATTGAAGCAGCTTGGCTTATGGAAAATGCAGGATATCGAACTAGAAGTCAGTATTAACGTTTCGTGTAACCATCTGCAAGCCCCCTCATTTTTCACTACATTAGATGAGTTGCTGGAAGTTAATCCCAATGTAGATTCACATAATTTACAGCTAGAGATCTTGGAAAGTAGTGCCTTGGGTGAGTTACAGATTATGAGTAGTATTATAAAAACCTGTAGGGAAGCATTAGGCGTCAAGGTTGCATTGGATGACTTTGGCACGGGGTATTCTTCGCTGGCGCACTTACGGAACTTGTCAGCGGATACGATAAAAATAGATCAAAGTTTTGTCCGAGATATGCTCGATGATCCCAATGATTACGCCATTATTGATAGTGTGATCGGCTTATCTGATTCGTTTAACCGAGATGTCATTGCAGAAGGTGTCGAGCAGGTAGAGCATGGCCTAATGTTATTAGTTATGGGGTGTGAGCGGGCACAAGGTTATGCGATTGCCCGGCCAATGCCAGCCAATGAATTTATCGAATGGCTAAAGGACTATACTCCCAATCAAACATGGATAGACTGCGGTAATACCGTACGAACAGCCAAAGAATTGAAACTGAAACTACATGCACTTGCTGTTGATCGTTGGGAATCGTGTTTTGAAGCTAATATCAGGACAGCGCCTGAGAAAGTCGATTTTTGGCCGATTATGTTCAGTGATAAATGCCATTGCAGTTATTGGAGTCGACGAGCACATCATGAAAGCCTGTTTGATCAAGCGTGTTTGGAAAAACATGATCGTGCACATGAAGCGATGCACCTGATTGCCAATGATTTATTAAATAAATATCAGCAGGGTGAGGTTAATGCTGCAGTTAAGGGTTTGGGCAAGTTACAAGCGGCATTTGAAGTGATGAGACATTCATTGATAGAAAAGTAACCGAAGTGAAATGTTGATTTATACAGCAGATAAAAAAGGCTTATTCAGGATAAGCCTTAAGTATAAAACAGAACTGTGGTTAAGATCGTAGCTGGAATTTAGTTAATTCCTTTAGAGGTAATCACGATCATTTTTTCAATTTGCATATCTTCCATGGTATGAGGAATACCACCTGTGCCTAAGCCAGAATGTTTTAAACCGGCAAAAGGCATCCAATCAACACGGAATGCGGTATGTTCATTAACCATAACGGCTGAAGCAGCCAAGCGATTAGAGACATACATTGCGGTATCAATATCTTGTGTGTAAACCGATGCTTGGAAGGAAACATCCAATGAGTTGGCTGATGAAATAGCCTGATCAAGATCGCTGAATGGATAGATACAAACAACGGGGCCAAAAATCTCAGAAGAAGACACTTTACACGTGCTTTGTGGATTAAATAATACCGTGGGTGCGTAACAGTTATTTAGTAAAGCCTGTCCGCCACAGAGCAGCTCAGCACCCATATCAACGGCTTCTTGCACCCATGAGGTTACTCGAATAAGTTCGCCGTTGCGAATGAGTGGGCCGACTTCTGTATTGCCGGAGAGTGGATCGCCAACGTTTAAGCTTTTAGCCGCGGAAGTTAATTTTTCAGCCAACTCACGGGCAATAGATTCATGCACATAAATACGCTGTACCGAAACACAGACTTGGCCTGCATGATAAAAGCTACCTTTTGTCAGTCCAGGTAAAGCAATATCAAGATCCGCATCTTTATTGACAATTACAGGAGCAACACCACCATGTTCTAACGCACAGCGTGTGCCAGGAGCCAGCTTGGAACGCAAATACCAACCCACTTTGGCGCTGCCAATAAAACTAAAAAAGGCTACCCGTGCATCGGTGACCAGTTTTTCAGCGATATGGTGATTTTCGGGTAATACCGCTTGGCACCATTCTACTGGTAGACCCGCACGGTGAAAAATTTCGATCAAGCGGAAACACGATAAAGGAGTATCTTCTGCTGGTTTGACGATGACGGGGCAACCCGTGGCAATGGCTGGCCCTACTTGATGAGCGATTAAGTTTAGTGGATGGTTAAAAGCGCTAACGGCCACAACAATACCGATGGGCTCTTTATTCATGATGGTAAAACGATGCTGCGACGTGGCATTTATGCCCATCGGAACAGGATGACAGGTATTGTCTCTTAGGTTATCAACGCAGGCTCGAATGCTATCGATACAACGTGCCATTTCAACTCGCGAGTCGATAAGAGGTTTGCCTCCCTCATGCGCTGAGCCCATAGCAAGCTCTTCAAATTGGTCCTGCATTAATTCAATAGCGCGTTCCAGGATGACAATGCGTTGAGGCACAGACAGCCAATTGTTTTTATCTGAAAATAGTTGGCTAGCTGTTGTTAAAGCTTGGTTTATATCATCAGCATCTGCCGTATCTACTCGAGCTAAAATAGCATCGTCGTATGGCGCTTTCACCTCGAGTTGAGTACGATTTTTTTTCTCTAAATCAGCAACCATCAGAGGAAAGTGTTGGGCGGCGGTCATGATTTTGGCTCCTTACAAAATGCAGATTTTATCTTTTAAACCTTCATTTAAAATTGAATGATTTAATGAATAGTCGACAGCGAGATCGATGAGATGTACACCGGGAGAGCTAAGCGTGAGTTCAAGTATGCGACTAAAGTCCTCACAACTTGTTGGCCGGTGACCGGTTGCACCGTAACTTTCAGCGTACTTAACAAAGTCTGGATTATTGTAATCTAAGCCAAAGTTATTAAAGCCCATGCCTTCTTGTTTCCACTTAATCATGCCATAAGCACTATCATTAAGAATGATGACAACAAGGTTTAAATTTAGCCTGACAGCGGTTTCCATTTCCTGAGAATTCATCATAAACCCGCCATCACCACAGACACTGATGACTTTTCGGTCAGGATAAATGAGCTTGGCTAACATGGCAGATGGTAGGCCTGCTCCCATCGTAGCCAAGGCATTATCTAACAGTAAGGAGTTGTTTTGATAGCAAGGGTAGCTACGAGCGAACCAGACCTTGTATACGCCATTATCTAAAGTGAGTATGCCGTCTTCATTGAGCTCTTCGCGAATGATGCTAACAGCGCGTTGAGGGAGAATTGGAAAGCGATCATCAGCATTATGTTCAGAAAGTTGACTGAGTACTTCTTCTTTAACACGATAGAAATATGAAAAGTCCCAGTTTGATTGCGGTGGCAATTGAGCGGTTAGCCTACCCACAGAAACAGCGATGTCACCCACTACATCAAGTTGTGGAAAGTATACGGCGTCGATTTGAGCAGGAGAAAAATTAATATGAATAACTTTAGGACCGTTTTCTTTCATAAAAAACGGCGGTTTTTCAATGACATCATGACCGACATTAATCACTAAATCACAGCGATCGACCGCACAATGTAAGAAATCATTATCGGATAATGCGGCTGTGCCAATATAATTTTTATGCCGTTCGTCAATCACGCCTTTGCCCATTTGGGTATTAAAAAATGGGATGCCGGTTTTATCGATAAAAGTTTTTAATGCTCGACTGGTGCGCTTTCTATTCGCCCCAGCACCGACAAGCAATAATGGCATTTTTGCCTTTTTAATCATTTCGATTGCAGATTGAATGGCAGCGTTATCAGGATCAGGGCGGCGGGTGGTAGCAACGGTATATAAGCCTTCGCTAGCCTCTTCAGCTGCGATATCTTCGGGTAGTTCTATATGCACAGCACCAGGGCGTTCTTCCATCGCAAGACGGAAGGCTTCTCGTACAGTAGAAGCAATGGTATTGCCATGGACCACTTGTTTAGTAAATTTAGTGATAGGACGCATCATGTTGACGACATCAACGATCTGAAATTGCCCTTGTTTGCTGGCTTTAATCGGTTTTTGCCCCGTGATCATCAACATAGGCATGCCGCCTAATTGGGCATAAGCCGCTGGAGTAACAAAGTTAGTGGCGCCAGGTCCTAGAGTGGCCAAACAGACTCCAGGCTTGCCGGTGAGTCGACCATAGGTGGCAGCCATAAAGCCAGCGCCTTGTTCGTGGCGCGTTAAAATGAGTTTAATAGAAGAATGTTGTAGCGAATCGAGAAAATCGAGGTTTTCCTCACCAGGAATACCGAATATATATTCGACGCCTTCATTTTCAAGTGCTTTAACAAATAAGTCAGATGTTTTCATGGTCGTGCTTCCCTCTCACAATGTGCCCAATGGTAACGATCAACGTTTCAGATTTGCATAGTTATTTTTAACACACTTTTTATCTCAGAGTCACTTTTGTTATTTATTTTGTTCTAAGTTAGAAAATATGATTTTTTGACAGTGGTTGGTTGTTACATCTAATCATTTTCTGGACTATTTAGCTCAAGACTTTTTTTGCTAGAAAAATTGACCTGTTTTTGTAATTCGTGAAGTTTAGTCAAAATCTGAGTTTTCATTGCTAAAAGATCATCAGCGGATTGCCTTGCTTCTTGTGTATGGCCCATTTTAAGTAAGTTGATTACTTCATGGCCGAGCTTGTGTATATCAACATGCATGGCCTCCAATTGTTGAAAACTTTCTAGGTGACCGTAATGCGTCTTGCCATGACCGTAATACCAATTGCCTAATCGACATTCGAAATGATTCGATAATTCATTTTCTGACAGCTTTATTACGCCGCTATCAAACGTATTTAGAATTTCTTGGATCCACTTTATATGATCATGTTGGGCAACAAGTAAGGGTAAGTCGCTCAACTCCCATTCTGAACCCGACCAGATAGACCAGGTTTCATCGGGTTGATAAGTTTCAGACCAGTCAATCATCTTTTCTGCCGGCATCGGTCTCGCAATGCCATACCCTTGTGCGTACTGGCATCCAAGACGCATCAACAATACTCCGTGTTCAGCTGTTTCTACCCCTTCTGCGATAACTTGCCGTTGAAATACGTGACATAAGGAAATAATGCCTTCAACTAAAGCCATATCACTACGATCATCCAGCATATCGCGTACAAAACTTTGATCAATTTTTAACCAATTGGCAGGCAGTTGTTTCAAATAGGAAAGTGATGAGTAACCCGTACCAAAATCATCAAGAGAAAATTTCACGCCCAATGCTTGGCAGTCACAAATGAGGTTAGATACATAGGAGATATCATCGAGAGCGGTGGTTTCTAGAATTTCGAGTTCAAGTGCTTGGGCAGGCAGATTGGGGTGTTTAGCTAAAGCGAGTTTTAATTTCGCCATAAAATCAGCTTGGGTAAAATGATGGCCCGCTATATTGACACTGACAGTCCAGGATTTCCCTTTATCTCGCCATTGTTCAAGTTGAGTTAATGCTTGTTCGATAACCCAATTACCTAGAATGATATCGACATCAGTAGCTTCAATTTGAGGCAGAAATTCAAAGGGACCTAATAAACCACGATCAGGATGTTGCCAACGAATTAGGGCTTCGGCACCAATAATTTTACCGGTGCGCATATTAACTTTAGGTTGATAAAATAAGACCATTTCATCATTTAAAATCGCTTGTTTGATTCTGCTGATTTCTTGAATGCGCTTTTGAGATACTTGTTCACTGTCTTGATCAAAATAGGTAAACCTTTTTCGCCCCAATCGTTTTGCCTGATACATGGCTTGATCGGCATGTCGAAGTAAGGTGTCGGCATCAACATTATCTTGTGGATAGGCGGCTACACCAATGCTTTGAGAGATATTGAACGTATTTCCATTCAATATGATCGGCTGCGATAAGGCTTTATAAATACGTTGAACAGCAAAATCGACTTCGTCTATGGAGGCAAAACCATTTAATAACAAGACAAATTCATCACCGCCTAGTCGTGCAGCGGTGTCATCATCACGGATTATCTCAGTGAGACGTTCTGCAATTTCAACTAGAATCTGATCACCGATGCCTTGTCCAAAACTGTCGTTAATCGTTTTGAAATCATCAAGATCGAGCATGCAAACGGCCAACATAGTGTTTGTTCTATTGGCATTAGCGATGGCGATGTTAAAACGATCATTGAGTAAGGTTCTATTGGGTAAACTGGTTAAAGCATCGTGCCAAGCCTGCCATTCCACTTCTGTTTTTAAGCGGTTTTTATCAGTAGTATTTTGAAAAACTAAAACACAACCAGCAAATTCAGCCTTTTCAAAGATCGGAGAAATTGACCCTTCAACGTGGAACTCATTGTTGTGGCGTGAAATTAATAAAGTGTTAGTCGCTAATGAGATATGTTTCTCAGCAACCATGTCGCTGAACGGGAGTATTATTTTATGTTTGCTGTCTTTTTCGATGAGCGTAAGTACATCATGAATATCCTTGTTAGAGGCATCCTCCATAGGCCAGCCAGTCATATCCTCCGCGACTTTGTTCATAAATTCCACTTGGCCAGATGGACTAATTTTTATAATGCCATCGGCAATTGATGCGAGGGTGATCTCTGCACGTTCTTTTTCTAACTGTAATTTGGCTTCGAGGTTTTTGCGTTCAGTAATATCAAAACGAATGGCTTTGTAACTCACCGGTACACCGGTTTGCTCATCAAGAAAGGGAATGATGGTAGTGCGAACCCAATATAAGTCACCTAACTTGCTTTTATTACAGATGTCTCCATGCCAGACATTGCCATTTGAAATGGTATGCCAGAGGTTTTTAAAAAAGTCTCTGGAATGAACACCCGAATGTAAAATTCGATGATTTTGTCCGGCGAGTTCTTCTTTTGTATAGCCAGATAACTCACAAAATTTGTGGTTAGCATAGGTGATGTCACCTTTAGCATCTGTTTCTACTACGATGGCGGCCTCATCCATCGCTCTGCGGAGCTGATCGTGCAGATGATTTTCGTGGCGAAGGTGCGTTAAGTGTTGTTCTTTAAGTTCAACGGCTTGATGGTAGCCGGTTTGTAAATCTTTAATGCGTGCCATGGCACGGATTTTCGCTTGAATGATTTTTGGATGAATGGGTCGGGTTAGGTAATCATCAGCACCGGCTTCAAGGCCTTTAATGATATTTTGAGGTTGATCTAAGGCACTTAGAAGGATGATGGGTAGCCAATGTTCGAGTTCGAGTTGTCGAATTCGTGCAGTGGCACTGAGACCATCTTCGATTGGCATCATAATATCCATTAAGACCAAATCGGGATGTTGTTGTTCTACGGCAGCGACAGCTTCGGCGCCATTCCCAGCTATAATGATGTCATGCCCTAATTCTTTGACTAGCATCGACAACAATGCTTGATCGGGGACTGAATCATCGGCTATTAAAATCTTCATAAGCTTGATCCTTGCTGAGATTTTCTTTCGGCGCATCTCCTTTATAACAAGAATAGCTATATAGCTCAATAAGATGTATTCGCTTTTCTATTTGATATTTTGTGAAGGCTCCATTTTTTTCAAAATGCTCCTCCCAATGATCGGCCTTTAGTCATGCTGATCATAGGGAGTATGCTTACGATTTTAACCGTGAATTTGGCGAGATTAATGGGTACTGACTGCAGCAGAAAAACATATCTCACTAAACTCTTCTACTTCCAATGATGCGCCACCGATTAAACCGCCATCAACGTCGGGTTGAGCAAAAATTTCACGGGCATTTTCAGGTTTTACACTGCCGCCATAAATAATGCGTAACGACTCTGCGGTAGCTGCATCATGTTTGGCAACTCGTTCACGCATAAATGAATGCACCTTTTGCGCCCATTCTGGGGTGGCGGATTGGCCAGTGCCGATAGCCCATACAGGTTCATAGGCCAGCACAGTTTGAGCTAAAGCTTGTGGACCTTGATGTTCGATTAATACATCTAATAATCGTGCAATGATCTCTTCGGTTTTGCCTGCGGCGTAGTCTTCAGCCGTTTCACCAATACAGATAATAGGCGTTAGGCCTTGGTTAATTGCTTTGGCATATTTCTTAGCAACAATTTGATCTAACACATATTGATCTAACTCTAAGGTTTCATATAAGCAACGTCTTTCAGAGTGACCGATTAATACATAATCACAGCCAAAACCGCGAATCATCGAGGCAGAAATTTCACCGGTGTATGGACCTTCATCATAGGCTGACACATTTTGGGTGCCCCAATGAATCTTTGAGCCCGTTAAGATTTCTTGGGCTTCTTTTAAATAAACAGAGGGTGGGAAAATCGCGATATCAATGTCTGAGGCATCTTTTTCTTCGAGTATTCTTTTTTCTAGTAGTTGGGCATGCACTAAAACATTCACAAGGAGTACTTTAGAACTCTCATCTGGGCTGTTCATTTTCCAGTTACCGGCAATGAGTGGCTTACGCATAATATTTAACCTTTTATCTTAAACAGAAGTAGTGGTACTTAAACTTCTACTATTGGTGATACGACACAACTCTATCCACTTCATTTTTAGACCCCAGAATAACAGGGACACGCTGGTGGATGTCATTAGGCGATATTTCAAGGATTCGTTCACGCCCTGTTGAACAAGCACCGCCAGCTTGTTCAATAATAAACCCCATGGGATTTGCTTCATACATAAGGCGAAGTTTTCCTGGTTTATTCGGGTCGCGTTTATCAAGGGGATACATAAAGATGCCTCCTCTTGTCAGAATGCGATATACCTCGGCAACCATGGAGGCTACCCAACGCATATTGAAATTTTTATTGCGTGGGCCATCTTCACCTTGCATGCATTCATCAATATATTGTTGCACTGGTGATTCCCAAAAGCGTTGATTGGACATGTTGATCGAGAATTCTTGGGTATCTTCTGGAATTTTCATATCTTGATGGGTTAAGACAAATTCACCAACATCTTGATCTAAGGTAAAACCATTGACCCCTTGACCGGTGGTCAAAATCATCATGGTCGATGGACCATAGAGCACAAAGCCGGCACACACTTGTTTGACACCTTCTTGCAAGAAGTCTTCAAGTTTGGCATCTGTACCTTCTTGGCCACACAGAATTGAAAAAATGGTGCCTACTGTTAAATTGACATCAATATTTGATGAGCCATCTAAAGGATCAAATAATGCTAAATATTTGCCTTTAGGATATTGCTCTGGAATAGAGATAGGATCATCAACTTCTTCTGACACCATACCTGCTAGATGCCCTGTCCATTCAAGCGCCTCGACCATAATATCATTAGTAATAATGTCGAGTTGTTTCTGGGTTTCACCCTGTACATTTTCAGTATCGGCACTGCCTAACATGCCGGTGATCGAGCCACGATTTACCGTGTGGGCGATCCGTTTACATGCAGCAGCAATATCGTTTAGTAACAAGGTAAAATCACCCGTTGCTTCAGGCACGTTACGCTGCTGTTCAATAATGAACTGGGTTAAGGTGGTTTGTGTGCTCATTTTTGTCGCTTCTCCAAAAAAATACGATGGCGATCTTTTTAATAATGAATGGTTTCAATTACCTTGATTTAGATAATTTAAGGTATTGAGGGAGCTAATTCTCCACTGGCATAACGTTGAATCATTTGTTCTAAGGAAATAGGTTTGATTTTGCTGGCATGTCCAGCACTGCCAAACGCTTCATAACGTGCTTCGCAAATGGCCTGCATGGCTGCCGTTGCCACCTTATAAAACTTACGAGGGTCAAAGTCTGAGGCATTTTCTTCTTGTGCTAGATATTGACGAATGGATCCGGTTGAGGCCATACGCAAATCGGTGTCAATATTGACTTTACGAACGCCAAACTTGATGCCAGCGACAATTTCATCTACCGGCACACCATAGGTCTGGCCAATATCACCACCATAGTTATTAATGACTTTTAACCAGTCTTGTGGCACAGAGCTCGAACCGTGCATGACAAAATGTGTATTCGGTAAACGTTGTTGCAATGTTTTTAACAGGTTAATAGCTAATACATCACCTGTTGGTGGGGTAGTAAATTTATAAGCGCCATGACTGGTACCAATAGCAACTGCTAAGGCGTCAACGTGTGTTTGTTTTACAAACTCGACGGCTTCATCAGGATCGGTCAGTAATTGACTATGATCGAGTTTTTCATCACTGCCATGACCATCTTCTTCACCCATCATGCCGGTTTCTAACGAACCTAAACAACCTAGCTCACCTTCAACAGAGACACCACAAGCATGGGCTATATCAGCAACCGTACGTGTCACGTTAACGTTATAGCCGAACGATGAAGGTGTTTTCATATCTGCCATTAATGAGCCATCCATCATCACCGAGCTAAAGCCGGATTGAATGGAGCGAGTACACACAGCGGGTTCAGAGCCATGATCTTGATGCATCACCACAGGAATATGAGGATATTGCTCAATTGCAGCCAGAATTAGATGACGCAGGAACGGTTCACCTGCATAATTACGCGCACCTGCAGAGCCTTGCATGATAACGGGGCTGTCCGTTGCATCTGCTGCTTGCATAATAGCCTGAACTTGTTCCAAATTATTGACGTTAAATGCAGGGATAGCAAAGTCATGTTCTGCTGCATAATCTAATAATTGTCGCATTGACACTAAAGCCATATATCCACCTTTTCGTTATGCTCGGCTCACCGAAGTTGTTGTAATTATTAGTCGATGACCAAGATTGATTTTCTTCTCAAAGATTCTTTGATTTCATTTGAAGTCGCAGCAAGTTTAGGTAAATTTGTTCATAAATAAAACTCACGTATTTTTATCATGAGGATAAGCATCTCTTATGATTGTTGATATTAATACGTTTTTATAATTCAGTTTTGCGATGATTTTTAGTGGTTTATAAATGATGATCATCAGTTGTAAGTGACTGATATTTATCTGGTTGTTTTTAGTTTTGGAGTTGTTGTGGCATGTTTGCAATAAAATGTCGTTTTAGAACATCATTTTTTGGTCGAAATAATGGGTAAAGTACTGGCAAAAACGAACTAGATAATAACGGACATAGCTGGATACTATGATATAGACTTAGCATAGATACAAAAGAGCTTTAATTGGGGGCAAGATGGCTGAGAATGAAGATGAAGGCGCGTTGGAGACTGAAAAAGTTAACGACGAAGAAGGCTCTGAAACTGAAGGTGAGGCTGGAGATGAAGGCGGCTCATTTTTAAATAAAATTAAAAACAAGATCAACCTTTCAAAATCAATGATGATCTATATTGCTATCGGCTTAGCTGTTTTGCTTGTTGCTATAGGTGGCTATCTCTTTTTTACATCCGGAGATGAGCCGGTTGAAAATGAGCTGACCAGTGAAGTACTTGAACAAGATGCAGCGGTTGAATCCGATGGTCCAGACGATGATAAGGCGGCTGAGGGTGAAGCTGAAGAAGAGATGGTTTCTGATGCGCTTAGTGACATTAGTGCGGGATTGACTACATCAGAAGAGCTGCCCGAAGAGGAGGCCATTAGCGAAGAAGGCATTACTATTCCTGATTTAGCTCCCCTACCTGATACGTCGACGGCGATAAGCTCGGGCGAGAATGACATAATGCTACCACCCACACCTGAAATGCCTGATGTAAGTGGGGCAGTAGTAGCATTGCCAGAAACAGTGGAGATGCCGATCGAAGATGCTGAGCCGCTAACACCGGAAGATAAAGCAATGGAGCTCTTTAAGTTACGTGAGCAAGCGCTAATACTTGAAGAAGAGAATCGTCGCTTAAAGCAACGGCTAAGTAGTGTAGAAGGCCAAGGTAACTCGGGAGAGTCGAAGTCTGCAACAACGAAACCTCGAGAACGTGAGCCTGAATTGTCAAAGCCTAGGTGGGGTGATTTTGCACCTATTTATCGTGGACCATAATCATACTGCTGGCGGCAAATTATAATGCGTGACATTTTTTTTATCTCGATAGCGATGACCATGGTGTGGTTTATCGTCTTTTTCAGCATTCCTGAGCTGGGATATCCAATACACGTATGGACGGTGTTAGTGTCTGCATCAGTGTCAGCGGTCTATGCGGGTGTGATTGTTTTGTTGGGGGAGACTATTATTGAAGATGGCATAAAAGTGGCCATGTTCTTGGTGCTATCTGCTGTTGCGTGGTATGCAGACTCAAGTTTTTCATTCATCTTGATTTGTGTGGTAACTGCCGGTGGTATTGGCGCAGTGATAAACCACGTCAATAGGAAAAGAAAAACCAGTCATGCGTGATTTTACTGCGACTAAAAGTGTTAGCAAAACTAGGGATGTGATTTATCCTTAAATCCGATAAAAGCGATCATCTACCATTTGACCATCACCACTAAACCCCTCCATCCCTGGCGCTAATTCATCTAGACGATCATTCGGGTGAGGATGTGTTTTAAACATTAGCCGCACATCGGATTGATTATTCATGCCGGCATGACCAATCTCTTGCAACACGATAGGTAAGGCATAAGCGTTATAGCCCGCTCTAGCAGTAAGAACCACACCTATTTTATCAGCTTCAAATTCCGAATCTTTATCTAAACCCCGACTTAGCATTTCAGCGCCATATCCAACAAGGTTATTCATCGCCATACCGCTTTGTTTTTGATCAAGCGTACTTTCCACCAAAAGTCGGCCAAAGTGAATTAGGGCACTTTTTTTGAGAATTTTTAATTGATGTTTTTGCACGACATGACCAATTTCATGAGCTAATACGGCAGCAAGTTCGGCTTCACTGTTTAATAATTGATACAAACCTTTAGTTAAAAATATGTATCCGCCAGGCGCAGAAAAGGCATTAATGCTGTCGGCATCGATAACACCAAACTGCCATTGCAATTCACTACGTTCAGATTGAGATGCAACCCAACGACCTACTTTATTTACATACTGTTGTAGTTGCTTGTCGGTCATCAAATTATGAGCACCTAACAGTCGGCCACTAATTACTCGGCCGATTTCAATTTCTTGCTCCAAGTTATCTTCTATCATTAGGTTTTGAGTGGCAGAGAGGGTGTCTTTTATTTTGTTAAAATCGAGACTGATTCCGTAACCAAAGACTAATACTGGCGCAGCCACTAAGAGGAACAGTGTGCTAAACAATAGCTTTTTCATTGTTCCACCTCCACTGTGACGTCAAAATAATCTACACGTTTAGATTTGAGGCCTGCTGTCCTTGAAAATTGGGCCGCTACTGATTTAGATACTTGATAACTTTCAAGTAAAGCCAGTTGTTCTTCACTCAACTCAGCACCTTTAAGGCTTTCTTCATCAATTCCTCGGATACCAAAGGTAGCAACGACCGTTTTTTTTGTTCCAACGCCACCCAGCCTTTCTGTGACTACATCTGTTGCGCCATCGACATTACTCTGTTGTGTAACAGAGACTATTCTGATGGTTAATGTAGGAACCCAGCCGATATTAGCTGCCGTTTCAACTTGGCTCCAACTACTTTGTCGTTGTTGGATAGTGATGGGTGTATTGGCATTGAGGCTTTCAATAACGTTACCGGAGTTGTTAGGCTCATCAAGCAGGTTGATGTCGATAAACACCTTGCCAGTCATCAACGCAGCAGTATCTGCGGTGAATGGTATGAGAAACAAAAAGATATAGAGGAGCTTACGCATGATGTTTCCTCCCTAGGCCTGTAAAAACGAGTGTACTCCTCTTTTATCGGAAGAGACAAGATGCATGAGTTTTAACGTTAACTGAAGATGAAATAGCGATAGGCAGAACAAAGCTTAGGAAATAAGTTTGAATATATTTTGCTATTATTCATTGATTTTTAAAGCTGTATATCGCGCTGCCTATCAAAAGCACCCAAGCAGTAAACGACTATGAAAACAAATACCTCACAAAGTTATTTAGGCTTGATACAAAACAATACTGGTTTGTTGTCAGTGGCCTTTTTAGCAGTATTTACGGGCAATTTGGGACAAAGTTTTTTTATCGGATTGTTTCAAGTTCCAATCAGCCAACACCTGAACATTTCGGCCAGTGAGTTTGGCAATATCTATGCTGCGATAACTATTGCAGGTGGTTTTCTAGTTATGCATTTTGGACCAAAAATAGACTGGGTTTCGCCGAAACAATATGCTTTTTTAGTGCTGAGTGCGTTAGGGCTTGGCATGTTACTGCTTACCCAGTCATCTTGGTGGTTGCTTGGTATTTTGGGGCTGGGATTGTTGCGATTAAGCGGTCAGGGTCTAATGACTCATTTTGGCCTAACTTTGACAGGGCGGGAGTTTACGTCGAATAGAGGGCGGGCATTGGGATTGATGGGGCTCGCCATGCCATCGGGTGAAATTATTCTGCCTCCTTTGGTTGCAATGTTATTGGTTTGGTTGAGTTGGCAGCAGGTTTGGTGGTGTCTTCTCGCGTTTATAATTACTTTGTGGATTTACGTGTTTATCTTTGTTGACTGGCCAGAGGCTCCACGAGTAAAAAAAGATGCTGAGAATAAGAAAATAGAAGGGCCAAACCCACTGCGAGAACTACGATTTTGGTTGCTCATTCCTATGTTGATGGTCTTACCAATAACCTTGACGGGGATTTTTATTTACCAGGCCCAGCTGACGCAGGATCTCGGTGCCAGCACCACGACCTATGCCTTAGCGTTGACTATGATGGGCTTGATTCGCTTTCCTATCGCATTATTAGGTGGTCGCTGGGTAGATGAACTTGGTGTTAGCGTATTGGCGCGGCTATATTTATTGCCTTATGCGCTGGCATTGTTGATAGCGGTATCCACCGGTGGCAATCTAGGGATATGGGTTTTGATGTTGGGGGCAGGCGTATCGATGAGTGTTTCATCTCCGGTGGGAGAGAGCTTGTTGGTTAAGTTGTGGGGAAAAGAACATCTTGGGCGAGTGCGCTCTCTTAAGTCTGCTTCTTTAGTCTTTTCGACAGGTATCACGCCTGCCCTTATTGGTTTTTTATTGGATGCTGAAGTCGTTTTCCAAAACATTCTAATTGGCATGTTAGTTTTTTTAATCATTGCATGCTTGCTGGCGCAGCTACCTATCAGACAAGCACATCAGTAATTATTTAGCTATGCTATTTCTACAAAAAATTCAGCCTATGATCAGAGCTTAACTATATGACTAACCTGACGTTAAAATTGCAGCATACTTTTACTGGAGCTAATCCATACTGCAATACCCCCGCAGTAGTTTGGCGGTTAAGCAGTGATAATGAGATTGAAAGCGAACATGCGCTGACGGTCTGGAAAAATTTACATATCGCATATCCAGACTGGATCGATGAAGTATCAATAGAAACGCAAAGTGGGTCTTCTATTTCGATAATCTCTGACTTGATAGCTCAATGGGCAAAAGCGGTATTGAATTCTGTACGTGGGTTTGTGCAACATGCAGGCGCAGCAGAAACAGGAAGAAATAGCGCTGATATATGGTTGGAATATCATATTCCCGTTTTAGCTGAACGGGCTTTAGTTTTAGCGCTTAATGCTGTGCAGTTCGAGGTGAAGGGCATTCCTGCTACTGATAAATTCACTCGCCAACTTACGCAGTTGCAGGCACATTGCCGGAAACATCATCCCGACTACCAGGCTCGAATTTTAATGGAAGCCGCTGTCGCCCATGACATCCCATATTTACCAACGGTACCAGGTAGTCGACTTTGGCAATTTGGTTGGGGGAATAATTCACAGATATTTTTTGAATCCTCCTCTAATAGTGATGGCGCTATTGCAGGTAAGTTGTCTAGCTCTAAAGCGATTACCAAGCAATTGTTGAATGAGTTAGGCTTGCCTACCCCAGAGTATGTTTTGGTTTCTCAGCCAAGTGAACTCGAAGAAGCAGCTAAAAAAGTGACTTGGCCATGTGTAGTGAAACCCTTAGATCGCGGTGGTGGCAAAGGTGTTACGGCGGAACTCTATTCTTTATCAAACTTACAAACGGCGTTTCATCATGCGCGTAAGTATACGAAAGCTAAGGTAATGGTCGAAGCGTATATCAAGGGGGATGATTTTCGCTTAGTGGTGGTTGATGGCAAGTTGATTTCAGCTATTCAGCGTGTTCCTCCTAGTGTCTTTGGTGATGGACAGCAAACGGTCCGAAGTTTGATTGGTGAATTAAACCAGACACGCACCAGTAATTTAGTTGCATCTCATTATATGCGACCCATTGTTATGGATTCGATAGTGGATGCTCAGTTGGATTTGCAGCAACTAACGCTGGATAGTATTCCGGTAATTAATCAAAAAGTAGTTCTGCGTAGTAATGCAAATTTATCCACCGGGGGAAGCGCTGTTGATGTGCTTGACGTTCTTCATCCAGAAGTAAAATTATTTGCTGAAATGATAGCGGTCAAGTTTGGCTTAGGTGCCGCAGGCATAGATTATCTGACGACCGACATACAACAATCGATATCCTCTAGTAGTGGTGCATTTATTGAAGTGAATAACATACCCGGCATGGAGGTTTCTATTGCTGCCGGTTGGAAACCAGCTGATATTGGGAAAAAGATATTAGGCAATAAACCAGCACGCATCCCAGTGATAGTGTTGTTATTACCTACCAATTTACAAACACAAGCGATCGGACAAATCGTTGCAATGGCAGAGAAACATAACTGGGCTTGGCTCTGTGATCAACAAATGGGAGCAGGGGCGTTGACGTTTGCAGCAGCTCATCTCAAGCAGCCGGAACGAGTTACTGCACTGTTAAAAAATATAATGGCAGCAGGCATAGTAATCTGTTGGTCGGAGAGTGATTTACTGAGTTATGGTGCACCGGTTGATAAAGCGGATACGTTCATTAATTGTAATGTGGATTTGCCAGAAAAGTGGCATGATGTGGTCGAAAAAAACTCAGCCAAATATGTTGGGACAAGCGCACTCGAAGAGGCTATGAAATCATGCCAATCTTCTATTACACGCTTAGCTAACAAAACAACAAACTCAACGCGATAGAGCCAAGCAACGATGTGGGACAAATTTTGAAAAAGATATTAGTGATTGGCTACGTCTGGCCCGAGCCAAATTCATCGGCAGCGGGCGGTCATATGATGTCGATCTTGCGCTTATATACGCAGCAAGGCTGCCAAGTGGAGTTTGCCACACCGGCACAACCTACAGACCACATGATTGATTTGGCTAAGGAGGGAATTTCAAGCAAAGAGATCAAATTAAATTGCGATAGTTTTGATGACTATGTTGCAGAGTATCAACCCGACATGGTGATGTTTGATCGTTTTATGATGGAAGAGCAATTTGGCTGGCGGGTTGAAAAGATGTGTCCGCAGGCGCTTAAAATTTTAGATACGGAAGATCTGCAATGTCTACGCAATGCTCGCCATCAAGCGAATAAAGCTGAACGTGATCTCACGCAAGAAGATTTATTTAGTAATCTAGCTAAACGTGAAATAGCGGCTATTTTGCGTTGTGACATTTCCTTGATTATTTCGAGTTTTGAAATGGAGTTATTAAAAGAAACGTTTAAGGTGGATGCTCGTTTGTTACATCATCTGCCTTTCATGGTTGATCTCAACACTATTCCAAAAACAACACGTAGTTTTGCTGAACGCCGACATTTCATGACGATCGGCAATTTCCGCCATGCGCCGAACTGGGATGCGGTACTGAATCTGCAAACAATTTGGCCACAGATCAGAAAACAAATTCCGGATGCAGAATGTCATATTTATGGTGCATATCCACCACCGAAAGCAACAGCGTTACATAATCTAAAGACGGGATTCTTGATTAAAGGTTGGGCTGAAGATGCTCATGCAGTGATGGAGCAAGCTCGATTGTGTTTAGCGCCACTCAGGTTTGGTGCTGGCATTAAAGGCAAGTTATTAGATGCGATGGTTATGCAGACTCCGAGCGTTACGACGTCAGTAGGTAGTGAAGGCATGCATCAGCATGAAACTTGGCCTGGCGTTATTGCAGACGATGTAGCTGAATTTGTCGCTGCGGCAGTTGATTTATATAACAATGAGCAGACTTGGCAAAAAGCACAGCAACAAGCTACAGCTTTATTACAAACACATTATGACAGCCATAAGCTTGGAGCGAAGCTAATAGCAAGGATCACAGAGATAGAAAATGGTTTAAGCCAACATCGCTTAAATAATTTCACGGGTGCGATGTTAAAACATCACTCTATGATGAGCACTAAATATATGTCGCAATGGATCGCAGCAAAAAATGCAAATACCAAGGATGGTAGTGAATAGCGTTACTCAGCTAAATATAGATAATATAAGTTCTAAGTGGTGCTAGTCGGGCCAACAATTTATTCTGAACTGGATGCGGGATGTTTTGTTGATCCATGGCATTAATAAGTAGGTCAAGCAAACGATTGAAGTCTTTTTCTGTAATTTTCATGCCGGTATGAATATCAGTCATATTATCACCGGTATATTGGCAGGGCCCGTCAGCGATGGCACAAAAATGATCAATTAAATGTTCGCGAAACCGACTGACACGAGCGTCTCTGAAATAGTGAAGGATTTGTTTATCTTTGCCAATTTGCTCAATGAGGCCATTGACGATATTGGTCAAACCATCATGACCACCTAATTTATCGAATAAGGTTTGTTGCTGGTTATGGGCACAGCCTGATAATAAAACCAAGATCACCATCCATATTGGCATCAGTCTGATCATTAAAAATATCCCGTGAAAGAAAGGTATAAACCATTTTGATCGGAGGAGCCGGCGATGCTGCCTAACTCTAACCATGCTGCGGTGACGCTGACGGATTTATTTGGATTCCAAGCAACAAAGACATCAGCCCAGTCATCTTCATTTAGATCTAAATTGTCTGGTTTTTGTCGGTATTCCACACCTACAGCCCATTCACGACTAAAAAATATCGCTGTTGAGGCTTCCCACTGCAGGCTGGCATTTTCACCCGGCCCACCAAAACCCAACAGGCCCAGCTCATTAGCATCGGTATAACGAGCAGTGATATTCCAAAACCAGTTGTAGCCTGCAATCGCTCCAAGATGAAGTTTACTTGCCGCCAGATACCAATCAGTGCCGCTGGTATCATCCGCATTGAGTGATTTGGCAACGGCAGTATCTTGCAAATGTTTGTATTGCATGCCTAAACTCAACATGGGCCATTGGCTATAAACGAGATCGCCATAAAGTCGCGCTTTTACGCCAAAAATGCGTTGTTTTATTTCAGTATCAAGCACATCAACTTGGAACCATTGTTGCGCTAAGGAAAATTCAACTCGATCAAATAAGTTGAGCTGGGCACCGCAAGAGCGGAGACGAAAATCATCCACTTTTCCTTGGCTACAAAAGATGTTGGCTGCATATTCATCTCTCGATGCATAACCGGCTAATTGAGCCCAAGGTACTAATCCTCCACCAGCTGAACCTTCAACTTGAGTTACACCAGGCGTGCTGATTAATTTTCCATCTGCCGCAAAGAGTTGGCTCGAAAAAAAAATTAATATGGCTATGCAGAAGTTATGAACCTTTCTTTTCATAATCCCTTAGCCAATCAATGAAGGCATCCTGTGCCATTGGTCTAGCAATGAAATAGCCTTGAATATGATCACATGACATAGATTTTAATAACTCTAGACTTTCATCATTCTCTAAGCCCTCGGCCACAACGGATAAACCAAGGCGATGACCTAGAGTGATGGTTGAGCTGACAATAATTTGATCTGTTTCCGAGCCTGAGAGCTCCATGATAAAGCTCTTGTCTATTTTGAGTTCATCAACGGGCAATTGTTTTAATTTGGCTAATGATGATTGACCAATACCGTAGTCATCAACAGAAATCGTATAACCACTCTTTTTGAGATCAACGAGTAAGGCAACAGCTTGCTCTTCATCTTGCATCAGGTCACGCTCAGTCACTTCCAAGGTAATGTGCTCAGGTGAAATGTTATGTTTAGCTGAGGCTTGCATCAAGTTCATATGGAAGTCAGGATGGCTGAGATCTTGAGCTGAAATATTGATGGCAGCTTCAATGACGACGCCTTGTTGTTGCCAATCAGCGAGTTGTTTCAAAACGGTATTAACAACCCATGTAGTTAACTCAAAGATAATCCCCGTTTGTTCAGCATAACTAATAAACACTTCCGGAGAAACAAAGCCTAATTCAGGATGCTGCCATCGGATCAGGGATTCGACTTTATCAATTTTACCTGTTTTTAAATTCAGTTTTGGCTGATAGTTCATGTAAAGTTGCCCATCATCTACAGTTAAAGCTTCTTTAAGTGTTTCAACTATATTTAGACGTTCTAAACGAGCCTCTTCTTCACCATCTTGATAATAGCGAATGGGTTGGTTTTCTTTTTCTGATGCATCTAACGCAATCATTGTTCGCCGAAAGATAGCTTGGGCGTCATTGTTACAGTCTCTAGGGTAGACAGTAATGCCTGACCAGAATTTTAAGTTCAGTGCTAAAGACTTCAGTTGCAAGGGCTTGGCTAAATGCTCAAAAAATTTCTGCACTGAGTCTGCTGAGTCTTCAGGGGCGACAATCGGGATGAGGGACAGGAAGACATCGCCATCTAAACGAGCGTGTTTGCTACATACATCAAAACTGCCAAGTCGTTTAGCCAAGGCTTTTAAACAGGCATCGCCAACTTGAATACCTAAGGCATCATTAAGGTTACTAAAACCACGAATATTAATTGCAATTAACAGGTAGTTTTGTGACTGATGCAATTCTTCTTCGATAAGTTGCCTGAACGTGTGGCGGTTGTATAGCTCGGTCAAAGTATCGTGTTGGGCTTGATGCAAAATATGTTGCTCACGCGTATTTATTTCTTTACCCATGTCTGAAACAGCATCAAACAGCGTATTCATTTCCTGACTCATTGATTTGTCAGGCAATACACGACCGTATTGGCCTTTGGCATATTCTTTAGCTACGTCCACTAAAAGTAACAGTGGCTGAGTTAGATTTTTTGCAAACAAGCCACTTACTAGGATAGCCGCTAGCATGATTAAACTTGCAATGATGGTGATAGTTGCTATTAGTGCATCATATTCTTTATAGGTCGGTGAAAGGTCAGCAGTTAAAAATACGGTAATCGGCGAGTTTGATGTAGCTGCTAGTGTGAGTTGACGACTATCAAAAGCTGGGCGATCCCAAAAAAACCACGGCAGAGTAGCCGACATCAGATCTGATTGCAGACTTGTCGCTTGTGTAAATGAAGTTGAACTAGCTAAAGCCATATCATCAGTATTAAAGAAACTAACGTCAAGCCCCGTCAATTGCTTTAATTCATTCGTTACAGTGGTATCTATTTCAAAGCCGACATAGGTATAAGCTATAGTTCTAGGCGCTTTCACCGGCAAAGCTAATAATTGGTAAAGGGTATTTTTTAGAATCATAAAATGAGTTTCGCCCTGCCCATTCAACAATTCTTTTAACGAAGTTTGTTGTTCATTATTGAGACTCAAATCTGGAAGGCTAGAAGATATTAATTCGCCTTGTAGATCGGTCAGTAGCATCAGATCTGCGTCAATGCGCTGTCCGTGATTCAGTAATACACTGGTTATTGTTTCAGCATCTTTGGAGGTCACGGCTTGTTTAAAACCAAAATCAGCTGTTAATACTCTTGCTGCAGTGGCAAGTAATTTTTCTTTTTCTTGCAAATATTGCTGAAAAACGTGCTGTGCATTGCTAATGCTAGCCTCAATTTGGTTTTCGTTGAATCGGCTCGTTGACCACCATGATGCTGCTTGGATGATTACCGAAGTAATCAAAACCAAGCTTGTGCATAAAACAACAATTCTTTGTCGGAGACTAGTTTGCGTCATAACCGAAGCTGTCTCCAAAAGTATCACGAGGTGGGGGGGCAGCTGTTGTTATGGTAAACGAATAGCCTCCATCGCTATCCGCTGAACTTGGATCCGATAAGTCGAAAATTTCCCGCTCTTCTGGATTAATCACTTGATGAGGATGCCATACGCTGACTTGGTCGACAGCAGGATCGAAGTCTAATGTGACCGTACCATCGGTGTCAGTAATCATTGCGGAATTTTTAGCTATGTAAATACTACCGATCATCGAATCATGAATATTACAGCCAACAATGACAACACCATTTTGATCAAACTCTATTGAGCTTTTGGGTTTGCCGGCATAGAGTTTTAGCTCAAAAGGTTTGGCTTCTGAAAATGAGTACACATGATGACGAATGTTATCACTGTTAGGAAACGATACTGATTGTCCTTGAGTGATGAGTATTAAGTCAGGAAGGAAACGTTTATTTACCTGATCCATAATCACAGGAGTTGGGTCAGGCTTTGCTGTCACTGAATTTTGTTTGATCACCTCAACGACGGCCATTTTTAATGGCTGACCATTATTATCGTTCACCTGAATGGTCGTGGGAGCAGAAAAAGATAATGAAGTGAAAAAAAGAGTTAATAACGGAGTTATAATTTTGAGGCGTAAGAGTCTGAACATGTGTTGACTTCCTTCGAATGACAGTACATGCGTTGTATTGATAATCGTCACTTCAAGGTACCTGTATTGTTTAAGGCAATATCGGATATAACAATATCACAGTAAATCAAGCAAACTCTAGTGCTGATCTGATGAATGGGCCGGGTCATTACTTCCATGTGATATTGCCAATAAGTGGCGGTTCCTTCCGTTTTAGTTGATGGGTTGAAAAACGACATCAGCTTTCTTACTTATACCGTAGGCATTTAAAAAGAGCGTTAAAATTTTCATCAAAGCCTCGGGTACTGTTTGTTATCCTAAAAACACTCATAGTTAGAGTATTAAACAAGGTTAAAGTTACACTTAATTTTTCGATTTTTTATTGCACCAGCTATCGTTTAACTACATGGTTAGATGGTTTATCTCGAGAACTGTTCCTAATTAAATCGTACCAATTGTTTTTCTGACGAGCGTAAAGGCAAGCATTCTGTCTGCAAGAGGAATTACGCTGGCATGTAACTAGCCTGAATGTGCTTTTCTCATCGTCTATAGTAAAACCACATCGACACAGGTTCGCTCACTAATTATATGCAAGCAAATTATCTGTCGTCGTATATAGTTTTGTCAAACTTTTATATAAAGGATTTATGCATGGTATCGATGCTTGAGGACCAAGAATTTATGCACTTCATTCCACGTCTGAAAGGCTAAAATTCTTGCCAACGCTGAGATTTTTTTACTTTATTAGGGGCAACTCAAACCAAAAAGAAGAGCCTTTTCCTTCGATACTTTCAAAGCCAATCTGACCGTTCATTGCTTCGACATTATGTTTGGTGATAGTAAGACCAATACCGGTGCCTTCAATAGTCGATGATTCTTGGCCAAGGCGAGAAAAAGCGGTAAATAAGCGGGCTTGTTTATCTTTAGCTATTCCCGCGCCTGTGTCTGTTACCGTGATTCTAAGGTACTCCGTTTCTGGCATAGAAAAACGGAAGGTGACAGTGCCGCCTTGTTTATTATATTTAATCGCATTAGTGGCTAAATTAAGAATCACTTGTCTGAGTAAAGTGCGGTCCGCTTTTATTAACCCGTCAGAATGACTTTCAATGGTAAATTGAATTTCCATTTTTTGGGCTTGTGATTGCAGCAATGGCAAACATTCATTAACACTATCTATGGGGTTTAAACTTTCAATGGCGACATCTAATTTTCCTGATTCGATTTTTGAAAGTTGTAGCAGTTGGTTGATAAGATCGAGTAAATGTTGACCGCCTTGTTTTATATAGCCGAGGCTGTCTAGTTGATCTTTATCGAGAGGGTGAGCTGAATCAGTTTTTAATAATTCAGAAAAGCCTAAAATAGAATTCAATGGTGTTCTTAACTCATGACTCATTGAAGCAAGGAACTCAGTTTTAGCTTGATTAGCATTTTCGGCGGCTTCTTTTGCAATAGATAGGTTCATTGATGCTCTTAAAAAGGCAACTAACAATGAGAAGAGTATGAAAGCGGTTCCATATAGATAGAATCGTTGTTGCCACACGTTTTTAGGCAGTGATTCCCAGCCACTTATGGGCCGAGCGGCAAGTTGCCAAGAACCGTTTGGCAGCACAAGGGTTGTTTCAATGTTAGCTTGGTTGAATAGTTCTGGATCACCAAAAAACACCTCGCCTGATTTGCCTAGACCATCTTTACCTCGAATCGCAACGTCTATTGGTAAGTCGGCATCAAACAGCCCGCTGGTTTTATATAGCAGTTCGGCATCGATGACCGCACTGGTAATACCCCATAAGACCTCGCCACCGTCCTTACCCTTAAGAAATACCGGAATTCTGGAGATGATACCGACGCCACCTTGTACCAATTCGAGCGGGCCAGCCAATACTAATTGATGAGATTCTATTGCCTTTAGGACGGCATCTAGTTGATTGGGTATTTTTCGATAATCTAAACCAATCGCGGCTTCGTTGCCCTCCATTGGATACATAAATTTTATGATGAGGTCTGGGGCAGCAGCAATATTTCGAAGTTGGACATGCTCATCAAATAATTGGCGGATTGCTAATTCAAATTCTTGTTGAGATAGGTCTGGATTGATGACAAATAACGCCGGAAGGCCTTTAAGAGCTTGAATATTTGTATACAGGTGAAAGGTTAGCCGACTATTAATATGGCTTAATTCGGATTTAACGTGTTGTTGGGTGGCAGCCATATGGCGTGCCATAACGATCCGATCTATATAAATTAAAGCCGTAATAAGGACTGTGGCAATGATAGCCATTAAGCCAAAAAATTTGAGCGTGGTCTTGGGCATAAATGTAACTTTTAACAGCGTGGTTATATAAGTTTACTGGAGTAGCTCACTTTATTCACTTTTTTGCCATTTTTCTAAATTTAATAGGGTAAGAATTTATAACTAAACAAGTGTCATCGGGAGAGGTGTGACTAAACCTGATGATTATTTAATGGCTTCAAAAGGTGAAACTTAGCGGTTTAATAGATGATTATTACTAAGACCGTGACGAAGTACTTCGAGAAAGGCATCGGCAGGAATAGCTTTACTATATAGGTAGCCTTGAAATTCGTCACAACCATTATCACGAAGAAAGTTTGCTTGTTCTATGGTTTCAACGCCCTCAGCGATAATTTTTAGATTTAGATGTTTGGCCATAGCAATGATGGTTAAGGTGATTTATGATGCATCGTTATTATGACCAACTCGTTAAGGTGACTTAAGGGTTGCTGCACATGCTCTAAAATCTGTGTGGCGGTAAGTTCAAAGGCTTTACTATCAGCTTGATCAGTCACAAGAATTGCAAAATTATCACCGCTGAGATGAGCGATGCGCTGATTTGGTTTAATCACTGTTTTTAAGCGTTCGACGATGGTTTGTAATATCGAGTCGCCCATGGAACGACTGAGTATTGCTCAAGATCAATATTGTCTTTGGCTGTTTAGCGACAAGGACTATCTTGCTTTTAGTTGTCGCCAGATTCCTATTGAAAATAGGATTAAGGCAAACCAGATCAATGCAAAGGTGATTATTCTTTCCTGTGGATACGTTTCTTCAAGCACAAATACACCAATTAGAAACTGCATTGTCGGGTTAATGTACATAATGAATCCGACCACCGATAAATCAGCACGACGGGCAGCCATGGTGAATAAAATCAAAGGTAAGACCGAGAGGAAACCGACACCGATCAACAGTAGGGTCAGCGTTTGACTGCTGCCGAATTCAAGCGTGTGTGATGGCTCCATCAGTTGCCAGCCTATCCAGGCCAGTGCGAAGGGCAGAAGCCAGATTGTTTCAATGGACATACCGCTGATGCTATCGATATTACAATGCTTCCTGACTACCCCATAGAAAGCAAAAGCGAAGGCAAGTACTAAGCTGATCCATGGCAATTCTCCAAGACTGATAAATTCCCAAAGAACTGCGAGTGAGGCCACTATTCCTGCCCAGACTTGCAGTGGATGCAGACTCTCTTTAAAGAATATTCTAGCCAGAATTAAACTGACAACCGGGGTCATAAAATAACCGAGACTCGACTCGATAACACGGTGTTGACCTACGGCCCATATGTAGACCAACCAATTAATGCTGAGAAAAAGTGCTGATAATCCTAGCCAGCCAGTAAGTCGGAAATCTTTTAATGCCGTGATTAACTGGCGCCAATATCCGAGCAATATGCCAATGAATAAAGTGCAAGCTAATGACCATATGATTCGTTGTGCGAGAACCTCCACCGGTGATACTGTCGTTAAGTGGCTGAAGTACAGAGGGAAAAGCCCCCAGATGCTATAAGCAGCAATAGCCAGTATTAACCCTTTGGATTGTGATTGCATTTATTTTACGAGCTGAGAATTGTTAAATAGAGGTACAGCCTGACATTGATTTGTACATTCTCAAAGAGAAAATACGAGGAAATAAAAAAAGCCCCAACAGCGTAAAAGTATTGAGGCTCTATTTATATTTAGTTAGGTCCGGAATCGAATCGACGCTTCGGTGAAGGCCTTTATAAATCCGAAATTGAATTATGGTTTCAAAAATCGCATTTCAACATAAGATGATTCCACTGGCTCCCGCTTAAGTTGCCAGTCATTATCCATAATAAAATCGAAGGCATCTTGAAAACTACTAAAATGCGTAGAGATGTCCTCAGTTGTGTTTGTGTGCTCTATGCTGACAGTGAAATAGCTTTGCTCTTCTGCCTGATGTTTTTTAATACTTGCTTGTGGTTTCATCATCGTAATATCCATCATGAAAAATGTCTAACGGTGCTGGGTATGGCTTTTCTAGCATCTTATTTAAGGGTGCGGATGTGCCTTCTGACTTCAAAGCTGAAACGCATACCTGAATATTTTGGTTTGGGCCGCATGACCATCACCTGCAATATTTAATTTTTTTTACGTGTACATGATAAGCATTAGCAACAGAGATGACTATGGCATTTTACTTAAATTACAGTCAGGAATTTTCTGAAATCTTAATTTAAAGTGAAGACGGGTGGTCTATCCTGATTAACTGATGCGTTCTAGATTTATTCGGTGGGTTGGGTTGCTGCTGAGTCGGGACGAATAAAAAAGCCCCAGCAGAATAAACTACTGAGGCTTTCATATATGGTACCTAGGGCCGGAATCGAACCGGCACGCCCGTGAAGGCGAGGGATTTTAAGTCCCTTGTGTCTACCAATTTCACCACCCAGGCAATCCAAACTATTATACAGATGAATTTTCTATTTGTTGAGTCAATTTATGATATTTTCTGCTAAATAGAGCTAACTAGATGACTTTGGACAAATTATTTTCTGTTTTTTGTTGAATGTAATAGGCGAACACTATGCAAATAGTGCAAATTAATAGCTGGTAGGCAGGCGATTTTGCTTAATCATCCATATCTTGACCTCGATCAAACGTTATAGCGCGGGTCTTCATCTTTAACTTGGCTCATACGATGGAAGTGCTCTTGCATAATAGGCAAAACTTCATCGGGCGTATCGACTATATGAAATAAAAGCAGGTCTTCTTCGTCAATACAGCCGGTAGGTAGCACCTCGGTTTTAAGCCATTCAATTAAACCCGCCCAGAATTTAGAACCATAAAGTATGACAGGGAACTCACGGATTTTTTGAGTTTGAATAAGCGTGAGCGCTTCAAAAAACTCATCTAACGTACCAAAGCCACCAGGGAACACAACGTAACCCATGGAAGATTTTACAAACATTAATTTACGTACAAAAAAGTAACGAAAGGTAAGGCTGATATCTTGCGTGGTATTTGGTGATTGTTCATGAGGCAGCGCAATGTTTAGGCCTACAGAGTGGCCACCTTGTTGATAAGCACCTTTATTTGCAGCCTCCATGATGCTGGGGCCACCACCACTGATCACCGAAAACTGTGCTTGGGACAAGTTGCGGGCGACGGTAACGGCATCTTGATAATACGATGATGTTTCAGGTAATCGAGCACTGCCAAATATAGAAATGGCGGGTCCTAGATCTTTTAATGTTTCAATGCCATCTATTAGTTCCGCTTGGATACGAAATACACGCCATGCTTCCGATGTTTTTAAATCTTCCACTATTATCCTCTCTGTCCTTGGTTTATTGCGCCTTGCTAGGCATGAAAAAAGAGCTAACTATGAAGATAAAGAAAATTGTAGGTCAAAGCAAATAGAGTCGAATAAGACATCACTAGAATGGGGCGATATAGCTAGTTTTTAAGCAAGCATAACTAAGATTCCCAAACTAGTTAGACAGCATAATTAGGCCTATATTTTTCGTTAACATCGTATATAAGGTAGAATTGTCGGTTTTATTGGTTTGTTTGGCAGGCATTTATGAAGGTTTTAGTCATTGGCGGCGGCGGCAGAGAACATGCGTTAGCGTGGAAATTAATTCAATCACCACGTTGTTCCCAAGTGTTTGTTGCGCCTGGAAATCCTGGTTCAGCGCGTGAAGCAGGCATAGAGAATGTAGACATTCCTGTGAGTGATATAGCGGGCCTAGTTGCCTTTGCGCAACAGCATGAAATTGGTTTGACCGTGATTGGCCCAGAAGTGCCATTAGTAGAAGGTGTAGTTGATGCATTTAATGATGCTGGCTTACGTTGTTTCGGGCCATCACAATCTGCGGCGCAATTGGAAGCATCTAAGAGCTTCACCAAAGATTTTTTAGCGCGTCATAAGATCCCTACTGCAGCGTATCAAGTCTTTACTGAGACGGCACCGGCAATTGCCTATATTAAAGAACAAGGTGCGCCAATTGTAGTTAAAGCCGATGGCTTGGCAGCAGGCAAGGGCGTTATTGTTGCGTTAACGGAAGCTCAGGCCATTGAAGCGGTTGAAGATATGTTGTCAGGCAATGCCTTTGGCGAAGCTGGACACCGCGTAGTAGTTGAAGAATTCATGACGGGTGAAGAAGCCAGCTTTATTGTGATGGTCGATGGTAAAAATATTCTGCCATTGGCTACATCACAAGATCATAAAGCACGTGATAATGGTGATTTAGGTCCTAATACGGGCGGCATGGGCGCTTATTCTCCGGCACCGGTTGTCACTGCGGATGTGTTTAATCGAATTATGACTGAAGTCATAGAGCCAACCGTTAAAGGCATGGCTGATGATGGTCGTCCATACACTGGCTTTTTGTATGCGGGTTTAATGATTGATGAAAAGGGTGCACCACGAGTAGTTGAATATAACTGCCGATTTGGTGATCCAGAAACACAACCGATAATGATGCGTTTAAAATCGGATTTAGTCAGTTTATGTTTATCTGCTTTAGATGGTGAATTAGATCAAGCAGAAGTTGAATGGGATTCACGTGCTGCAGTAGGCGTGGTGTTGGCGGCAGGTGGATATCCTGACGCTTATCGTAAGGACGATGTGATTAACGGTTTGGACAAGGCCGACAGTGCTGACGCTAAGGTCTTTCATGCTGGCACAACTTTGAAAGATGGTAAGGTGGTCACTGCTGGCGGGCGCGTATTATGCGCAACCGCATTGGGTGATACCGTTGCTGAGGCACAAGAAAAAGCCTATCAATTGGTGGATAAAATTGATTGGCAAGATATGTTTTACCGTACTGATATAGCTTATCGGGCGGTAGCAAGAGAACAACAAAAATAATAATAATAAATTTAAAACTCTAAAAAGGAGTAGGACTTTATGTCTGTATCTCATCCAATTATTGCTGTCACAGGTTCATCTGGGGCAGGTACATCAACCGTCAAACATGCATTTGAAGACATCTTCCGCCGTATAGGTATTAAACCTGTGGTCGTTGAAGGTGATAGTTTCCATCGTTATAACCGTATGGAAATGCGTGCAGAAGTGGCTAAAGCCGAAGAGCTAGGCAAAACCTTGACGCATTTTGGTCCTGAAGCGAATCGTTTGGATCGTTTGGAGACCTTGTTCCAAACCTATTCTGAAGGTGGCAAAGGTGAAACCCGTTTATACATCCACGATGAAAAACAAGGCGCGAAATATGATCAAGCGCCCGGTACTTTTACACCGTGGGAAGAAATTGATGGCGATAACGATCTATTGTTTTATGAAGGACTGCATGGCGGCGTTGTAACAGATGAAGTTAACATCGCACGTTATACTGATTTATTGATCGGCGTGGTACCCGTTATAAATCTAGAATGGATCCAAAAGATCAAACGTGATTGCGCTAACCGCGGCTATTCACAAGAAGCGGTTGTGGATATTATTTTAAAACGTATGCCTGATTACATTCATCACATCACGCCCCAGTTTTCACGTACCGATATCAACTTCCAACGCGTGCCGTTGATTGATACATCGAATCCATTTGTCATGCGTGAGATCCCTACACCGGATGAAAGTTTGGTGGTGATTCGTTTTAAAGATCACAAAAAGGCTGATTTCCCATACTATCTAAGTATGTTGAAAGATTCGTTTATGTCTCGACCAAATAATTTAGTGGTGCCAGCGGTTAAAATGGCCTTGGCCATGGAAGTGATTTTGACACCGTTTATTGAACAAATGATGGTGAAAAAAACTCAACGTGGTTAGACTTCGTTTAACTTAGCTTAAATATACCGCCTACGGGCGGTATATTTGTTTTAACGGTAAGGAAAAGTCATGGATAGTTGGCGGATTAGACAAGCGGTAAAAGCACTTGAACAAGGTGGGGTGATTGCCTATCCAACAGAGTCGGTATTTGGTTTGGGCTGTGATCCTTGGGATGAAGATGCAGTGATGAAGCTGTTAAATATCAAACAGCGTGCCTGGGAAAAAGGACTGATTTTAATTGCTGCCGACTTTAATCAACTGCAAGACTTTATCCAACCCCTATCTTCAGAAATATTAGAACAATTAGAACAAACTTGGCCGGGTCCCGTTACATGGTTATTACCTGCAAAATCTGATGTGCCAGCCTATTTAACTGGCGAACATCGAACCCTTGCAGTCAGAGTGACCGCTCACCAACAAACCGCTGACTTATGTCGAGCATTTGGCAATGCCATCATTTCAACCAGTGCCAACTTAGCGGGTTTGTCGCCAGCTAAAACAACACAAGATGTGCGTTGGTCCTTACCCGATCTTGATTATGTATTACCTGGGTTATGTTCAGGCTCAAATACACCATCCGAAATTAGAGATTCACAAACAGGAAAACGAATTCGATGACGCAGCCTGATATCAATGCCGTTCGAGCTTATCTTCAGTCCTTGCAGGATAATATTTGTGCAGCCATAGAAGAAATAGATGGCCAACAAATATTCCAGCAAGATGATTGGCAACGCGACGGCTCAGGTGGTGGTGGTGGTAGAACCCGCGTATTGACTGATGGCGCTGTGTTTGAACAAGGTGGTGTCAACTTCTCCGAAGTCACCGGTGATGATTTACCTGCATCGGCAACAGCCAGTCGACCAGAATTAGCAGGCCGTAGTTTTAAAGCGATGGGCGTGTCATTAGTCATTCATCCACACAATCCCTATGTGCCAACCTCCCATGCCAATGTACGTTTTTTTATTGCCGAAAAAGAAGGCGAAGAACCGATCTGGTGGTTTGGCGGTGGTTATGATTTAACACCGTATTATGGTTTTGAACAAGATGCCATTGAATGGCATCAAACAGCAAAAACAGCGTGTGATCCTTTTGGTGAAGATGTGTATTCACGTTACAAAAAATGGTGTGATGAGTATTTCTTCCTCAAACATAGAGGCGAAACTCGTGGTGCTGGTGGCCTGTTTTTTGATGACCTAAATGAAGGCGGTTTTGAGCAGTGTTTTAAGTTTTTACAGGCGGTGGGTGATAGTTATATTCAAGCTTATTTACCAATCGTAAAACGTCGCAAAGACACCCCCTTTGGTGAAAATGAGCGTGATTTCCAGCTTTATCGTCGTGGTCGTTATGTTGAATTTAATTTGGTGTATGACCGGGGCACGTTGTTTGGTCTGCAGTCAGGTGGGCGAACTGAGTCTATTTTGATGTCTTTGCCGCCTTTGGTTAAGTGGCGGTATAACTGGTCGCCGGAGGTTGGTAGTGCTGAGGCTGAGTTGTATGAGAGGTTTCTTAAGCCACAGGACTGGCTGGGATAAATTGGTTAGCTAAAGCTAGCTATATTTGATTTCGCTGCCGCGAGGGCGTTCATTTCTTTTGCGTGGCCAAAAGAAACGGAACCAAAGAAAAAGCCACCCGATATTGCCTGGATTCCAAAAATTAAACTAGATTTTATGGCGAGGCCGAAAACTCGCTGGCGCTCAGACACTCGGCCACTTAACCCATAAAACTAATTGAATTTTAGGCGGCAATAAACGGGTAGAAAAAGCTTGATTTGTCTTCAAAACTTTTCATGAATTTTAAATGTACTTTTATGTGATGCACTGCTTCACAAAAGGGATGTTAGATTAGTTTCAGAACTTCGGTTCATACCCATTCGCCCTTATGCGTAGCCGAGCATCGCAGAGATGACTGGAATAGCACGATAGTTGTTTGAGCGTAGCGAGTTCTAGAGTGCCCAGTCATATCGAGAAGCGCAGGAAACCCGTAGGGCAAGCATGGGATGCACTTTCTTTTGGTTCGTTTTCTTTGGGCAAACAAAGAAAATGAACTCGGGCTTTAGCACGAAATAGTGATGATTAAACAAAAAAGAGTGTTAAATCAACCGAGTCTGACCTTTTGATTTTCATTAGAATATTTCCATAACAATAGACTCGCCTTGTGGTGGAAAATTGAAAAGTACCGATTCGTACTGACTTTCTGCTGTCTCGATATCTATGGAATCGCCACTTTCGAAGACAATACTGAGTAAAGATGAGGTTTTCAATGTGGCTTTTTTTGCAAGTTGGCGACCAAGAGCTCCCCAAGGCCCAGAGTTTGGTGCATCTTCCCATTCATACTGTTCTCCACCGATGGAGGCTAAGACACGTTCGTTACACTGAACATTAAAGCCTACAAATTGAATGTTGAAGCCATAAGAAGCTAGTTGAATTGATTCTACGTATTCTTCATTTTTTGAAAAGTATTCATTCAATAACGCAACAATATTTTCATTAAACAAGATCATGTTCAGTCCGTTTGAAGCCTAATAGTCGTTTATGAGGTCTCTGAGTACATAAAATTTATCCATCGCTTGCCAATGAAGCTAATTGATCCGCTTGATATTCATTAATCAATGGTTCAATCAGTTGCTCAAGGTCGCCTTGCATGATTTCAGCTAACTTATACAAAGTTAGGTTTATGCGATGATCGGAAATACGCCCTTGCGGATAGTTATAGGTCCGGATACGTTCACTGCGATCACCACTACCGACTTGTAATTTACGAGTTTCGGCCTGTTCAGAATCTATCTTGTCTTGTTTCTCCGCCATAATCCGAGCCTGTAGCACCGACATGGCTTGGGCTCGGTTTTTATGTTGTGAACGTTGATCCTGACATTCGACCACAATCCCTGTCGGAAGATGGGTCAGTCTAATCGCGGAGTCTGTTTTATTAACATGCTGACCACCTGCACCAGATGCACGGAAAGTATCGACCCGCAAATCAGCTGGATTAATGTCGATCTGATCTACTTCATCGGCTTCGGGCATGATCGCAACGGTACATGCTGAGGTATGAATACGGCCTTGTGATTCTGTTTCTGGCACCCGTTGCACGCGGTGGCCACCGCCTTCGAATTTGAGCCTTGAATACGCACCATCACCAATGATTTTGATCACCACTTCTTTATAGCCGCCATGATCACCTTCTTGGGCATTAATAAGTTCTACACCCCAGCGACGCCCTTCGGCATATCGGCTGTACATGCGATATAAATCACCAGCAAAAATCGCGGCTTCATCACCACCGGTGCCTGCACGCACTTCGAGGAATATATTACGTTTATCGTTTGGATCTTGAGGTAATAATAATTTCTGTAAAGTGATTTCCAGCTCTTTTTCTTGGCCTTGTGCTTCCGCTAATTCTTCTTTGGCCATTTCACGCATATCTGCATCATCGTCTTTCATCATGACTTTGGCATCTTCGATGGCCGAGACACTGTCTTTATACGCAGTAAAGTTGGAGACCACCGGCTCTAATTGAGCATATTCCTGCGATAAGGCGCGGAATTTATTTTGATCCGCCATGGTTTCAGGCTGAGCTAGTAAGCCACTAATTTCTTCATGGCGGTCAACTAAGGTCTCTAGTTTGTGTTGAATGGATTTTTTCACAGCTTAATCCTTGATATTAAAAAGACGGCGAGTCGCATCAACTAGGTTGTTGTCAGTATCAAGACCTGATTGACGTAACTGACGGCTCGGCTCATGTAATAATTTGTTGGTAAAACTTCTAGCAAATTCATTCATCACTTGTTCAGGGGCAATACCTTGCTCAAGTTGTTTTAATGATTTTTGAAGTAATTGATCACTTTCGGTTTCAGCGTTGCTACGAATAGCTTGAATGACTGGAACGGCATCTTGACTGCGTAACCATGCTATAAAGTGATCAACTTGGGTATCAATAATTTCTTCTGCTTGTTGCGCTGCATCACGACGAGATTGGATGTTTTCTTCTATGATGTCATGTAGATCATCAACGCTATAAAGGTAAATGTCTTCTAGGTTGCCAACTTCAGGTTCGATATCGCGAGGCACTGCAATATCAACCATAAAAATGGGCCGCCGTTTGCGTTGTTTAAGCGCACGTTCCACTGCGCCTTTGCCCAAGATAGGCAATTGACTTGCAGTAGAACTGATGACGATATCGGCTTCTGCTAAATGCGCTGGCATTTCACTCAAGCCGATGGCATAACCGTCTACTTGCAAAGCAATAGTGTGTGCTTTTTCAATAGTGCGGTTAGCAATAATAATGCGGCCAACGCCATTATCTTTAAGGTGACGAGCCGCAAGTTCGATGGTTTCGCCGGCGCCAATTAATAAGGCGGTGGAGTCTGCGAGTTTGCTAAAAATTTGCTTGGCGAGACTAACGGCGGCAAATGCGACTGAAACCGGGCTATTGCCGATGGCGGTATCGGTACGAACTTGCTTGGCGACTGAGAAGGCATGTTGAAATAAGCGACCGAGTGACTTGCCGAGCGTATTTGCATTGAGGGCTTGGTTATATGCGGTTTTTATTTGGCCTAAGATTTGAGGTTCACCTAAGACCATGGAGTCAAGGCCACAAGCGACACGTAATAAGTGGCGAATCGCATCCTCACCTTCATACTGATATAAATATTCAGTTAAGGAATCGGCAGGCTGTTGATGAAACTGATGCAACCACAGGCTGATTGCGTTGTCATAGTCACCATCGAGATGGCAATAGATCTCGGTGCGGTTACAGGTGGATACGACGACGGCTTCGATGACATTAGGGTGTTGGTTTAAGGAATCCAGCGCAGCAGGTAATACATCGGCATTAAAAGCGATGTGTTCTCGGATGTTAACCGGTGCCGTATTGTGGTTGATGCCATAGGTGACAAGTTGCATATGTTTTGGTGATTGGTTGCCGTTAAATGCTGGTAAACTCTACAGCCATTATTAATTTATTTTTTATTAGATTGACTAAATTTAGGTAGTCATTCTATCAAAATCAACCGGACAGGTCGTTCAATTATGGATTTATTGCAATTGCAATGGAAAAGACTGGTATGGATTATTCAACGAGGCACTCTATTTGTGATGGCTTTATCACTTGCCTCATGTGCCATTACTCCTGCTCAAGAAACTGAAACAGCCATAGTCGAAGAGCCAAAAGAAATAGTTACGACAGAACCTATAGAGCAGGCTGTAGAGGAAGAAGAGCCTGAAGATTTACCATTAACCGCAGAGTTGGTTTATTACATCTTGACGGCTGAAATCGCGGGTCAACGGGGTGAAATGGGTGTTGCAGTAGATCTATATCATAAGGCCTCGACTGAAATAGAATCACCTGCCTTAGCAGGTCGCAGTGCTCAGGTTGCCGTTTTTACTCGAGATCAACAACGGATTAGTCGCGCATTAGAACGCTGGGCGGAAGTTGATCCAGAAGATGCCGATGTGTATGTCATGCAGGCACCGTTATTGATGATACAAGGTGACTATGCTGCTGCGGTAAAGGCGGTAGACGCCGCACTTGAGCTCGCCTCGCCTGAGGATGCGCGTAATTTCTTGGCACGGATAGCGGAACAATTAACAGAGTTAGTAAACGCTGAGCAGGCATTAAACATTTTCCAACAGCTAAAACAGTATCAAGCGAACGATACTGACGTAATATTTGCTTATGCAAAATTAGCGGCGTTTTATAAACATTATGCGGATGGTCTGAAAGCCGTTGATGTGGTGTTAGAGCAGCAGCCAAAGCGTGAAGAGGCTTTGGTTTTAAAAGCAGAAATATTACAACGAACAGGTAAAGGTGATGTTGCTTTAGCCATGTTAGCCAAAGCAGTGAAGGCTGACGATGTTAGCGATGATTTACGTTTTTCTTACGCTAAATCATTAGGTGAAAATGGTAAAACGAAGCAGTCTCGACAAGTATTTGAACAATTACACGAAGCTAACCCAAATAGTGACGAGGTGCTGTTTGCACTTGGTTTGTTAGCGTTGGAAGAGAAAGATGGTGCAACCGCGAAGAAATTTTTCAGCCAGTTAGTTAAGCAGGGTGATCGTGGTAAACAAGCGGCTTATTTTATGGGCTTAGCTGAAGAGGTGAACGAGCAGATTGAACAGGCTTTGATTTGGTTTGCTTCTGTGCCGGCAGATAGTTCACGTTATCAATCAGCGCAGAGACGTTATATCAACTTATTGGCTGAACGAGGTGAGGTCGATAAAGCGCGAAACCACCTGAAATTGTTGCGTAAAGAAAACCCTGACAATGCCGTGCAATATTTCATGTTTGAGGCGAGCTTTTTAAGAGAGCAAGACCAGGACCAGGCGGCTTTCGATTTGTATACTGATGCACTTGTACAGTATCCAGGCGAGGTTGAACTATTGTATGGCCGAGCCATGGTGGCCGAACCGCTAAATCGATTAAGTGTTTTAGAGCAAGATCTGCGGGTGATATTAAAAAAGGATCCGGACAATACTCAAGCTTTGAATGCGCTGGGTTATACCCTGACCGATCGGACCGATCGGCATGATGAAGCCTTGATTTTGATAAAAAAAGCGGTGGAATTAAAACCGAATGATCCTTTTTATTTGGATAGTTTGGGTTGGGTCTATTATCGCTTAGGCAATTTACCGGTCGCGGAGCGTTATTTACGCCAAGCTGCCGATGTTCAGCCTGATGCAGAGTTTTTGGCGCATTTAGGCGAAGTCCTGTGGCAGCTAGGCAAGCGGGAAGAAGCAAAACAAATGTGGCAAAAAGGTCTGCAACAAACTAAAGACAATCAATTATTGTTGAAAACCATGCGTCGGTTTGGTTTATGAATAAATTAGTCGTTAGATTTTCACTGGTCGCTTTGCTGATTTTGGTTTCAGCATGTAAACCGATTTGGTACAAGCCACCTGATACACCGGAAGCGCTATGGCAACTACGTTCAGAAAAACTAGCGACATTAACTAATTGGGCGATAAAAGGCCGCACAGCGATCACTCAAGGGACAGAAGGTTGGAATGCTGGTATCAGTTGGTCTGAGCAACAAGGCGCGTTTCAAATTAATTTAACCGGCCCATTTGCTCAGGGTGGGGTCGTACTGAAGGGTGATAAACAACAGGTTGTATTGACCATGGCGGGTGGCAAGAAGATTACATCAACCACACCTGAGACGCTATTAGAGGAGCATTTAGGTGTGCGCATGCCGGTCAGTGCTTTACGTGACTGGGTGCGAGGTCTGCCAGATGCTAAACAGAAGGTAGATACGATGGAGTTAGATATTGAAGGCCGTATCACCTACTTAAAGCAGCAGGACTGGGAAGTTGAGATTTTACGTTATGTGCCTTTTGAAGAGTACTTCATGCCGGCCAAGATTTTTATTAAACATCCCGATGTGAGTTTACGTTTGATTATTAGAGATTGGGATAAAGCGGAATGAAAAATTGGCCTTCGCCTGCCAAACTGAATTTGTTTTTGCATATTACCGGTCAACGTGAAGATGGTTATCATGAGTTGCAGACCGCTTTTCAGTTTTTGGATCACGGCGATAGTTTGCAGTTCGACATTACTCGCGCGTTAGACGTCGATTTATTAACACCGATAGCCGGTGTTAATAATGAAGATAATTTAATTGTGCGTGCGGCTAAAATGTTGCAGCAACACGCAAAAGTGAAGCAAGGCGTTAAAATTTCATTATCAAAACGTTTGCCCATGGGCGGAGGTTTAGGCGGTGGAAGTTCTAACGCTGCAACCACCTTGGTTGCCTTGAATGAACTCTGGCAGTGTCAGTTATCAAACGCTGACTTAGCCGCGATGGGCTTGGAACTCGGCGCAGATGTACCGGTTTTCATCCATGGTAACGCCGCTTGGGCAGAAGGTGTAGGTGAAAAGTTAACCCCAATTTCACCGGCAGAGCCTTGGTATGTCGTCATTGTGCCTGATTGTCAGGTATCGACGGCTGAAATATTTTCGTCTCCTGAGTTGACACGTGATTGTGAACCTATAACAATATCGCGCTTCCTTTCGGGGGAAGGCAGAAATGTCTGTGAAGATGTAGTAAGGCATCGTTACCAAGCTGTTTCAGAAGCTTTGGATTGGTTGGCGCAATTTGGGCAATCCAGAATGACAGGAACAGGTGCATGTGTATTTGCTGATTTTGATAATCAGCACCAAGCGCAGAAGGTAGTAGAGAACTTGCCGGAAAATTGGCAGGGCTTTGTGGCAAAAGCGTGTAATCAATCGCCACTGGCCACACTGAATTAAAGCTTAGTTAATAAAATTAAGTGGTTCAGATATGACTGTTCAATGATAGAATGAGTAAATTGTTGGGGTATCGCCAAGCGGTAAGGCACAAGGTTTTGATCCTTGCATTCCCAGGTTCGAATCCTGGTACCCCAGCCACTCTTTTGTTCTTTTTATACGACTCTCGGCGCCAATACCGTGACAAAAAATCGATTCCTTCAGGTACAACGACGTACCACTGACAATGGCATGATGGTGTTCACTGGCAATGCTAATCAAGCACTGTCTAAAGACATTATCCATTTCCTTAATGTCCCCCTTGGTAAAGCTACCGTTGAAAAATTCAGCGATGGTGAAATCATGGTTGAAATCCTAGACAATGTCCGCGGTAAGGATGTGTTTATTGTGCAGCCAACCTGCATGCCAACCAATGATAACTTGATGGAGCTCATGGTTATGATTGATGCAATTCGTCGTGCTTCGGCAAAGCGAATTACGTTAGTTGTTCCCTACTTTGGTTATTCACGTCAAGATCGTCGTCCTCGTTCTGCTCGCGTAGCTATCACGGCAAAAGTCGTGGCTAATATGCTGACCGGAGTAGGTGCGGATCGAATATTAACGGTAGATTTACATGCCGACCAAATTCAAGGTTTTTTTGATTGCCCCGTTGATAACGTCTATGCATCTCCGGTGTTGTTAGGCGATATCTGGAAGCATAAATATCAAGATTTAGTGGTGGTATCCCCAGATATTGGCGGTGTAGTACGAGCGCGTGCTTTGGCCAAGCATTTAGAGGTGGAATTAGCCATTATTGATAAACGTCGCCCACGTGCCAATGTGGCTAAGGTGATGAATATTATTGGTGAAGTTGAAGGCCGTGTTTGTGTATTAATTGATGATATGGTTGATACCGCCGGTACTTTATGTGCCGCCGCTGCCGCATTAAAAGAGAAAGGCGCCACGCGCGTGGTCGCGTATTGTACTCACCCAATTTTGTCCGGCGCTGCCGTCGATAATATCGAAAACTCAATGCTTGATGAGTTGGTGGTTACCGATACCATCCCCTTGCAAGAACACGCACAAGCGTGCAGCAAAATTCGCCTGCTCAGCATTGCAGAAATGTTAGCTGAGGCGATGTATAGAATTAGTAATGAGGAGTCAGTTAGCTCCTTATATATGGATTGATAAGCTAACTTTGTTTAGCTGATTTAGTTGTTACCTCTGGTCGCGGGGATAACAGAACGCCGCATAAAGCGGCACTTTAATGGGCAATGTAATTGCTCATGTTTTGGAGAAAACAGATGGAAAATCTATTTGAAGTTCAAGCTGAACTACGTACGGACGAGGGGAAAGGTGCGAGCCGCCGCCTACGTCATGCGGGTAAAGTTCCAGCTATTATTTACGGTGGTGATGATGCACCTGTGTCATTGTCGTTGGATCAGAACAAGTTCATCCGGCATTTAGCAGAAGAAGCATTTTATGCTCACATTCTGGAGATTGTGATTGATGGCAAAAAGCACCAAGCAGTCTTAAAAGACCTACAGCGTCATCCAGCAAGTGATTTGAGAATTATGCATGCTGATTTCTTACGTATTGATAGCAAACACGCTATGACTATGACTATCCCGTTACACTTTATTGGTGAAGATGTTGCGCCAGGTGTTAAAGAGGGTGGTTTAGTTGCTCACTTGATGACAGATGTTGAAGTTTCTTGTCTTCCAAAAGACTTGCCTGAATACATTGAAGTTGATGTATCTGCAGTTGAAATGGATGCAAGTATTCACCTATCTGAATTGGTATTGCCTAACGGTGTTACTTTGACTGCCTTGTCTCATACTCAAGACGAGCACCTAGAAGAAGGTGAGCGTTCTAACTATGACCAATCAGTAGTAAGCATTCACGCTCCACGTGCTGTTGTTGAAGTTGAAGACGATGCAGAAGAAGCAGCAACTGAAGGCGAAGACGAAGCGACTGAAGACTAAGTCGTTTCTCTGAGGACAAAATATGGCTAACTGGTTAATCGCCGGATTGGGCAATCCAGGTCCTCAATATGAACACACCCGACATAATGTCGGGTTTTGGTGGCTGGACCAATTGGCTCATGATTTGGTGACAACCTTTAAGGTTGAAAACAAATTTCATGGCCAATTGGCTCAGGCTCAACTTGCTGGACATAAACTGTTTTTATTAAAACCGTTAAAGTTTATGAATCGCAGCGGTCAATCGGTGGCAGCGCTCGCCAGTTTTTACAAAATTCCTCCCAGCAATATTTTAGTTATTCACGATGAACTAGACTTACCCGTTGGCACTGCTCGGTTAAAACGTGGCGGTGGGCATGGTGGTCATAATGGTTTGCGTGACATCATTGCTCAAACAGGAGGGAAAGATTTTCTTCGTTGTCGCTTAGGCATTGCCCATCCAGGGGATGCACGACAAGTATCAGATTATGTATTAAGTAAACCTTCACAAGCGGATCGTCAGTTGATTGTGTCAGCCATCGATGATTCGACAAGGGTTTTATCTGACGTGGTGTCAGATGACTTAGAAAAAGCCATGCACTGGCTACATTCACAATAGGAACAAATAATGGGATTTAAATGTGGCATCGTTGGCCTACCCAACGTAGGTAAATCGACTTTATTCAATGCATTGACGCAAGCTGGCATTGAAGCACAAAACTACCCATTTTGTACTATCGAACCAAATGTTGGCATCGTGCCTGTCCCAGATTCACGTCAAGACAGCTTGGCTGAAATCGTTAATCCTGAACGTGTATTGCCTACTACGATGGAATTTGTTGATATTGCAGGTTTAGTCGCTGGCGCATCCAAAGGCGAAGGCTTAGGTAATAAGTTCTTAGCAAATATCCGTGAAACAGATGCGATTGCTCATGTTGTTCGCTGTTTTGAAGATGAAAACGTGGTGCATGTAGCAGGCAAGATTTCGCCATTGGATGATATTGAAGTGATCAATACTGAATTGGCTTTAGCCGATTTAGACAGTGTCGAAAAAGCGATAACTAAAACCACGCGGGATGCCAAGGGTGGCGATAAAGTCGCCAAAGCACGTCTGGCCTTATTGATTGAAATGCGTGACCACCTTGATCAAGGTGACTCTGTTCGTTCCATGGGCTTAGATGAAGAGCAGCTTGCTTTGTTAACTGAATTGCATTTATTGACCATTAAACCAACCATGTATATCGCCAATGTGGCAGAAGATGGTTTTGAAAATAACGCAGCATTAGATTTAGTCTCGGCATTAGCAGAAAAAGAAAATGCCATTGTCGTCGCTATCTGTGCATCCATTGAGTCAGAAATTGCTGAATTGGATGATGCTGAAAAAATGGAGTTTTTAGAAGAAATTGGCCAAGAAGAGCCTGGCTTAAATCGTGTGATTCGAGCTGGTTATTCGTTATTAGGTCTACAGACCTACTTCACGGCTGGTGTACAAGAAGTGCGAGCCTGGACTGTTCAAGTAGGCGCGACAGCCCCTGAAGGAGCCGGTGTTATTCATACTGATTTCCAGAAAGGCTTTATTCGAGCTGAAGTCGTTAGTTATGACGACTTTGTTGAATTTAACGGTGAACAAGGCGCGAAAGACGCGGGTAAATGGCGTTTAGAAGGCAAGGATTACATCATTAAGGATGGTGACGTAATGCACTTCCGTTTTAATGTCTAAAACAACGCAGGTATTGCTTGATATTTATTGTTCATCAACGTAAAATTCCCTGCTTCACAAAGGCTATGTAGCTCAGTTGGTTAGAGCACATCACTCATAATGATGGGGTCGGTGGTTCGAATCCACCCATAGCCACCACATCCCCAAAACAAATTACCTAAGATTAAGCGCGCTAGTTATTTTTGATAATAAAAAACTGTGCCTAACTGCGTCCCACTTAACTTAATTTGTGATTATCAACTCAGCAGTTAACCCTAAGATTATCAACGCATACTTTGAATTTACCCCTCAGTTTTGTATGGTTATATGACCGTATTACATAATTGACTTTTATACGTGATATAAGCGAAGATATCCCCGCTACAGCTCATGAAAAGCGTAATGCGCAATCAATATTATACGGCTCATGTCATACATGAAACTCAATCAATATAGGATAGAACTATGGAACCCGAAATCATCGTCAATATGCTTGCCCGTTGGGGACACTTGCTATTTGGTATTACCTGGATAGGTATTCTTTATTACTTTAACTTTATTCAAGGCGGTTATTTCAAATCAGCGTCTGCTGAAGGTCTTGCTGATGCAAAAGCTAAATTAGCGCCAAGTGCTTTATGGTGGTTCCGTTGGGCTGCATTGTTCACATTTTTGACTGGTCTTGTTTTGATGTACGGCCTACAAAAAATGGGTGGGTTAAATCCATTTATTATTGCTGGCGCAACTATGGGTACGTTGATGTTCCTTAATGTTTGGGGAATCATTTGGCCAAACCAAAAAATTGCTTTAGGCATGGTTGAGGGCGATGGTCCTGCTGCAGGTGCTAAAGCGTTATTAGCGTCACGTACTAATACTTTGTTCTCAGGCCCTATGGTCTTTGCGATGTTGGCTGGTCCACATTTCTCACAATCAGGCGCAGGTTACGGTGCTGCTGTAAGCGGTACTGGCTTATGGGCTGCTTTAGCGATTATTGTTGCACTTGAAATCAATGGTATTGTTGGTAAGCAGGGTCCAATGACAACGGTTCGCGGTGTTATTGTGAGCAGCTTAGTATTAACAGCAGTATTAGTTGCAGTATTAATCATGCTTTAATAGCTGCATTAAATACTTATACACAAAAGAAGCCGGAGACTGTTAGCAGTCTCCGGCTTTTTTCTATCTATAGAAATATATTATTTCCGTATAGCCGCTATATAGAAAAGCTCCCAGTTTAAGTTGACCTTACCATCTAGGTGATTGATACCTAACAGCTCATTGATTGCTGAAATAATAGCTTCATTGCTGAGAGAGCGAAGATCAAATAATGATCGACAAAAATTAGCCATGGCGCTCTCGTCATTAAATGACCAATAAACGGGTTTTCGGTTTGCAGAGATCACTTGCCATCCAGATGAATCTAAGACATCCAGAGTAGTTTCATCAATATAAATACCGTCATGGCCAGTACTATTATTGCTTCCGACGAAGTCATCTAAGAAAGAAGCTACAGCCGAATGTTTATGCACATCAGCAAGTATCAACTGACCTTGTGAAGGAGTGACGCGAGCAATCTCATTAAATAACGATGGCTTGTTTTGAATATGATGTACACCAGCAATGCTGAAAGTGATATCGATGGCTTCATCTTGATGGGGCAAGGGTAATAAATCATTAGCACTATCATTTGTAGAGTGACCAAATGTAGAACAAGGTTCGTGAGCGTGGTAAAGGTGGTTTGAGCTCAAATAACTCTGCAAATAACCCCCACCTGCAGGTACATCAAGAATGGTATCTTTTTGTGTGAAGCTGGCTAGGTCTGCAGCTTGCTGGAATTCATGATCGCGGGCATGAGGGAATTGCTGCATGGCTGACTCATACTTGTCGCCACGGGTTTGGAACAAATCGGTATAACCTCTTGGTGCCATAGAGAGACAATAGTAGAAAAGCTTAGTGTTGTACAGGAATGGCTAATGCTTGTGCTGCAGCTAGAGATAATTTTTCAATGAGTGAATTTGAGTCGTTAGTGTCATTTTCTGAAACAAGCTTAATATGGCTCACGCCTAGTTTCTTAGCGTAGTCAACGATCTGTTTTTCGCTAGTAATCAATGTTTTTATGTTATAGCTAAGGACCATTTGATAACTTTTGGTCATTGAAGGCTGACGGTTATTATTGTCGGCGATAATAACGACGTCACAGCGATCAAATGCCAGTCCGGTCTTCTCTAGTTCTGCTGCACTAGTAACAGTGATGAGCGCTTCAACAGTAGATGTTTTTAAAGCGGCTTTACTGGTGTTGAGCACGGTATCTTCCTGACCGATCTGAGTGTCGTTTAACCAAAGACCTTGATTAAATGCGGTTGCGATTTTTTTCTCCGTTGTTTGCCATAAAGTCCGTAGTTGCGCTGCTATTTGGTTAGCTGATTGTTCGCCAATAATTAAGACGACAGGTATGTGTCCGTTATTACTTACTAAAGAGGATAAAATTTCAGCATAAATTTCAGCATTAGTTGTTGCACCTAATTGTGGTTGGGCATTAACTTCACAAATTGCGGACTCGGTATGTAACCAGGATTGGCTAATATCGGGAATTATTAGATCGATGCCAGCTAAGTCTAATTTAAGTGCTCTTGCTGCATTTTCAGCTAACCGTTGATTATCAGGGTGAACATTGGTTGCTGCCGTTGGTGTTCCGCCAGTACTGATATTCGAAGTACGACGTAGACGAACAAATGTCCCTTTTTTTGGCACGTCACTTTCTGTTAATTTTGCCTCTGCAAGTAATGTTATTGCTTCGTCATTTAGGTGCAAGGTTTTAAGCGGTGAGTGAATATGTCGATCTCTAAGTGGATTATCATTCAAAGTATCCACTAATGAGGCAATGGTATCTTTGCCATTGCCAACCACACCGCCAGGCATTCGGAGTATTGCCCAGATCATCTTACCGTTGAATACGGTGAGTCGGTAATCTTGGCCTTCGATATGTTTCTCAACTAATATTTTTTTCGAAAATTTACGTGCATTGTGAAAGGCTTTTTGTACTTCATCGGATGTTTTTAAGTTAGCAGCGACGCCCATGCCCCGATCTTTATCCATTGATTTTATAACAACGGGGTAGCCTAAGCGATGTGCGAATTTAATAGCCGCATCTGTGCTATTAACTGGAAAGTGTTGAGGAACCGGTAACCCGGCCTTACGTAATGCATTTGCAGTCAGTTGTTTGTTACGTGCGAAACGAGCACCGATAACCGATGTTTGGTCGGTAAAACTACTATCTAACCAACGGAGATGGATGCCATAACCAAACTCAAAGACATTTTCTGCAACATTATTCCAAGGTATCCCTAAGGTATGAGCCGCTTTTAAAAAGCGTAAGGTATTGCTGCCAGATGGGGATAGGCGTTGTAGTTTTGAGATTAGTCTTCCACACGTTTTTGTTGCTTGCGCTTGGTGGTTGCTTAGTGCTTCACTATTCTTCGTATTGCTCAAAGTGTTGATCGTGGTAATCAGCCAACTTAAGGCATCAATAGTGGCTCGAGCACGAAGATAGGGCAATGCAAGCTGAAAACTGTCTATTTGTTGTAACGGAGTTTTTTTCTGACTGATTATTTGACCAGGTTCAAAGAGCGGTTGTCGGGCTTTGTGTTGGATTTGATGTAGCCAAAATAGCAGTAATTCAATCAAACTTTGGGATTGGAATTCTTGAGAAGAAACCTTGGGGAAATCGATATTGATGTCTGTAATACGAGCAATGGATTTATGTGCCGTTTTTAAGTCTATATCCCTGTCAGTTTGAATGTTGATGGTACCCACTAACGTTGGCATGGTTAAACCATATGCTTTGCCTTTTAATGCTATCCATTTTGTTTGTTGAATCAACACAATAATTTTATCCAGAAACAGGCAGTTTTAAGTAACCTGGGTATTAAGTAGCGGCAGCATGTGATTAATCAGCATATTCTAATAATTCATCTATTATTGCGTAAGTTTGTTGAATGTTGGTTATCGCCGCTTGAGCTTGCTCAATTTGACCCTGCAAAAACTGTTCCTTGGCGTCCTTTCCGAGTTGATGAAGTTGATTAAACGCTTGCTCTAGACGCTCAATCCAGTCGGGGTCAAATAGTTGTTGATTACGCGCTTGTCCTAACCATAAAGCATAAAGTGATTGATCGTGATTGATCGCCGGCCATGGTTGTATCTCTTCTGTTGGCGATTCTAAACTAGCAATCATGCGACTTAACCATTGTTTGCTTTCGATGGTGAGTAAGGTAAGTAGTTTTTGTCTTGCCGATAAGTTCAAATAGGCAAAGTCTAACCAGTCTTGATTAGCTTGGTAATTATTGAACCATGTTTTAAATTCTGCCGCCGGCATGGGGCGAGCAATGCCATAACCTTGGGCGTGATCACAACCTATCAGCATTAACATTAATCCGTGCGTAGTGGTTTCGACGCCTTCAGCAATGACTTCATGGTGGAAAGATTGTGTTAAACCGATGATGCCATCGACAATGGTGTAGTCATTTGGATCATCAATAAGATCACGGACAAAGGTTTGATCAATTTTGACGACATTAACAGGCAAGTGTCGAAGGTGGATGAGCGATGAATATCCCGTGCCAAAATCATCTAAGGAGATGCGCACTCCCAAGTTATTTCGACAGGCTTTTAGGGTGCCGGAGATAAGGGTAATATCGCTTAAGATACTGGATTCTAATATTTCCAGTTGTAAATTGTGTGGCGATAGCTGTGGGTAGTGACTTAGGGCTTGTTCAAGTTGCTGATAAAAGCCTTCCCACTGCAAGTGATGAGAAGATATATTCACACTGATTTCTAAGTTAATCCCTTGTTGTTGCCATTCATCAAGTTGTTTTAATGCTTGATCGATGACCCAGTTTCCTACTTTTATTTCTAGATCGGTGCCTTCCAATATAGGCAAAAATGATAATGGAGGAATTAGACCACGTTCAGGGTGGAGCCAGCGAATAAGCGCTTCAGCACCATGCACTTCACCGGTACGCATATTGATTTTAGGCTGATAATACAACACGAACTGTTGGGCGTTAAATCCGGCATCTACAGACTGTAATTGATTATGCTGCAAACTGAGTTGCTGATCATGGAGGGTATCAAACATATGGTGACGATTCCGTCCTGCCAGCTTGGCTTGATACATGGCTTGATCGGCATGACGTAATAAGGTGTCCGCATCCGCATCATCGAGTGGAAATAAGGTAATGCCACTGCTGGCACTGATCGTGATGGTTATATCATTAATTTTATAAGGTTCTGAAATTGCTTTATGCACACGATCTACGAGTTCTTCACCATGTAGTGTCGATTGAATTTCGTTTAATAATAATACAAATTCATCACCGCCTAAGCGTGAGGCAGTATCTTCTTCTCGGATATTTGCTTTGATACGTTGAGCAACCTCAACCAAAAGTTGATCACCGACTTCATGACCATAGTTGTCATTGACCGGTTTGAAGTTGTCGAGATCGAGGAATACAACCGCCAATAAACTGTTATTACGCTTACTATGGGCAATGGCAAGATTAAAACGATCGGCAAATAAGGTGCGGTTTGGCAGCTGAGTCAGTACATCATAATGTGCCATCATTTCTAGCGTTTGTTGCTGCTGTTTGCTTTGAGTGATATCGGAAAATAAGGCGAGATAATGTATTGCCTCACCTTGATCATCGAGTAGTGTTGAGATACTCAGCAACGTTGCATAGTGCTCGCCATTTTTTTTACGGTTCCATACTTCGCCCTGCCAATGACCTTGTGTTTGCAAAATGGTCAGAATGTCATGGTAGAACTCAGGTTTATGTTTGTTTGATTTTAAGATTTTGGGATCTTGACCAATGATTTCGTCTCGATCAAAACCCGAAAGGGAACAAAAAGCAGGGTTAACATCAACGATACGGATCTGTGTATCGGTGATGATGATGCCTTCATGTGCTTCATTAAAGACACGACCGGATAAACGTAATTGTTCTTCAGCTTGTTTACGTTCAGTAATATCATAAAAAATGACAACATGGGTATCATCACTCGGTTCAGTGATGGCTGTTTCGCTTGCTAGTACATGGCGAGACTCACCATTTTTGCATTGCACTTTGAGCTCTATGGGTTCAAATTTTTGGTTGGATGTGGAACGAGTAAATTGTTTAGACCAAGCATTAAAAACCCATGTTCGATAATCAGGGTCTGGGTAGGCTTTTGGATTCCAGCTCGCTAGTGTTGGAATATCTTCTAAGGTATAACCAAAAGTATCGATAAAAGCTTGGTTAAGATAGGTAATATTATGTTGATTGTCGTTGAGTGCATGGGGAATGGGGGAGGCATCAATGATTGATTGAAGTTTGGTCTGACTTTGTTGCAGGGCATGTGTGGTTTGACGCAGGCGGTATACCCAATGTGAAAACATTAAAAACAATAATGCGATCGCGACTGATACTTTAGTTATGGTGGCTATTGGGATTCCTGAGGTAACCTCTAAACCTAACCAATTGTTTTCAATTGATTTACGTTCCTCAGGTGAGATGCTGTTTAAAGCACGATTGATGATGGCATGTAACTCAGGTTGGGACTTGTGAATACCAATACGATAGGAGCCAGTTAGATTGGTTTGACCGGCAAACTGTAGGTTTAACATATCGGCCTGTTTAATCGCATAGTTGGCATAAGCTGCATCTCCCACGTAAGCATCGGCTTCGCCAATATTCACTTTGTTTAATGCATCAAACGTGGAATCAACAACCAGCAAGTTTATCTCAGGATAGTTGGCAACTAGGTTCTCATAAGTGAAATACCCTTTTTCTATCGATACCGTTTTATCGATAAGGTTTTTCAGGGTGCCCACATAACCATTTCGGTTCGCATTGATGATGACAACTGGATTATTGACGTAGGGGTGAGTGAAATGCAGATATTGAGCCCGCTCTGGCGAACTGTTCAAACAGGAAAGAAGATCAATTTCACCTCGCTGTGCCATCGCAAGAATTTCATGCCAGGGTTTGTCATCAATGATTTCAAATCGTACACCTAAACGTGATTCTAATAGACGCATATAGTCTGCAGCCAGGCCAAGATAGTTGCCATATTGATTGACCCATTCATAGGGGGCAAAGTCACGGTCGACGCCGAGACGTATGACAGGATGTGCATCTAACCAAGCTTGCTCTTCAGCAGAGAATAAAAGCGAGGAAGTGTTATTAAAAATAAAGTTTGTTAAAGATGAATCATCAAGCGGTTTAGCAAGTTTAAGTTGAGTATAAATATTGGCTACCCGTCTTAAGCGGGAAGTTTCAATATTGCCGAGAGGAATGACCTTAGGCAAAATCAACTTTCGTGTTTCTTTAGCCTCATAGCGAAGATGTTCGACAGTAGCCGTGCTACCGTATTTATTTTTTATCAGTTGAATTAGCTCTTCTGGGTGCTCTAAGGCATAACGCCAACCTTTCAGCGAGGCTCTGCGAAAGCGAATAGCTCGGTCTGGATTATTGTCGATTTCTGCTTGACTGGTATATAAAAGATCACCATAAAAATCATAGCCATAGTTTTGTGGGTTAATGATATTGATGGGAATGCTTTGTTGCTGTAATTCAAAGGGCTGGTCGGTGATATAAGCCGACATTACATCAATATCACCATTGATAAGTGCTTGATTATTAAAGCTTCGCGGGATTGAAGTATAGTCTTTGGAGTCTAATTCTGCCTCAGCTAATACAGCACTTAGGGGAGCAATATCCGTCGCTTTAGCATCAAACATGATACGTTTGTCGGCCATTTCATAGGGACTGATGATGCCAGAAGATTGTTTAGCAACAAAGACAAGTGCATTGTGTTGAAAAATGGCAGCTAGTGCTCTTATTGGAGCACCATCAGCATAGTTCATTAATATTCCGGAGTCGCCGACTGCATAATCAACTTCACCAGCAACGACATCTTTTACGATATCTCTATCAGATGTCAGCGCTTTAATGGTGACATCTAAGCCTTCATCTGCATAAAACCCTTGCTCTAAGGCCGCGTAATAACCGGCAAATTGAAATTGGTGTAACCACTTGAGCTGCAGCGTGACTGGCTCATGGCTGTTTTCTACCTGTTCAGTTGCAGCGACCAAACTTGAGAACAATATCAGCAGAAATAGTGATGTAGTTTTGACTGTTTTTTTTATCATCATGATAAGTCGCAAATTTCGGCGTAATCATAGCAATAAAAAATGACTAAATGATACATATAAACATTGCCCTGCATTTTCCGTAAATCGCGAGTTCCATTTTATCTAGTGGACAGCGTTATAAATTTAAGTGTGGTAGTCATCTTATCTGGATAACGAGGTAAAGGCTATTACCTGACCTTACTTAATGTTGATACTTATTAATCAAATTTATCAGTGAAGGTGAATCGTTCAAAATTAGTATTACTCTCTAATAGCTGGTCAACATCGACGGTAAAATTCAAATGCTTTTTTTTGGTCTTAATTCGCAGCGTTTGTTGAGATGAATATATCCCCGGAGCCGTTATGAGGCTGGCCGCTTGGTTACGATGACCCATTTCGGGCAGTAACAACGCAGGATGAGTTTGTTCACTACTATCTAGTGAGAACTGTACGGCAATAGGCTCACCGGCAAAGGTTTCTAATCCTGTTTTGGTGAAATTATTGGGATCGGTACGTAACCAGCGGATGGATGCTAGTTTGGCTACGACGGGTTTGTTTGTTGTTTGGCGTTCAAACACGCCGACAAAATCACCAATCTTTAAGTCATGGCAGTTTTCGACATGTTGTTTATTGACCAGATAGCCGTAAGTATTTTTATTCAAAATATCCCATGGAGATTTATAGCTTTCATAATCAGCATCGGTGAGTTTATCGATATTACTCAAGCAGTGATGGATGGAAGCCAAACCAAAGGCGAGAAAGACCTGTTCGTTGCCGGTGACAGGAATGCGTATTTGTTTACGCTGATATGAGGTATTGAGAAACGGAATTAATTGTTTAAACAGATCGATATTAATTGTGCCGTCGCTGATTTGGCCTTTGTTGGACTGCTGGAATAATATGTCAGCAATAATCAACAGTGGTTTAGTATTAAGGATCAATGTAGGCGGTTGCGCTTGATCTTCCATAACAGGTAATAAAGTGGGTGTTGGGGTGCGATCACTAAGACAATTGATAAAAAAATGGCCTGCAGTTGCTTGATGGTTTTCTGGGAAAGGCAATAGTTCTACATCGTCGATTAATTGTTCCATCATGAAATAGGCTTCCAATACATTACCACTGCTTAAGCCATATGGATTACAGATGCTCACCAATAAGATTTGTGCGTAACGCTGATGTAATGAAAACAACGCCTTGGTTTGTTTGCCTAATATAGGGGTGATGTCAGCGATATTGGTATGAAGGCTAAGCTGGTACAGTTGGTGAAGCTCTTTGAACACGCGGACGGGCACGGTTTGATAAAACTTATACGCATGTAAGGCTTGATAACTTAGCTGCTCACAAGCACGGTTAATAGCAAGCTGAGCAATCAAGTTAAGCTTTAAATTACTGCTGTGTTCACTGGTATCATTAATAATGATTTTATAGCCCATAGCCAACTCATTCATTAATTCGGTTAAATCGGTAATGACTTGCAGTCGTTGACTAGCATCAGCAATGGTGTCGGCCAGTTTGGGAATGGTCAAGCTAAATAATAATGAATTGAGTGGTTTTCGGTAGAGATCTAACAATAACAGGCGTTCTTTGCCATCAAGCGTATTGCGGTTAAAGCGTTTCAGCGCTTCAAGGTAAATTTCATTGTATGCAAGCAGATCATTTTTAGGTAGTTGTCTGATCCAATGATGAAGTAAACTTTCATTCAGCTCTATACCAGCAATACTTTCCCGATCAGCCGGAACACTGAGGTTCAGATTTGGCATATTGTCCGGAAGCTCAAAACTCATATCACGACCACGCCATATTAAATATGGGTAATAGTGCAATCATATAACAGTGGACGATATTTTCCGACTAAACGTCTCTCATTTTCAGATGATAAAGGTCGTTGGTTTGATGAGTTTAAGTTTTTATTTTGGTGGTTTTTAATTAACTGGCATTCGGATAACCCAGCTGACGCCAAGCTTCATACAATATAATGGCTGTCGCGTTTGATAAATTCAGACTGCGACTGTTTGCCTGCATAGGAATGCGAATTTTCTGCTCGATTGAAATAGTGTCAAGGATGTTGGCGGGCAGCCCGCGAGACTCAGGCCCAAACAATAAGATATCTTCATCTTGGTAGTTTGCTTGATGATGTTGTTGCGTTGTTTTGGTGGTGCAGGCAAAAATTCGTTTCTCTCCCGCCCAAGATTTAAAACTGTCGAAGTCTGGATGGATTTTTAGATCAGAAAACTCGTGGTAATCCAGTCCAGCGCGGCGTAAGCGTTTATCATCTAATTCAAAGCCCATAGGTTCAATCAAATGTAATTGCGCACCTGCATTGGCGCATAAGCGGATTATGTTGCCGGTATTAGGGGGGATTTCAGGTTCAAACAGGGCGATATGTAACAAATTAGATGCTGCCGTGCTGTTTGGTGACATCAACATACAAGGTCAGGTTCTGCCCTGGTTTTAATAAGGTACGATCACTGAGCCCGTTCCACTCACGAACTTGGGCAATGCTGACATTAAACTTCTGTGAAATTTTCCAGAGTGAGTCGCCGTTACGAATTTTGTAATGAACTGTTCTGACCTTTTTGGATGACGATGTTTTGCCTTTAGTCCAGATCACCAGTTTTTGTCCCAGCTGCAAGGTATCCCCGGGAGCTTTTCCATTCCAAGAAGCCAGTTTGTTAACGTTTACCTTATAGGCATTAGCGAGATCCCACCAAGTATCACCGGCTTGAACCGTATGAGTTTTTTTACTGCCCTTTCGAGGACTATTTTGCTTGCTAGCCAAACGTTGGCTTACAGTATGTGAATAGTCACTAGGCTTACCTGAGGCGACAGGAATAAGTAAATGGCGACCAGCTCGTATGGTATTGCTGGCTAGACCATTGGCTTGTTTAATAATGGCCGTCGTTGTTTTGTAGTTTTGAGCGATAAGGCCTAAGGATTCGCCGGATTTTATTTTATGTCGAGTCCACTGCACCCGTTCTTCAGCGGGTAAGTCAGCCAATGCCTGTTTAAATAGTTCGGCTTTTTCTAATGGCACGACTAAGCGATGGGGCCCAGAAGGTGTAGTGGCCCAACGATTAAAACCTGGATTGAGTTGGTAGATTTCATCGCTAGTTGTATCAGCTAACTTTGCTGCCAAAGCGAGATCAATTTGTGAACCGGTATCAACAACGGCTAAATACGGCGAGTTATCGATAGGGCTAAGGCTAAGATTATATTGATCAGGTTGTTTAATTAGGTGGGCAACGGCCATTAATTTAGGCACATAGGCAGACGTTTCCTTGGGTAAATCTAAAGACCAAAAGTCGGTTTTTTTGCCTGCTTTTTTATTGCGACGAATGGCCCTGCCAACGGTACCCTCACCACAATTGTATGCAGCTAAAGCTAGTTGCCAGTCTCCAAAGTCATTATGTAATTTTTCTAAATAATCGAGCGCTGCACGTGTTGACTCGATGACATCTCGGCGACCGTCATACCACCAGTTTTGCTCTAAGCCATACACTTTTCCTGTACCAGGAATAAACTGCCATAAACCTGCTGCACGGCCATGAGAGTAAGCAAAAGGTTGGAAGCCACTCTCAACAACCGGTAATAATGCAATCTCTAGCGGCATATTTCGTTGTTCAATTTCGGTAACAATATGATGCAGATAAGGACGAGCACGCTCAACAACACGAGCGATATAATCTGGATGTTTAACGAACCAAGTTAATTGTTTTTGGGTTTTATTATGTAGTGGAGTTTGCTCTATGCCATAACCTTCCCGAATGCGTTGCCATAAATCGGTGATGGGCGCAGCAGTAATGATTTTTGGCTCGGTATTAGCGTCGTTCTCTGGGCTTATTTCACTTAACTCATTCTCTTGAGTGTCTTGAGTTTCGCCATAGGCTTGTTCCCATGTGGACTCTTGTTGCGGAGCCTCCAACACGACAGCTTTTTCAGGCTCGACGGCAGCCTCTTTTACCTGAGTGAACGGGCTATTACATGCTGAAATCAGTAAGAAAAGGACTACCGAGGAAAAAGCTTTTTTCGATTTGAATATTTGATACCACATAGGCGAGAATTATAAAGCAGAATCAAAACAGTGTCTGTTTATTACTTTATTTTAATGTTGAGTGAATTCGGATTATATAGTTCTATCAATAGAATGCGCTAGACTATGTGGTGATTTTTAATGTTGAGGTACTACGGTGGCTGAATTTCAAGGGCTATTGTCAAAAATGGCGGTGGCATTGCCTGACGAAGGGGATGTAGCACAGTATCAAATGGTCCTAGGGAAGCAAACCGTTGCCATGCAACCGTTCATAGGTCAAACAATCCAATTGAGTTTTGAGAGCGAAATTCACTGTCAGGCCTGTAATCGGTTAACCAAAAAAAGTTATAGCGGTGGATTTTGCTTTCCTTGCTCGCAGAATCTGGCTCAGTGTGACTTGTGCATGATGAAACCTGAAACTTGTCATTTCGCTGCAGGCACTTGCCGAGAGCCCGAATGGGGCGAAAGTGTTTGTATGCAGGATCATATTGTTTATCTGGCAAATAGCTCAGGCATTAAGGTGGGTATTACTCGTTTTAATCAAATGCCGACGCGATGGATAGATCAGGGTGCGATTCAGGCTTTACCTATTTTTAGAGTGCAAAGTCGTTATCAATCAGGTTTAGTGGAAGTGGTGTTCAAAAATCATGTCTCGGATCGAACAGACTGGCGCAAGATGTTGAAAGGGCTCGCTGAGCCGGTAGATTTGATAGCAACACGTGATCAGTTAATGACAGAGTGCAAAGATGAGATAGAGGCTTTGCAACAGCGGTTCGGTGAACAAGCAATCAAGCCATTAGTTGATGAAACGACCTTGGCGATTGACTATCCGGTTCAAACTTATCCTGAAAAAGTGAAATCACTCAATTTTGATAAAACGCCCGAAATTACAGGTGTATTACAAGGCATAAAAGGCCAGTATCTTATCTTGGATACTGGGGTACTCAACATCCGTAAGTTCAGCGGGTATCAAATAACAATGGTGGTATAGATGTTCTATAAATTGATGCGGGCTTTGATGTTTCAGTTAGATGCTGAAAAAGCACATCACCTAGGTTTGCAAGGCTTAAATGTTCTTGAAATGAGCGGCTTGTCTTCTTTGCTTTATCCTAAAGCTGCGGCAACACCAGTGAATGTAATGGGCTTGACGTTCCCAAACGCAGTCGGTCTAGCTGCAGGTTTAGATAAAAATGGTGATTATATTGAAGCCATGGCTGGCTTGGGTTTTGGCTTTGTTGAGATCGGTACCGTTACACCGAGACCTCAGCCTGGAAACCCTAAACCACGGTTATTTCGCTTGCCGGAGGCGGAAGCGATTATTAATCGTATGGGGTTTAACAATTTAGGCGTAGATCACTTAATCGAACAAGTGAAAGTGGCAGAGAGCAATGCCGTGTTAGGCATAAATATCGGCAAAAACTTTGATACACCTGTCGAAAAAGCGGCGGATGATTATCTAATAGGTTTAGATAAGGTGTATAACCATGCCGATTACGTCACTATTAATATTTCATCACCCAATACGCCAGGCCTACGAACCTTGCAGTTTGGCGAGTCCTTAAATGAATTATTGCAACAGCTAAAAGAGCAGCAAGCGAAGTTAGCCCAACAATATCAACGCTATGTGCCAATGGCAGTGAAAGTTGCACCTGATCTTGAAGGTGAGGAAGTTGAACAACTCGCTGAGTCTTTTGCTCAATATGAGATTGATGCCGTTATCGCGACCAATACCACGATGTCACGTGACGGTGTGACGGGCGTGAAAAATGGTGATGAAGCCGGAGGCCTGAGTGGACGACCTGTGTTTACCCAATCTACCGACATTGTTCGACAATTTCGAACTGCTTTGCCAGAAAGCTTGCCGATTATTGCTGCGGGTGGGATTATGTCAGGCGCAGATGCCCAGCAGAAACTAGATGCGGGTGCGAGTTTGGTGCAGATCTATAGCGGTCTGATTTATCAAGGACCAAAATTAATTAGCGATATCGTCAAAACCATAAAATAAGAGGAATTATGATGGATGTGGGAACAGGTAGTGTTATTGGAGATGGGTTAATGAATATTATTTTTGCAGCTGCAATTGTTATTGTTGGTCGTATCGCAGTGAAATGGATCGTGAAACTGATCCGTAAATTGATGGTGCGCGCGGATCTTGATCCTATCATCATCAACTTTGCCGGTTCGATAGCCAATGCGGCCTTGTTGTTATTTGTTTTTATCGCTGCCTTAGATCAGTTAGGTGTGGATACCACGTCCTTAATTGTCTTATTAGGTGGGGCAGGTTTGGCAATCGGTTTGGCCCTTCAAGGCTCCTTACAGAACTTTGCTGCCGGCGTGATGATGATTGTCTTCCGCCCATTCAGGTTGGGTGACTTTATAGAAGCAGGCGGTGTGACTGGTGTTGTTGAGCATATAGCTATTTTCAGTTCGACATTAAAAACCGGCGATAATCGTGAAATCATCATTCCTAATGGCCAAATTTATTCTGGTGCTATTACGAATTATTCGGCAAAAGATACTCGTCGTATTGATCTAGTATTTGGCATTGGCTACGACGATGATATGTTAACGGCCAAACAGATTATGGAAGATATTTTGCAAACACATGACTTAGTATTAGCCGATCCAGCATCTGCAGTTGCGGTCGCTGAATTAGCCGATAGCAGTGTTAACTTTAATGTTCGTCCTTGGGTAAAAAGTGAAGACTATTGGGCTGTACGTTCGGATTTGATTGAAAAGATTAAATTAGCATTTGATAAAAATGGTATTTCAATTCCTTATCCTCAAATGGATGTTCATACTGATAAATAACCTCGATTGAGGTTATAAAAAAGCCCGTATTGATTAAATCAATACGGGCTTTTTTTGTTTAGAGACTTAACGTAATCAAGGTCGATCTTTCCATGCCCGTAATGCAGTAAATACAGCTAATGGATTTGTTAGTTTGGTGCCAGTAAAGCGTTGTGCTGCTTGGATAACCTCAGCTTGGTCACAGCGTAAAAATGGGTTGGTTGTTAATTCTTCGGCAATAGTTGTTGGTAGGGTGGGCAGATTTGCAGCCCGTAATTTTTTGCTGTCTTCAATACGCTGTTTAATCGCGATATTGTTTGGTTCCACTTTTAATGCAAACTTCAGATTGGACTGTGTGTATTCATGGCCACAGTAGATTTTTGTCTCGGTAGGTAGCGAGCAGATCTGTTGCAAGGAATTAAACAGTTGTTCTGCGGTACCACCCAATAAACGTCCACAACCTGATGCAAATAAGGTATCACCACAAAACACCATGTCATGAACTCGGTAAGCAATATGAGTGGCGGTATGACCGGGAATCTCTAATACCTCAAAATCTGGAAATTTAGGATGTACGCTGAGTTTATCGGTGGCAGAAAGCGACGTTGATAATCGTGGAACAAACGAATTGGGTGGGCCATAAACAGGGAGCTGATATCGATCAACTAATTCAGCGATCCCATCTACATGGTCATAATGGTAGTGAGTGTTTAGAATGGCAACAGGGGATAAGTGTTGTTCAGTAATGACTTTGATTACGGGAGTCGCATCGCCAGGGTCCACGATGATTATTTCATTGCTATCAACGGAATGGATAAGCCAGATATAATTATCGATTAGGGCTGGTACTGCTTGAATATTTAGCATTAATATTTTTCTATTTGGCTAGATTAAGGTTGATTATATGTCAGTTAAAACTAAGATGATGACTCAATGGTGGCAAAGCCCACTGGGCCAATATGTTTTAACGCAAGAGCAAGGCTTATTGCAGACCTTAAGTAGGCACTTCCATGGCTATTTTCATGTGCAGGTGGATGGTGGTAAAAATATTCTGCCACAGGTATCTCATGCGAATAAGCAGGCAATGATGGCGGCACTCGCTGATTTACATGGTCAAGCTGAATATTTACCGTTTAAATGCCATAGTGTGGATAATTTGTTATTGCCACACGTATTGGAGTTTTCTGCCGATCCTCACCAAGTTTTACGCGAAGTTGAACGGGTATTGGTTGCGGATGGAACGATCATTTTATGTTGTTTTAATCCAATAAGTTTATGGGGTATTAGGCGATTATTTTCTTGGCAGGCACAAGCTCCTTGGCGCGGTCATTTTTTTAGTTTAGCCAGAATAAAAGATTGGTTGGGCTTATTAAATTTTGAAGTTGTAGCAACGGAAAAATATCTATTTTGTCCGCCAATCAATAACAATACGTGGTTAACAAGATTGGTAGTGATGGATAAATGGGGTAAACATTGGTGGTCACTTTTTGGCGGCGCAACCATAGTAGTGGCGACTAAACGAACGATCCCATTAACCCCGATCAATTCACGGTGGCGTTATAAGCAGTTGTTCCCCTCGGGTCGCTTTGTTAAAAAACCGGTGACTAGATGGTCGTCAAAACCTGAGTGATAAATAAGTCTGCCCAGATTTTGTGTTTTTCTTATGGTGAACTTCATTCATAATAAATTGAAATTTTTTGAGAACAAATAGATGGAAGAAGTAGAGATTTATACTGATGGTGCGTGTAGTGGTAATCCTGGCCCTGGTGGCTGGGGAGCTATTTTGCGTGCGAAAGAAACGGAAAAAGAATTATCCGGTGGGGAAAAAGATACCACCAACAACCGGATGGAAATGATGGCGGTGATTGTGGCTTTAGAGGCGTTAACTCGGCCATGTAAGGTGACCATTACTACGGATTCACAATATGTTTTAAAAGGTATGACGGAGTGGTTAGCGGGTTGGAAGAAGAAAAACTGGAAAACAGCAAGCAGGAAGCCGGTTAAAAATGTCGATCTTTGGCAACGAATGGATGCGGCAGCACAGATTCACTCATTAGAATGGGAATGGGTACGCGGGCATCAAGGGCATCCTGAAAATGAGCGGGCTGACCAGTTAGCGGTGACGGCGCGCGAACAGATTGTAAAGAAATAAGAGAGAGCAGTAGTGGCTGAACAACAAAAACGGCAGGTAGTGCTAGATACTGAAACGACAGGCTTAAGTACTGCCGATGATCATCGAATTATCGAGATTGGTTGTGTTGAGGTGATTAACCGTCGCGCAACCGGTGAAACCTTTCATCAGTATATAAACCCAGAACGAGCAATTGATGCCGGCGCATTGGAAGTGCATGGGATTTCCAGTGAGTTTTTGGCGGACAAACCCAAATTTGCTGAAATTTCCCACGATTTTTTGCAATTTATTGCTGGTGCCGAACTCATTATTCATAACGCTGCATTCGATGTTGGTTTTCTTGACCATGAACTGAAGAAAATTAAAACTGAGACGCGACGTATTAAAGATGTGTGTACCGTATTGGATACACTTAAATTGGCTCGCGATAAACATCCCGGCCAAAAAAATAATCTTGATGCCTTATGTAAACGTTATGAAATAGATAACTCCAATCGTGAGCTGCATGGCGCTTTGTTAGATTCTGAAATTTTGGCAGATGTGTATCTAGCAATGACCGGCGGTCAAGTTAGTTTATCTTTAGCGGCAGATGAACCTGTTGCAGTCAATCATCAAACAGATACGCTAAGTCCAACAAGTCAAAAACAACGCGGTCGCTTAAAAGTAATAAAAGCAAATGAAGTAGAGTTATCGGCCCATGATGCAAGTTTGCAGCGCTTAGAGAATGCCAGTGACGGACAATGCATTTGGTTGGCAGAACAATAAGGCGAAAGACTGTAACAAGGCGAATTTATATGCGCTTAGCGAAGTGAATTTTGGTGTTTGGGGCGCGCACAGTATGGTTTGCCATAATGTTCATTCAGGTGCACTATAACTTTACAGCTTTATGATGTAGTCACGAGATAACCATGGTTAAGAAATAATGAATGGAAACTAACAAATCATGTTTCATAAGGTAGGCGTAAAAAACAAGACATTAATGTTGGCATCGATGCTCACAGTGTTCATTGTTTTTGCAACCAGTATGTTGGCTTGGCAAATGTTGCAACATACTCGAGCTGAACTTGAACAACGTCTTCAGGCCTCATTAGATTCTTCTATTACGCAAGTAAAACAAGAGCTTAATAAGCAGAAAGCAATTGTACGTCATTGGGCTGATTCTGCCGATTTACTGTTTGCCACGGTAGTGCAGTTGCAGGATAGGCCCCGTACCCACCGAGCAGACAGCATCAATTTATTAGATGAACTGTTGATCGCATCATTAGAACAGCTCAACTACCGTGATTATAAAATTATCGATCAACGTGGTGTCATTTTGGCTTCTGGCTCTGGCCACGACCAGGGAGATAAACTTCCTCTGGAACTTGAGCATAATGTCAGCCTAGCCTAGCCTGGCGAGGCATTGCACAGGTCAGTCGTCCTTTTGCTGCTACTCGGCCATGGCAAGATCTTGATGGTTGGGTCATTGATGGGCTGACGACCATGATGTCGTTTGCACCTATCGTTGATAATAGCGGCGATACCATAGCGTTACTGGCTTTTGAATTTGATCCCGATGGTATTTATAACCCTTTGTTTCACCATACGTGGATAGGGGGGACCGGTGAAACTTATGGTATAGATCGTAACGGTGTTTTACTGACACATAATAAATATGCCGACCAGCTGGTGGAAATCGGCTTGATAGAGGAAAGTGCTTCTATTCATCCTGCATTAATGTTGACGATGACAGATCCTGGTTTTAACTTGGTGGAAGACCCTTCTGCGATTAGTAAGCTTCAAGCCAATCGTCCTCTTACTCTAATGGCACAAGCAGTTCAACAAGGTCAGGATGGTAGCAATGTTAAAGGTTATGCCGATTATCGTGGTGTACCGGTAATAGGAGCATGGCGCTGGGATGATGAACTGCAAATGGGTATCGTGACCGAGGTAGATGTTGATGAGGCGTTTTATTTATATAAATCAACATTAAGAACGATGCCGATCGGTGTATTCAGTCTGATATTGATTATCTTTGCGGCTGCATTTTGGTATTTACGAACAGCTCGAAAAACTCAGCAGATCCAGCAACAGCGTGATGCCATATTCAAACAAACAGCCGACGGCATTATCACAATTGATGCGCAAGGCATTATCACGATAGCAAATCCTGCTGCGTGCAAAATTTTTGGTTATAACATTGATGAATTGAAAGGTAAAAATGTGTCGATGTTGATGCCTGAGACTATGCAAGCAGAACATGATGAGTATTTACGAAGCTCGACACTTTATGAATCTAGGGTTATGAATCAGTCGCGAGAATTGCGTGGGCTTCGTAAAGATGGCCATCATTTTCCACTTGAGTTAACGGTCTCACCGATGATGTTGGAAGAGGGTAAGTTTTATGTGGGAGTATTGCGTGATGTGACACTACGGTATCAGCATCAACAAGATTTGGTCACCGCTAAAAATGAGGCTGAAGATGCCAAGGATATTGCAGAAGGGGCCAACCGGGCAAAAAGTGAATTTTTATCTAAAATGAGCCATGAGTTACGTACACCATTAAATGCGATTTTAGGTTTTTCACAATTATTATCCGTGGACAATTTGACGGAAGATCAGGCTGACTCGGTCAACTTGATTAGTATTTCGGGTAAACATCTTTTAAATTTAATTAATGATGTGTTGGATCTTGCTCAAATTGAGAGTGGCAATATGATGGTGTCACTTGAAAATGTAAATATTCGTGATTTGATTACAGAGATCACACCAGTGATTGAAACACAATTAGAGGATCTAGAACTTAGCTTGGCAACAAACTATTTCACTGACAGTACAGTGTGGGTAACGGCAGATTACTTACGTTTAAAACAAGTGTTATTAAATTTGTTATCGAATGCCGTGAAATATAACCAAATGCTAGGAAGTATTGAAATTGAGGTCAGCAAGCTAACTGATAATACGGCGAGAATTTTAGTAAAAGATACGGGTTATGGTATAGATGATCGTCTACAAACAGGTCTGTTTGAACCCTTTAATCGTTTAGGTAAAGATCACACAGAAATTCAAGGTACGGGCATAGGTTTGGTCATTAGTCGTGAGTTGGTCAGGCTGATGAACGGTGAACTAGATGTGCACAGCGAAGCGGGTGTAGGCAGCACATTTTGGATTGATCTGCCCTTAAATGAACAGGGTGAGAGCGATACTATCACTGATTCAGAAGATCTGTTGCAACAACATGAACAGTTGCTTGCCGAGCATGGGGAGGCGATTAAAGTCGTCTATATAGAAGATAATCCCGCTAATATGATGTTGGTACGTCAACTGTTTATCCGTTTCCCCTTATATCAATTATTAGAAGCGGAAACTGCTGAAGCAGGGTTAGATATTGTGCGACAACAACGCCCGGACATCGTATTACTGGATATTAACCTGCCAGAGATGAATGGCTTCGAAGCCTTGGCGGTGATGAAAGAAGAAGGTTTGACCGAGAAAATAAAAGTGGTGGCTTTATCCGCCAATGCCTTAGTTTCAGAAGTGAAGCGTGGCTATGAGGCTGGTTTTGATTATTACCTGACAAAGCCCATCGATTTCAAAGAATTATTAGCAACCCTACATGAAGTCTCTCAACAGAAAAATGAATAAGGGTTAGTCTGTGTTTTAACTCTACGCCTTTGGTTCAAACAAAATTTGTTGTTCAGGCTTGAAATTGTGTTTTTTATCCCCAAATAACGGATTATCTATTTGCAAACCCGGAACTTGAAATCATGAGTAACGAAGAAATTGAGAACACTGAGGCTGAAAACCTAGAGCCAGAAGTAGAAATCACTGAAGACCCAGCAGCTTTGCTCGAAGATGCACGTAATAAGGCAGATGAGCATTGGAATGAATTATTACGAGCTAGAGCAGACATGGAAAACCTGCGCCGTCGTCAATCACGCGATTTAGAAAATGCCCATAAACATGCATTAGATAAGTTTATTAATGAGCTACTGCCAGTATGTGACAGCATGGAGCTGGGCTTAAATGCAGCGCAAGCAGATGATGCTTCCATCGATACTGTTCGAGAAGGGATAGAAATGACCCTGAAGATGTTTATGTCTTCTATCGGTAAATTTGGCCTAGAACAAGTCAACCCGGAAGGCCAAACCTTTGACCCTGAATTGCACCAAGCAATGGCAATGCAGGAAGTAGAAGGTGTTGAAGCGAACCAAGTATTAACCGTCGCTCAAAAAGGCTATCAGTTTAATGGCCGCTTATTACGTCCAGCGATGGTAGTTGTTTCTCAATAGAAAAATAACACTAAATAAATCAAGAATGTGGCGCTAGGGGCTTGAATTTAATTTTCGCTCCCCCACATAACTCACAAGGGCTGGTGTAACCAGCAAGAAATTAAGAATGATGGAGATAAATCATGGGTAAAATTATTGGTATTGACTTGGGAACAACTAATTCCTGTGTGTCAGTTTTAGAAGATGGCAAGCCTCGCGTAATTGAAAACAGTGAAGGCGACCGTACTACACCATCAATTGTTGCTTTTACAAAAGATGACGAAGTATTAGTTGGCCAATCAGCAAAACGCCAAGCGGTGACTAACCCTAAAAACACTTTGTTTGCGATTAAACGTTTAATTGGTCGTAAGTTTAAAGATGATGTCGTTCAACGTGACATTGATATGGTGCCTTACACGATTGCTGAAGCTGATAACGGTGATGCGTGGGTTGATACAAATGGTAAAAAAATGGCGCCGCCAGAAGTTTCTGCTCGTGTTTTGATGAAAATGAAAAAAACAGCAGAAGACTTTTTGGGTGAAGAAGTAACTGAAGCAGTGGTTACTGTTCCTGCTTACTTCAATGATTCACAGCGTCAAGCAACTAAAGACGCCGGTAAAATTGCCGGTCTAGATGTAAAACGTATTATCAACGAACCAACTGCAGCAGCATTAGCTTACGGTATGGATAAAAAACGTGGTGACTCTACCATCGTTGTTTATGACCTTGGTGGTGGTACTTTTGATATCTCTGTTATCGAAATTGCTGACATTGAAGGCGAGCACCAGTTTGAAGTATTAGCGACTAATGGTGATACATTCCTTGGTGGTGAAGATTTCGACCAACGCATCATTGAGTTTTTAGTTGCTGAATTCAAGAAAGATCAAGGTATCGATTTATCAAAGGATCCTCTTGCATTACAACGTTTGAAAGATGCTGCTGAAAAGGCAAAAATCGAATTGTCTACAAGTTCGCAAACAGACATCAACCTTCCTTATGTGACTGCAGATGCAACGGGTCCTAAACATATGGAAGTACGTTTAACACGTGCCAAACTTGAATCATTGGTAGAAGATTTAGTTAAACGCAGCATGGAACCATGTAAAAAAGCATTGAAAGATGCAGGTTTATCTTTATCTGAAATTGATGACGTTATCTTGGTTGGTGGTCAAACACGTATGCCGATGGTACAAGAAGCAGTTAAAGAGATGTTTGGCAAAGAGCCTCGTAAAGATGTTAATCCTGATGAAGCGGTTGCAGCGGGTGCATCTATTCAAGCAGCTGTTTTAGCAGGTGACGTTAAAGATGTCTTGTTATTAGATGTAACACCATTAAGCCTAGGTATTGAAACCATGGGTGGCGTGATGACTAAGTTGGTTGAGAAAAATACGACTATTCCAACCAAAGCAAACCAAACATTCTCAACAGCAGATGATAATCAGCCTGCGGTAACTATTCATGTCTTACAAGGTGAGCGTGAAGTGGCATCCGGCAATAAATCTTTAGGTCGTTTTGATTTATCTGATATCCCACCTGCACCTCGTGGTCAACCACAAATTGAAGTGACATTCGATATTGATGCTAACGGTATTTTGAACGTATCGGCGAAAGATAAAGTGACTGGTAAAGAGCAGTCTATTGTTATTAAAGCGTCAAGTGGTTTGTCTGACGAAGAAGTTGAACAAATGGTGCAAGATGCGGAAGCACATGCTGATGAAGATCGTAAATTCCATGAATTAGTTGGTGCCCGTAATCAGGCTGATGCATTAATTCATACCACACAAAAGTCAATCACTGACTTGGGTGATAAGTTGGATGCAGATGAAAAAACTACTATTGAAACAGCGCTTGAAGCCTTACGTGAATCAGTGAAAGGTGAAGATAAAGATGATATCGAAGCTAAAACAACAGCACTAACTGAGGCGTCAGCGAAAATGGCAGAACAAGCTTATGCTGAAAATGCAGAAGCGGGCAGTGCAACAGAAGAAACTGCAGAGGCTGCGGCAGATGATGTGGTTGATGCTGAGTTTGAAGAAGTGGATGACGACAAAAAATAATCTCTAATTAGATTATTGTGTAGAAACAGGCGCAGGGAAACCTTGCGCCTGTTTTGTTGTATTGGAAAGTAGGTAAAAGAAGAAATGGCTAAAGAAGATTTTTACGACACATTGGGTGTATCACGCACAGCGACAGAAGCTGAAATTAAAAAAGCTTATCGTCGTATGGCGATGAAATATCATCCTGATCGTAATCCTGATAATGCCGATGCGGAAGAACATTTCAAAGAAGCCAAAGAAGCCTACGAGATATTGTCCAACAGTCAAAAACGGGCTGCCTATGATCAATTTGGTCATGCCGGTGTTGATCAATCAGCAGGTGGGCAACGAGGTGCTGGCGGTTTCAGTGATGTTTTTGGTGATGTATTTAATGACATCTTTGGTGCAGGTGGTGGCCGGCAGAATTTCCGTGGTGCCGATCTTCGTTACCATTTAGATTTATCCTTAGAAGAAGCGGTAGCTGGTACAACAGCCAAAATTCGCATTCCAGTCAGTGTTAGCTGTGAAACCTGTGATGGTAGTGGGGCCAAGAAAGGGACTCAACCCGTTATGTGTACGACCTGTGGCGGTCATGGCCAAGTGCGCATGCAACAAGGTTTCTTTTCGGTACAACAGCCCTGTCCACATTGTCGCGGCACGGGCCAAATGATTAAAGAAGCTTGTGGTGATTGTCACGGTGAAGGTCAGATCCAAGAACATAAAACCTTATCAGTTAAAGTCCCTGCTGGCGTGGATACCGGCGATCGTATCCGTTTATCCGGTGAAGGTGAGGCGGGATCAGGTGGTGCTGGAGCTGGCGATTTATATGTTGAAGTACAGGTTCAACGTCATGATGTCTTTACCCGTGATGGCAGTAATTTATATTGTGATGTGCCTATCAGTTTTGTAACGGCAAGCTTGGGTGGTGACTTAGAAGTGCCGACCTTGTCAGGTAAAGCCAGTCTTAAGATCCCTGACGGCACGCAAACGGGTCAGCAGTTTCGACTTCGCAGCAAAGGGGTTAAATCGGTACGCGGTGGCGCGGTGGGTGATTTAATGTGCCGAGTGATTATTGAAACGCCAGTGAAACTGTCCAAAAAACAAAAAGAATTATTGCAAGAATTTGAGACTACTTTGCAAGGCAGTGGCAGTAAACATAGTCCTAAACACAGCTCATGGCTTGATGCTGTAAAGAAATTCTTTGATTAACATTACGATATAAATTAAAGGTAATAACGATGGCAACACGTATAGCAATCAATGGCGCAGCAGGTCGAATGGGTCGCTGCTTGATTCAGGCGGTTGAGCAAACGGAAGGCCTAGTATTAAGTGCCGCGATAGATCGTGCGGATTCTAGCTTATTGGGTGTCGATGCCGGTGAGTTGGCGGGTGTAGGCAAACTTGATGTGGTGATAACCTCTGATGTTGCCGCGGCCACAGCGGCTTCAGATGTCATTATTGATTTTACCTTGCCTGAAGTGACCATGGCGTTATTGCCTCATTGTGTGACGAATCAATGTCGCTTAGTGATTGGCACTACCGGTTTTAGTGCGGAACAAAAAACAGACATTGAGAATGCTGCTCAACAGGTTTCGATGGTATTAGCACCCAATATGAGTGTTGGGGTTAACTTATCGTTAAAATTACTAGACATTGCCGCACGAGTTTTGGGTGATGATGTGGATATCGAAATTATTGAGGCTCATCATCGCCATAAAGTGGATGCGCCGTCAGGTACCGCTTTGCGAATGGGAGAAGTGGTTGCTGATGCCTTAGGTCGTGATTTGAAAACCTGTGCAGTATATGGCCGTGAAGGTCGTACTGGCGAGCGAGATCGCAATACAATCGGTTTTGCTACCGTGCGGGCGGGCGATATTGTTGGTGATCATACCGTCATGTTTGCGGGTGAAGGTGAGCGAGTTGAAATTACCCATAAAGCGTCCAGCCGAATGACATTTGCCTTGGGTGCCATGCGCGCATCAGCCTGGTTGATGGCACATGATTCTGGTCTATATGATATGCAAGATGTACTGGATTTGCGTAATTAAGTGCCTGAATTACTGCTGATTTAGCTTTATTAGTGGTTGTCTGGTAAAATTTTGCATCCCAATATAATTCATACTTATTTTTAAGTGCGAAATACGCAAAAAAATAAGATCTAAAATAGAGAGCTTATGGTTAGTTTGGAAACACCAGTTTGTGATTTTGACCTGCCCGCAATTGATTTTTCATTGCCGGGTACTGACGGTAAGATCTGGACTTTAGAAGATTGTCGTGGTGAAAATGGTTTATTGGTTATGTTTATCTGTAACCATTGCCCTTATGTTAAAGCGATCTTAGACCGATTGGTGCGAGATACTAACGAATTAAAACAATTGGGTGTGAATACCGTCGCTATCATGTCTAATGATGTGGCTGACTATGAGGAAGACTCTTTTGACAACATGCAAGATGTTGCTAAAGAGCAAGGTTTTTCCTTCCCATATTTATATGATGAAACACAACAAGCTGCCCAGAAGTATGGCGCAGTGTGTACCCCAGATTTCTTTGGTTATAACAAAGATCTTCAATTGCAGTATCGCGGTCGCTTAGATGCAAGTAGAAAAGAAGCGGCAGCAGTGGATGCACGACGAGATTTATTCGAAGCAATGAAACAGGTTGCTGAGTCAGGTCGTGGTCCAGAACAGCAAATACCTAGTATGGGTTGTTCGATCAAATGGCGAACAACTTAATTTTTTTAAATAGGAGAATGTAGATGGCTACACGTAGACATTTAGCAAACGCAATCCGTGCTTTAAGTATGGATGCAGTACAAAAGGCAAGCTCTGGTCACCCTGGTGCACCTATGGGTATGGCAGACATCGCCGAAGTATTGTGGAATGACCACATGGATCACAACCCGACCAATCCAGAATGGGCAGATCGCGATCGTTTTATCTTGTCTAACGGCCATGGTTCAATGCTTATTTATTCATTGTTGCATTTGTCAGGTTATGACTTGCCAATGTCTTCATTGTCATCATTCCGTCAGCTTCATTCGCAATGTGCGGGTCACCCTGAATACGGTTATGCACCAGGCATTGAAACAACAACCGGTCCTTTAGGCCAAGGTATTACCAACGGTGTTGGTTTTGCGATGGCTGAAAAATTAATGGCTGACCAATTTAACAAGCCTGGCCATGACATCGTTAACCACAACACATATGTGTTTTTAGGTGACGGTTGTTTGATGGAAGGTGTTTCTCATGAAGCATGTGCACTTGCTGGCACATGGGGTCTAGGTAACTTGATCGCATTCTGGGATGACAACAATATCTCTATCGATGGTCACATCGATGGCTGGTACACAGATGACACTGTTAAGCGTTTTGAAGCTTACGGATGGCATGTTGTATCTGTTGATGGTCACGATGCTGATGCAATCAACAAAGCAATCGAAGAAGCTAAGTCTGTTAAAGACAAGCCTTCAATGATTTGCTGTAAAACAATCATCGGTTTCGGTTCACCAAACAAATCTGCTAGCCATGACTGTCATGGAGCTGCTTTGGGTGAAGAAGAAGTTGCATTAACACGTAAAGAATTAGGTTGGGATTCAGCGCCATTCGAAATTCCTGCTGATGTTTACGAAGGTTGGGATGCTAAAGCTTCAGGCGCAGATAAAGAAGCGGCTTGGAATGTTAAATTCGACGCTTATGCTACTGAATACCCAGAATTAGCGGCTGAATTTACACGTCGTATGGCGGGTGATTTACCAGCTAACTGGAAAGAAGCTACGGATGCGTTCATCGCTGAAACAAACGAAGCTGCTGCAAGCGTTGCATCTCGTAAAGCGTCACAAAATGCAATTACTGCATTAGCACCATTATTGCCTGAGTTCTTAGGTGGTTCTGCTGACTTAACTGGTTCAAACTTAACTAGCTGCCCTAGCTTTAAACACGTAAGTGGTAAAGAGCCTGGTAACTACATCTCTTACGGTGTGCGTGAGTTTGGTATGTTCGCAATCATGAACGGTATGACATTGCACGGTGGTTTAATCCCATTCGGTGGCACATTCCACATGTTCTCTGACTATGCTAAGTCTGCGTTACGTATGGCTGCATTGATGAAGATTCGTACGATTCAAGTATTGACTCATGACTCTATCGGTCAAGGTGAAGATGGTCCAACTCACCAACCAATCGAAAACACATCTGCAATGCGTTATATCCCGAATATGGATGTATGGCGCCCTGCTGATTCTGTTGAAGTTGCGGTTGCGTGGACGTGTGCTGTTGAACGTAAGGATGGTCCTTCAAGCTTAGTATTAAGCCGTCAAGGTATTCCTGGTCGTAAACATGATGCTGCTGATTTTGATGCGATGCGTAAAGGTGCATACGTCTTATCTGAAGCAAACGGTGCTGCTGATGTAATCTTGATTGCAACAGGTTCTGAAGTTGATTTAGCGGCGAAAGCACAAGAAGCTTTAGCTGCTGACGGAATCAACGCACGTGTTGTTTCTATGCCATCTACTAACGTGTTTGATCGTCAAGACCAAGCATACAAAGATAGCGTATTAACACCAGGTGTTAAACGTGTTGCAATTGAAGCTGGTGTCACTGACTTCTGGCGTAAATATGTTGGTCTAGAAGGCGGCGTTGTTGGTATCGATACCTTTGGTGAATCGGCACCAGGTGGCGTATTGATGGAACACTTCGGCTTCACAGTTGAAAACGTAGTTAAGACTGTAAAAGAAGTACTATAAATCTAGCGTTTAGCAAAAATTTGTAGTGTCATAAGATGGCGAGTGGACGAAAGTTCACTCGTCATTTTTGTGTTTAAGAGCCCAAGAATTCGGAATATTTAGTTAGATGTTATAAGTACTTTTTATGATCGAAATCAAAATATTTGAGTTCTCTTTATAGGTGAAATCACCTACACTGCTTTGAATGAAAAAGAGGCATTAGTAATTGGGTTAAATGTTTTTATTGATAAACAATAATTTCATGATTTTCTAATGACGTTTTAAACAAGTGGACTGCTTCTGAATAAGAGAGATAGATTTATTCTGTTTGAAAATATTTTAACTTTTAGCCTTGTTAAGGCGTAAAGGAATAAAGAATGACAATTAAAGTTGGTATCAATGGTTTTGGCCGTATCGGTCGCATGGCATTTCGTGCCGCAGCGCAAGACTTTCAGAATATTGAAGTAGTCGCGATTAACGATTTACTGGATCCTGAATATTTAGCTTATATGCTGAAATATGATTCTGTCCATGGTCGTTTTGATGGTGATGTAGACGTTATAGATGGCAACTTGGTTGTTAATGGAAAAACCATTCGCATCACAGCAGAACGTGATCCGGCTGACCTTAAATGGGATGAGGTGGGCGCAGATTTAGTTATTGAATGTACCGGTTTCTTCCTAACAGAAGAGTCGTGTCAGGCGCATATCGATGCAGGTGCGAAAAAAGTAGTTCAATCTGCACCATCTAAAGATCACACACCGATGTTTGTTTATGGTGTTAACCATGAAACGTATGCTGACCAAGCAATAGTATCTGCAGCATCGTGTACAACGAATGCCTTGGCGCCTGTCGCAAAAGTATTAAATGATAACTTTGGCATTTCACGTGGTCTGATGACTACCGTTCATGCAGCGACAGCAACACAAAAAACGGTAGACGCTCCTTCACTGAAAGATTGGCGCGGTGGCCGTGGTATTTTGGAAAACATTATCCCTTCATCTACTGGTGCCGCTAAAGCGGTAGGTAAAGTATTGCCGGAATTAAATGGCAAGTTAACTGGAATGGCTTTCCGAGTACCGACATCAGATGTCTCGGTGGTTGATTTAACTGTGCAATTAGATAAAGAAACTACGTATGACGAGATCTGTGCGGTCATGAAAGCAGCATCTGAAGGTGAACTTAAAGATGTGTTGGGTTATACCGAGGAAAGTGTTGTTTCTACTGACTTCCGTGGTCATACCGCACCATCAAACTTTGACGCTGGAGCCGGTATTGCTCTCGACAGCACCTTTGTCAAGGTCGTCGCTTGGTATGATAATGAATATGGTTATACCTGCAATATGATGCGCTTAGTTGAGTATGTAGGAAAATAAGTATTAGTACACAATAGTAAAAACAATTAAGGCTTCCTCTAATGAGGAAGCCTTTTTCATCTCTCGAGCTCTCACAGAGCTGCATGCAACACCAATCAATAAATTTATCGTCACGAGGAAATGCATAATATGTCCGTAATCAAGATGTCCGATCTCGATCTAACTGGAAAACGTATCTTAATTCGTCAGGATTTAAATGTACCTTTAAAAGATGGCGTGGTTGCTGATGGAACACGTATTCATGCGTCATTGCCTACCATTAAAATGGCGGTAGAAGCGGGTGCACGCGTGATGATTATGTCTCACCTTGGTCGTCCCACTGAAGGTGAGTATGAACATCGTTATTCTTTAGCGCCAGTAGCAAATTATTTGACAGCATTATTAGGCCAACCGGTAAGGCTAGAGCAAAATTGGTTAGAGCCTGATTTTATTCCTGTCGAAAAGGGAGAGGTGGTGCTGTGTGAAAATGTTCGTTTTAACCGTGGTGAAAAAGCGGATGATGACCAACTTTCACAACGCATGGCATCAGTGTGTGATATCTATGTGATGGATGCGTTTGGTACGGCACATCGTGCTCATGCGTCAACGCATGGCATTGCAAAATATGCCCCTATCGCCTGTGCAGGCCCTTTACTGTCAGGTGAACTTGAAGCATTAGGCAAAGCGCTGGATAATCCAGCTCGTCCGATGGTGGCCATTGTTGGTGGCTCAAAGGTATCAACTAAATTAACTGTACTGGAATCTTTATCACAAATAGTTGACCAACTTATCGTCGGTGGTGGTATTGCTAATACCTTTATTGCAGCTGAGGGTCACAATGTTGGTAAGTCTTTATATGAAGCGGACTTGCTAGATACCTGTAAAAAACTAACAGCAGATGCGAAGTCACGAGGCGGCGATATTCCGGTGCCAACTGATGTTGTCTGTGGCAAAGAGTTTTCGGAATCGGCTGAAGCGACACTTAAGTTAGCCAAAGATGTCGAAGATGACGATATGATTTTTGACATTGGTCCCAAAAGTGCCACACAGCTAACAGAAATTATTAAAAATGCAGGCACCATAGTGTGGAATGGACCGCTTGGTGTATTCGAATTTAATCAATTTGCTGAAGGCACAAAAGAAATAGCGATGGCTATTGCTGAGTCTGATGCCTTTTCGATTGCGGGTGGAGGTGATACTCTGGCAGCAGTAGCAAAATATAACATTAGTGATGATGTTTCTTATATTTCAACAGGTGGAGGCGCCTTTTTGGAATTCCTAGAAGGTAAAAAGCTACCCGCAGTTGCCATGTTGGAGTCTCGCGCAAAATAAAACTGGAGAATATCAGTGACTGCTAAGAGAAGAACTAAAATTGTTGCGACCCTTGGGCCAGCAACAAACACGCCGGAAGTCCTTGATGCCTTGATTGAAGCAGGCGTAGATGTTGTACGTTTAAATTTCTCTCATGGCGATGCCAAAGAGCACTTAGAACTTGCTGAAACAGTACGCAACCGCGCGCGAGCTTATGGCCGCCAAGTCGGGGTGTTAGCGGATCTGCAAGGGCCTAAAATTCGCGTTTCACGCTTTAAGACAGGGAAAATTGTCTTACAAGAAGATGCAGAATTTGTTTTGGACGCATCGCTTGATAGTGATGCGGGTGATGAGCAACAAGTGGGGATTGATTACAAATCCTTACCGCAAGATGTTGACCGCGGAGATACCTTATTACTCGATGATGGCAGGGTCGTTTTATGGGTTGAAAAAGTAGAAGGTCAACGAATTATCTGCCGTGTTGTGGTGGGTGGTGCATTATCAAACAATAAAGGTATTAATCGCCAAGGTGGCGGTTTATCGGCTGCTGCACTGACCGATAAAGACAAGCAAGACATCATCACGGCGGCTGAAATGAAAGCCGATTATGTCGCGATATCCTTCCCTCGTTCGGCAGAAGATATTCACACTGCCAGACAATTATTACGTGAGGCCGGTGGTCATGGCGGCATTATTGCCAAGATAGAACGTGCTGAAGCGATAGATGTGCTTGATGAAATTATCACAGCCTCTGATGCAGTGATGGTCGCGCGCGGTGATTTGGGTGTTGAAGTGGGTGATGCAGCTTTGCCACCAATACAAAAAGACATTATCCAGCGAGCGCGAAGACTAAACCGAGTCGTGATTACTGCAACTCAAATGATGGAATCGATGATTGTTAATGCCATTCCAACTAGGGCTGAAGTATTCGATGTGGCCAATGCGGTATTGGATGGTACGGATGCGGTGATGTTGTCAGGTGAAACAGCGGTCGGTGAAAATCCTGTTAAAGTGATAGAAGCCATGGATCGCATTTGTTTGCAGGCAGAACAACAGCGTGAAATTCGGGTCTCACGTCACCGTATTGACTCTAAGTTTGAACGCATGGATGAAGCCATTGCCATGGCGGCGATGTATATGGCCAATCACTTGGAAGTAAAAGCGATAGCGGCATTAACGGAGACAGGCTCTACGCCGTTATGGATGTCTCGGATAAGTTCGGGCATCCCAATTTTCGCACTGACATCGTCGGTTGAAACACGACGAAAAGTAACGCTATATCGGGGAGTTTATCCGGTTAGCTTTACCGTTGATCATGATGATCATGTGACATTGAATAAAGAAGCAATTGATGAATTGCAGCGTCGAGGTGTGGTTCGAGATGGTGATGTTGTTATCATTACTAAAGGCGATCTTGAGGTTCAAGGCAGTACCAATGCGCTTAAATTAGTGCGTGTTGGTGATATGGTTGAACCTCAAATGACAGGAAAAAGCTGCGAATAAGACAGCAATTTATACTAGATTTTAGGGGTGAAGATATGGCACTCATTTCATTACGACAATTACTAGATTATGCGGCGGAACACAGCTTTGCTGTGCCTGCGTTTAATGTTAATAACTTGGAGCAAGTCCAGGCTATTATGCAAGCTGCAGATGCAGTAAATAGTCCCGTTATCATGCAAGGCTCGGCTGGGGCACGGAGTTATGCGGGTGAACCGTTCCTACGTCATTTAATTCTGGCGGCTATTGAGCAATATCCTCATATTCCAGTGGTGATGCATCAAGATCATGGTGCTGCACCGCATATTTGTATGCGGTCAATTCAATCTGGCTTCAGTTCGGTGATGATGGATGGTTCATTATTGGAAGATATGAAAACGCCATCTAAGTTTGATTACAATGTGGATGTGACGCGAACGGTAGCTAAAATGGCACACGCTTGTGGTGTGTCGGTAGAAGGTGAAATTGGCTGTTTAGGCTCGCTTGAAACGGGCATGATGGGCGAAGAAGATGGTCATGGCTCTGATGAGAAATTAGACCATAGTCAATTGCTGACTGATCCCGATGAAGCCGCTGAGTTTGTTAAGTTAACCAAAGTGGATGCTTTGGCGGTGGCAATCGGTACTAGCCATGGTGCCTACAAGTTTTCGAAACCGCCTACGGGCGATATATTGGCCATCAGTCGTTTAAAAACACTGCAGCAGCGTTTACCTAATACCCATTTTGTTATGCATGGTTCTAGCTCTGTACCGCAAGATTGGTTGGAAATCATTAATTCACATGGTGGTGATATAGGTCAAACCTATGGGGTACCGGTAGAAGAAACGGTTGAAGGCATTAAAAATGGTGTGCGTAAGGTCAATATTGATACGGATTTACGTATGGCTTCAACCGGTGCTATTCGTCAATTTCTAACGGATGAGGCTAATGCAGCAGTTTTTGACCCGCGTAAATTCTTAAAAGCATCCACAGCCGCGATGCAGGCTATTTGTCAGGCGCGTTATGAAGCCTTTGGTAGTGCGGGCCATGCAAGCAAAATAACCGTGATTTCATTAGGTAGCATGGTTAAACGTTATGCCAGTGGCGAGCTTAATCCTAAACTGAGTTGAATTTTAACTTAAAGCAATAAAAAGGCGAGCTTATCTCGCCTTTTTTGTTAGTGATACAATCAGTTGCGAGTAAAAGGTCGTAATACGGTAAACTATGCGTCTTGAAATGATCGAGAAAACACAGTGCAACAAATATTAGCAATTGCGGGCGGTGGCGCGCTAGGCGCAGTTTTGCGCTTTGGCATGTCTAATGTTGTCTATCGTATGCTAGGCAGAGAGTTTCCCTACGGTACGTTGGCGGTTAATGTACTCGGTTCATTGTTGATGGGATTTTTGTTTGTGGTATTGCTGGAGCGTATCGTTGTATCTGCTGAATGGCGTGCTGCTTTATTGGTTGGCTTACTAGGTGCTTTCACGACATTTTCAACATTTTCATTTGAAACCTTAGCCTTATTTGAAGGTGGTGAGCCCGTTAAAGCCATTACAAATATCGCATTAAGTGTATTTTTATGCTTGGCCGCAACATGGTTAGGCCTAAGTTTAGGGAGGCAGTTATGAACATGGTAGATATCACCATGGTACGTGTTTACCTGACGGAAGGTCATAACGGTATCGGTAAGGTAATAACTTGGTTTGAGACCGATGCTAATGTGCGAGGCTTTACCGTTTTCCGCGGCGTAGAAGGCCTTGGCAGTCATGGCACAGTACATAAAGCATCATTATTGGATTTGGCCGCAGCGCTACCGATAGTGATTGAATTTTTTGATACCCCTGAACGTACTACGGAAATTTTAGAACAATTACGGAGTTTAGTTAAACCTGATCATATCGTTACATGGTCAGCGAAATCTGGAAGTTAACAATGTTAGACCCAAAATTATTAAGAAATGAACCTGAACAGATCGCAGTATTATTAGCACGACGTGGCTATACGCTTGATGTAGAAGCAATCAATCAATTAGAACAACAGCGCAAGCAAGCACAGTTGGCAGCACAAGCATTGCAAACTGAGCGTAATAGCCGTTCAAAGATGATAGGTAAAGCCAAAGCATCAGGTGAAGACATTGCCCCATTACTGGCAGAGATCGACGATCTTGGTGGTAAACACAAAGCGGCTGAAGCACAGCTCGCTGAAATCTTAGAACAGATCACGGCGTTTGCAATGGAGATACCTAATATATCGCAAACAGATGTGCCTCAGGGTGCGAATGAAGACGATAATCAAGAAGTCTTGCGTTGGGGTGAACCAAGAAAATTTGAATTTGAAGCGAAAGACCATGTTGATTTAGGCGCAGGGTTAGATGGCATGGATTTCGAAATGGCAGCTAAAATTAGCCAAGCTCGCTTTGTCACCTTAAAAGGTCCATTGGCAAAATTGCAGCGTGCGTTAACGCAGTTTATGTTGGATATCCATACTGAAGAGCATGGTTATACTGAAACCTATGTGCCATATCTGGTCAATGCAGATTCATTGCGTGGTACGGGTCAGTTACCAAAGTTCGCTGACGATCTATTTGCGGTAGATGATGCGAGCCTGTATTTGATTCCAACGGCGGAAGTACCGGTTACTAATATGGTTCGAGATACGATTAGTACCGATGAACAATTGCCGTTGAAATTTGTTGCCCATACACCTTGTTTTCGTAGCGAAGCGGGCTCTTATGGCCGAGATGTGCGTGGTTTGATCCGCCAACATCAATTTGAAAAAGTGGAGTTGGTACAAATTGTACGTCCACAAGATTCAGCTGAAGCACATGAACAGTTAACGGCCCAGGCTGAAACAATTTTGCAGAAATTAGAATTACCTTATCGTAAAGTCATTTTATGCACCGGAGATTTAGGTTTTTCTTCCAGCAAAACCTATGATTTAGAAGTTTGGTTACCTAGCCAAGAGACTTATCGTGAGATTTCATCATGTAGTAATTTCCATGATTTCCAAGCGCGTCGCCTGCAAGCGCGTTGGCGTAACCCGGAAACTGGCAAGCCAGAATTGGTCCATACCGTGAATGGCTCTGGTTTAGCCGTAGGTCGTACTTTGCTAGCGGTGATGGAAAACCACCAAGATGAGCAGGGACGTATTCATATCCCTGAGGCCTTAAGACCTTATATGGGTGGTCGGGAAGTGATCGGTGGCTGATTTTTCTCTGATCCAAAAAATTGCTGTTTGGGCCATACCGGTGTTATTTGCGATCACTGCACATGAAGTGGCCCATGGCTGGGTGGCGCTTAAGTTAGGTGACCGTACCGCGCAGATGATGGGCCGTTTGACCTTAAACCCGCTTAAACATATTGATCCGATTGGTACTTTATTAGTGCCGGGTTTATTGTTGGTTTTTGGTGGTTTTATATTTGGTTGGGCAAAACCGGTACCGATTACTTACCAGAATTTACGTAGACCTAAATCAGATATGGCTTGGGTGGCTTTAGCCGGGCCGATGGCTAATTTAATTATGGCGGCAATCTGGGCTTTGGTCGCAAAACTAGCTTTAGTTGCATTGCAATCGGGCATAGCATTAGGCGAACCCATGTTATACATGGGAGTAGCAGGCGTATTGATCAATACCATGTTGATGGTATTAAACTTGCTGCCATTACCACCATTAGATGGTGGACGCATATTGGTCAGCGTATTGCCTGGGCCATTGGCTTGGCAAGTGGGCCGATTAGAGCCTTATGGCTTCTTTATCTTATTGGCTTTACTTTATTTTGGCATTTTAAGTTTAATGCTTTGGCCGTTAATTAGCGGTTTTATTGGTTTGTTGGCAGTCATATTTAATTTGCCACCTCAGATTTTTTCAATTCTTTAAAGCGGATCTTGTTTAAAGCAAGAGTCAGGAGAATATTTTGGATACGGTAGCATTGCAGTCCCGACGTATAGTTTCAGGTATGCGCCCAACAGGACAGCTTCACCTCGGACATTATCACGGGGTATTAAAAAACTGGATTACATTACAACATGAATTTGATTGTTTCTTTTTTGTGGCGGACTGGCATGCATTGACCACCCACTACGAAGATAGTCAAGTGATTGAAGATAGCGTCTGGGATATGGTGATTGATTGGATTGCAGCAGGCATCGAACCTTCAGCAGTGTCGTTATTTTTACAATCAAAAGTGCCCGAGCATGCTGAATTACATTTGTTATTGTCGATGATGACACCAATGTCATGGCTAGAACGCGTACCAACCTATAAAGATCAGCAAGAAAAACTAAAAGAAAGAGACTTATCAACCTATGGCTTTTTAGGTTATCCCTTATTACAAAGTGCCGATATTTTGATCTACCGTGCCGGCCAAGTACCTGTTGGTGAAGACCAGGTGGTTCATGTTGAATTGACTCGTGAAGTAGCCCGTCGTTTTAACCATATTTATGGTCGCGAAAAAGACTTTGAAGCAAAGGCTGAAGCGGCCATCAAAAAAATGGGTAAAAAGAATGCTAAGTTATATAGCAAGTTGCGTACTGCGTATCAGCAACAAGGTGATGGTGAAGCTTTAGCGACGGCGCGTGAGCTGCTTAAGAGTCAGCAAAATTTGGCCTTAGGTGATAGCGAACGTTTATTCGGCTATCTGGAAGGCGGCGGTAAAGTCATTTTGCCAGAACCACAAGCGTTGTTGACATCTTCAGCAAAAATGCCCGGCCTAGATGGTCAAAAAATGTCTAAATCGTATGGCAATACCATTGCTTTACGTGAGCCAGAAGATAGCTTGGCTGCGAAGATTAAGAAAATGCCTACCGATACCAATCGTGTCCGTAGAACCGATCCAGGCGATCCGGATCGCTGTCCAGTATGGCAATTGCACGAAGTGTATGCCTCTGAAGATCAAAAAGCCTGGGTACAAGAAGGTTGTCGCACGGCAGGAATTGGTTGCTTGGATTGTAAAGGACCATTGATCGATGCGATAACTGCGGAAATAAAACCAATACGTGAGCGGGCTGAAGAGTTAAGTCAGCATCCGGAAGATGTTCGTCGTATCATTGAAGATGGAAATGATGCCGCACGAGAAGTAGCACAGGAAACCTTAATTGAAGTGCGTGCAGCAATGGGCTTAGGCTACAAATAACGATATAAGGCACTTGCTTTCCCATACGGTGTGCGAAATTTACGCCAGTTTATGAAAATGGGAAGAGAAAAATATAAGCAACTTGAGCCTCTGGGCCGTTATTAAAAATTAAACAACAATGTCGGGAGACAATAGAAATGGCAGAACGAATTCAAAAAGTATTAGCGCGAGCGGGTTACGGTTCTCGTCGTCAAATTGAAGTCTGGATCAAAGAAGGTAAAGTTAGTCGCAATGGTGAAACTGCTAGCTTAGGGGATCAAGTAGAAGTTGGCGATACGATGAAGCTGGATGGTAAAGCACTGTCAGCGAAACGTTTATGGCAACAGCCTCAGCAAGTCTTGTTATATAACAAACCGGTAGGTGAAGTCTGTACGCGTAAAGATCCCGAAGGCCGTCGGACAATTTATCAATCGCTACCTGCTCCAGAGCAAGGCCGTTGGGTGAGTGTTGGCCGTTTGGATATTAATACCAGTGGTTTAATTATTCTGACTACCGATGGTGAATTGGCCAATACCTTGATGCATCCATCCAATGAAATGGATCGTGAGTATGCAGTTCGAATCTTAGGTGAAGTGACTGGCGACATGTTGCAAAACTTGCGTGATGGCGTGGAATTAGAAGATGGTAAGGCGCATTTCTCTGATGTACAGCGTGCGGGTGGTGAAGGTGCAAATAGTTGGTTTCATGTCGTTATCCAAGAAGGGCGTAACCGTGAAGTTCGTCGACTTTGGGAAAGCCAAGGTGTGCAAGTTAGCCGTTTAATGCGAGTGCGTTATGGACCTGTCATTATTCCGCCGAAACTTAAAATGGGTCATTGGATGATGATTGATGGTTATGAGCTCGAAACCTTATACGACGATGTAGGTTTGAAAGCTCATGTCGAACAACAAGCTGGAGGACGAGCACAGCGGGAGAAAAAAATGCGACCGCTAAAAAATACAACGGCGAAACCACGTAAAAAAGAAAAAATAACAAAGTCAGGTAAAGCTAAACGTAGCCCTAGAGTAAGAGGGCGATAGATAGCTAACAAAACTGACGAAAACGAAAAAAGGGCTTTAATCATTAAAGCCCTTTTTTATATCTTAATGATCTTTACTGATAATTTGTTCGGCACAGATTGTTTGATTACGACCGGTTTTTTTAGCTTGATATAAGGCTTTATCGGCTCGGTCAAATAAGTTTGAGCCATCCTCACCTTGCGTCAACTGGGCGGCTCCCGCGCTGACTGTAAAACCAAAGCTACGTTTACCATCACTGCACGTTAATTGTGATACGGCAATGCGTATGCGTTCAGCGACTAGGCGCGCGGCTTCAATATCAGTATTGCTCAAAATCAACGTAAATTCTTCACCACCGTAACGAAAAGCAATATCACTACGGCGCATGGTATCAGTAATGGATTGCGCGACCGATTTTAATGCTGCATCACCACTGCTGTGGCCATAAGTATCATTCACTGCTTTGAAATGATCGATGTCTAAAACGATTAATGACATGGGTGTATGTTGACGCTGAGCTAAATCAATTTCACGTTTTAGACTATTATCAAATGCACCGCGGTTATTTAAACCGGTAAGCTGATCCTGTAAAGCGGCAGTTTGTGCTTGACGATATAACAAACTATTACGCAATGGGTAAATAAGCTTGCATAACAAATCTTCAATTAACTGTGTATCAGCGTCAGTGAATTTTTTACGACGAGTTAAGGTTAATTCACCTAACCAAACAGTATTCATTTCCAATCGGTAGTTGCAAGCATGATGGCTACGGCTACCGGTGTTAATATCACAAAGCACATCTTGGTGTAGGTAATGTAAGCTGTCGTATGTTAAAACTTTACTGATTTCATTATGGAATAGGTTAATGACCTCATCCAAGTCTATGGATGTTTGTAAAACAGATGGTAGGCGAGCGATAACATCTTCAACCCGATTAAGCTCAAGGTCTTGTTGCGGCTCAGTAAATGCAATCGCGTGGCCGTGTTTGCCAACGAGTGATAATTTTGCCGTTTCTGTCTGTGTTTGCTTTGCCATTGTGCTCACCTTTTAATCTAGTTTTCATGACTACGACTAGACTTAAGCGAGAACTATGCCAATACAATATAGTTGATATATATCAGTGTGTTACATGTTGGTGTCAGTGATTTGACATGGTGTTTTATTGAGCTTTGATGAGATCACCATTAATCGTCAAACTATCCTCACCCATAAGATACAAATAACTGCTTACAATATCCTCAGGTGTTGCTAGGAGAGTAGGGTCGATCGCAGGAAAGGCATGAGTATGTAATTCTGTTTTTACCGTGCCAGGATCAATACAGTTAACTCGAATACGACCGTCACTTTCTAGCTCATCAGCTAACTGTTTACTGAGTGCTTCAATGCCAGCTTTACTAATGCCATAACCTGCCCAGTAGGCGGTATTTTTATGATTATCAGTAGTAAAAATAATGGATGCTTTATCAAACTTCTGCATCAGAGGCAGGCAAGAACGTGTCAGCAAATAGGCCGCGGTTAAGTTGATATGCACTGTTTCTAACCAGATTTTAGGATCTTGATGTTGAACTGGTGCCAATTGACCCAAACTGGCTGCACAATGAACTAAACCATCAAGGCGACCAAAATTATCATGAACCTTAGTCGCGAGTTCATCATAATCGGGAATCGAGGCCCCTTTTAAATCTAAGGGATAGATGGCCGGTGTCGAATGTCCTGCGGCAATAATGTCGTCATAAACCTGCTCAAGGCTGGGGATTTTTTTATCGAGCAAGATAACGGTAGCGCCATGTTGTGCATAGCATTTAGCAACAGCAGCACCGATACCGCTACCGGCACCTGTGACAAGAATGACTCTCTCTTTCAGGAGTTCGGCAGCGGCAGTGTAATCCATTTAGTCTGCTGCAGGTGCGGCAACAAATTGATTGTAAACAGCTTTACCATTATGAAATTGAACGCTGGTTGTACCTTTGTTGTTAGTCCATTCTGTGTGAGTGATGGTTAAGGCATCAATTGACGTGGTTTGGCTAAAACTTGCTTCACCAAGTAAATCAGCAGCAGCCTGTTCCGACATGCCCGTTTCAACGTTAGTCATACTTGCAGTTGAAGCAGTAGCACTTGGAGCCGCAGTAGATTCTGTTGAAGTTGCATCATTATCGCCACAAGCAACGAGAGTTGAGCTAACTACAAGAGCAGCTAGAATTAAACGCGCATTATTAAACATAATTGGCCTTAGAATTAATAAGTTAAAAAGTATTTGTAGTATAGCAATCTCGGGGTGGAATCGACAGCAGAATCAACTATTAACGACGATTAGTGCACAGTTTTTGCCATTTCGAATAGCACCTTCTAATGTGGCTGGATATGAATTGGCCACATAGTCGCCGGCTAACCATAAACCTTCCACATTTGTGTCGGATTTAGATCTACGTTGTTCAATACCGACAGTGCAGGCAAACGTGGCCCGTTTTTCTCGAATAACTAGACTATCTATTGCATCAGCAGGTAGTTCAGGACAGTAACGATTAACTTCTTCTGAAACACGTTCAGCCAGTTCATTATTTGTCATCTGTTCATGTTTACCCGGTCCACTGATAACCACAGCCATCAAGCCGGGGTGTTGCTGACTGCGATCAAATATCCACTGACTAATACTGCCTGACATGCCTAACATCGCTTTAGCTAAGCGGCAGTTATCTGGATATTGTAGATAGACGGTGGCAATAGGATAAAACTCAGGTGTTTCGATTGCTGTATAGGGCGCCAATAATTGATTGGCATGTTGCGGACCGGTAGCAACGATAATATTGTTTGCAGCAATCAATTCGTCATCATGTGTTTTGACACCGCTTACTTTGTTTTGCTCAACTACAATGTCTGTTACACGTGTTTGTAAGCTAATTTTGCCACCATTGTTATTAATATAGTCAGCTGCAAGCTGAGGTAAAACATCTCCCAGAGGCTGTTTAGGAATGAGTAAATCGGCGGCATCTTTTCCTTGACCTAAACTGTCTTGAATTACTTTTGCTAATACATGGGCTGAAGCTTCATGGATGGGAGTATTTAAGGTGGCTAAACATAAGGGTTCCCAAAGTTGCTTGATCAGCCGATCTGACTGATTATTATTAAGTAACCACTCACTTACGGATATATCATCTCTAGATAGACATGTATTAATGTCTCGCTGTAATTGATGAACGTGTAACAAGCCCTTTAAACCAGCGCTTCTTATTAAGCTCCATGCCAAAGATAATGGCCAAGGCAGCCAGTTATTTCCGGATAATTTTAAGGTTGGATAGACGTCATCAATGATTGAGAGTTCGACAGTTTGTCGATCAAAGGCAAGCTTAGGATCGACGCCAATAATGGACATGATATTGAGCATTTCGGTATAGGCGCCAATCATCAGATGTTGGCCGTTGTCGATAGTTTTGTCCTGCCATTGCACATTGCGTGCACGACCACCTAACTGTTTGGCTGACTCGAGGACATGAACTGATTTACCCTGCTGGCAAAGCGTGACAGCAGCAGCAAGACCACTCCAACCACCACCGATGACAAGGGTTGTCATTTTTGTTGTCGATGGAGGCGTTTTTCACGGCGGGCCGTGCGCCAAGCTAGCCATAGTTTTCTAAGAGGTGTTAGTGAAATTCGACGTTGCATCACCCCAAAGCCATCTTTTTCGATCTCGTCTAAGGTGGCTTCATAAATGGCCGCCATAATTAAACCGGTGCGTTGGCTGTAACGATCACAATCAGGTAAGGCTTGCATTGCCTTTTGGTAATAAGTTTTAGCTCGTTCTGTTTGAAACTTAAGCAGTTCGATTAATTCTGGGCTGGACTTAAGATTGAATAAATCGTCAGCTTTAACGTTATATTTATCTAACTCATCCTGCGGCAAATAGATGCGGCCGCGTTCAGCATCTTCACGCACATCACGAATGATATTAGTCAATTGTAGAGCCATGCCTAAATTTTCAGCATATTTCAAGGTGGCCCGATCTTGATAGCCAAATATTTCGACCGATAATAGGCCAACAACACTGGCCGCTCGATGACAATATAGCGCCAAGTTTTTGAATGATGGGTAAGTGAATTGGTCTAAATCCATTGCCATGCCATCAATGATTTCCATGAAATATTCCTCATGAAGATCAAAGTTTTCTAATGCCGATTGTAAGGACTTACCAACGGGGTGAGTAGCTTCACCTTTGAAGGTGAGAATAATTTCATTCCGCCACCATTCTAACTTTGTGGCGGCCAGCTCCTTGTCGCTGATCTCGTCAACGGTATCATCCACCTCACGACAAAATGCATATAAGGCAATAATCGCTTGGCGTTGTTGTTCAGGTAAGAAACGAAAACTATAATAGAAACTCGATCCGCTTTTTGCAGCCTTATCTTGGCAATATTCATCCGAGGTCATCGCTGCAGTCTTTCGACAATATTGCCGCCTTGCAGATGTGACTCAATGATTTCATCAATATCTTCTTTGCTTTTATATTGATACCAAATACCTTCCGGATAGACCACCAATATCGGGCCAAGACCGCAGCGATTAAGACAGCCAGAATTATTTACACGGATATCTGGCAAGCCTAATTCTTTGACTCGTTGTTTGGCATAATTACGTAATGATTGAGCATCATGCTGTTGGCAATATGCACGACCATCATCACGTTCATTAGTACAAAAGAATAAGTGGTATTGATAAAAATCAGCCATAAAATGAAACCATTAATCGCAAGCTTAAAATGTACGCTCAATTGAGAAGTCAGCCAGAGCGAGTAAGGCATCTTTATAGGTGGAATCAGTAACAATGGCTAATGCCGCTTTTGCGTTGTCCACTTCTTGTTTTGCTGCTTGCGACGTGTAGGTTATTGCGCCTGTTTCATTGATGATGGTAATAATGTCATCAATCTTATCGCGTTGGCCTTCCTCGATAGCAGTACGAATAAGTTGAGCTTGCTGCTCATTACCATGTTTCATGGCATAAATAAGTGGCAAGGTGGGTTTGCCTTCCGCCAAATCATCACCAATATTTTTGCCTATCGTCTCGCTGGATTCACTGTAATCTAATAAATCATCGACCAATTGGAAAGCGCTGCCCAAATGCATGGCATAACGGCTCATGGCATTTTCAATTTCGGTAGAAGAATTTGTGATAACCGCGCCTAATAAACCAGCTGCTTCAAATAACTTAGCTGTTTTATGATGAATGACTTCGAGATAGCTTTCTTCCGTGGTATCGGCATCATGACAATTAAGCAATTGCAGCACTTCACCTTCTGCAATGATATTGGTTGTGTGAGAGAGGATCTTCATCAACCGCATCGAATCCATTTCTACCATCATTTCAAATGATCGAGTGTAGAGAAAGTCACCGACCAATACACTGGCTTCGTTACCCCATAAATTATTGGCGGTTTCGCGGCCACGGCGCATATCCGAGTTATCAACGACATCATCATGTAATAAAGTCGCGGTGTGAATAAATTCAATGATGGTGGCCAGATTAATATGTTTATCGCCCTGATAACCACAAGCCCGCGCGCATAAAATAGCGAGAGCGGGCCGCAAACGCTTGCCACCGCTGTTGATGATGTAGTGGCCAAGCTGGTTGATTAACACCACGTCTGACTGTAATCGAGCTTGAATCATGGCGTCGACGGACGTCATATCTTCTTTAATTAAAGAATAGATGGATTGAATATCCACGGAGCTGGGATCTACCTATATAATATGTTCTTGGAAGTGCGTACTTTCGCATGCAAGACGATAGATCGCAAATATTTCAATTAGCATTTGATCTCTTGTTGGAAAGGGGCTAAAATTGCCGGTCTTTTGTTGGGTTAGCCGACAATAAACTAATATTATTATTTGGAGACAGCGATGTACGCAATTGTCGCGACAGGCGGTAAACAGTACCGTGTTAAAGAGGGCGAAAAGCTCCGTGTTGAGAAATTATCTGCTGAAACTGGTGATACAGTTGTATTAGATAAAGTTTTACTCGTTGGTGAAGGTGAAGATGTCAAAGTTGGCGCACCTTACCTAGAAGGCGCAAAAGTAACTGCAACAGTTGCTGCTAATGGTCGTGCTGATAAAGTAAAGATCATTAAATTCCGTCGTCGTAAACATTCTCGTAAGCAGATGGGTCACCGTCAGTCTTACACAGAAATCGAAATTACAGGCATCACAGCCTAAGCATCACCAGATAGAGGAATTAAGAGATGGCTCATAAGAAAGCGGGTGGTAGTACTAGAAACGGACGTGATTCGGAGTCGAAACGTCTTGGTGTGAAACGCTACGGTGGTGAAGCAGTTCTAGGTGGCAACATTCTTGTTCGTCAACGTGGAACACGTTATCACGCTGGTGTTAATGTAGGTCTTGGTAAAGATCACACATTGTTTGCAACAGCTGAAGGCAAAGTGTTATTTGAGAAAAAAGGCCCGAAAAACCGCATGTTCGTAAGCGTTGTTACTGGCTAAAAAATTATGCAGGCCCATTTTGGGGCTACGCAGCTTAAAGCCCCGCTGATGCGGGGTTTTTTGTTTCTGGGTGTTAATGTTTTAAAATTACAGTTATTCAATTGAATAACTAAATCGGTCAAGCCAATGAAATTTGTTGATGAAGCGAAAATTAAAATTAGTGCAGGTGACGGCGGTAACGGCTGCCTTAGTTTTCGTCGGGAAAAATATATTCCTTTTGGCGGCCCAGACGGCGGTGATGGCGGTGATGGCGGTGATATTTATTTACTTGCCGAAGAAGAAGTGAATACCCTGATCGATTTCCGCTATAAGCGTAACTATAGAGCAGCACGTGGCGAAAATGGTCGCAGTAAGTTATGTAGTGGTGCGCGCGGTGAAGATCTAGTTATTGAAGTGCCGATCGGAACCGAAGCTTGGGATAATGAGACTGACGAACTGATGGGTGATTTAACCAAGTCAGGCGATAAGATCATGGTCGCTAAAGGCGGCTGGCATGGCTTGGGTAATGCCCGTTATAAATCAAGTATTAACCGTGCACCGCGCAAAACGACGGATGGCACGCCAGGTGAGAACCGCACTTTACGTTTAGAAATGAAACTGTTGGCAGATATTGGTTTATTAGGTCTACCTAATGCCGGTAAATCAACGTTTATCAGTCAAGTCTCCGCTGCACAACCTAAAGTTGCTGATTATCCTTTCACTACTTTGTACCCAAATTTGGGTGTAGTGACGTTGCGTGATGTACGCAGTTTTGTTATTGCCGATGTGCCAGGATTAGTTGAAGGTGCGGCTGATGGCGCAGGCTTAGGCATCCAATTCTTACGTCACTTAACGCGTACCCGCTTGTTATTGCATATGGTGGATATGGCGCCCGTTGATGTTAAACAAGATCCGGTTGAATCAGTTGAAACCATTAACCGTGAATTAGAAAACTATAGCGATGCCTTAGGTAGTCAAGATCAGTGGCTAGTTCTGAATAAAATGGACTTAGTGCCAGAAGATATTCGTGAAGAACTTTGTCAGGACGTGTTAGATCGATTAAATTGGCAAGGCAAAGTATTCCGTGTCAGTGGTCAGTCAGGTGAAGGCTGTGATGAGTTATGTGCTCAAATCATGGAATACCTTGATGATTTAAAAGCAGCAGAGAAAGAAAAAGCGGAACAAGAACAATAACCCGAGGAATCACGTGTGAGCACTCCACACCAGCAAATTGTTAATACTAAGCGTTGGGTCATCAAGATTGGCAGTGCGCTGCTGACAAGGATGGGTGAAGGTTTAGATCGTGAACGCATCAGCTGGTTAAGTGAAGAAATTGCCAAGCTGCGTGTACAGGGTAAAGAAGTTGTTTTAGTCACATCCGGCTCGGTTGCCGCTGGCATGCAACAGCTCGGTTGGGACAAACGTCCACATGAAATCCATTTATTACAAGCGGCTGCTAGTGTCGGTCAAATGGGTTTGATTCAAGCCTATGCGACAGAATGTAAAAAACACGATATCCACACCGCGCAAATTCTATTAACCCATTCTGATTTATCTGATCGTGGCCGTTATCTAAATGCCCGCAGCGCCTTACACAGCTTATTGGAATTAGATGTACTACCTGTCGTTAATGAAAACGATACCATTGCCACTGATGAAATTCGCTTTGGTGATAACGACACCCTAGCAGCGATGACCGCAAACTTAGTCGAGGCCGATGTATTGGTCATTTTGACTGATCAAGATGGGTTGTTTGATTCTGATCCACGTAAAAATCCAGATGCACGCATGATTGCTGCCTCTGCAGCGAGCAATCCCGCTTTAGATGCAATGGCAACCGCCGGCGCCGGCCAACTAGGTCGTGGCGGCATGGCAACTAAACTATTAGCGGCGCGTCGTGCAGCACAATCAGGGGCGGCGACAGTCATATTATCGGGTGAAAATCCAAACAACTTACAACTGCTGGCTGCCGGTGAAGGTGTGGGCACATTATTGTGGCCAGATAATGAACCAATGACAGCACGCCAACAGTGGTTAGCGGGTCATTTACATCCCCAAGGTCAAATCCTGTTGGATGAAGGTGCTGTAGAAGTGATCCGCCAACAAGGAAAAAGTGTATTGCCTGTAGGCGTCAAAATGGTTGAAGGTGATTTTAGCCGTGGTGATCTAGTGATTTGTCTTGATATGAATGGTGATGAAGTCGCGCGTGGCCTAGCCAATTATTCTGCTAATGAAGCCAATAAGATAAAAGGTAATCCAAGCACAGCAATTGAGGCCTTACTGGGTTATGTGGATGAGCCAGAATTGATTCATCGCGACAATTTGGTAGTTACCGCTTAGTTTATAACTCTTCTTTATTTCGCTTTTCAGTACGAAGCACTGGACGAGGGATTACGTTTGGCTTTCGCCAGTTGAAGAGTGAAGCGACAAGTTCAACAACCCATAAGATTCCCCACCAAACAACTTCAGCAAGAAATACGAAAAAGAGGATTAATGCCTCTCCAATGGAGAGTGCTTCACCGGCTGTTGTGAATAGTCCAACGATGAGTTCAATTACAGTTGTAATGATTGTAACTACTATCTCTACTAGCGCTATAACAATACTAAATATTCCTTCAATCATTGATAGTTACAATCCTTGTCTGAATAAATTGGAATTTACTTCTTATTGAGTGGTATCCGTAATGGAATCATTGATGATTGAGTAAAACCATGACGTTGATAAAAACGTTGTGCAGCTAAATTATCATTATCAGTCAGCAAAGTAAGTCGTTCACAGCCTTTATCTTTGGCAAACTCAATAGCATAATTGAGCAGTTTTGAACCAACACCAGAACCTCGAGCATTCGGTGAAACCACCATATCTTCGACTATACCCACACGAGCGCCCAGAGCTGTTGATACGCTATAGAGTAAGTTAACCATCGCAATGATTTCACCATCTTGGCGAGCGACTAAAATATCACCGATCGCGGGATTATTAATGATCATTGCTAGGCCGCGTTGTTGAGCAGTGCGATCGGCTTTAAATTCAGCTTCTTGGCTGAACAGCAAGTCTAATAGACTACATAGCTCAGCTATATCGGCAGTGGTAGCAGCGGATATGTTCATAAATACGGCTAATGGCAACTTCTTATTTAAGTAAATTCATATTAGCCTGATTTTCAATATCATTGGCTAACTCGGCATCAAAGGACACGCCTTGAAAACGCCATTTCTTACCGGTTTTATACACCTTAATTTCAAAACGTAAAGGTTGGCGCTCATAACCTACTAAATAGATAAGATGAGCGTAGTGTTTGCCTACCTTTTTCTCAGAAATCAGTTCATGGAATAAATATTTACCCACCAAACTATTGAGGTTTTTAACCTGATATTTTAGGTTAAGCACTTGGTCCTCATCTTTGCCGGCCCATTTGTTTGACTCATACAGATAGTCAATCGCACTTTCTGGTTTATCTGAATTTAGTTTTTTAAAGAAGGTATCAGGTATCGCGTTATAGTCTGCTGCAAAGGCAAATGACGAGAAAAGAAACAAGCTAATAAAGATGATGTTTTTCATTAGGATTCCTAGATATAGGGTTTAGAAAAATTGGTTATAAATTGCTAAAACAATCACAGTTTGCCACCCAAAGATAAGTTCAACTGCCCAACAACAAGAAAGGTTACAGTGAACCATAGTGCCCAGAGTAGTAATGAAAGGCTAGTAGACCAATACCATTCACCAGCTGTAAATATAGAGATATTGAAATAAAATAATATTGCACCAATAAGTAGTATGTATGCAAAGTCGCAAGGCTCATAAAGTAAGATATCAAAGCCTGAACCTAGACTATAGAATTGGGCTGCCACCGGAATAAGCAACGCAACAATAAAAATTATTATGTTTCTACTTACTATATTCATTTAAGAATGGGTAATTCCATAATTTAAATCTGACGATGTTTATAGCTTAGATTTTCCTCCTAGGCAAACAGGAGTGAAGTATTACCAGATCGACAGACATAAAAAAACCGACGCTAGGTCGGTTTCTTTAAAAGCTGTGAAGCTTTAAATTACAGTGCGCGAACAGCAGTGTTCAAACGACTTTTGCTACGTGCAGCGGCATTTTTGTGGATGATGCCTTTGCGAGCCATACGGTCAAGAGCTGGAACAGCTGCTTTGTATGTTGTTGTCGCTAGTTCTTTATCACCAGCTTCAATTGCGCTTTTAAGTGATTTAATAATCGTACGCATTGCTGAACGCTGGCTGGCGTTACGTTGGCGGCTATCTTCCGCTTGACGTGCGCGTTTTTTTGCTTGTGCCGAGTTTGCCAAAGTTCTTCTCCTAAAAATCAGCTATATAAATATACAGAACCGAACATTATCCTGATTTATTTAATGTTTGTAAAGAAATATATCCAAACTTGGTCGGATATTCCTTGTTATGATGTCGAAAAATTTATTTCAGGCGGGAAGTATGAGAATTATCACGGCAAATGTCAATGGGATCAGGGCTGCAGGGCGAAAAGGCTTTTTTGATTGGCTGGCAAAAAAGCAGGCGGATGTGGTCTGTATTCAAGAAACCAAGGCGCAAGTTGATCAACTTAGCGATGAGTTATATCACCCTGAGGGTTATCACTGTTTTTATCATGATGCGGTGAAGAAAGGCTATAGTGGCGTGGCCTTGTATTGTCGTCACAAGCCAGATGATGTGATTGTGGGCATGGGCAATGAGGAGTTTGATTCGGAAGGGCGTTATATTGAAGCCAAGTTTGGCGATCTTAGTGTGATCTCTTTATATATGCCTTCGGGTTCGTCAAAAGAAGAACGTCAGTTAGTTAAATATCGTTGTATGGATCATATGATGGCTAAGCTGGAAGAAATGAAAGCCTCGGGTCGTGATTATATTGTGACGGGTGATTGGAATATTGCGCATAAAAATGAAGATATTCGTAACTGGAAAGGCAATCAGAAGAATTCCGGTTTTTTGCCAGAAGAGCGTGCGTGGTTGGATACCTTGTTTGATGAAGTAGGCTTTATCGATGCCTTTCGTGAATTAGAACAAGAAGAACATTCATATACCTGGTGGTCGAATCGTGGCCAAGCTTGGGCTAATAATGTGGGTTGGCGCATTGATTATCACGTGTTATCGCCGAGCTTAAAGGGTAAAGTGCTGGAAACAGAAATTTATAAGGATGAACGTTTTTCTGATCATTCTCCTTTAACGATTGATTATGATTATGAAATCTAGCGAATGAATGAAATAGCTCAGCCCAAAAGTTGGCTCGATACCATCAAGGCATTTAAGCACCCACGCGTGGTGACGATGTTGTTTTTTGGTATTTCAGCGGGGCTGCCCTTATTGCTGATCTTTTCTTCATTGAGTTTGTGGTTACGTGAAGCCGGCGTTGAACGTGCGGCAGTGACCTATTTTAGTTGGGCGGCGTTAGGCTATTCATTTAAATTTGTCTGGGCGCCATTAGTTGATAGTTTGCCAGTGCCGTTATTAACGCGGTTTTTTGGTCGACGACGTGCATGGTTGTTGTTATCTCAAATGATGATCATGTTAGCTATTGCGGCCATGGCTTTTATCGACCCAGCCACGAGTACATTGGCTACGATGGCTTGGGCGGCGGTCTTATTAGGTTTTTCGTCGGCCACCCAAGATATTGTGATTGATGCGTATCGCATTGAATCTGCCGAACCTGAAATGCAGGCCTTAATGTCATCCACGTATATTGCGGGTTATCGCATAGGCATGTTGATGGCGGGTGCCGGCGCATTGTTTTTAGCAACGCATTTTGGCTCAACCATGGGGGATTATGACTATCAGGCTTGGCAGACGACTTACCTACTGATGGCGGCGTTAATGTTGATCGGAATGATCACTACCTTGATCGTTAAGGAACCTGAATCAAATACCAGCTACACAGCACAATCGAATCAGCATTATTTAGGTTTTTTCTTTTTGTTTATATTGGCGGTCGCAGGTTTTGTCAGTAGTTTTTACTTTACTTCAGATATAGCAACAACAGCTAAATCAGCGTTGACGGGCGTAGTGGCCAATAGTCATTTAGCAGGTTTTTTGGTTGAGCTCGCGCGCCTCGCTTTTGCTTTAACCATGGCTGCAGTTGTAGCCAAAATGGTGGTTAAGTCGGGTTTGGTTCAGGGCAAGCAAGTTCTTGATACTTACGTTGAACCCATCCACGATTTCTTTCAGCGGTATGGCTGGTCATTAGCGTGGTTATTATTGGCGCTGATTGGTTTATATCGAATTTCAGATATCGTGATGGGCGTGATCGCTAATGTGTTTTATCTAGATCTTGGTTTTACCAAGCCTGAAATTGCAAGCGTGGTGAAAACCTTTGGTCTATTGATGACCATTGTAGGTGGTTTTTTAGGTGGCATTTTGGCCGTACGTTTTGGTGTATTGAAAATTTTATTTTTAGGCGCCTTATTATCTGCATTAACTAATCTGTTGTTTATGTTGTTGGCTCAAATGGGCCACGATATGACGATGTTATATATCGTTATTTCGGCAGATAACTTATCGGCAGGTTTAGCTAGTGCAGCATTTATCGCCTTTTTGTCTAGCTTGACTAATATTTCATTCACTGCGGTGCAATATGCCATTTTTAGTTCCTTGATGACTCTACTACCTAAAATACTGGGTGGTTATTCCGGTACTATGGTGGAGACCATGGGTTATCAGCAATTCTTCTTGCTCACCGCTGTGATGGGCATTCCAGTATTACTGTTAATTTTATGGACGAATAAACGTTTCGATATTGATCATGGGGTTTGATTGGGAGCGAAGCCATGAAAAAACTATTAATCATCGCCATTGTCGTAGCGGCATTGTGGAAGTTATCTGGAGGCAATGGGTCTGTTGTCTTAGGGCCAGGTGTCAAAGTAGCCGAAGCACCGGTGCAAACTGATCTTCAGGAAACGGGTAGTTTTCATCATAAAGGCTTTCAAATTACCCCGTTGGCTGAATTCAAATTAAAAGGAAAAATTCTGTCGCGTGAGAATTATTCTTTTGGCCGCGAAAGTGAGTTATCCCCCATTGATTTGGCCTTAGGTTGGGGCCCCATGTCGGATGAGGCGGTATTGGATAAGATTGATATTTCTCAATCAGGCCGTTGGTATCGCTGGAAAGTAAAAGACTTTCCTATCCCGAGAAAAGCGATAGAAACACAAAGCGCCAATATGCATATGATCCCTGCCAATGATTTGGTTGAAGATCTGCTTGAAGCGAGTAAACAAGGTCAAATTATCGAATTAAGCGGTTACCTTATTCGTGTTGATGCCGACGATGGTTGGTCTTGGCAGAGCTCGATGACCCGCAATGATACGGGCGCTAAAGCTTGTGAACTTATCTTGGTGCAAAGCTTTCAAGTGATCCATTAGCGATTGAAAGGCGTTCTGACCACTTTCAGCCATAACAATACGGCAACAGTAATAAAGCCCAGTTGAGCAAGGGTGAAGGCAATAAGGCTATGGTTAACCATCGGTACAACCAAGCTGGCCACAATCGCATTCGCCATCATTTGCATAAAACTCTGCAATGCCGCGGCCGTGCCTCGATTTTGTGGAAAGCAGTCTAAGGCCATAACCGTGAATGCCGGAATAGCGATGCCTATACCAAAGGCATAAGCCATCATGGGTATGACGATATTGATTAGTGCTGTGTCTAAAAAAGTGGCCAGCAATACGTGTATCACCGCGGAGGTAAGCATGATCGTCAAGGCGATAGAAACCATTGTTTCAGCAGGCTGATGCGAACAGAATTTAGCTGAAATGAATGAGCCTGCCATTAAACCTAATACCATCGGCACAAATAGTTGCCAGAAGTCATCGGTACTTAAGGCTAGAAAATCAAAAATGATACTGGGGGAGCCGGCAATAAATAGAAATAAAGCACCAAAACTGGCGCCACAAGCAAATATAATCGCTTGAAAACGACCGTGTTTAAAGGCATCAAGATATACCTTAGCGACTCGTATTGGATGCAATGATTGGCGGTGTTCAACCATTAATGTTTCTTTAGTGACGAGCATCGCAAGTAGCGTGGTGACAAGACCAAATACGGTCAGGAAATAGAAAATACTGCGCCAGCCAAACGTTTCATGTAATTCCGCACCAATCATGGGAGCGATCGCAGGCGCAATAGCAAAAAAGATCATTACATACGACATGACTTGGCGCGCTTCGCGAGCCTCGAATACATCTCGTACCATTGCCCGTCCTGCCACTAAACCACCACTCGCCGCCGCACCTTGAATGACTCGGAATAATAAAAACTGGTCGTGGTTCTGAGCTAAAGCACAGCCTAAGGAGGCCAATAGATAAAAGAACATGCCACTGAGGATGACTTTTTTGCGGCCAAAGCGATCGGTGATCGGGCCCCAAAATAAGGTAGCAATAGCAAAGGCGAACAAATAAGCGCCTAGGCTTTGCGATAATAAGGCTCTAGAAATGCCATAGTCAGCCTCAATGGCAGGAAAAGCAGGCAGATAAGTATCGATCGCAAACGGGCCTATCATCGACAGTAATGACATGACCGCAATAAAACCGATGCGGGAAGGCGTTGAGTTTTTTTCGATATTCAAAATGAGTTATCTAGTTCCATCGAGTAAAACGAAAAGAGGCCACATAAATGCGGCCTCTCTTTGATGTGTTTGTATCTAGAAAGTTTCTAGAACGGAATATCATCATCATAGTAGTCAGAACCGCCAGATGGTGCACCATACTCAGGGCCCGCTGATGGCGACGCTGGTTGTGGCGTGGCCGCTGCTTGAGGTGCTGCTGCCGGTTGATTGTATGCAGGTGCATCACCGCCAGCACCACGGCTGTCTAGCATCGTCATTTCATTACCAATGATTTCGGTTGAGTAACGATCTTGGCCGTTTTGATCTTGCCACTTACGTGTTTGGATGCGACCTTCGATATAGACTTGTGAACCTTTGTGTAGGTATTGCTGTGCGACTTCACCTAGGCGGTTACGCAATACAACACGGTGCCATTCAGTGCGTTCTTTACGTTCACCTGATTGTTTATCTTTCCAGCTTTCTGATGTCGCAAGGCGTAAATTACAGATAGAGCCACCATTAGGAAATGCGCGACTTTCAGGCTCTGCGCCCAGTCTTCCTACGAGTATGACTTTGTTTACAGACATGGTGTGCTCCTAATATTCGGATAACTTTAAATTTGAGTTGGTTATTCTACGACGACTGCGGACTAAATGCATCCAGAGCTTCTGCGTTAATTAACTCAGGGGCGAATTTTACATAGGCTACTTGCTCTTCGACCACCACAATAGTTTCAACCACACCTTCGATCGCATTGATTTGTTGCGCAATATTATCCGCATTTTCCAGTGAAAGATTGTCGACATGAATAATACGATTGGTTAAATGTCTGGGTGGTCGCATCGGCATGACAACAATTAGCCATATTAGGGTGAGCACCACACCGGTGATAAAGACACCACTGAGTTCAAACTGTGTGTACATCAGGCCGCCCAAGGTGCCACCAAGAAAGGCGCCAACAAATTGGGCAGTGGAATAGATGCCCATCGCGGTGCCTTTATTTTCTAAGGGACTGAGTTTAGACATCAATGATGGCAAACTGGCTTCCAAGATATTAAAAGCGGTAAAAAATAACCACAAGCTGACTAATACGGCGACCAGTGACGTTGGCAGCATCGCCCAGCCTAATTGAGATATTGCCAATACAGCAATGGCACCTAAAAACACCGGTTTCATTTTTCGGCGTTTTTCAGCAATTAAGATAAACGGCACCATGCTAATAAAGGCCAGAATCAAAATAGGCACATAGGCGAGCGAATGTTGATTTCTGGCTAAACCGGCATAGTCTTGTAAGGCAATCGGTAATGCAAAAAAGCTGGTGGTCAGAAGGCAATGCAAAATCATAATGCTGAACACCATGCGCATAATGTCTGGATTTTTTAATACTTTTTTGAATTGTTGCGGGACAGGTTCAATGTCTCGATGATTAACACAGCGCGTGGGTGTGGGGATCCACAGATGTAAAACAGCGATACCAACAAGGGATAACACTGCGGTGGCCCAGAAGATGCCAGATAAACCTATCCAGTGTTCTAGTGCTGCGCCGGAGGCTAAGGCAATCGAAAATGACAGTCCAATGCTAATGCCGATGCTGGCCATAGCTTTGGTGCGGTGTTCATCACGAGTCAGATCAGCGGTTAAGGCCATAATAGCGGCCGCAATCGCACCGCTACCTTGTAATAAACGACCGGCAATAACCATATAGATCGAGTCTGCAGTTGCGGCAACAACACTGCCAGCGGCAAACAAAATCAAGCCCATAGTAATGACACGTTTGCGGCCGATACGGTCCGATAACATGCCAAATGGAATTTGTAATAAAGCTTGGGTAAGACCATAAGCGCCAATTGCCAAACCAATTAGCAATGGGGTGGCGCCAGAGTATTGATCTGCGGCTAAAGAAAATACCGGCAAAATCATAAATAAGCCCAGCATGCGTAATCCGAAGATTGCAGACAAGCCAGCAATACTGCGCTTTTCCAGCGAGGTCATTGAAGAGGTGTGATGTTGTTTTTGCGTCATGATGATGGGTAAGAGTATATTGATCTGTTTGATTCTTCAACGGAACACACGCTGGATGAAAAGCATAAGTATTCGTGGGGCACGTACCCATAATCTTAAAAATTTCGATTTGGATTTGCCTAGAGATGCATTAATCGTGATCACTGGTTTGTCTGGTTCAGGCAAGTCTTCGCTGGCTTTTGATACTTTATATGCCGAAGGCCAACGCCGTTATGTTGAGTCCTTATCAGCTTATGCGCGCCAATTTTTGTCGATAATGGAAAAGCCGGATGTGGATCATATCGAGGGGTTGTCGCCAGCCATTTCGATTGAACAAAAATCCACTTCCCATAATCCACGTTCGACCGTGGGCACCATTACTGAAATTTATGATTATTTAAGATTGTTATTTGCACGTGCAGGTGAACCGCGATGCCCAACGCATGAGCAAGCACTAGCGGCTCAAACAGTCAGTCAAATGGTGGATTTAGTCATGGCGATGCCGGAAGGCCAGCGCATGATGTTGTTGGCGCCGGTGGTGCAAGATCGCAAGGGTGAGCATAAAGATATTCTGGAAAACTTACGCGCCCAAGGTTTTGTACGCGCGCGGGTGAATGGCGAGGTGATCGAATTAGATAACCCGCCTGAATTAGAACTGCGAAAAAAACATACCATAGAAGCGGTGGTGGATCGCTTTAAAGTACGAGCCGATCTACAACAACGCTTGGCCGAGTCATTTGAAACCGCTTTAAACTTGGCGGATGGCATTGCTCGTGTTGTTGATATGGATAATGCGGCTAATGAAACCTTATTTTCGGCCAAATTTTCATGTCCTAGCTGTGGTTATTCGATAGCAGAACTTGAACCGCGACTATTTTCGTTTAATAACCCCGCCGGTGCCTGTGGCACCTGTGATGGTCTGGGGATAAAACAGTTTGTTGATCCCGCTCGTGTGGTGGCCCATCCAGAAATGAGTTTATCGGCAGGTGCAATTCGGGGCTGGGACCGACGGAATGCCTATTACTTCCAGTTAATGTCATCCTTGTCCAAGCATTATGACTTTGACTTAGATACCCCGTTTGAAGAGCTATCGGAGAAGGTTAGGCAGGTAGTGTTATACGGTAGTGGTCGCGTTAAAATCGATTTTAGTTATGTCAGCGATCGCGGTAAATCGGTAATACGCAGCCATAACTTTGAGGGTGTGATCCCCAATATGCAGCGTCGTTATCTTGAAACTGAATCTAACAGTGTGCGTGATGAGTTAGCGAAGTTTCATGCCGTGCGTGCGTGTCCGGATTGTGGTGGTGCACGGCTAACGGAATCTGCCCGCCATGTATTTATTGATCAAACAACCTTACCGGAAGTGACCAGCATGCCGGTAGGCGAAGTAAGAGACTTTTTTGAGACGCTAACGTTGCCGGGTAAACGCGGCGAGATTGCCTCAAAAATTGTTTCTGAAATAGGCGATCGACTTACCTTTTTGGTTAATGTCGGTTTGGATTATCTGACCCTAGCTCGCAGTGCTGATACCTTATCGGGTGGTGAAGCGCAACGAATTCGTTTGGCCAGTCAAATTGGTGCAGGATTGGTTGGCGTGATGTACATCTTGGATGAACCGTCAATTGGCTTGCACCAGCGCGATAATGAGCGCCTGTTAGCTACACTTACGCGCTTACGTGATATGGGTAATAGCGTGATTGTGGTAGAGCATGATGAAGATGCGATTCGTGCAGCGGATTATGTATTGGATATTGGCCCGGGTGCGGGTGTGCACGGCGGTGAGATTGTGGCGCAAGGTACACCACAAGATATTATGGACAGTGAGCGATCACTTACCGGTCAATACCTGTCGGGTAAGCGAAAAATTGAAGTGCCGACACAACGTGAAAGCTTTCATGCTGGTCGCGTATTAGGCCTTCGCGGAGCCTGTGGTAATAACCTTCAAGATGTCGATGTCGATATTCCGGTTGGGTTAATGACCTGCATTACCGGTGTGTCAGGCTCGGGTAAATCAACCTTAATTAATGACACCTTATTGAAGGTAACGTCAAAATTCTTAAATGGTGCTTCTGATGAGCCAGCAGCGCATAAAGAAGTATTAGGCTTGGATCAAATGGACAAAGTGGTGGCGATTAACCAAAGTCCGATAGGTCGTACGCCACGATCAAACCCTGCCACCTATACCGGTTTATTTACTCCCATTCGTGAATTGTTTTCCGGCACGCCAGAGGCACGGGCGCGTGGTTATGGCCCAGGACGTTTTAGTTTTAACGTCAAAGGTGGCCGTTGTGAAGCCTGTCAGGGGGATGGCCTAATTAAGGTTGAAATGCACTTCTTACCCGATATTTATGTGCCTTGTGATGTATGTAAGGGCAAGCGATATAACCGTGAAACTTTAGATATTCGCTTTAAAGGCAAAACCATTACGGAAGTACTGGCCATGACGATTGAAGATGCTAGTCAGTTTTTTACCAATATTCCAGTCATCGCGAAGAAGTTAGATACCTTGATGGATGTAGGTTTGACCTACATAACACTGGGTCAAAATGCGACCACCTTGTCGGGTGGTGAAGCGCAGCGAGTGAAATTGGCCAAAGAATTATCGAAACGTGATACCGGTAAAACTTTATATATTCTGGATGAGCCAACGACAGGCTTGCATTTCTTTGATATCGAGCAGTTGTTAAAAGTATTACATCGCTTGCGTGATCGCGGTAATACCATCGTCGTTATCGAACATAACCTAGATGTCATTAAAACAGCGGATTGGGTCATTGATATGGGCCCCGAAGGCGGTTCTGGTGGCGGTATGATTGTGGCGACGGGCACACCGGAAGATGTGGCAAAGAATGAGAAATCATATACTGGTCATTATCTTGCCCCCTTGTTACAACGATGATTCTAGAGCAAGAGATCAAACTTCAAGTCGTTAATGACAATATTATTGATTTAGCAGCAATTGAGTGGTTAAAACCGTATTGGCAATCTGAACCGGTAACTCAACAATTAGTGAGTACCTATTTTGACACGCCCGATCTTTATTTGATTAATAACGGTGTGGGTTTACGCTTACGCCAAGTGGGTAATCAGTGGCTGCAAACAGTGAAATGTACTGGCAAAGTGCAAGACGGTTTGCATCAGCGTGAAGAGTGGGAACATGAAATAGGTTCAGATAAGTTTGATCTAAAACAATTAAAACAAACACCGCTGGCCGAGATGATCGATGATGCTGAAATCTGGCCGAATCTACAGCCCGTTTTTACCACTGATTTTGAACGTCAAACTATACAGCTGGAGCTGGATGATAAAACCCAGCTTGAGTTAGCTTATGATCGTGGTGAAGTGCGGACTGATACTTCAGCTAAACCTATCCACGAAATAGAATTGGAATTAAAAAGCGGTTCGATTGAGAGCTTAAAGCTTCTAGCGGATGAATTGGTGAAGTTATTACCTGTTCAGTATCACGATGAAAGTAAAGCACATCGAGGTTATCGATTGATCACTGAAAGTTCAGTGACTTGAGCATAAATCTCAGCTTTTTGTTCTGCGGTATAGTTTATTCGAGTCCGATAACCCATCTCCAACACTCCATCTTTTTGATAGTAAGATTATAGTGTTGCGTCGACCGGTTGAGGCCACCACCCAAAGCGGACATTGACAGATCTCATACAAGATATGAGCATTATCGAAAAATAAAAGGATTTAAAGTGAGTTTCAAAAATGTAGTAACAGCAATTAGTTTTGTTTTTCCTTTAACAGGTTGTGTACACATCGAATCCCCCCCTGAGTCATGGGGAGAAATCCAGTCTAATGTGGAAGCATCAGGGTGTAACAATATATCCGGAAAATATTCAAATGCGGGTACTAAACCAAATGGCAATAAGGTTTATCTAGCTACATGGCTTGAACCAAAGTTGAAGAAAAAGAACCCTAAAGAAGAGAGGAGGTTCCTTGCAGACCTTTTTGCTGCTAAGACTGTTGAATTAAAACTAACTGAAAATGAATATCTCACCGTTTCAACGAGAGGTTATGGGATAAGCGGGAATAGGAGTTGGACTATGAGAAAAACAAAATGTATTGAGGGTGTATTAACTATTCAGGACGACGGGGATATTAGTGGTGATAATGTAGCAGCTGTAGGCTTAGGTTCAATAACCATATATCGTTCTGAAAAACACTTAGTCGTTAATAGTCATGGGTTTGCTGGCGGGATAATACTTCTTATTCCATTTGTCGGATACGGTAGTGATTGGGCTAGATTCTCAGTGCTTGATGAATAGTAGCGAATAACAAACAAATCAAGCCGAGGCCAAAAAGCGGCACGGCTTATTAATAACGTTAGATAGATGAACTAGTCATAGAAAGTAACAACAACGAATGACCGGTTGAACTCACAGCACTAAGCTGCCAGTCAGGCTATTCGAACTCTTTTAACGCGATAATAAACCACGATCAGTTTCAAACTTCCAAGTACGAATGATGGTGATCATGTCGTAACCCTGCAATACATTTTCTGGAATGGCGGCATAGGGGGCGGCAAGGCGAACAATTTTCACCGCGGCATTATCAAGCACTTTGTGACCCGATGAGCGAGAAATAACGATGCCATCTGGGGGCACACTGCCATCAGGGTTGATATCTACCGATAACATTAAGCTGCCGTTGATACGTTGGCGTTTCGCTTCTTGTGGGTAATTAAGGTTGCCGATGCGTTCTACTTTTCTACGCCAAGATTCATGATAGGCCGCTGCGGCGTATTCTTTTGTTCGACTAGAAAGTGGTCGTTTTCTAGGGCGTTTACTTAAGGCCTTGGTTGTAGTGTTTAACTTTTGTTCTAGACGATTAATTTCATTTCTTGCTTGAAAGATTAAATCTCGCGCCGAGATTTTAGGTTTAGTTAGGGGAATGATTTCTGCAACTTCTTTAGGCTGGTCTTCAATTTTCTCTGCGACTTCAACCTTGCGTTCTGCTTCGGCTTGGGTGATGACTTTATCTGGTGATACAGGTTCTATCGGTTGCGCTTCAGCGACTTCTATCACTTCAGGCTCAGTAACAGGTAGTTCTGGAATGGGTAAAGGTTCGGGTACCGGTGTTAGTTCAGGAACAGCGTCTTGTGGCGGCGGAGTTAGTTCAGCAGTAGTCGGTTCTATCGCTTCAGGTACTGGGGCTTCGGGTGTTGGTTCTGGTGATTTTTCATCGGTTTCACCGCCCCCTTCGTTATTGGCTTGAGCAAGGAAGTCAGCTTGTTCAGGTTCTAGTTCGGTTTGTTGTTTTACTAGAGTGATTTCAAGGTTGGATAAGGGTTGATTGGTTGGTGGTGAAGTCGCAGTAAAACTCACACCTAATACCACCACCAGATGAATGATGACCGAAAATAGTAAAGTAAAAATAAGCCGATCAACGGCGGTGGTGCTTCCCAACATTACGGTAATATCGGCTCTGTTATTTTTATGATTTCACGAATAATAGGTGTTTGATTATTATCAATCAAACGCACGCGTTCTTTCATTTTAGGGCTGAGTTCTATCTGGCCATCAGGCCGTGCCAGCATAACATGCTCTATGCCCATCGTCGCGGCAACCTGAGGCCAGTCCTTGCCCGCAACAAATAAGGCGGTAGCCGCAGCATCAGCTTCAGCGGCGTTAGTATGTAATACCGTTACAGAAGTAGCATCTTTAGCAGGGAAGCCTGTTCTTGGATCAAGAATATGTGGGTAACGAACACCTTCATATTCAAAGAATCGCTCATAATCCCCAGAACTAAATACACTTTCATCATTATTGAGGGCGATAGACGCTAACATACCTTTTTTACGAGGATGGCGTATACCGATCACCCAGGGACGTTCGCCATGCGAACCAATTGCTCGCAGATCGCCACCAATGTTAATGATGGCATTTTGTATGCCTTGCTGCTGTAAGGCTGCAATGGCTGTATCCACAGCATAACCTTTGGCAAAGCCACCAAAGCCTAGTTTAACTTTGGTATTAGCACTGCTTAGTTCGCCATTATTGATGGAAATATCATCCATGGTTGGAATGAGGTTCAGCCAGTTATTAATCGCTTCTTCGTTTGGGGGCGGGCGAGATTCAAACCAGTTATCTGCATGGTAGCCCCAGAGTTCAAATAATTTACCTGCGGCAGGGTTAAACAGATGTTGACTGTTGGTCGCCAAGGTTTGAGCTTGATTGATCACGGCTTCAACATCCGAATTGATGGTGATGCTCTCGCCATTTTGGATCGCGTTGTTGATATCTGTCAGCGTGCTGGGCTGCCAAGCATGCCAAGTATCATTGGCATGGGAGAAAGACTGTTCTAATGCTTCAACCGTATTTGCTGCAGTTTCATTATTAACGCCATACAGGCTGACATCGATTTCAGTGCCAAAGGCATAAAACTTAGCTTGGCGAGCACGATCATCATCACCGCATGCCGACAAAAAGAGAATGGTGAATAAGATAAAAAATCGAAATAGGATCATGATAATTGTTGTTCTATGCTGTCCATTAAATCGCCAGCGATATTAAGGTTAAATTGATTGTCGAGTTCGCGTATACACGTGGGGCTAGTGACATTGATTTCAGTCAGATAATTGCCAATCACATCAAGGCCTACAAACAGTAAGCCTTTTTCACGCAGAGTCGGGCCCACTTGTTCACAGATCCAACGGTCATGTTCGGTTAATGGTTGGCCCTTAGCCGTGCCGCCAGCGGCCAAATTACCGCGAGTTTCACCTTTAGCTGGAATGCGCGCCAAGGCATAAGGCACAGGTTCACCGTTGATCATTAAAATACGTTTATCGCCATCGACGATTTCAGGAATAAACTTCTGCGCCATGATCGATTTTTTACCATGTTCGGTCAGCGTTTCAATAATCACACTGGTATTGGGATCATCTAACTTCACTCTGAAAATAGAAGCGCCACCCATGCCATCGAGCGGTTTTAGAATAATGTCACCATGTTCTTGTTGAAAGTTACGGATTAGATGACTCTGGCGTGTCACCAAGGTTGGCGGACAACATTGAGGGAACCATGCGGTATAGAGCTTTTCATTAGCATCACGCAGACTCTGAGGGTGGTTAACCACCAATACACCTGCTGCTTGCGCTTGTTCGAGCAAGTAGGTGCTGTAGATGTATTCCATATCAAACGGCGGATCTTTACGCATTAAGATGGCATCTAACTCGGTTAAAGCCAACGTTTGCGTCTCGCCGAGTTCAAACCAGTTGTCATCATTTTCTTCGACCGTTAAAGCACGCATCTCAGCTGAGACGGTACCTTTATGTAGAAACAAATCTTGCTGTTCCATATAAAACAAAGACCAGCCCTTGGTTTGTGCCGCTAATAACATGGCAAAGCTGCTGTCTTTTTTGATGGTGATTGCTGTAATAGGATCCATCACGATGCCGATTTTTCGACTCATGCTGTTATCTCTTGTAGTTAAGAATAGGGTGAATTTTACCTGAAATTGTTAGCAAACATCTGCTCTGCCCGATTATCGCCATATTTGATCGTGACATTGCCGGAATCCTTACCCGAATGCTCCCAGCTTACTTGTTGTAATGAACGTGGGATTAAACAAAAGGAAACCGTCATGACTACGATATCAACACCAAACTTATCAATTAACTTACGACAAGGATTTATGAAGTGCATTACTTATAGCTGGCTGGTGGGCCTCGCGATTAATGCTGGATTGATGAGCTTGGTCATTTTATCGACAGCTGTCCAAGCCAATGACGTGCCTCCAAATACTGATTTAACACGTATTGAACAATTATCAGAATTGGAATCGGGTCAGTTGGTTTTTCGGCAACCGCAAGGCCACTATCTTGCTAGCCCAACGGTAGATACCAATGTTGAAATTGATATTAGTGGTTTATTAGCGCGAGTAAAAGTCAGTCAAACATTTGATAACCCTACCCAAGATTGGCAAGAAGGCATTTATGTTTTTCCTTTGCCTGAAACGGCAGCTGTTGATCGCTTGTGGATGAAAATTGGCGAACGCATTATAGAAGGCGAGATTCATCCTAAAAAACAAGCTAAAAAGATTTATCAACAAGCGAAAGCTTCGGGAAAACGTGCGAGTTTAGTCGAGCAACAACGACCTAATATGTTTACCACTTCAGTGGCTAATATTGCACCCGGTGATCAGATCACGGTGATTATTGAATATCAACAAACGGTGCAGCAAGAGCAGGGTGAGTTTAAATTACGATTCCCGATGGTGGTTGGTCCTCGTTATATTCCAGGAGCAGCCATTTCGAATAGCGAAGAGATCAGTCACTTTAATGGCAGTGGTTGGGCGGTGAATACGGATCAAGTGCCCGATGCCTCTCACATCACGCCGCCAATGAATAATACTCAGCCGAATCGCCTGTCTTTAAACGTTTTATTAGCGGCGGGTTTCCCTTTGATGGATGTCAGCAGTTCTTATCATCAGTTGGAGGAAGAAAAATTAACTGAAGATACGAGGAAATTACAGCTAGTCGGTAAGGTGCCTGCCGATCGAGACTTTGAATTAACGTGGCAGGCGAAAGATTCAAATGCACCCACGGCGGCGTTATTTACACAAAATAAAAACGGTAAGGACTATGCCTTATTAATGCTGACACCACCTAAACAACAACTAAAAAAGACTGTTTCGCGTGAGTTGGTATTTGTTATCGATACCTCAGGCTCGATGGATGGTACGTCAATTAAACAAGCTAAAAAAGCGCTGCAATATGGTTTAGCTAAGTTAAAGCCACAGGATAAATTTAATATTATTCGGTTTAGTGATGATGTCGAAAGTGTCTTTAAGCATTCACGTTTGGCGAGTCGAAATAATTTAGATATTGCCTATGACTTTGTTGATTGGCTACGTGCCGATGGCGGTACTGAAATGTTACCTGCATTATCGTTGGCTTTGGCTGAAGGTGAAGAAACGCACAGTCTACGTCAGATTGTATTTTTAACCGATGGCAGCATTGGCAATGAAGATGAGTTATTTAATGAAATTAAACAACACTTAGGCAATAGCCGTTTGTTTACGGTGGGCATAGGCTCTGCACCAAATAGTCACTTTATGAATCGAGCCGCAAAATATGGTCGTGGAACGCATAGCTATATTGGCGAATTGACTGAAGTTCAAGAAAAAATGCAGACCTTGTTTAACAAGTTGGCGCATCCCGTGTTAACGGATATTACTGTTGATATAGCAGGCAATAGTGGTGTTGAGATTTGGCCACAATCTATACCTGATTTATATGCGGGTGAACCGTTAATGTTGGTGATGAAAGCCAAGTCATTGCCAACAGAAATTACGATCAATGGTGATTTTTCTCAACAAGCTTGGAACAAAACGCTAACGCTTCATGGTGGCGCTAAATCTGAAGCGGTATCAGTGTTATGGGCCAGACAAAAAATTGAAGGGTTGATGGACCAGTATCGAACGCAGGGTCAACCCGATAGTGTGAAAGCAGATATTACCGACATTGCGATGGAACACCATTTGGTCAGTAAGTTCACTTCTTTGGTGGCTGTAGATAAAACGCCGGTTAGACCTGTGGAAAAAGACTTAAAAACACTAGCTTTAGCAACTAATCGACCTGCCGGTTGGAACATGGGGACGCTGCCTCAGACCGCTACTCCTGCGATGTTGCAAATTTTAATAGGCTTATTGTCATTATTGTCAGGTTTAATGTTACGTAGGAAGCAACAATGAAACAGCCTATAACGAACAAGTTTGTTGCGGTGGGATTAATGGTGATTGCTTGTTGGCAAATAGGCGGAGGTGTTTATATTTATGCCAAGGCTCAATTAGCACAGTACTTAATTGCCTCGGCGTGGAATCACGCTGAAACGGAAAAGAGGAAAGTTAAACCGTGGGCATGGGCTGATATGTGGCCGGTGGCCAAATTGGTGGTGGCGGAACATGATGTTGAGCAATATGTATTGGCGGGAACCAGTGGGGAATCCTTAGCGTTTGGTCCCGGTCATGTGTTTGCATCAGCCGCACCCGCGGAAGTTGGAAATACGATAATCGCTGCGCATCGTGATACCCATTTTTCATTTCTACAACATATACAAAAGGGCGAGATAATTAGCATTAGTAGTGCGAGTGGCATTCGACGAGATTATGTTGTTCATGATATGCATGTGGTGGATAAAAATGATGTGGCATGGCTGTATGAACACGGCTCTGATTATCAGCTGAGCTTGGTGACGTGTTACCCCTTTAATGCAATTCAGCCGGGAGGCAATTTACGTTTTGTTGTACGAGCCATATCGCAGGCTGATATTTCTGCCTGATTATCTAAGCTTGTTCTACAATCAGGGCTGATTTTCGCTATAATCAAGAAGTTTTGATTATAGATTGTGACTTTTAGCAAATGACTACAACATCGGTTCCAGTGGCAGAAACACCAAAAACCTTTCAGGAGCTTATCCTGCGTTTACAACAGTACTGGGCTGAACAAGGCTGCGTATTGTTACAACCTCTTGATATGGAGGTAGGTGCGGGCACATTTCACCCAGCTACTTTCTTACGAGCAATTGGGCCTGAGCCATGGAGTGCAGCCTATGTACAGCCTTCTCGACGTCCAACCGATGGCCGTTATGGTGAAAATCCAAATCGTTTACAGCACTACTATCAGTTTCAGGTCGTACTTAAACCGTCACCGATTAATATCCAAGAGTTGTATTTAAATTCGTTAAAAATGTTGGGCTTAGACCCTTTGATTCATGATATTCGTTTTGTCGAAGATAACTGGGAATCACCAACATTAGGTGCGTGGGGGCTAGGTTGGGAGATCTGGTTGAATGGCATGGAGGTGACACAGTTCACCTATTTCCAACAAGTCGGCGGCCTAGAGTGTAGTCCTGTTACGGGCGAAATCACTTATGGTCTAGAACGTATTGCGATGTATTTGCAAGGCGTGAGCAGTGTATATGATCTTGTTTGGTCTGACGGCCCAATGGGTAAAGTCACCTATGGTGATGTATTCCACCAAAATGAAGTGGAAATGTCGGCCTATAACTTTGAGCAAGCCGAAGTTGAAAGTTTGTTTTCCACCTTTGATACCTGTGAACGTGAGAGTGCAAGAATGATTGAGGAAGGCCTGCCTTTACCGGCCTATGAATTGGTATTAAAAGCCTCTCATACCTTTAATTTATTAGATGCGCGTAAGGCGATTTCGGTGACGGAGCGTCAACGTTATATCCTGCGAGTGCGAACCTTAGCGCGCGCAGTGGCGCAAGCTTATTATGATCGTCGTGAATCTTTAGGCTTTCCGATGTTAGCTAACAAGTCGGAGGCACAGTCATGAGTGATGTTAGAGATTTATTGATTGAGCTGGGAACGGAAGAGTTACCTCCAAAAGCGCTCAAAAAACTGATGCAAGCCTTTGAGGCCGGTATTGAAAAAGGCTTAACAAAAGCCGAACTTAAATTTAGTGCAATAAAAGCTTATGCAGCACCTAGACGTTTAGCTGTAGTCGTTACTGATGTCGAAGTGCGCCAACAAGATCGACTGGTTGAGCGTAGAGGCCCGGCGATCAAAGCGGCATTTGATGAAGATGGTAATGCCACAAAAGCATTGCAAGGCTTTGCACGATCTTGTGGAGTATCGGTTGATGATTTAGAAAAAATGGAAACCGAAAAAGGTGCTTGGTTGGTGTATAAACAGCAACAACAAGGTGCTCATACGGTTGACCTTATCCCCGAAATTTTACAACAAAGCTTAAAGGATTTACCTATCCCTAAACGCATGCGTTGGGGAAACCTGCCAGGTGAGTTTGTTCGTCCCGTGCATTGGTTAGTTTTATTGTTTGGTGATGATGTAGTCCCGGTTGAATTGTTAGGTGTGACTTCTGGTCAAGATAGTTATGGTCATCGTTTCCATCATCCTGAAGCAATTCGCATCCAATCAGCTCAAACTTATGCAGCACAATTAGAAACTGAAGGTCACGTTGTTGTTGATATGAACAAACGTCGTGATGCGATCAATGGTCAGGTCATTGAGTTGGCTACTAAGTTAGGTGGCGAAGCGGTGCTTAATGAAGACTTGTTGGATGAGGTCACAGGGTTGGTGGAGTGGCCCGTTGCCTTATCGGGCTCGTATGATGAGCGCTTCCTAGAATTACCAGCAGAAGCATTGATTTCATCAATGGAAGAACATCAGAAGTATTTTGCTGTTCGTGATAAAGCTGGCGCTTTATTACCTTACTTTATTACCATTTGTAATATTGAAAGCCAAGATCCTGCGCAAGTCATCGCGGGAAATGAACGTGTCATTTTACCTCGCCTGAGTGACTCGGCCTTTTTCTGGGAAAAGGATCGCAAACAGCCGCTAGCGGAAAGACAAGAACAGTTAAAAACGATTGTATTCCAAAATAAATTGGGCACTGTTTATGACAAGTCTGCTCGTGTTGCCAAGTTGGCAGCCGCCATTGCAGCAAAAATTGGTGGTGATGCAGAGCTGGCGGAAAGAGCAGCCTTATTAGCCAAATGTGATTTGGTCACCGAAATGGTGGGTGAGTTCCCTGACCTGCAGGGCATAATGGGCCGATATTATGCGCGTTTAGATGGTGAGCATGATGAAGTTGCTGAAGCATTAGATGAACAATATTTGCCACGGTTTGCCGGTGATAAATTACCGCAAACAAAGAGTGGTCAAGCCGTTAGTTTGGCCGAAAAACTGGATACGTTAGTGGGTTTGTTTGGCATTGGCCAACCACCAACTGGGGTGAAAGATCCCTTTGCCTTACGTAGAGCGGCCTTGGGTGTATTAAGGATTATTATTGATAATGATCTTGATATAGATTTGGTTGATTTACTTGAGCAAGCAAATCAAGGCCTAGACGGTGTGTTGAGCGAAGAAAATGTAACCGCTCAGGTGATGCGCTATTTTTATGATCGTTTACGTGGTTATGCTGCTGATCAAGGCGTTAAGTCAGATGTATTTGAAGCGGTATTAGCGGTGAAGCCGACAAAACCTATCGACTTTATGCAGCGCTTAAAAGCGGTGAGTGCTTTTCGTGAATTAGAACAAGCGAAAGCCTTAGCGGCAGGTAATAAGCGCATAGGTAATATCTTGCGTAAAAATGATGCGGAAGGTGATGACAGTATTATCGACAATAATTTACTGCAAGAAGCTGCCGAAAAAGCATTGGCAAATAAGTTAACGGATATCACCGCTGTTGTTCAGCCATTGATGGAAACTGCAGATTACACTGCGGTATTAACAAGCTTAGCTGGCATGCGTGAAACCGTTGATGGTTTCTTTGATGAGGTCATGGTGATGGTAGATGATGAAGCAATCAGACAAAACCGATTGGCTTTGTTAAATCAAACACGTGCTTTATTCTTAGGTGTTGCAGATATTTCCTACTTGCAGGAATAAACGGAGCTAACTATGTCGCTGATAATTCTGGATCGAGATGGGGTGATCAATCATGATTCGGATGACTTTATTAAGTCGCCTACCGAGTGGGAACCTATTGACGGCAGTTTAGAGGCCATTGCACGATTAAATTATGCTGGATATCGGGTAGTGGTTATTACCAATCAGTCGGGTATTGCTCGTGGTTTATTTGATGTCGAAACACTGAACCGTATACATAGCAAAATGCGACGAATGTTATCCCAAGTTGGCGGCAAAATAGAAGCCATCTTATTTTGTCCGCATGGACCGGATGATGACTGCCAATGTCGTAAACCTCAGGATGGCTCGTTTGCAGAGTTATCGCATCGTTTACGTATCAACCTGGATGGCGTGCCGGCCGTGGGAGATTCACTACGTGATCTTCAGGCAGCACAATCTGCAGGGGCGACTCCGATATTAGTTCGCACAGGCAAAGGTGAACGTACGCTAGAACAAGGCATACCAGAAGGCATAGCTGTCTATGATGATTTGGCAGCGGCAGTCACTGCGCTATTGGAGCCTACGCCGTAATGTTGTTTGTTCGATCGTTATTTTTTGCAGGATTGCATATTGTAAGCGCGGTCATTTTCTCTTTGTTAGCGGTCATAGTCTGGCCATTGCCGTTTAAATGGCGTTATAAGTTGGTCAGCCAGTGGGCTATTTCAAACTTATGGTTATTGAGAATAATCTGTGGAATTCGATATGAAGTACAAGGATTAGACAATATAAGCGAGGAGCCTTGCATCATATTATGCAAACATCAATCCTCATGGGAAACCTTAGCCTTACAGGCTGTTTTCCCTCCTCAGGTTTGGGTATTAAAACGTGAATTGTTATGGATTCCTTTTTTTGGCTGGGGTTTGGCATCATTAAATCCTATTGCCATTGACCGTGGTGCTGGACGCAAAGCGTTAAATCAAATAATAGACCAAGGACAAGATCGATTGTCATCGGGGGCATGGGTGGTGATCTTTCCAGAAGGTACTCGAATTGCGAGTGGCGTCATGGGTAAGTTTGGTATCGGTGGTGCTAGGTTAGCGGTGGAAACGGGCTTTCCTATCGTTCCTATTGCACATGATGCGGGTAAAGCATGGCCGCGACATGGCTTTATTAAATATCCGGGCGTGATTAAATTGGTTATTGGCGCTAAGATAGCGACAGAGGGTAAAACAGCGTCAGATTTAAATCAGCAAGTTTTTGAATGGATGGAGAGCGAGATGACTGTGTTAGAAGGCAAGAAGCCGACATTACAATCTCGACTAAAAGGGGACGACTAGAGTGGCAAGAGCAGAAGGCATATTACGGTTACTTATCGTCGATGACTCACTCACTGGCGCTGATACGGTTATTAATGCTCTTCGTAGCGCCGGCCATGCAGTGCGTGCATCACGCGAACACACCCTGGCGGAAATTGAGAAGGCATTAACAAACCATACATGGGATTTATTGATCTGCAGTGATTCAATGGAAAATCCACGACCAGCAGAAATAATGAATTTGATACACGGTTTAGCTAAAGATATTCCATGTATTGTATTAGCGTCAGATAAAGCCAGTGAAGAAAAATTATTTACCTGTGGTGCCTACGATGTTGTATTGCAGGCTGATATAAAACGCTTACAGTTTGCTGTTGAACGAGAGCTGTCTAATGTGTTTAATCGACGCTTGGCAAGACGCAACGAGCGCGCATTACGTGAGAGTGAAAAGCGTTCACATGCATTGCTTGAGAGTTCACGCGATGCGGTTGCTTATATGCATGAAGGGATGCATATCTATGTAAATAGTGCTTATCTCATTCTATTTGGTTATGAAGAAGCTGAAGATATTGATGGTTTGCCTTTCTTAGATATGGTTTCGGTAGACGACCATAGCCGATTTAAATCTGTTTTTCGTCAATTCTCAGAATCAGCCGATACTTCTGCGCCAGAAACCGTCACCGTTCAGTGTGTAAAAGCTGATGGTGAAAGCTTTAAAGCAAATATAGAATTCAGCCATGCACGTGTCGAGGGTGAAGATTGCACGCAGGTTGTCATTCGAGATGAGGTTATAGCTGCGGGCACTGATGCGCAGCTACAGCTATTACGGGACCATGATTTCTTATCGGGCTTATACAGTCGGGTACGTTTCTTGGAAGAGTTAGAGCAAGTGATGCATGCTGCTGCCGAAGGTAACGGCGATGCCGTATTGTTATATATAGTCTTGGATGATTTCCAAGCCATTAAGGAGCAAGTCGGCTTAGGAATCAGTGACGTTATTATAAAAAGTGTTGCCGACTTATTACGTAAAAACTTGGTAGAAGGTGAATTGCTGGGCCATTTCTCTGATCGCGTATTTACGGTAATCGTGCCGACGAATGATAATGATAAGGTTGATGCACGAGCGGAAAGTTATCGCGAAGCGATTGGTGACTATGTGTCGCATATTGATGGTAGCGTTATCGATTTACATTGTAGTATTGGCATTAGCTATATAAATGAAAGTTTAGCCTCGGCTGAAACGGTGTTGGAGAATGCAGATAGGGCCTGTGTGCAGGCTCAGCATGCCGGCGGTAATCGTATTGAACGCTATCACCCAACGGAACAGCAGAAGGTAGTGACAACCCAGTCACCAAGTGAGTGGAAGACTAAGCTGGAAAACGCCTTGCAGAATGATGAGTTTTGCCTGTTTTACCAACCAATAGTAAGTTTACATGGTGAAGAACAGGAAATTTACGACGTTTTATTACGGGTCAAGCAGTCGGATGGTTCATTCTTGTCGCCAGACAGCTTTATTCAGCATGCTACTGAAACTAATATGATGGGTGAGATTGATAAGTGGGTTATAAGGAAGGCATTTGATGCGCTGGCAACGCATAGAGTGAAATATCCAAAAACGCGTTTCTTTATCAAATTATCAGAGCAAACCTTATGTACACGTGAATATGTTGATTGGTTATGTGTCACCTTAAATGCACACAACCTTGATGGCAGTGCTATGGTCTTTGAAATTAGTGAAACATCAGCACTAGAAAATTTAGAACAAACTAAAGCGGTTATCTCTCAACTGAAAAATATTGGCTGTGAATTTGGCTTAGAACATTTTGGTTCAGGCATCGATTTTTCTCAAAGCCTGAGTGTCCTGGATGTGGATTACTTAAAGATCAATGGTCATTTTGTTCAAAATATGGCTAAAGATACTGAAAATCAAGCGGCCGTAAAGGCCATCATTGAGATGACTAAACAGGCAGGTAAACGTTGCATCGCAGAGTTTGTATCCGATGCCAATAGCCTCGCGTTATTGTGGCGTCTGGGCGTTGATTATGCTCAAGGGTATTACATTCATGAGCCATCAGAAAAGCTGGACTATAATTTTGAGGATGATGATTTATAGTCGTAAAACCACTGACTAAGTTAGCTCTTTATAACTCAGCCTTAATTTCATCTTGTGTCAGTGATGTTAATAAACTAGAACTGACAGCGACTAATACATGATTTATTTCCTAAAACTTTAGGATAAGAAAGGTGGGATCAGTTAGAGGCCTTTCAATCGTTTTTAGTGAGTTGTTGCATTATTTCTAATGATAATAAGTGTTGTTTTTGCCTGCAACGCTGTTGATCAAGTTCAGTCACCATAATCGTACAGATAGGCTGATGGATTTCTATGACTGTGCCAGCATGTGGTTGATCATGGCTTTGTAGTGGCCACACCATATTTAACGGGATCGTTACCGTCTGCGGGGCATATAGGTAATAAAGGCCAGCATAGTGAGAGGGTGTTGCTCGTGTCTCGCTGGGCAAGGTGCCTCGACAGGCTTGTATATGCTGTTGAAATATCAGCTCATGATCAACTAGCTCAATTGAGGCACTGGGGCGGGGGTTTACCTCTAAAATAAAGAGTTGATCATGTTTATCGAGAATAAAATCTAGGCTATTTAGTCCTTTCAACCCGGTCTCTTTAGTAATGCTATCTATAGCTGTCGTTAATAAGTAATGGTTAGGTTGGGATATCTCAAATGGCGTTTCGATAGCGGCAAGTTGGAAGGGGATAGCTTGATTGTCGCTGACAAGCTGTTTATTGATAGCAATGACCTGAGTTTTATTGCCATCAGCAAGAAATAAGATTGATGCACTGATGCCGGTAATGTGTTGCTGGAAATAACCTTCCTGAGCTGAATACTCTCTATCTAACCGAGTGATATGAGTGCCCCCTAAGCCGAAGCTTTGTTTGAATAACCAGCCAGTTTGAGCTTCTGGTTGGAAAAGTTGTGTGCTTGGATAGGGCAGGCTATGTCGTGACAATAATGAAAAAAACAGCTGTGGCATTTTAATTTTTTTAATGGTATCGCTGTTGTTACCAATATAGTTAATGTTCGTTGGTAGTTGTGACAGTATTGGAAAGTTTTTTTCGATACCGCCACCGCAGACTAATTGGCATTCTTGGCCATTAGCAAACGTTGTTAGTAGCTCGAGTAAGTGAGCATTAGTAAGTGTGTGGAGAGAGGGGAGTTTCTGCCAGCGTTCAGCAATATTGAGCGTATCGATATCGCCAAAGCAATCAGCCACCCAAACAGTATGTCCTGCTTGGGTGGCTGATTGGGCCAAATAACGACCACTTTGTGCAAAAATTAAGACAGGGACTTGTAGCTGCACCTGCATGACAAAGTAGCTTGGTTGAAGCTTTAAACTAACTTACGAGCTTCACCGATCGCATTGCGGAAATCAAGATAGACTGGTTTTTCCGCAGTTAATGTTTGTTTTAACAACTCATGTTGCAGTTTATATTTAACGTTACCGATAGCAAGGGCACCAATACCTACCGCTTTTGGTGAAGCCGTAGCATGAATCAATGGCTCACCATTGTGCATCAAATCAACACCCTCAATACCGAGAGGTGCAACGGCATTAACGTCGCCGGCTACTTTTAATTGTTTTGCATCCGCGAGTACAGGGGCACTGAGTACTTGAACGCCTGCTTTAGCGGTACAGAACACAACATCGGCATTTGAAAGTAATCTTGCTTTGTCTGCATCTGAGGCAGCAGTCGTAGCGCGAAGATCAACGCCATAACGTCGTTTTGCTTCTTCTGCATATTCCAATGCCGTATCGATAGAAAAATGATCAACAATCGTGGTTATAGCGCCTTGTTCTGCAGCAAGAACGGCTGTGGCTAAACCTACAGGACCTGTACCACCAAAGACAACAGCACGTGCACCAGATAAATCTTGATCAAAGTTTTTCTTCAATTCACGTTCGATGCAAGCTACAAGCGCGGCAGCAGTAGTAAATGCACCGCTTGGATCGGCAAACACTGAAATTTCAAATGGGGGTACCATGGCTTTTTTGGCTGCATCGAGCATATCCATAGCCAGACCAATATCACGACCACCAATGAACATACCTGTTTTTTTCACGCCGGCAGGACCACGCGAGAAAATAGCATCTTGAGTCATGCCTGCCACTTCTTCTAGAGTCGTATTTTCATAGGGAATAATCATGTCGTAACCGGCATCCAGCGCCATGTTGATATCAAATGGACTGTTTTTGATCATTGGGTTAAGCATGTGAATGATGGAACGTTTAGCCATAGTAAAAGCCCTTTATAGTTAAATTAGATGGAAAATATTATACAACACAAACGTCAGTTTTTGCTCCAGATTCATTCGCTTGGCTAATCAAGAGTGTTGGTTGTTGGGTGGAGTTTAAAATAGAACTGGAATAGGTAGAGAGATCGGCGATGAGTTTTTCAGCGTGTTGCTGACTTTTTACAAATACACAACCAGTTGGTCCCCAAGAACTTTGGGCGATGCCTTTATGACCGAGTTGCTGTGCATGCTCTAATAGTTGAGCCACTACTGGACTGGTGTAACGGCCACCTTGAGCAGGTGCAAAATGATCGCCGATCAGTGATTGGATCTGAGTAATGGCATCACCAAATTGGTCAATATCTTGTTCGACAAGCGCTGGCAACAGTTGCATCAAGGTCAAATGGCAAATGGATTGGGCACGGTGTTGCGGAAATTCTGGCAGCGTGGTGAAGGCTTGTTTTTCTTGTTGGCCATGCACGCCTTGGTGCTGCGTGTCCATGATAAGTACAATTCGCCAATCATCAGGAAAAGCATGGTGCGCCAATAAAGGCGGCACAGTCGTATTCGGTTTTAGGCCACCATCAACAATAAAGCCGCCAAGGTCAAACGTGGAGATACCAATGCCTGAGCGGGCACCGCGACCTAATTGAGCGGCAATTTCTGGTGTAGAGGCGGGGATTTTATGTAATTTGCATAGGGCTGTGCCAATGGCCAAATTGAGCTGAGTGCCAGAACCAAATCCAGCATGTTCAGGAATAACATGTTCTAGGGTGATATTAACCCCCCTGTCTGTTGCAGAAACAGTGCTACCGATGGTTTGATAAAATGTTTGCACAATCGATTTAGTACGCGCGCATAGCACATCACTATCTACAGGCCCTACAATAGAAATAGATGTAGCTTTCTGGGCAGTTAAAGTGGTGAAATGGCTATTTATAGCAAGACCTATACTGCCAAACTTTCGACCTGCATTACCATTGAGGTCAAGAAAGCCAAGGTGTAGGCGAGCTGGGGCACTCACACGAACACTAATGCGCGTGTGAGTGCTATTCCCCACGACTACTGGCACTATTTGGTATCGATTTTACAAGCAATATCGTAGATAGTAGTTTCGTCTAAAAACTGATCATTGGATTCATATAATGATGATACACAGCCATGGTGCACTTTCATTTTGAAGTTACCAATGGCGATAGCACCATAAAAACGAATGCCATTTTTTTCGGTGTTGTTATCCATGACTTCTATGCCTTCAACACCTAGAGGTGGCACAGCGTTAACATCGGCAACTACTTCCAATGTTTCGCTTTTGTCTAATGCAGATTTAGGTAGGACACAAACACCCGCTGGGCCAGTGGCGATAGCGACATGTGCATCTTTTAATAATTGGTTTACAGCTTCATCACTGCGTGTTTCACCCGGAATTACCTCGATGCCATAAGCTTCTTTTAATTGAGCTGTAATGACTTTAGCTCGCTCGATGCTACGAGAAGTAATGGTGACTTGAGCTGCGCCTTCCTGTAATAGATACATTGCAGTACGTTGGCCAACAGGACCTGCACCTAGAATGACAACGTTTTTACCGGTAATGTCATAGCCAGTTAGCACTTTACGTGCGATAGAAGCCGCGGTTGTATTTGAACCGTTAGGGTCTAACATAACGGACACACGAACCGGTCCAAAAAATGCTTTTTTGACAGCTCTACCAACAAGTTCACTGGCGGGTACATTTGAACCACCGATGAAAATAGCGCTGTTTTTTAAGTTTTTACCACCGCGAGTGAAAATCATGCCATGTACGTGAGGAGTTACATTATCTCGAGTTATACTGCCATAAGAGAGAACATTATCTACACCAGCATCGTAAGCCACCGCTTGGTCAAAGGCGCTTGCAACCGGATCGGTGTCTAGATGAAGTAACAATTTTTTCATGAAGTTTCTCCTGCATGTTTTAGGGGGGGCAAATGTCTATAAACTAGGATTCTACCTGAACTTAGCGATAGTTGGTGAAAATGTCAAAATTAGTTTAAGTTACTTTCATTTTCATGGTTTGCTGTAGTTCAGGTATGATGCAGAAGCTTTATTTTAATATATTTGGAACTTCGGGCTACTTCTCTGGGTCTTGTAGGTTCTCTCAAGAAAAAATTTAGGAGCAGTTTGATGAAACACCCTCGACTATCGTTGATCGCCGCTGGCTTGTTAGTATTACCTGCAGCCGGCATGGCGAATGACTTTTCTACTGTTACGCGTGTGCAGTATGTAATGGACTGTATACAGGTGCATGAAGGAAAAATGAACGTTTATGAAGCCACACATAAATGTTCATGTGTTGTTGATAAATTAGCAGCTGTTTTTACACAGCGTGACTTTGAGGATGCGGATACCGGTTTTCAATTAAGAAATATGCCTGGCGATAAAGGTGGTATGTTTAGAGATGATGATGATGTGACTTCTGGCATCGGTTTGTTCAAGAAAACACATGCGGATGCTTATGCAAGCTGTCGTATTCACTAAAGTAATTTTGAATAAAATAAAAAAGCCGCGTTAACCGCGGCTTTTTTGATCTTCTAGTTGGGGACTAAATATTTTTTTGCAGACTGAATGTTTGCTCTTTACTGTCTTTAATATCAGCTTTTAGCACACCTGACGCCGCAGGCGTAAAGGTAAATCGGATACTAGGGTCTTCACTAACAGAGATACCGGTATCTACATTAATCAGTGCTTTTTCGTTATAGCTGATAGTAATGTTTTTAACATAGTGAGCTTCAATGTATCTACGTGATTTTTGGTCAAACTGTAAACCATTGTAGTTTGGGTGACTAACGATGACTTGAGCTTGAACTGGTTCACCTACCGTTGGTTTGCGCATACGAATTTGCATTTTACCGAGGCGAGCTAAGGCAGCGGCAGCATCTTTACCAGCTGGTGCACTACAACCACCAGATGCTTTGACAAAACGCGATACCATATGCAATGAACCATCGTTCATTTCGGCAACTGCTCGCACATAGGTGTATTGATCTACTCGCATACGAGTGGAAATATCAATCAAACCTAAATCAGGTGAAAGGCTAAAGTTTGCTGAATAAGGTTCGGGGTTGTTGTCGATAATTATATGAATATTTTTAATGTATTTGTCTGCAGTTTGAGTAACCAATGATTTAACTGAAATCGGCACGATAGCAGCATCTTCCGCACGTATTGGTGCTTCAATAACGAGTAAGTCATTCGCATCTTCGCGAATGGCCTTACCTTCGAAGTAAATTTCTTTAAGGGTTGGCCACAAGGGTTCCGTAGGTGTTTCTGCTTGTGCTGAAATTGAGAAGAATGACAGTGCCAAACTGACAATAATGAAATTAAAAATACGGTTAAACATACTTAAGTCTCCTACGTGTAGTCTTGATTATTCCCATTCGAGCTCTACGAATGATGCGGTGATGTTACGACGGTGGTAGTTATCGAAAAGTTCCCACTGGTCTTGCTCCTGAAGCCCAACCTGTGCGGATGCTTCTTCGATAGTGCCTAAATCTGCAATGATAACGCGAACTTCATCTCGAATAACAGATAAATAACGTAATTGATCGGCCAAACCTTGCTGCCAGTTATCAGTGGCGGGACCATGCCCAGGAATAACAATATTAAAATCCATCGATTGAAATTGCATTGAGATATTTATCCAGCCGTTGATACTGCCATCGATTACTGGAGTGCGATCTATAAAGAGCAAATCTCCGGTCCAGAATGTTTTGCTGTTGTTATCAAATACGGTGAGATCATGATCAGTATGGGAGGTTGTATAGGCCGTGAGTGTAATGGGCCGATTACCTAAATCGATAGTAATAGGTTGAGCAGTGGTGACAGTGCGTGACGGCGCTATGAATTCCGTACCATCGTATGCGGCGCCTAATATGTCTTCAAATACGCGGCCAAAATACTCTTGTCTAGCTTGCATGGCTGCGGGTAATTTTTCATGACCTATATATTCAGGTTGATCATTATTAAAAGCAGCATTACCAAAAGTATGATCGGGATGCACATGGGTATTAATGACATAACATACCGGTAGATCTGTCTGTTCTTTTATTGCTTGCCGTAACAGCGTGCCTTCACGGTAACTGCCGCCACTATCAATAACTGCTACACAGCGCTCCCCTATAATAAAGCCAACATTGGCAATCGCTCCTATATTTTGTTCATTAGGATCTTGGTGCACACCTTGGTGATAAAAAATACCGGTGGTAACTTCTTGCACTGAATAGTCAAGGTTACTGTCGTCGGCATAACTATGAACGGAAAAGAGGGATGTCGATAAGAGGAACAAAGCAGATAAATAGAGAGCCTTCATTTTTTGATTACACCTTATATATATATAGCATGCTGTTACAATAACGTACTTTTCAAACAGACATCTAGTAAAGAGATTAGTTCATGACCATACGTACCCGATTTGCCCCTAGTCCTACAGGTTACTTACATGTTGGTGGCGCACGTACAGCTTTATTTTCATGGCTTTTTGCACGTAAACATGGCGGGCAGTTCATTTTACGAATTGAAGATACTGATTTGGAGCGGTCAACGACGGAATCGGTTAACGCTATTTTAGAAGGCATGGCATGGTTAGGCTTGGATTATGATGAAGGACCTTTTTATCAAACACAACGGTTTGATCGATATAAAGAAATCATCAATCAATTATTAGAACAAGGCGATGCCTATCACTGTTATTGCTCCAAGGAGGAGTTGGATGACATGCGTGAGCAACAACGCGCTAATAAGAAAAAGCCTCGCTATGATGGACGCTGCCGGCATTTAACTTCGCCAAAAGAAGGTGTTCAGCCGATTATTAGGTTTAAAAATCCGCTAGAAGGCAGTGTCATTGTTCAAGATGTAGTGAGAGGTAATGTCGAGTTCCAGAATAGTGAGTTAGATGATCTTGTCATTGCACGCTCAGATGGTTCTCCTACTTATAATTTAACGGTGGTTGTTGATGACTTAGATATGGGATTAACCCATGTTATTCGTGGCGATGATCATTTAAATAACTCACCAAGACAAATTAATATTTTTAAGGCCTTAGCTGCAGAGCCGCCCATATTTGCACATTTACCAATGATTCTAGGTGATGATGGTGCACGATTATCAAAGCGACATGGTGCCGTTAGCGTGATGAGCTACCGTGATGAAGGTTATTTGCCGGAAGCGTTGTTGAATTATCTAGTGCGCTTAGGCTGGTCTCATGGCGACCAAGAAATTTTCACCTTAGATGAAATGATTGCACTATTTGATATCGATGGCGTTAATAAATCTGCATCAAGTTTTAATACAGAAAAATTACTTTGGTTAAATCAACAATACCTCAAAAGTAGTACCGCTGAACATGTGGCTGAGCACTTGTGTTGGCATATGGAACAATTAGGCATCGACCCAGCACAAGGTCCAGATTTAGTTTCAGTAGCAGAACTTCAGCAAGAACGAGCAAAGACCTTAGTTGAAATGGCTGCTAACAGTCGTTTCTTTTATAAGGATGTAAAAGAATTTGATGCGAAAGCAGCACGTAAAAATTTAACTGTGAGTAGTGGTGAGATATTAGAAGACATGTTCAATCGCTTATCCTCACTGGCTGAGTGGCAAGCAGAGCCTATACACACCGAAGTGAAAGCATGCTCGGTTGCGAGAGAAATTGGCATGGGTAAAGTCGCTCAACCTATTCGTGTAGCGATTACAGGTAATACGATATCACCCCCTTTAGATTTGACCCTAGAATTGTTAGGACGTGAGCGCACATTGAGCGCTATTCGCTATGCAATTGATTGGATCAAAGCCCAGCTTGACGATCAAAAGCAACTATAAGAGTTTATTGGTATCGACATAAGAGCCCTTTATTTTCAATGCTTTAGCGTGTCGGGAAAAACTTCCCAAAAAAAATATGAAAAAATTCACAAAAAAACCAAGAATTAGGCTTGACTATCAGTTTTAGTGAGCATAATGTTTGCAAACGCATGAGGTTCAATTGTGAACAATTTCGTGTCGTATAACTATTAAAAGCAATAGAGGAAATCTTTATGAAGCTGAAAACTTTATCATTAGTCATGATGTCATTAGCCGCTACTGGTGTAGCAGTTGCTGATGAAATCGGTACTATGCAAGAAAATGAAAATAACTGGGTATCTGCAGCCGGTAACTATAACAACCAACGTTATAGCAAACTAGCTCAAATCAACAAAGATAACGTTGCTGATTTGAACATGCAGTGGACCTTCTCAACAGGTGTTTTACGTGGTCATGAAGGTAACTCTCTAGTTATCGACGGTACTATGTATGTACACACCGCTTTCCCTAACCTTGTCTTTGCTCTAGATTTAGACAACGACGGTGCTATCAAGTGGAAATATGAGCCAAAACAAAACTACGACGAAACTGTTCCAGTCATGTGTTGTGACACAGTTAACCGTGGTTTAGCTTATGGTGATGGCCAAATCTTCCTAGCACAAGCGGATAACGTTTTAGTTGCTTTAGATATGGATACGGGTAAAGCAGTATGGTCTCACAAACGTGACGATGCTAAGCGTGGTGCTACAAGCACTGGTGCTCCACACGTATTTAAAGATAAAGTACTAGTAGGTATTTCTGGTGGTGAGTTCGGCGTACGTGGTTACGTTAAAGCTTACAGCTTAGATGGTAAAGAAGCTTGGACTGTATACAGCACAGGTCCTGATGCTGAAATGGGTTTCGATCCTAAGAAAACAACATCTATGTTGAAACCAGTTGGCAAAGATTCATCTTTGAAAACTTGGCAGGGCGACCAGTGGAAAATCGGTGGTGGTACAACATGGGGTTGGTATTCTTACGATCCTGATGTAAACATGTTCTACTACGGTAACGGTAACCCATCTACTTGGAACCCGGTTCAACGTCCAGGTGACAACAAGTGGTCAATGTCTTTATTCGGTCGTGATTTAGATACTGGTATGGCTAAATGGGTATACCAAATGACTCCTTACGATGAGTGGGATTATGATGGTATCAATGAAGTTCCATTAGCAGACCAAAAAATCAACGGTAAAATGCGTAAAACTCTTGTGCATTTCGATCGTAACGGTTTTGGTTACACAATGGATCGTATCACCGGTGAATTATTAGTTGCTGAAAAATATGATCCAGCAGTTAACTGGTCTAACGGTGTTAGCTTGAAAACGGGTCTTCATGATCGTGTAGCTAAATACTCAACAGCTCGCAATGGTGCTGACGTTAACACAACAGGTATTTGTCCTGCTGCGTTAGGTTCTAAAGATCAGCAACCTTCTGCATTCTCTCCACGTACTGGTTTATACTATGTACCTACAAACCACGTTTGTATGGACTATGAACCATTCGAAGTTGAGTATACTTCAGGTCAACCATATGTTGGTGCTACTTTAAGCATGTACCCAGCTCCAGGTGGTACACACTTAGGTAACTTCATCGCTTGGGATGCACGTGTTGGTAAGATCGTTTGGTCTAACCCAGAACGTTTCTCAGCATGGGGTGGTGCATTAGCAACTGCTTCTGATTTAGTATTCTACGGAACATTAGAAGGCTACATCAAAGCTGTAGATGCACAAACTGGTCGTGAGCTTTGGAGATTCAAAACTGCGTCTGGTATCATCGGCAACGTTAACACTTACAAGCATGAAGGCAAGCAGTTCATCTCAATCTTGTCTGGTGTAGGTGGTTGGGCTGGTATCGGTATGGCTATTCCTAGCTTAGAAAATGACACTGATGGTCTTGGTGCGGTAGGTGCTTACAAAGCTCTATCTAGCTGGACTAACTTAGGTGGTATTTTAAGCGTATTTAGCCTATAAGACCTTATGTATTAAGTTTTAATACATAAACCTTAAGAGAGAAGCCCGGCATTCGTGTCGGGCTTTTTTTTTATTTTTAAAACTAGGGAACTTTTGCGTGCTTATGCATTCTTAGAGTTGTAATTTATTGAATAAGGAACTGTAAAAAATGACAATATTTCGGACGATATCAATATTAATAATAGGATTGATATTGAGCGTGCCATTAGCTCAAGCGGAAGACTTAAAACCTGTGCTTGGCCAAACTGTACTGAAAGTATGTGCTGATGGATATAACCTTCCTTATTCAAATAAAGAACTTGAAGGTTTTGATAATAAAATTGCCGCCTTACTCAGTGAAGAGTTAGGCATACCGCTAGAATACTATTGGTTTCCACAACGCATAGGCTTTAGCCGTAATACGATTAAAAAAGTAAATCAAGAAACCGGTAGGTTTTTATGTGATGTGGCTATGAGTGTACCTGAACATACAGATTTCTTGAAACCAACTAAGTCTTATTGGAGCTCGATTGAGGCAATGGTTTATCGTTCAGGTGAGGGATATGAATTAAAAACATTGGCAGATATTGCTAAAGTGAGTAAATCTGGCAAACAACTTCGCATAGGTATTTTTGATAGAGGCGTTACAACAAAGCCTTTGCTTGATCTAGGTTTAGCAGACCAGATTCACTATTTCCAAATGATGTCAGGTGATACTAGGGTGAACGCTGGTCGCATCGTTAAGGATGCCTTAGCACAGGGTGAAGTCGATGTTGTGCTTTTATGGGGGCCAATTGCAAGTTACTACGCTAGTATCAGTGATGTCCCGATGGTTGTACAACCGTTGAATGAACTAGGTGAAGCTTTTATCTTTAGCTTTAGCATGGCCACCCGATATCAGGATAAAACCTGGAATGCATTACTGAATAAATTTATTGATAAGCGACGTGATGATATTAACGCTATTATTGCAGAATATTATTTTCCATCACTAGCAGATGTTAATCCTTACCCTAAAAAACGGGCGCCTAAGGACGACGATGATTAATTAAATTGTGCAGTGATTGAGGCTACTCTATCGTAGCCTCAATAATTGATTTCAGATTTTTATTAATCTTGTTGGCAAACTGATTTTGACCTTCAAGACCTGTATTTTCATTCATTAATTTTGTGCTTACGATGACTCCATTAAGTGTCTCTCGTACAGCAACATTACAAGGCATATCATTTATTAAATCAGAATTTATTTCCATCATTTTTTTAGCATAAGTAATATTGCAAAAGCTAGTAATGGTGGACAATGGATAGTTTGGTTCGCCTCGGTCACGTACAGCTTGGCCAATATGACTGCGATGAATAATACGGTAGTTATGCTCTGCAATCGCGATATCGAGGTTTAATAATGTATCCTCGAAACTATAACTGCTATCATGCTGATATAGTCTGTCTTGCTCATCATGGTTACATCCCATTAAGGGCAATGTTAGGAAACTAAGTGCTAAAGGAAGCTTTAGTAGTTGCTTGATGGTCATAATACGATTTCGTTTAAAAATATTTAGAATAACATCAAATCTAAAGAGGTATAGGGTTGTGTGGAAAATAGGTTCATCATTACTTACAGCATGCTTATTGCTGGTATCTACAGTTAGTGTTCATGCTGTTACAGGGTTTTCAGAAATAAATAATGAGCTATTTGATAAAGCTCATCTTAAGAATATATCGATACCAGGCGTCTTGCATTACGAGTATAAAAAAGAGAGTTTTATCGATGGCGCTCGTGAAGACACCATTGATATGACAATAACAAACGTCCGTAACACTGGACGGAAAGATACTAGTTTTGAATTTTTTACTGGTGCGCACAATCGGCCATATCAAGATCGAGATAACCAGCAAGGAAATGGTGTTTTTGTATTGTACCTCGAGTTTGATATTCGTGAACTGGATCGGCTGACAGGTGGTGACTGGGCGTATTTTCAACGTAAAATTCGCTGGGCTTTAGCTAAAGGAGCCGTCAAAAAAGAAATTGAATTTGAGCACCAAGGCCAATTAGTGAAAGGTATTCAATACATCATTCAACCTTTTTTTAACGACCCTAAAAAAGAACGCTATAGCTTATACGCAAATAAATATTATATTTTCACAATGTCGGAAGAGATTCCTGGCGAGATTTACCAGATTAGAACGATCGTTCCTGATGGTAAAAAGTGGCAAGAAGGCGATGAAGTACTGACTGAAGAAACTCTTACTTTTGTTGGCTTTGAAGCCAAATAAATAAGCTTAGTAAAATTAAACGTCAAAAAAACGGGTACTTTATTGTGCCCGTTTTTATATGTGAGGCTTTAACATTACTTAACAATAGATAGGCTAGGTTTGGCTTTGTTTGTGCTTGCTGGCTCATCTTTTGGCGGTGTAGAAGGTGGTGGCGAACTGTCTTCATCAGGAAAAAACATGCCTTCATTGTTTTCCTTGCCATAGATTGCTTGCACGGCCACAATAGGAATAAATAACTCCATAGACTTACCTGAAAAACGAGCGGAAAAGCTTATCCAGTCATTGTCAGTAACAAAATTTCTAACCGCACCTGGTGCGATATTCAGAACAATTTTGCCATCATGAATATATTCTTCGGGTACTTGCACACCGTCAAAAGCGGTACTCACTAATAAATACGGTGTCAGATCGTTATCAACCAACCATTCATAAATGGCTCTAATAAGATAGGGCTTTTGTGACGTCATTTAACGCATGCTCCGCTCTATATCACTTAAACTTGCTTGGAAGCTCTCTCTGGCAAATATGCGTTGAGCATACGCCTCAACAGCTTTGGCGCTAGTGGGTAGTTTAATGCCTAACAGTGGTAAACGCCATAAGAGTGGTGCAAGGCTACAGTCTAATAAGGAGAAGCTATTTCCCATGAAAAATTCAGATTCTTCAAACATGGGAGCCAAGATAGTTAAGTCTTCTTGCAGTCTTTTTCGAGCTTTGACTGGCTTGCCATCCATTAATGCTGGCCACAGTGAATACCAGTCTTTGTCTATCCGGTGGAGCATAAGCCTAGTTTTCGCCCGGGCAACTGGATCTACAGGCATCAAGGCAGGGTGTGGGAAGCGTTCATCAAAATAATCGATGATAATATTCGAGTTAAATAAGATCAGGTCACGATCCATTAACGCCGGGCTCGTACCATAAGGATTTGATGCGGCAACATCTTCTGGCCATTGTCCATCAACGATATCTTCAATATTGGCGGTAATATTTTTTTCGTGGAGGACAATTCTAGTGCGGTGACTGAAAGGACATGATGGGTCAGAATACACTGTCATCATAGTGCGGCGACTACTACTCATATTGATTTACTCCTGCGAGTGTTTAATACATGGCTCGCATGCAAGTGAAGGGTTTTAAATAAAAAAAGGGCTTTCGGCCCTTTTCTTTATTAAATAATATTTGATTTAGTCGTATCAACTATTATTAATGAATATCTCGCCAAAATGCTTTTTTCATCGGATAGGCAACTAGGAAGAATAAGACTAAATATAATAAAACCCATTTTGCTATAGCTAAACGTTGAATCTTTGATGGCTCACCAATGTATGCCAAGAAGTTGGTCAGGTCTCGAATCATCACATTGTATTCGTGGTTTGACTTATCACCTTTAGTAGCCGAAATTAAACCGTGAGATTCATCATCATTACGAAGATAACCCTGTTGTTGCCATAAGACATGAGGCATACCGACGTCTTTAAAGGTAAGGTTATTAGTACCGGTGGCTTTTTTTGTATCATCGAGATAGAAGGTACGCAAGTAGGTATAGAGCCAATCGGTGCCTTTGGCACGGGAGATGACTGATAAATCGGGCGGGGTAACACCAAACCATTTTTTAGCATCGTCTGCACGCATAGCAACGGTCATCGTGTCACCAATTTTATCAGATGCAAACATTAGGTTTTTTGTTACTTGCTCATCGGTCAAGCCAATATCTTTTGCCATCCGGTTATAGCGCATAAAGGAGGCTTGATGACAGCTCAAGCAATAATTTACAAAGGTTTTAGCGCCACGCTGTAATGAGGCTTTATCATCTAAATCAATCTCAACAGCGTCAAGATGTACACCACCTGAGGCGGCGGTAGCATAAGAGGACGTAAGCAAAAGCAGGCCTGAAAAAATTGTAAAGATTAAAGTTCTCATTTGAATGTGACCCTTTCTGGCACAGGTTTATCTTTATCTAACTTGCTGTAGAACGGCATAAGAATAAAAAACGCGAAATAAATGACAGTAAATATTCGAGATAAAATTGTCTTTATATCGGTTATCCCTTGTGTTCCTAAGTAAGCTAAGCCAATGAAACTGATAACAAATAAGGTCAGCGCCCAACGGAAATAAGGCCCGCGATAGCGAATGGATTTAACCGGGCTGCGATCTAACCAAGGTAGCAGGAAGAGGAATACGATAGCGGCTCCCATAGTTAGTACCCCCATCAGTTTGTCAGGTACTGCACGTAAAATGGCATAGAAAGGTGCGAAGTACCATAAGGGCGCGATATGCTCAGGAGTTTTGAGTGGATCGGCAGGGACAAAATTATCTTTCTCTAAGAACCAGCCACCCATTTCGGGTGCATAGAATAAGACCAGCGAAAAGATAAACATGAATACAATCACACCAACAATATCTTTGACTGAGTAATAAGGGTGGAAAGGAATCCCGTCTAGGGGAATACCTTTTTCATCTTTATGTTTCTTGATTTCTACGCCATCGGGGTTATTGGACCCGACTTCATGCAAAGCAATAATATGTGCGACTACCAAGCCAATTAATACCAGTGGTACGGCGATTACATGAAAGGCAAAAAAACGATTCAAGGTGGCATCGGCAATGACATAATCGCCACGTATCCATAATGATAAACCTTCACCAATAATGGGCAGGGCACCAAATAAGGAGATGATAACTTGCGCCCCCCAATAAGACATTTGGCCCCAAGGCAATAGGTAACCCATAAACGCTTCAGCCATCAAGGCTAAATAAACTAGCATGCCAAAAATCCATACTAGTTCACGTGGTTGCTTATAGGAACCGTACATTAAGCCACGGAACATATGCAGGTAGATCACCACAAAAAAAGCAGATGCTCCCGTGGAATGGAGGTAACGGATAAGCCAGCCCCATTCAACATCACGCATGATGTATTCAACCGATGCAAAGGCAAGTGCGGTATCAGGTTTATAGTTCATCGTCAGGAAAATTCCGGTGACGATTTGAAGTACTAATATTAATAGTGCTAACGAACCAAAGTAATACCAGAAGTTGAAGTTTTTGGGGGTGTAATATTCAGAAAGATGTTCTTTCCACAGCTTAGTTGCAGGGAATCGTGCATCAACCCAGCCCATTAGACTTGAAAGCATTATGCAACTCCTTGTGTGTCTTCACCAATGACAATGCGGTTATCACCAAGGAAGTAATACGGTGGAACTTGAAGGTTAATAGGGGCTGGTACACCTTGGAATACGCGACCAGCCAGATCAAAACGTGAACCATGGCAAGGACAGAAGAAACCGCCTTTCCATTCTGGCCCCAAGTCTACGGGAGCTAATTCAGGTCGATAGGTTGGTGAGCAACCTAAGTGAGTGCATACGCCTACTAAAACCATTAACTCTTCTTTGATAGAACGAGATTCATTAACGCAGTAGTCGGGTTGTTGTTTGCTTACGGTACTTTCAGGATCTTTGAGACTGTCGTTTTGCGAGCTTAGATTTGTTACGGTTTCGGCTGTGCGTCTATAAATCCAGACAGGTTTTCCTCGCCACTCGATAGTCATCAATTGGCCAAGTTCAAGTTTACTGATATCTACGTTAACTGGAGCGCCGGCAGCTTGTGCTTTTGCGCTAGGTAACATGGATGAAACGAAGGGTACTGCAGCGACTGCGGCACCGGCACCCCCAACAACAACACTGGCGGCAGTGGTTAGGAAGCGCCGCTTGTCATTATCAACTGTGTTACTCATTCGATGGCATCCCCAGCATTTGATCGAGAAAATTACTGACTATAACCAAGAACATTATTGCGGTTAGAGCCAAGACTACCAAAGGATCTTAACACAGGCTTTATAGCTTGGATCAAAAAAGCCCACTTAATTAAGTGGGCTTTTTTGGTATCAAGTATGAGTCTTGAATTATTTAAGTGCTTTTTTCGCTTTTTTCATCAAACGTTTAGCTGCACCTTTAGGTTTTGACTCTACAATAGCTGCAAAGTTAGTTGGCTCACCGACAATGATGACACCGCCCATGCCTGCGCCCCAATGTGGCGTACATTTGTAGAAGTAAACACCTTCAACTGTAAGAGGCGCAGTAGTGAAGTTGTCACCCATTTTAGACATCCAAGATTCTGCACCTTCTGGAATCATGCCTTCAACAGATTCTGTGATATGACCGTTCATGTTTTCCCATGAAACGGTATCGCCAACAGCTACTTTTACAACGATAGGTTTAAATGCAGTAACTTGTGCTTTTACTACATGGTCTGCAGCCATAATAGCTGTAGAGAAAAAAGCTGATGCAGCTAAAATTGCACCAATAAGTGATTTGCCGTATTTCATGTATATTGCCTCTCGTTTTTTAGTTATTTGCCATAGTTCGGAAGTAGCTTTACATAGCTAAGCTGAACCGAACCTGAACAGCTTTTAATTAATGCATCTTTAATTGTGCACTTTTTGAATAACGGCGACAGCTAGCCGATTCAGCGCGACATAATAATCCGAGAGTATGAAGAAAGTCCAAGTTTATTAATATTTTTGATAAAATCACTGTGTAATAAGGCTATTGATTGCTAGATTGGCGCCTTGTAATGTAAAGCTTGTTTTTCCTTTGGTGCCATCAGAGAGGGTGTAGTCAAATTTTATTTGTTTGCCATCCACTAACGCGGCTAAGGTGCCTAAATGAGGTCGAGAGTCACCTTGCCAAATGGGGCAAATCACACGTTCGGGTAAACGCTCGGCAATAATGTGGTTGACACTGAAGTCTCTCTTGGTCGAGATTGATTTTTGGTCGTCGACAACAATTGCTTCAATGCCTTCGTCTTCAGGCACAATAGTGGCAGTAAATCCACGCAGCATTTGTACCGGTTTACGATTATCAATCTGAAAAAGAGGTAATGGTCTTTGTGCCAGTTCATCAAAAGTGTTGTCTGAGAGACTAAAGTCCATCCACACGATGCCTTCGGATGTCTGAAAAATTGCCAGTTCAAAACCATCAGGGTTTCTAATCATCGCCGATTTAACTTGCGTTTTTGTTGCAGAGTGCTGAAATGTTTCTATTTGCCAGTCTGCAAATACGTTAGTAGAAAATAAGCCTATTAATAGGAAGGTGAAAAATTTATACATTGACTACTTTCCTTCGGTTTGTTGTAAGGCCCACATAGCTGCATAGTGACCATGTTGTTTTAACAGCTGTTCGTGAGTGCCACGTTCGGTGATTTTGCCGTGTTCTAAAACTAGAATTGTATCGGCATTTACAATTGTTGATAAGCGATGCGCGATGACTAAGGTAGTTTTATTGGTACTAATAGCTTGTAATTCTTGGTTGATGGCCTTCTCTGAGTGACTATCGAGTGCCGAGGTTGCTTCATCAAACACTAAAATCTGCGGATTTTTTAATAAAGTCCGCGCAATGGCAACGCGTTGTTTTTCGCCACCGGAGAGTTTTAAGCCACGTTCACCCACTAATGAGTCATAACCGTCAGGCAATCTTTCAATAAACTGATGGATATGTGCTTGTTTTGCGGCGTCGAAGACAGCCTGTTTATCGGCACTCGGGTTTCCATACAAAATATTGTGATAAATACTATCGTTAAATAACACCGTGTCTTGTGGTACAACGCCGATAGCTTGTCTTAAACTTTGTTGCTTTACATCACGGATATCAATGCCATCAATGCTGATTTTTCCTGCTTGTGGATCATAAAAGCGAAATAACAGCCTGACTAGGGATGATTTACCCGAGCCGCTAGCACCAACAAATGCAACCTTGGTTCCTGCTTCAATAGTGAAATTGATGTCATGTAAAATTTGTCGATTGGGATCGTAATGAAAATTCACCTGCTCAAACTGTATTTCACCGCGCTTAACCTTGAGGGTCGGGGCGTCCTTTTTGTCGACAGTTTCAATATCTTCTTTTAATAAGCTGAACATCCGTTCCATATCGGCGAGTGAGTGACGAATTTCCCGATAAACAAACCCTAGAAAACCTAAGGGCAGATAAAGTTGTAATAAAAAGGCATTGATCAGCACTAAGTCACCCAAGCTTAATTCGCCAGTCACTACCCCGTTGCCAGCAAGTAACATTAAAATAGTTATGCCCAGCGAAATGATGGCACCTTGACCAAAATTTAATACCGACAATGAGGTTTGATTGCGAATGGCGGCCACTTCCCATGTTGCCATTTTGTCATCATATCGCTGTAGCTCGTATTGTTCGTTATTGAAATATTTGACCGTTTCATAATTAAGTAAACTATCAATGGCCTGATTATTCGCCTTGGATTCCATTTCGTTCATGGCTCGGCGAAAACGCATGCGCCATTCGGTAATGATCAGGGTGTAGATAATATAGAGCAGGATAGTTCCGGTCGTGACGATGGCAAAGATGCTGTCATATTGAGTCAATAAGATCACGGTTACCAAAGCGATTTCCACTAAGGTTGGCACGATATTGAATATCATGAAATTCAATAAGAAGCTGATGCCTCGCGTGCCACGTTCAATATCGCGGGAGATCCCTCCCGTTTGACGTTGCAAGTGGAAACGCAGAGATAGCTTGTGCAGGTGTTCAAAAATATTACCTGCTACACGACGAACGGAGTGGTTAATTACTTTGGCAAATAGCGCATCGCGTAATTCACTGAATAAGCTGCTGAATAAGCGAAGTAGGCCATATGCAGCCAAAAATACAACAGGGAGGTATATGATATCTTGCTGTTGTGGATCTAAGGCATCGATCGCCTCTTTAAGTGTGAGAGGAATGCCTACATTAGCTAGTTTTGCAACGGTTAATAATAGTAGCGCTACCGTTACGCGACCTTTAAATTCTTGTAAATATGGAAATAGGCTACGGATAGCATTCCAGTCTTGATGATCTTTCATAAATCGCAGTTTAGCTGAATAATAGGAGGCGAGGAAAAACGAGGCAATCGCATTATAGGTTTTTTTAGGTATAATTATTCGGTTTATTAATTGAAAAGCTAAATTTTAGTTGTACATATTAAGTGTGTGACTAGAGCACGAGGTCGAAGTTAATGCCGTTCTATGAATACCGTTGTGATGCCTGTGACCATGAGTTTGAAGCATTGCAGAAAATTAGTGATGAGCCATTGCGGCATTGTCCATCCTGTGAGGAACCTGATTTGCGCAAACTAGTGTCTGCTGCTGGTTTTCGTTTGAAAGGGGATGGCTGGTATGAAACTGATTTCAAAAGTGGAAAAAAGCGTAATTTAGCGGAGAAGAGTGACGCCAGTTCATCGACAAAAAAACCTGAAGCGGCAGCAAGTGGTTCAAGCTGAAGTTGCCATTAGCTTAAAAGTAGATATTACATGCGTAAATACCTGATTGCCGGATTATTAGTATGGATGCCTTTGGGCATAACTTTTCTTGTGGTTCGGGCGATCGTTGGTTTTTTAGATAAGATATTATTATGGTTGCCAGCCCAATATCAGCCTGACATTTTACTGGGCTTCCACATCCCTGGTTTGGGGGTGGTATTAGCGGTAGTGTTAGTGCTGGCCACAGGTATGATTGTCGCCAACTTGTTGGGGCGACGCATTGTCGCGGCATGGGAAGCATTACTGGCGCGAATTCCATTAGTCCGTAGTTTGTATGCTGGAATAAAACAAATTATGGAAGCGGTCTTAGCGACAGATGCTAAGTCATTTCGTAAAGTGCTGTTAATCGAATATCCACGCAAAGGGGTGTGGAGTTTGGCTTTTATGACCTCAGATAATTTGGGTGAAGTACAGGCAAAAACGAGATCAGATGTGATAAGTGTGTTTATTCCAACCACGCCCAATCCGACCTCTGGTTTTGTATTGATGGTGCCGAGCGAAGATGTTACTCATCTTGATATGAGTGTGGAAGAAGGTTTAAAAATGATTATCTCTATGGGGGTAGTTGTGCCAGCTTGGCAAAAAAATAATTTAATCAATGGCGATGACATTGGTGCACAACAATAATTGACAACCACACGTTTATTAAGACAGTGGTATTACTTAAACATATTAAAGATATTGGAAAAAACTATGCGTAGCCATTATTGCGGCGATGTAAATGAAACATTGGATGGTCAAACAGTTACGGTATCCGGTTGGATGCACCGTCGTCGTGATCATGGTGGGGTTATATTTATTGATTTGCGTGATCGTGAAGGTCTCGTACAAGTGGTGTGTAATCCTGAAGATGCAGAAAGTTTTGCTGTGGCGGAACGTGTCCGTAGTGAATATGTATTGCAGATCGAAGGGGTGGTGAATTTACGTCCTGACGGTAGTGACAACCCTGATCTGAAAAGTGGCAAAATTGAGATTATTGCTACACGTCTTGAAATTCTGAATAGCTCTGAAACACCGCCGTTCCCACTAACTGAACAAGCGGAAGTCAGTGAAGATGTTCGTTTGCGTCATCGTTATATCGATTTGCGCCGTCCAGAAATGTTGCAAAAATTACGTTTCCGTTCTCAGATCATCCGTCAATTACGAAATTTCTTGGATGATAATGGCTTTCTTGATATTGAAACTCCAATTTTAACCAAAGCAACACCAGAGGGTGCACGTGACTATTTAGTTCCTAGCCGTACTCATGCAGGTGATTTTTTTGCCTTGCCTCAGTCACCACAACTGTTTAAACAATTATTGATGGTCGCCGGCATGGATCGTTATTACCAGGTTGTTCGTTGTTTCCGTGATGAAGATTTACGTGCTGATCGTCAGCCTGAATTTACCCAATTGGATATCGAAACTTCTTTTGTTGAAGAAGAAGATTTGATGACATTGATGGAAACAATGATTCGTGACTTGTTTGCGAATGTACTTGAAGAAGCCTTACCAAATCCATTCCCTCGGATGAGCTACGCTGAAGCTATGGCACGTTATGGTAGTGATAAGCCAGACTTACGAATCAACTTAGAGTTGGTTGAAGTTAGTGATTTAATGAAAGAGGTGGACTTTAAAGTCTTCTCTGCGCCAGCTAATGATGAGAAAGGTCGTGTTGCTGCATTACGCGTACCTAATGGTGCAAGTCTGAGCCGTAAGAATATTGATGAATACACTAAATATGTGAGTATTTATGGTGCAAGAGGCCTAGCTTATATTAAAGTTAATGATATTGATGCAGGCCGTGAAGGTTTACAGTCACCAATCTTAAAATTCTTACCGGATGAAGTTATTGCCGCGATCATGAAGCGTACGGAGGCTCAAACAGGTGACTTAGTGTTCTTCGGTGCTGATAAAGCGAATATTGTTAATGAAGCATTGGGCGCATTACGCGTTAAATTAGGCCATGACTTAGGTTTAGTTGCGCATGGTTGGAAGCCTCTATGGGTTGTAGCTTTCCCAATGTTTGAGTGGGATGATAAGGCTAACCGTTGGAATGCATTGCACCATCCGTTTACCGCCCCACGTGAATCTGATATTGAATTACTGGATACCGATCCAGGGAAATGTTTATCGCGGGCTTATGACATGGTCCTCAATGGTACTGAGCTTGGTGGTGGTTCCATGCGTATTCACAAAGCTGATCTACAAACGAAAGCCTTCGAAATATTAGGCATTAGCGAAGAAGAAGCAAACGATAAATTTGGTTTTTTATTAGAGGCCTTACAGTATGGTTGTCCTCCTCATGGTGGTTTAGCCTTCGGCTTAGATAGATTAGCGATGTTGATGACTGGCTCGTCATCCATTCGTGATGTGATGGCTTTCCCGAAAACACAATCTGCGAGTTGCCCGTTGACAAATGCACCGAGTAACGTCAGTGAAGCCCAGTTAAAAGAACTCAATATTCGATTACGGAAAAAACCGACAGTAGAAGAATAGACATACTGCGGACAACAGAGGAGTTGAGATGGACGAACAAAAAACACTGAAAGCATGTAGCGAGCAGCGTTATGAAATTCGTCGTAGTGACTTACCACTAAGTTGTCCAACATCTGACATGACTGCTTGGGATGCCCATCCAAAGGTTTATTTAGATGTGGAAGCAATGGGCGAAGTGTTGTGCCCTTATTGTGGTGCCTTATATGTGCTGGTAGAAGACAAAGACTAGCGAGATGCAAACAACTGTACATGTAGCCGTTGCCGTCATGGTGAATGATAAAAAAGAGGTATTGCTTGCATTGCGAGCTATGGACCAACATCAAGGTGGCTTGTGGGAATTCCCTGGCGGCAAAGTGGAGATGGGAGAATCGGTCTATGAGGCTTTAATTCGTGAAATTCGAGAAGAGCTAAATGTTTCGATTACTGCAGCCGAGCCTCTCACTTCTGTCAGTCATGATTATGGTGATAAGTCGGTATTGTTAGATGTGTGGAGTGTTAATGGCTTCCACGGAACCCCGCAAGGTCATGAAGGTCAAAAAATACGATGGTGTGCGATTGATGATTTGCGTTGTGATGACTTCCCCGCTGCGAATGCACCTATAATTTCAGCTATACATGCAAACCTTAATGGTTTAACTGTTAGCCATAACGAAAAGAGCGAAAATTAAAATGAGTCTGGCAGAATCCATACCCAAAAAATTGCAAACGAATATTGATAATATTATTGATAACGTCTCGCCAAACCCATGGTTAACGGATGCTGAGAAAATAAGTTATACCGATAAAATTAAGGTTTTGTTAAAACAAAAAGATGCCGTTGTAATTGCCCATTACTATGTTGATGATGAATTACAAGCCTTGGCGGAAGAGACAGGTGGTTATGTTTCGGATTCATTGGATATGGCTAATTTTGGGGCGCAACATGAGGCTAAAACGCTTGTGGTGTGTGGTGTACGGTTTATGGGGGAAACCGCCAAAATTTTAAGCCCTGAGAAAACAGTGCTCATGCCGACCTTGGATGCAGAGTGTTCATTAGACCTAGGCTGTCCAATAGATGAGTTTAGTCGTTTCTGTGACGAGCACCCTGATCGTGAAGTGGTGGTCTATGCGAATACCAGTGTTGAAGTCAAAGCACGGGCTGATTGGATTGTGACCTCCAGTAATGCGATACAAATTATTGAAAACTTGATGTCGCAAGGTAAGAAGATTATTTGGGGACCTGACCGTCATTTAGGTCAATATATAAAAAATAAAACCGGTGCTGACATGATTCTTTGGCAAGGTCATTGTGTTGTTCATGATGAATTTAAGTTACATGAACTTGAGCAGCTAATGGAAAAACATCCGGATGCCGAGGTGTTAGTTCATCCTGAATCACCCGAAGCGGTTATTGCAAAAGCAGATTTTGTGGGCTCAACAAAACAAATCATTGCTGCTGGCAAGGCATCACCGGCTGATACCTTGATCATCGCAACAGATCATGGGCTATTTTATAAAATGAGTCAGGTCGTTCCTGAAAAACGACTTATTCCTGCGCCCACAGGCGGAAAAAGTGCCAGCTGTAAAAGCTGTGCGCACTGTCCTTGGATGGCAATGAATACGCTGGGCAATCTATATGAAACGTTGCGTGATATGAACAATACGATAGAAGTGGACGAACAAATACGTCAACAAGCGTTGAAACCTTTAAATCGAATGATAGATTTTTCATTCCAGCAAGGGATTTTGACTGCTGGCGATGCCTAACAAGCAGGCCCTAGTGAAAGTCTGATGAACCTTGGCTATTTAACGGCGGTAATTCTTCACCCTTGATACGGTGGTTTTCGCTTGCCCAGTCTCCTAAATCAATAAGCTTACAGCGCTCACTACAAAAAGGTTTCCACAGCTGATCATCTTGCCAAGGAACGGAGTTGCCACATTGTGGGCAAGTAACTGTTTTGACCATATTTACATTACACAACAGCTAAGTAAAAAATTTATATCTTCACTTATCTGCTGTGGACGTTGATTGATATTAAAGTTCATTAATCGAACAGTAAAACGATGTTTGCCACCACTAATTTCAGGATAATATTCAGCTGTTTGTGGGAGTTTTATTCGAATTAATTGTGTCGGTTGGTTACTATCTAGGCTGTGTTGATAAAAACCAGATGAGGTACTAAATTCATTGAATCTGGAACTGTCGCGGATCAATTGCAGACTGATATCAATGGCGGCCCGGACGGCTGAAAACTGGTTTGACCAGTTTAATATTTGTGACTGGCGGGTTTCATCGCTCGTGTGTTGCAGCCAGAAATGATAAGCAGGCAAATCAAAGTCACATGTGCCACCGGCAATGCTTGAACGTTGGCGAATACCATATAAAAAATCATTTTCACGTAAATTTTGACCAATGGCAGACTTAGTAAGGTGTAGCGCATCAAGATTTTGGTCAAGTTCTGCAAGCAGTTGTTCCAATGCTGCTTTATCGACACCAGGGGTATGTTCAAGTGCTGTTAGGTTGGCGATCAGTCGTTCCAACTCTTTAATAATTTCGGCTTTAAGATCGCTGCGTTCAAAAACGGAGAGAATATTAAGTAAACTATCGATGGCATCACGATTAGTTGACTCTGAATTTTTTTGCAATGCGTTATCAACACGCGAAAACAAAAACTCAAGTCTGAGAAAGGTACGTATACGCTCGTTGAGCGGTTGTTCGTAGATGATGTGATCGGCCACAATTTATATTATTTTAGTGAGCTGTTATCAATAAAGTAGCTATTCTCCACGACTATGGCGCTACTGGCAACCTGTAGTCATAGTATTGACTATATCAAGGTATTTTTTATGAAGTTGACTCACGAGTTCAGTAAGACTTTCTGGCGAATTATTATTATTGATAATGTCGTCAGCCACTGAATTTCTTTGACTGGCTGAACTTTGACTAGAGATAATGGCCTTGGCTTGTAGGGGCGAGATATTATCTCGCTGGCAGACGCGGTTGAGTTGTTCAGTAAGCTCAAGATCTATTACCAGTACTCGATCAACCAGGGGAATCATGTTCGCCTCAATCAATAATGGAATAGTGAGTATGCAATAGGGAGAAGTTGCATCGTCACTGAGTTTGATGAGTTGCTGCCTAATACGGGGGTGCAAGATGCTTTCTAGTTGCTGTCTCGCGTTATCATCAGCAAAGATAAGCTGTCGTAGCTGAGCGCGATCGAGATCGCCATTTTCAAACAGGACTTTTTTACCAAAAGTTTGAATAATTGTCTTCAGGCAAGGTTGATCTGGTTCGACCAGTTGACGGGCAATAATATCAGCATCAATGACTTCAATACCATGAGCTGAGAACAACTGACATACAGTAGATTTACCGCTGGCAATGCCGCCGGTTAGACCGATTTTTAACATGAATGATTAGAGGCCCGACCAGTTTAAATAGGCCTGATTAATAACATCACCCCAGATCAAGGCGATCCAACCTGCAGCAGCAAGGTAAGGGCCGAAAGGAATGGGGACATCACTACTTTGTTGGCGAAGCAGGATTAAGCTGATGCCTACAGTGGCGCCGACAAGAGAGGACAACAGAATAATGGTAGGAAGAAATGACCAGCCAATCCAGGCGCCTAGTGCGGCTAATAGTTTAAAGTCACCGTAGCCCATTCCTTCTTTACCGGTAGCAAGACGGAAGCAGTGGAATACTAACCATAAAGACAAATAACCTGCAATAGCGCCAATCACACTGGAGGTAAGACTGGTATAGACATCAAATAAGTTGAAAAAAATACCGAACCACAACAAAGGAAGAGTAATGCTGTCAGGGAGGAGTTGATGGTCAACATCAATAAACGTTAAAGCGATCAAGGACCAAGTTAGTAATAAGGCGCCTAGGCATGACCAATCAAAACCAAAATGAAAGGCGACGATGCCGGATAAGGTACCTGAAAGGAGCTCAATTAGTGGATAACGTTTTGAAATTGATGTTTTACATTGTTTACATTTCCCTCTTAAAAGCAAAAAGCTGATAACGGGAATGTTCTCTAGTGCACTAATGGCATGATTACAGTGTGGGCAACGTGAACGCGGTGAACTCAAGGTAAGAGGTGGCTCTAGCTTATTGCTAGTTTGTCCCGCTAGTTCAGCACATTGAGCCTGCCAGTCTTGTTGCATCATTAACGGCAGGCGATAAATAACCACATTGAGGAAGCTACCTACAAGTAGTCCTAAAATAATGACAGTTGAAATAAATATCGAGCTAGAACTTTGTAATAAATCAATAATGACCATATTTACACGACAGCGCCTAATTTGAATATAGGTAGGTACATGGCAATGACTAGGGTACCGATTAGGCCGCCCAGAATGACCATGATCATCGGTTCCATTAGAGCCGTCATATTATCGACGGCATCATCTACTTCACGCTCATAAAAGTCAGCAACTTTGGCTAACATCGCATCTAAAGAACCCGACTCTTCACCAATAGCAACCATTTGCACCACCATATTAGGAAATAACTCAGTATCCGCCATGGCTTTGTTAAGTTGTGTGCCAGTAGATACATCATCGCGCATTACCATGGTTGCTTCACTAAAGACAATGTTGCCGGTGGCGCCCGCCACCGAAACCATCGCTTCTACGAGAGGTACGCCGGCTTTAAACATAGTCGAAAAGGTGCGGGCAAAACGGGCGATGGCACCTTTGTAGACGACATCACCAATAACGGGAATTTTGAGTAATAAACGATCGAAGAAATGCTGGACTTTGCGAGATCGTTTTTTAGCTTGCATAATGCCGACAACAACACCAATTATGGTGCCGAAAATTAACCACCAGTATTGTTGGAATACTTCAGAAATTCGAATAACTACTAATGTTAATCCTGGTAAGTCTGCGCCAAAGCCTTTAAATAAATCTTCGAACTGAGGAATAACAAAGATCATTAAGATGGCGGTAACGACAAAAGCAACAACGATGATGGACGCTGGGTAGACTAAGGCTTTTTTAATTTTAGCTTTAAGTGCTTCGGTTTTTTCCTTATAGGTGGCAATTTCATTCAATAAGGATTCAAGCGTACCGGATTGCTCACCTGCATTGACTAAGTTGACAAATAAATCATCAAAATGGAGGGGGAACTTGGCTAAAGATTCTGTCAAGCTAGTTCCGGATTCTACATCCGCCTTAATAGCTAAAATCATGTCCTGCATGCTGGCATTTTCATGGCCTTCGCCAATAATTTGCATTGATTGCATTAAGGGTACACCTGCTGCCATCATTGTCGCCAGCATACGACTGAAGATGGCAATGTCAGCCGGTGTGATAGGTGGTTTCCTGGCGGCAAATAAGTCTTTAGGTTTTTTCTTTACCTTTAAAGGGATGATACCTTGCCGACGCAAATGCGCTTTGACAGTGTTAATACTGTCACCCGATTGTTCGCCTTTTACTTTACGGCCATTTTTATTGGTGCCTTGCCAAATAAAGACGGGCTGAACTTTCGCTTTTTTTTTCTTGTTAGCTTGTGCCACGGATTACTCCTTAATAACACGGTTAACTTCTTCGAGACTGGTAAGTCCAGCGGCCACTTTTTTCAGCCCAGAAGTGATTAGATCGTCAACGCCTTCCAATGCTGCCTGGTCGGCTAATTGGATAGCATTGCCACCCTCCATAATGATTCGACCCATAGCATCAGATATAGGCATTACTTGATAAATGCCTACTCGGCCCTTATAGCCTTCAGTACAACTATCACAGCCCACTGCTTTATAGACGGAAATACCCTCATCAATCTGTTCCTGGCTATATCCTTCATCTGATAAAACATCCGGAGGCAGGTCTTCTTCAATTTTACAATGGTTACATAAACGCCGCGCCAAACGTTGAGCAATGATTAGTGAAACTGCTGAGGCAATATTGAAAGGAGGAACGCCCATATTGGCTAAGCGAGTCAATGTTTGCGGTGCGTCATTGGTATGCAAGGTGGAAAATACCATATGACCCGTTTGCGCTGCTTTTATTGCAATTTCGGCGGTTTCCAAATCCCGTATCTCACCGACCATGATTATGTCAGGATCTTGGCGTAAAAATGCACGTAATACCGATGAAAAGCTGAGACCGACGACGGGGTTTATGTTGACTTGATTAATGCCGGCCAGACTTATTTCTGCGGGATCTTCAGCCGTTGAAATATTACGGTCATCGGTATTGAGAATATTCAGCGCAGTATATAAAGAAACTGTTTTACCACTGCCCGTTGGACCGGTAACCAGAACCATGCCATAGGGTTTATGCATAGTATCAATAAATATTTTCTTTTGATCTTCCTCGTAACCAAGAGCATCAATTCCTAACTGGGCGCTGGTTGGATCCAAAATACGTAAAACAATCTTTTCACCAAATAAAGTGGGGCAAGTACTAACACGAAAATCGATGGCCTTGGTTTTCGATAACTTCATTCGCATGCGGCCATCTTGAGGTATACGACGTTCAGCAATATTTAAGCGGGATAATACTTTTAGACGCGCAGCAATTCGGCCAGACAAGGCAACAGGAGCGGTTTTACTTTCATGTAAAATACCATCGATACGAGTGCGTACGCGATATTTTTTTTCATAAGGTTCAAAGTGGATATCTGAAGCCCCGGCCTTAATCGCCGTAGTCAAAATACCATTAATGAATCGCACCACGGGGGTGTCATCGATATTGGCATCTGCGCCATCGTCTTTTTGATCGGTATCATCCGGGCCAAGATCGATATCATCTAACTCTGCATCTCCGAAATCGTCTAATTGATCATTCGATTTATCTAAAGATTTTTCAATTGCAGTGGAGAGTTGTAATTCATCAACTAGCAGCGGGTAAGTATTTAAACCAGTATTAAATTGAAATTCGTCTAAAGCTTGAAGATTAGTTGGATCAGACACTGCCACATACAGGCGCTTCCCTCGTTGATATAGCGGTAGGGCATTATGTTGGCGAATGAGCTTTTCTTGAATAAGGTCCGTGGAGGCCAGTTCCATATTCATTGCGTTGATATCAAATAAGGGGACACCGAACTCTTGTGATGCAACGGAAGCCAAATCAGCACTGCCAAGAATTTTATGGTTGACCAAATAGCTAACAAAAGCCTGTTTTGCTTCTTTTGCGGCAGATTGTGCGGTTTGGGCATTGTCTTCAGTCAATAGCCCGTCACTAACAAGACGCCGTGCTAGACCGCTGAGTCTTACTGATGTTGCCGTATTTGCCATGACTAGTGAGTGATTCCTTATGCCGCTATTTTGTCTTCTAATAAGTAATATTATGTAACTTGGGGAATAAATTCTAGTTCTCAAATTGAGACGAGCACTATTATTCCCGTATATACTGCTCGATATTAATCATTAGGGGACATGATCATGAAAATAATGACGCGTCGAAAACGACTTTTATTGGTGCTGTGTGCATTAACAATTTTGACGGCTTGTGGGCAAAAGGGCGATTTATACTTACCAGAAGGTAAGGCTTTACTAGGTTGGATAGGTTAAACAACAAACATGGATTATTTTGATTATCGATCAGGGCAATTGTTTGCTGAAGATGTTGCTGTCACTGATATCACAGCCAAGTTTGGTTCCCCCGCTTATATCTATTCACGCGCAACATTAGAACGTCATTGGCAAGCATTTGATCAGGCTTTTTCTGGTCAAGCACACAGTATTTGTTATGCAGTAAAAGCAAATTCAAATCTTGCCGTGTTAAATGTATTAGCCAAACTTGGTTCGGGTTTTGATATTGTTTCTGCTGGCGAACTTGCGCGTGTGCTTGCTGCCGGTGGTCGTGCAGATCGTACGGTTTTTTCCGGTGTTGGTAAAACAGTTGCGGAAATTCGATTCGCACTAGAACAGAAGATTCGCTGTTTTAATGTTGAATCGATTCCAGAATTAGAACGAATTAATCAGGTCGCAGCTGAAATGGGATTAAAGGCTGCAATTTCAATACGAGTGAACCCTGATGTTGATGCGCAAACACATCCTTATATTTCAACTGGACTAAAAGAAAATAAATTTGGTATTGCGATTGAGCAAGCCGAGTCGGTATATGCTCAAGCAGAGGCGATGAACAACTTAGATGTCGTCGGGATAGATTGTCACATAGGTTCCCAGCTTACGACTGTTACCCCTTTTGTTGATGCGTTGAAACGCGTATTGGTGTTAATCGATAAGCTGGCTGAAAATGGGATTGTGCTGTCGCATTTGGATATTGGCGGTGGTTTGGGTATAAATTATAAAGATGAGACACCACCAACTCCGGCTGAGTACGCCGCTGCATTACGTGAATTGTTAATAGATCGGGATCTAGAAATTTTATTAGAACCAGGTCGTGCGATTGCGGGTAATTCTGGCATCTTAGTCACGAAAGTAGAATACATAAAACCGACGGAAGATCGACAGTTTGCCATTGTTGATGCAGCGATGAATGATTTATTGCGTCCAGCGTTATATCAATCATGGCAAGAAATTCAGCCCGTGGTTCAAGATGAAACGGCTCAGACAGCGAAGTACGATATCGTTGGTCCGATATGTGAAACAGGTGACTTTCTTGGTAAGGACCGTTTATTAGCGATCAATGCTGGTGATTTGTTAGCGATACGTTCCGCCGGTGCTTATGGTTTCACTATGAGTTCAAACTATAATTCACGTCCGCGAGTGGTTGAGATCATGGTCGATGGTGACCAAGTTCATCTGGTGCGAGAACGAGAAACTGTGGAGTCTTTATTTGCAGGCGAACACCTTTTGCCGGCCTAATGAAATGTTGAAATTTACCAAAATGCATGGCTTGGGCAACGACTTTATTGTGATTGATGCCATTAACCAGCAAGTCGAACTCAGTATTGGACAGATCCAATTTTTAGCTGATCGCCAGTTTGGCATTGGTTGTGATCAACTCCTGTTAGTTGAAAACGCGAGTGCACACGACGTCGATTTTCGTTATCGGATTTTTAATGCCGATGGTAGCGAAGTTGAACAATGTGGCAATGGTGTTCGCTGCTTTGCCCGCTTTGTTCGCGATAAAGCGATGACCGACAAAGATACGATTGCAGTAGAAACCGCTTCCGGAGTGATCTACCCTAGCCTACAAGCAGACTATGACGTTAGAGTTGATATGGGCTTACCTCGGTTTGAACCGAGAAAAATTCCATTTAATACCGAGAAACTCTCAATAACGTATTCATTACCTCTGGCGGCGAATGAAATAGTCGAAGTGGGCGCCTTATCTATGGGCAATCCTCATGCGGTCATGCTAGTCGACGATGCAGATATGGCAGATGTGGCAAGACTGGGTCCGATGATAGAAAGTCATGAGAAATTTCCGGAGCGAGTCAATGCAGGGTTTATGCAGATAGTGAGTCCTGAACACGTTATATTGAGAGTATATGAGCGAGGTGTCGGTGAGACAAAAGCCTGTGGTACTGGCGCATGTGCTGCGGTGGTAAGTGGTATTCAGCGAGGTTTATTGACACGAGAAGTTAAAGTTAAACTTCCTGGTGGTGAATTATTAATTGCATGGCCTGATGATGAATCATCAGTGTGGATGACCGGGCCAGCAACACATGTATTTGATGGAGAAATTTCGTGGGCGACGATACACAGTCATTAACAATAGAGCAGGTCGTACAGTATTTGGATGAAAATACCGACTTCTTTATGAATAACCCAGAAGCCTTAGAATCGCTTCAATTAAATCAATCGCCGGATGGCACTATATCGCTAGCACAGCGACAAACCCAGCGGTTACAAGTTAAGACGCAAAAGCTGCATGAGCAGCTCAATGCTTTAATTGAAAATGCCCATAGCAATAGCGAACTTCAAGACAGAATTCATCGTTTATGCCTACGTTTGATGGATGCGTTGAGTATTGATGAGTTGTTAACTTTATTGGTCGTGGAGTTAAAGCAGGAGTTTGATGCTGATGAAGTGGCACTGCGACTATTTTATAGCGGTGACGATATTGCTAAACTTCCGAAAGTTGAAGGTAATATCAGTCAATTACATGTCGATGATAAAAGCTTAAAGGTTTTTGACAGCCTATTGGCTAAGCAACAACCCGTTTGTGGACGTCTAACAAAAGCACAAAAAACGGTGTTATTTGGCGAGCAAGCCAACGATGTAGCATCGGTTGCCTGTTTACCCTTAGGACATGAACCCTGCGCCGGTATCTTAGCGATAGGAAGCTATGATGCTAACCGTTTTCATTCAGATATGGGCACGGTGTATTTGGCATTTTTGGGTGATGTGTTGATGCGCTTATTACGCCAATATTGTCATCACATTGATGGCTGATGAGTTACATCAAGAGATAGTCCTTTTTCTGCAATATTTGGCGCAGGAAAAACGGATGTCTAATCATACGGTTACTAATTATCGGCGTGATTTAACACAACTAGAAACGTTTTGTGGGCAACAGCAACTGACTAGTTGGTCTCAGATAAAAACCAAACATATTCGTCAATTTATTGCTCAATTACATCGACAAGGTTTAGCGGGGCGATCGATACAGCGTGCCCTTTCTGCGGTACGGAGTTTATATCGGTTTTTAATTCGTGAAGGATTAACAGAGGCTAACCCAGCTCAAGCGGTACAAGCTCCTAAAACTGAAAAGCGCTTGCCATCAACCTTGGATGTCGATCAGATGCAAAGCTTGCTTGACCATACGCAACAAGACACCATGATAGCGTGTCGTGATCGCGCGATGATGGAGCTGTTTTACTCATCAGGTTTACGCTTGGCAGAGTTAGCCAGTTTAGATTTGCGTGATGTCGATTTCGGCGATAGTCTGGTTTATGTCACCGGTAAAGGTAATAAAAGTCGCGTAATACCGGTAGGCAAGCAAGCCATTGAAGCGTTACATATATGGTTACAGAAACGAGATGAATTAGGTTTTTTTGAACAAAGTGCCTTATTTATCACTCAGCAAGGCGGTCGTCTTGGCGTCCGTTCCATTCAAAAACGGCTCAGTCATTGGGGCAAAAAACATGGGATATCTGAACAGGTTCATCCACATCGTTTACGTCATGCTTTTGCCTCGCATATGTTAGAAGCAAGTGGTGATTTAAGAGCGGTACAAGAGTTATTAGGTCACGCTGATATTTCAACAACACAAATCTATACCCATGTTGATTTTCAGCACTTGGCTAAGGTGTATGACAAGGCACATCCGCGGGCCAGAAAAAAATAAAGTTCTTTTCTTTATTATATGAGTAAATGCTGGCATGCTAGGGCATAGCTCAACATACAGACAATGGACTTCTACTTATGAAAGTACTGCTCGCTGAAGACTCAAGATCTAATCAAATGTTGATTAGTGCTTATATTGAGGATTTTGGTCATCAGGTAGTTATTGTCGAAGATGGCAAAGCCGCCGTTGAAGCTTTCAAGCTAGATCGGCCTGATCTTATCTTGATGGATGTTTCCATGCCGGTCATGGATGGCATCACCGCAACAAAAAAAATTCGTACTTTATGCAGCGATAGCCGTGATTGGATCCCGATTATATTTTTAAGTGCTCTCGCGAATTCTAAAGATATTGCTAAAGGCATAGACGCTGGTGGCGATGACTATCTAAGTAAGCCTGTTGATGCAATTGTATTGAACGCAAAATTAACGGCAATGGCTCGCATTGCTGATATGCGGCAACAGCTCGACGCTGCTAATCGTAAGCTCACATTAATGAGTTCGAAAGATGGGCTGACTGGTTTATATAACCGTCGCCACTTTGATGAGGTGATGGAAAAAGAACTTAAAATTGCAAGACGCGTTAAAACACCTGTGGGTTTGATTATGTGTGATATTGACCATTTCAAACTTTATAATGATCATTATGGCCACCAAGGTGGTGATGACTGCTTAAAAGCGGTTGCCAATGCATTAAAAGAGACCGTAAAACGGCCCGGTGATTTAGTGGCACGGTATGGTGGCGAAGAATTTGTTATTGTCTTACCCGAAACCGATATGGCGGGTGTTGCTCGGGTGGCAGAGTTAGTGCGAGAAGCGGTTGAGAGCTTGGCGATTCCTCATGCCGATTCCACTGCTTCAGAATATGTAACGCTGAGTTTAGGCATCGATATCATGAGTGGCGACATCGCGAATATGGACGAAGCAGTGCGCTGTCTAATTGAATCTGCAGACCTTGGTCTTTACGAGGCTAAAAAACAAGGTCGTAATCAGGTGTGTGCAGTGAGTATTGCAGAGTAAATATTTGGCCTGCAAACCAAATAGTTAGTGAGCCTGTTGCCAGTTATCACCCGTGCCCAGTCCTACCTCTAGCGGCACATCAAGTTTTGCGGCTTGCATCATATAGTTTTCAATCTTGGTTTTAGCTGCTTCGATTTGTCCTGTTGGAACTTCAAATACCAATTCATCATGTACTTGCATAATCATACGGATTTTCGAATTGGATTCTATTAACCAAGCATGAATATCAATCATTGCTTGTTTGATGATATCAGCGGCAGTTCCTTGCATTGGCGCGTTTATCGCAGTTCGTTCAGCGTATTGACGACGCATGCCATTGCTGGAATTAATTTCTGGCAGATGTAGGCGACGTCCAAATAGGGTTTCAACATAACCATCTAATTTAGCTTGGTCACGCGTATCATTCATGTAGCTCTTAACACCCGGGTAGCGTTCAAAATAGGTGGTCATATAATCAGCCGCTTGGTGTCGTTCTATGCCTAACTGTTTAGATAAACCATGAGCTGACATGCCATAAATCAAGCCAAAGTTAATCGCTTTGGCACTGCGTCGTTGATCAGTACTGACTTGCTCTAATTCAACACCAAAGATTTCCGCCGCAGTATGGCGATGAATATCTTCACCGGCGGCAAAGGCTTTTAATAAGCCGGGATCTTGAGATAGGTGCGCCATAATGCGTAATTCAATTTGTGAATAATCGGCAGCCAATAAGGTATAACCATCAGGGGCAACAAAGGCTTCACGGATCTTTCTGCCTTCTTCACTACGAATAGGGATATTTTGCAGGTTGGGATCAGAGGAAGATAAACGACCTGTAGCTGTAACGGCTTGATGATAAGAAGTATGAACGCGACCGGTAGTGCGATTAACCTGTTCAGGTAAGCGATCAGTATAAGTTGATTTGAGTTTGCTCGAACTTCGATAGCTCATGATCACTTGCGGTAATTCATAGCCATCATCTGCCAATTCTTGTAAGACCCCTTCGGCTGTCGATGGCTGGCCTTTTGGTGTTTTTTTCAAAATAGGCAATTCAAGCTTTTCATATAAAATCACTTGTAATTGTTTGGGTGAGCCTAGATTAAATTCTTCGCCAGCAACTTCCCAAGCTTGTTGTTCTAATTGGTCTATTTTTTGGCCAAGTTGATCGCTTTGTTGTTGCAACATCCAAATATCAATATTGACGCCATTGCGTTCTAGAGTATTCAGCACTGGCAGCAAGGGCATTTCTAACTGCTGATAGACTTCAACTAAAGCAGACAGGGCCTGAATTTGAGGCCATAACGTTTGATGCAGCTGCAGAGTGATATCAGCATCTTCTGCGGCATAAGGGCCTGCTTCTTCAAGGCCTATTTGGTTAAAGGTAAGTTGTTTTTTTCCTTTACCAGCAATATCTTCAAAATGGATAGTCGAACGGCCTAGATATTTTTCTGCCAAGGAATCCATATCATGACGAGTGGCCGTGCTATCAAGTACATAAGATTGCAACATGGTGTCATGTTGAATGCCCTGAAGATCAATGTCGTGATTTAATAAAATATGGCGATCATATTTGAGGTTTTGGCCGACTTTAAATTGTGTTGGGTCTTCTAGTAAAGGCTTGAACAAGGCCAATACCGTATCAATATTGAGTTGTTCGGGTGCGCCTGCATAATCATGGGTTAAAGGCAGATAGGCAGCCTCGCCAGCTTTGACTGCAAACGACAAACCAACGATGCGAGCATCAAGATAATTGAGGCTGGTGGTTTCCGTATCAAAGGCAAATAGTTCAGCGTGTTGAAGTTGATCTAACCAATATTGCAGACGCTCTTCAGACAAAATTGTTTCGTAATTCGCGGCTACTGGCTCAGGGATTGCTGCCGGTGTTGGCGTGGAAATACCTGCTTGTTGAGATGATAGTTCAGTAATCCAGCTTTTAAAGTCCATTTTGTTGAAGATATCGCTCAGTGCCGCGTTATCTTGTGGGCTATTTACGAGCTCTTCAATGTGCTGGTCCAAAGCAACATCACATTTGATGGTGGCTAATAGATAACTGAGTTCTGCTAATTCTTTATTTTCAGCCAGTTTTTCAGGCATCTTCTTGGCGCCGCGAAAGTCTAATGTACGAACGGCTTCTAAGTTTTCATAAATAACATCCAGTCCGTGCAAATTTTGCAATAAACATAATGCCGTTTTTTCACCAACACCCGGCACGCCGGGAATGTTATCAACCTTATCGCCCATTAACGCTAAATAGTCGATGATCAATTCAGGAGGTAGGCCAAATTTGTCTTTGACACCTTCAATATCCATGACGGTTTCGGTCATGGTATTAACTAAAGTGACATGCTTATTAACGAGTTGAGCCATGTCTTTATCACCCGTACTGATGACAACATCGATGCCTTTTTCAGTTGCTTGACGCGCCAGAGTGCCAATAACGTCATCAGCTTCCACGCCTTCAATAGATAGTAAAGGGAAGCCCATCGCTCGAACAATGTCATGAATAGGTTGAATTTGTGCGCGCAGATCGTCCGGCATAGGAGGGCGCTGTGCTTTATATTCGGAGTAGATATCGTCGCGAAACGTTTTACCTTTGGCGTCAAAAATGACGGTAACATTGCTGTTGGGGTAGTCTTTTTTGAGCCGTTTCAGCATGGCGGTAACACCACGCACGGCACCCGTTGGTTCGCCAGCAGCATTACGTAAATCAGCTTTAAACATTGCGTGGAAGGCACGATAAAGATAAGAAGAACCATCAACAAGTATAAAAGGGGCAGATTGAGTCATAGTTAATTGTTATAAATAATGAGTGATAGATTTGCTTTAATCATCGCATCGGAAATGCTATCTTTATCCGAACTTAAATGGAGCATAAATCATGTTTAACAAGTCCGCTATTGTATGCGTAGTTGCCTTACTAATGTCAGTTAATGTTTGGGCGGGTGACGCATATCTAGAAAAACCACCGGTTATTCCTGCGCCATTAGCGGATGGTGAAACCATTGAACCTGAAGTAAATATCATTCAAAAAGAAGATCGTATGATTGAAGAATATCGTCTGAACGGTCAGCTTTATATGATTAAAGTGACACCAACAGTCGGTCATCCTTATTACTTTATGGATACTGATGGTGACGGTTCTTTAGAAACTACCCAGCATGATTTGGACGGTATGTTAGTGCCAAATTGGATCTTGCTAGAGTGGTAAACACTCTTTAAATTCTGAGTTAAAAATGTCGGTATATACAGAAGTTGGACGCGACCAATTGGTGGCGTTTTTGGGTGACTATGCGGTAGGTGAATTGCTTTCATATGAAGGTATCAGTGACGGCATAGAAAACACCAATTACTTTGTCACTACAGATCAGGGCCAGTTTGTTTTGACCTTGTTCGAGCAGCATGAGTTTGGCGAATTGGCCTATTTTCTTGATGTGATGACGTTCTTCTATCAGCATGACATTCCATCCGCCCACCCTGCGGCGGACAAAAATGGTGATTACTTAAAAACACTATGTGGAAAACCCGCAGCCTTAGTTTTAAGGCTTTCGGGACGCGGCATAAATAGTGTGACCACCCTAGCGCAATGCACCGCGATAGGTGATGTCTTGGGTAAAATGCATAATGTAGGAAAAGAATTTCAATCTCGTCGACCTACACAACGTGGCCCAGAGTGGCGACGTGAAATTGCAGATGTGGTTTTGCCTTTATTAGGTGTTGAATCAGCAACCATCTTAAAAAATGAACTAGCATGCCAAGCCGGTTATCAAGATTTAGACTTGCCAACAGGCGTAACTCATTCAGATTTATTCCGTGACAATGCCCTGTTTGATGGCGATGAACTCAAAGGCATTATCGATTTCTATTATGCCTGTGACGAATACCTACTTTATGACTTGGCAGTGATGGTCAACGATTGGTGCGTAGATGAATCGGGCTTAATCGAGCAAAGCCGTTATCAAGCGTTGATGACTGCTTACATCAAGCAACGTGCATTAACAGAGTCAGAACACGCTGACTGGAATCTAGTATTAAGAGCCGCAGCCTTACGTTTTTGGTTATCGCGCTTGCAAGATAAGTTATTTCCACGAGAAGGTGAACTGACGCAGATAAAAGATCCGGCTGCCTTTCTAAAAATCTTATTGCAACACCGAGACACCCCATTAACGTTGGACGGAATCTGATACCGACAATGAAAGTACTCATCATTAAATTAACCTCAATGGGCGATTTAATGCATGCTTTACCTGCATTAACGGATGCGGCGAAGGCTGTTCCAGAGATAGAGTTTAATTGGGTGGTCGACCAAGCGTTTTCCGATGTACCTTTGTGGCATCCTAATGTTCGACGGGTGATCAAAACAGCACATCGACAATGGCGAAAACAACCGATCACAGCATGGCAAGATGGGCGTCTACCGACCTTTTACCAAGAATTAAACGCACACGATTATGATGTGATCATCGATCTACAAAGTAATCTTAAAAGCGCCTTTGTCTCGTGGTTAAGAAAAGGCGAAGTGCACGGCCTTGATAAAAAACACTGTCGTGAAAAACCAGCTCACTGGGCCTACAAACATCACTATCAAGTTGAGTTAAAACAACACTCCATAGAAAAGTTACGTGAGTTAATGGCAAAAGTGCTGAACTATGGCAAGCCTAATACGGCAGCAGACTATGGTGTGGCCCTCGATCAATACAGCTTGCCAGAACTAGAGTTTGAGCTACCCGAACGTTATTTAATGTTTGTTCATAATGCCAGCTGGCTGACTAAATTATGGCCACAAGCATCATGGCAAGCGTTAGTGGAAAAAGCAGTGGAACAAGGTTATTCGGTCTTATTGCCTTGCGGTAATGATGAAGAATATCAACGCGCTCAACAAATAGCTCAAGTCAGTGAGCATGCTTACGCACTACCCAGACTGTCACTGAACGATATGGCCGCATTGACTCAAAAAGCACGTGGTGCCGTGTGCAGTGATACCGGTTTGGCTCATCTGGCCGCCGTAGCAAATATTCCAACGGTGACTATTTATGGCGCTACCGATACCCAACTGATCGGTACCTATGGTCAACAACAGCACCATATCATTAGTGATATGGATTGTTCGCCTTGTTATAAGCGGCTCTGCCCGTTAGACAATGCAGAGCAGGGGCAACCAGTGTGCATGGCTAATATCGATGCAGACAGTGTTTGGCATAGACTCAAAACACATTTACCAGCACAATAAACGCTATCGCTACACTTGCTGTAAACACAACACATAAAGAAGGCTTATGAAACACGAATTTCCACAATTTCATGGTGCACAAGTATTGGTTATCGGCGATTTGATGCTGGATAGCTTTTATTACGGCAAAGCCAGCCGCATCTCACCTGAAGCACCAGTACCCGTTGTGAATGTCGAACGCATGGAAGATTTACCGGGCGGCGCGGCCAATGTGGCGATGAATATTGCCTCTCTAGGTGCAACATGTCGAATTGGTGGCATAACGGGCCAAGATCGCGCTGCCAATACCTTGCAGCAGCGCTTGAACTCAGTGGGTATTGAATGTGCGTTCCACCAAACAGCTAATAACGACACCATTGTTAAACAACGTGTGATCAGCAATCACCAACAATTATTACGCATGGATTTTGAACAGCGTTTTGCTGATGATGAATGGCAAGCGATGACAGCCTTGATTGACCCTATGATGGCTGATACGTCGATCATGGTGTTATCCGATTACAACAAAGGTACATTGGCTGATCCTCAATATTGGATTGCTTTGGCTAAACAACACAATGTGCCGGTGTTAGTAGATCCTAAAGGTACTGATTTTAGAAAATATAATGGTGCTGACCTGATCACACCCAATATGACTGAGTTTGAAGCCATCGTCGGCAAGGTAGAATCAGAAGCGGATTTAATTAAAAAAGCCCAACACTTGATCGAATTATTAGATATCAACGCTTTGCTGATCACACGTAGCGAACACGGTATGACCTTAATTCGTCGAGATCAGCCAGAATTCCATTTACCTGCTATTGCCAAAGAAGTGGCGGATGTGACCGGTGCAGGTGATACCGTGATTTCCACCATTGCCTCAGTATTAGCTGCGGGTGAAGATTTAGAAAAAGCAGTGACCTTGGCTAATGTTGCTGCCAGCATTGTGGTCAGTAAATTGGGTACAGCCACAGTGAGCGGGCCAGAGCTGCAAGTTGAATATCAACGCCATCAGGGTGAACATGATACCGATCATAGTTTTGCTGGTGCGGTGACTTTGGAGCAATTAAAACTAGTCACAGAACAAGCCAAACTGCGAGGCGAAAAAGTAGTGTTTACCAATGGCTGTTTTGATATTTTGCATGCTGGCCATGTCAGTTATCTGCAACAAGCACGAGCATTAGGTGATCGTTTAATTGTGGCGATTAATTCGGATGAGTCAGTGACGAAGCTTAAAGGTGCTGGTCGGCCCATCAATATTGCCGAACGTCGACTTATTGTATTGGCCGGACTTGCCGATGTGGATTGGGTTACTTGTTTTGAAGGTGATACACCAGAAGCGTTATTACGCGAGATTCAACCTGATATCTTGGTTAAAGGTGGTGACTACGATAAGAAAGGCGTGGTTGGTTGGGAGATTGTTGAAGGATATGGTGGTGAGGTTCAGGTCATGGGCATGACACCGAATTGTTCTACTACGGCGATTGTTGAGAAGATTAATCAGGGTAATGTTGATTAATTAAATTTGTTATTTTCGCTGCCGCAGGGCGTTCATTTCTTTTGCTCGCCCAAAAGAAACGAACCAAAGAAAAAGGCCTCCGACATTATCGCTTGTCCTCTAAAAAACTATATTTTACGGCGTGGATAAAAACTCGCTACGCTCAAACATTACCCACTCTATCCATAAAAGATAGCTTCTTAGAGGGCGATAAAAACGGGGTTAAGATGGTGATTTCATCTGCAGTCATGTCTTGATTCGCATTAGAGTATCGACATAATCAAGTTTGCTATAGAACACATCATTCGCCCTAGCGACAATCTCTGATAAATTTTGTAGTTTACTGTTCATTTTTAACTTTGAGCTATGGGGGCTGATTACTCTGGTATTCACTGTCGAATAGAGACTTGTTAGGTTCACATTTCCCCAAATAGCTCCACATCACCATTTAATTCAACGTAATCTGCAAACGCTGCAACCATGTTTACAAAATGGTTTTCTGGAGTCTTTTTACCAATGAATTTAAAGTACCATGGGGTGGTAGTTGTATTGTTACTGACGTAGCCTTTCAGTGCTGAGAGATCTTGCTTTTTTAGTTTGAGAATATCGGCTTCAAACTCTTCTTTTTCAGGATCAACAATTTCATATGTAACTTCTTCATCTCGCATGGCATCGTGAGTATATTTAATTAATACATGTTCTCCGACACCGACATCTATTGGTACTCGATACATTTCAGAACTTTGTTCGGCGACTACGTATTTCCAGACGATATCATTGCCACTAGTAACAAGCCTTCCCATTGATTTCTCCTTATCTTTTTAGCCGAGTCATTCGTATGTTAAATGGGGATGTCCATAAGCATAAGGTATGCGAAATAGAGTTAGTTCAAATTAAAGAGTAAAAAAACTTCACGGACATCTATTTTAAGCAGTTAAGTCAGCAAAATTTTTATTATATACAAAAACTTAACTTCCTGTTTTCGGTAGTGGGCGATCTTGCTTTTTTAGGTGCTAGTTGTTTTAATGGAGATGAGTAAAGTTATTGCAATCCTTAGGAATTAGTATGATTTCGGTAGGAAAATGGGCAGTAAGTAGATTCACCGATTGGCTAACTCGCGAAGCCGATCTCGCTCCAGATGCACCTTCCCAAACCAATTTTGAACGTTTATGTGATGAGATCCGTCCCGGCGATATTATTCTGGTGGAGGGGCGTAGTCGCGTTAGTGACATAATTAAAAAAATCACCCAAAGTGCTTGGAGCCATTCAGTGCTCTACTTGGGAAACTACCACCAATTGGACGTTGCAGGCATTGCCCCTGATGAAATATCACATTATGCCACTACGCCTCATACCCACTTAATTATCGAAACGTTATTGGGGCAGGGTACTATCGTCACCCCCTTGAGCAAATATAGACAAGAGCATTTACGCATTTGTCGACCTAGAAACCTCACCATGAATGACCGTAATAACGTCATTAAAAATACATTTGGCAAACTAGGTTATCAATACAACTTCAGACAATTGTTTGATCTCGCCCGATTTTTATTGCCATATAGCCTTGTTCCTGGCCGTTGGCGTTCAACGTTATTTCAATATCATGCGGGTGAATCTACCAAAACAATTTGCTCATCCATGTTGGCAGAGGCGTTTACTACGGTACGATTTCCGATTTTACCCATCGTTGAGCAAACAGAAGGTGGCGGTTTGCGTTTTTATAAACGCAATCTCAAATTATTTACACCCAAAGATTTCGATTATTCTCCTTATTTCGACATTATTAAATATCCCATTATTGGCTTAGATGAGATGGCGACATATCGCTTTTTGCCTTGGGATGAAGAGGGGTATGAGTGTAACGAACAAGGAGATTGCATTATTCCCATGACTGAAGCAGGTGAAAAACCACCAGATAAATAAGAGGGTTGATATGAAGTACGTAGGGATTCTCGCTTTATTAGCCACACTCATTTTTATATCGCTGAACGTTGAGCTTTATTTAATAGGGCTCGTCGTTGTGTTTGTCTGCTTGGTTATTCTTATGCAATCAAACTTGCGTCGTCAGTTGCTTATCAAGCCTGCATTCTCAGCCTTTAAAAAGGCAATGCCCCCTATTTCAGCCACTGAACGGGAAGCTTTGGAGTCAGGAACCGTTTGGTGGGATGGTCAGCTATTTAGTGGCAAACCAGATTGGGATTTATTGTTAAGTAGTGCGCAACATGAACTAACTGCAGAGGAGCAAGCTTTCCTCGATGGGCCTACAGAACAATTGTGTGAGCAACTCAATGACTGGGAAATCACGCATAAAGATCATGATTTACCACCTCATATTTGGTCATTTATTAAACAGCAACAATTCTTTGGTCTGATTATTCCTACAAAGTATGGCGGTTTAGGCTTTTCACCTTTGGCACATTCAGAGATGGTGATGAAAGTGGCCAGTCGAAGTCTAACGGCAGCGGTCACCGTTATGGTGCCTAACTCACTTGGACCTGCCGAACTGTTACTTCATTACGGCACGGAGAAACAAAAAGATTATTACCTGCCGCGGCTTGCCAGTGGTGAAGATATTCCATGTTTTGCGTTAACAGGGCCTGAAGCGGGTAGTGATGCAAGCAATCTGCCTGATACCGGCATTGTTTGTCAGCAGGAGTTTGAAGGTAAACAAATTACCGGCGTTTTACTGAACTGGGAAAAACGTTATATCACCTTGGGCCCAGTCGCGACTCTGCTTGGTTTGGCTTTTCATCTTTATGACCCAGAACATTTACTGAGTGATAAAGGTGATATTGGTATTACTTTGGCATTGATTCCAACCGATACCAAGGGAATCAATATCGGTCGTCGCCATTGGCCAATGGGCATGGCATTCCAAAATGGGCCTAACTGGGGCAAGGATGTGTTTATTCCTTTGGATTGGATCATCGGCGGCGTTGAATATGCTGGCAAAGGATGGTCGATGCTGATGGAATCATTGGCAGCGGGACGTTCTATTTCATTGCCCGCATTAAGTGCCGGTGCCAGCAAATTAGCGATTAAAACAACCAGTGCTTATGCTCGTATACGTGAACAATTCCATCTGCCTATCGGTCGCTTCGAAGGGGTGGCCGATGTGCTGGGGCGCATGGCCGGTTTAACCTATATGGTTGATGCAGTACGTATCACGACTGCTCAGGCAGTGACGGATGGGGAGCGTCCAGCGGTATTATCAGCGATTGCAAAATATCACCTCACTGAAACCATGCGCCGAGTGATTAATGACGCAATGGATATTCATGGTGGTAAAAGCATTTGTTTTGGGCCGCATAATGTATTGGCACATGCTTATGAAGCGATACCGATTAGCATTACGGTGGAGGGTGCGAATATCTTAACGCGTAACCTGATCATTTTTGGCCAAGGCTCGATTCGCGCCCATCCCTACGTTTTAAAAGAAATGTCCACACTTGTTGTTGAAGATAAGCAGCAGGCTGTTCAGGAGTTTGAGCAGGTAGTGACGGCCCATCTCAAATATACCTTAAGCAATATTGCCCGAAGCCTTTTCTTTGGTATCAGTAAAGGTCGGTTTAGCACCGTGCCTGATTCACCGTTACGAGCGTGTTATCAGCAGTTAAATCACTTAAGTGCTGCACTGACCGTAGCCACCGATGTCAGCCTTGCCATCTTAGGCGGTAGTTTAAAACGCCGCGAATCCTTATCAGCACGTTTAGGTGATGTATTAAGTCATCTCTATTTGGCATCAAGCACATTACGGTTTTATCAACATCAAAATCAACACGATGATTTGATATTGGCACGCTGGGCCAGCGAAGAATCTATTTATCAAGCACAACAAGCATTACTGGGGCTGATGGATAATTTGCCTAACCGCTTAATGGCGGGCTTTTTAAAGATAGTTATTTTCCCTTTAGGCCCTCGATATAAAGCACCTTCGGATAAATTAACTCATGCACTGGCAGAACATATTATGGAGCCAAGTGCTAGTCGTGATCGCTTAATTAACGGTATATATAACCCCAGCGATCAGCAACAAACGCTGGGTCAGTTGGAATATGCCTTCAGACTTTGTGTGCTCGCTGCTCCGCTAGAGAAAAAAATTGCGAAATCAGCCTATAAATCAGCAGAGTTAGCGTTGGAAAATAAGTTGATAACAGACGAAGAATATCAACTCGTTTTATCAGCAAGAACCGCACGTCGACAAGTCATTGATGTTGATCATTTTAACGCTCAACTTGAGGAAACTGCCTCATGAACAAAAACGTTGCAAGGCCTGCTTATACCAACCGAAAAGTGTACATCGTTGATGGTAGTCGCACGCCATTTATCAAAGCAAGGGGCAAGCCGGGACCATTTAGTAGTAGTGATCTTGCTGTTGCAGCAGCGCGGCCCTTATTAAATCGACACTCGTTTTCACCATCTGATTTGGATGAGGTGATTCTGGGTTGTGTTATGCCTAGCCCTGATGAAACCAATATCGCACGCATTGTGTCATTACGTCTTGGTTGTGGTCATGATGTTCCTGCGTGGACGGTACAGCGGAACTGTGCCTCAGGTATGCAAGCCTTAGACAGTGCTGCAAGTAATATCAGTACTGGCCGCAGTGATCTTGTTTTGGCTGGTGGCTGTGAAGCGATGAGTCGTGCACCACTATTATTAAAACCTGAAATGGTGACATGGCTCGCAGCTTGGCAAAAATCTCGCACTTTCAAAGCCAAACTCAGTGCGTTATCAAAACTACGACCTGCCTTATTTGCACCCGTTATTGGTTTGTTAAGAGGCCTACGAGATCCGACTGTTGGATTATCGATGGGACAAACAGCCGAAATTCTCGCTCATCGTTTTGGTATTGATCGCACGCAGATGGATGAGTTTGCTTTGGCGAGTCATCAAAAACTAGCCGCAGCGGTTGAAAATGATGTTTTAACTGAAATTGAAGCAATTATTGCATCAGATGGCAGCGTGTTCGACGATGATAGTGGACTTAGGGCTGATAGTAGTTTAGATAAGCTTGCCAAGCTAAGGCCGGTCTTTGACCGACAAGGTTTGGTCAGTGCAGGTAATAGCGCTCAGGTAACGGATGGGGCGGCATGCTTGTTACTCGCCTCTGAAGATGCGGTCAAAGAATATAACTTACCCGTCTTAGGCCAAATTATTGATTGTCATTGGGCTGGTTTAGAGCCATCACAAATGGGCTTGGGCCCAGCCCATGCGGTTCCCCCGTTATTACATCGTCATAACTTGAAGCTGAAGGATATTGATTATTGGGAAATCAATGAAGCCTTTGCCGTGCAAGTTCAGGCTTGTTTAGCTGCTTGGCAGGGTGAGGATTATTGCCTCAATGAACTTGCCCTAGATACAACTCTTGGAGCAATAGATACATCCCGACTCAATGTTGATGGTGGCGCCATTGCTTTAGGTCACCCTGTTGGTGCTACCGGTGCTCGAATCGTATTGCATCTACTAAATGTATTACAACGCAACAAGGCTAAAACCGGCATTGCTAGTCTGTGCATTGGTGGCGGCCAAGGTGGGGCGATGCTGATTTCCACAGAAGGAATAACATTATGACTAGCAGGAGAAAAACCGCTTGGCATAAAACGGTTGATGGCGGTGATATCGTCTGGTTAACGCTTGATGTGCCAAAGAGCCAGACCAATACCTTAACAGTAGCGGTCATTACCGAGTTGTCAGTTGTGCTTGATGCATTGACTGAAGCGCCACCAAAAGGTCTTGTGGTTCGATCTGCTAAGGAAAATGGTTTTCTTGCAGGAGCAGATATTAACTCTTTTGCTGAACAGCAATCTGTTGATGAAACTTACGCTGCAATTAGACAAGTGCAAGATATCTTCACTAGATTGGAAGCATTGCCTTGCCCAACGGTCGCGTTGATACATGGATTTTGTTTGGGTGGTGGTTTGGAGTTAGCCTTAGCCTGTGATTATCGCGTAGCTGACGATGCTATGAATACTCGTATTGGTTTGCCAGAAGTGAAATTAGGCATACATCCAGGCTATGGCGGCAGTGTGCGGTTAATCGAAGCCGTGGGTGTATTCACAGCAATGAACATTATGTTATCGGGCAGAGCATTGTCTGCTCGTGCAGCCAAAAAAGTAACTGTCGTTGATCGTATTGCCCCTAACAGACAATTAGAACGTGTCGTGCGTGATGTGATCAACATATCACCAAAAAAACAGCAGACACCAAGATGGCAGCGAGTTTTAGGCGCGACGTTATTAAGACCGTTAATTGCATTTGTTATTCGTCGGCAAACAAAAAAACAAGCCAACCCAGAGCATTATCCTGCGCCTTTTGATTTGATTGAACTATGGCAAAAACAGCCAGCCAACCGACAAGACTATTTTGCTGCAGAAGCACTGTCGGTAGCCAAGTTAATTCAAACAGATACCGCACAGAACTTAGTTCGATTATTCTTATTGCAAGATCGCCTTAAAGCGTTTGGCAAGCAAAGCAAATTTAAAGCACAACATGTGCATGTCATAGGTGCAGGCATTATGGGCGGAGACATTGCTGCCTGGTGTGCCTTACGTGGATTGACAGTAACACTGCAAGATCAATCAGCCGCACAGATAGCACCAGCAATAAAACGTGCACATACCTTATTTAAACGCCGCTTTAAAGTCGCTCATTTAGTGCAAGCGGCGGTGGATAGGTTAATACCTGATGTGGCAGGTAATGGCGTAGCCAAAGCCGATGTCGTTATCGAAGCAATTTTTGAAAACCTTGAAGCCAAACAAGCTTTGTTTAAAACTATAGAACCACAATTACGCACTGATGCAGTACTAGCAACAAATACTTCCAGCATTCCTTTGGAATCGCTGGCGGAATGTTTAAAGCAACCCAAGCGATTAGTGGGGCTTCACTTTTTTAATCCCGTTGCTCAAATGCAATTAGTTGAAATTGTGCACGGTAAAACCACACTTAAAAAATGGCAAAAACAGGCGGCAGCCTTTGTTCGTCAAATAGGTCGTTTGCCATTGCCGGTGCAAAGTTCGCCGGGGTTTTTAGTGAACCGTATTTTAATGCCCTATTTACTCGAAGCCGTACAAATGGAACAAGAGGGTATTCCTATTCTAGCGATCGATAAGGCCGCGACTGATTTTGGCATGCCAATGGGGCCAATTGAACTGGCCGATGCAGTAGGCCTAGATATTTGTTTGTCTGTGGCCACGATTTTGGCGCCTTCTTTTGATTTAACGGTTCCCAGTAATTTGGATAAAAAGGTGTCTAAAAAACAGTTGGGTCGTAAAAGTGGTCGAGGCTTCTATCGTTATGACAAACATAATAAGCGGATCATAACGTCTTTGCCGACGGACTATGCCGATAGTGGCACGATCCAGCAGCGACTTATTCTGAGGCTTATTAATGAATGTGTTGCTTGCCTGGATGAAGGCATTGTGGATGATGCAGAACTACTGGATGCGGGCATGGTATTTGGCACTGGTTTTGCTCCATTTCGTGGTGGCCCAATGCATTATTTACAGCAACAAGGTGTTGAAACATTAACTCAACAACTAGAGCGCTTATGTTCCGATATTGGTTCTCAATTTAAGCCTAATTCAGGCTGGGAGGATTTATCATGACAGCTCAAACCGACGTTATCTCACTTGATATTGCGCAACATTTACCGGGATTATTTGCAGAGCGAGTAAAGCGCAACCCATCAGCTATTGCATGTCGACAATTTAATGAAGTGACACAAGAGTGGTATCAACTTACGTGGCAGGAAATGGAAAATGCTGTTAACCGTTGGCGCCATGGTTTTGCTAATGAAAACCTTCAACCCGGAGACCGGGTTGGCATCATGTTACGAAATTGCATGGAATGGGCGATTTTTGACTTAGCAGCGTTGAGCATGGGCTTAGTTACTGTGCCGTTATATCCAAATGATCGTGCCGATAGTGCGGCCTATATATTGGAAAATTCTAATACCACCTTGTTGTTATTAGATGATATTTCAGCACATCAAGAGCTGATCGAACATGGTGTACTAACCCGCTTAAACCGAGTGGTTACGCTCTCTAAAAAGCCACCCGAAAGTCGCTTGGATAATTGGCGGTCGGCTGAAATGTGGTTAAGTCATGACGAACATGTGCAGGTAACACTGCCCGATATCGATCCGCATGCATTGGCGACCATTGTGTATACCTCTGGCACGACAGGGCACCCGAAAGGCGTGATGCTGAGTCATCACAATATTTTATGGAATGCATGGAGTGGCATGCAAAGTGTGCCGATTTATCCGAATGATACGTTCTTATCGTTCTTGCCCTTGTCACATACCTTGGAACGCAGTATCGGTTATTTCCTGCCGATTATGGCGGGTGCAACGATTATCTACGCACGTTCAATTCCCCAGTTAGCTGAAGATTTACTTGAACAACGACCCACTGTATTAATCAGCGTGCCACGGATCTATGAACGTATTTATAACCGTGTTCAAGATAAGTTAAAAACACAATCAGTGATCGCCCAAAAACTCTTTCACTATGCGATTGAGGTGGGTTGGATGCACTTTGAATATCAACAAGGCCGTAGTGGTTGGCATCCGGCTCTATTGTTTTACCCCTTACTCAATCACCTGATTGGCAAGAAAATTCAAGATCGTGTTGGCGGACGATTACGGGTAGCGATCTGTGGTGGCGCGCCATTGGCAGAAAACGTGGCCAAAACGTTCATTGCGCTTGGACTGCCTATATTACAAGGCTATGGCTTAACCGAAACCAGCCCAGTGATAGGGGTTAATAAACGGGAACACAACCTACCACGAAGTATCGGCTTGCCACTGCAAGATGTCACCGTACAGTTTAATAAAAATGGTGAATTAAAAGTGAAGAGCCCAGGCGTGATGTTGGGCTACTGGGATAACCCACAAGCCACCGCTGAGATTATTGATCAAGATGGCTGGTTGCATACCGGTGACTTAGGTATGCAGGATAGTGAAGGGTTTATTCATATCACGGGTCGCTTAAAAGACATTATTGTGTTGGCCAATGGTGAAAAAATTCCACCGACAGATATGGAGATGGCAATTGCCGCTGATCCACTGATAGAGCATGCTTTAGTTATAGGCGAAGGCAGACCTTTCTTAAGTGCGTTAATTGTATTGACGGATGATGCGTGGCCGTTTTTAGCACATGAAAAAGTACTGCCAACTAGCGATCCGGAAGAGCTTAAAGACAATCCAATTGTTGAGAAATTTTTACTGACTAGAATTCAACAACAATTACATGATTTTCCTAGCTATGCTCAAATAATACGGTTGGTTATTTCATTGCATCCGTGGACAGTAGAAAGTGGTCTATCAACTCCGACATTAAAGGCGAAACGGCAACATATTTTGTCGCTTTATGCCGACGAAATAAATACACTTTATGAGGCACATTAAGATGCAAGAACTTCCCGCTGAACATGCCATTCTTAGAATTATGGCTCGGCCGAGTGATGTGAATGCGCAAGGAGATATTTTTGGTGGCTGGCTCATGTCACAAGTTGATATCGCTGGTAGCATCGTGGCCACGCGACATGTCAAAGGCCGTGTCGTCACCGTGTCAGCTAATAATTTTCACTTTATTCGCCCCGTATTTGTCAGCGATGTTGTCAGTATTTATGGTCAGATACAAAAAGTAGGTACATCATCAATCTTAATTGATATAGCGGTTTATATTGAGCGTAAAGCTGAGGGTGATGTGTTGGTTGAAAAAGTGGCTGACGCAGAGTTTGTCTATGTGAACATAGATAAACAAGGCAACCCAAAGCCGATTAAACCAAGTTAGACTCATTTGTATGCAAACTAAGGGCACATTATGTGGTTGTTAATTAGCTATGTTTTTATAGCACTGGGCTTTTCCTTTCTCTGTTCTATTGCCGAGGCAGTCTTACTGAGTGTCAGCAATGTTCATATTGCCCTACTTGAAGAAGAGAAGCATACAGCTGGTTCTTTGCTCAAGCAGCTAAAGGCCGATATCAATAAACCACTGGCAGCTATTCTTACCTTGAATACGATTGCTCATACTGTTGGTGCTGCTGGTGCTGGCGCTCAAGCTGCCGTTGTCTTTGGCAGCGCTTATGTTGGCGTTGCTTCTGCAATATTGACGTTACTGATACTGATCTTCTCCGAGATTATTCCTAAAACATTAGGCGCGCATTATTGGCGTCAATTGGCACCAGCCACGGCTTATACCCTTAAGTATCTGGTGATTGTGCTGTATCCCTTTGTTAAATTATCAGAATCAATAACAGGTAAGTTAACTGATGGGCCAACACTGTCAGGGTTTAGTCGACAAGAAATGATCGCGATGGCCGATCTAAGTAGTAAAGAAGGCCATATTGAAGAGCAAGAATCACGCATACTGAAAAATATATTGTTGTTGAAAAATGCAGCCGTCACGATAGCAATGACCCCTCGGATTGTGGTGTTCTCTTTATCAGACTCAATGACTGTCGAGGAATTTTTTCATAAACATGATCATATCCCCTTTTCACGTATCCCCATTTATGAGGGTGAGCGAGAGAACATTACCGGCTTTGTATTTCGTAGTGATTTGCTGTTAGCTAAGGCTCGAGATAATGGCGAAAAACTGTTATCAGATTATAGTAGGGAATTAACCGTTATTACTGATAGAACGACTATATCTGTTGCCTTCAACGAGTTTCTTGAACGACGCGTGCACATGTTACTGATTGTAGATGAATACGGCGGTATCGAGGGGGTTATCACCCTTGAAGATATTTTAGAAACCTTGCTGGGCTTAGAAATAGTCGATGAAAAAGACGATACCGTCGATATGCAAAAAGAGGCACGCAAGCTATGGAAGCAGCGTGCACAACGAATGGGTATAGAGTTAGATAATTAAAAAAAAGTAAACGCCCTCTATAAGCTAAAGGCAGACTAACCTCTGCCTTTTTATGTAGCTTTAATGTGTATGTATAGATAAACGATATACTGGACACCAAATTAATGAGTCGACTAGTTTATAAATGAGGAAGTAGCATGAACAAAACAGAAACCAACGCATCTCGCAGAAAGCTATTAAAAGGCGTCAGTGCTTTTACGGCGATGTTGGGTACCGGGCTATCTTTCAGCGCCCATGCTGCAGAAGTTGATCACAGCATGATGAATCATGATCTGCCGATTGATCCACATTTAGAAGAGTTAATGGATTATGTGCTTGAATGCATCAAAATGGCTGAAATCTGCCAGCAGCACGCAATGCATATGTTTCAAATGGGCGATACAAAATTGGCTGACTGTGCACTTGCAACACAAGAGCTGCTCGTTGTCAGTAAGGCCTTGTTGACCCTAACGGCGAATAACTCCAAACACTTGAAAGGCTATTTGACAGTGGCGGTTACTATCACCGAAAGTTGTGCCAAAGAATGTGAAAAATTCGCCGAAGATCATATCCAATGTAAAGACAGTGCAGAAGCTTGTTATGACGCGGTTGAGTTTTATAAGGCGTTTTTAGAGGCGTGTAAAAAAGCATAACGCCTCAAGAATGGGCGTCGGTTACGGCATCCCGCTTGCTTGATTTGTTAGTAGTTTTATATGGAATCGTAATATACACAGGTGCACGCATTGAGCGTGCATCTGTTTTTTGCTATGGATTACATACTAGATTTTAATTCTTTGAGGTCTTTTAATGCATGAGTTTCAGGTATTGAAATTAAGCCAACTGATCCAGACATAGACATTACGGTGCCGTAGGCCTGCAAGTCTTCAAATGCAATATCTAATTTCAAATAATAAATTTTATTAGGCTCAATAATTAATTTCCCTTCTACATCATCAAACATCCAATTTGCAAAGAAATGTGATTTCCCAATTTTGAGGTCATATTGCCCGGCTGGAAGTGAAAGCACTAAATAGCCTTGATTTTTCAATGTAAAACGTTTTTCCCCATTTATGAAAACAGTTGGCCACGTTCCTCCTTGAAAAAAATTATATGGGCGGTAGAGGTACACCTTGCCTTCGGTCTCGCTTATAGGTTCAAGGCCACTGAAATTCTGTCCTGAAGCAGCACAACCCGAAAGAATTAGTGCAGATAAAATAAATAATGCTATTTTCATATGTAGAACCTATATAGCCGTGATCATGGACGCGCTTTAGCGTGTCTCGTAGAATCGAGTAGAACTGTAACGAGCATGGTTGCTCTGTTAGGAGAGGAGGGTTCATAAACCTACTTAGTGACTACAGTAGTAACCTTCTCCCCAGTCTCTGAATCCTCAATCCATATTGATGATTGGGCTTTAGCTAGCTTTCCCTTAACAACATAGCGGCGATCAGCTTGAGGTGAGAATTCTACTTCTCCTTGCACGGAATAGAATGTACCGTTCAATTGTTTATACATAGCTTGAATGGGGGCGGCTGTTGTATGTGAGCCATACAGTTCAACCTTCATTGGTCTTGCTGGTATGTCACGTACTTCAAACACAGTAGTTAATGCAAAGCCTTGTCCATGACTTGCTTGGACCGTTGCCTCAAAACTGGTATCGATTTTCTTGCCATCAACTTTATCAAGAACAAATAGCTGTGCTGTAGTGCCATCCTCCTGAAATCCAGTATCTTTTACTATTGCAACAGGGCCCGTGTAACCTTCGGGAACGGGTTGGTAGTTTGCGCAACCTGAGATCAACAGCACTGCGATAGAGACAGCATATTTCAACATACAGACTTCCTTGTTTGAGTTCGCGTTTATTTCACCATAGTACCAAACTAACCGATGATCCCCGACTTTAAGTTAACACTGTAATTGGCTTTATCGCCTCCATTGAGTACAGTGAGCTAGGCTCCCTCGTCCATATTTATACTTTCGTATCGGTGAATTGATACTTTTCTTTGCAAATTCCAGATTCATCGAATTCTTCTGAAGTAAATCGAAGCTCACGATTACTAATTTTTTCCACAAAGTACACATCGGGTTCACTCATATACTCAGGTGCTATAGCGTAATAATAATTATCTTTTAACCACCACTTCCCTTGTTCAAGACCTTGAGGGTTTCTTCTCTCTTTGTCACTGTAGAATGTGATTTGATAATTATGAGTATCACGAGTGATCGTCCACCACATAGCACCACATGAACGATTTGGATTTCCTCCCTCCCAAGAGCCTATGAGTTCATTGGCTTGAGCAGTACTTTGGCTAGGGTGTTGAGGGGAACAGGCTGATAAAAACAAGATTGTGAATAAAAGGATCATTTTTTTCATGATATTGGAATTTTCCTATGAGAATTAGTAAAGGGGGCACGAGGCACGTTAGGCAGTTCTAACGTAGTCCTTACTTTTCGGTTATTTCCTAATTTTCGCATCGCTTCATAATCAGTTGACTTCTAGCATCCATATTCCAGTGCGTAGCTCTCCACGTAAAATGATCAGAGTCAATCATGATAAGTACCCAAACCATTCTATCTCCAGTTTCCGTTAATCTATCTTCTCCATTTACAATCATAGTTATTGAATTTTCATCATTGTATAGAACTTGATAGGTGTAGCTTGATATCGGATTCCCTTCATCATCTATTGGTGGAATAGGCCTTCCAAAGTAGGCTGTGCGGTTATCATTTGAAAAGCGAATTTCTTCGATATCAGTTCCAGACTTACAGAACCCAGAATTTCCGACCATGTCCCACTTTCCCGAAACTTGAGAAAATACCTTTCCTGTAAGAGGTGGGCTCCCTTGCTTCATTGAGGAACATGAAGCAAGGAAAGTTATAGCTAAAACAATTACTGCGATGATTTTCATGGTTTTTGACCTATCGTTTTAGTTCGTCCGTGTATAGAGATTTGTTAATCGTTTGGTTTAATTGGAAATCCTTCTGGCTGCTCTTTGAATTTAAGAAGTGGGCCAGTATTTTTTGGTTTAAGGGCATAAATTAAACCATCTTCGTTAACTTGGATTCGGATAGTACCGTCAAAATACGGACCATCTTCACCTTTATAGGGAATGATACTGCGCCCATATTTCCAAGTTCCCAGCCTAGATTTAACGACAAAGGTGCGTGCTGCAAACTTCAAGCGTATTCTCTCTTGAGATGATACTTTGTTTCGTTGCCCGCCAATGTTAATGGAAAGGTTTGAGCTCGTATTATTGTATAGCTCAATGTAAGTGCTCCTTGGGCAGCCGTTAATGAACAAGCAAAAAGCTGTTAAAAGTACTATTCTTGAGGCTATGGTCATTTCTTTTTATTGCCCATAACAGCGCGTTTTATGTGGCAAAGATAATGAATGCTTTTTTTGGAAAAAGTGGCCAGTTGTTATTATTGTAGGCCGTGTTTTGTTTCGAAAAAGAGGGTGTGTGTAGTATTCCATTGTCACAGTATTTTTAATCCTTTATCTGGTTGTGGAGTGCCCCAGTTTCTGGTTGAAATGTTTCATGTTATTCAATTACGAGCAACATTATTTCAGTTTGTTTAAAGCGAAAATTGCTTTATTTACATTATCTTCAAGGTGTGCAGGAGTAATAGTGCCAATGATAATGCTGGAGACAGAAGGCTGTTGATAGATAAAATCAAAGTTAGCCTGCACGATGTCTTTGTTTGCAATATCACTTGTTAAGTGTCCACTGGCAAGCGCCTTCTTGATAAATATGCCTTTATTATCAAGTGCTGCTTGTTCGATGACTTTTTGCTCGTCTTGATAGTCAAGGTTGTGCATAACCATGGCTAAGTCAGATTGTTGCAATGCCAATAAGCCGCCGTCGACGGTTTTAGTGGACATGCCGGTGGCACGAATTAAACCTTGTTGTTTTAAATCAGCGAGAACTTCTAATGCCCCTTGTTCGATGATTTGGCTGTCATTGCCATCAGAGTGAATTAAAACAATATCTAATACATCACGCTTTAATTTCTTTAAGCTTTGCTCAATGCTGGAGGTGATGAATTCTGGGGTGAAGTTGTAGTTGGATTCGCCGGTTTCGTTATCAAAGCTTTCACCGACTTTGGTGGCGATGATCCAGTCTTTATTCAGCTTAGGTAACAGTTCACCTAAACGTTGTTCGCTGCTGCCATAAGCGGGTGCGGTATCAATCAGATTAATGCCGAGATCCCATGCTTGCGCTAATAAATCTAGGGCGAGCTTATCATCGGGGATTTTAAAACTATTCGGGTATTTAACGCCTTTATCACGACCGAGTTTGACGGTGCCTAAACCTAACGGTGAAACGGCTACGCCCGTGTCGGCAATAAAATTACGTTGTTCTAAATAGGCGGTCATTTGAAAGCTCGATCCCATAAAGGTTCGCTGATTTGTATGTCTGGCAAATCCGTTAATGTTTGATGTTCACCCTTTTGAAGGTTTGCTTGGATTTTATCTATGACTTTGTCAGCAAGATCAGGCGCTAATGCGAGCTTGGTTGGCCATGCGATATGCACATTGTTTTTTGTTTCAACAAAAGCGGTATCTGGTCGAGTTAAGGCGGATTGCTTGGGTTCGGCACGATTGATTGAGTGGGTAGCCCATTCAAGTTCTGGCAACTCAAACCACGGCATGATGTCGTTTAGCAACGCAGTGGCTTCAGTGATGATGTTTTCAAACGGTTTGCCGACACCTTGTTCGGCAATGTTGCCGCCGATATACCAAACGACATTGTCATTTTTATCAAAGTGGCTGGTGATGGTAGCGATGGGTTTTGAGCCTGAACCTAAACTGTGAGCATAAATGGTAGGTAAAGCCTGAGTCTTGTCTTTGGCTTTGCACAATACCATTTGTAAGGGTCTACGTTGCATGGTCGGTTTTTTGATGTTTAACGACTTGAGTAAGGCTTCATTGCCTTCACCGGCGGTTAAGACAAACTGTTGGGCATTAATTTGAATGTCATTGCCTAGTTGCAGTGATTGAATATGGCCGTTGTCTTGCTGCCATGTGATGTCGGTGTCGCTAGCAAATTGAATAATGCGATCTTGCCATGGTTCAATCAGACATTGAATAACACTGGCAATATCTAAGACAGGCTCATCGAGTTGATATAAGGCACCATTAAAATCTTGATGTTGAAACAGGGCTGGGCGTGCTGATTTGTCGACGGTTTGCATGCGGCTGCTTAGCGCTTTGCTGGCAAAAAATGACACCATCTTTGAGGAAAGTTGATCTTTAGACCACATCAGTTGGTTTTCAGCAAAGACTTTGGCTTGACTAAGGTCAATATCACCATCACCGTTCAGGCACGATTTCCAGCGTGCTGGCATGGCGCCAATAGCTTGGGTCGCTTTGGAGAAGATGCCGTTTATGGCATATTTAGCACCACCATGAATGATGCCTTGTGAGCTTAATGTCTGTGCATTACCAATGGCATTGTTTTCTAATAATAGGGCGTGGATGCCCATGTTATTAAGGCGATGATGTAACCATAGACCGGCAATGCCAGCACCTATGATGACTACATCGGTGGTGTACGTTTTTTGGGTCATTCGGTTTCGTTAAGTTGTTCGTCTAAGGCTTCACATAACCAGTGGCCAACAATGATATGACCTTCTTGTACTCGGGCGGTTTCTGTTGATGGGATGCGAATGCAGTCATCCGCAATGTTGAGTAGTTCGCCTCCACTGATGCCAGTAAATGCGCAGGTCCAACAGCCAGCCTGTTGGGCAGTTTTAATACCGTTAATGACATTGTCGCTATTACCAGAGGTTGATAAACCAATGGCGATGTCACCTTCTTTGGCTAAAGCCTGAATTTGGCGGTCGAAAATTGTCGCAAAACTATAATCATTACCATGGGCGGTAATAATTGAGGTGTCGGTGGTTAAAGCGATGGCGGCAAGCGGCGCGCGTTGTTTGTAATAACGCACAACAAACTCAGCAGCAAGGTGTTGCGCGTCAGAAGCGCTGCCTCCATTACCAAAAAACAAGACTTTATTGCCCTGTTTTAGACATTCAGCGATCCGCGTAAGAAGGGTATTCACTTGTTCATCGAGAGAATACAAATCTTCGACCATGGTTTGGTGACGTTTAAGTGTTGATGTAAATGACACTGCTTACCTCTTATACCTAGATAGGTGGTAGTATTTCGGATTATTTTGGTGATAGTGTACCAAACACCGAGACGTTGCTATGACAAAGATGAATTGAATAAAGTTTTTGTCGATAGAACTTAAATCTGAATATAGAAAAAAGCAATAACACATGAAGCCAACAGAATTATATTTAAGGTCCGAACTTGCTGAACAATGGCAAGATAAAGACGTTTTTTCTGTTGTAGCTAAACTGCAAGGTGAAGTGTTTCGAGACAAAGAAGGTCGCCGAACGTTACGTTTTGAATTGGGTAATAAAAGCTATTTCTTGAAATTTCATCTTGGTGTCGGTTGGCAGGAAATCATAAAAAACCTCGTTCAATTACGAGCGCCAGTGATCAGTGCGAAGAATGAATGGCGAGCCATTACGTTTTTAGAACAACATAATATCGACACGATGAACATTGCTGCATATGGTGAACGAGGTAAAAATCCAGCGAAGGTTAATTCTTTCATTATTACGGATGAGCTGACCGATACCATGAGCTTGGAATATTTGGGCCAGCAGTGGAAACAAACACCGCCAACATTCAAAACTAAAATCACCTTAATTCGTAAACTGGCTCTCATCGCTAAAGATATGCATGAAAATGGCATGAATCATCGTGATTTTTATTTGTGTCATTTTTTATTAGATAACAAGTTTGCTGAGCATAATACGATTGATGAATCGACTCAATTATCTTTGATTGATTTGCATCGCGCCCAAATTCGATCGGCTACGCCTTTAAGATGGATCATCAAAGATTTAGGTAGTTTGTATTTTTCAGCGGCTGATGTGCCGTTAACAAAACGTGATTTATTTCGTTTTATTAAAATATACTCTGGCGATAAGTTGCGAGAAAATTTAGATAAAAACAGCAGTTTTTGGGCTAACGTCGGCAAACGTGCTGGCAAGTTGCTGATTGAGTAAGTGCAGGTGGCATCGACAGCGATCAATCAACAGATAGAAGCCTTTCTTCAAGGTGAGAAGAGTTTTGATCTGCCTTTTGATTTAACCTTATCGAAGAACTCAGGTTATCAATGTTCGGAAGTTTTAAGATTATTACCGTCTAAACGTCTTGTTTTACGAGCAATGCAAAATGATCAAAATGTCGTGATCAAGCTCTTTTCTGCTGCGAAAAAAGGCGAACGTGAGTTTAACAAGGAAATTCGTGGCCATGCCTTGGCATTAGCCGCCGGTGCGGATGTACCGAGCCTTATTTCATCTCATGCAAATGTAGATGGTTATTATGCTGTTGTTTATGAGTTTCTAGATAATGCCCAATCTTTTGCTGACAAAGCAATTTGGGGCAACAAAGACAACATTTTGGCTTTGTTTTCTTTGACGGCTAAGCTGCATGAATATGGCACGTATCAAGACGATATTCATTTCGATAATCTCATGCTGCGGGATGGCAAGTTATTCCTCATTGATCTTGGTTCAGTTGAATGTGAGCGTGAAGGCGAGCCCTTAAGTAACGCCAAGAGTTTAAAAAATTTGGCCCGTTTGGTCGCCCAGTTCCCGCCGTTGGAACAAGCCCAAATAATACAGTCACTTAGTCATTATTACTTGCTACGAAACTGGCAATGTAATGATGAAGCGCATGAGCTTTTTGTTAAACAACTGAAACAAGCCTGGCAGCGACGTAAAAAAGAATATCTGAATAAATGTTTTCGTACATGCACCATGACCAAGTATGGCCGTACTTTTTCAGCGGAATATGCTTTTCGTCGTGATTTTATCAATGAGATTTCAGTTGATTTGATTAATGACGTCGAAGCGCTCATGTCGCAAGGAGATGTTTTAAAGGCGGGAAACTCGGCAACCGTTGTTAGAGTTAAGATCGATGGTATAGACCTAGTTGTTAAGCGTTATAACATTAAAAATGTTTGGCATTTATTACGCAGAACATTACGGCAAAGTCGTGCAGCTGTATCGTGGCGTAATGCGAACTTACTTGAGTTTATCGACTTGCCAACGCTTAAGCCGTTAGGGTTTATTGAGCGTCGCCAAGGTTGGTTTCGTTCAGTTGCTTATTTTATAAGTGAGTATCATCAGGCTGAGGAGTTATTAGATGTCTATCACTCCCGTCAGCCGACAGAAAGTGAGTTGGAACAAATCAATAATATTTTTCTGTTGATGCAAAACAGCCAAATTAGTCATGGTGACTTAAAAGCACAAAACTTGTTGATTGATGCTGCAGGGAAAGTGATTTTGATCGATTTAGATGCCATGCAGGAGCATACAAGCTATCGAAGATTTCAACGGGCTTTTAATAAAGATAAAAAACGGTTTATCCGCAACTGGCAGGATATGAATATTAAAGAAACATTTACATCACTTATTTTCTAGAATTAACTATATTTACCAAGAGTATTTTTAATAATGAATAGCGATATTAAGCAGGTAAATTGCCCGGTTTGTAACAAGGTTGCACATTATGATTTTAGTAGTAGGGACTTGATGTTCGATAAGTACGAAAGATATGACTATTTTTCTTGCTCTAACTGCATCAGTGTCTTCCAGTACCCTATGCCAAGCCTAGAGAAAATTAATAGCTTTTATCCTGCAAATTATTCTGTCTATGATAAAAAGGCTCAGGTTATAAATGTAAGCCAACTTAAAAAGGCGATACTTTGGCGAAAAAAAGGCTATGGAAACTTGATGCCTACAGGTTTATATAAATTTCTTTCTTTGATGGTATCGCCATTTTATCAATTTGAAAAACCTCAGTATGTTGAAAATGGAACATTATTGGACGTAGGTTGTGGTAATGGTCGTTACTTACTGACAATGCGCTCGCTTGGCTGGCGGGTTCAGGGTGTTGAGTTGAGTGAAGATGGTTTAAAAGTATGTCATTCAGCAGACCTAAATGTTCATCATGGCGACTTATTATCAGCATCGTTGGCTTCTGACAGTTTTGATGTGATCACCGCGAGACATTTAATTGAACATGTCCCTGCCCCACATTCCTTTATGGAAGAATTAGCTCGGATCTTGAAACCGGGTGGACAATTGATAATTGAAACGCCTAATAGTGACGCATTAGGAAGAGCTTGCCTTGGGCCTAAATGGTTCGCAAATGAAGTACCAAGACATTTGATTTTATTCTCGTCAACGAGCTTGCTGGCATTAGCACAGAAATATGGACTGAAGAATAGTTCGCTTAGTTACAGTACGAGCCCAAAAATCATACTTAATAGTGTCGACTATGTGATTGGAAATAGAGGGGAACCATCGAATAAAATTAGCTGGAGACGCAAGCTTTCACGGATATATATCTGGCTTGCGCAATATACAAAACGTGGTGATATTATCCATACGGTATTTACTAAATAGTGCAATCAAAACATATTCTATTTGTTTCAAAAGGGGAGAATGATGCCTCAACTCGATATCGTGGGCAGCAATATTATCCATTCTTTCATGATGCAGGTTACTTTACGGAACACGTGAAAGTCTCAGGAGGGATAAACGCTTTTCTGAACACATTAAAGCTAGCCTATAAGGCCGATATTGTGATCGTTTTACGAAAAACCTTTCCTGCTGTATTGACCTGGTTACTTCGTAAGGTAGCTACAAAACTTATTTTTGATATGGATGATGCTATCTTTTGTAGTAGTGATGGTTCTGCCTCTAAAACCCGCATGAAACGTTTTATGCATATGGCAAAAGTTAGCGACCATATCTTTGCCGGAAATCAGTTTCTGGCTGCAACAGCATTAAAGTTTAATGGGGCGGTTACGCTTATACCTACAAGCTTAAATATAAAAAAATATGAGGTTCAAGCCGCACAGCCTGACAGCTATGTAGATTTAGTTTGGATAGGTAGCCGATCCACCTCAAAATACTTAAAAGATATTCTGCCTCAGTTAGAAAGTCTAGCTGACAAACATGCTAATTTGCGATTAAAAATCATTGCTGACTTTGATTTTCCCCAGTCTAAATTACCAGTCATAGCTGTTCCATGGAGTGAAGAAAATGAAGTTAAAGAGCTTCTAAGTTCAGATATTGGTATTGCTCCAATGAGGGATAATGACTGGACGCGAGGAAAATGCGCACTCAAGGTGCTGCAATATATGGCGGCGAGTCTACCTGTAGTATCTTCAAATGTTGGTGTTAATGGCGAAGCCGTAGATGAACATTCAGGTCTATTAATCAATACCTCAGATGAGTGGCAAGGTGCGATTTCTTCTCTAGTTGATGACCAAGTAAAGCGTGAGCAAATGGGAGCTTCTGGGTATCAGAAAGTGAGTCAGGAGTACGATATAAATGTTGTTTTTAAACGTATGTTGACTGTTATCCAACAGCTTTAAGTTAAGGGTATTGAATGATGAGCTTGCACATCAAAAGCGATGCCTATATACGAGGTACAATGCGCAGTGGATTTGAGAATATAAAATGAAAATTGCAGTTTGCTTGTATAAGTATTTCCCATTTGGTGGTTTAGCAAGAGACTTTCTAAATATCATGACGATATGTCGTGATCGTGGTTATGAAATCGATGTCTATGTTTTAGAGTGGCATGGCGATATCCCAGAGGGATTTAATGTACATGTCATTTCCGTAAGCGCATGGACCAACCATGGCAAAGTTAAAAAATTTATAAATCAAGTCACTCCAAAGCTACAAAGTGGTCAATATGATTTGATTTTTGGTTTTAATAAAACTCCAGGATTAGATCTGTATTATGCCGCGGACCCTTGTTATCTAGATAGAGTAAAAAATCAGAAGAACTATTTTTTCTATCGTTTAGGTCAACGTTTTCAATTTTATGCTCAGTGCGAGCGTGCAGTGTTTGGCTTAGATAGCCAGACGGTTTCATTAATGATCTCTGATGTTCAGCGTGATTTATTTAAGTTGAACTATGCTACGCCAGATGAACGGTTATTATTGTTGCCGCCAGGCATTTCAATGGATAGAAAAAGGCCCAAAAACTGGTCGGAAATACGGAAAAAAACAAGAGCGACTCTCGATATTAAAGAAAATGAGTTTGCGTTATTGATGGTAGGCACAGCTTTCAATACAAAAGGAGTAGATCGTTCTATTTCAGCTGTTGCAGCTTTACCCGAAAAGCAAAGAGCAAACTCAAAACTATTCATAGCTGGAGATGGCGATTTAAAAAGCTATATGGAGCAGGCTAAAAAGTTGGGTGTTGAGACACACATTGAATTTTTAGGTGGGCGTAAAGATATACCAGAGTTATTATTAGCTGCTGATTTATTGTTACATCCAGCAAGAAAAGAAAATACGGGTACAGTAATATTAGAAGCAATGGTTGCCGGTTTGCCTGTCATTGTTAGCCAAGTTTGTGGCTATGCTAAACATGTAAGCAAATCGAAGGCTGGGATCGTTGTTTCCGCTCCCTTCAAATCGCAAGAGTTTGAACAAAACCTAGCTAACATGCTGCAAACAGAAAAACTGCAACAATGGTCTGATAACGGTCTTAAATATGCTGAAACGGAAGACCTTTATAGTATGCCGGAAAAGGCTGCTGATATTATTGAGCAGCAACTTCAGCTTAAGCATGCAAAGTAATTGCGGTTAATCTTAAATATGGACGTGAAGGAATAAGATGAAAAAAACAATTTTAGTCACCGGCGGTGCCGGCTATATTGGTAGTCATATTTGTGTAGAGTTACTAGACGCAGGCTTTGAAGTTGTTGTGGTCGACAATCTTTCTAATAGTAGCCATATTGCTTTAGATCGCATTTCTCAAATCACCGAAAAAACACTGCATTTTTATCAAATTGATGTCTGTCATCGTGAGCCACTTGCAGAAGTATTTCGTGCCCATGAAATCGAGATGGTGATTCATTTAGCTGGCTTAAAAGCAGTAGGGGAGTCGTGTGAACAACCATTACGATATTTTCAAAACAACTTAGTGTCGAGCATGGTGCTTGTCGATGTGATGCAGCAGTTTTCAGTGAATAATTTAGTCTTTAGTTCATCGGCAACGGTTTATGGCGATCCGGCCTCCGTACCCATTGATGAGTCGTTTCCTTTATCGGCAACCAATCCTTATGGTCGTACCAAGCTGATGATTGAAGAAATGTTAGCGGACATTACTCAAGCACCGGCCAATACACTTAAGGTGGTATTGCTACGCTATTTTAATCCGGCGGGTGCACACCAGAGTGGTTTGATTGGTGAAGATCCAAACGATATCCCAAATAATTTATTACCTTATGTGTCACAAGTCGCAGTGGGTAAATTAGAAAAAGTTTCAGTGTTTGGGGATGATTATGCAACTGAAGACGGCACAGGAGTGCGGGATTACATCCACGTCGTTGATTTAGCGAAGGGGCATGTAAAGGCCTTAAATTTATTAGAGAAGACTCATAGCGAGCAGGATTGTCTGATTTATAACTTAGGAACAGGTCGAGGTTATAGTGTGTTGGAAGTAATAGATGCATTTAAGCAGGCTTCGGGACAAGACATTCCTTATCAAATTTCACCAAGGCGTTCTGGTGACGTTGCAGCATGTTATGCCGACCCGCAGTTAGCTAATCAAGAACTTGGCTGGCAGGCGGAAAAGACGCTGACAGATATGGTGACCGATGCGTGGCGTTGGCAATCGATGAATCCTCAAGGTTATGCTGCCGATATAAACGAATCTACGGAAGTCTAAGAATAGATGTTACATTTCTTTAATACTTGGCGTATTTTTTCGCCGTGGGATAAGTCCGAAGTTGTAAATATTTTTTCCTCTATGAGGGCAGTATTTAAGCTCGAGGGCAAGATCATATCCAAGAGCAGTCAAAGTGAAATTTTTTCGCAAGAGATAGAGGGTAAGACCTATTTTGTGAAACGCTATTTTCGCTCAAAAGGTGTGGCGAGTTGGTTCGGGCAATCACGATTTCGCATAGAGACAAAAAATCAGCAATGGTTTAATCAAATAGGGATCCCCGCCGCTAGGGTTGTAGCTTATGGCGAACACACTTTCTTATTGAAGACCTTAAAAGGAGTTTTGATTACGGAAGGTGTTAGCGATACCAGAGAATTATCTGAGCTGTCCCAAAATTCAGCTGAAAAGTTTTATGAGAAACACTGGCGAGAAGCGATTATTTTTCAACTTGCTGCTATTACATCAAAATTACATCAGGCTCGATTTTGTCATAATGATCTGCATTGGCGGAATATATTAGTGCAACAGTCCCGCGCTAGCGACGAACCAAAAATCTTTTTGATTGATTGCCCATCAGGTAAAAAACTGTTTTGGCCATTGTTACATTATCGAAAATTGAAAGATCTTGCCAATTTGGATAAATTGGCTCCAAACTACTTAAGCCGCACGCAGCGTCTACGTTTTTTCTTACTCTATCGTAATAGTTCGAAATTAACGAATGCCGATAAAAAGATAGTACGAGAAGTGCTTCAACATAAACAAAATAGGTTAAAGCGAAAGTCTAAAACTAAACGCTTATAAAGCTAATTTGAAAATAAATCGGTTCCAACGTCGGACGATTTTTTTGTTTGCAAGGAATGGAACGTAATTACAAATAGGGATGAAGTCTGAGTTACCAATATTATCAATGATAAACAGTTTTCCTTGGCCTGATTTTGATAACTGATAAAGAATATTTTTAGGCTTCATCGCCATCGACATAATGTTGTACTTTAATAAGTATTGCCTTAGTTCAGCCAAGGCGGACTCTAATTGTTGACGATGAGTTAGAACAAAGTCCTTATCGTCTAAATAGTATTCCAATGTTTTAGATATCTGGCCATCAGGATCACGAATTAAATCAAAAATCGCGCCTTGTCCCATCGATGTTTCGACGTTGCCATGAAACTTTGGCAATAAATCCCAGGCAACATTCCGTTTCTGCAGTTGTTTGTAATAGCCTTGTTCTCGCTTGGTTTCTTGTTGATTACCATAGGTAACGACTTTTATGCATAGATTATCGTTATCGGGATGAACAAAACATTCTCGATGTAAACCTTTGCCAAATTTTTCGCTAGCGTTGAGAGTAATCATGTTTTTGTGATCAGAATGTCTTCCATCACTAGATATTCGAGATCTGAACCGAAGAACATATTTAACGCATCAGTAGGGCTGCATACCATCGGTTCACCACGGCGATTGAGTGACGTATTCAGCACGACCGCACTACCATTTAATTTTTCCATTTCTTCGAGTAATGAATAATAACGAGGATTGGTCTCTTTAGTAACAATTTGCGCGCGCGCCGTACCATCTTCATGCACCACTTCGGGAATACGTGATTTCCAACTTTCGGCGACATCAAAGGTAAACGTCATATAGGGGCTAGGGTGTTCAGTTTGTAATATCTCTGCGGCAACCCGGTCCAGTATGCTTGGGCAAAATGGACGCCAGCGTTCACGATATTTAATTTGAGCGTTAATGCGATCTGCAACGCCTGAATGATTCGGGCTGCCGATAATACTACGATTACCTAAGGCTCGTGGGCCAAATTCCATGCGGCCTTGAAACCATGAAACAGGATTGCCAGCATGTAGAATTTCGGCAGTTTGTTTGGTGGTATTTTCTAAATGTTGCCATTGAACGTCTTGAGGGTAAGCCTCACAGGCTTGGATACATTGTTCAGTTGTATAAGATGGACCAAGGTAAACATGTTCCATTTTTTCGACAGGAACCCCTGCATTTTGCGAGGCATAGCTCGCAGCGCCAATAGCTGTACCGGCATCACTGGCCGCAGGTTGAACAAACAGTTCTTTTACATCCGGCAAGGCAATAATGCGTTGGTTGAGTTTGACATTTAAAGCGACGCCACCGGCAAAACAAACCTTGCCAGTTTCTTTAATAATATCGCCTAGGTAATAATCGATTAAATATAGAGCTGTTTTTTCTAGTAAGTTTTGAATGCTGGCAGCATAGTCTATATAGGGATCGTCAATTTCATCACCATCTCGAATCGGACCTAACCAATCGATCAGTTGTTTACTGAAAAAATAACCTTTGCCATCTTTTTTATAACGCCTTAAGCCAACCGTGTTCACTAGTTTGGTATTGATTCGAAAATCACCGTCTTTACAGTCGATTAAACGGGAAAAATCAAAACGTTTATGGTTGCCATAAGGTGCCATGCCCATGACTTTGAATTCGCCGTCGAGCATTTCAAAACCGAGTAGCTCAGTCAGGGCACCGTACATGCCACCTAAAGAATCAGGATCATAGAATTCTTTGATTTTATGAATTTTGCCATTCTCACCATATCCGAAAAAGGTGGTAGCATATTCACCTTTGCCATCGATGCCTATAATCGCCGTTTTTTCTTTAAATCCACTTAAATGATAAGCACTACTGGCATGAGCAAGGTGATGTTCAACCGCTTCAAACTTTACTCGTTTGGAGTCTATGCCAAGATCGTCGAGTAATTTCATCACATTGTGATGGTTACGCCAATAACGACGATTACCACTGAATAATGCAGTTAATGCACGATCTGGTGCGTACCAGTGACGTTTGGCATAATGCCAGCGAGCGGGTGATTTTAGACCGATTTCAGCATAAGGAAACGCAACGATATCTATTTGTTCAGGTTTAATACCTGCTTGTTCAAGACAGAATTTAGTCGCTTCATAAGGCATTTTGCCTTTTGCGTGTTTATCACGAAGGAAACGTTCTTCTTCTGCAGCGGCAACCAATTTGCCATCGATATATAACGCAGCGGATGCATCATGATTTACTGCACCAGACAGACCTAATACGATCATAGTGAAATTCTTTTAATTAGCTTGCAAAATGGCTGTAAGTATACAAGTTGCGTTCACTTGGTACTACTTATCTTGTTTGGATAAAACCTTGCTTTCAATATCACGCCAGAGTTTTTTCGATTTATCAGAAAGCTTAGACTCTTGAACATAAGCCTTAAACAGTTTTACATGATCTTTGACCGACCAGCCTTGGGCATGGCGATGTAGTGTATATAAATCTCTGAAGACCGCATCTTGTTTAAAAAAGCGCCATTTTAACTTTTCTAAATCGATGATTTTTATATCCCAGTTATCACCATCGGGCTTCACAAAGAGATGTTTGAGGTAGAGACAATTATGCTGGTAGTGATGTTGGTGAATCAGACGTAATGTATCTGCAACACTTGTAAGTAACTTGTCTTTATGAGCAGTATTTTTAACCAGGTCACCGGATGATAAAAATCGCTCAGACTCCAAAGGAATGTAATCGGTTAATGCTTTGGTAATTAAAATTGATTGTAGATTACCGTTGATGACTCTTTTTGAAAAATAGACCAGTTCCATGATTGGTAAATTACGTTTTTGCATACGTAAGATATTGTTAAACTCACGCTCAAAGGTTGGCATACCTCTAACGGGGTGGAAAAGCGTTTTGGTAATATGATTTTCTTGTCGTTTGATAAAGACACAGGTTTTACCTTCAGCAATATCTAAATCAACTTTTACTACGCCACTCCATCCGCCACGGCGTTTATTAGGTTCTTCAAACCATTCTGTCTCTAGATCCCAAATAGCATTGAAGTTGGCTAAATTGTTGGTGGCGAAAATGTGCTGCCAATTTTTATTCCAATAATCTTTCATAAGGAGCGTGTATGCCGGTATATAAAATGAACTGTCGCGGCAATGATAACGTAACTGCAACAAACCTGTTTGTGAATTATTACTTTAGGGATAATATGTAGCAACGGTTCATAAATATTTAGCAGATAAAATTAATGAGTAAAGACGTAGCGGTTCTAATTCCACATTACAAAACTTTAAAAATGACCAAACTATGCTTGGATCTCTTAAAGAAAAATACGGATCTAGCCAGAGTTGAATTGTTAGTAATTGATAATGGCTCCAATGATGAATCTTCGGATTATTTAAAATCTTTAGACTGGATAACATTAGTCACGAGAGACAAGGTTGAGGGGGAAAAAGGCGCTACTGCTCATAGTAATGCTTTGGACTTGGCGTTAGAAACAGTGACCTCACCTTATTTTTTATCAATTCATACTGATACGTTTGTTATTCATCCAAAATGGTTGGACTATTTATTGGCGCAAATAGAGTCTGATACATCGATTGCTGGGGTGGGTTCATGGAAGTTGGAGTTCAAACCTTGGTATAAACGCGTGTTGAAAAACATAGAAACAGTTTGGCAAGAAAAGATCTGGTACCCACTTATAGGTAAAGGCGACGGAGCGATTGCGGGTAAAGGGGATAACTATTATTACCTACGCAGTCATTGCGCTATGTATAAAACAGAGCATGTAAGAAAATATGCCAATGGCTTTAATGATGGTGGTGAGACGGCTGGCAAGGTCATGCATCGAAAACTCGAGGAAAGTGGGTTTACCATGAAGTTTTTAGACTCGAGTGAATTATCTCGCTATGTCAGGCATCTAAATCATGCCACTGCGATTCTCAACCCTGAATTACAGGGTAAAGGCACCGGCAAACCTAAACAGCTAAAACGAATTCAAAAAGAATTAAAGGATATTGCCGGTAACCTTATCTAATCAGTCAATATCTTATAAACACTGGCTTTATTATGACGTTTAGTTTCTTGACTATAGATTTGTTCCAGTTTCATGGAGGCTAAGATTGGCCTTATTTTTTTATTTTTACGCTTTTCCACAACGATTAAATAATCATAGTTGAGATAGTCTTTGATGATCTGATTAAAACTGTTTTGGTATGCATCGTTATGGTATGAACCAACCCAAACTTTAGATAATGTAGCTTTTGGTTGGTGACTCTGATAGTAGTATTGAATTATCTTGTCATCAGTGATGACGGTACTATTTTCCGGTAAGTTCTGACTGGCCCAAATGGCCGTTTCTTTAATATAGGCTTTGGAGCGTGACTGAGTTATGCCATCGACTAAACCGATGAGCAAGATGAGGCCTATTATAGAAAGCAGCCATTTACTTCGAGATGTCCACGCCTTAGCTATTGTGTCCGTTAGTCTTGGTAGCATCAATAATAACAGGCTGATTAATGTCACCATGGCATAGCGTCGAGACATAAAGTATTCATGAAATAAAAACGCTAGCAAAATAATAATGTTGAGTGCTGCGAAATAAATAATTAAGCCCCGGTAAGGCGCGGCTTGAATTTTAGGGTTCTTATACCAACTAAATAGATAAAGTCCTAGGTATCCCAAAGACATAGCTTTTATGACCTTATAAAACAACATAAACATAAGGCCTGAACTGAGAATAAATGCACTATATTTAACTGAATGTTGGTTCAAAACTTGTGTTTCAATGATGGTTGCTTTTTGATTGAAGCGCTCTAAAATTACATCTGGATTAATATAATTGGTTACTGTGGTAATTTTGCTAAATGCAGCAGTTACTCCGGACATTTCTATGGCTAAAGTTGCTGCTATGGCGACTCCTAAAATAAGTAAATAATTAAGTTTCAAGTACTGTTTGAGTGCAGCTTTTGGGGTGTAGTTAATAAAAAGATAAAAAGGAAGTCCTAGTAATATTGCAATACCTTCAACTCTGAACAAGACTGCAGTAATTGCAGCTATTTGCCAGAACGTAGCATTTGCTATCGTTGGTTTTTCAATAAACTGGATAAACCGGTACAAGGTTAAGGCACAAAAAGCCCAATAACCAAAATCACGGATAATAAAATCTCGGTATTCATTAAATGATTGAAAGCAGATAAAAAGAATGGCTGCTACAGCAAGTTGTTGTGAGTCCAGTTGAAATTTTTTGCTAATTAAAATTAAAGAATCAAGTAGTAAAACAAATAACAGTGCATTTAATATGTAGGCGCTTGACTCGAAAGAAAATGTTGTCAACTGGTGAATATAAGCGACTAGAATAGGGAAAAATGGCCAATTGAAGCTGGTGTACTCCATCATTTCAGCAAGGCCACCTTTGGCGTAGGCTTCAGCCATATTCATATACAGAATGCCATCATTGTTAATGATGTCATTACTGTAATAAGCAAAGGCTGATAAAAGTAAGCTTGCGAGCGCGGTGAAGGCCCTGATTTTGAATAGCTTATGGCTACTAGTTAATTCCATCTTTGGCATCCGTTCCTGATAGGGTTAAATTAAGTTTATGAATAAGCTGTAGTACCTGTTCACTGGTGATATCACGCATGCAGCGATGATGTTGTTCAGGGCATGTTCTTTGAAAACAGGGCCCACAGTCAACATCCAATTGAACAATATGAGCATTCTCAGCCAGTGGTGGGGTAAAGTTGGGTGAGGTTGGCCCATAAACCGCGATCAATGGTGAATGTAAAGCTGCCGCGATATGCATCAAACCGGAGTCATTGGAAATGACAACATCGGCTGTTGCTAGTAGATCTATCGCATCGTGCAATTCAGTTTTTCCACATAAATTGTGGATATTCCCTACCTGTTCCGGAGGGATTTTAGATGTTATATCTGAGGCTATGGACCGATCTGCCTGAGAGCCTAAAACTAACACCTGCCAACCTTGTTGGATTAATTGGTGTGCTACTTGTGCATAGTGCTCAGCCGGCCATTGTTTTGCTGGACCAAATTCAGCACCTGGACACAGAATTAATCGCCGTGAACCTTTGTTTAATGCCGGTGCTAGAGTCGTGTTAACCGTTGCAGCAATCATATGCGGGGCTTGGTAACTAGGAGCTATTTGAGCTTGTGACACTGGGTAAGCTAAAGACACATAACGTTGCACCATCATTGGCAAAGCTAATTTATCTAAGGTACGAGTGTCATTAAGTAAACCATAACGCATTTCACCGCGCCAACCTGTGCGAACAGGAATTTTAGCAAACCAGGGAATTAACGCTGATTTCCATGAGTTGGGTAAGACGATGGCTTGGTCGTAGTGTTGTTGCTGTAATTCACGGCCTATTTTTTTTCTTATGCCCCATGCAAACACACCGTGACTAACGGGCATGACAATCGCCTGATTAACCTCTGGCATACGATCTAATAAAGGCTTGGTCCAAGCTAAAGCTAAGACATCAATAAGAACATTCGGTTTGTCAGCTTTTAAGGCTTTAAATAGCGATTGTGCCATTACCATATCGCCAATCCATGATGGACCAATAATCAGGATTTTATTGATGGGGGGGCGAACGATGGTCATTTGTTAATGTAAGGTGTTATGAGTGACAAAAATGCAAATAGTCCCTGCCGCAATCAACGCAATCTGTTGCAATGTTGCTGATAACTCAACCCTGTTATGCAGGCCTGGAATAAGGTCGGCGACCGCAACATAAATAAAACTCGATGCTGCGACAACCAATATGTAGGGCAGTAAATGTTGCATATCGGCTAAGGTGAAGTATGCTAGCAAGGCGCCAGCAACTGTGCCTAAGCTAGATAAGACATTGTAATACAATGCCTTACTACGTTTGAATCCGCTTTGTAATAAAATGGCAAAGTCACCTAATTCTTGCGGAATTTCATGTGCCGCAATAGCGAGGGCCGTCACAATGCCGAGATGAATGTCCGTCATAAATGCGGCGGTGATTAAAATACCATCAACAAAGTTATGGATGGTATCGCCCACTAAGATTAATGTACCTGCGGCTTTATTTTTGGCCTCTTGATGATGATTATGTGCAGAACCATCCAAGTCAGGTAAATGACCGTCGCAATGATCATGATGACAATGTCGCCACAACACCATTTTTTCTAATACGAAAAATAGCAATAAACCTAATAATAAGGTGAGCCCAACATCATGGGCATCAACAGAAACTTCATGCTCTAATGCATGAGGGATCAGGCCGAGGAATGATGCGCCGAGTAAGGCACCAACAGCGAAGCTGACAAGGTGCGGTACAGTACGATTTCTTGCGTTGTCAGACAGTAATAAAAATGATGAAGCGATGGCCACACTTAATAAACCGCCTAATAAGCTAAAGCCAATGATCCAGAGTAATAATTCCATACTATGCCAAAAAGGAAAGTTAATTAAAGGATCATACCTTATTTGTTTGTAATCCAGATCATTGATGCCATTCTGCCGGTGATACCATCACGTCGATAGGAAAAAAAACGTTCCTCATCGGAGACAGTGCAAAACTCGCCGCCAAATATATTTTGGACACCTTGTTTTTGCAGATATTGGCGCGCAAGACTATATATATCAGCAAGATAATGCTGGCTTTTAGTCGCGATAAAAGCATCAGCAGCGTTAGGGCTTTTACCGACAAACATATCATAAACTTCTTTACCCACCTCAAACTGTGCCGGCCCGATTGCTGGTCCTAGCCAAGCCATGATATCTGAAGCCTCACAGGAAAATGCTTTAAGGGCTTTGTCTATAATACCGGCAGCAAGACCACGCCAACCGACATGAACAGCCGCAACAGTATCACCTTGTTGATTGCACAATAATAAAGGCAGGCAATCAGCGGTCATCACCGTGCAAATATGATTAGCATGCTGACTGAACATAGCATCAGCTTCAATGTCTGCTTGCCAATCAGCACTATTAATCATGTGCGATCCATGAACTTGCTGCAACCAAAGTGGTGATTCCGGCAAGTTGGCAAGTTGGATTAACTGTTGCCGATTTTGGCTGACAATAAGCTGGTCGTCACCAACATGAGAGCCTAAATTCAGTTTGCCGAAAGGGGGGGAGCTATAACCACCATGACGTGTTGTACTGATGGCTTTAATATTATTTGGCGCAGGCCAATTAGGGATAATTAGATCACTAGCGGGCATTATTTAGATACTGTTGCCATTCATTAAACAGTATCTGGTCGACTGCCGCGATGGTCGAGCGTGGCGACATGGTGTGAACAAATACGGGTTCATCTTCTAAGGTGCGAGCAACACCGCCGGCTTCTAATAAAATAAGCTGCGCTGCCGCGTAATCCCATAAATGTTGTTTTGCATGCAGGTAGATATGGCCTCTGCCGGCCGCAAGCCAGCATAATTCTAAAGCGATGGAGCCAAGACTGCGTTGTGAGCCATAAGGAATTTCAGTGACTAAACGTGTCGCCATATTTCCAGGTAAGCGTTTGAAATCAATCAGAGCAATGGCCTGATTTAAGGAAAACCCGCTTTCTTCCAGTGTTAATTTTTGATCGTTTAACCAAGCCCCTTGGCCTTTCTGGGCGCTGAAACATTCATCGCGGATGGGATCGTAGACCAAGCCGAATATTACTTCTCCTTTATCAATGAGGGCTAAGGAGACTGAAAAATAAGGCACGCCAGCGGCAAAATTGCTGGTACCGTCAACGGGGTCTAAACACCAAAGTGCTTGGCCAGAATCAAATAAGTCTTGCTGTTGCTCAGCAGTCATTTCTTCGCCCAGCAGAACAGTTTCAGGACATAAGGTTTTGAAAGCATCGAGCAGTTTTTTTTGCACGATATGATCCGCTTCGGTCACGATACTGCCATCTTTTTTGTAATGACGTTTTACATCATTAAACCGAGGTAATATTTCGGTTTTGGCAACAGAGATAACCAGTTGTTCTATCTGTTTTCTATCGAGATTCATCAGGAATGATTTTCAGCCATGTCAGGATCTTATTCAATCAAGAGGTAAGAGAAGGTAAACTATATCTGTAAACTACATTCTAAAGCATAATTCATATAATAAAATAGACACTGATGCGCATTTCTAGATTTTTTTGCCCCGACCTTAATGTAAGCGATAAGCACTTTACCTTGCCAGAAGCCGCACATCGTCATGCTGTGCAAGTGTTACGGCTTAAAAAAGGAGCTGCGATTAGCGTATTTGATGGTCAAGGTCTTGAATATGAGGCAACACTTGATAGTGTGGCAAAGCGTGAATCAACAGCGGTATTGGGAGAAAAAATTGAAAACCGATATGAGTCACCGTTAAACATTACCTTACTACAAGGTATATCTCGTGGTGAACGAATGGACTATGCCTTACAAAAAGCAGTTGAATTAGGGGTAAATAGGGTTGTTCCTGTGATCTCAGCGCGATGTAATGTTCAACTTTCTAATGGGCGAGCGGAAAAACGTTTAGCTCATTGGCGAGGGGTGATGATCAGTGCTTGCGAACAAAGCGGCCGTAGCGTCTTACCAGAACTAAATGCTGTGATGCCATTAGATGCAGCGCTACAGAACCATAAAGCGTTGAGCTGTCTGGTATTAGACCCATTAGCAAAAAATGGTTTTTCATCGTTGGAAAAACAACAAGATGTTGCATTGTTAATAGGCCCAGAAGGTGGACTGAGTGAACAAGAAATTGTGATGGTAACGGAGCAAGGTTATCAAGCAGTTAGTTTTGGGCCACGAATTTTAAGAACTGAAACAGCAAGTGTTGCAGCAATTGCGGTAATGCAAACATTATGGGGAGATTTAGGGTGATAGATAATGGCATGGCCGTATTATTACTGATGGGGCTGGCATGGCTGTGGTGGGATGGTCGTGGTGTCGCAGAGAATGCGATTAAGGCGGCGAGACATAGTTGTGAACGATCAGGACTGACCTTTCTTAACGATACGGTGGCTTGGACTAAAGTACGATTAAAACGTAATCGTTTAGGCAGAGTACAATTACAACGTACCTATTTTTTTGAGTTTGCTAGTGATATGGAACAACGCTATCGCGGTGAAATAATCATGTTGGGTCACCAGGTAAATAAAATAAGTTTAGATGCTTATCGTGTCAGATAAATAAGAGGCCAGAAGGAGACTGAAATGCAAAATAAACTAGCACTTGTTGTTGATGATTCTCGTGTTGCAAGGATGACCTTAAGTAAACTACTGCATGCTAATGACTTTGAGGTTGTTGAGATGCCGAGTGGCGAAGAAGCGTTAGATTATTTGTACTCGACACAAGCCAAACCGGGCATTGTTTTTATGGATGTCATGATGGGCGGCATGGATGGCCTGACGGCAACACAACAAATTAAAGCGGAGAGTACGCTACAGACAATGCCGGTGGTGATTTGTACCGGCAATGATGCTGAAGCTGATATTGAAAAAGCCATGGCTACGGGCGCTGTCGCCGTTTTATCAAAACCACCAGTGGCAGAGCAATTAGTAGAGATATTAGCTGCCGTCCCAAGCAGTGACGAAGTCATTGATGAACCTCCTTCAGTCGCGATAGATGAAGCGGCATTGGTGGCAAAAGTGATTTCAGCTATTGAAGAAGATTTGTTAATACGAACTCAGCAGCATGCTCGTGAAATGGCCGAAGATATCAGTCGCCAGATTGCAGAAGATACCGCTGAAAAAGTGGCAAAAGAACAAGCCAAAGCTGAAACGGAAGCGATGTTACCCGCAATGACTGAACAGATCAGTCAAGTGGTAACGGGTGTTGCAGAAGAGACAGCCCATCGAGTCTGTAAAGTTGTAGCCAATGAGTCGATTGCAAAAAATGCAGAACAAGCCGTACAACGGGCAGTACATGAGCAAGGTTTGACTGAAAAAATCACGGCTTTATTGTCGAATGAAGGAGGCACCTGGCTTCAACGGCAAGAGCAACAATTGCATAAGGAACTCTCGCAGAAAGTGGAGCAAATCATTGCGCCGAATATAGATGTGTATTTGCAAGAAAATTTGCCGCCGAAAGTAGGTCCGATTGTTCATGCCGCTGTTCAAGAGGCAATCACATCATTGGACGTTGCCGAGAAAGAAGAAGCCTTCATATTATTAGCCAAACGAGTGACCATCTTAAATAGAGTTGTCATTGGTCTCGGAGTCATGATTGTGGTGCTGATTGTTATCGGTAACGGTTTTTATGGGAATTGATTTTAGCTTAACGTTACAACTCAGAAGATAAATTAGCATTACATGAATATTGAACAAGCACTGAGCTATGGTCATTCGGTTTTGGTCAAGTCTGAAAGTCCCGATCTAGATAGTAAGATATTGTTATGCTTGGTTTTAGATTGCCAGACGACCTATTTACATACCTGGCCGGACAAGGTTTTAACTACTGAACAACAAGCCTTGTTTGAACAGTTTATTCATCAACGATTAAGGGGAGCCCCCGTCGCTCATATTACAGGGGTGCGTGGTTTTTGGTCTTTGGATCTAAAAGTGACGGAGGCAACATTAATACCGCGTCCAGATACGGAGCTACTTGTTTCTTTAGCGCTAACAAAAATTCGACCAAAGATGATGGTGGCCGATTTAGGCACAGGTAGTGGAGCAATTGCTTTAGCTTTGGCTACGGAGCAGCCTGATATTATGCTTATTGCTAGTGATTATTCGTGGTCAGCATTACAGGTCGCGAAACTTAATGCGCTAGAAAATAAGCTGAATAATGTCAGTTTTATCAGAGCAAATTGGTTAGCAGCGTGTCGATCATCAGTGTTTGATGTGATTATAAGTAATCCACCTTATATTACCGAAGATGACCCTCACCTGCTTGAAGGCGATGTGCGATTTGAACCAGTGACAGCGTTAGCGTCAGGAAAAGATGGCTTAACAGATATACGTATTATTGTGAGTCAGGCCTGCCAGAGCCTAAAATCTGGCGGCTGGTTATTAGTAGAGCATGGCTATCATCAGGCAGAGCAAGTGATGCAGTTATATCATGATGCTGGCTTTAGCAATATTTCGTCACATCAGGATTATGGTGATAATGATCGCGTCGTTATTGGCCAACTGACGTTATAATATCGTTTTAGCTCTTTTTATAAATACACCCTCTATGAATGATGATCAGCTGTTACGATACAGCCGCCAAATTTTATTGCCACAATTGGATATTGTTGGTCAGCAGAAGCTACTTAACAGTCATGTTTTGATTGTTGGACTGGGTGGATTGGGTTCGCCGGTGTCAATGTATTTGGCTGCCGCAGGTGTGGGCCATTTAACCTTAGTTGATGATGATCACGTCGAGCTGTCTAATTTGCAACGGCAAATTGTTCATGGTCAACAGGATATAGGTCGCAGCAAAGTAGCTTCTGCCGCGGATACGCTAAAAGAGATCAATGATGAAGTCGAACTTGAATTGATTGATGAGCGTCTCGAAGGTGAGCGTTTAGAGCTAGCGGTCAAGGCCGCTGATATTGTGGTTGATTGCAGTGATAATTTTGCCACTCGATTTTTATTAAATGACGTCACACAACGCTGCCAAACTCCGTTAGTTTCAGGAGCCGCTATTCGCATGGAAGGCCAAGTCACGGTTTATGATTCACGCCAAGCAGGTAGTGCTTGTTATCGCTGTCTCTATGAAGATACTGGCGAACTTCAACAAACTTGCTCGGAAAGTGGTGTATTGTCACCTTTATTAGGCATTATCGGTGGTATTCAAGCGGTAGAAACGGTGAAGTGTATTACGGATGTTGGTGAAAACCTGAGTGGTCGATTATTAATTTTGGATGCATTCACGATGTCTTGGCGTGAGATTAAATTACGTCAAGATCCAAATTGCCCGGTATGCAAATAAAAGGTCGCTTAAAATGACGACAACAGTACAATTGCCGAAAAGCTTAGTTGAGAAAGTTGTCCAGTTGGCTAAGGCAACACCAGAGCAAGAGATTTGTGGGTTAATTGGCCATTGTGATAAACACTATGAATGTTATCCCATTGATAATATGGCGATGGATACCAGTGTATTATTTGCTTTAAACGCTAGTGAACAAATAGCTGCATTCAAGACTATGCAAGCATCTGGACATGACTTTTTTGCTATTTACCATTCACATCCTCATTCGTCGGCCTGGCCATCCCATATCGATATAGAAGCAGCAGAATATCCAGAAGTCTTAAACTTAATTGTCTCACTTAATATGCCCGATGATTTTGAAATACGTGGATTTTATCTGCGTGCAAAAACTGTAGAAGAGGTCGAACTTATTTTATGAAAACCCGGATGGATAATACCCCCTTAGAACAAGCCGCCGAAGAGGCATTAAAACAAGCTAAACGTATGGGAGCCGAGGCAGCGGAAGTAGGTGTCAGCCACAGTACAGGTTTGTCGGTCACTGTGCGTCAAGGGGATATAGAGACACTTGAACATAATAATGATACTGGTTTGGCATTGACGGTTTATTTTGGCCAGAGCAAAGCATCTGCAAGTACATCGGATCTAAGAACTGAAGCAATAGCTGATATGGTTAAAGCGGCATGCGGTATAGCAAAACATACCCAAGCGGACGAGTTTTCTGGTTTAGCAGGTGCCGAGTTAATGGCAACAGAATTCCCTGATTTATCCTTATATCACCCTTGGGATATTGATGCCGAGCAGGCTATTGCGATGGCTATGGAATGTGAGCAAGCAGGACGTGATGTCGATGCTCGAATCACTAATTCCGAAGGTGCCACCCTGTCCAGCCATGAAGGTGGCCGAATTTATGCTAACAGTCATGGTTTTGTCGGTAGCAGCATTAGTAGTCGTCATAGCTTGTCTTGCACCTTGATTGCTGATGATGATCGGGGTATGCAGCGCGATTATTGGTATGACATTGCTCGAGATGGTAGCGAATTAGAGTCTGCTAGTGTGATTGGCAAACGAGCTGCAGATAATACCATTAGACGTTTGAATGCTAGAACGATTAAAACGGGCTCATATCCGGTGATTTTTGCAGCTGAAATGGCCCCCTCATTATTTGGTCAATTGATTGGAGCGATTCGTGGTGGTGCCTTGTATCGAAAATCTTCGTTTCTATTGGATCATTTAGGCAAACAAATTTTTCCTGACTTTATTCATATTCATGAGCAACCTTACCTGCTCAAAGCCTTAGGCAGTGCAGCCTATGATGGTGAAGGTGTGGCGACTAAAGCACGAGATATTATTAAGGGTGGCATATTAGAAAGTTATGTCTTAGACAGTTATTCTGCGCGTAAATTGAAGATGACAACGACGGCGAACTCTGGAGGCGTGCGTAACCTGACGGTAGATAGTGGTGAGCATGACTTTAACTCGTTATTAAAGCAGCTCGACACCGGTATTGTGGTTACTGAAACCATGGGCATGGGTATTAATATCGTGACGGGTGACTATTCTCAAGGTGCGGCTGGTTTTTGGGTTGAAAATGGCGAAATCCAATATGCTATTGATGAATTCACCATTGCTAATAACCTGCGCGATATGTTTATGGGAATTCAAGCGGTGGGCAATGATGTTGAAAAACGCGGTAATACTCGAACCGGTTCGATCTTACTCGACAATATGATGATCGCGGGCTAGCGATAAACAGCCGCAAGAATATCGGTAATATCCGTCAGTTCACCCACAGCAAACAAGCTTTGTAATACTTCCCGTATTTGTTTTACTTTATGTTGGCTGTGACTACGTAGTTGCGCTAACTTGTGGTAAAGATCTGCTTCCTTAGCCACCGAATTTAATGTTAGCGGTGATAATGAGCAATGGAAAAAATAATACTGATCACAGAGTAAGGCGCGATTAATAAATAAGGTTTTCGCTGCGGCATTGGCAAAAGACTGTTCAGTGCTGATTTGCCAAGGGCCATTATTTTGTTGATAACAATACACACCGAAACTGACAGTGCTGTCAGGTTTATCTTCTATTGTTTTTAGTAACTCAGAAATTGAAGTGACGGAGTCTTGTAGTGCTAACCACAGCTCGTGTTTGTCTCGAGCCGTATTATTATCTGTAGTCGCCACTGCTTGTAAAATACGTCTATTGTCACTGTCCATGCCAAGATAAATAGGTGTGCTATTTAACTGTGCGGTTAATAAAGCAGCATAGACTTGGCTTTGTTGGCTGAGATGAATGTTAAGATTATTTTCAGCCAATTGTTCTTTATTAAGTTCAATGACGCTAGAGAAGAATTTATTAATGCTACTTGCACAAGCACGGCTATCACGTTGTAAACCAAACTGTGTTTCACCAGACCAAAAATGTTTGTTACGCACGATAAAAGGAATGCTCTCTAGTCGTACTTTATGGGTTAATTTTTGCCAGCGGATGAATTCAAGGTGGACACGGGTGCCTATATCAATATCAACATGGCCAGGAATATTTAATGATAAGCCTGATTCTGATACCTCATTTGTCATGACATTAAATTTTTGTTTATTCACATATAAATTGACGTCAGTACGGATAAAAAAACGTTGAGTATCACGCGTTGCATTATGTTGCAGTGGCGTAGGTTTAATATCATTGAGTGACCCAGCAGCAGGCAGGTTCACTATAGGTTCATCAACTTTTTGGGGTTGATTGAGGTGGAGACAACTATCGGTGATATTGGTCACGGTCAACAAGGTGGTCAACGCCGCTAAACTTTGCTCAAAGGCCTCAGCATCATTGCTATCAATTTCGGCAATGGCTGAAATTTCCTGTTCAAAGGTGAGTGGATCACAGCTGAGTTTGTCAGTGTGCAATAACAATAATTGACTTTGTTTTTGTTGCGAGTGCCATAGTAAGAGTGATGCAACCGTTGCTGGCTCATCACGTTTGGCAATATAACTGATGAGTTTTTCGCCTTGCGGTGAGAGCAACAAAAGGTAATCTGCTTGTTCGCTTAATACCTGTTTTATAGGTAAAAAATCGAGGTCTACATCGCCATTCTGATCGCGTAAAACATGCAAGGAATCAGCAGCCATTGCCGTCATATGACTGGCTTTGATAATTTCAGCGTCTTCGCTATGGCTTAACCAAAATAAAGGATGGGTAAATTTCTGACAATACAGTCGCAGATAATAGTGACTAGCAATATTAAATAATTCATTTTCAAGATCGAGATGTTCAGGTGAGTTATATTTAAGACTCCACTGGTCAAACCATTCAGTGACGGCAGTATTATCTTTGCGGTTACGCGCTAAGATAACGTAAGTACGAAGCTCATCATGACTGATTTTTATTACCTTATAAGGCACTTTATGTAATAAATCGGGTGATGTTTTAGTGGCTAGTTCCGGAAAGCTAATGGCAACGGTATCCCCCTGGTTTAAGGTGAATGCACGTTTAAGAGCGATACGAATAGCACTGGTAGTGATATCTATTGTTGCAGCATGATAGAGCACGTCAGCAATATGAATTTCGGCAGGCGTTGAAAAATTAATTCGTGGTTCTTTACGTTGTAGCTGATAGTTAAAGGGAATGGTTTGAACGTTTGATTTATCTCGACTTAATATCGGTGCGACTGGAATATTAGTTGTTTTTTGTGCCGAAGACGCTAACGTTTTAAGTGCTGTTAATAGTGTTTCATAAACACCGAAGGTATAACGACCATCAAAACGGTCTAATAGCTGTTTGGCTAATAAATAGCCACGGTCATCAAGATAGTGGGTTTTGCCCCCAAAGGAATAAGTCTGACATTCACCGGCGACTTTGCCTCTTAAATCAATCACACGGTTACAAAGTTTATTTAACCGTTGGCGTTCCATTTGTTTAAGGAACACTTCATTCTGAGTTTTAGAGTTGGAATTGTCAGCCATGACTTATTAGTATCATTTCGGCTCGTACTCGGCCGATGTTTTGGCTTGAATGCTCAATGCATGAATTGCTTGATCCATTAAGCTGCCTACAGCGTCATAAACCAAGCGATGTCGTTTAATCAGCGGCAAATTATTAAAGGCATCACTGACAATAATCACAGTGTAGTGGCTGCCGCCGGTATTTCCGGCATGACCTGCATGTAGAGCACTGTCATCTTGAATGTCTAGATGACTGGGGTTTAAAGCCGCTAATGCAGTTGTTAATGCGTCGGTTGTATCGGTCACGGTAATACTTTTTTAAAGGGTTTGACGGTGACTTTGGCATAAACACCGGCAGCAATATAAGGGTCGGCATCAGCCCAAGCTTGTGCAGCAGGTAGATCGTTGAATTCAGCAACCACCAAGCTACCGGAAAAACCATCTTCCCCCGGCTGTTCATCATCGATAGCTGGGTGCGGTCCAGCTAGAATCAGCCGACCTTGTTGTTGTAATTCTTGCAAGCGCTCTATATGGGCGGGTCTAGCTCCCATACGTAATGGCAGACTGTTTTCAACATCTTCACTAATAATGGCATACAACATGTTAGACATCCTTGCTGGAGTTGGGAACTTCAACGGCGTGCTTAGCGAGATAGATGGATTGAGCGATGATAAAAATAATGGTTAAACCCAGTAAGCCAAACAGTTTGAAGTTAACCCAGGTTGCTTCATCAAAGTTAAACGCAACATAAAGGTTGGCTAAGCCAGACATCATAAAAAACAAGATCCAGGCAATATTTAGACGGAACCAGATAACCGCTGGCAACTGGATATGTTCAGCCATCATACGTTCTAGTAAGGTCTTATCGGTGAATAGATGGGCACCGGCAAAGGCTAAGGCAAACAGCCAATTCACCGCGGTGGGTTTCCATTTAATAAAGTTAGGGTTCTGCAACCACAGAGTGGCGCCACCAAGGACTAAGACCAACACTAAGGTGATTAAGTGAGACTTTTCGACTTTACCATGACGCAACCATGAATAGCTGGTTTGCAAAATAGTCGCAACGATCATGACAGCTGTGGCAGCATAAATGCCCTGAACCACATACTCCTGACCATCCCAGTGGTAGATACCGCCACCAAATTTATAGGCAAGGAAAAAAAGGACAATAGGTAAAAAATCAAAAAATAGTTTCATCTCAAATTCTAGTTTTAACAGTAATAACCGGCATTCTAACGTAAAATAGCCAGTATGACTTGTTATGACTTACATTCGCACTCAACTGCATCAGATGGCTCCTTAACACCAGAAGCGTTAATTGCTCGTGCCATTGAGCATAATGTTGAGGTATTGGCGCTGACCGATCATGATGGCACCGAAGGTATTGAGGCCGCAAAAAAAGCCGCTCAGGGAACCGATCTTGATTTAATTGCAGGTGTTGAATTATCAGTGACCTGGGGCAGCAAGACCGTACATATTGTAGGCTTAGGCATTGATATCAAGAATCAACAATTGCAGCAGGGTTTGACTAAGTTACGAGATTATCGTGTTGGCCGTGCAGAAGAAATTGCTAAACGTCTAGCTAAAGCGGGTATAGAAGGGGCATTAGACGGAGCTCGCAAGTATGCTTCCGATGTAATGTTAGGGCGTTTACATTTTGCCCAGTTTTTAGTGGAACAAGGCTTAGCTAAAGATAACAATGATGTTTTTAAACGTTACCTTGTTAGAAACAAGCCAGGCTATGTGCCGGGGCAATGGGCTAGTCTAGAAGATGCGATGAGTTGGATTAATGCTGCCGGAGGACAGGCCGTGATTGCTCACCCTGCTAGATATAAAATGACAGCTACTAAATTACGTCGTTTAAGCACTGAATTTAAAGAGATGGGTGGCGCTGCACTTGAAGTAGTGTCTGGCCGACAACATCCGGAAGAGATTAAAACTTTGGCGCGATTAACCGAAAAGTTGGAGTTAATGGCATCACGAGGCTCTGACTTTCACACCCCTGATAACTCATGGGTAGAGTTGGGGCGACTAGCGCCCCTTCCCGAAAATGTAACGCCAATCTGGTCTACATGGTGATGCTTTATTTCCAGTAGTTATTAGCTTCGGCAATGACTTTGAACTCCATTGCAACTAACTCAGCAGCACGCATTAACATCATTGGATCTTCAGCATAGATTTTACGAACACGATGTTTTGCTTCGCCATCACGTTGAATCGTACCAATTGTTTTTCTCACCATCAGGATCGCGAGTTGTCTTCCTTCCAAAGGTGTAGCAGTTATTAGTGAAGGCATATAGTCTGCCGATTTAGCTTTATGGTCATCAGCAATAGTGGCAGTAGATAAAAATAGTATTGCTAGAGTTGTTACGCTTGCAAGTAGTTTAGACATCATTATTTCCTCTAGGTTAAAAAAGCCGCGTACGATGGCTCGTCTCCAAATCATTCGTGCGCGAATTGTATGGATGTCTGTATACTGTGTCAATCTAAAATTTATGTTGTGGAGAGAGGAGAATAATGGGCCCTATATTTGATGAGCAAGTTTGCTACACCTTATATTCGACATCCAATATAGTTACGCAGGCATATAAATCATTATTATCCCCACTAAATCTAACGTACCCTCAGTTTGTAGTGATGATGGCACTGTGGCAGAAGGATCAGGTTTCGGTTACCAAACTGGCGATGACGATAGGTTTGAGTAAAGCGACGATGACGCCGTTGTTAAAACGATTAGAGTCATTAGGTTATGTTTCCCGTAAGTTTGTTGAAGGTGATGAGCGTCAGAAAAATATTGCCTTAACGAAAACAGGACGTTCATTAGTAACCCAAGGTGACGTGGTTGCGAAGCAAGCTTTATGTGCTACGGGGCTGAGTGATGCCGAAGCAAAACAGTTAATTTCACTGTGTCAGAAAGTTAAAGTTAATTTGTCTTAAAATAATAGTGTGCAGCCGTTCAATCTAGCAAAGGTAATAAGGCGTAAATATGCAAGAAAATCGTTATAGGCTAAGTTCATGAGTCAGTTGTTTAACATTCATCCAGAAAACCCGCAGAAACGTCTTATTAAACAAGCCTGCGAGATCATTCGTAAGGGAGGTTTAGTTGTTTATCCAACTGATTCAGGTTATGCCTTAGGCTGCCACATAGGTGATAAGGCGGCGATGGATAAAATTCGACGTCTTCGTCAACTTGATGATGATCATAACTTTACCTTGGTTTGTCGCGACTTATCAGAAATATCACTTTATTCACAAGTCAATAATGCGGTATTTCGGATGATCAAAACGCATACACCAGGGCCCTATACCTTTATTCTGCCAGCGACCAAAGAAGTCCCTCGCCGTTTACAACATGCCAAACGTAAAAGCATTGGCTTACGCATTCCTGACAACACCATTGCTTTAGCATTATTAGAAGAACTGAATGAACCATTAATGAGTTCAACGTTGATACTGCCGGGTGAAGATCTGCCGATGACCGATGCTGAAGATATTATTGATCAAATCGGAAAGCAGGTGGATCTAGTGATTGATGGTGGTTTTTGTGGATCGGAACCGACAACGGTTATTGAGGTTGTTGATGATATGCCTGAAGTTGTACGAGTAGGCATGGGTGATCCGTCACCATTTGAGGCTTAATGATGTGGTGGTTTATTATCATTTCGATGGTAATAGCCTTCGTTATTTATAGTGGTCACAAAGCGTCGAAGGTCGACTGGGGGGGCCCTACCGTAAATTGGATTGACGGTTTAGTGCGACTGTTATGCAAATACATACATCGATTGCCCACAACAGAAATTCCCCTCCCGGATTCAGGTGCAGCCATCGTTGTGGCCAATCATGTCTCAGGTCTCGATCCCTTTTTATTGATTGCAGCTAGCCGACGACCACTACGATTTTTAATTGCCCGAGAAGAATACGAGCGACCGGTTTTGCACTGGTTATTTAAAGCTTCGGGTTGTATTCCTGTTGATCGGCATGGCAAACCAGAACTTGCATTAAGACAAGCATTGCGAGCATTACAAGCTGGCGAAGTGGTCGCCTTGTTTCCACATGGAAAAATCCATTTAGACTCGGATCCTCCGCGAAAAATTAAAGGGGGTGTCGCCCGTTTGGCTGCGTGGTCTGAAGCGACAATCTATCCGGTTAGAATTGATGGTATAGGTGCACAAGGGACAGTAGCATTAGCACCTATTATTCCCAGCCATGTCATATTAACCTTGAATGAGGCAATATCTTGTCAGCCAGAACAGTTAGTATCCTGTATAGCAGACATTACGCTGGCTATTGAAACGCCAGCAAGTATGAGGGGCTAAATCAAGCAGGGTTGTTCCTGTCTTGATATTTATTCAGTTCCCCCCATGTGATAACTAACACAGATTTTAATGGGGATCAGGGATGCAAGTCGATAAATTTACCAGTAAGTTCCAACAAGCTTTAGATGCTGCTCAGAGCATGGCCGTAGGCCGTGACCACCAGTTTATTGAACCTGCTCATCTTATGTTGGCCTTGCTGCAACAACAATCTGGAACGGTCAAGCCCTTATTAGCTCAAAGCGGTGTTGATGTTGTTGCTTATGAAGAAGATTTAGAAAATCAATTAAATCGTTTTGCCAATGTTGAAGACCATGCCGGTAATATTCATGTCTCACAAGACTTGGTCCGTTTATTAAACCAGAGTGATAAGTTGTCCCAAAAACGTCAAGACCAATATATCTCCAGCGAATTATTTGTGTTGGCGATGGTCACGGACAAAACTAAAACGGGTGATGTGTTACGCCAACACGGGGCGAATAAATCTAATTTGGGACTCGCCATTGAGAAGCTGCGTGGGGGAGAAAAAGTGACGGATCCGAATGCTGAAGAACAACGACAAGCATTGGAAAAATATACCATAGATTTAACGGCACAAGCTGAACAGGGTAAGTTGGATCCGGTGATAGGACGCGATGATGAAATTCGTCGGACCATTCAAGTATTACAACGTCGGACTAAAAATAACCCCGTATTGATTGGTGAGCCGGGTGTGGGTAAAACAGCGATAGCGGAAGGTCTGGCACAACGTATTATTAATGGAGAAGTGCCGGAAGGCATGAAACATAAACGTTTATTATCACTGGATATGGGCGCCTTGATTGCGGGAGCAAAGTTCAGAGGAGAGTTTGAAGAACGGTTAAAAGCGGTATTAAAAGACTTGTCCAAGCAAGAAGGGCAAATTATTTTGTTTATTGATGAAATTCATACCATGGTGGGTGCAGGTAAAGCAGAAGGTGCCATGGATGCCGGCAATATGCTTAAGCCTGCTTTGGCTCGAGGTGAGTTGCATTGCATTGGGGCGACCACATTAGATGAGTATCGGAAGTATGTAGAAAAGGATGGGGCTTTAGAGCGACGTTTTCAAAAAGTGCAGGTGGGCGAACCTTCGGTGGAAGATACCATTGGTATTTTACGTGGTTTAAGCGAGCGTTACGAAGTGCATCATGGGGTTGATATTACCGATCCTGCAATCGTGGCAGCAGCCACCCTATCTTATCGTTACATTACCGATCGGATGTTGCCTGATAAAGCCATCGATTTGATTGATGAAGCTGCCAGTCGTATTCGCATGGAAATTGATTCTAAACCGGAATCCTTAGATCGGATGGAGCGACGATTGATTCAATTGAAAATTGAACGAGTTGCCTTGCAAAAAGAATCAGATGACGCCTCAAAAAGACGGTTAGCTATCTTAGAAAAAGAGATGAAAAAGTTAGCGCGTGAATACACCGATCTGGAAGAAATATGGAAGGCCGAAAAAGCAGCCTTACATGGCAGTCAAAATATTAAGGAAAACTTAGAAAAAGCACGGATGGAATTAGAAATGGCCAACCGAAATGGTGATTTGGCCAGAATGTCCGAACTGCAATATGGCAAGATTCCAGCGTTGGAAAAACAACTGGATATGGCGGCACAAGCTGAAATGCAGGACTTTAGCTTATTACGTAATAAAGTTGGTGAAGAAGAAATTGCTGAAGTGGTTTCTAAGTGGACCGGCATACCTGTATCTAAAATGTTGGAAGGAGAACGGGACAAACTATTAAAAATGGATGAGGCCTTACATGAACGTGTGATCGGCCAGGATGAGGCGGTCACTTCGGTTGCTAATGCGATCCGTCGTTCTCGTGCGGGATTGTCCGATCCAAACCGACCGAATGGCTCATTCTTATTCCTTGGCCCGACCGGAGTCGGTAAAACGGAATTATGTAAAGCCTTGGCGACCTTCTTGTTTGATACCGAAGAAGCGATGGTACGCATTGATATGTCTGAGTTTATGGAAAAACATTCGGTAGCAAGGTTGGTGGGTGCGCCGCCGGGTTATGTCGGTTATGAAGAAGGCGGCTATTTAACCGAAGCCGTACGCCGCAAACCGTATTCAGTCATTTTGTTAGATGAAATTGAAAAGGCGCATCCAGATGTGTTTAATATTTTGTTACAGGTGTTGGATGATGGTCGCTTAACCGATGGTCAAGGTCGCACGGTTGATTTTCGTAATACCGTGATAGTGATGACCTCAAACTTAGGCTCGAACTTGATTCAAGAATTAGCCGGTGAAGAACAATATGAACAGATGAAGTCAGCCGTAATGGAAACGGTTACGCAACATTTTCGTCCAGAGTTTATTAATCGTGTAGATGATGTGGTGGTATTTCATCCCTTGCTACGCGATCAAATTCACGCCATTGCGAATATTCAGTTAACTCAGTTACACCAACGTTTGGCTGAGCGAGGTATGGGGCTGGAAGTAAGTGATACTGCTTTAGACTTGATTACAGACGCTGGTTTTGATCCGGTATATGGTGCTAGACCGTTGAAACGGGTCATCCAAAATCAACTAGAAAACACACTGGCACAAGACATATTATCAGGTCATTTTGACTCGGGCGATCAGATAAAAGTTGATGTAAATGACGGCGAATTAAGCTTTAGTAAATAAAAGAATAATTGGATAGTTATAAACGTTTTTTGTTTAGTGTGGAGACAATGAACTTGGTATAATTAATTTCTTCATTATCTAGTAGAAGACTCTCTAACTTATGTCTACAAATGGCACGTTTGCTGATGCATTCACTCCTGCGCAAGTTGCGGATAAAGTAAAAACACTTGGTATAAGTAAAGCTGAAACGCCTTTTTTGCCATTGATAGTCTTATCATTAATGGCCGGGGCATTTATTTCGCTCGGTGCCATGTATTACACCGTGGTGATGACTAATCCTAGTGATGCCTATGGCGCTGCAAAAATGTTAGGTGGCATAGCGTTTTCTTTGGGGTTTATGCTGGTGGTTATCGCTGGTGGTGAATTATTCACTGGTAATAACTTGATCGTGATGGCTTGGGCAAAAGGTTGTGTTTCTACTAAGCGGATACTAGCAAACTGGACCTTGGTTTATATTGGAAATGCACTGGGTGCATTGATAACCGTATATTTAGTTTTTACTTCAGGTTTTTTAGATGAGGCACATCATGCTGTTGGTGTAACCGCCTTAAAGATAGGCCTAACAAAAGCAAGCTTATCAAGCAGCGAAGCATTTGTTAGAGGCATTTTTTGCAATGCGTTAGTCTGTCTGGCTAGTTGGATGGTGTATGCCTCAAGAACAGTGACTGATAAGGTCTTTGCGGTGATATTTCCTATTTCTGCTTTTGTTGCAATGGGCTTTGAGCACTGTATAGCTAATATGTTTATGATTCCGATGGCGATGGTTGCAGCTTTAAACCCTGAGATTGTAGCGGCGAGTGGTTTATCAGCTGAAGCTTTGGCGCCACTTAATATTGATGGTCTGATAAATAATATTATCCCGGTTACCTTGGGCAATATTTTAGGCGGGGCAGTGATGGTTGCCATGGCGTATTATATCGTCTACCTCTATGGGCAAGACGAGGGCTTACTTAAATAAGGATTAAGTTGGGTGGTTCCAGTCGCTGCTGCCAAGTATTTCATTTTCAGGGCGACCAATATAATAACCTTGAGCATAATCAACCCCATATTTTTTTAGTAGGCTTAATATCTCCTTGTTTTCGACAAATTCAGCCACAGTTTTTCTACCGAGGCCTTTAGCCACATCAATTAATGCTTTGACAAACAGTTGATCATCGGCATTTTTGTCCAAGTCTTTGATGAAGATGCCATCGATTTTGATGATGTCGACAGGAAGTTCTCGCATGTAATTGAAGGATGAAAAGCCGACTCCAAAATCATCTAATGAGAATCTACAGCCCAATACTTTAATGGCGTCCATCAATTTTTTGGCTTGTTGCATATTGGATACGGCTGATGTTTCCGTGACTTCAAAGATCAAGTTTTCGGGCTTGACACCATGTTTCTTGATCAATTGTTTTATTAAAGGCAATACCACAGGATCATCAACGACTGAGCCGGATAAATTGATAGCAAATGTTACGTCGGTCCCTTGTTTTTGTAGGCTGGCCATCTTCATCATGGCGTGGCGTAACACATAATGATCGATGCTATGAATTAGGCCCGCCTCTTCAGCAATTTGGATGAACTTTCCAGGCATGCGGATTTCACCGGTTTGAGTATCTCGCATGCGGATCAGCACTTCATAATGGCGAATCGTATTGGATTTAATATCCAATATAGGTTGAAAATTTAAGATGAAACTATTATTTTCTAGCGCCTCTTCTATTTGATGTTTCCAGAATACGCGGGTTTCTAATTGTTCCTGTGTTTGATCGTCGACGGAGAAGGTATGATAGGTTCCCTTGCCACTTGATTTGGCTTTATACATGGCCAAATCGGCAAAACCTAATAATTCATGGATGGAGGCATCGAGAAGAGGAAAGTGTACGATGCCGATACTCGCCGAGACTTTATGTTTGACGGCCCCATATTGCAATTGAATAAGTGATAATTCCTCCAGAATTTTCTTCGCTAAGATTGTTGTGCCTTCATCATCTGTTTCTGGAATTAATACGGCAAACTCATCACCGCCTAAACGGGCCACAAGATCGGTAAAACGGGTGACTTTTTGTAAGGTTTTGGCCACAGCTTTTAATAAATCATCGCCGGCTTTATGACCACTGGTGTCATTGATGTCTTTGAACTGGTCCAAATCAAGGAATAATAAAGCATTATTATGTTGGTAGCGGATGGCTGTTTGTAAGGATTTTTCAAAATCGTCAGTGAATTTTCGACGGTTAGATAAGTCGGTAAGCGGATCATGTTCAGCCATCCAGACGATGCGTTTTTCGGCAGCTTTTTTCTCAGTCATATCCAAGCCGACTGACAAGATTACTGCATTATCGCTCATCCCTTCTATACGTGAATGTAACCACGAAATCTCTTTAATATGGTCCTCGACATCGATAAGTTCAGCATCTTGCTGAGCAATAGGAAGGTTGTTGGCAAGCAACTCTTTGAAATAGGACTGTGCTTCAGTCCAGTTGCCCGCTGGAAACATACGGGATACTGGCGTATTAAGCATGTCAGTTTCTTTATACCCCGTGACTTTTTCAGCAAAATCGTTAAATAAAGTGATTTCAAAATCTTCATCGATGGTGAAGATAATCAGTTGAGCGGTATCCAGTAGGCTTTTGATAAAGTCACGCTCATGTTCCAGCACTTCGTTTTGAGCTCGAATAACGTCAGAACGTTGATTGACATTAGCATCAAGCTTTTCTAATACGCTGGTTAGTTGCAAAGTGGCAAAATGTAATTGATTGATCTCTCGGTGCTGAGATTTACTCTCTAGCTGCTTGAGTGCGTTTCTGGTGTCATTGTATTTTTTTGATGAGAGTAAAGGTAAGGATTGAGTGATCTGTTCAAGGTGTTCGAGTGGACGAGATAATTCAATATAGCTACGAGCAGCAAACAGTGCCGCCAAAACTAATAAAATCGCAATGGCGATGCCTACATAGATAAATAAATCTACTTGATCTAGCTGAATATCATTGAATTGTGTATAGGTGATATATCCCGCGACTAGGATAGTGACCAAGCCCGAAATAATGATACTGGTAAAGGTATTTACCGCTGATTGCCACTGAAGACTATCCCGAGAAATTGAAGTCATGTTTAGCACATATCCTTAATATCAGTAGGAATGATTATGTCATAAAAAACATAAAACAAATGACTGATTTATTTATGTTCATCCTGCGATACTTTGATTAATACCCAGTCTAACCATCGGTGTGGCAGAACTCGTTTGAGGCTAGCAAATAAATAGGTGGGGAAAGTGACGTAATAACGGACCTTGGGTTGTTTGCTTTCGATGGCATGAATCAGTTTTTTGACCACGGCTTCAGGGCCTAAAGTAAACGGCGCTGCAGGCCCCTGTTTTGTCAGTCGCTGTTCCATAGAGGAGTAGACATTACGATGATGACTGCTGTCTTTATCAATATGTTGTTGGTATTTGGCAAAAGCATTGGCTCTAAATTGACTGAGGATAGGACCAGGCTCTATCAAACTAATATAAATGCCGGAATGATGTAGCTCTTGCCTGAGGGTATCGGCTAAGCCTTCCACAGCATATTTACTCGCATTGTAGGCGCCACGGTAGGCCATAGATACAAATCCTAATACCGAACTATTATAAATAATTCGGCCATAACCTTGTGTTCGCATATGAGCAATGACGAGGTTGGTTAACTCCTGGGTGCCAAAGACATTAGTTTCAAACTGCTGACGTAAGGTATCTCGACTTAAGTCTTCCACTGCGCCTGGTTGGCCATAAGCGGCGTTATTAAACAAAGCATCTAGTTGATTATTGAAGTGTTTTAAGGTGAAGCTCACGGCCTGTTGAATTGAGACACTATCGGTAAGGTCTAATAAGGTGGTGGTAATGCCCAGCTGTTGTAAGGCCAGTTGATCTTCAGCTTTTCTTACCGTGGCAATAACGTTATAGCCTCGTTGATGACATTTTTCTGCTGCACAGGCGCCGATGCCGCTGGAGCAACCAGTGATGAGCACATTAATCATTTTGTATATTCCCAGTGGATACGTTATTGTCACTGTATAACATAGTTAAATTGATGATCAGAATAAACATCCAAACGATATGCCCACTAAATGCGATAGTCGTTGCGTTATAACCAGTACCTAAAATTATATGCCAACAAATATTAGCCAACTAGATTACGAACATTTCAAAACCTTCCTTGAGGATGCTTGCGGTATATTGTTAGGAGAAGGCAAGCAATATTTGATTGTTAGCCGTCTTACGAAACTGCTCCGCGAAGAAAAAATTGCGACAGTGACAGAGTTGTTGAGCATCCTAAAACGGGGGCATCCTCGTCATTTGCGAGCGGCGGTGATTGATGCGATGACGACCAATGAGACTTCTTGGTTTCGTGACCGCACTCCTTTTGACGCTTTAACTAAATCGGTTTTTCCTGAACTGGACAGCAATGGTGTACGTCAGGTTCGTATTTGGTCATCAGCTTGTTCGTCTGGTCAAGAGCCTTACACGATCAGTATAAGTATCGAAGAGTATTTAAGAGCTGCCCCCACAAGTAGCGTAAAAAACAGCCAAATTGTGGCTACCGATATTTCTGCCAGTATGCTGGCAGAAGCTAAATTAGCGGAGTACGACAATGCGATTTTAGGCCGCGGAATATCGGATGAACGCAAGAGGCTCTTTTTTAAGGCTAAGGATGACCGCTGGCAAGTCGCCGACAGCGTTAAGCAGCGAGTGAGTTTTTCTGAGCAAAACTTATTATTGGATTATGGACGTCTAGGCAAATTAGACATTATTTTTTGCCGAAATGTACTGATTTATTTTTCAGCTGAACGCAAGACAGATATCTTGCAACGTATGGCAAAATCCCTTAACCCCGGTGGTTACTTATTCTTGGGTGCCTCTGAAACCATCCGTGGTTATACGGAAGCTTTTGACATGATCCGTAGTCCTCATGGTACCTACTACCGATTAAAGGCTTAAGTTTTAGATTGTTCAGCTGGACTGGGTTGTTCGATAACCTGTGCCGTTTCTTCTACAGGTAGCGGTTCACATAAACTTAGCCAACTGCCTATGCGATAGATAATGCGTTTAATCAAACGCCATAATCTTGGTAATAACCAAATCATCAATAAAACAAAAACGACTAAACCGATAAGGAACCAGACTGGATGATTTAATGCCGCCCAGAGGCCACCGATGACCAGTAAGTCTTCACTTATCGATGCGGTCCAGTTGGTCACTGGTTCTGGTGAGGTATTGATGAGCAGGCGAGTCCCGGCTTTGGTGGTATGAGTGCCGGTCGCTAATACACCACCTAATAATGCGGCGGTTAATTCAATGGCTGGTGTGACATCGCCTACTGCACTGGATGCTAACATGGCACCAGCAGGAATACGGATGAAGGTATGAATCGTGTCCCAACCGGAGTCAACACCAGGAATTTTGTCGGCAAAAAACTCTACGCAATACATAAAGCCGGCAGCGCCCATTACCATTGGGTTGCTTAATACCTCCAGTTCAGCAGGTAAGTTAATGTTGCCCGTTGTGCCCATATAACCCAGCATAAAAAGCGTGGCGTATAAATTTATTCCACTGGCCCAAGCGGCGCCCATACTAAGGGCAATTATACTGACTGCATCCATCTTCATTGTCTCCAGTTTTTTTATAGCTAAACTACATCTACATGCAGGTTTAGGTATATAGTGACCACTTTAATTTGTGATAGGGATCAACACGATGATACCGCGAACTGAGCTTCTATCCTATCTTGAGACTTTATTAGAGCCTAATCGGTTCCAAGATTACTGTCCGAATGGATTGCAAGTAGAGGGGCAAGAGCAGGTTCATACGCTGGTGACAGGAGTGACGGCCAGCCAAGATCTGATAGAAGCAGCTTTGGATGTCGGCGCTGATACCATTATTGTTCATCATGGTTATTTTTGGCGAGGTGAAGACCCTAGGGTGATCGGGGTGAAACAGAAACGATTAAAACAGTTACTGCTGAATAACGTTAACTTGATCGCTTATCATTTGCCCTTGGATGCCCATCCCTCTTTAGGTAATAATGTGCAATTATCCGAATTACTAGGGTTTGAAGTTGATGGGCGTATTTCGGGAACGGGAGATCCTGCACTCGCCATGTGTGGCTGTTTAGCCGAACCTCAGTCTGTGCATGAATTAGCCGATCACTTGAGGCAACAGCTAGAACGAGAACCGTTAGTGATTCAGGCTCATGACCGGCCTATTACAACCATAGGTTGGTGTACCGGCGCGGCACAAGATTATATTCAGCAAGCGGCTGAATTAGGCTTGGATGCATTTTTGAGCGGTGAGATTTCAGAACAAACCGTGCATTTGGCACGTGAATTAGGCATAAATTATTTTGCGGCAGGTCACCATGCCACGGAGCGATATGGCGTATTAGCCTTGGGCGAACACCTTGCTCAGCAATTTGATATACAAAATCAGTTTATTGATATAGATAATCCGGTTTAAAATCTGGCAATAATAAACAAGGGAATAGGACCTTTGATGATTGAATTTTTAACAAAAATAAAAACATTTTTTCAAGTCACACTTTGGCAAGACGTATCAGAGCAATCAAATGCTCTATGGCGTTGGTTAATAAATACCTTGCGGGTTTGTTACATCATGGTGCGTGAACTAGCCACGGGTGAGTTAAACCTGCGAGCGATGAGTTTGGTGTTCACCACCTTGTTATCGTTGGTACCACTCATTGCCGTTGCATTTTCAGTGCTAAAAGCGTTTGGGGTGCACAATCAAATAGAACCTTTGTTGTTAAGCGTCTTGGAACCACTTGGTACGAAGGGAGTAGAAATTACGACCAATATCATTGGTTTTGTACAAAATGTAAAAGTTGGAGTCCTGGGGTCGGTGGGTGTGGCGATGCTATTTTATACCATCATTGCCTTGGTGCAGAAAATTGAAAATGCATTTAATTTTGTATGGCGGGTTAAACGTCCTCGAACTCTCGCTCGTCGCTTTACCGATTATTTAAGTGTGGTGATGATAGGTCCGGTATTGGTATTTACCGGACTTGGTTTGGCGGCAACGGTATTGAATCATGATGTGGTTCAACAACTACAAGCAATTGAGCCTTTTGGCACGTTGATATTGTATGCGACTAAGCTGATACCTTATTTGATGATTATTTTTGCCTTTACCTTCTTATATAAGTTTATTCCCAATACCGAGGTTAAATTAACGCCGGCATTGATCGGCGCTTCGGTAGCCGGTGTACTGTGGGTGACGGTGGGAATGATCTTTGCCTCGTTTGTCGCCTCATCGACGAATTACACCGCGATTTATTCCAGTTTTGCGATTCTATTTTTCTTTATGATTTGGTTGTATTTAGCGTGGTTTATCTTGTTAACCGGTTCTCAAGTGGCATTTTATTTACAACATCCCAAGTTAGTTCGTCTGGGAGGCCAATCATATAACTTGAGTCCTCGTTTGCGTGAGAAAGAAGGACTGTGGCTGATGGCGGTGATTGCCCGTCAATTCACGTTACAAGAACCTGCCTTGTCTTTGCATGATCTTGAGCAAGAAACAGGCTTAACCAGTGATACTTTGCAAGAACTATTGTTAAGTTTGGAACAGGGTGATTTATTGGTTGAGCTTGTTGGTGATGAACCTCGATATGTACCTGCTCAGGATATTGACAGTATTGGTGTTGATACTATTTTGCAGTGCTTGCGTACCGCTGAAGAATCCGAGGTGATGATCGTGAAAAGTTTAGCTGAGCCAGCCGTGGAACAGCTTTTACAACGTTTGGGGGATGCGCAGTCATCGGTATTAGCAAAACTGACCTTGCGTGATTTGGCGATGGGTAAAGCTGAACATGAGTGATAAGCACATGCGTCCGCTTGCGGGAAAGCAGATTGTTTTAGGTGTGACTGGCAGTATTGCCGCTTATAAATCAGCTGATTTAGTGAGACGCCTTGGTGACGCAGGCGCTGAAGTTAGGGTGGTGATGACTAAGTCAGCGTGTGAATTTATTACGCCGCTAACACTGCAAACGCTAAGTGGTCACCCTGTGGCACTTGATTTATTGGATGCAGATCAGGAATCTGCTATGGGGCATATTACCTTGGCTCGCTGGGCCGATTGGATTTTAGTTGCGCCGGCAAGTGCCGATGTGATTGCCAGGTTGGCACAAGGTCGGGCAGATGATTTATTATCGGCACTGAGTTTAGCGAGTGAGTCCCCACTTGCAATTGCACCGGCAATGAATAACAAGATGTGGTCTAATCAAGCAACGATAGCTAATCTTGAATTATTACGATCAAGAGGTGTGCAGGTGTTAGGCCCCGCGAGTGGTGATCAAGCTTGTGGAGAACAAGGCGAAGGTCGTTTATTAGAGCCGGTGGATATTGTTGCTGAACTGAATCAGTTACTTGTGCCTAAAAAGTTACAGGGAAGACGGGTGTTGATAACAGCGGGTCCGACTTTTGAGCCTATTGACCCAGTACGGTTTATCGGCAATAGAAGTTCGGGAAAAATGGGGTTTGCTGTTGCTCAAGCGGCGGTTGAAGCGGGAGCGGAGGTCACGTTGATTGCTGGACCTGTACACTTAGCAACGCCGACTAGTGTTAACCGAATTGATGTTGAAACCGCGCAAGTGATGTATGAAAGTGTGATGATGGAAATAGGTGGAAGTGACATTTTTATTAGCTGTGCTGCGGTGGCTGATTATCGACCTATTGAATTGATGGAAAATAAAATTAAAAAAATAGACCATGATTCGTTGAGCATAGAATTAGAGCCAACACGCGATATTGTTGCAGATGTTGCACAACAAGAAGATAAGCCTTTTGTCGTTGGTTTTGCGGCAGAAACACAGGATGTGTCACTTTACGCGCAGGAAAAATTACAACGCAAGGGTTTGGATATGATTGCGGCTAACCAGGTTGGTAATGGTTTAGGATTTTCCGTTGATCAAAATGCCTTGGAAGTATTTTGGGAAAATGGCTCGCGCGCATTGGCTCTGACTTCAAAAGGGCAGTTGGCTAGAGATTTAATGACTTTAATTATTGAGCAATATAATGCAAAAAATACAACTAAAACTGCTTGATCCTAGGCTGGGTGAGTCAATTGATTTACCTGACTACGCAACAACCGGATCGGCGGGTTTAGATCTTCGGGCATGCTTAGATGAGAATATTGTTTTATCGCCAGGAAAAACCATATTAATTCCAACAGGTTTGGCGATACATATTGATGATCCTAGTTTGGCTGCGGTGTTATTACCTCGCTCAGGTTTAGGCCATAAACATGGCATCGTATTGGGTAATTTGGTTGGGTTGATTGATAGTGATTATCAGGGACAAGTGTTTGTATCATGTTGGAACCGAGGACAAACTGAATTCGAAATTGTGATCGGTGAGCGGATTGCTCAAATGGTCTTTATTCCTGTGGCTCAAGTTGGCTTTGAGCAGGTTGACGAATTTACCAGTTCAGAACGAGGCACAGGTGGCTTTGGTCATACAGGCCGACATTAATCATTTGGTTAAAAGGGAAAGGGATGGAAAAATTAACTAAATTGGCAGTGAAAATTGGCGGCAAGCCAATTGCACTTTTAACCTTGGTATTAAGTTGTTTTGCCGTGGTAATCGGACTTTTTTGGCAAGATCAGCAAGCTAATAAGCAATTACAGGATCTGCAAAGTAAGTATCAACAACAAACATCACAGCAGATTTTTTCGTCTGTTTCTGCCCGAGTACAAGCGATGGCTGACCAAGTGGCCTCAACAGCCAAGTCACCGGAACTCGCTATTGCCTTAGCATCACAGAATGAAATACTCATCGAGCAACAGCAGCGATTATTGAGTTCGTTATTCCCCAATGCAAGCAAGGTCTGTTTAATTGCCGCCGCGGTGGATCAACCCGACCCTAGTGCTTGTTTGCCGATTACCTTTGCGACGTTAAATAGTCTACGGCAGGCGAAAAAGGTGGGTAGTGCACCGATGGGTATTTTAGCTCTTGGCACGGATAAGGCTTATTTGTTATTGGCGCAGCGAATCACCGACGCGAATGAGCTGGTGGTTGGCGTCCTGTTAGTCGCGGTAACACCAGATGTGGTTGATACACTGCTGGTAGAAGAATATGGCGGTCAGGGCTATCTGGAGTTTCAGCAGGGCAGCAAGCAACTCGCTAAGGTCATGAGTAAGGGCGACGTTCAATGGAAACAAGGTGTAGCAAGCTTTACTAAGGCAATCCCCAATAGTTATTGGCGCCTGTCGTATTGGCCTAGCAGTAATAAATCATCAGTGTTACCGATCGTATTATTAGCATCACTGCTTATTGTATTGGTGGCATTATGGTTTTTACGCGAAACATGGCAGCGGCTATTGCTAAAACATGATGTGAAGACATTGCGAAAACAACTGGTAGATTTGCAAAAAGGCATGTTAAAACCAAAATACAAAATGGCATATCGTCCACTCCATGATGTCGTTGATGATATCCAGACCATGGGACGAGAACATACCAAAGCCAAGTCAAAAAAAAGGGTGGCAAAAAATCAGGCGTCCTCTGATGAGGCCGGTGAGGCAGTAGGAGAAGGCAGTAGCTTAGTGGAAGAAGCAGAACAAGAATTAAAAGACCTAACAGAAATTGATGCCAGTATTTTTAAAACCTATGACATTCGTGGAATCGTGGGCGAGGGTATCAATGAAGATACCTTTATTGTCATTGGTAAGGCGATAGGTAGTGAAGCGCTAGAGCAAAAGCATCCTCGTATTGTTGTTGGTCGTGATGGGCGCTTATCGAGTGATAGTCTTGCGAAAGCGTTAATCGATGGCATCTTAGCCAGTGGGTGTAGTGTGATCGATATTGGCCGAGTACCTACGCCGTTATTGTATTTTGCCTGCGAAGAGCTGGGTACAAAGTCAGGCGTCATGGTGACCGGTAGTCATAACCCCGCTGAATACAATGGTTTGAAAATTGTGCTTGCCGGTAAAACCTTATCGGGCCCCGATTTTCAAGTTTTATATCAACGAATTGAACAAGATGATTTTTCTACCGGCAAAGGCACATTAAATGAAGCAAATGTCGTTGATAACTATATTAAACGTATTGTCGACGATGTTAAAACCACACGTTCGATTAAAATTGTGGTTGATTGTGGTAATGGCATTGCGGGTGCAGTGGCACCAAGACTGTTACGAGAATTTGGCTGTGAAGTCATCGAGTTACACTGTGAGGTAGATGGTAGCTTTCCCAACCATAACCCTAATCCAAGCCAAGAAGAAAATTTGCAAGATTTGGTGGCCGCGGTACAGCAGCATGAAGCAGAATTAGGTTTAGCGTTTGATGGTGATGGTGACCGACTGGGTGTGGTTGATGCTAACGGTCAACCGATTTGGCCTGACAGATTATTAGTGATGTTTGCTCAGGATATTTTGTCGCGAGAGCCAGATGCCACTATCATTTATGATGTGAAAAGTACGAATCTACTGGAAGAATCAATTACGCGTTCGGGTGGCACCGCCATTATGAGTCCATCGGGTTATTCAATTATTAAAAATAAAATGCAAGAGACCGGGGCAAAACTTGCGGGTGAAATGAGCGGCCACATTTTCTTCAGTGAACGCTGGTTTGGCTTTGATGATGGCCTATATGCTGCCTGCCGATTATTAGAGTTCTTAAGTAATGATCCACTCGAACGTACACCGACTGAAGTGTTTTCGGCCTTGCCATATCGAGAAAGTACCTCAGAAATCCTACTTGAAATGAATGACGGTGAGAGTGAACAGTTTGTGGAGCAGTTAGTGTCTGAAGCTAGTTTTCCAGGTGCAGAAATTATTACTATTGATGGCTTACGTGCTGATTATCCACATGGCTGGGGACTCGTTAGAGCTTCAAATACGATGCCGGGCATGACGCTACGTTTTGAGGCGAACAGTGCTGATGAACTTGAACAAATCAAACAACAGTTTAAGCAACAGATGTTGCAAGTTAAACCGTCGATGACCTTATCCTTTTAAAAGATTAAATAATGAGTCTAAATACACAAAGCGCTTCTCATATTGCTCAGGTTTTGACCGAGGCTTTACCGTATATACAGCGATTTTCAGGTAAAACATTGGTGATTAAATATGGCGGCAATGCCATGGTTGATGAAACACTCAAGAACAGTTTTGCTCGTGATGTTGTCTTATTAAAAGCCGTAGGCATTAATCCGGTGATTGTGCATGGTGGTGGCCCACAAATTGGCGATTTGCTTGGTCGCATAGGTAAAGAAAGTGAGTTTATCGGTGGCATGCGAGTTACCGACAGTGAAACCATGGATATAGTAGAAATGGTACTTGGTGGCCAAGTGAATAAAAGTATCGTCAACTTGATCAATACCCATGGAGGTCGTGCTGTCGGCCTAACGGGGAAAGATGGCAGTTTGATTTTTGCTGAAAAATTACATGTATCTCGTAATAGTGATGATCCTGCTGTTCACGTTTCTGAGTTAATTGATTTGGGCCATGTTGGTAAAGTTAAAAGCATCGATACTTCGGTGATTGATATGCTGACGCACAGTGATTTTATTCCAGTGATCGCCCCGATTGGGGTGGGTGAAGATGGTCAATCGTATAATATCAATGCCGATCTAGTGGCCGGAAAACTAGCGGAAGTATTACAAGCAGAGAAGTTGATCTTATTAACCAATACCGCTGGGCTGCTTGATAGTGATGGTCAATTATTAACGGGTTTAAATGTAAAACAAGTGGATGACTTAATTGATGATGGGGTGATCTATGGTGGCATGTTGCCAAAAATTGCCTGTGCATTGGAAGCGGTACAAGCCGGTGTAACGACGGCTCATATTATTGATGGTCGAGTACAACATGCGGTGTTATTAGAGATGTTTACCGATGAGGGTGTCGGCACATTAATTCGTGGGGGCGGACGATGAGTGAACAAGTAAAACAAACGCGAGCAGAAAAGAAAAGCTCTCGTCGACAAGCAATATTGGAAGCGTTAGCAAGAGAATTGGAGCAAAATCCGGGCGAACGCATCACAACTGCGCAACTTGCTAAAGGTTTAGGTGTGTCAGAAGCCGCCTTATATCGACACTTTCCCAGCAAAGCGCGCATGTTTGAAGGCTTAATCGAATTTGCCGAAGATACAATTTTCGGTCTAGTTGGCAAAATACTCGAAGATGATCATAATACCGTCACCCGATGTGAAAAGATTATTACCTTACTGTTAGGGTTTAGTGCCAAAAATCCAGGTATAAGTAGTATATTGGTGGGTACGGCATTAACGGGTGAAACTGAGCGGCTGCATCAGCGTGTTAACCAGTTTTTTGAACGATTGGAAACGCAATTTAGACAAATTTTACGTGAGCGAGAGTTAACCTTAACCGAAGCGGGTGGTCGACCGGTTAATGAAACGGCGAACTTGTTGCTCACAGTCATAGAAGGACATATGCAACAATATGTCCGCAGTGGTTTTCGGCAATCACCTCTGACGGGCTGGGAAAAGCAGTGGCAATTATTAGCCACGATAATGAAGGTATATGCATGATTAATGTTGTGATTATTGGAAGTGATATCAGTGCTGAAGTGCAATTGCTTGCGCAGCATAAAGATATGAATGTGACCGATGTCAAACCGACCACGATTGAAATCACGGTAGCTCAAGTTGGTTTCTTTCAACCAGATATCTTTATTTTAAAAAATGATGAAGAAAAGATCAGTGTGGATATGCTTTGCCACTTTTTGAGCAAAAGTTACCCTGATGCACAAACCTTGTTTTTAACTGACGAGGCACCGACCTTCGAGATGTTACAAGATTCCGGTTTTAAAGCGCGTGGCTATATTACTGCGGCGCAACATGAAAAATTAGCTAAAGCTGTGAGAGTGGTACATGATGGCGAGGCTTGGTTGCCCCGAACTTTAGTGGCAGAAATGTTAAATCGTTTTTCTTCTGCATTCTATCGCAGTGATGCAGCATGATCTGCTAGTCCTAGCTTAATCATCAAGAATTTAAAAACAGCCCCAGTTATTTGGGGCTTTTTTATGCGCGAGCGTTTTGTTTGTGCTGAAATATTGGTACGAAACCTGCCTTGATATTGCCGTTGATTGATAATTATCAAAATTTGGACACGCTTTATGCGGGTATTAAAGTAGCTAAAGTTGATAAGAAACGAAAAATTGCTATTTTAATTTCAATCACAGTAATACAAAAATTGAGCTTGAAACAACCTTTGTTGAGGTGGCTGCTGGTGACAAAGTAGTGTGTTGTACCGATGGTCTGCTCAATGCAAAAAATAGCCGAGGAGAGAAGTTTGGCGCTCAGCAAGTAGAGCGAATATTAATGCAAGGTCAAAACGTGTCTGCAATTCAGCAAGCTATTACGGAACATATTGCCGGCACTGACCAATTAGATGATATTTCAATAGCAGAATTAGAAATATCTGCTATTCAAAGCTATGACGGTGTCATTCCTACTGCTCAAAAACAAACCAGTCTACCGCCGGCGCATTGGCAGGCCGACTTTGAGTTTTCTGCTCAAGTATTACGTACTGTAGATTTGGTGCCATTATTGGTGAATGTATTAATGCATATTCAAGCGCCTCACGAGCATCGGCAGCGTATCTATACCGTATTGGCTGAAATGTGCAGTAATGCCTTAGAACATGGTGTTTTGGGCTTGCCGTCAGCGATGAAGAAAAGTGCAAATGGCTTTGCTGACTATTATGCGTTGCGCGCTTGCCGATTGACTGAATTAGAAAAGGGTCATATCAAAGTCTCTTTAAATCATCAGCCTCGGGATGGTGGCGGAGCGTTAGCTATTCGAGTCGAAGATAGTGGCAAAGGTTTTGATTTTAAACAGCGAGCTAAAGATCTAGCTAACAATAGTACTTTAAGTGGTCGGGGCGAAGCCCTGTTGCAAAAGCTATGCAGTAGTTATAACTATAGTGGTAAAGGCAATATTATTCAGGCGGAATATCACTGGGTAATATAAATTTATCAAATTCTCTCCTCGTTGGCATGTTGATTGCTTTTTCCCTTTTACGAGTGAGTATGACGTCATAGTGATGGCGTTAAGGAGAAGGTATGACACAACATTTATTGGTACAAGCTGAAGTGACGCCGCCGGTGATAAAATCGGCCAGCGCGAATAAGGTGTCAGCTAGTGATAACACAGAGGTTCAGCCCTTTTCTTCTGAATTAAATAAACAAATTGATAAACATGTTAAAACAGCAGAAAAGGCACAAGATTCTGTAGAGCAGTCAGGCAACGCGCATCCGACAAAGCAGCAAGATAAGGATTCAAAGGCGGAAAAATTAGACGTTGATGACGGCAAGAATTTGCCGAAAGAAACGAGTTCGGCTACAGAAAAGTCGACAGATGAGGATGTGGTCGCTGAGGAAGTAACTGAAATCAGCACCCAGTCAGACGTTGCTGTTGAAGTAAAAGTAGACGTTTTGCTTACTAGTAATGCTCCGATCGCTAGTGAAAATAAAACTGTCGAGGTGGTTAAGCAGGTTGACTCGCCGGCTGTGAAAAAAGTACCAAAACAAAAAATAGCAGTTGCTGCAACGCCAGAGGCTAAGACTGAGCCGGCCAAGCAAGCAATGGTTAGGTCACAAGAAAATTCCGCAGCAACGACTAAAGCAACGAATATAGAATTACCGGAAACAGCTAAAAGTAATCCGGTTAAACAGGTTTTATTAGCCTCGCAAAAACACAGCGAAGTAAATACTCACATTAAAGAAACAGTTGACGCTGCCGATGATAAACCTGCAGTGAAAACACCAGCGCTTGAAGTAACTGTCAAGCAAGTAGTTAAAGCTCAACAAACAGGAGCGGCATTAAAATCTAGCAATGTCCATCAACAAGACATCATGGCGGTAGCGAAGGCGGTTCCACAGAATGCAGTAGAAGGCTTGTCTTCAGATCAGAAAAAATCAGCGTCGGCGTTAAGACCTGATATATTGTACGGTATTAATAAAAAATACTCTGAGCAAGGCAGTAAGCTAGATTTATCAGGTGCTACAGAGAAAGTGATGACTTCGGATCGAATGATGGCAAAAGCGATTAGTGAAGGACAGCTGATGGCTGATGATATTCGGCAGGTTAAGCCAGGGCTTCAGCAGTCAGCGCCAATCGCTGAGCGTGGTCATGCTTTAGGTAGCTTGGTGACTGCGCACACACCTGCAGCGACAGTAAGTCAGGGGCAAGCAACAACTGCGACGCCAGTATTGGATATACAGCCTGCATTGCAATCTGCTGCTTGGAATCGGGTAATGAGTGGGCGCGTAGTCTGGATGGCACGAGAGGGTGTACAACAAGCAGAATTAAAATTAAACCCAGCAAATTTAGGCCCAGTTGAAGTTCGGTTAACGATGAATAATGAACAGACAAGTGTGACCTTTATTGCTAATCATGCGGCAACCCGTGATGCCTTGGAGCAGGCCTTACCAAAGTTGCGTGAAAGTTTTACGGAAAATGGGATGGAATTGGCGGATGCAGAGGTAACTCAGCATTCATCAGAACAGCAAAATCAGGATGACGCTGCAGAGACGGATGGTTCAGGGATTTTGAAAGAGACAGCTGCAGAAAGTGAAGAGTTTAGCGGTGAAGAACAGCCCCAAAATAATGAACAAGAAGAGCTTGATATTGGTTTGAGCTTATATGCTTAAAATTATGCTAAATTATAGTTATTGTGAGTGGAGACGGTAATGCTTAAGTTAGAAAACTTATCTTTGAAAAAACGTATGCAACTTATGGCCAGTCTGGGTATAGGCAGTTTGGTTGTATTAATCGTTTTGTATTGGTATCTGGAATCATCGGGTACACCGGCGGATAAACAGTTGTGGATTGCGATAATGGTTACGATCGTTATGAGCGCAGGGCTTTATCTATCTTCGATATACATAGGTAACTTTGGTGCTAAACATGAAGCCGATATGCTGGTGGCAGGAATTCAGAATATCAAAAAAGGTGATTTAACCCACAAAGTAGCTATCCGAGGTAAAAGCGACTTTAGCTGGATGGCTTTTGAACTTGATAGTGCACGAAAAAATGTCTCGAACCTTGTCAAAACACTGACAAGTGGGGTGACACAGCTGGAATCAGCAACCGGCAATATGGAAAGTATTAGTAAAGAAACAGTTAATGGCGTATTGACCCAGCAGTCAGAGGTTGAACAAGTTGCCACAGCAATGAATGAAATGGCCGCCTCGGTGCAAGAAGTGGCTCGTACCGCTGCTGGTGCCGCGGAAGCTGCTCGAAATGCTGATGATGAAGCTAAAGCGGGTAAGCAAGTGGTATTAGATACCATGGGCTCTATTGACTCCCTAGCGGGTGAAGTTGAGAAAGCCGCACAAACATTAAATGATTTGGAAGGTGACATTGGTAATATCGGTGCAATAGTTGATGTGATTCGAGGCATTACTGAGCAGACGAATCTATTGGCCTTGAATGCGGCGATTGAAGCGGCGCGAGCCGGTGAACACGGGCGTGGTTTTGCGGTTGTTGCTGATGAAGTGCGTACGCTTGCAGCTAGAACACAATCTTCTACTCATGAAATTGAAGAAATGGTTGAAAGATTACAAACTGGCGCTCAAAAAGCCGTAACAGTGATGAGTGAAGGCCGTGAGCAGGCTAAAACCAGTGTAGAGAAAGCCGCGAGTGCAGGTGCTGCATTGGATACTATTACTGCAATGATTTCGACGATGGATGAAATGAGTGCTCAGATTTCGAGTGCAGCTAATGAGCAATCATCGGTAGCGGAAGATATAAATCGCGGTATCGTAAATATCAGTCAAGTTGCAGAGCATACTGCTGAAGGCGCTCGAGCATCAACAGAGGCAGTACAAGTGTTGACGAGTATGTCATCTCAGTTACAAGAAGCGGCATGCAAGTTTAAAGTTTAGTTGTTTTACCATCATCTCAATATTAAGCCCATAGAAATTATGGGCTTTTTTTTGCGTGCAGAATGCCTATTCTAAGCTTTGTTCTATGGCTGTCAGCGCGGACATTGGGTCAGCTGCGGCAGTGATTGGTCGGCCAATCACCAGATAACTACTGCCAGCGGCGATCGCTTGTGCCGGTGTCATAGTGCGATGTTGATCACCTTGCTCACTATTAGCAGGACGTATGCCGGGGGTGACTAATTGAAAATCATTACCATGTTGCGTACGCAGTCTGGTGGCTTCTTGAGCTGAACAAACAACACCATCTAAACCGCTGTCATCAGCCAGTTTTGCTAAGCGTAAAACGGTATCACCAATACTGCCCTGCAAACCGATTTGTTCAAATGTTGTTTGATCCATGCTGGTTAATAAGGTGACAGCAATCAATGCCGGTCTGTCGGCACTCTGGCCTACGGCTTCCCTCGCTGCTGTCATCATCGCTGCGCCGCCAAGAGCGTGCACATTGACCATCCAGACTCCAAGGTCTGCAGCGGCTTTGCATGCTTTAGCTACGGTATTGGGAATATCGTGATATTTCAGATCTAGAAAAATATCAAAACCATCGTTTACCAAGCTTGTAACAATTGCCGGCCCAGAGCGGGTAAATAGCTCCTTACCAATTTTTAGGCGGCAACGTTGCGGATCCAATTGATGAGTTAATGCCAATGCAGCGTCGGCTGTAGGGTAATCTAGGGCAACAATGATTTTTGGCTCAGACATAAAGGGTTCCAAAGCGGTAAGAATGAGGAGATCCTACCTGATGTCAGTAAATATGTGCCAGTTTCGGCTGTACAATGCTGGAAGTGGTATGCTGTGGCGGCAATTTTTCAGGAACACCTAAATGAAGTTTGATGTTTTAGCGCAAGATGGTGTGGCGAGACGTGGTCAATTGACCTTCCCTCGCGGCACAATAGAAACGCCGGCATTTATGCCTGTGGGTACCTATGGTTCGGTCAAATCAATGACACCAGAAGAGGTAACAGCCACGGGTGCAGAGATAATCTTGGGCAATACCTTTCATTTAATGCTGCGTCCGGGCACCGAGATCATTAGTCTGCATGGTGATTTGCATGATTTTATGCATTGGCAGGGACCAATATTAACGGACTCGGGTGGTTTTCAGGTATTCAGTCTAGGCGAACTACGTAAAATTACTGAACAAGGTGTGCATTTTAAATCGCCGATTAATGGTAGTAAGATTTTCCTTGGCCCAGAAGAGTCGATGGAGGTGCAGCGCGCTTTAGGCAGTGACATCGTGATGATTTTTGATGAATGTACGCCTTACCCTGCCGATGTAGCAACCGCTGAAAAATCTATGCAACTGTCCCTGCGTTGGGCTCAACGCAGCAAAGATGCTCATGGTGATAATCCTTCTGCTTTGTTTGGTATTGTGCAGGGTGGCATGCATGAGGAGTTACGTGATGAATCGTTAGCAGGCTTAACTGAAATTGGTTTTGACGGTTATGCCATCGGTGGATTGTCTGTGGGTGAACCAAAAGAGGATATGTTACGTATTCTGGACCATTTATCGACCCGCCTGCCACAAGATAAGCCGCATTATCTAATGGGGGTGGGCCGCCCGGAAGATTTGGTGGAAGCGGTGAACTTGGGCATTGATATGTTTGATTGTGTAATGCCGACTCGTAATGCTCGCAATGGCCATTTATTTGTTCATCATGGTGTTATTAAAATTCGTAATAGTCGTTATAAGAATGACACAGGCACTTTAGATCCCATGTGCGATTGTTATACCTGCCAAAACTATAGTCGCGCGTATTTGCATCATTTAGACCGAACCGGTGAAATGTTAGGCCCGCGATTAAATACTATTCATAACCTGCATTATTACCAGACTTTGATGCAAGGCATACGTGATGCCATTGAGGCCGGTAATTTGGCACAATTTACACGTGATTTTTATGCGTTAAGAGCGACAAACTGATCGCTAGCTATCAAGAATGCTAATGCCTGTGGCATAATCGCATTCTTTTTTATCTCTGAATTTTTGAGGATTTATGATGGATTTTTTTATCTCTCCAGCATTTGCCGGTGCGGCAGCTACCAGTGAGTCTGCATCACCAGGTCTATTAGACTTTGCCTTTCCTATTATTTTATTGGTGTTGTTTTATGTGATGTTGATCCGTCCGCAATCAAAACGCGCTAAAGAACATCGTGCAATGCAAACGACTTTAGCTAAAGGTGATGAAGTGGTAACAGATGGTGGTTTGATGGGGAAAATCATCAACATTACTGACAATGCCATTACGGTTGAAATTGCTGACAAGATTGAAGTTAAAGTACGCCGTGAATCAATTAATTCAGTTATGCCAAAAGGCACACTGAAAAAGCTATAACAACGTTAGCTATCGGGACAGATGGCTTGAAACAACGTTAGGAATTTCAACATGAATCAATATCCTTTGTGGAAAAACTTGCTGGTTGCGGCTGTTATTGCGTTGGCAGGTTTGTTTGCCTTACCCAATTTATATGGTGATGACTTTGCGGTTCAAGTTTCATCAGGGCGTTATGGCAAGGTTGACCTTGAGTTAATGGCCAAGGTTGAAACGGCACTTAAAGCTGAATCAATAGAATATAAACGTGCTGACATTGATGGTGAACGTTTATTAGTTCGCTTTGCCGATGCCGAGACTCAGCTTAGAGCCAAAGAGGTGATGAGTACGACGGTGAATGGCGACTATATTATTGCTTTGAATTTAGCGCCGACTACGCCTGCATGGCTAGCGAACATTGGTGGTGAGCCGATGAACTTAGGCCTAGATCTCCGTGGTGGTGTGCATTTCCTAATGGAAGTGGATATGGATGCCGCGGTGAAAAAAGCGCTCGATACTTATGGCAGTGAACTGAAGGTATTGTTACGTGATGAAAAAATCCGATATAAACAAATTCAGGTTGTAGGCGAGACTTTAACTGTTAGTTTCCGTAGTATAGAGCATCGTGATAATGCTTTGTCGACAGCAGAAAGTGAATTTAGTCAGGCTGTTATTGAGGTGGTTGAAGAGTCAACTACGCCGATGATGGTGATGACATTGACGGAAGTGGCTGTGCGTGAAATTCGCTCCTTGGCCTTGCAACAGAATATTGTCACCTTACGTAATCGCATTAATGAGTTGGGTGTGGCTGAGCCGACAGTGCAACAACAAGGTGATAACCGTATTGTTGTGCAGTTGCCGGGTGTGCAAGATACGGCACAGGCTAAAAAGATTTTGGGGGCAACTGCGACCTTGGAATTTCGCCTAGTTGATAATGAACATGATGTGCAAGATGCGATTAAGGGTCGAGTGCCCGCCAATTCAAAATTGTTTTATCACCGTGATGGCCGCGCTTTTCTGCTGAGTAAACGGGTGATGTTGACTGGCGAACATATAATTAATGCCGCATCGACCTTAGATCAAAATGGATCAGCAGCGGTATCGATCACCTTAGATGGTAAGGGTGCGCGTGCATTCAGTAATGTGACCCGTGACAACATCGGCAACCCAATGGCAGTGGTGTTTATCGAGTCAAAAACTGAAACTCGAAAAATTGATGGTGAGATGGTTAAAATTCGCCGTCAATTACCAGAAGTGATTAATGTAGCTACGATTCGCGATCAGTTAAGTAAGAAATTCCAAATCACTGGTTTGGATTCGACCACTGAAGCTCGTGATCTCGCTTTATTATTACGAGCGGGTGCACTAGCGGCGCCAATAGAAATTGTTGAAGAGCGTACGGTTGGGCCAAGCTTAGGTAAAGATAATATTGATCAAGGCTTTAAATCGGTGATGCTAGGTTTTGTCTTTGTTTTGGTCTTTATGGTGATTTGGTACCGCGTGTTTGGCGCGGTGGCTAATTTGGCCTTGGCGGCAAACTTAGTATTAATTGTGGCATTGCTCTCTATGTTGCAAGCGACGTTAACGATGCCAGGTATCGCCGGTATCGTATTAACCGTGGGCATGGCCGTAGATGCCAATGTGCTTATTTTTGAACGGATTAGAGAAGAACTCCGTAATGGTAATACCCCGCAAGCGAGTATCAATGCTGGTTACGCGAAAGCATTTTCAACTATTGCGGATGCCAATATCACGACTTTAATAGCGGCTATCGTTTTATTTGGTTTTGGTACCGGTTCGATTAAAGGCTTTGCGGTGACTTTATCGCTGGGTATCTTAACGTCGATGTTCACCGCCATTATGGGAACTCGAGCGGTTGTTAACCTGATTTACGGTCAGAAACACCGACCAACCCTATCAATTTAAGGTGGTTTTATGCAATTCCTAAAAGAACAAACCAATTTTAATTTTATGGGAAAACGCAAAATAGCTGCGTTGTTCTCCGGATTATTGATTATTGCCTCCATTGCCTCTTTGGTTATGCAAGGCTTGAACTTTGGTATCGACTTCACGGGCGGCACTATGATTGAGCTGGCCTATGAGGAGGAAGCAAATTTAGAAAATATTCGTGATATTTTGCAGCAAGGTGGTTATAAGGATGCCCTAGTACAAAACTTTGGTTCCATCCATGAAGTATTGATTCGCTTGCCTATTATCGAAAGCCAAAATATGGCCGAACTAAGTAATCAGGTGGTGGCGACGTTGCAAGCAGAGAATGCAAGCACGCTTGATGTACGTCGGGTTGAATTTGTGGGGCCACAAGTGGGTGAGGAGCTGACAGAACAGGGTGGCTTGGCGATGTTGTATGCCCTTATCGGTATTTTGATCTATGTTTCATTCCGCTTTGAATATCGCTTTGCTATCGGTTCTGTAATGGCCTTGGTGCACGATGTGATTCTTACCTTAGGTTTCTTTTCAATTATGCAACTGCCATTCGATTTGACCGTATTGGCGGCGATATTGGCGGTGATAGGCTATTCATTGAACGATACGATTGTGGTATTTGATCGTATTCGAGAAACCTTCTTACGGCTGCGTAAAGGCAGCCCAGAAGAGATTGTCAATCGAGCATTGAATGACACCTTGAGTCGTACATTGATGACCTCAATGACCACCTTATTGGTTGTATTATCCTTGTTTACCTTTGGTGGGGAAGTGATTCATGCCTTCTCGATAGCGCTGATGCTTGGTATCGTTGTCGGTACCTATTCTTCTATCTACATCGCTAGTAATACTGTATTGAGCATGGGTATTAGTAAAGCGGATTTGATGCCAGTGGTAAAAGATGATGATGATGTGAGTGAGGATGGCGCTCAGGTATAGACACTGAGAAAACTAGTTTAAAAAAAAGCCCGATATTATCGGGCTTTTTTTTGGTTAATGGACCTGTCGATCCTGAAAGGCTAATGATCGCTGTATGCTCTGTTGATCGGGTGCAGGTGGGGTGCGCTGCTTAAATGACAAAACGTTGGCCTTGTGTTTTGCTTTTGTAGTTTCTAAATCCTGCTCAACACTTTCGACACTGAGGATTCGTAAGCCTAAGCTATTACTCTGGTAACTCATAAAGGTGGCAAATTCTTCTAGCCCCTGCATGATATTTCTGAGTTCTAATTCTTGTGATTTGTTTTTCATGTTTTGCCCATCTGTTTCCGTCAGTTTAGTTATCGGTTTGATGGACAGTTTCTTTAAGTGATTTTTACACTGAGTTAGTTAAAATTTCAGGTTTTTTGCTCAAAACATTCAGGAGTTTTTCCTAGTGGCTAGCTAACTGATTGATGTAAATATATTTATCATTAGATTAGAACTTTATGAGTGAATTAAACTCTATACATTAAGGATTTTCCTGATTTGTTATTAATATAAAGCTTGTATGGTAGCAAGCAGATCGTGAGATACAGTAGATGCTGATGGAGAAACAAATGACAAAAATAAAAATTTGGGGATTGGCTTTGACCTTTTTATGGTCACAGTCTCTATTGGCTGAAGTGATTGATGTCACCATTCATTATGTTGGCCCCACTGAGGGCAGTGTTTGGTTAGGCATGCAACAAGGAATGAGTGAAGCTAATTTACAAGGTGAGTTCCTCGGTCAAACATACACAATAAAACCGGTAACGTTAGATGAGCTAGCTGACTTGGATGAAGTGACTGCCTTGTTATTAGCTTCTGATGCAGAAACGATTGTGGCGGTGGCTGAAACAGAAAAGTTTAACAATGTGCCGGTCTTTAACTTGATGTCTGATGAAGATAATTTGCGTGCAGCTTGTTTACCAAACTTATTAAATATTTCTATCAGTCAGCAAATGAAACAAGATGCGTTGGCCCAGTGGTTAGCCAAACACCCAGGATCAAAAGCCCATGTGCAAAGCTGGCATGAAAGCTTTAGAAAATTTGCTGCAAGTCAGTTAAATAGCCGTTTTACCAAGGCGAGCGGCATTATTATGGATGATGACTCATGGGCTGGTTGGGCTGCGGTGAAATTGATCTCTGATACGGTCGCTCGTATTCAAAGTGACGATGCTACAAAAATGTTGAATTATTTGAGAAATGATATTGCCTTTGATGGTCAAAAAGGAGCAGGTGCAACCTTTCGTCAGACTGGGCAATTACGTCAATTAGTATTATTAATTGAAAACAATAAGATCATGGCTGAAGCGCCACTACGCGGTGTTAAAGGTGGTCTTGATAGCCTCGGCTTATTAAGCTGTAAATAACTGTATTGAATTTAGGAAATTAGCTATGAAGTTAAAACAATTACTCCTTTCATCATTAGTCTTAGTCAGTGCTTCAGCATGGGCTGATCCTACGTATCGACTTTTTGTAACCAATGAAAAAAGCAATACGGTGAGTGTGATCGATTCTCGTACTGGCAAAATAGAAACAACGTTGGAAATTGGTGACCGTCCCCGTGGTATTGGTTTATCACCCGATCAAAAAATATTATATGTTGCCCTGAGTGAAGAGAATGCGATTGGCATGGTTGATGTGGCTACATTGGAATTTTTGGGCAAATTAAAAGCCGGTGAAGATCCTGAAACCTTTGATGTGCATCCAAATGGCAACTTGTACTTGTCTAATGAAGATGATGCTAAGGCGACAGTTTTAAACCCGGCTACCGGAGAAATCATTACAGAAATTCGTGTTGGTCTAGAGCCTGAAGGTGTTGCGGTTTCACCTAAGGGTGATATTGCCTTGGTCACCAGCGAATCAACTAATATGGTTCATGTGATTGATACTGCTTCTCATAAGGTTGTTGCTAATATCTTAGTTGCAGCGCGCCCCCGCGGTTTAGCGTTTAATAGTGATGGTAGTTTTGCTTATGTCAGTAGCGAGATTGGTAACGAACTAGCGATTATAGATACCACAACACATACCATCATTAAAAAAGTAGTGCTTGATATTCCAAAATCAAAACCGATGGCAATTAAGATTAGTCCAGATGATAAAACCTTATATCTAACAACGGGCCGTGCCGCTAAAGCAGCAATTATTAATGCTGAAACATTAGAATTAATAGCGACGGTTGATGTGGGTAAACGTGTTTGGGGTGCCGAGTTAAGCCGTGATGGTGCTACCTTGTACACCGCCGATGGTGTGAGTAACACAGTATCTGTGGTTGATACGGCAACACAAAAAAAGGTGATGACTATTGATGTAGGCAAAGGCCCATGGGGTTTAGCTTTGGATGATTAAATCCTAAATCACATATTTATAAAAAGCCCGGTCGTACGATAAGTGCCACCGGGCTTTTTATTTGAACTAGTCTCAATATAATAAGGTTTTGTTGATAGCGACTGACACGTTATCATAGCTTTATGAATATCATCTTCCGTTATCTCGAAATCTGTTTCTTTAAAGCCAGTCCCGCTGATGTTGCCAGCACCCACTGGATAATGAAATTTACCTTATTGGCCTATTTCACGATAGGGGTTGCGATTAGTCGAATTGATCAAAGCTGGGAGATAAGTCTGTTCTCCAGTTTGACCGATACCTTAATGCTAATCGTAGTGAGTCTACTGCTATTACATTTTCGTGGTTTTAAATCCCGCTTCCAACAAACGGTTACTGCTATGGCAGGTGCAGGCAGTTGCCTAGGCTGTGTTGGTTATCCCATAGTGTATTTTTTTAGTCAGGTAAAAGAACATGAGCAGTTTGCTGGTTTGGCGATGCTGTTGATGATTGCAGTATTGTTATGGAGCCTGATGGTAACAGCACATATCTTCAGAAATGCACTAGAAATTAAACCGGGTTCTGCGGTAATGTTAACCATTGGCTATACCGTCTTATCGTTACTTGCTGTTGGGCTTACCGTGTCTGGAGTCGCTTAATGCATATTCACATTTTGGGCATTTGTGGCACGTTTATGGGGGGCGTAGCTTTGCTTGCACGCTCTTTAGGTATGCAAGTATCAGGTTCGGATGCCAATGTTTATCCTCCGATGAGTGATCAGCTCAGAGATGCCGGCATAGACTTACAAGAAGGTTATTTAGCTGAGCACTTAGAGCCAGCCCCTGATCTGGTGGTGATGGGCAATGCGATGTCACGTGGCAATCCAGCTGTTGAATATGTGCTTAATAAAGGTCTGCCTTATGTGTCTGGTCCAGAGTGGTTGGCCGATTATGTATTAAAAGATCGCTGGGTTTTGGCCGTATCGGGCACCCATGGGAAAACGACGACCAGTAGTTTATTGGCGTGGATTTTAGAAGATGCAGGCATGGCTCCTGGATTCTTAATTGGTGGCGTGCCAGGTAACTTTGGTGAAACGGCGCGTTTAGGCGACACCCCATTTTTTGTCATTGAAGCCGATGAATATGACACTGCCTTTTTTGATAAACGCTCTAAATTTGTTCACTATCATCCCCGTACCCTAGTCATTAATAACCTAGAATTTGATCATGCCGATATTTTTGATGACTTGGCTGCCATACAAAAGCAATTCCATCACCTGATGCGGACGGTACCTGCTGATGGCTTAGTTATTTCACCCGAAAATGAAGCTGCAATTGAACAAACTATAGATATGGGATGTTGGACGCCACGACAAACAGTAGGCATAGAAAGTGGTGAATTACAGGCGATAAATGTCGCTGAGGATGGCAGTCAGTTTGATGTGATGTGTGAAGGTCAGACAGTTGGTCATGTTAGCTGGCCGATGTTAGGTTTACATAATGTGGACAATGCGTTGGCGGCGATGGCTGCTGCTCACCATGTGGGGGTAACTTATGCTCAAGCTTGCAAGGCTTTAGCTCAGTTTAAGGGCATTAAACGTCGAATGGAGCTGCGAGGTGAAGTGCGTGGCATTCGTGTCTATGATGATTTTGCTCATCACCCGACCGCGATTGCCACCACCGTCAAAGGTTTGCGAGCCAATATTGGCGAACGCAAATTAATTGCCGTATTAGAACCGCGATCCAATACTATGAAAATGGGCGTGCATCAGCAGACCTTAGCTGACTCATTGCAAGCGGCGGATCGAGTCTTATTATTTGAAGACCAAGGTCTGCAATGGTCGCTAGCGAAGGTACAACAACAATTAGGTGACAAAGCATCAGTTGAAAATAGCGTAGAAGCCATTATTGACTTAGTGTGCAAAGAAGCTCAAGCCGGTGATGAAGTATTGATCATGAGCAACGGTGGTTTTGGCGGTATACATCAACGATTATTAACGGCGTTAGCATAAGATGATTGATAACAAACAAATTGCATTAGCAATTACTGGTGCGTCGGGTGCACCGTACAGTAAACGTCTACTAGAGGTCTTGTTGGGGCAAGGTATAACCGTACATTTAATGATTTCAGCTGCCGGTCGCATCGTATTGGCGGATGAGTTGGATTGGAAATTACCTGCGCGAGCCAGTGATGTGAAAAAACAACTGGTGAAAGAATTTAACTGTGATCCTGAATTATTACAGGTCTATGGTGAACAACAGTGGAGTTCGCCACTGGCCAGTGGTTCTCACCGAGTTGCTACGATGATTGTTTGTCCTTGTACGATGGGCAGCTTATCTTCGATTGCTGTGGGTAGCAGTGATAATTTAATAAACCGTGCGGCTGATGTGATGTTAAAAGAAAGTCGCAAGTTAATTCTTGTGCCTAGAGAAGCGCCTTTCTCAGCGATTCATTTAGAAAATATGCTCAAATTAGCCCGATTAGGAGTATGCATATTGCCGCCTAGCCCAGGCTTTTATTTCAAGCCTACCGAGCTCGCGGATATTGTTGATTTTGTGGTTGCGCGGATCTTAGATCAGGCGGGGATAGACCATCAGTTGATGCCACGTTGGGGAGAATGATAAATATGAAAGATCAACAAGCCCTAGTATAATGCTCGGGTATTTTGAGACCGTCGGAAGAAAGCATGTCAGATATTGAAATTGCGCAACAAGCAACAATGGAACAAATCTCTAAGGTTGCCGAACAGGGCCTTGATTTAAGTTCTGAAGCTATTGATCAGCATGGCCATTATAAAGCGAAAGTTTCCTTAAACGTCTTATCTGAACGGGCAGAACATGCTGATGGAAAATTAATTTTAGTCACGGCAGTCAGCCCTACTCCTGCTGGTGAAGGAAAAACCACTACTACGATTGGTTTAAGTGACGCTTTGAACCATATTGGCAAAAAATCAATGGTGTGCATACGTGAGCCTTCAATGGGTCCGTGTTTTGGCCTGAAAGGTGGTGCGGCTGGCGGCGGTTATGCTCAAGTAGTGCCGATGGAAGATATTAATCTTCATTTCACCGGTGACTTACATGCCATTTCTGCGGCTCATAATCTATTGGCTGCGATGATCGACAATCATATACATCATGGCAATGAATTGGATTTAGATATTCGCCAAATCACTTGGGGCCGCGTCATCGATATGAATGACCGAGCGTTAAGACAAGTCGTCGTTGCTATGGGCGGCAAGGCGAATGGTTTTCCACGTGAAGATGGTTTTGACATTGTAGTGGCTTCTGAAGTGATGGCGATCTTATGTTTGTCACTCTCTTTGAATGAACTCAAACAACGCTTGGGCAATATTTTAATTGGTTACTCTCATGATGGCACCGCCCGTCTAGCAAAAGACATTAAAGCGAATGGTGCGATGGCGGCCTTATTAAAAGAAGCCTTAAAACCAAACTTAGTGCAAACCTTGGAAAATAATCCGGCCTTTGTACATGGTGGGCCGTTTGCCAATATCGCTCATGGTTGTAATTCAGTCGTGGCTACTAAGATGGCATTAAAGCTGTCTGATTATGTGGTGACGGAAGCGGGTTTTGGCGCTGATCTTGGTGCGGAAAAATTTATCAATATCAAATGCCGTAAAGCAGGTTTAAAACCGGATATGGCAGTGGTGGTGGCAACCGTTCGCGCCTTGAAGTATCACGGTGGTGTGGATGTTAAAGATCTCGGATCTGAAAACCTGAATGCTTTAGAGCAAGGAATGGAAAACCTAAAACGTCACCTGACTAATCTACAACAACATTTTGGTGTGCGTTGCATCGTGGCGATCAATCACTTTGATAATGATAGCGATGCTGAAGTTGACTTGATTAAATCTACCGTTGAATCCTATGGGGCCAAAGCGGTAATTGCTAAACATTGGGCGCAGGGCGGAAAAGGGGCTGAAGAGCTGGCACAGGAAGTGGTGGCGATGCTGGACCAGCCAGACAATAACTTTAAGTTGTTATACCAAGATGATGAGCCGTTGTGGGATAAAATCACTGCTGTAGCGACCAAGTTATATGGTGCTAAAGAAGTGATCGCCGATAAAAAAGTAATGGCTAAGTTACAACGCTTTAGTGAAACACATGCCAACATTCCTGTCTGTATGGCCAAAACACCCTATTCATTTAGTAGTGATGCAAGTTTACGAGGTGCGCCAACGGGTCATACTTTAACGGTACGTGATGTGCGTTTATCTCGAGGTGCAGAATTTTTAGTCGCCTTGTGCGGCGATATTATGACTATGCCAGGATTACCCAAACGTCCAGCGAGTGAACGTATCGATATTGATGAGGCCGGTACGATAGAAGGCTTGTTCTAAGTTTAATGATGTCTATTTGGTGAAACTTTAGAGCCGTCTTCCAGTCTGAGTGTCTTTAGCAATTTAAACCTGATCTGAGGTGGCATGATTTCAAGTAAGCAAGATGCTTTGTGGGAAAAGGACGAGCTGCGCTGGTCTGCACTCATGAAGCAAAGTCAGGCAGGTGATGCTAGCGCTTACAACCAACTCTTATCAGAGTTAGGTTCGGTGATTGAAACTTATTTGCGAGCAAACTTCGGACAACTCACCGTATTGGAAGATTGCGTACAAGAAAGCTTGATGGCATTACATCGAGCACGACATACGTTTGACTCTAAACGTGCTTTCCGTCCTTGGTTTTTTACCATCATTCACCATAAAACAATTGATGTATTACGCCGAGGCGAAACCATCAATCGTCAGATTTCCTCTTTGGCCGAACTTGATCATAATGACATTGATCAGGTAGATTTAGATCGCATGATTGATGGAGAGCGCTTAATGGGTAACTTGTCTCAGGATCAACGAGAAGCGATAACCTTAACCAAATATCACGGCATGACGACGAATGAAGCGGCTCAATTATTAGGCATTAAAGAAAGCGCGGTCAAAGCGAGATTACGTAGAGGTTTGAAAACTCTTCAAAAACAGTGGAAACAGGAGTGGGTTGAATCATGACGGTCGATCGCAAACAATTTATCGATGAGCTGACGATGGATATTGCACCAGTAACATCAGTCGATACTCGTCAAAGTGCTTTGTTTTGGCTAGGCGGTGCGTTTACATTTGTCGCCATAGTAGCGTTACTGACAGGACCTTATCGAACTGATATAGGTCATGACTTACTATTTTCTATTCAGTTTTTAGTTGAGAGTCTAGTCGGTTTAGCCAGTGTTATCTTATTAATTTATGCTGCATTTGAGTTTGCTATTCCATCATCTAAATCGATCACTCGGCGTTTATTCTTACCGTTATTAGGCGTGTCTATATGGGTGGGCTTTTATCTGCTTGGTTTAGTGCATCCTGCGCTAGAGCCTTCAATGGCTGGCAAGCGAGAATTCTGTTATTACGAGACCTTTGTGTTTTCCTTACCGCTCATGCTTGCAGGCTTGTTTTGGGCTAGAAAACAGTGGCCCTTATATCCGATGAGTACGGGCTTATTAATTGGGTTAGCTTCTGGTTCTGTTCCAGCATTGATCATGCAATTTGCCTGCATGTACGATCCGCAGCATATTTTGACCGATCATATTCTACCCGGGCTTTCGGTTGGCGTGGTTGGTGCTGTATTAGGCTTTGTGATGTTGCGTACTCGCTAACGACATCAAAAAAGTTCTTATAAGAAGTATCGTTTTTCCTTAAGCGTGCGTATTGGTAGTTAACGGTGGCGTTGGCCACGTTTTAATTACTACTCATACTAAGGAATAACTCGATGAAAAATGCTAAAACTACGAGCGCGTTAGCAATAGGGACAGCGCTAATCCTTGCAAGCTCAATCACTAGTGCGGCTGAAATTCAGGTGAAATTCACCAATAACGCACCAGCTGATGGTACATATCTCACCCCTGTTTGGGCTGGGTTTCATGATGGCACGTTTGATACCTTTGACGTAGGTGGTACAGCGAGTGCTGGCCTAGAAGCAATAGCAGAAGATGGCAATGTGATGCCATTGAGCAACAGCTTTAGTGGTTCAGGTGTGGATGGTGTATTAGGCGGCCTTGTCGCGCCGACTCAAACTGTCAGTAATACATTCACAGTCAGTGAAGATGGCAGTAATAATTATTTCTCTTATGCTTCTATGTTATTACCGAGCTCAGACTTTTTCATTGCTAATAGCAATCCATTAGCTTTCAGTATCGCTAGCCTGTTAGATGGTACGATCTCTAGATTGAGTTTTGATGTCTTTGCTGTTTATGATGCTGGTACAGAAATCAATAATTTTGCCACATCAGCAGGTAACCCAATATTTGGTATAGCGCCAGGACAATCGGGCCCCAATCAAGGCGCAGATGAAAATGGTGTGATTACAAAAGTGGGCGGTTTAGCGTTTGCTTCATTTTTAAATGTAGCTGGCATTGATACAGAACGATTTAATTTTGATAACTTTTCAAGCATTGCCACAATTGAACTAACTAATGTTTCTGCAGTTCCTGTTCCAGCAGCAGCCTTTATGTTTGCACCCGCATTATTAGGTTTTTTAGGCCTGCGTCGTAAAGCTAAAAACTCAGTCGCATAAGATAAGTAAATCATAATAAAAAAGCCGTAGTGACCATGTCGCTGCGGCTTTATTTATTTGAGCGTATTAACAGCAAGCCAATAAAAGTGGTTCGTGTTATTAATATTTTTTAAGACATCGGTTCTTGTGCAATAGGAATATTATTAATTCTCTGCTGGGTACGTTTATTTGCTAAATCAGCTAGAGATAATGTTGCCAAATGATCCAGATAAGCTTGCTGCGCGGTTAATAATTCACTTTTCAGAACGCAGGCACCAGCGATTAGGCACGGAGGTTGATCGCAATTTACCGGATCCAAGGTATTTTCCATCAAGATCACGACTTCATCTAATTTAATTTCTCGCGGGTCACAGCCGAGTTTAATACCTCCATTTCTCCCTCTAATGGATTGCACCCACCCTTTGTTTGCGAGCGTATTCACAATTTTCATTGCATGAGTTTTTGATATACCGAAGCTGTCCGTAATCTTCTGAATCGTGGTGAGTTCTTCCTGCATCATCGATAGATAAATTAAGGTTCGGAACGCAAAATCAGTGTGTTTGGTTAATTGCATGTATTAACTCATTACTAGTTTCATCTGCGTAAAAGTATAAAGATTTGCTTTGTTAAAAGATACATGTAAAATGCATCTTTAAAAGATTCATCTAAAAAGAATGTTTAATTTAATAGCGAGGACAATGCAGTGTTAAGCGAACAAACTATAGAAACCGTCCAGTCAACCATTCCATTATTAGCAGAGCATGGACTAAAAATTACAGAACATTTTTATGAGAAGTTATTTAAGGCTCATCCAGAATTAAAAAATGTATTTAATGAAAACAACCAAAAAGAGGGCAATCAAGCTCGCGCTTTGGCTGATGCCGTATTTGCTTATGCCAATAATCTAACAAACATCGAAGCGTTAATTCCTGCAGTACAACGCATTGCAAATAAACATGTCAGCTTAGGTATCAAGCCTGAACAATACCCTATCGTTGGACAATACCTATTAGCAGCAATCCAAGACGTTTTATCTTTGCCAGATGACCATCCAGCACTGACAGCATGGGCGGAAGCGTATGGTCTGTTGGCCGATGTATTTATCAATACCGAAGAGGGATTGTATAAAGAGAAAGAAAGCGCCGACGGCGGCTGGCGAGGCTTTCGTGAGTTTGTGATTGCAGACATAGTTACCGAAACACCAGAAGTGAAATCTTTCTATTTAAAACCCAAAGATAAAGGTGCACTACCAGCATTTAATGGTGGTCAATATGTGGGTATAAAAGTATCGCCTGAGAACTCTGACTATGAACAAATTCGCCAATACTCTTTATCTGGTGCATCTGGTAAAGATTATTTACGCATCACCACCAAAGCCGAATTAAATGGATTGGTATCGACTCATCTGCATAAAAGTACCGAGGAGTCCACCGTCCAACTGCAAGTACCAGCAGGTGTATTTAATTTAGATCTTAATGCTAAGAAGCATGTTTTTATAGCGGGTGGCGTGGGTATAACACCTTTAATAAGCATGTTATATGAAGCAATAGACAATGGTATTAAACCAGAAAATATTCTGTTTATTCAATGCCAGCGTGATGAGACAAGTCAGATATTGAAAGAGGAGCTGGCATCACTTCAACGTGAAGCAGGCTTTCGCTATAAAACCAGTTTTATGGTGAGTGATAATGGTGATAATAAAGGCTTTTTAAATACCAGCATATTAAATAAATGGTTAACTGAGTATGAGCTTAATACTGACGGCGATACTGCAGTGTATTTCTGTGGCCCCAAACCATTTATGTCTGCATTAAAGCAATGTTGTTTGACCTTGGGTTTTGCAGAAGAAGCAATCCACTATGAAAGCTTCGGACCTACCACAGCCATTTAATAAGCATAAACTGTGGAGCCACTTCCTACATTGGAAGTGGTTTGCTGTTGCATTGATTGTTGGAAGTGCATTGAACTTGATCAATCAATGGGATGCAGTTACTGGAAACCTACCTGTGCATTACACAAAATTAATGCTTACTTATTGCGTGCCCTATTTGGTTTCAAGTATATCTGCATGGAGCAATAAATAAAATTCAATAAGATAAAAAAAGCCGTAGTGAGATCACTACGGCTTTTTTTGTTAGGAAATGAGCTGCCTTAAGCTGCTGAGTTTTTAGCTTTACGACGTAATCCTAAGAAACCTAATAATGCAGGTGCAAACATAAAGGCTGCTGCTGGAATAGGAACAGCAGATGGCGCTTGGGCATAGCTGGCAAATCCAGTTTCTTGAAAACCGCTTCCGTCATCAAAACCATGTGATAAGGAAACGTAGCTAAGAAGTGTATGTTCAAGCAATGTCTCAGCAGGTGGGAGGGTTAACAAAGAGCTTGACAATGTGCCTTCATCGAAAATTATCACGGTTAGAAAATCGAAAATTTCTACGGGGTCCGTTGAGATATGCAGTTCTAATCTATTTGACATGAAAAGAACATCTCCTGCCACAGTAGTATCTAAACCATGGGATAACATTGCATTTATTACGCCTGGATCAGCACCATCAATCGAAGCTATAGTGTTATCAAAAATGTTCGCAGCCCAACTAAACCCCGCGAAGCCACTGAGATCATTAGTTCCTGTTAGTGTATAGCTAGGCTCCTCAAACTGAAAGGTAGCTACTGTGCCGCCACTTGGTAACGTAAAGGTAGAACCTAATTGTGGGACTGTTGATAAGTCTGTGTTATAAGTCCACGTTGCGCCAAATGAACTGCCAAGATCACCGGTAACAGTATCCCAATCACCTGATATTGTTAATGAAGAGGGTGCTGCGATTACAGCATTAGAAAAGCCAACTAAAACCAGTAAGCCCAAAATGAAACTTTTTTTCATTACTCTATTCCTTAAGTTTAATGCAGCACAGCCATCTTAATTGTTATTAAGATCTGTAACTTTCCGTCCTTGGTTCACACCTAGTTTGGCTTGGTTTGAAGTGTTTCCGAAAGCGATAGTAGCACACGTTTTTTTTCGTGCCTATAGTGCCTTGGTACTAGGTGAAGACAACCATCAAATTTCTGATGAATTATCTTTGACAAGCGCTAACTTTTGTTGCGATGTTTCTTTATTAAATCATAAGCGAGCTGAATTTCTTGTGCTTGTGCTGTGGCGACTTTGATCATATCTTCCGGCACACCTTGGCCGATTAGTTTGTCAGGATGATGTTGGCTCATCAGTTTGCGATAAGCGCGTTTAACTTGTTGGTCTGTATTATCCGCTGGGACACCTAGCGCCTTGTAGGCATCTGCTAATGCTGTTTTGGGATCAGTTTGGCCCTGAGAAAAATGAGCTTGGTTCAATACCATATCTAGAATGCGTTTAAATTCTGATCGGCTATAACCTAGATGTAAGCCGATTTTTTCTAAAACAGTCCGCTCTGAGTCATCGACGTTGCCATCAGCTAAGGCCATGACGGTTAGGTACATCAATAAGACTTGTTTCAAATTCAGAGTATGACCACAACTCGTCATAAACTGATCAAGTGTATCGGTCATATCAAAGTCAGCTTCGCTACCGCGTTTAAACTGGTTAATTGCTTCTTGGCGATGTTCGACTGTCATGCCTATTTTTTTGATGAAGACTTCGACATGATCGATTTCATCTTTAGAAATATGACCATCGGCTTTGGCTAATTTTCCCATTAACACAAACACTGTATCGAGGAAGACTTTTTGGCGTTGGCCAGAGCTGAGCGGGTTAATACCACCTATGCCATAGGCTTGGGCACGATCAATACTGCTACCGATCATATAACCTAAAAAAGCACCAAAAAAACCTAATACGTAATAGCCTAGGAATAGGCCGATATACTTAAACATATGATTTACTTCTTATCTGAAAGACTGAGATAGAGCAGGATTCCGCCCCAAAGACCAAACACCCAGCTCAAGACCGGAATGCCTGCGAGCATGGAGGGAGCGTAACCATCAAGCCCCTTGATGACTGCAGCACCAATAATAAAGGCAGCACCGCTGATTGCACCAGCACTACGATAACTGGCTTCACGTATTTCTTGTTTGAGTTGTTTTAAGTCTGGTGATGACAATTGCATTTTCACCTTGCCAGATTGAACTTGTTGGCCGATTTCATGAATCATGCGAGGCAGGGTGGGTAGTGTTTCTGCCCAAGTCGGAATTTCTTGTTTGATCGTTTCTAACGCCGCTTGCCAGCCCATTTTTTCATGCATCCACTGCTCTAGAATAGGTTTGGCTGTTTTCCACAAATCGAGTTCGGGATACAACTGACGACCGAGGCCTTCAACATTGAGTAAGGTTTTTTGCAGTAAGATTAATTGCGGTTGCACTTCCATATTAAAACGGCGTGCTGTTTGGAATAAACGCAATAATAGTTGGCCGAAAGATATTTCTTTTAAGGGTTTGGCAAAGATAGGTTCACACACGCTACGGATCGCCGCCTCAAATTCATCAATGCGGGTATCAGCCGGTACCCAGCCTGATTGAATATGTAATTCGGCCACACGTCGGTAATCATGATTAAAGAAGGCGAGGAAGTTTTCAGCTAGATAACGCTGATCGTCCGGTGCTAAGGTGCCCATGATGCCAAAGTCGACAGCAATGTAGCGTGGTTGCTCGGGATCGGTGGCATCCACCATGATATTGCCCGGGTGCATATCGGCATGGAAAAAACTGTGTTTGAATACTTGGGTAAAGAAAATCTCTACGCCCACTTCGGCTAGACGTTCCAAATTAACATTGTGTTCTTTTAATGCGGCTATATCGCCAATTGGAATGCCATAAATGCGTTCTTGAACCAGTAACTTGTTTTTGGTTAATGGCCAATGTACTTCTGGAATATATAAAAGCTGGCCATCTTCGAAGTTACGCCGAAGCTGTGAGGCGGATGCCGCTTCACGCATCATGTCTAACTCATCAAACAGGTTTTTTTCCAGCTCGCGAACAATTTCTCGTGGACGAAGCCGTTTGCCTTCGGACCAATAACGTTCTGCCAATGCCGCCAAGGTATGTAATAAATCGACATCACGCTGGATAGCGGGTCTGATATTGGGACGAACAATTTTGAGTATAACGTCAGAACCATCGATCAATTGAGCGGCATGTACTTGAGCAATCGATGCCGACGCGAGTGGCTCTTCATCAATATGGCTGAATAAGTCATCTAAGGACTGTTCGCCATAGGTTTGCTGAATGAGTAATCGCGCTTGTTCATTGGAAAAAGGCGCCACTTGGTCTTGTAATTTGGCCAGTGAGTCGGCGATATCTTCGGGTAATAAATCACGTCGTGTGGATAGGATTTGGCCAAACTTAACAAAGATAGGTCCGAGATCTTGCAAGGCTAAACGTAAACGTTCGCCACGAGGAATATCGGACTTATTGTGCCAGCGATAGGGGGATAAATAACTCAGGAAACGTAACGGACGTAATAGATGGGTCGCTTGAATAATGTCATCAAGACGGTGTTTGGCTAATACATGATTGATTTGAATAAGCCGAAACAGTTGTTTGACCTTCATTATTGTTTCCCTTGTAATCGATTAATGCGCGCTTCCAGTCGATCATAGTCGGCACGTAATTTATCGATATCCGTTAAATAGTCATTAATTTGAGACTTATCTGGCAAGATGCGAGCTTCTTCACGTAGGTATTCTGCCAGAGTTTGCTGCAAAGATTGGTGGGTAAATTTTGCCCAGCTTGCTGCTTGACGAATGCCATGAGCAATCGGATAGGCCAAGGTATCGCCGGTGAACTCAGCAAGTAATGCTTCCCAATCAAAGTCAAAGCCGTCTAATAGATCACGTAATTGTTTAGCAAATTGCACATCACCGTGAATGTCAATCTCGCTGGAAAATAAGTTGTCAGGATGTTGACCTAGTTTTATCAGCGCTACCGCATTGGCGGTGATTTTGAGGTCGGTTGCAATGTCGACATTTATTCTCAATCGTAGTTGTTGGTTTTCAACCGTGACAATAATTGTCTGGCCGATGTCTTTTATCTCAATAGCTATGCTGCGCTGTTCAAACTGATCCAGTTTGGCTTGGCTTTCAGGATCTTGGCCTAAGGCTGCATTGAGTGCCAGTTCAGCTGGCTTTAATACCGAGTTTAATATTGGTGCCATATGATTTTAGAATTTATAACCGCTGTGCAAAGCAACAATACCCGCAGACATATTGTTATAGTCACAACGTTCAAAGCCTGCTTCGGTCATCATGGCCTTTAAACTTTCTTGGTCGGGGTGCATACGAATAGATTCAGCCAAATAGCGATAACTTTCTTCATCACCAGAAAAGAGTTTGCCGATTTTTGGCAAAAGCTTAAATGAATACGTATCGTAAATGGGGGCTAGCCAATCTGCAGGCTGCGAAAACTCCAATACTAATAGTTGACCGCCGGGTTTTAATATACGGTGCATAGAGCGTAGGGCTGCATCTTTATCAGTGACATTACGTAAACCAAAGGCAATGGTAATGCAGTCAAAACTATTATCGGGGAAGGGCAGGCATTCGGCATTGGCTTGCACATAATTGATATTGCCGGTTACACCTTCGTCAGTGAGTCGGTCACGACCTACATTCAGCATGCTGGCATTGATATCAGCCAAGATAACGTGCCCAGTACTGCCGACCATCTTGGAAAACTTTAATGCCAGATCACCCGTGCCGCCGGCGATATCGAGCACTTTGGCTCCACGACGTACACCACTCGTATGTAATGTAAAACGTTTCCATAAACGGTGTATGCCCATCGACATCAGGTCGTTCATTAGATCGTATTTACCGGCTACAGCATGAAATACCCCGGCGACATGTTTTACTTTGTCTTCGACCGGGACTTCTTTGTAACCAAAATGAGTGGTGTTTTTCTGATCCACGAGTTTTACCTTAAAGTTATTTCCGCTGGTAGCCGGCTTGTTCTAGCTTGTTGAGATAAGATTGCCAATGTGATTCTTGTTTAGTGGCTAATTGATATAGGTGATCCCACGTAAATAGGCCAGTGTCATGGCCGTCATCAAAATAAATTTTGATGGCATAGTGACCCACGGGTTCAATTTGATTGATGCCGACATTTTCTTTATGCGTTTGCAAGACTTCTTGTCCTGGTCCATGACCCTGGACTTCGGCCGATGGCGAGTATACCCGCAGATATTCTGCAGACAGGAAGTAGTTATCATCACCATAGTTCAGTTCCAATGATCTGGATTTTTTATGCAAGGTGATGCCACTGGGAATTGTTGAGTTAGCCATTAGATTTTTTCCTACAGAATATAACGAGACAAGTCTTCGTCTTCAACGAGCATTGCCAATTGCTTATCTACATAAGCCGCATCAATAGTCACTTCATTGGCGGCTTCGCGACTGGCTTCAAAAGACACATCCTCTAACAGTTTTTCTAATAGCGTATGTAAACGACGAGCACCAATGTTTTCGGTTTGCTCGTTAACTTGCCATGCTAATTCAGCAATGCGTTGCAGCCCATCATCAGTGAAACTAATCTGAGTGTTTTCTGTTGCTAATAAGGCAATGTATTGCTCAGTCAACGACGCATCAGGTTCCGTCAGAATGCGAACAAACTCTTCCGCACCTAAGGCATCAAGTTCTACACGGATAGGGAGTCGACCTTGGAGTTCAGGGATCAAATCAGCGGGTTTGCTTAAGTGGAACGCACCAGAAGCAATAAACAAAATATGATCAGTCTTAATCATGCCGTATTTAGTTGATACGGTACTACCTTCGACTAGCGGTAAAAGGTCACGTTGTACACCGGCACGAGATACATCAGCGCCGCCACTGCCACCTTCACTTCGGTGGGTGATTTTATCAATCTCATCCAAAAAGACGATGCCGTTTTGTTCAACTTCTTCGATTACCTGTGCTTTAAGATCCTCGACATTAATTAGCTTGTCAGCTTCTTCTTCAACAAGTGTGCGCATAGCCTTAGCAACGGTCAGTTTACGAGTTGATTTGCGTGATGAACCCATGTTTTGAAACATGTCTTGTAACTGATTGGTCATTTCTTCCATGCCAGGAGGCGACATGATTTCTACACCGACACTGGGTGCAGTTAATTCCAACTCAATTTCACGGTCATCCAATTTGCTTTCACGTAACATCTTGCGAAAACGCTGGCGTGTGGTTGATTCTTCTTCTGATTCTTGATCACGAGCCGGCCGTAATAATGCATCAAGCACGCGTTCTTCTGCTGCATCTTCAGCCCGTGTCTTGACCGAATCGATGGCTTGTTCACGCAACATCTTCATTGCCGTTTCGGCTAAATCACGAATAATAGATTCAACATCACGACCGACATAGCCCACTTCGGTGAATTTAGTCGCTTCAATTTTAATAAACGGTGCATTCGCCAAGGTGGCAAGGCGACGCGCAATCTCAGTTTTACCAACACCTGTTGGGCCAATCATTAGGATATTTTTGGGTGTGATTTCATGCTGAAATTCAGCCGAGAGTTGTTTTCGACGCCAGCGATTACGTAAGGCAATGGCCACCGCTTTTTTGGCGGCTTGTTGGCCAATAATGTGTTTATCCAACTCTTGAACAATTTGTTTGGGCGTTAATACTTGCATAGTGATTTATTATGACTCGCTGTCTAATGTTTCGATAGTAAGGTTATGGTTAGTATAAATACAAATGTCGGCGGCGATATTAAGACTTTTTTCGACAATGTCGCGGGCACTTAAGTCGGTATTTTGCATTAATGCGGTTGCCGCTGATTGTGCGTAAGGGCCGCCAGAACCAATCGCCATCAAACCATGTTCCGGTTCGATTACGTCACCATTACCAGTGATAATTAAAGAGGAATGTTTATCAGCAACGGCTAATAAAGCTTCAAGGCGGCGCATCATACGGTCGGTACGCCAATCTTTTGCTAGCTCAAGAGCACTACGCGTTAAGTTGCCTTGATGCTTTTCTAGTTTAGCTTCGAAGCGTTCGAATAAGGTAAACGCATCGGCGGTGCCGCCGGCAAATCCGGCAATGACTTGGTCATGGTACAAACGTCTAACCTTGCGGGCATTACCTTTCATTACGGTGTTGCCGAGGCTGACTTGACCATCGCCACCAATAACCACTTGGCCATCACGACGATATGACAGGATAGTAGTACCGCGGTACTGCTCCATATAAAACTCCTGAACTATAATTAATACTGAAATTGACACCCAAACAACTAGAAACGTGTACGTGCAAGTCGTTTGGGGAATAAGCGCAAGTAGTATACTATGGGTTGTTTCTAGGCGCAGTCATTATCGGTAGCAAACCCATATCTTTAGAGCTGACAAAGTAATTATAAATTTTAATTAACTTTGTTGTTGACATTGAGTGGGCTTTTACGGAAAATGCCGTCTTTTTAGTGGAGGGGTTCCCGAGTGGCCAAAGGGATCAGACTGTAAATCTGACGGCTCAGCCTTCGGAGGTTCGAATCCTCCCCCCTCCACCATAATATTGAAGAGTTACGCGGGTGTAGTTCAATGGTAGAACTCCAGCCTTCCAAGCTGATCACGTGGGTTCGATTCCCATCACCCGCTCCATAATGTTTGGAATTAGGCCCGCATAGCTCAGTCGGTAGAGCGCATCCATGGTAAGGATGAGGTCATCAGTTCGATTCTGATTGTGGGCTCCACAGTTTTTGATTAGACAGGGAATTACTTGTCTTTTTTGTTTTTGTTATAGCTAGATAATATTGACGGGGAGATTAGTCATGTCTAAAGAGAAATTTGAAAGAACGAAACCCCATGTCAACGTGGGTACGATTGGTCACGTTGATCATGGTAAGACGACGTTGACAGCAGCGATTACAAAAGTAATGGCTGAAGCACAAGGCGGCGAAGTAAAGTCTTTTGCAGATATTGATAA